>Ga0265797_10000132_pt1 | contig 143632 bp, 142 predicted proteins | sample P2T30metagenome_FD_192433 | JGI IMG/M metagenome (GOLD analysis project Ga0265797, IMG submission 192433) | Plant litter microbial communities from East Loma Ridge, Irvine, California - P2 T30 | ecosystem: Environmental > Terrestrial > Plant litter > Unclassified | place: USA: California...
TGATGTCGAAGACGGTGCGGTGCGGGTTGGAGGCGAACTGGTTCTTTGCGGCGTCACCGACAAGGCGCTCCTCGTCGTTCCATGCGACCCAAGACGGTGTGATACGGTTACCCTGGTCGTTGACGAGAATCTCGACCTTGCCGCCCTTCATGATACCAACACAGGAGTAGGTGGTTCCGAGATCAATACCGATGACTGTGCGATGCAGGTTAGCAGGGAGGTACTCGAGAACACAATGCTTGACTGAATTGGAAGCTTACCAGGTCCAGTGACAGAAGTATCCTTAGCATCCTCCTGGGCATTGGCCGAGGGGAGCATGCCCATGAGGAGCATGGGAGCGAAGATGAGGGCGCAGATGTAGAACATGGTCATCCACGGCGAGGTGGTGGGCGAGGACCGCCTGCGCTGGTCTCTCGAGTACCGAGCCATGATGTGTGTAGGCTGGTGTGTGTGTGTGTGTGTGTGTGTGGAGGGTGTAGATTGTTTCTCAAGCAGAACGGCTGCTAAGTGGCGGTGATGTCTTTCACCTAGCGGACCCAATGGTGGGGTGTGGGAAGATGCTAACCCTATGCCAGAGGGTGTTTAGCAGATTGAGGGAGGAGGAGGAGTTGGTGGTGGTGGTGGAGGAAGATGATCCAAGCAAGAGCAGCCAGTCTCGTGCAGGGGAGGTAAGTATTTGAGCGATGGGCAGAAGAGGCCACACAGCACGATCGATCAAAGTTGTGACAAGCTGTCCACAGCCAAATCCGTCCGAGGCCAGCTTTCACTTAACTCCCTCTGGCACGAGAGGGGAATAGCAGCAAGCTTGGCAGGGTCTCCGAAACATCTCCTCCGTGTTAGCGCAGCTGGATAATGCGACCGCACTATATCATCGTTCTTGTCTATATTGTCGTCTATACCTTGTGAACACTCTCAATCGTACTGCTTGCTTACACGTCCTGTGCTACCAGCATGTGAAGTGACACGTGGTCTATTTTTTTTCCCGTTGTACGTCAAAGGCAGCTCTTGAAGACACATGTCTGTCTCAGTGTGATACCATGATGATACCATGGCCGTTTATACTAGGAAGCGACTGGAAGATTCGAAGCCGTGACTCCTGAAAATCCACCCTCGCCACTTCACTGCAACGGTATACTCACAGGCAGACATGCATGACATGTACCGACTGGCAAACTGGATTACTCACCTAAAGACACGCATGGTGACATGGCCTTAGCCTTAGACCACCTGTGGCGGGCTTCAGCTAAACACACGTCAATTTCCTCTGCACCGGCTGCTTGCTTATAGAGTGACATGGAATCAAAGAGTCTTACAACGAAGTCTGCAAGTCGTTTGCCTGGCTTCACCATCCGCTTTCACTGATCCAAAACTGGCATACATGTCTCTGCGTGTCACCACACTGATGTGGGCGATCATGGCCCTTCACTGATGCCACCGGACGAAATGTCGAACCTCATGAAATCCAGGAGACTTTCCTACTAACCACACCGCACTCTCGCCGCCGCAATCCAAAGAACCACGAGATCCACGAGACTCTCGTTCATTGCCATGTCCCCGACCCCTGACGATTACAAATGCTTCATCTTTGGACCGACCATTATCCTGATCTATCTTGTCCAACGCTGGCATGGACGCCGCCTCCAACTCACATGGCTCGGCTCACTCGCTCGCTTCTACCACCTCTACGCCTGGCTCTGCACTACCACAGGCTTCACCCTGGCTCTGTTCTTCTACCTCGTGGGCAGAGATCTCTGCTCTATCATCAAGACCAGCGCGGTCAACAAGATCCCCACATGGATGACAATCAGGCCACCGCCAGCTGCACCTGCAGAGATTGAGGAAACCGCTTCGGCCAACGCCCAACTTACTTCGTGGATGACTGACGACGCCGAGGAAGCCTGGAAAAAGAAGAAGGAATATCATGACGCAAAACTGCAGCAGATCGAAGAAGCAAGAGCAGATTTCTGGGCATCGGCTGAAGAGGAAAATATTAATGCGGGTGCTTTGGAAACCGGCGATGTTGCCATACCTTTCTGAGCGATCACCGATACGACATGCCATGCCGTAGTATGAGGGAGCAGCTCCTTTTCTTTGGACAGTCGATGAGGCGAGGTGCAGCGCCCCCTGTGAACGAATGCTTCCGCTGGTGACACGCCGTGTTTTGACTGAAGCTCGCGGGAGATACAAGGTATGTCAGATCGAATGGCCCAGCACGAACTCCTGCTGACATTGCGGATCGTGCAGGTGGACTCCTGGCTGTCCCGATGTTCTATGACCGAAACCTTCTACCAGTGCCACATTTAGTTGGTTCTTTGCGGCAGTATCGTTAGCATTGGTATGCGCGCAGGGTGACTTGGAAAGCCCTTTCTAATGCCAGTCTCTCATTGGAATGAGTGAAGTTTTGTGCTAATGTCATCGGCGTTGGCATGTCCTCAAGGTGACCTTCCCGGCGAGAGATGCTGTCTTAATGTCAGTCTCTCATTGGGACGAGTGCATCTTTTAGTATGTTCGAAATATACCTTGGCCACTGAGGCACGCAGTCTCTGATGTCAGTCTCTCGTCGACACGAGTCGTTCTTCGAGGCAATATCGTCAGCTTTGGCATGTCGAGATCCCGACGTTGCTAGTAAAATACGCGGTCTCTAATGTCAATCTCTCGCTGGGGTGAGCCATTCTTCGAGGTAATACCATTAGCTATAGTACTTCAAGACGCTGGCTTCGCCGGTGAGGGAGGCTATATCTGATGTCGGTCTCTCGTCGGAGCAAGCCATTCTTCAAGTTAGTATCATCAGCCATGGTACGTCAAGATGCTGACTACACCAGTGAGAGACGCCCTCCTTAATGTGAGTATCTCCTCGGGGCGAGGTGTTCTTCGAGGCAGTACCATCAGCTATCGTAGCTGAAAACTTCGACTTTCCCAGTGAGAGATGCCATATCTGGTCTGATGTCGGTCTGTCATCAACTCCCTCTCCAAATCGTAAATGCTTTCTTCCATTATGTCCTGTCAGTCGCAAGGGCAGCTTGAGGTGTTACCCTCGACTGTCTTCTCAGAAACAAGTGTGGCCCCGATGCATTGGCCCTTCACTTTCAAATCATTGCATTGACTTGAGTCACGGCGCGTCAACTTCCGAACCTCACTTCACCTTCACGCGACACCAAGCCAACGGGATTGCCCTCCCGCGCCGCACTTTGCGTCGATTGATATCAAGCAAACGAGCACGCTTCCTCGCTCGCGACTCACGACCACAACCAAACAACAGCACAGCAGACACCACCACCACCACCGCCACCAACCCACCATTACCACCGCCGCCATGGCGACCTTCCTCGACGGCGTGATCGTGCTGGTGCTGATGGTCGCTTGTGATTTCGCCATGCTCCTCTTCGCCTGCCAGCCCAAGGCTGCACCATCCCCCTCCTCCTCCTCCTCCTCCGCCACCTCCTCCCTCTCCCTCCCCGCCACAGAGGTTCTCCCCGCGCCAGAGAGCGCATCTCTCGTGGGTTCCTGTCGGCTCCACCCCCTCATCGAAGGTAAGCTACCACTGTCGCCTAAGGCAGTGGAGCCCTCGTACGAGGTGGTGTGGGTGCCGCAGGACCCGCCGCAGAGGCCCGGCAATGGCCTCATCCCCAAAGCGCTGCCCCGTCCTCGTCGCCCCGATGGACCAGAAGCACTCGCCGCCAAAGCGCGGTACAAGCAGAAGCACTACTACTACCCTGTGCCGACCATCGCGCCGCTCAAGCTATCAGCCGGCCTGCAGCTCCCCTCCCGCCTCAACACGCCAGTGAAGGCAAAATTCACTGGCGGTATGCAAGCCGACGCAGAGAGGCTGAAGCAGCAGCAACATCAGCAACAGCAGCAGCAACGGCAACAGCAGCAGCAGCCACAGCAGCAAGTGGCGCGGGAATCTCACCCGAACCAATTGCTAGAAATGAGCGACGCCGATGCCCTTGCGACAGTAGATGGCTGGCTCACGGAACTGGCAACCGCACCCTCGTCTGCTTTGCAGCTCCATTGCCAAAGAAACCACGACACGATCTCTAACATCGCAGAGGCGTTCAAGTTCATGGAACAATGGCTGAAAATCGAAGGTACCTGGAACTTCGACAAGGTACCCGTCGATAGGCTGGACGTCATGTTGAGCAATGTCTCTACTGCTTATAGCTCCCTCCAAGAGCTGAGCAAGATAAACGACGGCACTCACGAGTTTGTGAGCACAGCATTGCGGAGAGTTGAGCGCATGGGCGTTGCCATTGAATGGGCAAAGACGGGCAATTGAGATCTCTGCCTTCTGGCAACAGCGCTTGTGGTGGCGTTCACCATTGATACCTTTGTTTGACCATGGACACACCTCTCGGCAAACCCGCAAATTGGAGGACAAAGAACACACTACAATGCGAGCAATGGGCAGGAAAAGCCGCATTTTTGCAACAGTCGCACATCATTTCTTACATCACACTCGTCTGTCGTCATGACCTCCGCCCTGGTGGCCACCGAGATGGGATCCACGGCTCTGGCGATACTCTCGACGATACCAAACGTGGTTTTGGGTACTCTTTTCGCACGATTCGTTGTGCTTCCCTCAGCGCTACAAACACTTGACTGGACCCGGTCAACCTTTTCATTCCCCGAGAACAAAGAACTTACACCGGAAATCACAAAAAAATGCGACCAGATCGTTGAGCTTAACCGGATCAACCCCGCTCGGCAATGCGCTCGAAGGTGCAAGCAACGATGTCTAGGATTTTGGGCTTGGGCGTAACAAAGCGTTCTTCAGCTTGCTTCAGTCTGGCACGAATTTGCAGCAATCAATCGCGTTTTGGCCGACGTCTCGAATGAATATCATCGACAGTCCAAGCGATATAGAAAAGCGCTAAAGGCACAATCGATCCGCTGGTACTATCGATGCATTGAGGTATGGCTCCCTTCCATCACATATTTGACCTATTTCCAATTGCTAACACGCTCCAGGTGTTTGTTCGTACCATTTCGGTCTTGGCATCGCCTGATTACCTACCTCGAATTATCCTGCAACCGAGCCTGTCGAGTCTCGCCCCAGATGAGCTCACAAATGCCGGCTCTCCAGGAGCATCAAATACAAAAATGCAGCCAGACACAGCTCGATACAACACACAGACAGATAGCGACGGCATCCAAGACTTCCTCAGGAGATACCCAGCAGGCGGATCAGAATCCAGGATACTCTCACTCACGAAAAGAAACTCACTCTCGAAGTTACGATCATCGCCGAGGCTACGATCAGCTCCAAGGACACGATCAGCCCGATGGAAACTTCTATCCTCGATACAAACCGGCTGGCGCAATGACATTCAACCAGATCAATGGCGACCATCACCGACAAGACAAGAGTTCTCCAAGAGACGGACATGAATCGTCAGTCCTCTAATGCGTTGGGAAACCCGCCTGTCCCAGCCGCCCTCGCCTAAAACCAGCATAGCCCTCCAGTCACCGCAGCCCTTACGCCCCAAAAAGGCAAAGGCGGTCAGGATCAAAATCGAGCCCAAAATTCGAGTATATGACCGGGCGTCTCCACATCAAAGCCCTCAGAGCCCAACGTCGCCTATGGAACTTGACGAATTGGACCTTGACGAACCTCCACCACTTGTTCGAGATCCACAAAAGGTCGTAACAGTGGCACAGCTCCATCAGCTACGCGACTGCCTGCTTGAAATCGAACGCAGACTTGCAGAAATGTCTACTTCGCCACAACTCATTGAAAATCCAAGCCATGCGGAGCTTTAGGGACTACTACCAAGCAGTACTCAGCAGTCTTACATTCTCTGGCGGCACTGATGACCTGAGGATCATCAATGAAGCCTACTTCGACTCAATTGGCAATCTGCTGGACTCGGCAACCCTCCATTTGCAACAAATCATGCCCAGCTTCATGTACGAGCAGGAGTGGCTAGATATGTACCAGGTGATCTTCGACGCTACACAAGACATCGCAATGGAGTTGGCCACCCTGAGATACATTGTCGCTTCACAAGTCCGCGAGCGAGGTCACATACAGGACGATGTCACGATGGATGAAATAACTGGGTGAATCACGTTCGGAGAAGTGTAGGAGCATAGATGGGCACTTGGAAACTTTTGGACACGGAAGAAGTGGCAGCGGATGGAGCGATGCACACAATGGACGATGGAGGCTTGCAGAGCTAGACTAGCAAAGGGGGACATCAAGGCCGGGTTTCAGACGGGAGTACCTCGACGCAAGTCTTGGGAAACAACTGGTTCGGCTTTGATGTCTCTCCATGCCCTTCGTCAAGGCCGGGTTCCAGACGGGAGTATCTCGACGCAAGTCTTGGGAAACAACTGGCTCGGTTGCGACGTAGGGTGTGCATGCTTGGCAGTATAGCAACATCACGACAAATTCCCAGACCATCAAACACTGTTTCATTCATTCTCAGTCTGCTTCGTAATGTGAACATCTGGATCTGGCGACCTGTCCCGAACCAGCCCAAACCCACCTAGGATAGCCTAATACCTCACAGTCCAAGGACAGAAGTGGACTGGTGTAACATAATGCCAATCAAGTAGTCTGAGCTGACTCAGACCCAAAATTCTGGCTTGAACCCCCAACATTCCTCCAACAAGGTGGCACGGATGTGAGGCAAGTTTGCTTCCAACGTTTCCAACTTGCGCAAAACTCCGACAGCACATTGCACAATTGATCGAACCCATCCGCAATCAATGTTTTGGCAAGGCGTTTTCTCTCGTAGTCAGTCTCTCGCGCATTCAGTGCTAGCTATCATAAATGCGACCATTTGTTCACTTCACGACCTCGTCAAGCATCTCGGAGTCGATTCATGGCTTCGCAGCAGCAGAGCAGTCGGCCCAATTCCGATCCAGAAACCTGTAGTAATCCACCAGGTCCTGTTGTTGACGTGTGACCTGTGAATGTAGTTGCTGATCCCACAACATCAAGTAGCTTTGGGCGCGCACACGGCGCATTCACTGAAAACGATCTTGAAGACCGAAGACACAGGGTCGGTACGGAACAAGCTGGTGGGTGTCCTGCGGAAAGACCCTAATGCGTATCCTGGAGACCATTGCCCTCCATCGGGTGTTTGACCGAACAGTTGATCGAGGTAATCCCCTTGGTGGCAGAAGCCGCTCGGAAAGGATTCGCACGAAAAGTCCTGTGATGAAGTCGGGACGAAGTTCAGCAGCACATTGCAGGTGACCACGTAGCAGTTTCCCAGAGCAGTTTGGAGTCCGTATGGCTTGGCTCCGCAGTCGTCCGAAATAGCTGCGGTGCCGCCGTGACCTGTGACCCATGGCTTGCAATTTTTCAGTACCCGGAGGAAAAGTTCATGATCATGGGGCCCGCCATCGTTCCAAAAACTGTTGAAGGAATCGATAGCTTCGCGGTCGCGGGCGATGTGATTTTTGATGACGCGATGGGACTCTACAACGCGTGTGAGGTCAACTTGCGGCACGTCGATGATCATGCTAATGTGCAGCGCGCGAACCTGCTGAGCGCTGAATGTCGTATCGTTTGCACCTTCGTTCATCTCGAGCCACTTGTATAGCTCCCCGAAATCGTAGTTGATGATCCCGGCTTTGATGGGTAAGCGCCCGCATTGGACATCCGCGATCAGGTCTGCCTCGTAGGAAACGAACATTCCGCGCAGTTCAGTGCGCATTTGGCGGCAAACGTTAGCGAGTGATGGTAGGAGGACACGGCCTTCGAGGATCCTGAGTTCCGGGGTGTTGGAGATGACAAGATCGTAGATGGCGTTGCGTAGCTCGCCAGGGAGATCAAGTAAGGGAGTTAGCGAGGTCAGTTTTCGATGGTAAGTCTCGTGCGCGGGAGTGATTATTGCTCATGGTTGCTGTTTGGCGGCAAGTTGTGTGTCGAGCAGTGGGTGTTCAGAAACCGAGGTCGCAGGGTAAGCTCTCGGTGGCAAGGCCGGCGCCGTGCGAGAAGTATCGCAGATTGTTGTTGTTGTTGATGGCGAATTCTGTGCCGAGTAGTGCACGTCGCAGTAAGCTGCGCTATGCTGCGTAACGCAAATTCGATGTTTCGAGTAGTCGAGGACCAAGCGGCAGTGCAGCCGGCGGCGTTACTCGATGCAGTGGCAATGCGATGGTGACGAGCGATCGTGTTCTGAAGCGATGGTGTAAACAGGAAATAAACATGACGAGCAGTCAAAGCGGCTTTGCCAGCCCGCAGACTAGACGTTACCCTCTGGGCGGATATTGCACTCTTCATGTTTCTTCGTCCTGACTTCGATCCATGAATTTCGCGTTTTTTGGTGAGCGCGGCGTGGTACCCGTGATCATAGATCGAAGCAAACTGGTGAAGATAAGGTGAGGTCGATGTAAGCCTGTCGAGCTTGTTAGTGCGGAAACAGCGACGGGCGCATTTTCCTTTCGAGAACCAAGTACGACTTGGAAGGAACCCACCGTTGGAAAGCAATAGGGTCGTGGGTCGTGGTCTGCCGTCACTATTGCAGACTTGGCACTTATGTGAACGATGCCCGAACGCAAAGATGTCTTCCGTGGACATGAGGAAGCAATCGTGCGGCTAAGCGTCTTGACAACAGGGTGGCATGAAATGGCATTCGAGGGACGCGTAGCGTCAGTCGAAGTGGTAAAATCATCCATGATATCTCGGAAACATAAGCATCAGTCAAAACGTACATCAGAATGGAACTGGGAGACAAAGATGAAGTTCAATAATGCAGATCATTTGCAGCGTAAGCTGGGTATCCAAAAGCGTGAAGTCTAATCGTACATATTGGAGAGATGCCCTATCTCTCATACCACTTCGTTCGGTGGTGGAATAAAATCACGTTGAAACGCTCGAAGAGTCGAATGCGTCCATGAGAAACCCCTTGGAAATAACAAAACGCCGGTTCTCGTCAATGTCGCTTGATGCAGATCCCAAAAATAGTGCGCCGGGCCGTGCTGCTGGTCGTTCAGGTGGAATGAAGCAAGTTTGTAGGTGAAGATTGGTCGTACAGAAAAGCCAGTTCGTAAAAAAGTCGTAACCGAACTGTGGCTCTCATTGTTGTGTGTAACTGACGGTGGTGTACAGTTGTCGTGGCGTCGAAATTTAAGATGAAGTCGAGCTGGTGGAACCACGAGAGGTCTCATGCGAGAGGCTGGCAACACTGGGGCCGGAAGAGCGTCTCCTGGACGAGGCAGTGGCGTTCTCAAACTGTTGCTTGGTGTGCTCGTGCATAAGCTTCTGGTAAGAGGTCATGGCCTGCTCAGGGCTGTTGAGGTCGAAGTCGTGCTGGAATTGCTCACGAGCGACGTTGGGGTCGACGTTGAGGTATTCGATGGAGGCAGACATTTTGAGAAATGTTGTGTTGTGTTGTTGGTGTTTGGTAGTGTTGATTAAATAGAGGAATGGACAGAAGCTGGGTAGAAAAACTGGTTGTCTGATGGAGGACGCTGGTCGTGTGCTTGGTTGACAGATGAGGAATGCAAGAAGTACGAGGCAAGAGGAAGAACGGCGTGCCTATATCCTTTGTCGAACTCAGTACAAACTATGGCGCGGGGAGCCCTGCGTCAGAGGACCGTGACAGAATCAACCTATGATGGAACTTTCGTCGTCACTCTCCACCCGTTAAGCGACCGAGTCTAAAGGATCGCAAAGGTGTGGACTACCATTCCGTGAGACTCGGACCCTGCGCTATGCGAGTAAAAGGCCAAAAGGGTGTGAGCTTGAGGTCCAAGTGGTGAGAAAGCGTCGATTTGCAGCACAGGTCCACTTTTCCCGTATATCGATGCGCTGCGGTTTGTGAGATTTGGCCTGCAGGATGCAGGGTCCGGCTGGCGAACGGAAGGTGGCTGCGTGCCGATCTTGTAATCTTGTCGATATGACGGTAACCGGCCAACTGACTGGTGAGAATGCGGAGATGGAAGAAGAGCGTTTGAGATCATAGGCAGGGGTTCTTCTTTTGTTTATTCCGCGGGCTCGTCATTCTGCAGGTAGCAGAAAACGACACGTTGAACCAGATCTGCTGTCGTTGGATACGGCTGACTGTGTTCGCGGGAAGCATTGTAAGTATCAAGAGGCGTTTCTCTCTACACGTTATGCAGCTGAGTGTGACATTATTGACAGTCAATGGCGCGTCCAAGTGTTTTGAAAACCGGTTGGTATGGTCCACTCGGATGGAAGAATTGTCGAAGTGAGGTGAGCGTTGTGGACCCACTGCCGATGTCATGCACACCGGATGCAGGGTCTTGGTCTTAGCGTCGTTGATAAACTCAGACTCCAAACCCTGTGACGACAAACCCGTCTCCCGTCTCGCCTCCCTCCTTCGCGTCGACGGTGGTCTGGCCATTTCCAAGTCATCGTCAGACCCCATGAAATCATCGCCCATTTCCATTGAGACTGGCCTCAACGTCAGGCTCATGACAGCCATGACACCTCTATCATACCACCCAATACAGGCACTCGCACAAACGGCAGCAGGCAAGATGAGGCTGCAATGACCCTGTCAGCCAGACGCCTCCGTACCACCTTTATGGCGCCTGGTGACGCACAACACAGTTTCAAGTTACGGTATCCTCAACATTCAGCTGGCGACTACCTTTCGACTGCAGATCTCGACCGGGGTTGAGAGCCTTCGACGACATTTCGCATCATGCCTATCCGGCACACGGAGAGAGGGCACGGAGGGGTCTCAAACCAAAGTCACAGTCGGTTTGCCTAAGGCTTGTCATGAACTCATGATGCGTGTCTTTTACCCTTACTACTCAACAACAATCAGACATCTTCACGCACATGCCGTTGGCCACTCCGCACGTTGCCTGTCGCAGCCGGCAACCTTCTTCGCGCTCCACCTGACCAAGGCTCATGTGAGCCAAGTATCCAATCAAGGAGCCAAGCAACGTCACCGAAACCAAACCGCTGTCAACACTGAATAAACATCTGACCTCACTACTATTGATTACTGGAAGCAACAACACGATTATTCACCACTCAGATATTTGTTCTGTCAGACTCGCCCGTTCACGACAATTGTACTTGAGATGTCGCCAAATTCTCGACGGCTCTTGGCACCGTGATCGCTCGATGAGATCGAAAGCATCGTTCCCGTATCTCCAGAAATCCTCCAGATGTTCTTTCCTCCCCTGTTGAAGACGCGCATCAACAGTCTGGACGTGACTATTCAAGGCACGCTCGATGAGCCGCAATCTTTCGATCACTTGTTGTCGGCATGTTTTCCATGATTATGCACGTGCCATGATGTGTGTTGCACATTATCATTCGCCCATGCGACTCTGCTCACTACTTCCTGGCCTACACATCTTCGATGACTTTGCCACCCGCCCATGTTCTCGATCAGGCCATTCACAGTAATGATACCGTGTCCGTTGGGGTTTCATCAAAGCACCGGGGAACGTCCTCCGGTTCGCGGAGACGGTGTTCCGAAAGTTGCTGGAAACTTGCACTACTGTGCTATACATGTCTAGATGTGCTTGACGTGCTATTATTGTTCCACTGACGCTATACTGTATCTGATAATTACCCTCGCAACGGAAGGCCGCCGAGGCTCCAACATGACACAACCATGATCGTTGCCCGCATCGCCAACAATAATGATCACAGTGAATGATGCTCCGACGCAAGGGCAACAAAAGCAACGTCACGGTCTGAGGTGCCCTCTATTCCAATGCGTACTGATGTCATATGCTTTTTTCGATCGCCGTCATCATGCACAGATGTAACAATGCACAGTGGATACTAGGAGGCCACTACCTGACTACTGTCACGAATCAATATGATGCTTCCCTCTACTTCAGTGGACACTAGGACAGTCCCCAATCCCTTCACAGGTGTCAATGGCCTTGTGTGAACCTTGCAATACAGTATTTGCGGCCAAAAGAATACACGGCCAAAAAGTTACAAAAAAAGTCGGCGTACGACAGTATCCCTCGCGAAGGTCCTTCGGATCCACTGTCCTAATGTATCTCCTTATACGATAAACACGATAGACATACGAGAGTATACATGGCTCATCGCCCAATAATGAAATGGACTGTAATCGCTGCGCCCTCTCATATTCACAGTCGCATCGTAAGCCTTTCTTCGCCTGTACCTTGGGGACTGTTGCTTGCATGCAATGTACAAATCCACGATCAACTGATCAGCATCCAATCAAACCACATGCATGATAACATTCCATCTATACTACAAGCGGCGCCGAGGATGGACAAAGAAGGAAGCAATGAAGCAGTCAGGCAGCTTAACGAAGATCAGAAGGTAACAAGAGGTCAAAGCAAAGAAGCTTATACACACACACACACACACACACACACAAGTTGTCTTCATCATCAGACCTAGACCCAAACAAGAAACAAAATGATCAAAATGATCAAAATCAATAGGTCGTTCTCGGATTCCATGTAAATGCACCATTGATATTCCATTCCCCAATCCCAATATGACCCCATCTTCTAATCCTCCGTTGTCATTTTCCCAATGTTCATTTCATGCTCGCACTCCCATTCCGCACACATGCACGTCCAGCTCATCAGCACCAGCAATAGCAAATAGATACACATGCGTGAGTCGTACAACAAGCCATGACATGATAACAATAGGCTCCGTCCCGGGATGCTTCATCTACCTCGCTCGCCTCCATTGCAAAAGACCCGCATGTGGGTTCTCGCCATTTTGGGCCAGGAGATGGCCGTGATAGACCTCGAGTGTCTGACTTACATGACACGGTGAGAGTTTAGGCCCGAGACTCGCTCGCGCGACCGCGACGAGTAGGCTTGAGGCTGGAACGTATCACGGCATTTAACGGATGTTAAGGCTTTCGTACTTGACCCATTGGCTGCGGTTGCGGTTGGGGTGCTCGAGTCCGAGGTGGTCATCTGGCCCGAGCTTCTCGGAGAGAATGTCGTCTGCGAGAAATCATGTCAGTTTGTGTTGCTCGAGTGTTCCAAAATGAGTTTCCGAGCTTACCGTCCTCGACCCAAACTGGTCGGCTGTAGTTCTGGCCGCCCTTAACAATGGCAAACCGGACCTTTTCGAAGTTCTTGCCCTTGATTCCGGTGCGCTTGCTCAAGCGCTCCTTCGACTCTTTGAAGACTTCACCATCTTTCAATAGGAAGATGAACGGAATGGAGTGGTGCTTGCTAGGCTCTTTCTCGAAGTGGAAGCACCAAAGCGGACGGTCACCCCTGTCGATCTCCATTTGTTGTTCCTCTTCGGGAACCCTCTCCGCATAGATGGTGAGGAATTCGTTGAGAGAAATCACGCTGTGCGCCAACGGGAGCACCTTGTAGACCTTGCCACTGTGCACTTCATAGAAGCGGATCTGGCCCATGATCTCATCCGGTAGCTGTGCGCGTTTCTGGAGTTGTTCGCGGACTTCTGCAAAGGTGGCTTGCTTCGGGACCAAGATGTCATATGTCACTTCCGAGGTGATACCATTGGAGAGCCAGGTGACCTTGACGTTCTTGCGCTGCTCCAAGTCCTTAAGGCTCATCTCCAAAACTTCGTAATAAAGTTGGTCGGGCGCTTGAGCAGCCTGATAACCGTAGCCATAGCCGCCACTGCCAAAAAGGATACTCTGAACCGTCAATGCTTGCTGGGGCTTGATGACAGTCCTCGGCTTGCCAGATTGCTGGGTAACAGTCGTAAACCGCAAGAATGACTGGTCCACTGGTGCTGCACTCACGGTGCTCAGATGCTCCGCAACCTTTGTCGCCAGAGTTTCGTAGCTGTCCTTTTTAGAAAGGTAAAGCGCAAATTTCTCGTTGCCTTCAATCTTGGCTTGTAATTCCTGTGGCGGCGTCGTCTTGGGGCTGAAATGAATCAGAACACGATTGATAAGGTAGTCATAGAAGTCCTTCGCGGTAAGCTGGGCGGCGGGCTTGGTTTGGCGTATCGCGCTTGCTTCACTCTCGCTAAGGTGTCGCTGGAAGCAAATGATGTCTCCGTCCTGGATCTCAGACGCATTCAACGTTTTCTTGGGCATCATTTGTTCGACGTAGTTCTGTTTGATCTCCTCGTAGAGCTCGAGCGAGACACCAGGTTCCCAACCCATGAGCTGTAGAATTTGAGGTGCAAGATCTTGCACCTTTTCTGCTGGGTCCATGTAAATGTGTCCCATGCCCTGAAGAGTCTGATTTTCGATGTCAAAGTACTTCAAGAAGATGATGATAGGCGTGTGCGTCTGCTGCGGTACTGCGCCATTGACGGCAGGAGACGATGGAACAGAAGGCTGGGTGTTGTGCCACACAGGCTCGCCAGCGTCGTTTCGCCTCGTCTCTTCCATGAACAGTCTGAACGCGGAGTTGCGTGTGCTGAACTTGTCGGCAGCTTCTTGGAGTGTCATGTCTTGCCACTGCAAAGGGTGGTCGGGGCGCACTGTGCCGTTCTGGCGGTTGACCATAACCCAAGGTCGGATGAGGTCGGCGTCCACGCCGCTTTCTTTCGCGATGAACTTGGTGAAGTCCGATAAAGTCATGTTTCGCAAAAGTCGATGCATCCTGGGTGCTGCGGGTTCGACCTCTGGATCTGCAGCCCAAGGAATGAGGTCGGTGCCCAGGTAAGATCTGAAGTTTGACTCTGTCGCAACCGATACATTCATGTAAAGATGCGCTTCTTCGCGGTCCTTCTTGCGCTTCTCAGCAAGTAAGCGTTCTTCTTGCATTTTCGCTGGTAGATGCGCCGGTGGCTCCATTTCGTTGTCAGGCAGCAGGATTTGGTCTAATCTGCTCTCGCGGATGTACACCAGCATGTAAGCGTTGTTCGAGCGCTTGGTCGACCATTGGCGCGTGTATGGATTTTGCCCTTTCCCAACCCCGTTCATGCCATTCGGTCCGTAGTCCCCGCCAAAGTTGTCTTCAATAGCCTCGTGTTTCGTCGCGCGTGTCACGCGGTCGTCATCGTATCGGAAGAATTCACCGTTCTTCTCCGGCTTCAAGAACGCGTAGTAATGGCCTGCGTTGAGGTCGCCGGAATGTACGAGCACGCCGTGTAGGTGGTAGATATAGGGTTCGGATTTGTCGGCAGACTCCTCGAGGTAGGGTGAGCAGTCCAGGACTTCCGGAAATTCGTAGCGGTCATTAACTTTCATCATGGTATCGCGCATGAAATCATATTCGAATCGCTTCAGTTGTAGATGGAGGACGGAAGGGAAACTCTCAAAGATGACGCCTTTCTTGGCGTCCTGGAGACCATACCCTTCGGCAGCATACTTGTTGTCGCCTTCTAGCGTCTCTTCCTGAATGTAGGTCTTGAAGCTGTCGGTCACACTCTTACACCCGCCGACGTTCAGCTGCAAGTCCCAGTAATCTTCTGTCCTGCTGCTCTCGTAGTCGACGTTAATGCACCTCAAGTAAGTCTTCATCTTGCCGATGAACATGTCAGGCAGCGCCTTTTCGGCCGCGGTGCCCTTCATGCGGGCCTCTAGCTTCTCCATGAGGATTCTAGACAGCTCCTGCACGTCCTGCTGCTCAAAGATCTGTCGACTTTCCCAACCGAATGAGTGCGTCAGTTCCTGTGTCGAGACCGCTGTTGCATCGGTCTGCAGGCGGTAGAAAAGCCTCTGCAGTGCGTAGGCTGATGCTGAGTCGGCGCGATCCTCATCGTTGGCAGTGGGAATCTGGTAGACGGCCCTCCTGAAAGCACCAGTCAAGTAGAGGGATTGCAAGAGGGAGTTGAGGTAGCAGGTTGCGCCTTGGTTGCGCAGACCAACCATTCCAGTCTCCTTTTTGCTGTCATAGTTGATGAAGTTGTGCCACAGGACACCTGTAGGATCCTTCAACACCCGAATGTAAGCGGTGACAACAGCGCTGTCGTTCTCCACGAGCGGCCGGTCGTGCCCGTCAAACCTGGCCGCGAAGATCCTGTTCTTATCTGCAAACCTAGTGAATCCCCAGTCGCCTTCGTCCAACGTGAATCGGTGGTTGGCTTCGTGATGGATGTACAAGGATGGATCGTTCGGGTTGTGCAGGACGAGCATGAATTGGGCACACGCATACCAGTCCTCCGGCGGCTTGTCATCGGCAAATCCTTGCTCGAGATAGAAAGATGTGCTTTCCGCAGCGGCATTGCCGGCAGGAAAGAAGAGTATCCGCCAAGGATGGCCACCGCAGTGGAACACCGGACTATGTGAGCGCTTGGGTAGTTGTCTCCAATTTTCAATTTCCCAAGTAAAGACGGCTTCGGCCACTGTCTCGTGCTCGGGCTGGGCAGGCAAGAAGCGCTCTTTCATGGCCTCGTGGTCGGTGGCCAAGGGTGCGGCGGGCTCGGTGGAAGCCTCGGTCTCGTCGGCCATGCTGTCGGCTTCGTCGGGCGATATGAGAGCGACGTTTTCTTCGCTGAGGCGCTTCTCATCGTAGTCGGAGTCGAGCAGCATGTCGCTGCCAAGCTGAAGTGGTCTGTGTCAGCATGCGATGTGGACAAATATGAGCGAATCAAGCGGTCGGCAGCCTGGCAAGAGACGTCCACATCACCATGCCCAGCGCGCCTGCGCGAGGAGATATTGGTGGCATCTGGGACAGAAGGGCTTACCTGATCCATAGTGAAAAAGGCTGTGATTAAAAAGGTCGCCGTTGGCAAAGGCGGCGGTGGAGTTGCACACGAGCGGGACCAGGCAGTGGGACGCAGCAAGTTCTGCCAGAATGTGAGAGGATGCGCCCACGGCGGTAGCTGGCGGGAGAGGGATGCGTCGTCGGTGACGGAAGAGACGCTGCCACGTCAGGCGATGGGCGAAGATACAGCTGGTGGTGGAGTTGACAGGATTGAGGGAGAGTCGAAGTTTACACACTCGCAAACTGGTTACAGTCGGTAGGTGGGCTGTACCGTAGGCATCTTAGTGTACTGTGTCTACGTCACAAACACTGGAAGAATGGAAGTGAGTGAGAGTGCGAGTAGAAGCCGCGTTGCTGCATTGCCGAGCACGTGGCATGCCTTCGCATTCGATTGCCGTGTTCAAAATATTCACAAACAAAGGCACGTGATCTGCAATGGCTGCCTGAATATTCGTACATATACCTACATGAAATGGAGTGAAGTGAGGTGATCTTTGTCGCTACCAGGACTCATGCAACTCTGCTGTACAATCGTCAACCTCAGGCGAGTCAGGCATGCATGCCTGGCGGCGGCAGCGTCGATGGCGGGGAACTCTATCTGGCGGCCAGCCCTGCTCGCACTGAAGTTTGACCCTCTCTGCTAGAAGCACTCCATACCTTATCGCAACAGTCAACCAACTCAAGACCCGATGAACGGATACAGGGCGCAAATGGGTTCTACCATGGCGTGAAAAGGCTACTGAGGGCCACTGAGAAACTGCCTTCGTCTTGGCTACGTCTCAGCAGACCCCCCTACAGCCATCATCTGGACTAAGCAAATACGACAGACACATCATGTTCCTTGGATGTCGAGGAACCGTAAGGTCATCGTCGGCTTTTCTGAAACTCCCTGCGGCTCTCCGAACTCAAGCGTTTGCCACTGCTGCAACATCGGCCTCTTCGCCAACGACCTCTCCCTCACCACCGCCATGGAGGCCAGCCTCGATTCTCGACGACTGGGTGCAGCGTGAGGCGAGACCTATCAGCTTGCGCCAACTGACTTTCTTTGGTCGCACTCTGACAGAGTCACGGCTCATCAGTTCGGCCAATTATGTCCGCCTGGAGCTACCCACGAGACTCGCCCATCGCCTACGCAACATGCAGACTCTGCCATACTCGGCGTTGACTAACAGCCACATCAGTCATGTCTATGAGCTGTATTATACTGCTTTCGAACGCCTGCGTAAGGTACCGGAAATCACAAGTGTGGACGACAACGATCGATTCTGTGAAGTCATCCAGTCCACTTTGCGGGAGCACCTGAGCGTAATCCCTCGACTGGCCATGGGCGTCATCGAGATCCAAAATACCATCTCAGGCGAGGAATGCGACCAGTTCATGACGACGCTTCTGCGTTCTCGCATCAGTCGTAGAGTGATTGCCGAGCAGCACCTGGCCTTGACGGAAACTTTTCATTCGCCCTGGCACTTCCCCAACGCCAGCAAATCGACAGTCGCACCCGAAGACGATTTTGTAGGCGAGATCTTCTTAAAATGCAATGCCAAGGAAATCGTCGAACAATGCGCCGCAACAGCGCGAGACCTAATGTCCAAAGCCTACGGTCCGACAGTAGCCATCCCAGAGGTAGTCGTCAAAGGCCACCTCAACACCACTTTCCCGTACATCCCTTCTCACATAGAGTACATGATCGGTGAGCTTCTACGCAACAGCATGCAAGCGGTCATCGAGCGACCTGGCTCACAATGTCCGCCCATCGAAGTCTTGATCTGCGAGGCCGCCCAGCATGTCATCATTCGTGTGTCAGACCAGGGAGGCGGTGTCGAGCGCGATGTTCTTCCATACCTTTGGTCCTTCGCCAAAGGCCCTCGCCGGCAAACGCGGCTTGAGAATCTCGAGCGAGTGCCAAAGCTAGCTGGCACGATGCAGGAATTGCGCTACGCCGACCCAAACATGGCCGTAGAGATTGAGCGCCACCCCGAGAAGCGTGGTTCTTCTTTGAAAGCTCTATCTGGTAGACAGCCAGATCTGCGACTGGGAATGGGATTGCCAATGAGCAGAATTTACGCAGAGTACTGGGCTGGGACGCTGGAATTGCACAGTCTCGAGGGATACGGGGTTGATGCGTTTTTGCAAATTTCGAAGCTGGGGAACAAGAATGAGGTTTTAAGCACCAGGGCGGCTATGGATGCGGTATGATCCTGTGATCAGGGCATTCATTTGTTACTTGGAGTTCTTGCGCTGTTCTTGTCTTTTGAACCGGATCAAGCCCAGGATTGCAATGTTGCAGGGCATAGTTTTTGACATTGACCTTCATAGAGTGGGAACGTATCAATTACGGCGCATTCATCTCAACATTATTCTGATTGACAGGTGATAGAATGGCTGTGACAAATGCCGAGTGGCAGCGGTTCAGCCTGCCAAATAAGACTGCCTTGTCCAGGTAGTGCTCTCTCCTAACCAGCATCTACAGAGACGTCTTTCCGCCTTGAGCCGGGCAAAATGGAGCAGCTGGCGCAGCCATATGCGTGAATGGGCCAAAGTGGCGCTGAATGTAACAGAAAGCAAGTCGAAGCGCAGCGCCACGTCCTATAAAATTTGGCGGAGTCGGCGCTTGCAGGTGTCGTTTGGGGCGATCTTTGCCGCCAACCGCCAGCGCTTCGACTTGCTTCCGGGAATCTTGAGCTTCCCCTTCCACTCCAGCTACTGTGTTGAGACAGAACATCGTGATGCGAGTGCGGTGCATGTATGCGCTGCGGCGTGCTACAAGTAGGGCGAGCTCGCCTTCCTCTATGGACAGAGTTTGTATCGCATTCTACCATCTTTCCCACATACCTCACCTCTCTCCATCTCTTACTTGCTTGCCTTCCTTATCTGCGCTGCCATCGCGTTCGACTGCACTCCACAGCATTCATACTCTCAGGCGCAATCATGACAGCAGCTAATGGAGTCATCAATGGGGTTTCCCATCCGGTGCAGCAGAAGAGCACAGACTACGGCCATGAGGCTGTTGACAAAATCCTCGACAAGACCGTGCAAAATGATGCTCAGAGCAGGCATCCCCTTGTTCTTCAGACTTTCAGACTGCTGATCGCGGACTTGTGTCAGCAATTTGGTGGTGGGCACCCTGGGTAGGTACCTCATATGTCTCTATACGGCTGCGATCATATGCCGTGACTTGATGGTTTTTACTGACAATCAACAGTGGTGCCATTGGTATGGCCGCCATCGGCGTTGCACTCTGGAAGTACACTATGCGATATGCGCCCCACTCGCCTGACTTCTTCAACCGCGACCGTTTTGTGCTATCAAATGGCCACACTTGTCTCTTCCAATACACTTTCCTGCACTTGACCGGGTACAAAGACATGACCTTCGACCAGCTGAAGTCTTACCACTCGAAGAGGTACGACGCTTTGTGCCCTGGCCACCCCGAGATCGAGCACGAGGGTATCGAAGTCACCACAGGACCCCTGGGTCAAGGTATCTCCAACGCCGTCGGTATCGCAGCAGCTGGAAAGCACCTTGGAGCTACTTACAACCGGGAGAAATTCCCAGTCGTCTCAAATCACATCTGGTGCATGGTCGGCGACGCTTGCTTGCAGGAAGGCGTTGCTCTCGAGGCCATCTCTCTTGCTGGCCACTGGCAGCTCAACAATCTCACTGTCATCTACGACAACAATCAAATCACTTGTGACGGAACAGTCGACATCACCAACACTGAAGACATCAACAAGAAGATGGAGGCATGCGGCTGGCGGGTCATCGATGTTGAAGACGGTTGCTACGATGTCCTTGCCATTGTTCGCGCGCTTCACAGTGCGAAGACCAGCGATCGTCCGACTTTCATCAATGTGAGAACCATCATCGGCCTTGGAAGCGCAGTCGCGGGTCAAGCAGTCGCTCACGGAGCCGCGTTCGGCGTTGCAGACGTGGCGAAGATGAAGGAGGCTTATGGCTTCAACCCGGACGAGCATTTCGTCATCCCCGACGAAGTGCGAGACTTCTTCGCTGACCTGCCAGCAAAGGGCGAGAAAGCGGCTAAAGAATGGAACACACTGCTCGAGTCTTACAAGAAGGAGCATCCAGAATTGGGAGCCCACTTCCAGGCTCGTTTGGATGGCGAGATTCCTGAAGACTGGGAGTTCATGATCCCCACGACATTCCCAGAGAAAGCCACAGCCAGCCGTGCATCTTCAGGACTGGTCTTCAACCCAATCGCCGAAAAGGTCCCAAGCTTCATGGTCGGAACCGCCGATCTTACTCCCTCCGTCAACATGTCCTGGAAGTCAAAGCAGACATTCCAGGCAGACGGCAAAGCCGGTGGAAGCTACAAAGGTCGCTACGTTCACTACGGCATCCGCGAACACGCCATGGCTGCCATTGCCAATGGTTTTGCCGCCTACCACCCAAACATGATCATCCCCATCACCTCAACATTCTTCATGTTCTACCTATGGGCCGCCCCAAGCGTGCGCATGGGAGCCCTCCAACGCCTGCAAGTAATCCACGTCGCGACCCACGACTCAATCGGCACAGGCGAAGACGGCCCCACACACCAACCCATCGAACTCGCTACCCTCTTCCGCACAATGCCCAACGTCCTCTATATCCGCCCCGGCGACAGCGAAGAAACAGCTGGCGCCTGGAGCGTCGCCATCAAAGCCAAGAACACCCCCAGCATCATCTCAACCTCCCGCCACGCCCTCCCTCAACTCTCCCCCCTGACAAACCGCCACAACGTGGCCAAAGGCGCCTACGTCCTGCGCGAAAACGCCCAAGCGACTCTAACTCTCATTGGCGTTGGCGCTGAGCTAAGCCTCGCCATCCAAGTTGCCGACAACCTCGAGAAATCAGGCAAAGCCCAAGTCCGCGTCCTTTCCTTCCCTTGCCAGCGCCTCTTCGACCAACAAGACCTTGAATACAAGCGTTCGGTTCTGCAGCGCCGAGCCGATAGACCTACCGTTGTCATTGAGCCTTACACTCCGAACGGATGGGAGAGATACGCTAATGCTGCTTTCTGCATGAGCACTTCGAGATTTGGGCAGTCGCTGCCCGGCCCTGTTGCTTACGAGTACTTTGGATTTACTGCGGATGGGATCGCTGAGAGGTTGGGTGGGTATATCGAGACTGTCGCGAGAGAGCCAGAGGCGCTGTTGGAGTTCTATGAGTTTACTGAGGCGGACGGGGAGAAGACGGTCAGGGTTCATTGAGCGGGTATTGTCCTTCTATCTCGTAATATGTAGAAATGGTAATTGATGTTCATGAGTTATACTAGATTTTCGTGCGAGTGACACTTGTTGAACATAATCTTCTGATTTAATTGTGAGATGGATGTCTTCATCTGAGTCCCGTGACAAAAAAATGAATGGCAGACGCAAAGCAACTGACAGCACGCGCTCAATACGTTTTGGGACCAGTTGCATACATGTGCTTGTATTCGGATGTTTTTGCGACATCAACATTAGGCATGATGATAACTAATGTAACGCTGGCAAACACTCGTTACACTGCGGGACCAGAGTCCATCTTCTGCTGTTCAAGGGAATAGGCATGTAAGAAATTATGTGAATTGAGATTACGAACTAAACTAACTCTCTCAAACCGCGGCAGTATGCCCACCGTCGACCCTCAAGTCAGTACCAGTCATGAAACTACTTCCCCGAGAGAGCAAGAACACAGCGGGAGCCTTGAAGTCCTCCGGAGCTCCCAGCCTTCCCAGCAAGGCGCCGGCCATCCATGTCTTCTCGACTTCCGGCTCGGCGGCCAGTAGGGCGTCTGTCATGGCGGTTCGAATATACTGTGGTTCTTGTTAGCCTCGATTGCGAGATTGTGGCGAAGTTGATGATAGCGACTTACGCCAGGCGACAGGGTGTTGATGCGGATCCCATGCAGGCCGATTTCTTGCGCCATGGATCGACACAGCTGATGCACGGCGGCTTTGCTTGTGTTGTATGCGCTGCAGGTCAGTCCCTGTGTACATGATTAGTATAAGTCTCAATATTGGACTCCTCAATTGGCTTCAAACTTACCCGGTTGGCTATGCTGCCTGACATCGATGCAATAAGGACGATGCTGCCTTGGATCTTGTTCGCTACCATGTCGTTTGCCACTGCTTTAGCTGTGATGAAAGATCCTGAAGACGATGTAAGTATCCTGACTAGTTCACAAGTTGATAAGACTGAACCAAGACATACCAACAGTGTTCACCCTCAGCATCCGCTCAAAGTCCGCCACAGGGTACTCTAGCGTAGGGATCTTCTGCTGGATACCTGCACATGCAATCGCGCCCTGAAGCGGCGCACCAAGCTCCCGTCCACGAGACGAAATCTCTGCAACGGCAGACTTGAAGTCTTCCTCGTCGGTGATGTCGGCTTTGCGGTAGCTGACAGTGACATTCCTTTGCTTTGCCGTCTTCTGCAATTGAGCCCACTCTTCACAAGGGCTGTCTAGGATGTCTAGGGCCGCGACGTGACCGCCATTCTCGACCACGCCGAGGGCTAATTCGATTCCGAGACCGCGGCCGGCTCCTGTGATGAGAACTGTTTGGTTCTTCAGGGAGAAGAGCTGGTCTCCGGGGACGCTTGCTTCGGTCTGCTTTGATTCTGGGACATTGTCGGGCAGGGAGATATCGCTGACCACCTTCTGCTCGTTGATGTCGTTTGTGGCGGATGGAGACATGTTATTCGGGGATGGGAGATCAATCGCTAATGGAACGGGGAATCGACACAGAAGGCGATGTATAGGCGATAAGTAAGGAAAGAGCTGGAGTGGAAGTGAAGCTGTGTACCTACCCGCTTATCTATATACATCATCATGAAGTGGGCCATAATCGGACTGTGGATTGTTGAGTGAGCCCAGAGTATGTAGTTGAGAGTGTGCAGGCAACTGCAAGCGTGAGCGTGAGATAGCAGAAGGAGAAAAGTAAGCGCTCGTGGAGCAGCGCTTACAATCGACGAGAGTGGAAGCGCTAAAAGGGGGCGCTTTGGATGTCCTAATACAGCCTAGTGCATGTGGACATCGTCCGAAATGCTCCCCACGCTCTCCACCATCTTTCTCCGCCTCCAGAACATGAATCTGGGCCTCGTGTCGGCTTTATCTATTGAAGTAATTATACCATGCTGCTCCGCTGGCACACCTCGTCTCTGGCCATCAGGAAGCTGAAAAGTCTCGCGGAGCTCTCTATATGACAAGATTCTCGCTCCGGAGCGGCAAACCCCCTTGAACCAAGCATCGCCGACATCGTGTTGCCCACCGGGCATTTGATATCGGCGAGTGACACGAAGTCGCTAATGTTTTCCCGATCCGAGGACCAGTAGCGCCTCTAGACTGAGGGCTTACACGAACAAGCGCCAGAAACGAGACAAACACCCATGACTCTGTAGGCCTCAAGGTAAAGACGTTTCCTTTAGCCATTGCGGAGTGGATCTCATCACCCGGATCAACGTACTCATCATGTTAGAACGAATACATATAGTCCCACATTCCCCGGACTCAACCACACGATCCCCATCACGCGAGGACGCCAGAGTCTTAGCTACTCTTGTGTTTCTTGTCTTGCATCGTCTTTCTTAGCCATCACGAACCGATCAGCTCCAGCTTTGATCATGTTTCAGCTCACAGGGCGGACGCTCAACTGGGCCATCACGGCCACTGCTGGCTCAGGCTTCCTGTTGATGGGTTATGGTGAGTGGAGCTTGACCTTGAGTGGGAAGCGTTGTCTAACATATGGACCATCAGATCAAGGTGTCATGAGCGGTCTCCTCACGGGAACAGCCTTCACAAATCAATTTCCCGAGATCAACACAACAACTGGCAACGGTAGTGATTCACTTCAAGGTCTTGTAGTCGCCATCTATGAGATTGGTTGCTTCGCAGGATCGTTGTTCTGCTTGTTCGCTGGCGAAAGACTCGGTCGAAAGAATTGCATCTGGTTGGGATGTTTCATCTTGACGATCGGAGCGGTGCTGCAGACGACGGCGTATGGTATCCCGCAGATGATCGTTGGAAGGATTGTCGCTGGAGTTGGCAACGGGATGAACACTTCTACGATTGTAGGTGGAAGTCTGGACTGTGTGCATACCGGTAGACTGCTGACAATTACCAGCCTGTCTGGCATGCGGAGCTCATGCAAGCGCATAAGCGAGGCAAAGGCTTGTCGATCGAGTTTGCGATCAACATATTTGGCGTAAGTTGATGCATCGGATCTCAAATTCGTGTTTCCTTCGCTACATGCTTGCTAATTGTGCGAGCAGGTCATGCTTGCATATTGGGTCGACTATGGGTTTTCGTATGTCGAGAGTGCGGCTCAGTTTCGATTCCCGCTGGCGTTGCAAATTTTGTTCGCTCTTGTGACGGCGTGGAACCTTCTGTTCCTGCCCGAGTCTCCTCGCTGGTAGGTTCCAATGCTCTAAACCATGGAAGTTTAAACTGACAGCACGCAGGCTCATCGCCCATGATCGCTCGGACGAAGCACTCGCAATCTTGAGACGCCTTCACACCAACTCTGGACAGCTTAGTGTTGACGAAGCTGATATAAGCCGAGAAGCCACGGACATCAAACATACTGTTGACGAAGAGCGGGAGGCTGCCGCGGGCAACTCTTTCAAGACTTTGCTGAAGGACGGCACCCAAAAGTTCCGATACCGTACTCTGCTGGGTATCGGTGGACAGTTCATGCAGCAGTTGAGTGGTAAGTGGCTATCAACGCCCGACGATGGACGTGTGACCTGGGGCTTGGGTAGCACTCAAGGCTAATCTGTGAGCAGGTATCAATCTTATAACGTAATACTCGTTGCCAGGCACTCTCTGTGGAGTCCAAACTGACAGCTGTCCCAGATACTACGCACCCTCGATCTTTCAACGATCAGTTGGACTCTCTCACAACCTTTCGCTCTTACTCGCGGGATTCAACGGTGTCGCCTACTTCGTCTCTTCGCTCCCGCCGATCTGGATTCTGGATAGACTGGGACGTCGAAAGCTCATGTTGTTCGCCGTCATCGGAATGTGCTGCTGTATGGCAGTTCTGGCCGGGACGGTATCGAACGGGAATAAAGCTTCTGGCATCGTTGCTTCAGCGATGCTCTTCTTGTTCAACTTCTTCTTTGCTGTCGGAATGCTAGCAATCCCGTGGCTATTGCCCTCTGAGTACGCTCCACTAGCGATCCGGACTCCGGCGGCGGCCCTGGCGTCCGCATCAAATTGGATCTTCACTTTCCTGGTAGTCCAGATAACGTAAGTTGGCTCATATTGTGGAAGTTTGTGCAATCACAGTCTAATCTGTCGCAGGCCAATCTCGATAGGAGCCATAGGCTGGAAGACGTACCTGTACTTTGCCATATTCAACGGTTGCTTCATTCCGATCATCTACCTGTTTTGTGAGTATCTCTGATACCCGTAAGGCGTGATCCGCGTTTTTTCTGACTCGTTTTATAGATCCCGAAACACGAAACCTGTCGCTTGAAGAGATCGATTGCCTGTTCACGGGCCCTAAGATCGTTATGCACATCGCAGACGCAGAGATCGACCCCGAGGCTATTCGGCCTCAACGGACGAGGGAAGCTGAGATCCTTGGCAAGCTTTCGGTTGAGAGAGTTGAGAAATAATCGTCGTTTAGTTCTTTAGGCACGGAGAGATGTGAGCAATCAGACTGCCGGAAGAGCGATGGCTAGACGTCTAGAAGAATGTGGCCGCAGATCAATGATGTTCCGAGAGAACGTGCATGGTCGCCAATCTGATTAAATAAGCACCAGGGCGAAAACCAGCTGTTCCTGACGTTACGTGAAATACAGTAGTGCATATTTCATTCGACGCCACTGAGGCCAGCTGTACCTTCGCACGGAAGCTAGTTAGTCGTACAACATGATCAATTGAGACTAACAATGTAGATACACGTAAATGTATTCAACGACACGAAGGAAAAAGTCATTTGGGGTTCTAACTCCAACCCTAACAGATATCCAAGCCGCCAAGACGCCAGTGGTTGCAGCTGCCGTATGAATGTACTGTCCATCGCCTTCGGGGCAATAACATGCAACACCATCGTGATGCTCCTGTTTTCTGGTCGCGTCGTATCTCGCGACTAATGTCGACCCCCATACTCATCCTGCTTGACGCAATCCGTCACACAGCATGTCGGATGAAGTATCCGCAACTGCAGGCCAAAAGCGTCGGCGGACCAGATCCGGGTGTTTGAACTGCCGCCGCAAACGCAAAAAATGTAGGCCACGACTGCTCTTTAATGCCTTTTGTTGCCAACCAGTTTCCGAAAAGGTTTACCTGACAGTGTTGTAGGCGACGAAACACACCCTACGTGTCTCAAATGTGAGCGAAGCGGTGAAAGTTGCCAGTGGGATTCCCTGATCAAATTCCGTCCTCCTACGGGAATTTTGGGATCAAGAGACTCGACACCATCTGGACCAGTCACATTGCGCATGGGATCGGATTCTGAAGTCGGTGCATGACAAGCGAGCGAGAAACCCTCGTTATTTCCAATGACCAAGCGAAGCTGACTGATACTTAAGGAGACAGTTGACAGTAGTACATGGCGCCCTGAAAGCGCAAACCTACAAGGCGCTGACGCTTCTCATATTACCAAAGTGGCGAGAGAGACTCATGATGGCCAAGGTCCGCATTCGAGAGATCACACAGAGGAGACTGAGGTTACTGCAGACCGGCCGAAGTGCAACTCCGGGGATCAACCTCCACTTTCTCAACAGAACAACCGATCGAGTGGCGCTGACGCCAGTACCGCAGCTGTACTAAGCGAAGAGAATGGTGACATCGACTTGGGTTGCACGAGGCAAATTACTCCCGATTTTGATGAGAACGCAGGTCAACCAACTGATCTAGTACCTCACTTCTCATCTGCGGCGAGCGAACCGCACGCTCAACAGATCGGGCCAGCTTGTTTTGAGTCGCCAGCGCGAGGCGGCCAGGACTGGACGTCTAATGAGATGGCTTCGCTTACTGATGATGCTTCGGTGAACTTTGGGAGGCTACCGACCCATGTCCTTTCGCCCAGTGTCTCTTCCGGGTATCACGCCGAAGACGGTATTTTCGAGCCTGGCTCAGCCTATCAAAATCTGTTCCAGTCATTGAGAAGTCAAGTCTTCAGGACCGCACAGTTCGAACTGGAGACACCACATGAAAGTAATTCCTCGAGGAACCTCGACCACTCTAGTTACAGCGGCACTCACAGCTTTGCTGCTGCAGTGTATGAGCACAATGCGGCCGCTCAAAACTTTGAGCTTGGGCCAATACAGGAATACCTCCTCTGGAAAGCTTGGACTGAGGAAGTATCTATCTGGGTACGTTCTAAAGGTCCGGGTGTGATCATGCTGGCTGACAAAAACAGCTGGACAAGTTCGATCCACAAACACACTTCCGTGATGTGTTCCCAATATTGGCGAAGGAAAAGCCACATCTGAAGTATGCGATTCTGTCTCTCAGCGCTCGCTATCTGGAGTCGAGAAATGGCAAAGTTCCCTCATCGCTTACTTTAGCGCTGTACCAGCACACCATACAGCTGCTCGTGCCTCAGCTGTACATGCGCGATATCGCTGTCATTGCTTCTTGCGTGATACTCTGCGTACTGGAGATGTTCAGCTGTTCTCCGAAGGCTTGGCGACGGCATCTGGACGGATGTGCCAGTCTGATGCAGTCTCTCAACTTACGCGGTGACAGCGGCGGCATGGAAGAGGCTGTATTCTGGTGTTTTGCTAGGATGGACCTCTGCGGAGGACTAATTTCACTCGAGCGAACGCTGATACCTGTCGGCAAATGGACATCGAAAGACATCTCAGAAGTGAGCATCAGTACATATCCCCGTACCGGAGGCTTCGAAGACTATGCGAAGATGGCGACAAACATCCTCGCGCAAGCAATGGATCTCTTTGCATCGTATCATGCCTCGGAAGGTGCTTTCGGCTTCTCTGCTGCGAATCCGTCGGAATGCAAGGCATACGAGAAACGATGGCGGCATCTGTTCGATATCTTGCAGGCGTGGTTCACGACGCGGCCCATGGAGATGTTACCAGTCATGGCGGTGTCTGCTAAAGAATGTGGCTCGCCGTTCCCGACAGTTCTTTACAGCAACGCCGCCGCAATATCCGGAAATCAGTTTGCACATACTGCGGCCATTCTCATGCTCCAACGAAAGCCTCGCGATCTCGCGCTAGGGAAAATCCGCTCGATCCTGTGGCACGCTCGACAAATTTGCGGCATTGCCTTGTCGAACGATCATCATGGAGCCTGGACTAACACCGTTCAACCCATCTGGATCGCTGGCCGACTGATGAGTCATCCTCAGGAACATGATGCGATTGTGCGTCTTCTCAAGAGGATTGAAAGGGAGACAGGATGGGCCACTCAGTGGAGGATCGACGACTTGATGGAATACTGGGGTGATGCGGAGGACTGAAATCCACGTGTGACCGGAAAAAATCAACGACCTACCCCTCAAATGCACCTGATGAGCAAGAATCAGCAATCCACCAGGTGGTGTTGTTTATGCTGCGGGCCGACGGAGGGCAACTCTCCGGACTTTCTGGGCGCTTCCGCTTTGAAGGCGTTACGACTTGCATTCGAAGCCCCTCACCACACAATCATTTGACTCTGGCTTCGTGCTTCAACGTACAACTGGAAATCGCTTCTATCATCGCTCGAACAACAATGAAATACTCGAGATGGCCAAAATTTGACCCAGGGCATGTTACTCATGAAATCCAAGCAGCTGTCCGCAGACAGACCATCGGCAGCTATGTCGCCCGCAGTGTCATAGATCACGACCTCCGCCACCGGAGCTTGACTCCCGCAAGCTACACTATGTGAGGTCCTGCACACGGAACCCACTGATGTGCATTCTTCTAGCTACCTCTACCGCATACGGTATCTTGTTGCCGTCCGCTCTGGACGTAGCCGTCTTGGCTCGAAGGCCAGGCCACTTGGGTGCTGTGAAGCAATAAGGACACTATGCAGGAAGGTGATCGCATAGCTGGGTAAAATTCTATCTGAGGATATAAAAAGTGTGGCATGTCATCTCCTACTTTTGAGCATCACAAGTTAGCGATCGTCGTGTGAGATAAGAGCGAGACTGTGCAACATGGTTTCCTCAGCACTTCTCGTCGTCATCGCTGCGGCACAAGCCTTCGCACAGCAATCCGCCTGGGGCCAATGTGAGCGAACCAGCCGATTGTCTTGAGGGATGTACATTGACGCTTTCCAGGTGGTGGCATTGGATGGTCTGGTGCAACGACATGCGTCTCTGGTAAGGACAAAAAATCGGTCGTCTACTGGTTGACATGCTGATTCGAAATTCAGGTCACTCTTGCAACAAAATCAACGATTATTACTTCCAATGTGTTCCCGGCTCGCCGTCTACGACCTCCTCTAGGAGCACATCGTCCTCTTTGTCAACGTCAACGCGAACCACCACGTCGCTCTCGTCCCCGACGTCCACACGGACTACTACGACTACATCTCGAGCCACCAGCAGCACTTCCTCTGCTCCATCGTCAACCGCAACCCCGGGTACTGGTACTGGCACTGGCGCTTGGGCAGCCGCTTACACGAAAGCGAAGGCTGCATTGGCCAAGTTGAACAACAATGACAAAGTCAAAATTGTGACAGGTGTAGGTTGGGGTAACGGTCCATGTGTGGGCAACACTGGTGCAGTTTCTAGTATCGGATACCCTTCACTCTGTCTACAAGACGGCCCTCTGAGGTAAGGTTGAAGTGCCTAGATCCGACACCGATCAAAGTACTGACTTCAATAGTCTTCGTTACGTCCAGGGCGTGACAGTATTCCCCGCGGGCGTTCATGTGGCATCCACCTGGGATCCTTCGCTCATCTACGCCCGTGGCAACGCCATGGCATCCGAAGCAAAGGGTGCCGGTGTCCATGTTCAGCTCGCACCAGTTGCCGGTGCTCTGGTGAGTCAAATTCGGTCGGTGATGGATCTCGTACCACAAGCTTACACTCAATGCAGGGCAAAATCCCCCAAGGAGGCCGTAACTGGGAGGGCTTTGCCGCCGATCCGTACTTGACCGGTGTGGCAATGACCAACGCCATCAAGGGCATGCAAGATGCCGGCGTCCAAGCATGTGCGAAACATTACATCGGCAACGAACAGGAGCGCAACCGCGAGACGATGAGTAGCAACATCGACGACAGGACCCTGCACGAGCTTTACCTCTGGCCATTCGCCGACTCTGTCAAGGCTGGTGTCGCTTCGTTCATGTGCTCTTACAACAAACTCAACGGTACATGGGCATGCGAGAATGACAAGATGATCAACGGGATTCTCAAAGGAGAACTGAACTTCCAGGGCTACATGGTAAGTTGAACTCAAGTGAGATCTGATCATACTAGTGAGTGCTATGCTTACGCTCACCACCTAGATGAGCGATTGGAATGCTCAACACACCACCAATGGCGCGGCCAACGCAGGCATGGACATGTCCATGCCAGGCACTGACTTCAACGGCAACAATCTTCTATGGGGTCAGAACCTCCTCAACGCGATCGCCAGTGGAGCTGTACCTCAGTCTCGCCTCGACGATATGGTAACTCGCATCTTGGCAGCGTGGTACCAACTCAAGCAGGACTCGGGATACCCTGCCGTCACTTGGTCAAGCTGGAACGGTGGCGCTGGAGCTCCGCCTGTCGCAGGCGACCACGCAAAGCTTGCGAGGCAGATCGCACGAGATGGAATTGTACTGCTGAAAAACAGCAACAAGGCCTTGCCTCTGTCGAAGCCTGCAAGTTTGGCACTTATCGGGTCCGCAGCGGTCGTGAATCCCGCAGGTGCCAACGCTTGCGTAGATCGTGGCTGTAATGTTGGAGCACTTGGACAAGGGTAAGTTCAGGCTGTCGCGTTCTAGACAAATTTTTAGGCACTGACATGGGATTTCTTGCCATAGATGGGGCTCGGGGACAGGGGAGTACAGTTATTTGGTGGCTCCGGCCGATGCCATCAAGACACAAGCATCGAAGGATGGCACGAGGATTGTTAGCTCGACAACGGATGGAACCGCTGCTGGAGCTTCAGCAGCCGCTCAGGCTGACACAGCTATCGTTTTCATCACTGCGGACAGTGGTGAGGGATACATCACTGTTGAAGGCAACGCTGGCGACAGGAACAACCTCGACCCGTGGCACTCTGGGTGAGTTGGTCGAAGTAGCATATTAAAACACTGGTAGGATGCTGACCGCAACCAGAAACGATCTCGTCAAGGCCGTTGCCGCTGTTAACAAGAATGTCATTGTTGTCGGTGAGTGCACTGTCGAGTTCCGCCTGAGTTCCAGACCATTCACTAACCACATGGCTGTATTATCAATAGCCCACAGTGTCGGTCCCATCATCCTCGAATCGATCCTGTCAAACGCCAACGTCCAGGCAATCGTTTGGGCAGGGTGAGTCCAACAATACCAAACTTATGCCTTCATCACTGACAGATCCTAGCCTACCCGGCCAAGAATCCGGCAACGGTCTAGTAGACATCCTCTACGGATCAAGCTCACCCGGCGGCAAGCTCCCGTACACCATTGCCAAACGTGAAGCCGACTACGGCACCGCAGTCGTCAGCGGCAACGACAACTACCCCGAAGGCTTGTACATCGACTACAGACACTTCGACAACGCAGGCATCGCGCCTCGCTACGAGTTCGGCTTCGGTTTATGTAAGTGGTGTATTCCTCCGGCAACATAAGATGGAACTCTCGCTGACAAGCTCAAAGCCTACACAACCTTCAGCTATTCCAGCCTAACCACCTCATACACCGACAAGACCGCAGGCAGCACCGCCCCAGGTCCAGGAGGCGTCGTCGGTCTCTACGACACTGTCGCCACTGTCACCGCGAAAATTACAAACAACGGTACCGTCACCGGCGCCGAAGTCGCTCAGTTGTATCTCGGTCTGCCTTCGAGCGCTCCGGCTTCGCCTCCGAAGCAGCTCCGCGGTTTCCAGAAGGTTTCTTTGACCGCCGGCGCTTCAAGCACCGTCACATTCGACATTCGTAGGAAGGATCTGAGCTACTGGGATGTGGCAAGTCAGGTGTGGAAGGTGCCCGCTGGGACGTTCAATGTGTACGTGGGTGCGAGTTCGAGGGATATTCGTTTGACAGGGAGCTTTTGAGCATGGGAAGGTAAGTGATTCAGTCGATCGGTAACTGTGATGGTCTAGTGCATGACCGCTTTTCCGCCGGTCTAAGGCACATTGAATTCCAACTTACGTCTGCTCCGTTTTCATGGTTTGGCATGGAGAGAGTGACGTCTAAGACTGTTTTTCCATGACAGCCATGGGAGCGAAGGCTGCGCTGTCGTTACCATCTTCCCTCACGTCTCCGCGTCACCGTACATCTTTGTCCTGACTTCCTCGGCCACTTGTTTGTAGGATTTCTTGGCCCCTTGCTTTGACTCGAGCGCATGCAACGCCATGAAGCGTTCGAAGTATTGTAGGACAAACTCCTTAGGAAACTGGTGCGCTTCACACGTCGGGTTCAGAAGAACCTCCAAAGTGTTCGAAACCCTCCAAACAATCCACATTTCCATGATCAAGTGACGTAGAAGGGAGTCCGCCGGCGTCCGAGTCCAAGCAAGTTCAACAGATAGTAGGCCAGGTATACGTTCATTTTCTACCGCCTCAGCCATGATGCTTTCGAGGCTTGCGTTGCGGAATTTGAAGTCGTCCAAGAAATCGCCGAGGACGTAAAAATGGATGGACTCGACAAAAGCGTTCGAGCGGGTAAAGGTGATTTGGCCGGTGTATAGCCACTGTAAGTAGCCCTCGAAGATATCGACCCTCGTCTCGGGAAGCAGTATGCGCTTCTCATGAGCTTCTTTCCAGTCATGCTCCATGGCGGCTTGGAAGAATTTGGAAGAGCGTGTAGCGATGCTTGTGATAACAGGAATCTCTTTCGCCTCTACTCCCACGCAGACGATGAACCTATCGACCACGTTGAGCCTATTATGTATGTCAATTCAGGTTGCTACTGATTATATCGTAAGTTCCTGGTGCTCACCTTTGCCTCTTGGCTGGTGGCTCGGCCATGCTGAATTGCTGGGCGAGCGTCGAGTGAGTAAAGCTCCGTTGTTGCTAATGTTGTAGGCAGTGTGACGATGTGTAGAACAAGAGCAGCGTGGCAGTATTTAAACCGGAGTAAACAGCGAGGCGCAATCGCTGAGATCACATGCAAGAGCGAGCGTTTGCTCAAATCACATGCTGGAGCAACAGTCGCATCATGTGAAAGCATCACAGACACGCGGACGCGAACTCGAGTGTGTACGTTCACCGGCGAAGTCTTGAAGCGCGAATTTATCTTTCTGTACAAGTGACAGCATCTGAATGTCACGGCAGGTCGTGAATGCGATCATTCGAACAGTGCGTGTAGTATGATTTAGCCTAGAGCTATCCAGTGCAATTTGAGCTCGAAGGTGAGTTGTTGAAAGAGCTGGTGTTTGGCCAGTCACTGCTCAAATACTGTGAGGTCATGCTCATGACTAGCTATTGCGCTATCGTTTGCAGACCATCCTGTCTCATGGAGGCAACATTGACTTACCATGCGCTCGCTCCGACTTTACTCCTCCACGGCAGCATCCTTGACAAACCCGATACAAGCAACTTTGAGCTCCTCAAAAGTCCTGCTCGAAAACTTAGAGCTCGCCGCTCCTTTACACTGCTCCGCCAACATAGAGAACAAGTCCAGCACGAAATCCGTCGGGTATGGCGCTTCCGGGTTCTCCTTAAACGCCTGAACAGACGACGAAATTGGCATGGTAAGCCAAATCTCCCTGATAACGCGGCGGAGCGGTGAGTTCGGTGAGCTGCGCTCCCATACAAAGCTCACGTCCGGCTGCAACGGCGGCCAAACGAATCCGTCCTTGATCACAACGATAGCTTCGACGACTTTTTCGCAGAACAATGCGTCTCCTAGGGTCTCTCCCAGCAGGTAGAGGGCGAAGAGTTCGCCGTAGTGCTGCGCTTTCTCCCGCTCGAGGATGCAGTCTGTGTACATCCAGTGGAGATAGCTCTTGAGCGTGGAGTGTTCGGCGTTGGGTACTACGATGTTCTTCACTTGACGCTGTCGGCCATCGTGCACATGGGATGGTGCTGCTTTTAGAAGTCGCGAGGAAGATGCGGTGATGACGTTGGTGTGGATTATAAGGCGTTCTCCGTGGTCGCCTGCGCTGATCATCAAGGTGTCGGTGAAGTCGAATCTGAGTTTCGTCAGTCATTTTAGAGCAAGATCATAATTGCACCCGTGGAGATACAGGAGATACATACAGCTGGATTTTACACGGCGGCTTGGCCATGGAGGATGGATGGCGGCAAGCTAGGTCGTGTAGAAAGTTTGCTGAGAGCTTAGCGGTTGTCTGCATTTGCAAACGAGTAAGAGGGGAAGCAACCAAGACGACGTCACCAAAGCGTTAGACGCATGAATGCATGAGGTATGAAGATGTGAATCCACTCACCCTCAGTGTGTCAAACGAAGAACGAAACGTGCGATATCCATTCAAGACCATACCTACGCGGGGTCTTTCCTTGGGAGCTAGTGATGATTTATCATGCGCTCGCTTCGATTATTCCGCTGGTCTCCTCACATTTTCTCCCCCCGTGTAGCATTTAAACAACCCTTGGCAGGCGGCTTTTACCTCAGGGAAACTCTTGCCGGAGAAACTGTGCTCCTTCACTTCCCGAGAGCGATTGGAAAGTTGTTGACACACGTCGAGGATGAAGTCCATAGGCCACGGCATATCTGCGTCTTCCCTGAACATCTCGATGGACCAGCCCACCGGCATCGAGAACCAAACTTCTTTGATCACGTGACGGAGTGGACAATCCGGCAAGGTGCGTTCCCACACAAAGCACACCTCGGGCTGAAGAGGGGGGAACTGGTGTCCGTTCCTTTCGACAATGAGGTCGATTACACTTTGGCAAAAAGCCGTGTCTCTCAGATAGTCCCCCAGTATGTAGAACTCAAAAAGTTCTAGGTAGCACCCTGACGTTGAGTGTTCGACAATACACTTTGTGTATAGCCAGTGGATGTATCCCGCGAGGATTGGTGTGCTGGTCTCGTGGAGCACGATGTTCTTCTCCAGAGCTTCTTTCCAGTCACGGGATAGTGCAGCTTTCAAGTAGGGCGAGGAGGATGTTTTGATAACGTTGGTGTGGACGGTGAGGCGTGGTCCATCGTCACCTGCACTGATCGTCATGGTGTCGGTAAAATCAATCTTGCTCCACTAGTCAGTCAATGCAGGGCAGGGTAGGATGAGAAACGCATCACAAGATACGCACCGGTGGTTTTGGCCTATCGGCTCGGCCATGGTGGCGAGAATAAGTTGTAGTCTGTTGCTGCTGTTCCTTAGGGAGGACGGTCGCTGTTTTTGAGTGCAAATCAAACGAGCTACATATAAGGTAGAGGGGAAATAGTGAGGCCCACGTCACCAACGTCACACGACGAGCAGGGTCAAGATAGGGTAAGACATGTAAAGCAAGACCACCACATAGTAGGTGAAAGAAAGAAAAGCAACATTCATGCAATACCTACGCGGGACTACCCCTCCTGTTCTCCCTACCAGTCTCAGTCCCCAGCTCATTCGGCTTGACAGTCTCGCTGCCCTTCAAGGGCGGGAAAGTGAACACCTCACTCTCACCACCCTCCAGACCCTGCCAGCGCCCGAAAGTCTTCTTGTTATCCCAAACAAGAGCTCCGACATACGGCTGTACGTTCCAATGAAGCGTCAGGGTCGCGTTCTCACGCTCCGCAATCTTGCCCTTGACATCTGTGATCTGGTATTTGGGCTTCTGGGTGTCGAGCTTGATGATGCCCGGGCTGCCGCCTGCGGGATAGGGCTTGCCTGTTGCTTTCTTTCCCTTCTTGTTCTTGGGCTGCTTGGTGCCTTTGGGGGTTGGGTGGATGTAGGTGTTGGGGTGCAGGGGTGCGTTGTCGGCGGGGATGATGGCGTCCCAGATGACGAGCTCGGAGGGAGGGATGGTGGAGGGTGAGGAGGAAGGGTATGAGGCGGTGATGTAGACGAAGATCTGCTTGGTATTCCAGTTGAAAAGGGAGGTCAAGTCTGGTGTATTGAGGTCAGCGACGTTGCTCGGTTGCTTTGGAGCTTTCTTGCAGCACGTACCGGCATCCAGATCGAACTTGACATGGGCATATTCCTCCCGCTTGGTGCTGTAGTAATGAGGTCTACCCTTAACGACCTGGACATTCTTGAGCTCGAGGCTCGCGCTGGGCGCTTGAGGAATGAGCAGTACGCTGACAGCGATTGCGGCTGCGACTGCGAATGCGGCCGATGTGAAGAAGCCGAAGACGCTCTGCACGCGCACCAGAGTTGAGTGCATGCTGGTGTTGGAATGGAGTAGCTGCGCTACTTTCGTGTGTTTTTGTCTAGAGCATTTACTTCTGGTATGTTGGCATTGAGGTGTCGACTTACTTTACAACGTTAGAGGTGAGGTGTCTACAGCGGAACCACCCGTCGGCGCCCCGGAGTTGCACATGCAATGCAATCCCACGACTATAATGGCACGACTACGACAACCAAGAACTAGGTACACAAGACCTCTCACAGACGGATACAAAACCCTGATGTGTCTTTATACCACCATTGGAGCCTACTGTGGCCTCTATTTCGATCCCGTATTTATTTTCCCACGCCCCTCAACACATCAAACTGCCGTACAAGCTCGAGTAAAGAATGTTCTCTTTTCATTGCCTATCTTCCCAACCGTAAGGTATCAAACGGAAAAGACTGTCAACTGTCTCAATCCTTGAGCCTAACAATTCTTCAAAAATCACACTCCAATGACATTGAATCTTCATCACCTTCCACCAACATACTCTCCTCCGCCTCCTCCTGATTCTTCTCCATTTCCTCCAAATCCTTTCGATGAGCAGCCTGGATGGCTGACTGCAGATCGTCTTTCTCCGCCTCGTTGAGCCGCTCTGGTGCTTTGCGCCACTCCTTCAATTGGTCTGGAGACGCATCGCGACACTCTTCTGGTCGGCCTGGAGTTGAGCCTCCACTTGCATGCATCTTCTTGGCATAAGCTCTGGCGGTCTTCGCATGAAGATACCGCAATTGTTTCACCGACAGAACGAAATTGTTGGAAGCTTTCGGGTGAAGTGACGCGACTGGCGAGTCGGCTCGAGACTTGGGAGACGCACTGCTGCTAGACATCCTGGACGGACCTGGGTTGCTTTCATTGGTTCGATCTGCTATTGTTGATGCTTCGTAGGGGCTGTAATCCACCACTTTTAGCAAATGTTTCGAAAGTGACATGGATTTGTGTTTGTTGACGGACTTCTCGACCCGGCCTTCGGCCACTCGTCGAGGAGTCTTTGCTGGTGTCGTAGTCTGGCCCGCTCCAGACGAATCGTCGCGATCATCTGTCACTACAGATCCCCGTGGAGGACTTCTTGATGGCGTCTTCGGTTGCACAGGACTGCTCCGCTGACCGACACCCACGCTCCAACATTGGACTTCCCTCGAACTTGGCGTCGGCGCTGTGACCTCCCACAAATGCGCCAGGCTCAATGGGTTCAGTCTCAGCGGCGAAGAGGGCTTCCCAGACGCAGCTCTTGCTTTGCGGTCCATGAGCGCGCTGATCTCTTTGTAGCTCGTCCAAAGACTGCCGATCTCAACATCATTGCCAGGACAGCAAGCCTCTGCAGACTGCGGAGTGGTGTCTGTCGAAGGAATCGTGACCGAAGCAGCCGACCCTCGCACAGCCGGGCTCTTTTTAAGTTGCTCGTCGCTGCTGCATGCGTCTGGTCTGCGTCTGATGGTGATCGGAATCTCAAGTCTGATGGTACGTTCGAATGACATGCCACCAGGGAAGTCCGTGGTGACTTGAGCGCTCATATTCAGTGGCATCGAGAAACACTCGAGACGCTCAGCACCCATGCGCGAAGCCAGCAGAGGCGGGCAGTAGCCCTCGAAACATCGCTCGGAAGCGTTCCAGTTCATGATCGGAACGCTCTGATCGACGCTGTACGTTGTCTCGAGATCGTGGCAAGGCTGGCTCATCCTAGGCTCCAGATGGAATGAGCGGTTCTCGTCAAAGACATTCTGGAACGTTTTGAAGTTGACCATCGGCGGGTTCCAGGCGTAACGAATCTCCACGGTCAGCTCGTCTTCGCTTTGGCGACTAGGCAAGCCGAAAGTCGCGTCCACAGCAGGCAGGCAGCCATCCGTGTAAAACAAGCATTCGCGAGTCCGAATGAAGTCCTCGAGCGTGCCTCGCAGATCGGCAGATTGAGCCCACGCGAACGTATGGAGTTGGGACGCTTTTGTGCTCGCCAGCTCGAAAGTCTCGAGCATGTCTTCCACGATGTCTGAGACTGGGATTGTTACTGGCTGCGTACCGAGCGTCTGGAGGAAGTCGCCAAAGCGCCGCCACAGTATCCTGATGTCCATGTTGTGCAGTGTCTGCTCTTCGGCAAAGGCTTCCGCAGCGACGCTCATCGTCTCTCTTGCGATAGCTGCTCGGAAGGCCTGTTCCTAGAAGTATACCTCGTATGCTGCTACTGCACTTGGGAGACGCCAGACTGACATAATGTCCTTGTCCCGGATGAGACCATGTCGGCCTCCGGTTGGGTTCTCAAGGTGGGTGTAAGCCGTGTTATTGTGGTAAAATCGGTGCTGGGGGTAGAAGAGCTCAAGAGGTCGTGGGACTGCCGGAAGGCCGGAGACGTGGATGGTGAGGTGGGCGAGTAGATGGTCGATGGATGCCATGGTGGAGCTGGTTTTCTTGTGTGGTGTTGAGTTTTGTGGTGGTGAATATGCTGTCGATTGATGTGGTCGTGGTCGGTAGATAGGTGGTTGTGTTATGAGCTAGTGGGATGATGTTGTGGACACAGGTTCTCCAATACGATCAGCTGCGATATTGAGATGATGATGGTAAGAGCAACGGCCTTAAACACTACCTTAGCGAGTGGAACAGAAGGTGCTGTCTGTCCTATGTACTAACCGCTCTGTTTGTCAATTGCGAGCTCTGGTGTCAATCTACCTAGGAAGCTGTATCTTTCGCAAGGAGTTCAATCGTTATTCATTGGCGTATCTTCTGGAGTACCTATAGCAGCTTCAGTTAAAACAATTCAGTCCTTTTCAGACATCAACTTTGGATCTTTCAACAACGCTAGCTTTTCCAAGTCCACCACGAATCTACCATGTCGAACCTAGAATAACATGAGTTTCGAACATCAATCATCTTGATGATTGACATCTGACATCGACATCTTGTCAATACAGTGACTGCACGCGTCGCGTAGACGAATGTTCATGAACGATTGCAGCATAGTTGCGGTTGGCAATCAGCTTGTAGGCGTGGTCGATTCGACTTGATCGGCCCAAGACTTGCCCTTGGTCGCCGCATTGTCAAAGAACGAGGTATCCTTATCCTTCTTCGGTGCTGCGTTGCCGTCTCGCGTCGGCAATGATGGGAAGTCCTCCTTCTTCGGCGGAGCAACGTGCTGTGGTTGCTTTCCCCCTCTTCCGTCGGATCTTGAACCACCTCCTCGCTTCTCTTTGGCGTCCCTCAAGAGATACTCTCTTCCATCCGTATAGTCCTCTTTGTCGCCCGCGAATCCGCCCTTCTTGTCGTATTTTCCGCCCTTGGAGAAGTCGTCTTCGTTCTTCTCCATGTCCCATTCCCTGCCTTCCAGCGCTTTCAGCTTCCTCAGCCTATTGCGTTCGCGCTCGCCCATCATCTGTTGTCTGTCCCTCCTCTCCTCTTTCGCCCGCTGCGCAGACTGGGCTTTCGCTTGTTGCTCTCTTTCCGCGAACGATGCGGCATCCGCTTCCGCGCGCGCGTGCGCTGCTGTCAGCGATGCGTTCTTGATCGAAATCTGTGCCATCTTCTCGGCCAGTTCTGTCTCGGTGAGCTTCGGCTTGCGAACGCCACCCGTACCGCGCCTGTCTCCACGTACAGAGGCTGTAGTCTCTTTCTTCGGTCCTGTGGGCGCATTCTCTGGAGCCTGTACGGGCGTCTGAGTATCCTCGTTCTTCTGCTCTGGTTTTGCTTGACTCTGCTGCCCTTGTGAGTCTTTGCGCCCTCCTCTGCCACGGCCTCGGCCGCGACCCCGAGAACCATCGCCCTTGCTTCGGGGCTGTTGTGACGCTGGCTGAGGCGCCGATTGTTGCGCCGGTTGTTCTGCCGATACTTGATCGACAACGGTGGGTTCGATCACCTGTTTCTCAACGACTGGTTGTTCGACCGGAGTGAAGTCGTCGCCAAACAGATCCTCGGGAGGCCGTGTCTGCATAGACTCTTCCACGGGGATCACATCGTCAAACAAGTCTCCTTCTCCTCCGCCCGTCTGCGTAAATTCATCGTACGTCGAAAGGTCTGGAGGGGGCCCAACTGGCGAAGAGGGCGCGAATGATGTGGCGGCGGCGGAAAGGGTGTGCTCCGATTTACGTCTTGACTCGGGTCTCTCCGAGGTAGTTTCAGGCGCAGGTTGTTCAATTGCTGGTGCTGGCGTTGGCTCAGGTTCGGGCTCGGGTTGTTTCTTCTTTTCTGTTGTCGCCGGCGGCGCGGGTGGGTCAGGATCAGCCCACCTTGATTGCATTAGTGATGACATGTTGGCTAAGATACCATGCCTATGCCTGTGTCGATCCAACAAGGAAGGGATGTTAGTGTCGAAGACAGGACGGTAGGATCGCGACGGTGACTCTAAGAACTCGTCGCACAAGCAAGCGCGGGGAATGACATCGATTCACTTCCAAGGTTCACTTCACTGCCCTGCAAGTCAGCACGAGATTACATGTATGTAAAAATGCAGAACGACAATTGATGCTCATTCACATGTTGGTGACGATCATCGCCATGAATCATCATTGGCTATGAAATGGTTATCATTGCGGTTATTATGGCATTACACATGTACCTCACTTGCCGCCAAATGAACGGACATCCATAGCCGACGTGTCAATGTAAAACGATTGTATGGCGAATGTTGATTGAAAGCGCATGTGATGATATTTGACTCGTTTGTGTGGGATACAAAGACTGTTTCAACGCGGTTCCATTCAACATCCTGACGAATGTAGCTCACAGGGCGCGGTTGCAACAGAGACGCCCTCGATTACAATTGAAGGTATGCATTGCTGAGTGATCGTCGGCATTTGACCCACATCCCACTCCATCCTTCTTTCCAATTAAAACCAAACCAAAGAGACAGCGTTCGAGACACCTGAACTAGCGAAAACGATTCTCTCCCATCTCATCTTGTCAATACAACAATGTCCCAAACAGACAGTAAACCTCCCACAAGGGTGCTTCTATTCGGGCTTGGAGCGTACTTCTAGACCCATATTCAATCAGGACGATAGGCAACATGCTGACACAGATGATAGGATTGGCGGGTTCTATGCTTTCATCTTGAGCCGTGCCCCAAACGTCGCACTAAGCGTAGTCGCAAGAACAAACTACGATGTGGTGAAAGACAGTGTAAGTGATCCGTCATCGAGTGCCAGCCAAGAGGCCTTGCTGAATCGTTGCGCAGGGTCTCACAGTGGAAAGTGAAAACCATGGAAAACATCAGGTAAACTTCGATGCTGGTAAGTTGTACCCCTACAAAAGCTCCGGAAGCCATGCTCAAGCTATATCGCAGTCTATCGCTCTCCCTCCGAGGCAAAACACACATTCGACTACATCGTCTGCGCCCACAAGGCCATCAACCCGTCTGCCATCCCTCCAATCTTCCAATCCGTGGCAAACTCAAACACGACTTTCGTGATCATGCAGAATGGCGTCGGCAACGAGGATCCATTCCGCTCAACATACCCACAGAACACGATCATCTCAGGTGTTGTCTGGATTGGCGCTACCCAAACATCGCCCGGACTGATCAAGCACATGCAAGCCGAGAATACCGAGATAGGGCTCTTCTCCAACCCTGGGTCTGATCTGGGGCAAGAGAAAAGCAGACTCGAGCACTTTGCTTCGATTATGCAACAGGGCGGAACCAACATCTCTGTTGAGGAGAATGTTCAGGTCAAGCGTTGGGAGAAGGTAGTGTGGAATGCTGCCTGGAACACCATTGGTGATCTTTCTTATTGCTGGAATCCTCGATCAAGTGCTCATGCTGACGTTTTTGCAGTATGTCTAGATCCATCAGATGCGCGCCAATCGTGGTATACCGCTACACGATTTTTCCAGATGTTTGGCCTGGAGAGACGACAGCAATCATTGCCGTCCTCGCAATTGTACAGTCCGCTGACCAATGTCGAACAGACAACCCTTACGTTCGTCGACACCCAAACGTGGTTGGCATCTCCAGGAGCAATGGAAATGACCAAACGGCTCATGCTCGAGGTCATCAGCGTCGGCCAAAGATGCGGTGTCCCTCTCGAAAACGAGCTCGTAGACGTCCTCATGGCCCGGATCCTGAGTCTGCCGGGGATATTCAGCTCGATGTATGTAGACGCCAAAGAGGGCCGACATCTCGAGATTGACGTGATCCTTGGATTCCCGATGAGAAAGGCGAAGGAGTTCGGCATGGATGTGCCTACTCTGGCGACGCTTTACGCGCTGCTGAAAGCGGTTGACGGAAGACTTGGGTCGTAGGGGTGACGAGACTGTAGCAACAGGGTATCACCGTACTGCTTCCAAAATGCCAGTCCATTACAGCGTCTCTTCGTCCCTTACAATCAACGCGTGCTTGTCTCTGACAAAGCTCAATCGACCGTCTCACCAGCTTCCTCACGCGCTTCGATGCGCTCCTGCCTCTCTTTCATAGCATCATCATAGTCCCTCCGCATCTCCTTCCTCCAGACCTCGACCTCCAGCATCCTCTTCCTCTGATTCCCGATTTGACCATCTCCCGTCAAACCATCGTCCTCAACATCAAAATACAACGCCCACATCTCATCGCCGTCCTCCTCTTGCACCGCAATAAAGCCCTCCCAACCCTGGAAAGTCAACCTCCTCTCAATCTTTGTACAATCCCACGGCCCAACAACTTGCGGATCCGCCTCAGCCCTGACACCGTACTTGACCTCATGCGTCCTCTTGTCCACAAACACCCAATTGAGAAACCGCTCATCATTAATCATCGTCACAAAACCTTCCCCGCCCACGAACCCAGTCTTGCGCCATATCTCTTTCTTCCCCGGGTACGCCAGGTAGTTGACCGTCGCCGGGAAGTAATCCTCCCCACGCACGTCCTTGCGGGTGTCGATGTAGAATTTATTGTCTTTGAGCACGATGGGGGCGCCTTCGAATTGCTGAGAGTAGACGCTGCGTTTCAGGAGGGAGGCTGTCAGGTGGTATTTCTGCCCGCGGTGCTGCTCGCGGTTGTTTTGCTTTTGGCCGTGTCGGATCGCTTCGGTCGTGCCTATGATCGCGGGGCAGGCGGCTACTGCTGTGAGTATTCCGAAGACCATTCTGTCGGATGTTGCGTGTGTTGGTGTATGTGGAGGGTACTGTAGGAGATGGGAAGACGGATTGCGCGGGCAGGCCTTGCGTTTTTATGGCCGCACAGGGGATGGATCACTTACGTCTTGCAGGACCCGGCTATCACGATCTCTTGTCGGAAGTCCCCACTACGATTCCTGGAAAATGCATCTGACTGTGCGAATCGCCCGGTTTGAAAGTGGTTCGCGGAGTTTTGATAGGGTTTGAAGGTGGACTTTTGAGACGTTTCGGTCTGCAAGCTTGCACAGATTCACCGTTGCCAACACGAAAACGCCACAACGACCGGAATGGTCTTCAAAAAGACCACATTACATTCGGATCACAATCTATGCTACAAATGCCAGATCGAGCATTACAATCATCAATCCAGTCATCCAAAATTCCTCCCATCCCACCTCTCTCAATGCATCCAAGCTTACTTAACTAGACCTGTCCACCACCAGTCAGCAGTGCCATTCATCCCCAGCCAAAAGATCTCTATTACACAAAGGTCAAGTATCTCACAAAAGTCCAATGGTGACATCTCCCTGCACTCTGGCAGTAAGGTGGACCTCGACCTCAAGGTCCAGCTCGATGCGGATCTTGAGCGAGCTGTCCTTTTGCTTGGGGTTGCCTTGGTCGTCGAGGTCCGCGCCCTGGATCATTGCTTTGCGGATCTCGTCGGGCGTCATGGCCTGGATCTCCTCGTCGGACTTCTTCGCCATGTCTTTCAGGTTCTTTCTGCGGCCCAGGGGCGTGCTTGCTGGGTCGTCGAGGAGTCCTCTGTTGTTGGGCTGGGTTAGCTTTCCATACATCTGTGTGTTTTGGTTCTGTAGCTTCGGCTTGATTGAGACATACACGGCCATGTTGGAGGATTGGTTTGCTTTTTGCTGTGATGTGCTAGGAGATGAAGAGCTTGGGCGGGTATAACGATTTTCAAGCTGCTACGGTAAAGCAGAATCGACAATCTGGCTATGATGAACGAGACCCGGCGAAGAGTTCTTTCAATGATAACTACCAAGATAGCTTCCTTCCGTCATTGCGTCGTACCCTTGCAACCGAATCCTCATGGTTGGGTAGATCTTCAACTAGCGTCGAGGCGGCGGGTCGCGGACCGAACAATAGTTTAGTGGATACAGTACAATGGCCTATAGGGCATTACAGCATGCTGCTGGCACTGCTGTGCTGCAAGATCAGAGGATCACTTATCGATTGGTTCGTTCATCGGCGAACGAAAAGAGGACATGGTGAGCCGGATCCCGATCAACTGACCATCAATTTTCGTTCGAGTTGACAAAGGTATTCTCCTACTTTAACCTGATCAATCGAATACGAATGTCCTTTGTGCTTAACGATCAACATCGAATCGATGATCGAGAAGCTCCCTGTGTCCCGCCTCGGAGAATTTAATGCAGCTCGGAGCTCTCCCCACAGAGCTCTCCTACGCCAAAAACAACATCCCCCAGCCTCCGGGATTTCTTCATTTTCCCATTTGGGTAGCTACACCTGCATTCGTCTTCTGCACTTGTCCAGTCCGCTCACTTTCACACGCACCCATATACACACTAATGGCACAACCTGACTGACGATCAGCAATGCCGGAGTCGGATTCGGGATTTCCAAATCGTCCTTTGACTCCTGCATTATGCAAGATGAATCATGACACTGCATGCATGCACTAGCAGATGAGCTCGATTAGAACTGGACAGACTGTGGACTCCACTCTTGTAGAGACTAGAAGGTGGGATAGCAGTCCCAGACAAACGATGATGCTCTTAGGAAGCTAGGTCTGGTCGGTAGATCCATTGGTCTCAGCTGTAAGTCGACGTTGTTGTGAATCTGTGGCCCACGACGAACGATATATTTCCACATCTTCTAGACAAGGGACACAATCGTTAACAATATCAGCTCTACGCACCATCGGTGTACTTGACAGCACAACCCCAACTAGCATCAACCAAGACAGTGAACCATCGCATCTCAACACCGTCGCAGAAATCAACACCCCAATACCATGGCGTCTCCCAGCGAAATCCCCAACCACCCTGTGGTCCAACTACTCGACTCCCAAGGCGACTCCTTCCCGACCGGGGCCTCCTACTACATCAAAAACCTCTGCTCCAACTTCCACCAAACCCTAACCTTCAACCACGAAACCAAAACCAAAACCAACCCCGGCGCCCTCACAACCACCGCCCAAGCAACTCCAGACCACAAATGGCTAATCCAATACGAAAACACCGACCGCTCGCGCGTAGCCTTCAAAAGCGCCCGCAACGGCCTCTACCTAGCAGCCGCGAGCGCCGACTGCAAAGCCCCAGTGCACTTGACCGAGAGAATGGTTTTCTGGTGGGTGCACCAGGGCGGTGCGCCGGGGACGTATTGGTTCGCGACTACGCAGTCGAAGGATTGTTTCTTGCATACTTGGAATTGCGAGGCGGGTGAGGGGTCGCTGGTGGCGTCTTTTACGAATCGGGACCCGAACCCTGAATGGGGGAACTTCTATGAGCAGCCGTATAGTGTGTTTGAGGAGTTTAGTTCTGGGATGAGTTGGGGGTTGGAGCCGACGGATGAGGTTTTGCAGTGGAAGGGGCAGCAGAAGATATCGAGTGAGGGTCAGCAGAGTCAGGGCGACGGAAAGGAGATGAAGAAGCGCGAGAATGATTTGGCGGAGAGGGGAAGGCTGGTTGAAGAGCGCGAAGCGGACTCTAAGCGAAAGGACGATGAGCTTGCTAAGCGAGAGCAGGATGTTACAGGCAAAGAGCAAGCTTTCGACAAGAAGAACCAAGACTTCGAAAAGAGTCAAGACGCATTAAAGAAACGGGAAGAATCAGTGCGGGCTGCCGAAGACCGAATCAAGAAGGTCAAGAAAGGTGGTCAGGCCGAGCATCTTGCCACTCAAGAGGAGAAGGACAAGCTGAAGGACGAGATGAAAGGCCTGCAGGGTGAAGTTGCGGCAGCGAAGAACCAGATTTCTCGACTGCAGGCAGAAGTCGAGAAGAAGGGAAAGGGCGAATCGACGAATGTGATTGCGCCTGTGAACGGCTCCAAGGCGCAGCTCTCATTCTCCATCAGATCGCCTGAGGTGAAACGTCCTTCGCAGAGATTGCCTGCCATAAAGACGCCCGGTCAAGCTTTACCTGAGCGAAAGCAACCTGGACAGAATCTCCCTGGTAGATATGATGCCGACATGCTCAAGAGGGCCGAGGCCGGGAGGAAGGCTATGGCGATGAGTGCGAAGGCATAGTGAAGTTAGGTAGACGTTGATGATCACCTGACGTTTTCATGCAATTAGCATGTATCGTCCAAGACAAATCTGTTCCCATGCCTGCTGTCAGACAAAAAGGTAAAGGGAAAGATCACGCCGCGCTCAATACCGGTCTGGATGTGTTCTCGTTGACGTCTCGTTGACGTATGATGAGAGTAAAGATGACAAAAGAATAACTCCCACGGAGAGGCTCGAACTCTCAACCTTGAGATCACGAAAATTCGTAAAAGTCTCACGCGCTAGCCAATTGTGCCACGCGGGATGGAGTGGTTATGTCAGCTCTTCGCAGATATTGTATCTATACACTACACAAAGAGACGGGTGCATGGCGACGATATTTCCACCGTTAGATACATGTATCATCGATGCAGCTCGTATCCATATGTAGAGTCGGCAAAAAGTAGTCTATTGGAAAGTATCGTCTGGGAGATTAGCGGAAGGACATCAAGGATTTGTCTGTTAGAGATATGACCCCAACCCTAACCCGATACCACCGTGTTCGCTATGAACTCGGTGTCGTCGTCGACTAAAGGGACAGACCAGCTGTGTTCGCAGATGTCTGATATGTAGAAGCATTACGTGTGATCGTCAAGAGATGTTGTTGGTGTCCACTGGGCGACGAGAGTGACATCGACATGGTTTTATGAGCTTACGTACTCATTGAGTGTTTGAACGGCAGTGAACTGAACAACAGACTGGAATACATGGACGAGGCGTTGCCATCCTGCACAGGAGAAGAACGAGATTAGACGAATCCATCGCAATCATTCCATATCATTACCCTTCTCAAATCCATGTCCCGAATCCATGTCCCGAATCTATATCCTTAAACTCATGAAGTCACATCCCATCACAACCTCGACGTCCGCACAGGATCATCAAAGTCATTCATCTCATGCCTCGGGTAATCCGCAAACAAACAAGGATCAGGCCACTGGCGGTCCCAGGCCCACTTGTTTGCGAGCTCAGGCGAAAGCCCGCCCTCCATCATATCGACGATGTACTTGCCCAAAACAGGGAAGAACTTAAAGCCGTGGAAGTTGCCGCCGGTGGCGATGTAGAGACCTTTGGCGGCGGCGTGGGGTGAAATGATGAAGTCGGAGCTGGTGGTGAAGGCGTCCCTGGTGCGTAATGCGGTTAGCAGGTACTTACTTGGGGGGTTGGAGCTCTTGAAGCAGATGTTTGTTCATAGACTAGACGAGACTCACCAGCAGATACGGTGCTTTTCCATGTTCCAGCTCGCGCCGTTCTTGCCGTAGAAGACGTGGTTGGCGTATGCGATGTCTTCCTTTAGTTTTCCCGTGACTTTCCATTGCGCATAGTCGCGCTCTGCAGGAGGTGCGGATATGAAGCGACCGGGGGCGACTTCTTGGGTGTTTCTGAAGATCTTTTGGCCCCACCACTTCAGTTCGCGGTCAGGCGTGGGTGGGAGGCTGCCGATGAAGGGGCCTGGAATCGGTATTAGCGGCGAAGACAGATAAGAAGGCAAACTCTCCCCTACCGATCTTTGGTGTGTAACCTTGCACGCCCACGGGCATGTCTTTGAACCTCTTGTAATCCTCGTCTCCGAGCTTCGCCATTCCAGTAGTGATACCGCCTGCCACAATCCTCGAGCCTGCGCGCAGGTCCTTGTTGCCACTGCTCTGCGCACTCCACTCCAAAAGCTTGGGAGTGAAGGCGCCGGTGCAGACAATGGTGTGCGATGCAGAAATGATGTTCCCCAGAACAGTTTTGACACCCGAGCAGTTGCCCTCATCGTCGAATTGCAGAGAGGCTACATCAGCTGGGATATACTTGACCCCCAACTTGATACACTCGCGCGTGACTGCTCGCAAGACATCTCCCGCCGCGACCCAGCCGCTGGTCTTGTTGACAAGCACCTCTTTGACACCGCTGTAGTCCGCATCCTCGAACAGACCACCGTAAAGCTTCCTCGCCTCTTCCACGGGCAGGGCTTGCAGGTCTGCACTCCGGCCCAGCTTCTTGTAATTGTCAATGACGTCCTGTGCGTAATCGCTGCGGCACATCCAGTAGATGCCAGTCTTGTGGAAGTGAGGCTGCCACAGAGGATCGCTCTCGAAAATATCCTGCGCTTCAAGAGCCAGCTTGCAGTAGACGATATCGTCGTAGTCGGCGCGGACGACTTTGTTCCAGTCCCAAGAGGCCGCTACGCGAGTTTCGGCGTCGAATGCATCGCGGTCGACGATTGTCACCGAGGCGTTTGGGAATTTCTTGATCAGATGGTATGCAGTTGAGACACCGAAGACACCGGCTCCAACGACAAGGTAGGAGTATTGTGGCGCACCGTCAGCCATGTTGGAAGATAGTCCAGAAAGCTGTTGCACGCTTGAGAGGTCGAGATTCGTCGGTCCTTGGTGAGATGTCGCAAAAGGTCAATGGATCGCGAATCGAAGTCGATTGCCGATGAGGGAACTACGAGCAAATAATCACCGGACCGTCTGTACAAGTGAAAAGACTATAGGGCGTGAAGAGGTGGAGAAGGTAGTGGGCGGATACGCGTCTTCTTTTACAGCAAATACCTTATTGGAGCGCGTAAAGAATACACCTTCTTGGTATGAGGTCCCCTTCTCCCCATCTCGTCCCAGGGCGCGAGACTCCGTTGCTAGACGAATGGACATGGAAGAGGACTCCGGAAGGGTTTTGGCTTGTGAGAGGCAATGGCATTATTACTCGATCGAGACAATCTTTCCCCATGTGCTTTCGCTTATCGCCGGCTCGCCATGTGGCGTTGCGCCTTGATCCGATATCGGCTTGTCGTCTTGGTCTTCCATGTTTATCGATAAGATTGTGGTGATCTTTCTTCGACGATAGGAAGTAGCGATGCTTGTTAGTGAGGTTAAGTGAAAGTTATTGAGATTGATATCATTGCTTGAAGCTGTTTCTTACATACATTGCCAATAACGTCGTCGTATGACTGGAACAAACAAACAAGGCATTCAATCGCTGCTGCCAGCACCGCCGCACATGACATCATTGTGGCCAAACAACCAAAGAGACGGATCTTGAACATTCCATCAATTGCGCTCAGTACCTACCGTAAATACCTGACCTCTCTAGACCTTGATCTCACAACCATCAATCTCCAAATACCCAAAGACAACTACAACCGTAACCACAACCACATCCACCCAACCAACCATCCACTAAGAACGCACTTCATCTACAACCACCAACATGTCTTCCAACAACACCTTCTCAAGCAGCAGCTCCTACAGCTTCTCCAGCAGCAGCACCTCCAACAATGGCCAAACAACCGGCCACCGCAGCGTGCAGCAAACCACGAGTGACCCCACCAACGGCACCACCGTCCACAGCTCCACACAAAACCTAGGCGAGCCAGTGGTGCAAGAGACCAGACACTACGACCCGCAAGGCCGCGAGTTGCTTGAGGGCGGTGGCGGTATTGGGAGCAATGGCGGCAGCCGCAGGATCGAGGACGTCTCGGATGCGAAGCAGGCGGAGCGGGATGCGGAGTACGAGGAGCGCATGGAGGAGGAGTATGCTAAGAGGGAGGGCGGTGCTTGATGCTCCCGGCTGCTACTTTTAGGAGAGGAAATATGGGGAGAGGGGAGTGTAAATGATAATCTTGACTGCAACGATGATGAATTGACGATGATAAGGCAAATTGGATAGCTCAGGTTGGATTGGTTCAAGTCTCTTCTTCAGCCAGGAATAGCAAAAGAAAAGGACGATTATAAGAATGTCTATCGTCGTTTCGCTCTCAATAATAATCACTTCTCAATCAGCATTATCACTCTTGCCCCCAAACTGAAGCAAACTCGCCTCCTCCTTGAACTTCACATACGCCTCCCTCGCCAAACTATCCCTCGCAACCCGGATATCCGTCCGAATGTCCTCCACCAAACTCTCCAAACTCACGTAATCGTACTCCGGCCGGATGAAACCCAGGATGGTCAGGTTCATATGAGAGCCGTAGAAGTCCTGCTCAAAGTCGTACATAATGTGCACCTCGACGCTGCGCACCGTATTCTTGTAGAACGGGTTCCAACCGATGCTCATGACCATGGGGTAGACGGCGGGAGCGTTGTTTGTGGCGGGCGAGGGCGAGAGGCCGGCCCAGCCGTAGTAGACTCCGGAGGCGACGTCTTCGTGGCCGCCGACTGTCAGGCCTGAGATGGGGATGTTGGCTGTGGGGATGCCGAGCTGTGTGGTTGTTGCGTTGGTGTTAGCTGATTGCTGTGCTATTTTTTGCTGCTGTTGCTGCTGCTTGGAGGACAATCTGGGAAGTTCATGCGTGTGGTAGTGCAGAGATATCGGGAAAGTAAGGACAGGTTTTTGATAATCGAGGTCTCGTGTTGGCCGTCAGCTGCTCCCTGCTCCCTTCCCATTGGGATTGTGTATGCTGCAGACTGGAATAGCTCCAAGGCCGCCCGGTAGATCCATTCGCTCGTTCGCTTTGTGGTACACAGGATACCAATGCCGTGGTGTTGGGTTACGCATGGCGAGGGCGTGGGTAGTAGGCAGCAAGCAAGGTCCACGGCCGCCACGTGTAGATCAAGGCATTGATCTCTCGTATCCGCATGTATGTATGTGCATGCAAATGGACGACGGCGAGTGTGCCGGCGTCAGAGGAGCAGGCACGCAGGCTCAGCATGACATGACATGGCTCAGCATGGCATGTCTTGGTTTGACAGCTGCTGCATGCATGCAAGACTGCAGGTTCTCAGCCAGCCTCCGAGTCTGATCATCGCAGGGTGGCGAGCGACACGATGTGCTTTGCCTTGGGTTGCCTTCTTGCCAACCGGCCGCGAGAAGTGCGGAGGAGTGAAGAAATAGGCGAGATCAGAGGAGAAGAAGAACAGGAAATCGAACACGCACCTCTTTGCTGCCCCGTCCGAACCCCTTGATCACCTTTCCATCCAGCCTCAGCGGAAACGGCGTCTCGGGCCCGCTGTCTGGCCCTGCGGTAGGGTCTCGAGGTCCGTCTGGTCGCATTGATGTGAGTAGATTGACAAGACTGCCGGGAGATCTGGTCGTAGCGCGGGCGTGATTGGAAGGAGATGGCACTTTTGTATTCCGTGGAATTTGTGTGAGAATGGTAATGTTGTTTGTAAGAGTCGATTTGTCACAGGCAGTAAATGTATTGGTGAGCCCCAAATTTAGAGGCCTGATGATAACGACATATGGAGGGCCTCAGGCATCAACAAAAAGAGCAAGACGGTCGCGGATGGATCATCCATTTGTAGTTGCGGATATTTGTTATTCAGTGAACAAGTCATGTGGGAAGCCATCGGGGAAATCGCATTTACTCAATAGCAACGTTGCCAACGAAGATTGTGGTAAATTTCGTGTTTACAGGCAAAAGTCAATGACTGACGATCCACGAACGCGAAGAGATGTAAAGCTACACCATTAACCAAGCAGCATCTAACATCTGCCTTCGAGCTCATCTTCATATCGCGAAAGCCCCAGTAAGTTGCACGTCCAACACACTCCTCCCAACATAAACATCATAGCACCCACGCGGAAGAACCCACCCCCGATCAGACGTCCAAGTACTCAAATCCCTCCTCGTCACCGCAAACGAAAAGTTCTTGCTCTCACCAGGCCTCAGAAATTTCTTATCAAACCCGCGCAACTGCTTCATCGGACCGCCAGGAATACCAATATAAAGTTGGGAGACTTCCGCACTTCCCACGTGTCCGGTGTTGGTGACGTTATGGGAGACGTTGAGGATAATATCCCAGAGTGAGAGGAGGCCTCCTTCGGGGATATGGTCGCCGTCTTCTGGGTTTATGGGCGCTTCTATAGCGGTGTTCGCTTTTGTCCTTTTCAAGGAGAAATTTGAATATGAGAAGGTCGTGTAGCTGAGACCGAAGCCGAATTCGTATTGGGGCGTGATGTTGTGGGCAATAAAGTGCTTGTAGTCGATGTTGATGCCTTCGGTGAAGTTGTCTGCAGGTTTTTCAGTCAACGGGGTAGCTTTTCATCACGTTATGATAAGACTTACCTTGTGTGAAGAGATCCAAGCCAGTAGCGACCACAGGACTGAGAAGCGGCTCATAGTCCGCATCACGCTTGGCCACCGTGTATGGTAGTCTTCCAGACGGAGACTGGCGACCGTACATGATCTCTACCAAAGCACGCCCGCTGTCTTGGCCGGGAAGGTGGCCGTATATGACAGCAGTGATGTTTGGGTTCTTGATCCACTCGGCGACAGTGCGGATTCCGGCGTTGTGGATGACCACGATCGTAGAGTTGCACTGGCTGGCAACGGACTTGATGAGACCGTCAGAGTAGCTGTCCGCAAGAGACGGACGGTCCCACCCTTCACCTGCCAGTTCGTTTACGAAGACGATGCAGTGCTCTGATCCCTGGTTGACGACTGGTGTGTTGTTGTGGAAATCCCATGAGAGGAACGTGTCATCTTCGTACGCCTGTCGTTGGAAAGCAGTGAAAGGATCGTCAATGTAAGCGGGTGTAGTGGCGCCCGAGCCACCACCAGTGAACAGAGTACCATTCATCGCGATTCCAGGTCCATGCAACCCGGACTGCCAACTTTGAGTCTGTATCCAATGCATAGCTTCAGCTGTCCAGTCAGTACCGTTGGGGAAGACCAAGGCATTCTCCAGGCCAAGCGCCCAGTGCTGATAGTCTCTCGTCTGGAAGGTGTTGATGTGAGTTGCTGTAGCATCGTAGCCAAACAAGGAGAGATATTTGGGAGACTCGAGAGGCAGAGTTTCGCGGACGTTCTTCACCAAGACGTGGCCCTCGACAGCACCCTGGAATATGGTTTTCTTGGAAGCTGGATCCCTCGCGTTAACGAGCTGGTGTGGCTTCGAATGGTCGTAAGGCAGGCCAAATCCGGGACTGCTGAACGCGTCGCTACCCATCTCTTGGAGGCGATACCACGAAGCGAGAATTCGAGTGGCCATGTCATCGAGGCGCTGTAGGCTCATAGAGCCGTTTGCGACTGCTACACTCAAGTTACCAGCCCAGTAGGGACTGTTTGGCATAGCCATGTCCAATCCGGCCTCAGCACTAGCAACACCAGTATGCTGCGCGACCCAGTCGGATACGACGAAGCCCTGGAAGCCAAGCTCATGCTTCAGTAGCTTGTTCATCAAGTGACTGTTCTGGCATCCATAGCTATTGTTGAACCTTTGATAGCTACACATGGATGAGATGGCTCCGGCTTTGACAGCGTCTTGAAATGGCCACAAGTACAGCTCATGCACCGTCTTGTCGTCAATATTCGACGACACCGAAGCATTCTGAGCAGTGCCGAAGCGAGACTTCATGCGGTTCGTCTCTTGCTCATTGCCGAGAAAGTGCTTTATGCAGGTCATGACATTCTTTTGCATGGCAACGGTGGTCTCGTATGCCAGAGCTCCCGCCAGGTATGGATCGTTGCTGAAGCCTTCCCAGTTGCGACCGCCGAGAGCCCACTTTCCGAGAGGTCCCACGGCCGGACCCAATGCCACACTGACACCTTTAGCTTTGAATTCAGCTCCCATGTACAGGCCGCGGTCGTAGGTCAAGTTGCGATTCCAGGATGCTCCGGCGTGGAGGCCAGAGGGATATCCGTTAACCATGTCTGTGCCTCTGACGCCGTTTCCTGCATCTTCAAGACATAAGCCTGGGAAGCCGACGCGAGGGATGGAGCCGCTTGTGCCGCCACAGGAAGTGTTGATTGACGTGAAGCCGTAGGTGATGTTGTTTTTCTCCTCGTTGCTCAGCCGGGCTACGAGGGATCTAGCCTTGTCGTAGGCTGTCGTCCATGTGCCGGAGCCATTGCCCATTGGCGTAGGGTAGAAGGGCTCGGATCCACCATATGACCAATACCGATCAAGCCTATCGAGTTCGGCATCTGTCACATACTGGGCAGATGCGGCGACGGCTAGCCCAAGTAGTGAGTGAAGGATCCAGCTTGCGTGCATCGTGGATGAGATTCCGTTCGCCCAAATATTGTGATGGAGAAGAAGTCGGAACCAGAAGTTATGCGATTGCTTAGGTTATATGAGAGGCATAGCATGCGTTTGGGTCCAGAGGGGCGATCGTCACTTCCATCGTCATGCGTTTGTTCCAAGCTGAGGTCCAGGATTGTTGCTTGCCGAAAGAGCGGTATGCTGTCGTTCGGCGCACCAGCACCACATCCCTGTAACTGCCGGGAAGAGTGTTACATCAGCCAGGAACCGTTATATACTCTATGCCGGCGTTACACTGATGCCTTCCGGTGAGAGGCGATGGTATACTCGTTGAACTCAATCTTTGGATCGGCGGGATGGTGGTGGATTGAGGCTAGGGTTAGAGTAAAGCAAGACATGAGAGGCAAATCTGTGGGGCCGGACTATAACATACCGAAAGACCGACCTCAAAAACTGTAAAAGTAACCCCTCTGAATATGTAAAGGATACGGACCGGGAACAGGACTGGGATCACAATAATACCCCAAGTCCGCTCGTTACCAGGCGAATGGGATCAGCACCCGGGTCTCACAGGCCCACTTGCCTGATCTTCCGTCGGGTCGACAGTCGACCTGGCTATTGACATTGATACGCAAATAATACGAAACAGATGAAGCTCCCAAAGTCCAACGAGTGACTGTTCGATTAAAGCAACGTGATGTATGCGAAGCAGCTATCATAACAACATCGATGAAAAACAATGATTTTCTCCAAAAGGAAAAAGGCCCTCGAGGGCAACAATGTTTATGCCGCCGTCCAACCCGGATCGTCACGCGCAGAAGCAGTAATTGAACATCTTAGTTCGCCTCCGTCCATAACCGTGCCAGCCGGTGTCGCAAGACTGCCCACCAGACATGCATGCAAAAAATGCCCCACCACAAAAGGAAAAGCTCGTACAGGAAAAAGCTCGTGCGGTCATGTATTCTTCTCTCCTACCCTCCCTCCTTCATATAATCGGAAGGAAATTCATAACGATGAGCATCTGGGAAAGGTTAGCACAAGTCTTGCATAGTGATGCGTTTGGAAGTTGGGGTTACTAACAGGAATATCAAAGACGTCTCGCTTGACGGTCCAACACATCGAACATTCCACCTGGCCCTGAGAATCTCCAAGCGCTCTGCTGCCAGATTTGAGCGAGTCCATCTTGATATCGCCACTAGAGGGCCGTTTCGATGGCCGGTTACCGTCTTCGCCAAAATCGGCCGCACCCCAGCCCACGTCGTCCTTTGTCTTGTACTTGAGCAATGACAGCGTGCGCCCCATAATGGACGCGCGCGAGGCGCCAAAGGCGAGCTCTGCGAAGTCTTCGTAGAATTGGACGACGCTGTCTTCGTCCATGAGCTCTGCGAGAAAGACTGGCTGTGGGCGGCCGTGATCGATATCGACGTGAGGCGCGCGAGGCGTGACTGCGCCGCGCGAGCTGGTGCCAGTCTGCGTGCCGGAAACATTGCTTCCAGTGTTGACGTTCAAGTTCGGCTCTTTGCCGAGAAGTACATCGCGACGCCAGCCTGTGACAAGAGAGAATTCCTTGCTGACAGAGGCGATCTCACCAGTTCTTCGACAGATGATTGTTGGGGTACCATAGTGGTTTACAAAGTCTTCGTACTCGCAAAGGGTACGCTGGAAGCACTTTTCCATGAAAATGAGATCTTCGTGACCCAGATTCTTATTACAAGAGATGAACGATGGCCTGATCGATGCGAGTGCTTTAGCGATGCGAAGAGTCTTCTTGGTGGGGAAGCGTCTTTGTAAGAATGCTGTCAAAGCGTGGAAACCTTGAGTGTAAGGATACGGCGCTGTGACAGATGAGTAGATTTCGGAAATGTCACGTCGCCGCTTCCGTTGCTGCCCACCTCCATTGTTGTATGCTGGCAGCTGTTTTCGTTGTGACTGTTGCTGCTGCTGTGATGGTTGGGAAAAACTCTGGCGCAAGAGGTCTTGAGGCGCGTTTTGATTCTGCTCAAGCTGGGCAAATTGATTCTCAGGTGACATGTTTGCCCCAGACGGATAGTTGCTGCTGAAGTCCTGATTTTGTGACGCAGGGCTCTGTCCGACAATGGAAGACTCGCCGATAGCGAATGCGTCCATGCCGTTGCTCGAGGCGGTCCAGACATTGTTGTTGCTGGTTTGCCGCGTAAGACCTTGCCATCCGGGAAACTGATTGAAGTTGAAGTTGCCGTTTTGGTTGAATCCGGTTGAGTTGTCGAAGGGCAGATGATGTGACTGTCCGCTCATATTCAAATCTCCGTCGGACGTACCAACTGCTCCCGACGACATGTGTCCCAACATGCCAAACTCAAGAGCACCATAGTGGTTGCCGAAGTTGAGGCCCGATATATCAAAATTGAACAACGAAGGGTCGTTTGGGTCCATGAACGATTGATCGTATGATTGTCCGCCTGAAGTCTCGATGGTCGGTGGCTGATCCATGGAGCCAGGGATTGTTTGTACTGGCGAGACTTGCTGTGTGGGTGTTGACTGGTATTGTGGAGATGCGTCGACATTCTGACCGAAGGTCCCACCAAGCATAGGATCGTTACCTTCCATCATCGGGGCGCCCATGCGAGCAGCATGGTTGACGGGATTGAACTGAGGGAAACTACCAGAAGGTGTTGGCGGCATGAAATTGGGTGGCTGTGATATCGCGATGCTGTTCTGAGCCATTTGAGAGCTGCCGGGATTGGTTGGAGCGGCATTCTGAGAGCCATTATTTGGGTACTGGTTTGGCGGGAAGCCGGGCATGAGAGCCTCGGGCGGTGCATCGTGGAGGTATTTGGCTTTCTTCCTAACGCCGTCATGGCATTGATCCTGGAGTCCACGTTTAATACATCTGAGACAAGGTCTTTCGTCACCTGCAGTAGTTGTCAGCGCGAGTTGGTTTGCGGTATCCAATTCCATAAATTACCGCAGGTCAGATGTGCCCTTTGGCAGGCGAAACACGCCCGGCGCGCCTTCTTCCTCCGCGGGCGTGAAGGGTCCTTGGGGTTGCTCTTCGGAGGAGGCTTGGTCTCTGGGCCGTTGCGGGCAGGACTGATCTCATCGGTGGAGGCACGTTCAATCTTCTCTTCGGCCATGATGCTTGAGCTTTCACGATCAACGCCAGGACCTGGAGAAGGCGAACCATCCTCGGCGTCGGGCGACATATTAAAGGCTGGCTACGAGGGTATGGCAGAAGGAGCAACAGGGTGCACAAGCACGGAGTGCGACGTGCAGACAGCGTGGAGGGCGGGACACAGGCAGGGAATGTGCAGTCACCTGCAGGAGGATGTCTCGATATGGGAGACCCGTGGGCTTGGAATAGAAGCGGTTGAGCCAGCAATGTGGAGCGGCGCAGGCAGCGTAATCGTAGGCTACTGTACTCTACTACCACCGCCCCGTCGTCGGGGCAGAGTCACGCGGACTGTCGCGCAGCTCGTGACAGCGGTGCAATCAGTGCCACGGGCCTCAGCTGGGACGGGCGAATACAGTGGGCGGCAAAGCCTATAGTGGTTTGTGCAGCGCAGCGGTTGTGTCGAGGCTCTGGGTGGGCGAGCTCGCTTGGCTGGAAGTTCTGTAGCTAGTAGCTGCGGAGAGGTGCGACCCGGAGCAGGCCAATGGGTGGGTGGCGGCGGCGGATCAGCCGGGTTCGAGAGAGTGCGCTGGGGATAGCAGGCGGCGGAGAGGGAGTGGAGGAGGAGGAGGTGGTCGTGATCGAGGTGGTACGGCAGAGTCGAGGCGTGGCTTTCGGCGCATGCGATGGGAGCGGCTGGCGCATGGGTCGGCGCAGCGGTGCTTGGGTCGTGTTGGAGTTGTGTAACACAGGCTACCAATCATGACGCGGCGACGACCATGCTGTCGGTATGGGCTCGCGTGTTTTGTGCAGTATTGACTTTTTTTGACGTTGTGCGATGAGAAGGCTCGTATAGTTGCTGACCGTGGATTGAGTGTGGAGGGGAATGAGGTGGATAAGACGTAGGTGTATTGGTGAGAGAGAGAGAGATTAAGGGTGGTGGTGGTGGTAGTAGTGCTAGAATAGAACAGCAGGATAGAAGCGGACAGCAGGTCAGAGTAGTGTGTCGACGGTATGGGCAGTCCTGTGCATGAAGACGCAGTCGTTCGTTTACCGGGGTGTGTGCAGCATGCAGCCGGCAGGCTCTTGAAGAACTAACACGAGGCGGCGGACAGTCAGCAACAAGGCAGGGCAAGGCAAGAGCTTCCCAAGCTCTGCTCTTTCCCCATCTCTTCTCCACCAAGTGCTTGACTCCACTCTGCCGAGTTACGCTTGGACGCTGATTGATCTTGGCCCGTCACAATGCAATGGCTGCACTGACAATAAACACTTGGAACTGCCTTGAGACTGTCCTGCAAGGCTTGCAAGGCTTGCAAGGCTGCAAGGCTACAATCATTCCCGCCGTCACGCCACTCGTCTTTCCAAGGTATGTATATATATCCATTACCCATACAACACACACATACTCCATAGTAATATCCACATCTTATCTCTCAATCCACCTGCTTCCAGACTTCCAAGACAGCAAGACACCAGCCTAGCCCCGTCGCCACTCTTGGCCCCAATCGCTCACTTCCTCGGACTCCCTCCTCCACTAATAATCGATCCTTCCTTCAACCACCTCCCTCATACCACAGCATGCATGTCATATGATGACATGCCATCTATGGTACGGCAATGAACCATTACGCGAATCACGCCCGCAACAACAATCACAATATAGTGCCTACATGCACGCTCTGCCGGCACATTGTTACACGGCAGCCAGGACGGCACGCCTCTCGTGCCGCCCACGCTACATGCAGGCGGAGAACGAGGTTGTTGGGACGAGATGTGCTAGGAGTAGAAGCACATGTGACGCACCTGGCATCTGGTTCCCATGCACGTGAAGTCCTGCAGTGTCCACAGCAGTGCTCTATTTGCAGCCTGCACCCCTCTCGTCATCATCTCTCCAGGCGACCGTGAACGGATGTACTGCACCTGCATGTCCTCCTTCCAACTGACCAGACCCAGACCTGATTCCCCACCAGTCGTAGGTAATAACGACAACACTCCTGTCTACTCTATCTTACCGCCCCGATCCCTACGACGCTTGCGCGAACCGCGAGTTGCCCCTGAGCCGCTTGCCGTACTTGAAGAACAGGAATGCTGCGAGATCATCACATCAGCACTGCCGGCCCGTACTACGGGTGCAATTCTTCGTGCAGGACATGAACCAAACTTACGGAAAGGCGTCATGGCAAGCGCGATGAATCCCAGCAGAGTGCTCGCCCATTGATAGTTCAAGCCTGTGTGAGAGAGAGTCCAAGTTAGCAGGTCAGTACTCAGTGCATTCCCTAATCCAGTCACCGCTCTTTCTCAGTGCTGCCGACAAGGCGTCATGGTCTCGGACTCACGGTTGTACATTTGAACACCAAACAGACTAGATATGTCTCAGTTAGCGAGCCTTGTCGAACAATACTTGTCACCGCTTTGATTGACAAGTCGTGGGCGTCATCAGGCACTGTACTCACGGAAAGGCCGCCGCGAAGGACGAACGCGCGAATGAGTTCGCTGCAAGCGCCGATGCCGAATACAGGGGATACTGTGCACGTCGTGTCAGTCTACCGAGCCACTCTTTTGCCACCCTTGCAGACTCCGTCCGTCCAAGATCGTCCTCTAGTCGGTGTTTGCAGGCGCGCGGGCATGCATGAGCGAGAGGGCACCTACGCATTCAACCAGAAATGTGCTGTCCAAAGTCAGCACGTGTCTCGATGCTATGCGGTACGGTACGATATGGAGCGCCGCGATGCGATTCGATACGATACGCGACTCTCGGGGAACAGATAAATTGGAGCAGACCGGAGCGACGCTGGCACTAGTCTGTCCCGATTGATCTGTCCCTGAGAGGTGGGAAACGCATGCGCTTCGCTTCGCTGAAATCGGTGCCCTATTCTCAACCCAACTTACAAGATCCCGGAAAAGCAGAAAATATTGCCGATTCCAAAGAGTACGCTGAAAATGATCGGCACTGCAAGCATAAACGTGTCAATCAGCATGAAGCTCATGGAATCCTTCCGTCATGCAGCGATCACCAACACCTGATGCGAGCGATCGTACCTATCCAATGTACCCTGCAGGCGCGCAAGAAAACCATCCATGGTCAGCAACAGCACATCACATAAAGGTCCCCCCAATCCGGTCGTTCTCAACCCAGGAACAAGGCAACGCAAAACTGCGCATGCAATGCACTGCAGTGCGTGGGTAGCGTACCATGGGAAAGTGGTCCAGCCAAAACCTGCGCATGTGTTAGCGAGATCGAATCGATATCCCCAAGCGACCAAGCAAGTAGTCTTCCCCTCTGTCGTCCAATACCTCCTTTCGACACATCGTCGCTGCCCACCCTCCACTAGACTTACCAAACAGGCTGACAGGCACAATCATTGCTCCTCTGGTCGGACGTGTCAGTTCTCTTCACGAGCCCTAGCTTCGTTCGTCGTGCCTGCAGCGAGCGGCAAGCAGACTGCACATTTCGGCATCGCCGAGGAAAACGTTCTTGGAGGTTTGCTCACAATATCGTTGGCGGCAGGCGGAATTCGGGCTCTGATACTCCGCCATTATTGCGTACGAGTCGGTCGTCTACTCTATTTCAGTAAACATGCCCTATCACTCAGACTGGTGAGATCGGTTGCTGTTCGTTGCAGAGGACTTACAGTTTCGTCGCCACAGCGGATCGCAAGATACTCCGATCAAGTTGCCCACGAACAGCCCTAAGAAAGTGAGTCCTGTTTGCCACAGATTAAACTGGTGGTTGTTGCCGAACACCAAAGGAAATGCCTGGTCGTGATGTCAGTGGTTAGGAGGACAAGCCTTTGAAGTAAGCCTCTCTCAGTGGACAAATCAATCGAGACAGACCACTGCCGACATCGCCCAGATCTGTCCCAGTTAATCTGTCCCCCGAGAGGCCTGTCAGCACTTACACCAAAAAACAGGTACAAGACACCGAGCAGAATAGCCGACAGGATGCAAAGACTGAGGCACATCGGCTTGGCCACAAGTCAGCCACCATCCCACAAATCCATACTGATCGCTCGCTTGATAGCTCACCTCCAAGACCAGCAATTGAAAAGGCCTCACGCAGCTCCACATGACAGTCTTCGTCACCGACTTGTTCATCATCTCGATCGGAGCCCTGAACCTCTCATTCCCAGTCTCTTTCCGCAACTTCCTGGCTTTCCGCCTCAGCAACACCGGCGCGTATGTTTCGGGCACGAAGAAAAATAGTAAAAGCCAGTTGACGCCCGCCCACATCATCAAGACGTAGAAACACCACCTCCAGCTCTTATAGCTAGCGATGAAGCCTCCGACAACTGGGCCCAAAAGCGGTCCTAAAATCAATCACGTCAGCATAAGCATCTTTCATGAACCCCTCTCGAGAAAAGGAGGTTCTATAGCTCGTGCATGCTTGTCCCATACCACAAAACGGCGCCGCGCTATAAATCATCATCGGCATGCTCAACTTCTCCTTCGGAAAAGTATCCCCCACCGTCCCGCCGGCCACACTCAAAAAAGCAGACCCAGCCAACCCATCCAAGAACCTCGAAACCAGCATCGTCGCTAGATTATTCGCCAGCGCGCACGGGATCAACCAGACGAAATACATCCCGAACGCGCACAAATAGATCGGCCTCCTTCCGTAGAACTCTGACAAAGGTCCCAGGAACATCGGCCCTAGCCCGAGGCCGCACACGAAGGTACTCAGGCCTACCGTTACAGCAAGCCGAGACACGCCGAATTCGTCCTCCATCCCGCCGTAGGCACTCGTGTATAGTGCTGAGGCGAAGGTTACGCACATCGCTGAGCCGGAGCCCAGGATCACGATCGTCCATTTGCGCCACATGGGCGCCCAGGCGTCGTTTTTGGGGTTCATGGGGTCGTCGGGGCCGGTCCATTGTACTTCGAAAGCTTTGGAACCGTCGTTGTCTGAGCCTGGAGGTGTTCCGGTCTTGTCGTCACTGGGTGTGTCTTCGTCGGGGTGAGCATCGTCGTTGTGCTCGAAATGCGTGTAGCCGTCTGCGCCGGCGTAGGAGCGTTGCGAGCGGACCGAGGAGCGGCTGCGTGTTGAGTGGAGGGGTGTGAGGTTGTTGTTGTTGGCATCGTTTGTAGTTTTTGAATTCCGCGTTTTCGCTATCGATGTCTCTGCATTTGGATCGTTGTCGTGTAGATTGTAGGATTCAATGCTCTCTCGGCGATCTAGGTCTTTATTGTGAGCCAAGTCGGCTTTCAACTCGTTCTTCTCCAAATCCATTGTCGAGTTTGATGTAGCTGTTGTTAATTAAGACCATGCGGATTCGTCTTGTCGCCCGGATCTTCTTTGGTTGCTATATTTTCTTTGGGCGATCTAGTCTCTGTTTGGCTTCATGAATATCTGTATCACTCCATTCCAAGGTAGTAAAATCGATTTCAAGCCGCCGCTGCGATGTCGGTCGGCAATTGAAGATTAGAGTCGCCACGGCAGGAGTCCGTAATAGTGCTGCTATACGAGAGGAATGGTGGCGACAAGGGAGCCAAAGTAAACAGGAAGCAATGTAGGGACACGGTCATAAGGAGATACAAGTCTTAGTCTAACGAGATCGATTCCTCCTCTTCTCCTCAAAAAGACATCATTTCTTCCCGCGCGCCACCATGATCGACCCGCTATCGCCTCTCGCCTCGCCTCGCGCTGATTAATCCCATGATGCCGAGCTGCCGTCTACTGTAGCGCGTAACCGGCTAAGAGTTACTCCGATGATGGTTGGCACTACTTACCTATATTGACCTACGCGTGCTACGATGCTAACAATTACATACATGCGGTAATGCGGACAGTTCCAATACCACTAGCAAGAGCGCACTTTCGCGGCTGAAGGCTGACAAGTTCGCAAGAGATGTCGCTGGTCGGGCATCACCTGCTGCAACAATATTAGGTACTATACGACTAGATGTCTCCCACTCGATGCGTCGCGATGTCTAGTCTGGTGTCGTCGCAGGTGGACGGAGCTCGAGGCACTGATAGCAAGGATGGTCGAAGGGCTATCAGAAAAAGCAAAAGCTGCCCGGCTGCTTAATCTACACATTCAGGCTGGACGTTGACACAACCAACGACGTCTTCTTTTGAATACCGGGTGCCTGGATTTCTGACTCTGCACGGCCTCTCCACTTGCATGGCATATATGTGAGTTTCTTAAACAACACCGTCAGAACGGGGAGAGCTGAAGTGAGCAGAGCACTCGACAATGACAGTGACGTGAAACGCAGCACTTCCTTCCGGTAAGCGAGATGTCAGCACCTCTTGTATCATTTAAGCTGCTGATGTCTGCCTGTTTGTTAATCGGAAATTCCATATTGTACACAGAGTAGCAGTGATCTTGCATCAATTCGTGAAAGGAGGAGTAAAGGCCGAAATGAGAACCTGATCATTGGTCTCCTGCCTCATTCTCGTTCTCGGCTTTCTCTGCGCAAAGCTCTCTACTTTTGGTCCTCAGACTCCTGCTTGCCAAGTCCGTGCTCCTTGAGTAGCGCATCGATCTCCTCGGCTGTCCACAGGTGGTGGTAAACCTTGCCCTCCTTGGTCCTGCCCACCGTCGCGAACTCGATCTTCTCCGACGAAAGCTTTGTGGAATCCATCGTCTTGCTCAGCACCTTGACCGCCAACTCGCACGCCTGCTTCAGGTTGCAGTCCTCGTTGTAGTCCTGTTTCAACAGACTCTGCGCCGAAGCGTTGTTGGCGCCTACACTCGTCGCCTTCCAGCCACCGTAGTTTCCGGACGGGTTGGATTGATAGAGCTGGAATTGCCGCTGGTTGTCCCAGCCGGCATAGATGAACGAAACACCGAAGGGTCGGAGACCACCGTGTTGCGTGTAGCCTTGCTTCAGATCGCACAGGCGGCGCACGAGCTGCTCGCAGGGAATGTCGGAGTTGTAGGTGAGGAGGTACTGCTGGGCGGCTTGGCGGGCGTAGTTGATGAGGATGTTGGCGTCGGCGGTCATGCCGGCTACGGCGGTGATCATGTTGCTGGGAGGAGTGTTAGCCTTGCTGTGGTCATAGTTACTCGGAATGCAACCTACTCGTTCAAGATGTACAGCTTCTCGGCGCTGGTGTCTTGCTCCAGAAGTTTGCTTGTGACTTTGCGCTCTGCTGCGAGGACGATGCCATCGTTTGCTAAGATTCCCAATGCGGTGCCGGCGTGTGAGATGGCCTCGAGAGCATATTCGACCTGGTAGAGACGGCCTTCAGGCGAGAAGATGGTAGTGCGGGAGTCGTAACGGCGTGACATGACGGCGGCGCTGATGTGATGTGTTGTGACCTAGTCGCTCAGTGGATTGGCTCTGCAATTGTTGGAGCGGCTGATGGTCGGGTATGAAGTGTTACAGTCGATGTGTCTGGGAGTTGTTTGATTGATCTAGAGGTCCAGTGCTCTAGCAGCAGCGGCTCAAGCAAGCAAGCTCCAGGCAACGCGACGTTGACGTGCACAAGCTCGGAATCTGCCGTTGACCTTTGGCCGCAGCTTCACTCCCGCTAGTAGTCTGCAATGACGATTTCTATATCATTTATCTTTAGACACACGAAGTACCTACATCTCTGTGATTTTCCCGGGACATGGAATTGTCTAACAAACGGCAAAAAACACAGAACGATAACTCCGACCTGGCTCGCTCATCAGCAGCAGCAATGCAGTCAGAAGCCATGGACCCGCAAAGCGACTTTGTTTCTCTTGGTGGAACTGAGGCTACAAAACAGCAATACGGCTATGGAGCGGGAGAAAATGCTCAGCGAGAGACACTGAACGCGCCTACGGGACCACGTCACAATTCTTCATCGAACGGACATCCTACACGCCAGAGAAACGCGCGAAATGATCCCCGAAACGCGCAAGATCGACCTAAATCAAAGCACGTACTTCCAGGTTTCGAACCGTGGGTGCTTGTGCGAACTAAGCTTGGCCGACGTTTTGCGCACAACACGAAGACCAAGGAGAGCTTGTGGTACATTCCGAAGGATGTCATGCCAGGAGTGATAGCGTTCGAGAGAAGTGAGAAAGAGGAGAAGGAAAAGAAGGAGAACCAGAAATGGGCTGAGGAGCAACTGCGAGAAATGGAGGCGAAGAGTAAAGCCGCAAAAATCAACAAGGCAGCCGATGCGGAGGAGGGAAGGAGCAGGCGGCGGAGAAGTGAAAGCTTGCAGCGTGAAGACGAGGAGGCGTTCATGGCTGAACTGGCGGCGCAAGCTGAGCATGACGAAGAACAAGACGCGAAAGAGGCAGTCAAGGCGGTCGAGCAAAAGCAGGAAGGACCGCAGGCGGGCGACTTGGCAAGCGACAGCGAGTACGAGTATGTTGAGGTGACCGATACTGAGGGCGAGGAGGGAGATGATGCGGACGAGCCTTCTGCTTCGCACCCAGCTGGACGGGTAGAAGAAGATCAAATGCAAGAAGACGAACCGGTAGAGTTCGGCGAGGACGACATTGCCTATCAGCTGGCTGCAATGGGCCAAGAGTACGGTTTGGACCCAGGCGAGTACGAGGATGAACAAGAAGAAGAATGGGAAGAAGGCGCAGAAGGACTGCCGCTGAGTGAAGAAGATGCCATCAACCTATTCCGCGACATGCTGGACGACCACCGAATAAGTCCGTACACGCCTTGGGACAAGATTATTGCAAACGAGTCAGAAGACAGCATACTAATGGACGACCGCTATACTATCTTGACAACTTCAAGAGCACGCAAAAGTGCCTGGGAAGCGTGGACAAAGGACAAAGCAGCACAGCTCAGAGAAGAAAGAGCAAGGATGGAAAAACTGGACCCTAAGATCCCGTATCTCGCTTTCCTGGCTGACAAGGCTACGCCAAAGCTGTACTGGCCTGAGTTCAAGCGCAAGTTCAAAAAGGAGGTCGAAATGAATGACCGTAAGCTCGTCGACAAAGATCGCGAGAAGCTCTACCGCGACCACATCAACAGGCTTAAGCTACCCGAATCAACACGCAAGGCCGATCTGATCAATCTCCTCAAAGCGCAGCCTCTGAACTCCCTTAACAAGTCCACAACTCTAAGCACGCTACCTCAGAATGTCCTTGGTCACTTGCACCTTATATCGCTTCCTGCCAGTGTACGAGACCCGCTCATTGAGAACCACATCGCCAGCCTGCCGCCTCCTCCGGACGCGGATGAAAGCCAGTGGAGCGAAGAACAGCGTGCAACTGAGGAGAAGAAGCGCGCTGAACGACGCAAGAGAGAAGCGGCAATGGCGGAGCGTGAACGGCAAGTCAAGGAGGAGAGACACAGGATTGAACGCGAGGAGGCTCAGGCGAGGCGAGTGCTGAGGGAGGAACAGGCGGAGTTGGCGAGGTATGCTTAGTCAAAAGGTGAAGTCAAGAAGTGGAGCTCTTCCCCTTTCCCGCAAAGACGTATACATCGTTCAGCAGCTTTGGCACACTTCTTCCGCCCACCATCTCGCCGATACAAAGCGCTCGACACATGATGGTAGCACCAGCAACTCTGTATGACAAGTTTGTCGTGTCACCGACCATTGATGATCTTAGGCTACAAAGGCTATTTCACTGGTGAGGGAACATGGTCTTTGCACCCTAACTAGTTTCATCTCGAATCCTCGGTCGACGGGCGCGATCTATCTTGTTCTCCCGATGACTGATATCGACGGCTTCAAGGTTGAGGTATTCTCGCTGCTTCTGCCTGTGCTGCTGTTTCTGCTTGTGTTTCCTCTAGTCGAAGCTGCTGTTGTTTCGGGCGGTTCGCTTCTGCCTTCGCCTCTTCGAAGGTGTTGTAGATTTGTTTCCGACCAGTGGAGCCCTCAACAACATGCTGTTTGCGTGTGGACTCTTGGGCGACGGGATCCGGACGAGCTCGCTCACTCGAGAGGTAAGACATTTCTTCAAGTCGTTGCTCTTGCTTCAAACGTCTCGCTTCTGCTTCCGCCTCTTCACGGGTGTCAAAGATCTGTTTTCGACCGTTGGAATCTTCGACTGTGTACTGCTGGTTTGGTTTTGGTTCACGGGAGCGACTGGGCCCGGCGACTTGGCTGGCACGTCTGGCCCATGAAGATCGATCTCTATCAATACCATCTCGTGAGCTAGGGGCAACCGCAGAATGTACTGACGGCTCGAGCGGTGGAGGTGATCGCACCGCCGTCCTGTATCTGGCTTCACGATCTTCTGACGCCTGACTACTCCTGATTCTCTCTTGCTGACGTCGACTCCGCTTTCGTCTATAGCGGCTTCGTTCTTCTTCCACTGACTCATTTGACTCAGAGCCTGATTCTGAGGAATCTCCGAGATTGAAAATGTCCGCAGGGAAAGAGCGTGGCATCGCAGAACCGCGTCTCGCCGAGATAAGAGACCGCGAGTACCCAGTGAGTGGAACTGAACGGCTGGACATTTCAGGAAGGGTTTTCCGAGCCGAGTACGCGTGCTGCATTTCTATAACAGGTGTTCTCTCCGAATCCAGGTTGGAAGGCACAGTCTGCACAGCGGCGGTACCGAAGTCGTCTCGAGTGACGTGGTCCACAGGAGACGCGGTAGATGTTACTGCTTGACTGTCATCACTGCGTGCACTGGGGAAATCCTCAGAAAGGGTGCTCTCTTCTTCTTGGTGCTCTTCCGAATCAGGATGAAGCGTCCGTTCAGGCTGGAACCCGTCTTCTAGCACCTCGACGAAGTTGGACGGAAACACGCCGATTGCTCGAGGGTCGTGTTGCAACCTTCCCGTCCACCAAAGCCCGGCGCCCGGGTTCAGCGCTTCGATAACGTCGCCTTCGGCAAAGCTTAAGCCGTCTTTCGTCTCGCCGCCCCACGAGTATGTTGCCCTGACCCAGCAGGGAAACCGCGAGAGGAAGGCTTCTCGATCTGTTGCCGTTCGATCAGCAGACCCTGCATCTACGACCGCGAACTCCTTTTGAGCTGCTCGCGCTGAATCGCTGGTGGCGTTGCCAGGTTCCGAAGAAATGGCGGGCTCTTTTTCGTCGTGATCGGCTGGAATGAGGTGCCCTGCCCAGCTTTCACTCTGCACGTCTTCGACCTGTTGGTCTTGCAGATCTGACTGCAGCTTCCCTTCCATTGGCAGGTCCATGATGCCTTGACGATTGGATCTTCTCGCATCCGCTTGAAGGTCGCTACTCTCATGTGACTTGAGAAGTCTCAACACGTTCGCTGCCTGAAAGCTGTTACTTTCTTGTGACTCGAGCAACTTCGTCACTTTCGCCTCAGATTCTGCCAGCCGGGTGACGCTCTCGTAGTCGTGGTTTTCCGGTGGATTGAACAAGTCTTCCATCACATTTCGATATAGCGTGAACCTTTCCCACAGGCTGACGGATTCGACATTTTTCATGATGCGAAGTGTATCTGCCCACTGCTTCGTATCGTTTGTGGCGATAGTGCTTTCAACATATCTGAGAGTGCTCTGTATGCTAGAGCACAGGGCGGAGATCACGCCATTGAAGCTCTGCAGTTTGGCCCCGTACTCGTTATCCTCACTTTGGGGTCTAAGGAGGTTTCGTAAAGCGGTTGCAACGCATCGGAGCTCGCGGTCTATGTTGTAGAACTCTTCCCTACTCATGAATGACCTCTTGGAGTAGTAGCCACCATATAGCGTCAACTCGGCGTGTTGGATTTTTCCGAGCGTCTGTTTAAGTTGCTGTACCGTGGAAGAGTCGGAGCTGAGCACACGCGCCGCACTTACGTATTCGTCGTCTGGTGGTAAATCATCGGGCACTGCGGGTGGGCTCTCGTCAGGTCTAGGTGAGCTCGCAGAGGGAGAAGCATGCAGGTGACTCCACGGATCTGGAAAGACCTCACGAGGAGTTTCTGACTTGGACTCGGCTAATGTCTCACGCCTGTAGAGACTCATGAACTTGTTTGTGCGCTCGGAGAAGTATTGTCCTATTGCTTCCTCGCCAGTTGCATCTGGGCGGAGGGCGGCGTCAGTAACCTCAGGTGAGGCCGTCCTTGGACGGGACTCTGCGAAGACAGAATAAGAGCCGCAGTTCGGGCAGTCGCGGAGTTCCAATGCGAGAGCACTTCGCCATACAAATTTGCAGTTGTCGCAGACCATTCCGCGTGGCGGTCTCTCTTTCGCTGTCTCGCTGGCTTCTTTGCCATACTGCCACCCTGCGTAGAGGTCTCCACTACGCCGTCTCGCCGGCTTCAGCTCAAGCTCTGCGTCGTCCGCGTCAACGATGGCAGCAGCAGCAGCAGTTTTGGGTGTGTCCTCTGCAGTGTTGCTGACAGGTGGTTGACAAAATACGCAGAACCAAGTCTTGTACTTGCTGAGCGGTCTTTCGAGATCTGTACAGCTGAGATGGAACCATCTTCTCCTGCAGTTGAGACCGTCACAGGCTACCATGACGCCGTGGGAGCCTCGCACACAGTAGCAGTATTTGGACTCGGACGGATCATCAAGATCATTGGGTTCGTCTGTGCCGCTTCCTATCATCCCTTCGTACCTCTTCTCGTGTGCGAGTCGACTTTCCTCCGTGAAGAAGTGTATGTCGAACTCTGGCTTTGATCGTTGTACAACGCGGAACAATCGTTCCTCAATCTCCGAGGCTTGGGATAGATACCTGCTCCGCTCTTTCATCAAGACTGTCGTAAGTCGGCTGCGGATGCGCGGTTGAGCTCCTCCCAAGCGTTCAAGCTCCAATTCGGCGTGAATGCTGATGAGCAGACTTAGAAACAAGGCCACAAGCCTTTCAGCTGACACTGACCGACTCTCGCTGCTTGATGAAGCTCTGTCCTGCCGAATCACTGTCTTCGCGCATGCATGGAACACGCTCAAAATAACTTCAACACGCATTGCCGTCCATGCTGGACACATCGAATGGAACTTTGGCAGGAATGAGCTGCATGTCTGTGTCATGAGATGAGCACCAAATTTTGGCAAGGCCACTGACGTCTCCTCGCCCTTTATAACGAGAGCAAGGCGCGCCTTCAGAGCTTCCACAGATTGTGGACTGATTTCGGCCTCATTGAAGTCTTCGCGTGTGATGCCTGCATATTCGCCACTCGCGCCAGAGGACTGATCCTTTGCATCTCGGAGCGCTTGATTCGCGCGAGACATCATCTCTGCTTGCTCCTCACGGAGCTGGGCAGAAACAATGTCTCTGTCCGGGAAATATCGAACAGTAACCTGGTCGATGATGGCAATAAGAGTCTCCGTCAGCAATGCTGCATGCCGTTCGACGTATGCTGTCCTAGTACTGTCACTTGACGTCTTGTCCTTTGAGAGGTCAGACTTGGCACTTGTATAGAACATTTGGACAATGTCTCCAACTCGGACGCTACGATCCAGGACCTGGGTGCCGTGTTCTCGCAGGAAGGCCGAGAAGGTAGTCTGCACCATAGCTCTGTCGTACCCGTCTAGCCACTCAGTGCCAGAGGCAAGCTTGCTGGCCTGCATGATCAAGTTTGACATCAACCCGAGGGGTATTGTGATGTTGTTCAGATAGTAGGCGGGTTTGGAACGAGGCTCTACCACGTATGATCGGATCGACTCTGCTTCTGTCCTCTCATTCTCGGTCACACCGTTCTTTCGAACCAGTTCAGAAAGGGAGACTTCCAAATCGATTTTGTTGTCCCAATCACGTGCGATGTGTTGACCGCTGCCGGAATCTCCAAGATATACAGCTTTGTTGTGAAGAAGCTGATCTCCAGTTTGGCGTGGAATATAAACGATATCCCCCGGCAGAATACTTGGGACCTCTCCTTCTTGAGGCTTGTACGAAGCGATATCAAGCTTTGGCAGCTCTGCAGGTGCAGTTTCGCCGGAGTGAACCCCATCGAGAGAATTGAAGGAGATTTCCTCCAGCCCTTCTGTGAAATCATTGTCTGGTTCAGAGCTTGGCAGTTGCTCCGGATCATTGGTGGCCTCCATTCCGGGCAGATGATCTTGCCAGTTCGCCATCATCTATAATGCGTTAGAGAAACGAACTCGATTGTGTTAGATGCAAGATTCTCTTGGAGGAGAGGACAAATACACTAGAGCACATTCGAGCAATGCCGACAGTAGGCCTGTCCCAGCTAGTCTGTCACTAAGAAGATCGCGAGAACGTGAACTTACTTTAGTTTGCCCGTCAGCGTCGACCTGACTTCTTCCGTGTCTTGACTCGGACTCAACGCCTCTCTCGATGGTGGGAGGGATTGCGAACAGCGCCAGCTGTTCCTGATGAAGCGCCAAATGCTTTTGTAACTCTACCAGAGGAATGACAGCTTGGCTGCCTACAGGCACGGCTTGTCCCAACATGTTGGCGTGTTGATGGACTTCGGCGTCGAAATCACAGAGTGGACAATCCGGAGCAGTCTCGATGGAGGGACAAGACGAAGTCTTCACGATCTGGGTCAGTACTTCTACCGGGAGATCATCCCCGGCATGGACAGAACGCATGTGTTCGTGTAGAGCACGAGGGGAGCTGAAAGGTCCACAATTGTTCTGGCAATGCTGGCAATTCCAATGGCGGCGATGTTCTTCGGCATCGTGCTGGGCCCAAGCGGCTTTGTCTTCGAAAAGTCCGGCATCGCAATCTTCGAACATGCAAACGTACGCGCGGAGATCAGACAAGACATGCTTCTTCCAGGAGCGCTGTCGTCTCGCTTGTACGATACTGAAGCAGTATGGGCACTCGAAAGGCTCGTTGTCATGCGATAAATCCTGAAGACGAACAACTCTCAAGTGACCAGAATCCTGTTCATTCGCTTGGGAGTAGGCGACGGATGTATTCTGCGAGACTTCGTCATCTCGGTCGTCCAGGTCTTGCAAGTCATCTTCTGCTATTTTGTCGGGCTGCAGTGTTGATGCTGTTGTCGGACTAAGGGTCGGCCTTGTCATCGGAGTCTTTGTGGTTGATGCTACGTGTGCGCTATAGGTAGGGAGTTCGAGTTTGCCATCATGGAGCACATCCCTCGGGACATCCTCATTCTGAGCGAATGTGGCAGTGTCGGAAGATGCGACCTGTCCGAAATGTAGTCAGCCTCGCACGATTGAACTTCAAATATCTGTCGCATGGGCTGTAATGGCGGGTTGAGATCTTGCAGACTCTGACACGTGCAACATGCATGCTGCTCATGAAAATCATCAGTAAAAAGACAAGCGGCTTACATGAGCGATGCGATTCTTGTGGTTCCGACAATATCTTAGATACTGTCTTCGCTGAGTGATCGCTGTACCCAGGCGTTCGAGTAACCACGGCTGATTGCGTGCTTTGGGAAACTTGTCGGCCACATGTCGCATATCAAACTCGACAAGATATGGTTTGTCTTTGGCGCTTGCAGCCCGGGCGTATCGATCTCTTGTCGTTGCCTGCTTGACTAACATCGAGACCTTGAACAGAGATGTGAGAGTGTCGCCTGTACTGAGGAACAATTCGGACAGTTCATCCTGACCACCAGTCTCGCTCTGGCTCGGGCTTTCAGTTTCGCTCTCTCCTTCTTCGATACGACGGTTAGAGCGTTCACCCGATATGATCTCGAGTGCTTCGCCGTTGATCTCTGTCAGCTCTTCGAGAAGCTCCACAATGCGGTCGACAACCTCAGGAGCATCTCGTAGTCTGTAATCAGCTGATCTCCGATCAGTGGCCGAATGCGCTGCTCCCAGATTTGACATCCAGATCTGGAATCTGCTTCGTCCATCTTCATTCTGGGACCATGCTGATGGAGGTGTAGATGGCTCCCATTCGGGAGTGTGGACCTGGGCGATAGCGTCAAAGGAAGCTATGCAGTCGTGGGCAGCGTCCGCGACACGGCCCTTTGTGCCAGCCATCAGGCGCCAGAGACCGAGATATCATCCACGTGATGGTGTAGTCCATGTGATGGGGCTACGGAGATCCCCACTTGATGTGCGTGTTGTCGTGTTATTGCGTAAAGACATAAACTGTGCCTGCACTATGTGCTAGGTCGCTCTTTGCGGGAGGTATATCTCTTTCCCTTCCGTATACTCCGTCGTAGCTCCAAGGTCTCGGCATTTGTCCCTTGTACAGGGTCAGGTCGAGGTAGTTACATCCTCGCTCGTGGCGTGTTTGAGCTTCCTCAGCTGAATCCCGAATCCTTCAGCCGCAGCCCCCACCTCCATTCATTTGCATAGCCACCATCTCATGGGGCACGGGGGTATCACACACTCCACTAGCACACATCTTTCACATCTGATGCTATAGCCTCTTGTCTTCGGCGCTGCGCCGCTTATGCCCAAAACCAAACACCTGCCGCAAGTTTCGACTTTCGAGAGGACTTCCGGCTGCATGCCGCCACCATGAGCGGCCTCGAGCTCGTCGGCGTCATCTTGGGCGCGTTTCCTCTCGCCATATCTGGTATGGAACATTATGAGGAGACGAAGAAGGTGGCTGGAACCTTTTTCAAGATACGACGCGCCCACCGCAAGGACCTCGGCAAGGTGAAAGACTGCCAGCTGAAATTCCGACTCAACATGAAGGAGTTACTTTTGCCACTCTTGACGGACGATGTCGTTACCAGAATGGAGTACGAGCAATTACTGGCCAATCCAGGTGGTCCGGGCTGGCAAGAGGAACATGTCGAAGAGAGTCTTGCCGAAAGGCTCGGCGATTGTCACGAGAGGTACATTGAGATTTTGGAGGAGATGGAAGAGACAATGGTGTTGTTGTGCAAGGCTACAAAGGTCGATGACGAGCAGTTCCAAGCACTACTTAGAACTCAAAATGTAAGTGGGCTCTGATCTGAGACATCACTCCACTGGGCATGCCCTGCCGACATCCATCAGCGAGCCTTGGAGGGACCGGTTAACTGGTCGAGCTCAACATAACAAAAAGCTAACATGAAAAAAGACAGCCGCAACCACGCCAACTGATTTGGCCAAGAGTAGATTAATGTACCGCTCCTTTGCGTCGTTACAAGCCAAAAGGATCGCGTACGCCTTCACCATCCCGCAGCGAGAGACACTTCTTGAGGAATTGGACTCCTCCAACGCAAAGCTGGAAAGCGTGTTAGTGGCAAACGACCGCATCTCAGGTCTAACTCGTCAAGCTTCATCGAAGCCACCCCGACCTCGAATACCCAAATCATTGTTGCAGTTCTGGCGCCATGCGGACTGTATGTTCAAGCTTCTCAGCGAGGCTTGGAAATGCCAGTGCAAAGGTCTACACTGTGCAAAGCTGTGGCTGAAGCAGCGCATATCAGCAACAGTAGACATGGAACTAATGCTGCAGTTTTGTCACGGTGCTCGAAAATGCGTGCACATGCAGCTTGCAGACGACGCATTTCCTGGATGTGGTAGCAATTCAGCAGTCTCGATAAGACTGCCTCTCCGACCAATCAGTCAGCAACATGGCACACCGTCAATCACAGTGCAGCATGCCAATTCTCTTGCGAAGGCTTCAGCCAATAGTGGTAGTGTCACGGTGACAAGAGTGAGCTCCAGGGTATCGTGGGCGTCGAGCCTTCAACAACCTCAACAGCAGCAGCAAGCGTCGACACCACCGAATATTCGGGATCTCAGCGCTCAGGACCTGTGCGATGCGATAAAAGTTGCAGATAACACCGTGGGCGTTGGCGAGTGCTATGGACATCTCATCGATCGCTCTACCGACCGTTGTTACACCTTCTCGAACATCAGCGGGCCTTCCAGTGCGATGTTGGCGGCATCTGATGCAAAGCTGTGCGACATACTTGATGGCAGTGTCCCCGTGGTACTCACCCGAATGCAGAGATATTCCATCGCCGCAACTCTCGCTTCCTCTCTTCTGCAACTTGAGACGACTCCGTGGGCGCAGAACTGGGAATCGAGAGACGTGCATTTTGCACACGATACAGTATTAGAATACGACCATCCTTTCTTTCTTGCTCGCCTCGATGCCACGCCTACCACAAAGGACGACAGCTTCAAAGCCTTGGGAACGCTTTTGTTAGAACTCTGCTTCGGCATACCGTTGGATCAGCATGTCTTGTGGCAACAACCAGCTTTCGCCATGGCGAAGACAAATCCGATGATGCGTCATTTTGTTGCGCATGAATGGCTGAAAGATGTCGAGGGCGAGGCGGGAGAGCAGTACGCTAATGCTGTGAAGTTCTGCTTGCAGCAAGCTCCTACATCACTGAAAGACGAGAAGTGGCGTGTTGACTTTGCACAGTCGGTGGTGTGGCCTCTCCAGCAGTGTCATGAGAGTATGCAGCCGAGTAGGAGAAGTTGATAAACGAGATCCACGACCATGTATTGATATTTGGGACACACCTCCGCCGTAGCACTCCCAGCGACGATATCTCGTGAGAACTGATCTCATCTGACTATCGGCATTTCCCTCAAAGACGTTATTCCGAGCCAATATGACCTGTCTGTCAAGTGTAGCACAAGTCAGCTCAGTCCGGTGCACAAGGATCTCGATATATCAAACAGCTCCACTTGCACGGACCACTCAATCGTTGAATCCATCACGTAATACTTACTGCTGGGGTGCCTGCAATTTTAGGCCTATCTAGACGTTTGATCGTCAACTGCTTGTGCAAACAACAAGAATCCAGAATTATATCAAGGTATCTTCCTCTTGGAGACCCTAATCGGACTTCACAGGACCCTGGAACTCTAGACTGCCGTGGCCCGCATTGGCTGAAGGATGAACCATGTCATCCTCCCAAGGTCCAAGGTCTCTTAATTCTCTTCGCTTCTCTGCATCGTCCTTCCCCGGCCAACGCGACAACAATTCTACAATCCATCTGAGCGTGCAAATCCGGACTTTCATCTAGCTGTCTGCCAGACAATATTCCGATGCATGTGATCACTCCAGAGCGGTAGCCGTAATGAAAGATGGCGACGGCGTGCTGCCACCGGCAGATCACCCTGGCACGCATATGCACCACCTCAGCGATAGGCCAATTGGTAATCTCAGACGCTATCTTGCAGAGCAGCTGTGTGGCTGAATCCAAGCTCTCTTGCTCTTCAGCTGAAGTCGCTATTTGGTACTTAGACGTGACCGCGCCGTTTACCTCTCCTCTACTTCGATACAAATGGTCTCTTTACCCTTTCTTCTTCAATTGGCCTCGCAGAGGACACATTGTTTGGGACAGAGTGTTGCTGCCGCTAGCGTTACTCACATCATTTTCAGCTCAGCTATCACACGAGTTTTGGCCTAGACTCCTCGTTTGACAACAATGGACATCGAGAAGACGCCACACTTTCCTACACCCCGTGGAGAAGACTCTCGCGTCGACGACCGCGAGGACAAGATCAATTCCAGCGGCCACGTTCAAGAGCTAGATCGTTCGTTCAGCGTCTGGAGCATCTGCTGCATTGGTATCATGAACAACAACGCCTGGGCGTCTGGAGGTGGCAGTCTAGTCCTGGCACTCTACAACGGCGGAGGTCCCGGCGTACTCTACGGTCTCATGGCGGCGACTTTCTTCTACGCTTTCATCGGCCTCTCCCTAGCCGAGCTGGCATCCGCGATCCCTTCGTCAGCCAACGTCTATCACTGGGCATCAGTCACGGCTGGTCCCAAATGGGGCCGCTTCTGTTCATGGTTCGGCGGATGGTGGAACAGTCTCGCCTGGATCTTTGGCACGTCTTCCGTGTGCCTCTTTGGCGCCAATTCGGCCGTGGCCATGTACTCGCTTTACCATCCCAACTACGTGCCGGAGCGCTGGCACATCTTCCTAGCGTTTCTGGGAATCACCTGGTTTGACAATCTACTTGTGATGTTCGGGCAACGCTTCCTTGCCAGAGTTGCCAACGCTAGTGGCGTACTTTGCATTGCCTTCCTGTTCATCACGGTTATGGTTTGTGCGATCATGCCCTCTCAGACCGGGGCCGGTTATGCAAGCAACTCTTTCGTCTGGGCGGAGTTCTCCAATTTGAGTGGCTACAGCTCCTCTGGTTTCGTGTTCCTGGCCGGAATGCTGAATGGCGCATACGCAATTGGAACAACTGATGGTGTCTGCCACCTATGTGAGGAGATCCCCAATCCGCGCGTGAATGTGCCCAAAGGGATAGCAGCACAGTTAGGCGCAGGTTTCTTGACGACCTTTTTCTTTTTCGTTGCAATCGTAAGTCCGCAGCATTGGCAGACAAGCGATGCCGGATACTCGCCGCCTTGATCGATTACCTCTACTGACTTGCTCGCTGCTCAGCTCTACGGCATCACATCCCTCGACGAAGTCTACGACACAAACATCGTCTCGCTGCCCCTAGCAGCCATGTACCAGCAGGCAACCCGCAGCAACGCCGGAACAATGGGCCTCCTCTTCATTTTCCTCCTGGACTTCCTCGTAGCAATCCCAGGAGCCTACGTCGTCTGCGGCCGCATGCTGTGGACTCTAGCCCGCGACGACGCAACTCCCGCCTCAGGCTGGCTTCGACATGTCTCCGGCCGTTGGCGTAACCCATTGCACGCGCAGATAGTGTGCGGGATGTGCGTCACCGTTCTGGGATGCATATATATTGCGTCGGACACGGCGTTTAATGCGTTTGTGGGCACGTTCGCCATTCTTACGACGCTTTCTTATCTTTCTGCTATTTTGCCGCATTTGATCACGGCGCGCAAGTATGTGCGACCAGGTCCGGTAGGTATCGTCTTTCGAACTGATGTATAATTTTGAGCTGACCCGAACGTTGGTTACCAGTTCTGGATGCCGTCGCCGTACGGCCCCATTGTACTCGGCGTCGCAAGTGCATACATCATAGTCTTCGACGTCATTTACATGTTCCCATACTCGATGCCTTTCGATGCCGAGACGATGAACTACTCGTGTGTAATGGTCGGGGGCATCACAATACTTTTGGCGCTGGGATATCTCTGGAAACGCAAGCATGGGTATATTGGTCCGCAGGTCGCTTTCGACGGAAGAGACGACGTCATTGTCGGGATCGTTGGACTCAGTACTGAAGAAGAAGAAGCGAGGAGGAAGGTAATGGGTAGCGTAGCTTAATCAGTCAAATTTGATCGTTTGATCACTTCCTCGGAGAAACTCTATTGTCAATCGTTCCTTGCTTGTACGCTGCTCATGCATGCTACTCATATGGTATACACGGATGAATCAAAAGAAAAACACAGTCCTTTCCGCCTCTCGAAGATTGCGCTATTGTCAGGCGGCACTGTAGCCAGCCTGCCTCATGGTCCCAACCTCCTCCAGTTTCCAACCCTTCACGAACGCTTTCCCACCGCGCAGGTACGCAGCCACTTCGCTAGGGTGGATCCAGTTCATGACCATCATGGCGAACCACATGACCAGTGCATCGAAGATGTAGAGGAAGTATTCGCGCACCATAATGTATCCATCGTTACCCTGCGCATACTCGACCACGCGTACAATCGATCGTACGAAAATCAGCATGCTGACCAGGTAGAGCGAGAACATGTGCTTTTGCCAAGGAGTCGTGTGGCACTTGGCTGTTGGCTGGCTGCGGATGCGGGTGTGGAAAATGGCGGCTGCGATGACGAAGAGGCCGAAGACAACGACTTGCACGATAAGACCGGCAATGATGATGTTGGTGCCCATGTCGCTGCTGTCGGCGTCGTCGGCGGTAGCAAGTAAACCGGCGCCTGGGAGATCGTGTTAGCGTTTGGACAATTGAACCCAGCTCGGAAGATGCTCACCAGAAGACTGCATCAAGAATGAGAGCACATCGCCCGAGACAAAGAGTTTCGTGAGCCAAGTTCGGCGGATGAACAGCGAGCGCTCCCCGTCGACCATGAGCACAATCCTACCCAGCTCCATGTAGATCGAGGCGGCAAACAGAGCAGGCGCAACGAGCAACAACACGCTCTGCATGATGAATGGGCTCATTGTGTATGGGCCCGGATTCTGTTGGGCAGACAGGATGCGTCCAATGTACCCTATAGTTTCGACTGAGGCGGATGTTAGTGCCTCTTCGTTGAGCATTGTTCGGTTCAGCTCAGAATTTAAGTACTTACAGTAGCCACCAATCAGGAAGGGAATCATGAACCACGTCCTGGTCTTGAACATTTGGACCGAATGCCAGATAGTTGATGCGCCGAATAGTAAGACGAAGATGACCGCTCCTGCCATCGACGGCTCGTAGTGGTAAAAGACGTAGGGTTCATCCTCAGTCGCTTGACGTGTGAACATCGTGTTGAGTGCGTCCATGATCTCGAAATTGGCACCCTGCAGGCGCAATAACAACGCCGGGTGATTTGGTATCGTCTGTTTATTGATCGAAGAGCGTGTTGATGGTAGAGACCGAGGGCGGAGAGGGTGCAGGAAGGTATGAGGGAAGTGCTCATGTATAAGTATTGCGGATACCTACATCCTATATACAAACATGTGTTTTCCTGCAGCAACGACTGCCTAGCTGGAAACGCCATTGCTGGCCCTAGATTGACACCTCGCGAACGAGCCCGAGCTGTCGAAACGAAGAAAGCGAGAGTTGTTGTGGAGCCGCTTGCGCCTCTTTATGCTTCGCGTTCCTCGGGCTTTTTCGCGCTCGGTATCGGTTGACGTTTGATTGGCTGACTGCCGTGGGGCAGGATGATTAGCTCGTGAATTGTCCGTGTTGTCGGCAGTAGTTTGTAGCGAACAGGCTATTATTGGGAAAAGACCTTTTTGATCCAGAGTGGTACACCTTCGGTACAAGGGTACGAGTTCGCAAAGGCGAACCGATACACTGTTTCATGATAAGCTCTTCCCATTTGCACTGAGGACCTGATTCTGAATCGAAGTGTGAAGGAAGGAACATTATTGAGCCGGAATGCAGTATCTTAAATGTACATGTAGGCAGTTGTTGCTGCCCATAGTTTGATACTTATCACATGGTACTGTACTTCAGACAGAATTCGTTCAAACCTTTCAAAATCCCCAAAACCGGAAGATGTGCATTCGAACGATATAGGCAAAGCATGTCCGAAAGAGCACTGAACATTGCACGGCCGATCATTCAGGCAGGAGAAACGCAGCGTTCTCAAGAATCGTGGTTCGATGACTGAATTGACTATATGCGCATTAGTGGTATACCGTGCCATAGTCGCAATACTAATCGAAGCTGATTTTCTTGCCAGCAAACGCCACCGGAACACTCTTCTTCTCCTTCGCCAGTTTCGCGGCAGCCCAACTGGGATGCAGAGGTCCTTCGTCGTCGTTGTGCTTCTTCTTGGGCGGTGGCGCTGGTGCATCACCTCCTGTGGATCTCCCGAAAGCAGCATCACTCCCACCTCCTCTGCCACCATGACCGCCAGATCCTCCCCGACCCGGTCCAAATCCACCTCTTCCTCCTCGTCCGCTGTCTGCTCCTCTCTTGCCGCGTGCACCGTCCGTAGCGCCTCTCTTCGCATCCCATCCTTGATTGCGATCGTTTTTGGGGTTCTCCAGATGTTTTGCCTTTGCGCCGAACTTCTTCTCAGCAATCTGTTGACGCGCACGTTGTCCACGTCTGTTCTTTCTCACAGGCGCAAGTTCTTCTTCGATATCTGACTCTGGCTCGGAGCCACTGCCTGCTATGTAGCCGACGCTGAGAGATGGGACGAAAGCCGATGCCTTAGCCTTTGGTGGTGGAGGGCGGTCATCCATGCTGTCGTCCTCGTCGTCTGAGCCGTCTGATCCAAGGCGATCGTCGAATCCTCCGGATTCGTCGCCCGACTCTCCGCCTTCATTGTCCTCGGAGTCGGTGATCTCGAGAGGATTCAAGACGGGTGGTGCCAATTGCTTTTCTTTCGCCGGCGGAGAACCTTCCCGCTTGGGCGCTTTGCGCACTACACCAGCCGCCGATTGTACATCTTCTATCACAGTGTTCAAGGCTTCCTTTGCAGGTTTCGAGCTAGCCAGTCGAGATAGGATGTTGAGTGTAGCGGCATCGCGCTGGACGGGAGCCAGTTTTGAGAGTTCGGGGACCAATCGAGGAGAGCTCGCGACCGCTTTGATCTTCAATAGACATTTGTAGAGGTGGTGTTGTGCTGCTACAGTGGTATCAAGAGCCTATGTTCGTTCCATACCCGTCAGCCTGCTCTCTAACATTTCCGGGATTATCCATTTCGGGCTAACGCACCTTTAAGGCTGCAATCTCAGTCTCTACCCGTTGTGAGTCCTTCTCATTCTTTGCTGCTGCCGCCGTCTTCTGCCTTCGTCCTAGCTTTTGTCTTTCGAAGCCCTTCGCGATCTTGAAGGCATGGCCTAGCTTTACCGTCGCCTGGTGTAGCTTCAATTGAAGACGTTTCTGTTTGGGATCAGACACTGGTTCAGGCGAAACTTCGGGGGACGCATCAGTGCCATCGTCGCGCTTTCGTTTGGGCATTTTGTATGGATTGAATTGAACAATGGGAGCATCGTTCCAGGCGCAATCTGCCTCTTCGCAAAATGTTGGCTGGCGCCGATCCCCAGACTTCGGCATCGCATCCGGACCGAGCCTCTAGCTGGACAACCTTAATCCTTTTGCCCTGCCTCCAAAAGTCGCGCTCCAGCCACGTCCCTTGATCCACTTTGCCCTCTCTTACATCCACAAGCTGAAAGTGCGTGTCTTCAAGCCATTCGACTATTCAGTTGCCATGTGCGCAATACGCGATGCCTGTCACGTGTCGCTCACATCGAGAAAGTCTCGATGGCGACTGCTACCAGCTACCTCCCAAAATCTTGCCGACTTGGTGTTCCACGAACGTCTTCAGCAACACGGCAAGATGTAAAGGTATGGCGAGGCTGGTATAACAGTGAGATGTCGAGTCTAGTGTCTTCAGAGGAAAGCTTGGCTGGTACTTGACTCTGACCTTGACGACTCACTGAGCCAACCTCGCAACGCCGAAGCGACTTCTGAGACAGCACTCTGGTGTTCGATGTATCAGCTTCCGTCGCCTTGTCGTTACCATGCTTTACTGAATTGAGCTCGCAGGACATTCAGATGGAGAACACGTCCCTCAAATTATCAGGACCAGGAAGAATTGCACCCGTGGACGGACATTGTGTATTCTTCACAGGCAAACTGTTGCAATTCCAACGGCCGCATGGCTTGTGCTTTGCCCGACGGTAGACTTCTCGCTGTGTGGCCAGATGTCTCAACGCAAACAAGACAGGCAGAAACGTACCGTACGTCGCCTATTGTACCTCGTAGGTCCTTTCCTAATGGCTTCACGGTTGAGCACTGATTACGCAAGCCCAAGTGAACCACAGTCTGTTCGCACTGTTTCCCGTGATCAGCCACCATGTACACCAGGTGAAGGCCTGCCACCTCTCATCGCGGATTATGCTGGTGCTGTCGTTTCAGCGAATGTATATATCAGCAGCGAAAAGCCAAGAACTGGCCAAAACATCAGCCTTTACTAATGCCCGTATCACTGGTTGTCATTGGCAAACCTTTCTCTTGTCGTTTGTCTTTGCTTAAACTACGAGGAGCTATGTTTGCATCCCCTATCTTGGCTGCGGTCGCTGCATTACTTGTTACTTGCGCCGACGCCCGATTTGCAGCCCAAGGATCTAGCAATGTCGCAGTGTATTGGGGTGAGATTGGTTTAGCAATTTTGTCCCAGTCATTCGTAGCTAATGGTGTTGGATAGGTCAATCTAGCGGTGGCATGGAACAGAAGAATCTGTCAACATACTGTGCAGGTGCGTCTGCTCGCGCTATGGATTATCAGACACCTTGTTGACTAGCCTCGATAGATTCGAACATCGATATCATACCCATGGCATTTGTCTTTCAAATCGCCACAGGACTCGGTGGCGAGCCTGTTATTGACTTTTCGACACAATCCAAGGATTGCAAACCCTTCAATGGCACTGGTCTCATCAATTGCCCGCAAATTGGGAACGACATCGAGATTTGCCAACGCCAACACAACAAGACCATCCTACTTTCCATTGGCGGTGCAACATATACCGAAGGTGGCTTCCAATCTGAGGAGGCTGCTACCAAAGGCGCTCTCAAGGTCTGGGAGACTTTCGGCCCTCGAGAGACCAATTCCACCGCTCTTCGACCTTTCGGTGATGTGAGTGTCGACGGTTTCGACTTCGACTTTGAATCAGCCAACACGAACATGGTACCCTTCGGCCAGACTCTCCGCTCGTTAATGGACGACCGAACGTCTAAGACCGGTCAGAAATTTTACATCACCGCGGCTCCACAATGCGTTTACCCCGATGCAGCTGGGCAAGAGATGTTTGACGGGAAAGTCTTCTTCGACGCATTGTTTGTGCAGTTCTACAACAACTACTGCGGCTTGCAGTCATTTCAACCAAACGCCACAAGCCAGACCAACTTCAACTTCAACGCATGGGACGAATGGGCGAAAACCAAGTCACTCAACAAAGGTGTCAAGATCTTCCTCGGGGTTCCTGCTGGGCCTACAGCTGCGGGATCAGGGTACGTTGCCGTTGATGGTCTGGCTAAGATAATCGAATACTGCAAGAGTTTTAATAGCTTTGGTGGCGTCATGATGTGGGATGCAAGTCAAGCTTATGCTAACGAAGGGTTTCTCCCTGGAGTGAAGAAGGCGCTGGGCGTAATGAAGAGACGGATTGTCCGGTCGGTGAAGTGGCGGCGAGCTGATGGCGTGAGAGTATGATGCACTCTTTCAGCGGCTGTTCATTCGCATGTGAGACGGCGTTTCTGGTTTGACCAATCCCCAATGTAGATACCCTTTGTTTTTCTTTACTAATGAAATTCTCTCGCCGAAGGCCGGGAGAGTAAGCTGCAGATTGTCACGTTCTGGCACTAAATGGCTGACTGGTACATTAGCCGAAATGTGGCGTGAGCTATCAACTGATACGACATCACAGTCTCCGACCGTCCATAAGCCTTGCAGGTTTGAAAATCATACAAATAGAGATGAGTGAGCCAGTCGTTGTACGACTCAGTTTAAGCCTTCATAGCGTGGTCCATCCCATCGCCGAGCAGATCCTTGTAACGTGCGCCATGACTGACACGGCATGAGGTACATGGTACATCCTACCTGTACGATAGGCCATCAGGCTACCTATCGAAAAGCTCCCCGCGGCTCACGTGAGGCCGAATTGGTAGTGGAGAACAGATGGCAGACGCTGCGAACGCTGTGGGCACCTTTCTCTCCCTTGCCACCGGTTGGTACAAAAACGCGACCGCGCGTGGCACGGCATCTGCCACATTCGATAACCACTACCAGAACTTCAAACAGTTCCACGTGCACATCAGAGACCCCATCGAGTCACTATTCAATCTCCCCGACTGGCGACGCAATCCACTGCTCTTGCGCCAGGCTGCTCGCATTTTGCACCTCCTCGCCGACTTGCGCGCCTGGCTGGCTGATGCAGGATTTACCTATGCAAACCGCAGTATCGTAGTCACCGTCGTTCACAGAAACGGCTCATCTGCGCCGACTCCAGCACACTTGGCCAGGCGGCAACGGAGAGGACACGGCCACCTTGTACATCCCTTGTTTGGCGTAACTGGGAAAGAGGTCGCATTCATCACACTGTTCGAGAGAATCAGGGCGGCCTATGAAAGGCTAGAAGACTCGTACCCCCTTGAAGCTTATCATTATATTCCAGACCGAAACTATGTAAGTCATCAGACTCTGCCCCTGCATTCTGCCGCAAAACGATCTAATGTTGCTCCTCACAGCCGGTAAATCCCTACTTGCGGGATCCAAGAGGACCCCGTCGACGAGGGCCTGGTATGCGAGGGGGCTACAACCCCGATCTCGATGGGGATGATGAGGAGGACCGCGCGAGGCCAGCCGACCACTCTCCCAACGCATTTCAGGACCCACGGTCCGGAGAACAGCCCATCCCCGACGATGGGGTCGAGGGTGACAGACCTTTTGTTTCTTCCTCAAACTACGGCCGGAGACCCAAGCCCTTTCGTCCTAACAGACCAGGGTATTACTTCGATGATGCAGTACCGTCGTTCATGCCTACGGGGGGTGGATTCTTCCACCTCACAAAGCAGCAAAAGCTCCGGGAAGAAGAAAGTAAGCCTGAAAAGACAGTGTTGATTTCGTTACACAGCAGTGTTATTCCTAACATTTGACACAGTGCTCCACACCCTGTCAGAAAGACTAGAAAAAGACATTGCGGAGATGATGATCTCCAAAGGCGATGTGAAAAAGTCCCGCGACCGCCGCAATCTACGGGCTCCTCTCGAGGAGGCTCGCCGGGAAGCTTTGAAGGAAGAGTCGCTTCAAGAAGAATTTGAGCAAGAGCAACAAGTCTTATTCGAGACTCGGCGCGCTGAGGATAGGGTACGATTTCTACGGACCATGCGTTCGTCTGGGTATCCTGGCACGGGTTACCACTTTGGCGATGGCGTCTTTCCGGGAGATGAGATTTACGATGCTCCCCGCCCATCTCCTGGGCCGCCCGGTGACATTGGCCCCCACACAGGGCGTTATGTTTTTGAAACGGGTCACGGTACAGGGCCGGATCTGTATAGAAGTGAACCCAATACAGGGACCGTTCGATTCGAGGATGAGCCTGACCGAAGGCCAACCCTGTCTAGATGGGAGCCCAGCACAGGAACAGTCCGATTCGAGAGCGAACCCGATGCAGCACCAGTTCGATTTGAGAGGACATACTTCATGAGGCCTGTTCTATCGGAGAATAATTCCACCACAGCGCCGAATATGTACAGGAGCGAGCCCGACACAGAAGATGCCGTGTTCAAGAAGAATCCCACCACAGCTCCAGTTTATTTTGGCAGGGATTACAACACAGAACAAGTCGTATTCGAGAGGGAGCGGCGGCCGTGGGCGCGAAGCAAACAGCCAGAACGTCTTTTTAAGGAGGACCAGGTGGCCGCCGAACAAGCACGCTTAAGTAAAGAAAAGCACGATCTCAAAGTCGAGCGCCAGCAGTTCGAACACGAAAAACGTCGGTACGTGGAGAAGATACGTGAACAAGAGCGCAGAAGTGAGCGTCAGGGTGGAGAGGGACAGCATGATTACCGCGATGGATACGAAACAGGGCAGGGGAGCCGTAGGTCTCGCGAGCGTGGGCGTATAGGTCAGTGGATAGTTGAAGACGGACGAAGTAGTAGAAGGCGAAGAGGCGGCGAACTGTCGAGAAGGGGATAGTCGTTGCTGCTCGCGGGCATCCACGACTTGCGAGGACCGCAGTCTTCCAGGTACGTGGCTCTCAGTGGTAATGTACTATTGAACCGACTCGAGCTCACAAGATAGCACCAGAAAGAGCGACGGGCACCATGAAGCACGACGTGATGACCACATGACTCTCAGCGGCAGTAGGGAGTTGGATCGACTCGAGATCGTAAGGTACCAGTTAACAGGCCCCTGACCATCGATGAAATCCCCGTTGTGACACAACTTGGCAGGTATATCTCCGTGGTGGTTCTAAATATTTCCTGTGCTACCTCAGCCTATGGACTGGGTCAAGTTACACTGTGCCGCCGAGAGCAACATGCTTGATCAGTGGTATCTCCGGGGCGCCGCGGTATTTTTCGTGTAGTACTCGAGGACGTCGGAGTGAAGTCTGGGTGTCGACCCTCCAGACCTCACTTCACATAACGCGCTAGCACTAGCGCGATGCGCTAATTTTGACCTCAAAGCGCCACTCTCATCAAGCGCAAGCTCCTCCATCCATAAACATCGACAGGCAGCAAGACCGAGCAGCTATATCGCTCGCAGTACACCGATTGGCCACAATGGCGGAATCATCGGCCGCAACGGCCAGTACGCACCTCGCAAATTACACGAAGTAAGCCCTCGAAACATCTTCGCGTCCACGGAAACGCCTGATATCTATTCTTAGCCAGCGACTGACTCGCTTCTCAGGTACGATCTCAGCAGCACCTTCGAGATCGTGGTGGGAAAGCCGCCTTCACAAAAAGCGCATCACGGTCCACACCAACCCTTTAATCCAGCGGTCTGGATTCCTTCGTGCAGCTCGCTCTCCACAGTGGCTCTCAGATGTGACAAAACCAGTGGATCTTGGAGACGACGACCCAGAGGTGGTTTCGGTTTACCTCAGCTGTGTATACTTCGGAGTCGAGGCACTCAAATCCGCCATTGAAGACCATGCAACGGAAGAACACAACGACGACTAACTCGAAGGTGACAAGATCCTCAAAGATGCATTCAGCTGGTCGCTAAAAGAGTGCGAGAAACGCTATAGCGAAGATACCGTCCAGGACACTCCATTCACAATTGCCTGCGAAGTTCATTTCCTCTTTCTGGCGAGGGTGTATCTGCAAGCGGACAAACTGCGAGACCTCACAACAGCTAACTTGGTCATCGACGAATTGAATCGCTTCTCTGATGCAACGCGGCGCAATCCGGACAAACAGGTCATCAACCATGTTTACGAATCTACCATACATGGCAGTCCGTCCCGCAAGCTAATGCGAGACTTCTTCTTGCACGAAACCACTTGGCGAGGAGTACCTGGCCTTCCACGCCAATAAATACCATGAAGATTTCAGCCGCGACATTGCGGCGGAGGTTCTGAGAACTCAGTACGGCGACCAGCTTCAAGTCGAGCATTCGAAGTGTAAGAAAGAAATTGTCATCTCGCAGATCGTGTGTGCAGACCAGTGCGCTTACCACTTGCACGACGACATCAACCCTCGTTGCACGCCGAAGAGCGATGTGGGATTCTGTGCCTGTGCAAAGTCATGAGCAGGCAACGATTGGCAAGCGGGCGAGACAGGGTGTGCAGACGGCGACGAACGCAGCATGATGTGAAGAAGCGGCACAATAAGACATTACATACAATTCGGCCCCAAAAACAGGAAAGGAATCAATCCTTAGAAAGAATGGAAGAAACAGAGAGCCGCAGCGGAAGCTGGACTAATAACCCCCAAAGAATCCCTGGTGAGTCGACTGCAGCGACCGTGGCAATCACAACCAAGCCAATCCCAGCCTATCTTGACTGGTGGGAGGATACTCGAAGACGAAGGAGAAGAAAGTTCGATAGACAAAGCATGGTGTGAAGATTCGGTAGAATAAGACATTACATGCAACCCAATGCAAACAAAAACCGTGTGTATTTCCAAAACCCCCTAAGCCAGATTAATCACACCCATGACGAGCGCCACAACAATAGCAACAGCAACTCCACCCAGTCTACCAGCAGCCGCACTATCAGCAACATCGATCTTCTCGTCCGCCAGCTTCAAAGCCGGAACCCACTGCTCGAGCGGGCTCTCATCAATATCTCCATTCCAGCAGTACTTATCGAAGCACTTGGTACAAGCATCCGGAACTGTGGTTTCGGTCCTGAAGAGCGAACGGGAAAGAACAGCGCAGCCAACGCAAGTCGCCCAATCGGAGTCAAGAGTTCCGTTACCCTGGGTGGCGAGCTCGTAGCCATTGGACACGAGGGCGTTACGCTCGGTGTTGTTGTAAGAGGGGTCGAAGGTGGACACGTTCGACGCATAAACGTATGGGCCGTTGGGTAGGTAGACGATGAGAGGCGGGATTGTGCTGTGGGCTCCGGTTGTGAAGTTGGTGGCGTCGCAGCCGAAGAAGGTCGGGCGGTCATTCAGGCCTAGGTTTTGGAAGGTTGTGACGGATGGGATACTGGGGAAGAGAGTTGTGTTCTGTATTTCTGCGAGCGAGCGACGGTAGGTGGCTTCGAGAGAGGCACTGTAATTGGATTAGCGATGTTTCTCGAAAAATAAAAATCCTCAACATTCGCCAAAAAGGTCTGATGGCTCGAATCTTGATTGAACAGTTCGACTTACCCATTAGGCCAACCAGTTGCGCTGCCTTCAGTAGGCCAGGTCTCGTTGGTGTCGGCGGAAGAATCAACCGCGAAAATCACATCGACCAGACGCGCGGGCTGAATGAGAGGGTTAAGCGGGATGTTTTGAAGGTCTTCGCCACCATCAACGAGAGTCAACTGCCTGCTCTTAGCGTTGGGGTTGGTGTCGTTGTGGTAGTGATAGAAAGGGTTGGGGTAGTCCGCGATATCGTTCTGATCCTTTCCGATGGATCCGAGAACGGACTGCAGCGTTGACTGCAGAGCGTCTTGGAAAGGACCACTGCTCTCTGCGTTGTCGAGCATTAGCAGGCCTTGGTTGAAGAGGGAGCTGCTGGTGCCCATGATGAAGTTGGCGCTGTCGAAGCCGGTGACACATTTGTCGTTGTCGATAGGAGAGCCGGCGGAGAAGTTGGTACCTAGGTATTGGAGAGGAACAAAGCCATAGACTGTCGGGTCGTGAGAGCCCATCTCCCAAGGGTTAAATTCGTAGACGGTCGTGTTGGCCGGGATCAAAATCTCGCCTGGAGCTCTGCCGTCGGCAACGATGAGTGGGAGAGGAGCATCGGCGTCTGTGAACCACCCCTGCTGGGCGATACTGGAGAAGGTATATTCGGGTCCACCATTGCTGGCGTTGACCAGCTGATAAGATAGTGCACGTCCCCAGTAGTCAGTGAGGGTCGTTTCGTAGCCTGCATCGTTTTTGTCGTCGACGGAGTCCTTGATGTCCTTGTAGTAGCCGATACTATCGAGGGCTTGGATGGAACCAGACTTCGGGCCTTCAAAAATGGAGTTGCCGAATTGCCAGAGTGACGAACCGTCTCCTGAATAGCCCAAGATGTCGGAAATGGACGTGAAATTGTTGGTGTAAAGCGAGCCAACCAGCCAGCTACCACCAGAGAGACCAGCAAGATATGTGCTTGACTGCAGCAAGCCACCTAATTGTCCAGCGCTAGTCGCGTTCGGGGTACGGTTGTCGAAAGCCTGCAAAACACCGGCTCCGTTCAGCATAGCCCTGTATCCGCCACCAGAGACTGCAATGCCAATGTTTGGCAGGGCGGAGGCATTGCTGGAGTGTTCGTCCAGATAAGCATTCGTGTCCAAGCCTTCAATGGTCAGTCGGCCGAGGAACTCGCGCATGGGTTGGATGGTAGCGTTGCGGCGGACTGGCAGCCATTCAAGCTCTTCGTCGGACAATGTAGAGGCATTGCGAATGGAAGGTGTGGAGGCTGGTTGATTGATGGTATTAGGTCATGTTCATGTGTTTGACAGCGTGGATGCGTCTGTAATAATACTCACATGGACAAGCGCTTGTCTGAGGGACGTAGCCATTGGGGGCGTTGGCGGGCAAAGCGCGTCTGGCTAGTTCAGCGAGTTCCCACGCGACAGCATCCTGGAGGTTTGGGTGTTGCGCCGGGGAGGCTGGTTTGATGTTAGTGAATGGATGAATAATAAACAGCGATTATGTGTTTAGATCCATATGTATGTACTCACCTGCAGCCGAAGCCAGGACAGCAGCGCCAGAAAGTAATGGTTGGTACTTCATACCTAGCGAGGGAAGGTACAAAGGGGCAGATGACGAGAGACAAGACTCCAATAGCAAACAAGAAACGGGAGCTGCAGGCTACTTGAAGACTTGCAGCGGTACGTTGCAGTACCTAGTACTGTAGTTATGACGGCGTATGGAATACGCTTTTCCTTTGCAGCCTGACCGTATGGAGTATGGAGTCAGTACTATTTGCAGCAGTCTGGCAGCGCCACGCGAAAGGTGGGCTCGATGGCTCGTCGGAGAGGCGCGGATGCTTGTTTGTGTCAGGCTGTGATGCCTCAAGCTCCGCGCTGGCAATCTTATGACGGCAAAAGGGAAAGTCTAATGAAACACTCTACCAAGAGAATGTGAACGCTTGATCGGAGGCCGCAACTCCACTATCCCTGCCCTATCCTCTACCCGTCCATCTGCCTTTCGTAACGTTTGTTTTGACGTGAAGATCTTGTTATTGGACATGTACCTCCGAAGTCTATCATCCATTGCGGTAGCGACACCTACAGGCATCATCCATCAATCAATTATTGCCAAGATTCTCAGGAGAGCGCAATCCAAGAATACCTCGATGTTTTCAGCTCCCTAGACGAAGGATGCAAGAAATGAGTATACTCCCTGCAAGGCACGCCGCCGCCCTGCTTAGCTGCCCGCGGGATTCACTGCGCCACGGCCGCAGCCGAAAATCCCATCAGCTCGGTATCCACAAAGCATCCGACCGGAGGCAGCGGTATTTCACGTACAAAGATCGTCTTGATTGGTTGCTAAACGATCTACTGAATCATCTACTGTCGCGAACATGACGTCCCGCGGATCATGCTTTTCTTTCTGGTTCGATATCACGAAACATCTGAATCACTAAATCCATCGCTCCAATCTTCTCGATTGCGTACAACCGAATAGAAAAAGGCTGATGCCGTTTGGTACTAGCTCCGTCTTTCGATTCATCGCAGAAATAGAGGTACGTGGTTTCCTCGATGTGATGACAACGCACTTCGAGTGTTACATGCTCGTATATCATTGCATTCAGGTGATTGTATACCAGTCGCCTGCTGCGATTGTGCCTCTGACTAATCTGATCGACAAATACGTGTGTCTCGTACAAGATTTCCCGTGGGTATCATCATCGCCATCCACTAACAAAACAAAACGCCAACCCATATGCCGCTGAAAACGCACCAAAATCATCGATCCACTCACGTCGCTCAGAACACGTCCTGCATCTTGACATCCTTCGCTCCAAGCTCAGCGCGCCTCGTGCCTGCTACGTGGTCGTCTTGCCCGCTCTTCAGCCCTTCTGTCGTCTCGTCTGCGACAAACACTCCAAGACCAGCGAATGCTTCGCACAGAGCTCGCCTGCCAAACTGCTCCATGACGTCGTACCCACCAGCGCACACGACCTTGTCGTTCCGAGGGTTCTGGATGACCGACCAGCTGTAGTCATCTTGCACCTTGTAGTATTGCTGTCCATCCATGCGAAGCCCTCCGAACGGATCGATCGGTGCCTCGGGCTCGGGTGCTTTGCGCGACTTGAGGCCTTTGATGACAAGGTTGGAGCTTCCATTCCCCTTGTTGTCGGAAGCCGCCTGCAATCGTCGTTGCTTGTCGGCTGCAGCCTGGCGATCCAGTCGTTTCTTGAGCTGTACTTGTTGTCCTTCCTTTGCGATTGTCTCGGCGTCCTCGGTGCCATTCGCCAGGCGGTTCAGCATGTCCCTCTTGGTCTCTGCAGCCTCCCGGCGCTCGTCTTGTTCTTCTCGCAGTGCAGCCTCGCGCCTCATCTTTGCTTGTTGCCGCTCTTGCTTCTGAAGCGCTTTGTAAGACGTATTCTCCTCTTTCGCAAGGTGTTGGTTGTTCGCAATCTCGTCCGCGTGTTTGGTGCGATATGACTCGAGCCGTTCATTCGACTCGTCCACATCGATCCCTTCGACCAGATTGAACGTGATATCCTCAACGTCGTTCAAGTAGTCATTGTACGCTCTCAAATCCTCAAAGTCCTCCTCCCGCTTATTAAACACCAACGCCACCCTCTTGCGAATGTCAATCTCCCTCTCGACTCTGATGTCTTCGAATGTCTGCGTCCTGAAGCGATGCTTACGCAGCGTTTTCTTGCAGCCGGGCAGCGGGCACTGTGCGGGGCCATTTGCGAAGATGCGGTCCACGCACGACTCGCACATCTTGTGGTAACATTCTGGGTTGACGAGGAAACGGAGGTTCGAGTTGAGGTAGCGTGAGCTCTTGCATACTGGGCATGACTCTGGTGATGGGGCCTGGTCAGCGACGCGCAGTGAGGATAGCTGATCATGCAAGTGATGCTCACCCTGGGCGTCGCCGCCGCCGCCGATGCCTTTGGCCGCTGGCATGGGCTTCGACTGCGCGGCGCGAGACATTCTGGTCTCTGCTTGGATGGGGTGTGTGAAAGAGAATGAATAGTCAGGTTGAGCTGCACTTATATATTTACGGCGGTATTGTCGCGTGCTAGGCGAATGAGCGCGAGGCCAACCAAGCCAACCTGGAGTAAGTCGGCGAGTTGTCTTCCGACAGGGTCCGAGCGGTCGACGAACAAGGCCGCTCGCTGGCTGGAGGAGAGAACTTAGAAGTTGAGGGATCACCAGATAGGAAAACCAACACCACCACCTTGCCGTCAACCACATCCATCCACCTCACCCTCATCGCCGCCTCGCCGCCATCTATTTCATCACCGCATTAGCATCTGATCTGATCTTCGCGATACCACACAGTCGCCCGCTCGACCCTTATCCTATACATACGCATACCTCACAATGGCCGAGGGACACGGTCTGGACCACTCGCGCGATCCCTGCCCATGGGTCGCATTATCGGATTTCGGCGGTGCATTCTGCATGGGAGTACGTTGTCGCGACTTGAAGCGCATATGGACAGAAAGGGACTTGATCTGACACTTTGCGACAGGCAATTGGTGGAGCAGTATGGCACGGTGTTAAAGGATACAGGAACAGCCCGTACGGCGAGCGCAGAATAGGAGGTATGCCACCATCGCACATCCACTCGTGATTTCGTAATCTCGCGTATCACATACTGACATTCTCTCCCTCTCCAGCCATCACGGCAATCAAGGCACGCGCGCCCGTACTCGGTGGCAACTTCGGCGTCTGGGGTGGCATGTTCAGCACATTCGACTGCGCCGTCAAGGGCATTCGCAAAAAGGAGGACCCATGGAACGCCATTATTGCCGGTTTCTTCACCGGTGGTGCGCTCGCCGTGCGCGGAGGACCCAAAGCCATCCGCAACGGCGCCATCGGCTGCGCCGTCCTGCTGGCCGTCATCGAGGGTGTCGGAATCGGGTTCCAGAGGATGATGGCCGAGAACACCAAGCTGGAGATGCCTCCACCTCCGCCCAGCGAGGGCAGCGAGGGTCGTCTGCCTGCCACTGCATAAAAAGCCTGAAAGCGGCACAATTGGGCAGTTTGTACCATTAACGGCACGGCGTTTTGTTTTGATACGGCATGTGGAGCATAGCGGGCGTGGCTTTCTTCCGCACACGAGAGATGATTTTCTCCCATCTTTCACATTACTAAATATGGCTCTCTCTCCTCCTTGATAGGATGCGGTTGAACAAAACCCACAGATTAGACCTGAGGCTTCCGCTGCTAGGGAGCGGTGGGGCTTCGTGTATATATATACCTACGTTCGAAGAGATAATGACTCATTGGATGATTGAATAGTCTTTCACCAGAGATGCCGTGATACGAGTGAATAGGTGGATGGCATGCGAAGAACGTGACAGTGGTAGTGGAATGCTTCGTGCGTATGTCGAGGATTGATATTCTTCATTGTAGTCTGACTGGTCTAAATGACTACATAGGTGTATTGAAGTCTATTTATCGGGACTGGCAGATCGTTCGCGCTCACAGACTTCCAATGCTGGTGTCCTGAACATGTGACACATTGATGTAACGTTAACACAAGATGCGGAGCCGGCAGCTGCTGACTACCTAGTATACCGCCTTCGCATTGAAGCTCAAGCAAGCAGATTGACACAAACAAGCTTAAGAACAAGCAAGTGCAAGATTGCTTCCAGGTCCAACACGAGATGACACGTCTGAGCTGATTGACGATCCGATCGAGCTTCACTCATATCAACGCACCTTCTCGCTCCTCACCGCCACAGCATGCGCACTTCTTCCGAGCAGGCATGGCTGACCGACACACGCCACAGAGGCAAATGTCACTGATCCCATACACTAACGACGAGAATCGCGGCATTGTACTGTAAGTAATCTCAATGCATTATCCTCTCCGTCCCCACTGACACGCGTGTAGACGCCGCGGAAATGCCGTCGTGGTATACGACACCACGAAACAGTCCTTAACACTTCAGGACGCTCCACGCGAGCGCCTCGTTGACTTGCACGAGTGTCCATACTGCCGTCGTCCCTATGGACGCGATTTCGAACACAGCGATGGCGACAGCGAAGACGACCAGCGTGCATACGGGAATGTGGATCACGATCGCCCCTTCCTTGATCCGAACTACTTTGCTATGCTCGCAGCGAGCACCAGAGCCTCACCCGCAAATACAGAGCCTGGAACTCCTACTGGGCGTAGACTTCAGCCGGCTGCCTTGCGATCGGGCCGGTCGAGAGACGTGAGCGGTGCTGGTGGTCCGCCTTCCGGGGCGGAGTTCGTTGCCAGTGAACCGACGCCTGCTGGTAGTCGCGGAATTAGCAGCTCTGCTTTCAACCCTGGCTACTTTCAGCAGCACTTTCGTGAGCAGGGAGTCCTCGGCCGGGGTGGCAACGGCGTTGTCCTCCTGGTTGAGCATCTCATGGACGGCGTGGGCCTAGGCCACTTTGCGTGCAAACGAGTCCCAGTGGGAAACGACCACGCTTGGTTGGAGAAAGTCCTGATCGAAGTCAATTTGCTCAGGCAGACTTCACATCCAAACCTCGTGCCTTGCCACTGGGTCTGGCTCGAAGACCATCAGCCAACAACCTTTGGTCCGCCTGTGCCTTGCCTATGGATATTGCAAGACTACTGCAACGGAGGTGATCTCCACAACTACGTCCTTGGCCCCAAAGACCAATCCAGCGAAAAAGAAATATTGAAAGAGCGCATGCGTCGACGCTCAAGAGGAGACGCCACGCCGCCTGTTGATCTCAGAGGCCCAAGCAAGCTCACCTTTGACGAAATCTTCTCGTTCTTTCGAGACATCACATCGGGCTTGCACCACTTGCACTCGAAAGGCTACATCCACCGTGATCTAAAGCCGTCGAACTGTCTCCTACAGGTCGATGGCTCAAAGACACGTGCCCTAATCTCGGACTTTGGCGAGATGCAAGTCACTGGTTCCAAGCGCGGCAATACCGGCGCGACAGGTACGATATCCTACTGCGCACCCGAAGTGCTTCGACACAATGAAGCAGATGGCGTATTTGGAGACTTCACGACCAAAAGCGATATTTTCTCTCTCGGCATGATTGTCTATTTCATGTGCTTCGGCAGGCTACCTTACATCAACGCTGACGGGATAGACGAAGACAACGAAGACCTGGATGAACTTCGAGCTGAGATAACTGCGTGGACCGGCTTCAGCAATGAGAGTCGCATGCGGCCTGATCTGCCAGAGAAGCTATACAAATACCTGAGACGCCTGCTCTCTGTGGACCCAAATCAACGCCCTAGCACAGAAGAGATCCTGGTCTCAATCAAAGCCGGCGCTGGTCTAGGCGACATCTTTTCCGGTGGATCAGACGACGGACCCTCGAGAGTATCTCCGATCGACTCACCGCGCCCGTCTCCATCTCCGCGGCGTCCCTCCACGATTTTGAGCAGACCTGGCGTCTCCGGTCTCCGCAACCGCCACTCCAATTCCGAAGACAGACAACTCGCCCGCTCCCCATCACCGGCCAAACGCTCCGGAACCTTCGCCGCCCCAAATGATGCCAACCGCCCCCGAAGTGCCGGCTCGACCGTCATGGTCCGGCCAAAACACATCGATCTCCCTCCAACGCGCGCAGACGCCGCAGCCTCACCCCAACAAAGTCCTCGCCTCATGCTCCCTCCTCCTCCGCCCCGAGCAACGTTTTCTCAAGCTCTGGTTCACCTGTTTCATCTTCCAATCACCATCTCAACAATCCGCTGCGCCATCTTTCTAGTCAAGACCATCTCCCTCTTCGCTCCCTGCGCGCCTTTTGCGGCAAACCCCTGGTTCCTCTATCCGCTCCTGGCTCTCGCCGCTGCCGATCTGGGAGTCTTGCGTTTTCGCTGGGATACTGCTTGGACGCTGTTGGCGGTTCATCTGGGAGTGGTATATGTGGCTGGTCAGCGTGGGAAGCTCTGTGAGGGGGAGAGAGTGCCGTGGCACGATGTATTTGATTGAATGAGACTATGTCTTATTTTGAAAGGGTAATGGCTGCTATCAATCGCATATTGCTATTACTACTCTGATTGCCCGTGAGACAAAAAGAAAGTAGCTTCGTAGGCTCAATAGTAGCTCCTTGTATGGGCTACCGGTGACGTCTCCTTTCCATCACTGGCAGCTCGAACACAGAGAGGCTGTAAATTGGTAGAAGGCTTGAACACCAAAGCAGATGTGACACTTGGTACTTTCGTGATCATCCGTGATTCTCCTTGTGATTTGAAAAGTATTGCATAGCAATGCTAAGAACTGAGAAACGATCTTGAAGGGAAACGACTGGTCTCATGTTTTCTTCAAGATGCTTTTGGTCATGTGCGCTATTTCCTCAAATCCCCTTTCCACCCCTACGTTATCCGAGACTCGACAGTCGAGTGCCTTCTTTTCGGGTGGGTTTCTTCCTGCCAACGGCTTCTGTTGCGGAGGGATGTAAATGTGCTGATAGGTAGCTAACAGGCGACTGCATGTGTGATGATTCTTTGTGTTTTGGGGGGTAGGGGTAAAAATAGAACTGTCGGAAAGGAGGGAGTTAGGGAACTGTGTTCCGCTGCCGATCTTTTGCCATGAAGCGTTTCAGTTGGGCTCTCGCGCCATGTTTGTAATTCATAATCGCTCCCCCGTGATGGAGTCCCCTGGTGATAAGGGTTTCGGTTTTCCTCGATTGAGCAGACCTCATCGACTGTACGGCGGTTTCCGCTCACCATTCAGTCTCTGGGTCTAAAGTCCCCTCGTCAGAGTGTGGAGTGTCCCCATACACCACTGGAGGTACGCAGCGTTCGACCATGTTCGAGTGCCGGTGGTAATGACACTTATCGAACGACTGCTTGTCCCAGACAGGATAGTGCCAATAGCTCCCCAAAACGTTGCGTGGTCTGGAAAGATTTATCTGTCTGGTGGCATCGACGTAGATATCCCGGTAGAAGTCCGAGACTATATTGGCGCAGTGTGGCCGGAGGTAGTGTAGATAGGTGGAGGCATAAATGTCAGAGTCTCGCAAGAGCTTGCGGAACGGATGACCGTGCACTGTCGAATTGTAGATGAGGTTGATGACTTCTTGATTGGGTGTAATAGGATTCTCGCTTCCGATTACACTGACGAATGCGTCGATGATGGAGTTGGCGGTCTCGTGGTCTTGCAACTTGTCGGCTTGTAGATACACCCTCGCCAATTTGAACAGATGGTCGTGGCAGGCCGTTCTGTAGGGGGTGTTCACCTCGATCAAAGCAGCGTAGCGTCTCTCGCATTCCTTCCGCGACCAGTTGTACGCGTCTTCTGTTGTATCTTGCTGTTGGCGATACTGTTCTGCTTGGTACTCGAGGACGTTTTGGTAATCACTAGTGACATCAAGCGGTGAACATTCTGGAATCTCAACTGTGATGCTTTCGGCCCCGAAGTACACACAGTTCAGGTACGCCGAGAAAACTTCCGGGTCGTCGTCCGTGCAGTCGACTGGTTTCGTTGGATCCGCGCTGACCGCGAGCCACTCAGGAGAACGAGCAGCGCGAAAGAACTCGGAACGCTTAGTCATGACCTCGGTGTGAACGACGAAAAGTTTTTGCGAAGTGCCTGTGCCAACGGCAACCTCGAAGGTGCCCGTGAGGTCGTATCTAGGAATGCAGTTAGCTTTCGGTGTCAATCTACTAAAGAGACAGCTACACAACCTGACATGGTTGAGTAAGCAAGAAGAATACTTACTTTGTGCGTATTGCAGGTGCCTCTCTGATGGGGACGCTTGCCATGTTGTGAGAATTGATGGGTCTGCTTTGAGTATTATGGTCAGAGAGCTTGAGGAGCTTGCTTCTTGGAGATGGAGAGGATGTGGTGGGTGAGTGGTGAGTGGGTCAAGGATGCGAGTGTCGTGGCTTCTTAAGAGTGGCGCTCGGAGAGCAGATGTCCCAAAAGAGCGCTAGCGCGAAGTGAAGTGAGGCACATGCATTCAAGAGCGGCGCTGGGGGTTTGTCTGACCTCGCGCAGGCTCGAGACCGGTACACAGGCTCAGTGAGTGAGGCACCGTCGTTGAACAATCGTGTCAACGAACGCATAGTGTCGTCATTGCAATTTCGCGTGTGTTCGATTCAGGCTGTTTCCACGTGATTGCGAGGTAAAAGCCATCCATGTGAGTAAAGGTATATACTTGTGTTGTACCGAAGATTTGTTCAAATGCCGGTTGCAAGTTTGTGCGTCTAACCTGATATATGCAGGAATCAGTGATTGATCGATTGCTACACCAATTTTCGGATGCTTGCAGCCATGGGGACTCACCAGTTTGTTTCTACACCGCAAAAGACTTTCGTCTTTTTGTTCTTTGCATTGAATCTGTTTGTGAAATGCTGTCAGACTACGATGAGATTTGTTTTCCAGCTCCCAAACACGTCCATCCCAGCGATCGACCATGCAAGAATTGCACATCATTTTCCGCATCCCCTTCCATTTCCTCGATCAGCGACATCGCAAATAGAAGCCCCGTCATCAAGACTAGTGACAACTTCAAAGCTCTACAGCCCCAATTGCAGGAGACAGCCAGGCAGTCGAGAAGCGAGCAAGACCTCGTCTCGATAGTTCATGGTCAGGACATCCACTCACATCCCCGAATTGTTTCGGATGGAGATATGTGGGGATCTAGAACCGACAGCCCGCGACCGGAAGAGCGGAGCGGCGCAGTGAGTTGCACTGGGCCTTCGGTTCTGGTGTCGGGGTACACGGTCGACATCGCTAGAGTAAAGGTCGCGCCTGCTAGGTCGTCGTTGTTGTAGATTCGGTTCTATCGCTGAGGGTCGTTGTTGGAATAGATGTCGCACTTACTGGAGAGTCTTGTGGGGTTTATCTCGTACGTGGGGATAGGCAACGAGGTGATATCCAGGAACTCGACCTTGAAAGACCTGCTGTGGCTCTGGCACTGGACCGAATATATGCGTTGTTCGAACGGGAACTTCAACACGCACCCAGCTGCTGGTCATGTTTCGCGATGAGGCCAATACCGAGGGCAACTGTAACCCAAAGGCTGAGTAATGACAAAAAGAAGGATTTCTTCTTTTCGAGGTGATCTTGTATAGTTGCGTTGAAATGCTGTATTCGACGGCCATCCTGGGAGTATTCACGAAGGGAAACATCCCGACGGCCGCTAGGAGTTCGCTTCAGGCCAAACTGTCCGTCAATGTTGAGACTGGCCGAGTACCTGCCGCTCAGTTGTTGTTGTAATACGAAATGTGGAGATCGCAAACTCAAAATCGGACCTATTGCGTGATATACAAGACTATATATTGTAAGTGAATGGAAATCTAGGCTTCTACATGTCCTCCCCCTTGGTCTGATCAAACGAGCTCATGTGCACCGTGACTCTCAGTAGATTGTGTAGGTTACAAGGAAAAGGAAGCGTGTGTACACACCGATGCAAAGGGGTATCTCAGCTGAAATGCAGCATTTCCGAGTAAAGGAGACTCCGAACCTGCTCGGCACAGGCGCTTAAGCGATCACATACGGATGGCAGCCTTCGAGGCCTTCCTTGCTGACGGAGGCGGCGCTGACTCTCTCAACTGTCCAATGTCCATGACCAGAGCTCCCTTTTGCAGCGCTTTGACGTGAGTGACGGATCCCGGCTCTGTCGAGGTTACGCTATCCAGCCAAGCTTGTTCTTCCGCGTCTTCCGCATCTTCTGCTCCTTGATTGCTAGGTGTCGTGGTGGATTGGCTGGCGGTCTCGGTCTCTTGGTTCCTGTGTCGTAGTGAATGATTTGGCGTCAGGTGATGGCTTATTGTCACGCCATCAGGATGCAAAACATCGATCATGCTCCTGGAAGAATCGCAAAGTCAGACAAGTTTCAAATTCACATCAATGGCGTAACACACTCAGTAGCCTGCATCGTGATGCGGTTCAAGGCCTCCCTCTCTCTTTCGAGCTCTTCCTCATCGGGCTGTGCGACCTCGTCCGCTCCGACGGCTCCATATCTCACTGTTTGTGCGTCGTCCAGCAACGGGTCGGCCTCGTCCACCTGCTTGAAGAGTCAGACAAGCGGACAGTCTAGATTGCACGAGCGACGGCACATGTCTTGCGCAGGGTAGGACGCACCTCGCGCGAGGGATGGCGGTTCCCGCCGAGGCAGGATGCGCAGATGCCCATTGGGAATGTCCTGATTCACTACGGGGTGGTGTCAAGAATTGAAAGTGCGTGCATGTCGTATGCAGGTACGCGTTTGGTTGCTTAGTTAGCGGGTGGACGGCATTGACGTGTAAAATATAAGGAGTGGTGGGTGAGGGCTAGGGAATGTGGTTTTTTTGGTGTGTCACGGTGCATAATCATGTTGCGTGGACAAGACACTGCAAGTTGGGATGCATGCACTGACGTCGGCAGGGATAGCTCGATTGGACTGGAGGCTGGAGAAAGTCGGTTCGGCATCTGCACTGGACTGGCCTTTGGCTTTCACTGACACGTGAAACAGATCTTGGCGTTCCATCGGACATCAATTCATCCCTCTCTTGCCACCCTTTCTTTCTCACATCCCCAGTCGCATGGTAACGCCCCCTTCACTACAGTATGGTTCATACTCGAACTCCCGGTCCATGCTCTTCGGACAGATACGCAGTGTCAATTTCGACACAGTACGGAAAAGACGACATCACTTGCGATGCCGTCTCTCCTGAGGCTCCCTGGCACTACAATCAACATTGACGCTCAAATAGGCTGCATGCTCGTCAAGTATATCAATGTCAAATACCGCCATGCTATAAATGACATCTGAGCCAACAAGTCAGTACGCCAAAGGCCAGCCTGATAACGCGTCCTACATTCCATTTTACGCGTCTCAAAGACTTTCCTAATTTGGGTAGGTGGTGCACACAAGAATGGAACTCTCCGCAGCATTCCAGCAAGGAGGCCCGGAGATGTTCGCTAATTCCACATACCTTCTACCCAGGGAATGGAAACACCTTCAGCTACTACTAGATAATCCTGGCAAGTGACGATATCCTGGTGCTCATGGCGGGTAAGGAACTTTTTGTCCACTCACGAGCCCTACCAAGGAGCCTTGGGTATCACTGCTCAACCAATCCATTCCGCATGCCCGTCACCAATTCTTGCCGGGGAAACTGCATCGAAGACCAGCCTCTGCAAGGTACCTAGGTATGCATCGAACTGTCTTGATGGCTAGCACAAACTTGATCAGCGGATTATAAGTCACCTCAACACCCGCTTGACACTTGAACATCAGAACTACAGTCCTACGACAACAAACCCATCTTGACTGGATTATACAGCTTCTTTGATCCAATCAAAACAACCGTTCGTCATTCGTTAGTTCGCGGCGTTTCGCCATGAAGTCCTTCGTTGCACTGGCCTTGTGCCTTTCGCTCATTAACACCTTCGCCACCGCACGTATTCCGCACTCCTACCGCCAGCTACAAGAAAGAGATGATGAATCTCAATCACCCAATGCCATTCTGGGCTGGCTCAGTCGACTTTTCAAACGCCAAGAAGATGTCTGCTATCAGGACGAGTACTACGATTTTGTCAACAACAGCACCTTTGGCCAGAACTTCTGCCGTACTCTTGGTGTAGAATACCCGAACCGAACAGTGGTTGAAGATTTCACTCCTGTCGTGTGAGTGTTGCCGGCGTTCTACGTATATCCAGTCTCAGCTGACACAAACAGTACCATTACTCAACTGAGGACCGAGCTCGATACCCAGACAATACTCGTTCGCTCTACACCCGTCACCACCACAACTGTGATTGTGACCGGAAGTCAGGTCGGCAAACGTGACGCTCAGATCACACCGATGCCACGTGATGTCTCACAGGCTCAGCAGAGCGAGTACATCAACGCATTCCGCAGGCAGGCTGAGAACTCGACGGATCTTCCACCAGACGACAACGTCATCGCTGCTTCTCTCAGCAGTGCGTGTGGGTGTCAAGGCTATGTCGGGTCCACTGTCACGTCGACATACACGAATCAGCCCGATGTGAGCAATTTCCACTACACTTTATATTGTCTGGTCGAAGCAAGCTGACCTGTATAGTTCGTTACCCGTGACGGCTTCGTGAGGTCGGTCACCACCGTATACACCACTCGCGTTGACAGACAGGTTACATCGACGGTGTATGTCACCGCAGCCGTTGCGCCTACGTCGACTGCCATCAGCTCCGATAGTCCAATCATTGTCTCGCCCATCCCGGAATCTAGCGCCGTTGTCGAATCTAGCACGGATGGTGGCATGTATGTTCAAGCTACTGGTGTTTCTCAAGGAACCCCAAGCTTCCCAGAGCCCTCTGCTACAGAGACCACGCCAGCACAACCCGATCCCACTGCACCACCTTTCACTTGCCCTGATGACAACGGAATGATGATCAGTCAGATGCTGGGCAGTGAGCGATTCGACTACGACGTGTATTGCGACACAACCATCGGAACCGAGTCCATTCCAATCGATCTCTCTTACGACACCTTCTCCGAGTGCGTAGCTGCCTGTTCGCTTGCCAACATGCAATTCGCTCAGCCTGTATGCCAGGGCGCTGCATACTTCGAGACTACTGGCACCAACTGCTTCCTCAAATCTGCTGCGAACGCTAGCGATGCGACTGCACAACTTGGTGTTGATCTCGCCATCTTGAAGAGAGTCGCCGTTGGTGTTAGTGCGGAGAATAATGATGGAACCAGCACTGAGCCTGTCGTGTTCGGTGGGGAGACCCCCACTTTAGACCCTTCTGAAGTTGGCTCCTCGATTGGAGGGATGTTGGGCGACGGTACTTCGAGTGTGGCGATAATAACCCCACCTCCTGGCCCAATCATTAGCGGACGCCCTGCGCTTGACGGTATCACAGCATACTCGACCTACGTCTCGAACGGCGAAACCTTCTCGACCGGTAGTTTGTTCTCCACGTACTATACTTTCCCCAACGGCAGCTGGTATTACACTTATTACAGCGAGTGGTCGCTCGCTTGGACCGATGTTCAGACGGTTTACGGAGCTGGCGAGACAGCGATTCCGATTGCCGCCGTCGACAATGGTACTACAATCGAGTACACTGAGGGTGGCGGATATACTGAGATCACCAACAAAACCACAGTCACAATCACCTACGAGGAGAACAAGACTATCTACGACACTGTGGAGCTGGTCGGAAACAACACTTACGACGCCAACGGCACGCAAATCTTTGCGACGACCACGACCAACTTCTACACATTCACTCAGACCGCTGAGGGTGGATCCGGTGGTGGAATTGGGGGCAGCGGTGCTGGTGTCGTTACATCTACTGGAGTCTCATCCTTCTCAACCCAAACGGTCATCTACAGCTCAGGAGGCACTGGAGGTTCCCTCGGAGGCCAGGGCTCGGGTGGTCAAGTCATTCAAACTCCTGGACCTGCACTCCCATCCGCGTCTGCCTTTAGCACCCAGTCAGTCAAAACAATTCCTGGCGGTGCTGCGGGTAGCCAGGGAGGTCAAGGTGGAGGAGGCGCCGGAGAGACCGCACCATCTGGAGGCGTGACATCCACCATCACCTCTGCATTCGGCACTGAGACCGTCATTGTTAGCTCTGGCGGCACAGCCGGTGGTGCAGGCGGCGAGGGTGGAGGAGCAGGAGGTCTCGGCTCGACTGTGCCAATCGCTGGCGGCAGCTCGGTAATCTTCGTTTCAGGTGGCACTGCGTTCAGCACTGGAGGCGGGGGTTCTGGTGTGGTTTCCATCAACGGTACTTCGGGCGCAACGAGCGCTGTGGGATCTGGCGCCATTGTGACAGGCATTCCATCTACCAGCACTCTAACCGACATCAGCGTGATTCTGATCTCAGGTGGCACCAGTGGCGCTTTCAGCACTGGGGGTCAAGGCCAAGGGAGTGGCACACCTTCGGGCGCGATGATCACCAGTATCGGCTCAAGCGCTGGCTTCACCAACACGAATGCCTTCAGGACACCAAGACCAGGCGACTCGGACTACGTCACTCCCACTGAGTCTCCCACAGGTCCTTCACCATACCCGTCCGCTTCTGGGACTCCAAGCGGTAGCGTCCCATCTCTCAACGGGTCTATTCCGATTTCGACTGGAGCGTCTTTCACCAACTCTCAAACACTTCGTACTGGAGACTTCAGCACCTCTTCCGGTCCAGCACTTTCGACCGGGCCAAGCAGCATCCTGACCGTGAACGCGTCCCTTCCAATCCTTACCTTCACCAATTCCCAAACTCTGCGCACCGGCTCACAAGCTACTTCACCCACCGGCCCAGTTCCATACCCGCCCTTGTCGACCGGCCCTACCCCTAAAGGTGAAATTCCATCATTCAACGTGTCTCTTCCCATTCCCACAGGCACAGCTCCGGGCACAGCTCCGCTCCCACCTCTCTCCACTGCTCCAAGTGGGGTGATCCCTCCGGTGAACGTCACCCTTCCTGTCGGGACTGGAACTGCACCGCTACCCACTGGCACCGGATCGATTCCTGGCTCTTTCAGCAATACCAACAGACCTCGATCAGGAACTTTGAGCACTACTGCAACCAGCCGTCGTGTGCAAACTCTTTCAGTGCCCTCTCAAGGGCTCTCTCTCCGGCCATCTTCTACAACTGGAGGTTCTTCCATCGCGCTCAGTACCGGCGGCTCCTCCAACAGCACAATCCCACCTTTCCCGACAGGAACCGCACCTCCAGCAACCTCCTGCCCACCCATGGCCGTGAGCACAACGACTCTATGGGCAACCACCACGGAGTTTGGCTGCTACGACTTCTGCCCTCCCAGCCGTGGCGGCTACGGTCCTGGCGGCGGAAACCCCAACTTCGGTGACCAGTATAGAGGCCCGCAGTCCTTTGGACCACCCGCAGCAATCTTCGCCCCAACTCTAATCGGCGACCCAAATCCCAACCCTGAGCCGACCGAGGAGCCGACTTCTCCTGCCTAGATGACCGCTTGTTTCTCTGTTGCGCACCTCAGCTGGAATTACGATACGATGACATGATTGCGTGATTTGACTGATAATGACTCTTTTGTGGAAGCGATTTGATCAAATGGATGGATAGCTTGCCAGACTGCGCCGGACACGACACATGCAGGTCCATGTTTTGTCTCTCTCCTGTTTCCTATAGCTAGCGAAGTTGATAGACTATAATGAAAAGTATCTCCAATTTATCCAGATCGTGTTTCGTCGTCGCTGCATTTCATCCCGCTCTGGATTTTGAAATCCACTCTATTTTGGCTCCACCAAAAATTGTCATTACTCCGAAAATGGACTCGATACGAGGAACCTAAAGCCTTACCTCGCAAATGCACATCATCAATTTAGTTCAGACTCTTGGCAACTCGAAACAAACCGTCTTTATATTTGCCGTTATTTTTGCGTTGATCCCCTTCCTTATCGCGATCCAACGCCACTTAATCGCTGTGTTTTGGCGCCGGGCTTTGCAAGTTCGCCCCTGAAACGGAATCTGGTTGGCTTTCGATTGCCTAACCGCTCCTTCTTCAAAATCAAAGCGGTAGTATAACAAATCGATTGTGGAGAACGTCAAGTGGCAATGGAGTAAGGTGGAAAAAGAGAAAGCCCATACATTTCGTGACATCGTATCAAGTATTATCTGAAACCAATTTCCCCGGGTCTGCCTGCATGCAGCCCGGCTGCAGCAAACCGAGAAAATTGCTTCCTTCTGCAAAGCCCGTTTTGCCCGGCTTTGCCTGAAACCACCCCTGCCAGTTAAAATAAATCCGAAAGTAAGTGAGAAAAAAAAAGCGCCACTAACAAAAACCATTGGTCGTCCGCGACCCGGTTGCGTTTGCCTTCTCCACTTCCCCGAACCATCGCCATTAAGATGAAAAAGGTCAGCGTCTCGAATTACCGATCGCGCGATACCGATCATGCTTCTCGCTTTTCAGCCCATTGATCTCACCCTCCAGAGCCTTGATGTCGCCCAGCGCCTTCTCGATGCTGGCCTGGTAGCGCTTCGGCTCGCGGCGCCAGCGGTTGTAGTCATCGATGTGCTTGGCGCGGCGGCGCTCTTTGGCCTCAATCTTGAGGCAGAGCTTGCATTTCTCGGACAGGCCCAGGGCTTGGTAGACCATCTTCATGCCGCAGGTTTCGCCGGTGCGGTATTCGGCTTGGCAGTGCTGGCGGAAGTTGCCCCATTTCCAGTCGCGGCAAGCGTAGACGTATTGTTCGTAGAAGCACATTTTGGGTTTGGGGCGTGGGGGTCTATTTTAGGGGTGGGGTTTGGCCTGTTTTACGTCTTGTCAATGGTTTAGCTTCGTAGATCTTGCTTGCGAGTGTGGAACTTGGGGCGAAGGATTGATCTTCGTAGGTACATACTGGTAATGTGGGGGATGATCTGGAGAGCTAATGTAGCTGTTGTGGAGGAAGATCGATTGGTAGAGGAGGGCCCTAGGGACGTAAGGTTAGCCATGAGTGTCTTATGATGATGGTGTTGAGGCGTGCTGGTGTTTGACCATTGCCTTGGTCTTGCACGGAGGATGTCCTGATCGTAGAGTGGAGGAGGTTCATTAGGATAAGGGTAACGTACAAGAACTGATGGCGGGCAGATGCTTTTTGGGACGTGCAAGTTCGATGGCTTTGGGCTTGCTGAGCTGAGTGTGATGGTGCGAAAGGGAAGAGCGTTCCGTCTCGACACCAGGCCGGTATTTATGCCTTTCCTTCTTGCCCTCCATCTTCGTGCCAACGCATCGTCGACATTCAGCTCCATCCCATCCACGCATCAGTCGACCCACCCTTCGCTCGAGTCCACCGATACCTCGCTTGCGTCGAGCCAACAGGGCCTTGCGGAGACGACGGTACCCTCCGTTTCGAGGTTAGTTTACCATCGACGGCAGATGCAATGCCACCTAAGCGTCGTCGGCCACGCCTAGCCCGCACCCTTGATATTGACCCTGACGCGATCAACACCGCCGTGGCTGCGTCTTGTCCGCCTATTGTTGCTAGTCCCGAGCATGTGTGCTGATGTGTTTGCTCCTCTTCTCCTTCTTCGCTCCACCGGGCCAGTCTAGCTTTCCGCGCTTGAGTTCGATGGTGTACCGACGGCGGAGGCATATCGAGGTAGAGGTGAAGTGAAGCGCAAGTCACGTGCCGGCTCCATACTGCGGATGCATGTGTCATGTATCCCTACCAGAGCAGTGTCTGCTATTGGACGTCCCAGAGACTCGTTTCGTGCACTTCAGAAACTGTTAGGAGGCCATTGACATGTCCGACTTCGGCCAATAGCATGCGGAGTTGTGCGGCGGTCGACAGCAGGGCTGTTGGCCTGAGGCACATGTTTACATGTGTCAACGAAGCAACAATTTCCATCAGAGCCTGCTGTGCGTTGCACTCCACCCTGGCAAGTACGCGTCGACGTGCATTGGATGTTGCCATGGACGGTGACGGTGCTCGCGTATAGTTTCGATCGATCATCCGTCGCTACGACAGGGCCATGTTCGGCGAGTCTCCTAGGCCGTCACCACGAAAAGCGCTCCGCCTAAAGGCTCATGCCTGGGGCGCATTGCATGCAATATCCAGCGATGTTTGTAATCTTGCCCGCCAGTCAATATGTCGGCGAGATGCACGAGCAGGCATGTCAGACCAGCCCTAGAGTCGAAGGTGGTCCGTCATTGGGGTCGGTAGGGTATGCTCGTGCAGACGGAGGCGGGTGGGACTACCTGCCCGCCCATCGATCGACGCCGATGTTTGCTCATGTGACGGTAACCCGCCTATGGCTACTGCGGTACGCCGTGGGAGGGTCGAAACAATCATTGGACCTGCGGGCAATGCAGTTAGATTGACGGGGATACGAAAGGGCTTCCGAGGAAGAGACGCAGCCTGGGCAAGCCTCTTCCGGCAGGATCCTTCTCGGTCTCGATAGCATGACTGCGCTAGATTGACCTGGCCTTCTCCGCTCTGTGACGTGGCAGACGTAGTATGGTGGGCTGGAAAAAGCCTATCTGTACGTTCAAACGAGAGAGGGTCAGCATCCTAGCCCACGAAGCGCAAGTACATACCGAGATGCCCACACAACGCACGGCACATCTGAAAGATGCCGCCTTTTCGCTCACCGGTTTGTCAGTGCGCCTTCTAATTCGAACCTGGGTCGTTTCTAGAAGAAATTCTGGTAGTTGAAACACACATGGAGTGGGAAGCAGAAACTTGGTGCCAAACGCTTCAACGGCAGAACGACACATATTTGCGGCATTATGGCCGGAGCAACTCAGGAGAGCTCACGATCAGCCACACTAAGGCGATTGGAGCTCCTGCCGACCCTCTCCAAGGCGAACAAAGGCAAACTCCAGCCATTGAGACTCAACCGCGTAAATTGTGGTGCATGTACAGTTTCAAAGAGGCTGGGAGGACGGCGCACTGACGTCGTCTGCACGAGTAGCATCAGCAGGCGCGGCGGCTGCAATAAGTCGCTTCAAGCGTCATGTCTGCACAGCGAGGGCCGCTGAGAAGGGATTTATGACACAAGCGCCTTTGGGTGGCGACTGCAGGCGCGCAACTCTCGCTCTGGGCATGGTTGTTGATGGGATCGGTTTTGTGAGGTTGGAAGCCACGCTCGAGCTGACGTCGAAATTTGCCTCCTGCAAGCACAAGTTCTCAGTCACATGAATGTGAGGCGACGCTGGGGTACGGCGAACGGGCGGCCCTTACTCCGCCCACACATCAACTGTTTGTCTGCTGAGGAGAGAGAGATGCAGGCTGGTGGAGCCACACATAGGACTCATTGGTGCGCTGGCGTGGCGGTATGCAGCCAAAGGAGTCTAGTTGCCGTCAAAGGCGGAGCTTGTGGATTGGTTGATGCCATCCGCACCTACAGGTGCCGGGCTCGCACGTGTATGTGCAGCTCTCTGCAGTCTGCTACACATGTTTCGCAACGTTCCGAAGGCACGGGATTGGGCAAAGCAGGCGATCCTCTGAAGTCGCGCGGTACATGCGTATGTGCCTGGGGCTCGCAGCTCGCAAGTCTGCTCTACACACCCCGTTGTATCCGCAGGTGTGTTGTCCCTTGGCGGACTAGAAGTAAAAGAAGCTCCAGCTGTCGTATCTAGTAGCAAGGCTACTGCCCAATGCTTTCCGATAGCCGATGTTGCAGTGGATGTTTTGATTTCTGTTCTTTCACCGAGCTCGTTGCGCGCGCGCTAGCGGCGAGACTGCAGGTGGTTACATATCCATAGGCTGTAGGTTCATGTTTGTTGCTCAGGCGGCTCCGTGCTATCTTCTCCTGTTGTTAGCGCGCGCTGGGAATTGGGCTCCTGTGATGTCGAGACTGTGTCTAGAGCGAGGGTGTTTGACCAGAGGTCCACTGTAGTCCTGCGCAGGCGCCAAAGTCTCGTGGCTTGCCGGCGCTTGCGACTGTTACCGGGGCTGGCTCGCTCCGGTGACGGTCTGACGGTAACATAACTCCACCTTCTACACCGACTTTGGTTGCCTTGCGATTTGCGATTTGCAATAGAATTCATAAAAGATCGAGAAGCCACCGCGGTGATGGAGCCAGACGTGTCACTGCCAAACTCTGCGTTCCTGCCACCAGAATTACTGCTCCGCATCCTTTACTTCGTGGACGTGCCAGACCTATTGGCAATCTCCCGAGTAGGCAGGCCACACAAGCAGCCGCACGTCGAGTGCAGATGACCGCTGACCGTGAAGCAAAAACACAGACTTGCCGTCGTCTTCGCCAGCTCTCGCTCGATCCCCTGCTGCATCAGTTGCGGCTCAGACAGTCGTTCGAGAACGTCAGACACCTGCTACCTCGCAGGCCAGCAATCCAGTCCATCTCGCCTCCTGTCTCAAGCATTTACTTGACTCGCACGCACATCGCGGCCCGGCGTCTGCACTGGTCACTGGTCAGTATTCGGCTGAACCGTAGCCTTTCCCGACGGCCGAGATTGGCCTCTCTGGTTTCCGCCAACATCTTGCCGAAGGAATGCTGCAAGATCGACCGGCTCTCGGGTGATTTTGTCTGGGGCATTGGGGTCGCCGGGCCACTAGTCGAACGTAGACGCCGCCTAGAACGAGAGAAGCTGAGAGAAGGGCTGCGCGTGCGGCTCGAGAGGAAGGCTACTGCTATCAGAGATAGGAGGAAAGATAGTGCTGGTGTTGGTGTTTTGATATGGCGCATCAGCAAGAGGCTCATACTTTCCAGCACCTCTGAGAAGCATGAGTATCTTGCCAAAGAAGAATGTCCTAGGCAAGGGAAGGTTACTGGCCTTCGAAGATTCTGGGAAGGTCTGGGCAGCACTAACACGGCAGCCACTCGCGTTTGATGGGATTGGATTGTTTTCTTGTGGCGCACTCGCAGACTGCGTGTAGTTGTGTTCGCCAAGTTGTTTGATGATGCAGTCTTGCACGACGAGGCGTTCAAGGTCGGCGACTGGGATAACAGTAGCACTGTACTTGATTTCTCTTGTTCTCGTATCAATTGATCTTATGTTGCATTACCTGTACGTCACCGGATTCCAGAATGCTTCCAGGTTCCATGCTAGGTACTGTACTGTACTTTAACTACCTTACCCGCGCGTGTTCGACCACTGCGTGAGGAAGTCTCGCAGCGCCCACCTTATCTCAACGTCATTTCAACACACCAGCGTCAATAACCGACAGGCAGAGCTTGCAAAACATCTTTCCACACCGTAAAGAAGGACAGAAACATAGAATGACAGCTTATCTACTACTTCCATTCTATGGTACAAATGCACGAAGGCTGCGGATTGATCGCGCCGTGATGTGCTTGCCGAGAACCCATGCTTCAAAAAAACGCCTGTGTCGCCACCCATTTCATCTCATCGTAAATCATCCAAAACGCCTCGCCAGGAGATGGCCGCAGCTCTCTACGCAAGGTCGTTTGCGGAGGCCGGTTTGGAGGCGACGCCATTGCTCTCGCCTGGCTTCTTGCCCCTCCCGCTACTGCCGGCGCTGGCAGCTCCGTCCTCGTCGTACAAATTGTTGGCTTCAATGTACTGAACGACAGGCTCCGGAACGAGATAGCGGATTGACATATCGCGGCGACGGAAGAGCCGGATTTTGGTGGATGAGATATCGTTTTGCACAAGCTGCTGGATAACCCAGATGTTGTCCTTCCATTGCTGGAGTGAGGAGAGAGCCTCGTCAATGTCTGTGCCCATACGCTGCAAAACTCGTTAGTAACGCGTCTTTTCGTAACAACGTCGCAAACTTACCTCGACAATGAAAGCTCCAAAGTTCCTCAAAATGTAATCGATATCCTTCGGCGCCCAAACGCCGGGCGTGCTCATGGTTTGGATGAGATCAGCACCGGCCAGCAACGCAATCCTGCACTTCTTCCTTCCATTCGGTGTCTCCACGCCGTCCAATACGCCATTTATCTCGTGCTCAAAATGATCCAGCACTTTGGCAGTCTCCAAGTACTCTCCATGGAGCGCCTCCCAAGGGTCGACAGAAATCCAGCTGCTCTGTGCGACAGCAGACGTGCACATGTTGATCCGGTGTTCCGCCTTGACTAGTCCTGACTTCTTGTATGCATCTCCGACGCAAGAGAGGTAGGCGCCGACGACCTCGAAATTGGAGTTGAACCGGGCATAGTCGGCGGCCATCTCGAACATGCGCAGGTGGAGGAAGGTGATTGGCGAGAAGGAACCGCAAGCAATGAGGACCAGAGGAGTACGCTCGCTGTCTTCGATTCTGCGCCTGAGCCGGCTGGTGGGGAACTCGTACTCGTCCATGGTCATGTCACCGCGAACGTCGTCGGACATTGTCGAGGCAGGGGTTGGAACCTGGTTCAAGGGGAGTAGTTTGCGCAGTACGGGCTTGTCGGAGTATCGAAGTCTAGCTATCGACGTAACGTGGTGTGATGTTACAAATGCAGGTACAGGCAGACGTGGAGTGAGTGGGCGCCTGAGCGAAGGTGACAACGTGCGATGGGGCTGCGCAAGGCGTGCGACAGCCGGTATCGGGCGGAAAGGCAGCGTGGCGATGCTGTCGGGTTATGGATGGGTTGAGCGGTGGGATGTGGCCAGCAAGACGAATGATGGTGGTGAGGCGGGACAGCAAACGAAGTTGGTCGGGAATTGCCAGCGGATTGGCCGGGTATTGCGCACGAAGGAGGCCCTGCAGAGAGGTTGCGGACGGATGTTGCTTTCAAATTGCATGGCGGGCGGCGAGCGACAAGCGTGGAGTCAGTGGATGAGATTGAGGGGCCAGCCTTTTGCTAGTGGAGGGGTATACCCGCAGGAAGACACTGGTCACGTGGTCATGTGAAGTATGATGGAACCCGTGGACTGCCATCACGGTGGAAGGGCTGAAGGATAAATACCTACAGGTAGACGAAGCGGCTCACACTCATATACTTTATCATCAACCACCCAAGACATCCTTCTATCGACAAGCACCGGCAGATATATGCGCCTGCAGTCGGTACATGCACTTCTCGCCGGTATTCTTATTATTACAGTAGCTGCGACCAACGGTCGAGTGCGGGGTCCTGCGTCTTCTCCATACAAAGTCTGTTGAACAAGGCTGGTTTGTCATCAATCATTGCATCTCTTGAGATATTAACCGATTCGACATGAAAGGTATAGTTTGGTATCCCAATAGGACAGAGTTTCCAATGCGGTAGCATCGACAGTTCTGGAGCATCAACGATGCGTTGGTAACACTGTAATAATAGTACAGTGCCCGCACGCTTGTGTACATTCAACAAACTTCGGCGTACCCGCACTGAAGGTTTACGTTATAGCAAGAACACACGTCACCATGCAGGCGGGCATCATGGACCAAAGCACGCCCAATGCCGCTGTATTTTTGATAGCGGCATCTCTCTTCACCACTCCTCTATGTTCTCACCCACCAGAATCGGCATTCAGCGTCTCCAAAGCCTTTCGGCCCAACTACCACCACATCGCACTTTCATCGCAGCCGCAAACATGACCGACCCATCCAAGTACAAGTTCAACCACTCGATGCTGCGCATCAAAGACCCCAAAGCCAGTCTGAAGTTCTACCAGCACCTGGGCATGAGTGTGGTCGAGCAGAAAAAGTTCCCTGACAACAAATTCGACCTGTACTTCCTGGCCTACGACTCTCCCAAGGCCGCTTCGCACGGCAACCACTGGAGCGACCGCGAGGGCATCATTGAGCTCACCCACAACTACGGCACCGAAGACGATCCTAACTACAAGGTCGCCAACGGCAACAAGGAGCCCGGCAAAGGTTTTGGTCACGTTTGCATCAGCGTCGACAACATCCAGGCCGCCTGCAAGCGCATCAGTGATGCTGGCTACAAATTCCAAAAGAGGCTCGAAGATGGGCGCATGAGAAGCATTGCCTTCGCCCTGGACCCGGATGAATACTGGGTGGAGATCATCGCGCAGAACCCTGTCAGCGAGACCGAGAATGTCACCACCACGGACGTTGGTACATACCGCATGAACCACACCATGATCCGCGTCAAGGACAAGGACGTCTCGCTCAAGTTCTACCAAGAAGTCATGGGAATGAGCCTCAAGCGATCCTCCGAGAACAAGGACGCTGGCTTCAATCTGTACTTCCTCGCCTATGGCCCGCCCGCACCCGAACAGAGTGCCAACGGTGTCAACCCCGTCGCCGACCGTGAGGGCATCTTGGAGCTGACCTGGAACTACGGCACAGAAAAAGAGGAGGGTCAGGTCTATCACAACGGTAACGATGAGCCTCAGGGCTTCGGCCACATTTGTGTATCAGTGGACAACCTCGAAGCAGCTTGCAAGAGGTTCGAAGAAAGTGGTGTGCAGTGGAAGAAGAGGTTGACAGACGGTAGGATGAAGAATGTTGCTTTCGTTCTTGGTGAGTCCCTTAAGAGTCCCCTACACCTGACATATCTCCCGATCTATGTTGACTGACACCTCTCAATGTAGACCCCGACAACTACTGGATTGAAGTCATCCAGAACGAGAAGCACGGCAAACCACCTGGAGACTACTAGTTTGTGTAATCTGGATGAAGGATAGCAGTGTAGGAAGGTAATTTTTGGCTTATGCTAACAACGATGTATAGAGTACATATGATGAAATGACGAGTTGAGGCCTGTAACAATTCCAGATGGTGTACTGAGTACATGTGCCTGGAGCATAGCTAGCACGTTGGACGCTTATCGTATACTATTGAATCACCGCGGCATCCAACTGAGTACTACTACCTACTATCTCGTTCGTTGAGTGACTTCGACAGGACGACTGATTGCATGATAACCAAGACTTCCAGTACCCCCGGCTCGGCATGTAGGGCTTGAGCTTGACTTCCACCTCGCCAAGATGAGCTATTTTATGTCGTTCACGGACTAAAGATCAGGCAACTTCTCTATCTCCGCTTGAGTTTTACCTACAAGAGGTTAAAGTAACGTGTTCTCAGTCTTTAGATGATGGGAGTCGTCTTGAACATTTCAAGTCTACGAAACTGCTTACAAACACTTTGACATCAACAACACCAACGTCACTAAGAGCTTGGTGGCTGGTATAATGCTTCAACCGTTAAGTCATGGCCGCACGTGTCCCTGGATGATCACTTCTCAGAAGTTTATCTTCTATCTTTGCGTCCGACCGAACCGGGCTGTCGGCGACGCCCGACGTCAGGTCAGATCTGCGCAGAAGGGATATTGAATTTTTTGACCAAGGATCTCTTAGGTAAATGCCCAGCAACAATCGCGATGCACAGACAGATAACCTACCTGACTCGCCTGTCGGTAGGACAAGAAGCTGATTGCTGGGTGTATAAGGTCCTTTACCCTCGTTGTTCTGTATGTAAATGAAAGTCTGCATCTCCTCCCAATCCACTCTCTTTCTCGTTTGGAGGAAAGGTACCAGATCTTGCCATCATGTCCCCTTCCATTACGGCCGCACTGCTGGCTCTAGCTCTCACTTCGATTGCTTCTGCAGCTCTGGTTCCTTCTGCAGAGGTTCAACAGAGATCCTTCGAATATGTGATCAAACCCAAGGTGTTCATCATCTCGCTCTTCAGGCCTGAGGCGGAGATCTGGCATGGGATTCCTGAGTTTGATATCCTAGCAATGAACATTACTGTGCCTGGATTCAGCCCGCTGGTAAGTACTCCTCTTCGCTTTGCAGGACAAGATTGTCGAACGTCGACCGGGGACGAACTTCTTCACGCCGCTGTCCTGTGCTCCAACACAGGCAATGCAACTTGACTGACAGTGAGACCATCAGTTCCCAGACGCACACTGCACAGCCGATGGCGAGATTTGCCAGCTTGTCACTTCAATGGGCGAGATCAACGCCGCCATCACGGTCAACTCACTAATCCACAGCTCCCGCTTTGATCTCACATCAACCTACTTCCTGACCGCCGGAATCGCCGGCGTCAATCCCGAGATCGCCACCATTGGATCCGTCGCATTTGCAAGATACGCCGTCCAAGTCGCTCTTCAACACGAGATCGACATCCGTGACCTGCCTGGCAACTACAGCACTGGCTACATCCCCATTGGAAGCACTTCGCCCTCGGTCTACCCCTCGTCGATCTACGGTACTGAAGTATTCGAACTGAACCAGGATTTGCAGCACATGGCCGCCGCTTTCGCCCGCAACGCTACTCTTGTCGACAGCCCCGAAGCCGCTGTCTACCGTGCCAACTACGTCTCGGATATTTACGCCGCGGCTCGAGGCAACGTTTCGATCCACGAATGTGATATCGCGACTTCGGATGTGTACTACTCCGGACGTCTGTTGGGCGAAGCGTTCGGAAATTACACGTCACTGTTGACCAACGGATCCGGAATCTATTGCACGTCCGCGCAAGAGGACAACGCTGTCTTGGAAGCTCTGCTGCGCGCAGCGGCGGCGAATGTCGTTGACTTCGGCCGTGTCATATCCATGCGTTCTGGATCTAACTTCGAGCGTCCTTGGGCTGGCGGCGATGCTGCTACTAACCTCTTGACTGCTGTTCAGGGCGGTTTTGAGCCTGCTGTGGAGAACCTGTATCACGCTGGTATTAAAGTCGTTGAGGGTATTTTGGAGGGATGGAATGCGACATTTGCGAAGGGAGTCAACGCTACGAATTATATCGGAGAGTAAGTCTCGTTGTTAAGAGTCTTGGGCGGTATTAGAAGTCATCGGATGCTAACTTTCGGTGTTTCGTTTCTAGTATCTACGGCACTCTGGGTGGAGAACCCGACTTTGGAAATGGTGATCCCGACGCGGATATCTATGCTCGCAAATAAGTCCTTCTATCCTGCCTCCAGACTGATGTCTGCAATTGTTTCTGAGGTGCGTCGTCTGCGCATGGAGCATACGAAAGTAGCTCAAAATGACATTAGCATACCGAAGTATCCGCTTAATTCATGCTTGCAGCCAAGCACATCTTGTGCAGTGTTTCGAAGTTCTCTGGCATCCGCTCATGGCGTATTTTGCTGTTCCAGTCCCTACGATGCAGCCATGTTCGCGACATTACCCGGCTCGTACTCTTAGCTTTCTGTTCGGGGATCTCGAGCTATTCACTGCTGGCTTACAGCTTTGCTCGCTTGGCAGGCGGTGGCTCGTCGGCCATGATGGCGGTATCGCTTGAGGTTTGGTGGACAACAGCGGGCGTGTGACGTGGCTGAAATATAGGGTGGGTGGTAGGCGGTTTGGTCGAGGTGGAAGATGAGAAGTTCGCAGAATCTCGAAGTCGGAGGACTGAAGCCTTAATGCCGTGTCACTGTGTAGCCGTTTGATCAATCGTACATGTGAAAGTGCTATGAGCCATGTAGACGAATGGAATGCAAATTTTTGTTCGAAATGTCTGGCCAAACTTCGTAATCGATGACTAATAATATATGTACTGTCGAACATTAACAATGGTTTCATTTGTGATGGGTCGCTGATCGATCGAAATGACGGAATACCAGCGCTAGAAATGCGATGAAGTGCGTACCTAGCGCTTCTGCGCCTCTCCCTTGCCAACTTGGACCTCGAAAGCGTTCTCGAGGTTTTTTCTGTGAAGTGTTAGCTCTTTATCCAAGTTCTGAGATGTTCGACGACTTGCATATGCTCTGGTTGCTTGTTGACCTTGACACGCTTAGCTGACGGCGGTTCATCTGTCGTGTTATTGCTATCGCGCTATAGTCTACTGAGGATGAGTTGATGAAGGTGAGAGGTGTTGGAGGGAACGGAAGTACCGGGGTTGACAATTATTGAAGAAAGGGATGCAATCCACGTCAAGAGTCGGGTTGGTGAAAAGGGCTTTATTCCCTTTCATTGTCGGCAATTCAATGAATCGCTAGGCATTTTCGACGCTGGAACGAGGCTTTACTATGCTATTGCCGAGGCGCTCAAATTGTGAACATGCCGTCCCATGTCTCGTTTATTCGTGACCTCATGAAATTCCTAATCATCGCCTCGCCTCGCTTCTCTTTCTTCGCTGCCTTCTTTTTCTGTTGTTCCCATGAACTACAGGTGGCTCTTAGCGATCATGCCGCCCTCGAAGGTGTCACCCGACTCAAGCTTTTGCCATCCGTTCACTGTGCCCACTTCAACGCAGATGAACTTCTTGTACGCGTCCTCCGGCCTGAGGTCGGCCATGGCCTTCGTCTTTTCGATCCAAGGGTTCCATACAACGGTGTCTTCGAGGTTGTCGCGGATGACATCGAGGCGAGGCTTGCCGTCTTGAAGCACAGAGGTGGTGTCCTGCTTGATGGACTTGTACACGCGATCGGTCTCGCCGGTGATCTTGAGGGAAGGGTCGGTCTGCGTGTGTTCGGTAGCATTGAGGACCTTGTCGGTGTAGGTCGTGGAGCCCAAGCCGTTGATCTGAATCTTGGTGATGTCCTGTGAAAATATGTCAGGTCTCTACATGCGTCGCGGTAAAGTCATTATCAGTGGGTGCATATTGCGAATGCCAATGACGACTTCACTCAACAAGCTGAGCGAGATTGTGAACAGGAAGCAATGCTTACATCAACCTTGAAATAGGTGTGAAGAAGCATCTGGAACTCGAACGATTCCTTGCCCTCGTTGCGGACGTTGAGCATTGTTTGCAGACCGTCCTTGCCGAGAGTGACGGTGTAGACAAGGCCGAACTCGTAAGGCCAGGCCTTCTTGTGCTCCGCAGACAGGTTGGAAGAGCTGAGGCCAAAGTCAAGCTTGACAGAGTCATCGCCGCCCTTGGCAAGGGCGCCAGACTCGGAAGAAGACTTGCCCAGGTATTCCCAGGTGGAGTTGCGAGCGAAGCCATGTTGTGGGAGAGCGCCGGTTGCGTGGTCCTTGGGTGGAGGCCCGAATGCCTGATGAGCGGGTCAGTCTTGTTCTGATGTGCCTACTGGATCATATAGCATCGCCATTGCTCGTATTTGACGTACCGGGAAGACAATGGGAACACCTCCTCTGACGGGCTTGCTGCCGTCGAGCACAGCAGCGTCGCTCACAAAGATGTTCTCCTTGCCGTTGTTCTTCCAGCTGACCACAGTAGCTCCATACAGCAGGATCTCGACAGAATCGCCGGTCGGGAGGGATGCGTAGACACGGCCCTGCTCTACGTGCACAGAAGGCTGCGGGCCACTGGCAGAGGGCGAGATGGCGCTGGGCTTGTTGGGGCGGTCCATGGCTGGGTTTGGTACGCGTAATTCGTGGAGGTCTCCTGGTGCAAGTATTGGTTTGGTCAAGTAACAAAAGGTACAGGAATGGTGAGTTGTGGTTGGTGGAGGAAGTGTAGAGTAGTGAACGTGGGGTGAATGTTTCAGAGTGGGATCCCATGTTTTGATGTTTTCAGGGTCGTCCCAATCAAACGGAACATTCGTGTTTCTTCATGACGACACGCAGATCATTCCAAACGCCGACTTCTGGACACTCGATGCCAGCATACATGCATGCACAGGAGTTCAATGTTAGATCGTGCAATATAATCAGACGACCTGGACTCGTAAGCTCCTGCAAGAAGGCTTCACAATTGATTCAGCAAGACTCCTGGCGACCTGTACAGAAACGAATATCTCAATGCAACAAGTATTCCTGCCGTCACGGTCAGTAAAGAAGACACTGAAACCAGAATCAAGCTAAACGGAATCCCTGGGATATCACATAGAGGGGTGAAGGGTATATCCAAGATGTGAGTGCTGAGTAAGATCGATTGCTCCCAGCGATGTCACGGAATCCCAAAGTATCTGGGGCGTTCTGGAGTACGTGAGAGATTCTCAAAATCATTCCATGTGTATGTGTACTTGTGTCGTCTCGTATGTATCATCACTCTTATCTCAATCTCCCAATATTTCTTACCTCGTCTCTGCAAGCTTCTTCGCATAAGTTTCGGTCCACACTTTCATGCCATCCTCGTTCAAGTATTCCGACTGCGCAGGTCTCTCAGGTGAGGGGTGCCAGATGAGCTCCTGCAGATTGCCCTCAACAATTTCTCCGCTCTTTCCCTTCTGAATCCACTCCTCCTTCTCGACATCCTCAAATTGCGACACCACATCGAAGCAGCGCATAATGGTACTCATGGGCGTGATCTGCTCAGGCGGGAAGAGTTCCAGGAAGCCAGGCTCAGGAAGGTTCGTCGCGACCATGGCGGGCGCAATCGCGTTTATGCATACATTCTTCGGCTGCGAGATTGGACCCAGACTACGAACGAGCCCGACAAGAGCATGCTTTGTCGCAGCATAGATCGGACACGCGGTGAGAGGGAAGAGGCCATTCCCGCTGGAAGTCACAGCTATTTTACCACCCACGCGCATCTTCCCTGCCGCGCTGCTGTCCAGGTTCATGTAATGCGCCGCCAATTTGACGCCGTAGTATTGGCCCGTGAAGTTGACGTCGATCGTCTTCAGGTTCGGCTCCTGCGGCGTTTTGGAGGGATCGCCCGAGATGTTGTTAAAAATGTCGTCGCGGTCGGAGATGCCCGCGTTCAGACCGCAGTAGTCGAGACGACCTTGCGCATCGTAGGCTTGCTTGAAAAGGGCGGCCTGCTCGGTCCAGGAGGAGATGTCGGTGCGGACGAAGGTGGTGTTGTCGAGTTGCTCTGGCGGCGGATTCACGTCTGCCATGAAGACGTACCATCCGAGAGCGAGGAGGTGCTTGGTTAGGGCAAGACCGATGCCCGAGCAGGCGCCGGTCACGATAGCAGTGGGAGGAGCCATGTTGGGAGGGTGGTTGAAAGAGATTGTGCTGAAGGCGGGAGAGAGTGAGGCAGTGAGTAAAGTGAGCAGCAGTCGGCTGAATACTTACTCGATCAGCATACTACAGTACCATCGCGAGTGGAGTCGACCGACGGCTCGGATTCACATTGTCTTGGTGGAAGTGAGGCCATATCACCGAGGCGGCGCAACTACCGATCCTTCGGCCTTCTCTTTACAGCACACAGTAATAATCTGGTGAGGGGCCGCCGAACGCCGAGTGGAAGGGCAAATCGGAACTTCCCTCGTTTTCTATACGAGGAACGACGAACTGCTTCACGTGTACAGTGTACTACATGTAATTTCCAGATCATACTCTGCTCTGCACTACAATCAACGAAGCTGCCAACCCTCAAAGACTCCACATCGCATCTCAATCTCTCAATTTCCCCCTTCCTCAAAGTAGCATCGCCGTAGTCTTGGCCAGATCTATCCAAACAGACTGAGCTCTTGGAGAAGCGTTGGTTCCATGGTGAAGCTGTTACTGTCAAGCTTATCAGTATAAGCTGTCCTGGCGACTTTTCGAGCATTTTTGCGAGTACTGAGTGTCGTTAGCTTCGTCTTGTCCGGCTCTAGCTGCTCATAATGAGCCATCACTCAATCGATACAACCCAAACCCTAACCCTAACAAACATGCAATCATGCCTCGTGTAAGTAATCTAGTGTTCCATTTGAGCAACTACTGTGCGTTGGTGAATACTTGATGTTTGTTATAAGTGTATGGTAGTGAATGAGTAGTATGCAAGTGGTCTAGGGGCGCTGACACATAACTCACTTCGACTCCCACTGATCTCGATACACCTAGCAACAAAAGGCCAGTTCAAGAAAGATCTAATTCGGCATGTTCTCGAAGCTTGCCACGATAAGGCACAAGTTGGCATCGATTGTACGGAAGACAAAAAGAACAAAACATTCATATTTGCTCCAAGCGAAAGACCAAGGATCTCCAGGCTTCCGGATGTCTTCATCGCCATCGTCCAACGATCACGTTGGCTCCATGGATGCGTACTCCCCAGGACCGCCGACCGCCATAAATAAGACATACAGGGCGATCGAATGCAACGAAGAAGATGGTCACATGTCAAGCCTCGACCTCGAAGATGGACCCTATCGTAGCGCATACTTTGGCATCACAGCTGCAAGCTCAACGACTTCGCCCTCGGGAACTTCTCAGCAGCACACGGAAAGCCCTGTGTCTCTAGAAGCGGAGCTCGTAGGTCCAGTGATTGTGCGACACCAGGGAAGACACTACCACGCTCTGCTCCTGACACCAGAAACGTACGAAGCGGTCCAGGACATCACTCGAATCAAAAGAGAGCTGCATGAGCTAGAGGTGAGCATCGGCGGATTGGCGGAACAAGCGATAAATCTCCGCTTCGCGAAAGACACACTCGAAAGCCACAGAGAGAACGCGGTTCCGGGAGCCTGTCTTAAACAAGGAGACGGTGGCGAGACTGCTAGGCGTCAACTCTTGATGCCCGCGATCAGGAAAAGATTGGGAATCTGCGAGAGATCTTTGCATAACCTAGATGAACAGCGGCAGATCATGACTGCAGACCTCGATGTTTCACATCAGAAGATCATGAGTGCTCTTGCAAAGGTCGCGGGTATTGTAGGGTAGCCCTGCTGTGGAAGCCGTGTTGTCTGGCAACCAATCTAAAGGGCAACTGTATGGAAGTGCTGGGCCTTCGGATATGTTCATGAGGATAACTGGTACCGTACCTAGTCAAGCTCCTCAAACCTCCCTTCATCCCTAGCTTGCTGCACAGGATTCTTGACATCGACGACACCCGTGGCCCTCAGCCTCTCGAATAGCACAAACAATCGTTCTGCCTCCCGCTCTTTTTCTTCTTCTGTCATCTCCGGAAGATCTTGCTGTTGCTTGTTTTCTGCACTCCATCTTTGGCCCGTGATCGGGTTGACATCTCCTCTTACGTTAGCATTCTCGCGAGAACTACTTCCCACTCCGGTAGCGCTCGCAGGCACCTCGATGTTATGACTCGACAAGAAGCCCGCAGCATATCCATAACCGATGTTCTCCACGAACTTGTTTGGGTCTTTGTCGCTCAGCTCGAACAACAAGCTTGAGATGTTCTCGCCTAGGCTTGGCAGGTGCGGCGAACAGGACAGTTTCAGAAGACGGGCAGACAATGTCTCGCCCTTGCCGAGAGGCTGCTCTCTGTCTTGATCGCCAGGAAGGAGCAACCCGCGAGTGCGTGCTTTCATTTCGGGCGAGGCGACCTCGTAGACGCGTCGGATCAACGTGCACAAGGGTAGTGCAGCCTCATCGAGCTCGCGCTCAGAGTGCTCCTTGACTGCTTTGGAGAGGATCGAAGTGAGGCGATCAATGACTCCCTGGGGATGTTCATCCGGGAACAGCGGGCTGGTGTCTAGCTTCGGGTCGGCAGGTGTCGTTTGCGCCGAGTTCAGGTCCAAGTTTAGAAGCGCGTTTAGAATGTAGGTAATCGGCGACTGCAAAGGCGGTGACGGGAGATCGTGGTAAAGCAAGATGTTCACCAGCGACTTCAGCGAGGGCGTGAAGGTTGGGATGAGATCCGGGTAGAAATGCGTGATGTTGAAGATGAGCTTCAGCGCCTCCACCATAGCCATGTCCTCGATCGAAGATGGCCTCGACCCCATGCGGCCTGATTCAGAGAACGCCGTGCTGTGATGGGCAACGCGCTCGTTAAGACTGTGAGCTAGAGCGTGTTGGTTGACCAGCACCACAAAGTCAATATTGGTGCCGTAAGTCAGCAGAAAGAGGATGCGGCAGAGCAAGAATTCATCATCGATATTGCCTGCCTTCAGCCTCTCTGCAGCCTTGGCTGCGTACCCCAGGTCGACGAAAATCTGCCTTGACGGCTCATGGAGGAGTAATGCATTAGCCACACAGCGAAGCGCCTCGTGCGATGTTGCTCCAGTCTCTCCGTCAAGGCCGTAGCGACACAAAGTCGAGATACCCTGGCATTGTGAGCTGTGCCTTCAGCCTTGAGACTCCGTGAGGATGCATTACCTGTTTCTTGAAGATGGGACCCGCGGTTCTCGGATCTCTGCCAAACACTTTCACTTGAGCCAGGAGCTCTTCCTGTTCTGCTTAACGGGTCAACGTCACGCCGCGAGATTCACCATCGAGTCACGAATTTACGTTTCAGGGAGAGTCTTGCAGCTTCCAGGTTCTCCTCTAGTTGTTCCAGAAGGTGATCGACTGCTGTCAGGTCCGTCGCGTCAGTAGATTGTCCAGCCGACGAATCATATATGTGTTCATCTTACCGTCGACGCCGCTTGGGCCGGATGATCGAAGAGCCATCACGACTGATCGATGTCGAAGCTTGGGACAGAGGGGAAGTTGATGCAGCTGTGTTGAACAAACAGAAGAACACGGCACTGAGCCTTTGATGCAATTCAATTTTTACTGAGGATCGGCGTGAAGACGCTTGTGCCTTTGGTCGTTATTCAGGGTCCTCGTGTCTCCTTAAAAGCTCCCCTCGCTCCAAGATGGAAGCAACCCCACAGCTTGCGTTGCGTTGTCATGCGCGCCTTCCCGCTCCCGCGTCGCGACTTTCACACGCGTTAAGCACCTTCGTCAGCGCGCCTAACTCCATAGGTGAACTTACCACGACGCGGCTCATTTCATTTCCCACCTTCTCGCCATCGACATGTCTGCAGCATCTGAGCGTTCTTGATTTTTTCGGTGTTCACAGGAAACAATGCTGCCCTCGTCTTCCTCGCTGTTCACTTCACTTCCTGCTCAACCGCCGACGCCACCTAAAGACCACAGCAAAGATCACAGTAAAGACGACAGAGAGCACGTGGAGGAAGCCCTTGACTTTCTGGAAAACGGCCACGAGGAAGCCGACGATGATGCACCAAATCCTTCAAAGCGCCAGCTTTCGACAGACACACCTCCAGTATCATCGCCAGTGTCGTCGTTAGAAGGTCCTACAGGCTCGAACGCTCATAAGAAGGTTGGCTTTTCACCTTTCCCGCCAACCTTCCACGAGGTCCCCAAAGCCGGCATATCCAGTTCGCCTCGAGACAGACTGTTGCGATCAACACCACGCCCGCGTACCACGCGACCAGTCAAATCGATATTGAAGCTCTCGAGTTTCGCCCCACCACCTACACCAGATGAGCAAGAACGGCAACTGGGCTATTTCTCACCTGACGACCCAGCTAGCTTTGGGAAGATGCTACAATCCGTGTTGAGAGAACTCTCATCGTCCTCCAAATCCTCGCGGCTAGACGCTTACTTGGCTCTACATGGCGCCCTCACAGCATACGATGGTATTCCGGACCGACAAGCCATGGCTGCAAATATGCCCCAATTCCAACAGTATCTATCTCGAGATCTCATTTGGAGAGACTCGAGTGGACTCATCGATACTCAGATCGCCACTCAAGCGCTGAAGCTGGCGTGTACCATGGTGTTCGATGGCCAACTCTCAAAGGCGATGGACGACGAATTCCGTGTTTTCTTGATCGACCGATCCATCACAGTCATGGAGCAGCCAGACATGCCAAAAGCTTTGGTCAAAACTCATCTTTATCTTGTCGCTCAACAAAAGTTCCACCACTCAATCATCACTGCAAGCCGAGCGGACAGGATGATTTCGGCTCTACACACAATCGAGGACCGCTGTAGCAGTAACAGCCTTATCGCCACAAGACTGGTGATATATCAGAGGCTGCTGGATCAAGCTCCTACTGCGATGAGCGCCAGACTTCGGGATTGGCTTGAGCATGTCTTCCACGGCATGCTGAGCAGCATCAGCGATACACGCATGCGGGCGATTGAGGTGGGCAACCATGCTGGCCTTCTACTCGGAAATAACCCAGTCGCTTCGAAAACTCTGCATGACATTTTCGAAACCGAGACAGAAGAAGGCCAATGCTACTGCGATTACCTCACGCTACGCCTCACGAGTATGATTGGCGACAAGGAGAAGCAGACTGGAGCGCTCGTGCCGCAGATCTGGTCAGCGGTGGTTTTATTCTTCCGGACGAAACGACGACCTCTGGAAAAGTGGCCGAGACTCCGAACATGGCTACAGATACTCCAAAAATGTCTCAACTCTAGCGACCTCAACATTAAGAGCCAAGCCAATCTAGCGTGGAAGAAGCTGGTCTTTGCCGTCATGCCTGATGCTTCGACCGGTGCGACGATGCTCTCAATGCTGAAAGTCCCCATCATGGCTGGCTTCGAGAAACGTAACAGTGACAGGATGTCAAAGCAAGCACGTCAATACGCACTTGATGGCTACCACAATCTGCTACACTACAGTATGCGTCCCTCGCTCTCTCACACCGACCTGGACACCAACTGGGATGCTTATGTAGCACCAGTTCTGTCAGGAATGATCAAAGCAAGCCACAAGGGTAGAGTCAACGCTTGCAAAATATTGCATGGGCTGTTGAGTCCCAATGCTGGTGTCTGGAATGAATTCGCGGCGCTTGAAGCGACATCCATCAAGTCACAAGACTTGCCAAGACTAGACCCTCGTTGGGTACGCTCGCGGCTGAGTAAAGTACTTGCTCTGGTCGAGCCGGTTGTTTCTGCCGGGCTTCGCACATCCGGGGAGGATAGCACAATGACTACTCAATTGTGGCACGCTGCTCTGCAGAGTATTGCGGAAGCTGGAGCCCAGGAGGTGAAGACTTCAAATGAGCTTCGCGAGGCTATCGCCTTGGTCATGAACATGTTCCAACGTCTGTGGACATTGTGTTGTGACCCCGAGACGCCCGAGGCTAGCTTTGCTTCAACACGGTTCCAAGCCATCATGCAAACGACTTGCCACTATATCGGACCATCTCTACTTGCTGAAGACATCCTTGCGAGAACGTCGCAAGGCGACGCCGAGGCTGCGCCCACCCCATCGCAGAGACCATCCAAACATCAGCACGCACTGTACTCGCCACTCATTTTCACGCTCACGATGATGTGCTCTAGAGTTCACCCAAGTGAAGACGATGAGTGGCGGCGCATGGCGAAGGATATCATAAGTCTTGCATGCCAGTCCAAGGCAACTAGTGCGGCTAGACTTCAACTTCTCAACCGCACCTTGCAAGTACTTCGAGTTGGCTGTACATCCGCAGAATCCAGGGAGCAAGTGGCAAAACTTTGGACAATTTTTGCTGAGCGTGCCACGGAAGCGCTGCAACACTCAAAGACCGAGTCGACCCCTACCGGCACTCTTGGACAGAAGATCAGGGACGCACTTAGTATCACCATTTGCGGTCTACCTACCATGCACTCCCACATGGCGGATTTGACCACCGGAGGCGTCCTTGTCGAAGAGATCATTGCGGTGGCTCGATGCAAATCTGGCGATTCCGGAGTCACTCTCGCCGTCCTGGAGCCCTTGTCGAAGGCTCTCCTAGACAAAGATGCATTGATCGACATGAGAACTGAAATAGCTATCGCCGCTATCCTTCTCGACTCTGCAGGCTGGCCTCAGAATCGACAGTCTATGGAGCAAGCACGCAAGACCCTTTGGGGCGTCGGCAGCGGTCCTCAAAGATCTGGCACCTTCGATCCATACGAACATCTCTACAGCCTAGTCAGAGACGTGTCCCGAGAAACCTACTCCTGTACTAACTCGGATACCATACCCGAAGCCGAACTTCTTGGATTGCTTAGCGCATTCTCAAGCTTCGTCCGCATCTGTCCATCATCGTTCCTTATTAACACGTTGCGTCAGGTACAAGACGCCGTGGTCGGGTGGGTTGCAGACGAGCAGCGGAAAGTCTTCGCGGTCGTTGATTCGCCAGCAGCGCAAAGCGTGTTGCATCTTTGGACCCAAATCTTAGATCAGCTCACAGAATTGCCGCACAAAGACAGCTCGCTACTCGCGCTGCTGCAACCACTCATCATTGCTGGCTTCGTCAGCCCTAGAGGCGCCGTGGTGAACCGTACCATTGCTTTCTGGAACGAGTGTTTCGGCGAACAAGACACATTGCGCTACCCCCCAAACCTCGAGAATGTACTACGTGCCGCCAGGCCGTACGTCGAACTCGGTCTGCCTGATTTCCCCGAGACTGCCCCCGGCGCAAAACTCGTCGATTTGCCAGCGTTCTCTGGACCCCAAGACCAGGACACACAGGGCGACGTGGATGTGGACTCGAGCAGCAAGTGGACGGGCCTTCTCCATGGTACTGCGAGTCCTCTAGTGCGAACCGCAGCATCTCTCCATGCATCTTCGGGCCTCGCTACCATCCACACCGGCGGTACCAATAGTGGCAGCAGGACCGGCTCGAAAGGCACCACACCCAAAGCTCGCTTGCGACACGATGACTCACAGATCATGTTTGCGCCTATCGACTCTTCGCCCTTGCCTGCCGCAGACGATTCACAGTTGGTTACAGACCACCAAAAGGAAGTCCGGGAACGCCAGATCGAAGACGCGCAGATGTTCCCGGACATATCTTCCACTTCAGCCAGGAAGTCTACGCCTCGCAGCAGACGTAAAGCTCCTGGTACCCTGGATTTCTCCGATCATGTCGCACCGCAAGCAGCCGAAAATACAGTCGCAGGCACTCCTCAGGATATGGAAATGAACAGCGAGTTGAGTGGCTATATGGGCTCCTCGCCGACACCGCGCAGTTCCGGCAAACTTCATGAACAACACGTGCAACCAGAAGAAGAAGAGATTGAAGATATGTCGTCTTCGCCACCACGCTCGGCAGAAAAGAGTGAGATCCTCCAGGAGCAAGATCAACATGCCAGCTTCGTGGCAGACAGTGCCCCTCGGAGGACAGAAGTGCCCATTCGTAAGATCAACATCATTCAACGCGAGTCGGACTTGCCGTCAGACACCACACTCCCTGCTGAGCAGCTTCAACACGAAGCAAACGCTGCTGAAGTCCGAGGCAACGGTTACGAAAGCCCCTCAGATAACGACTTCCAGGTTGATGCTACTACCATTATCGAGCCCACAGATATGGCGGTTGACCAAGAGGAGATGAAAATGGATGAAGTTCCCGATGAATCAAGCAGAGTCGAGAATTCTTTCCTTGAACCGCCGGCAAGCCAAGATACCGTCGTCGAGCCTTCGCCTAACGGCAGTATTTCCATGACTCGGTCTGGTCGTAAGCGCAAACGCGCAGCTGGAAGTGTTGAAAATGCAGCTTCGAAGAAGCAAAAGCAGTCTCCTTTCCGTCGCGTTATCTCTGGGATCTTCGGCAGACCGCAACAAGACGACGAAGATATCGGCGAAGACATTGTTGTTGCTAGTCAGCCTACCGAGTCTCCTAGACACCCGGATACGCTGGAGAAGGAAGAAACGCCTCGAGAACCCTTGGCGTCGAATCTTGCTTTGCAGCAGTCGAAGCGTGGCCGTGGTCGTCCTCGAAAGTCAGAGACGCCAACACCCGCACCTCCGACGGTAATTCCTCTAGCATGCTCAACGAGATCCAAACGCAGAGCATCAGAGATGAGCCAAGCCAACGAAGAATCTTCCGAACCTGCGGTCACCGAACCCAAGGCCACCCCTGCGCAGAAACGGCAGCGGAGGAGAGCGAAAGCAAAAAAAGCTGTCGAAGAAGCTCGCAAGTCCCAAGAAGAGTCTACGTCTCGGCCATCATCTCGCCGCGAAGCTACTGCCGTGTTGATCGAGCCAACAGACCGGGACGTGGACATCAGTCAGACACGAATGGCGACCGACGACGAAGATGCAAATGGTGAGGACTCACAAGGGAACGTGCAGCAGGCGATTGCCACTCCATCCCGCGACATACCCAAGGAAACACCTAAGAGCATCCTAGGCCGGTTGAGGGACATCTTGGGTGATTGTAAAAATGCAATTTTTGGGTCGCAGGAAGAGAGAGAGTTTGACGATGTCTTGTTTGAATTGAGAAGAGAAGTTCACGGCGCTGCCAATAGGAGCAGGTAAATACAGAACTGTGTGATGTTGCAGGACGTCCAAAAGTTACCAAGTACTTTGTAGCATAAATCACAAGCGACAAGATTTTGTCATTGTAACCCCCAACTTGGGAGTGGAGCCCATCTCTTCTTGTTCACATACGCAACGTGACCGGCCTTTTTGCAATTGTCGCACAGTATTCGTGCCACGAGAAAGATGCGAATCCGAGGTGGGGTTTAGAAATCCGTCGACAAACCCCAACCGAGGAACTACAACACTGAGACACAACCAGACAACGTCTTTCCGGTGTCACAGGTTTCCGGAGGGCCAGACCGGCGGTGGCAATGCCATCAACAGTACTCCTCGCCACCTACGCTGTAGTGGCATCTGCCAGCTGCCACGAACCCTCTCCCGCCTTCCCAGCGCCGCAATGGCAAAATGTACCACTGCCTGATCAAACCCTTGGACTGTGATTCATCACTGACAGACGGAAACTACCAGGTGTACGGCCCATGGATTGCGCAGACAGCGTTTGACGATATCGACAAGACCCTTGCTACGATCGACAAGAGTCTTGTTGAACGCTTGCCGTACTCTGTTAAAGTGACATCTGGAGATGAGACTCTTTGGACCAAGTACCACACCGCCGAGCAGCGCAGCAACCAAAGGGTAGGCGTCATGCACGTAGACGGCAATAGTCAATATCGCGTTTCCCTGAACTCATATTAGACACCTTCAGCCCCTCCCAAGGATAGATTGACCATTGTGCATTACCGAGTTCGTCTCCGATGGGACCTATGTGCTCAACTTTCTCATCCCTCGATTCCTTGTACCCGACCTGGAGAAGAGCAGGATTCCATGGACATTGGCACGCGCAGCTCATTCCCACCATGTTGTTCAAAAACGAGAGTGCCTGGAGAATGTTAATTGTGGAGGACCGCGTGGGAGACGCGTCTGTCTTCGAGGCTTGGTGTGTCAACCAAGTCGACAGTGTTATCCATTAGGACATTCCGATCAACGATGTGATTCTCTGGCGCGAGGCAGGACTAGTCGAGTTTTCGGCTTTTGAGGTGATCTTCAAGTCGGCTGTTGATGAGAGGGCGGCGAAGTCTTTACCTGGCTATATTGGGCCGTCGCAAGACTTACTGGAACATGACTTGTAGAGATCTCAGAGACCTGGTTGCCGACACGCTGCAAAAAGTGAAAATTTCCCAATCAGGAACCAAAACAAAACATACAACAGGCGGGATTCCCAGATGGTCACCCACTCTAGTACTAGTCGCCCGGTTCAGTGCTTATGTATGGCAGAGCGGACGGGATGCCCAGTTCTCACTGACCTATGGTCGTATGTATCCATGAATTCATTTTTTATGATTATTGAATAATGCATTAGATCAACCTGCTTGGAGCCCTAATCTCGTAAACATAATCGAAGCGCCTTTGGTACTGATGTATATAATAAACAGCTCGACGGGCCACACACGTAGTGCAAGACTAATCTTGGTTGTGAATGTCTACTATGTTGACGTTGTCATCATGGAAGATCAATGGCCTAGTAGTATAGTAGACATGGAATGGAAGGCATGATCTACAAGTGTACTGTATTCATTTCATAAGACTACTTTTGGTTCAGGTTCTGAGTCATCAAATCGTCGTTCCGTTCATCTGCATCGGTCTTCAGGACTCGAGCAAAACGCCATCACTCTACTGCTGGAGAGGAGAGTCACGGCCACCGTTCTTCCTGAGGATCACGTTCCTGGCAGCAGCCTTGTGCTTGGTGCGGTACAGCATGAGCTCAGTGCCGATGATCTCGACCTGGCCCTCGGCGCCGAGCTTCTCGATCTTCTTGTCGAAGCCGAGAGGCTTCCAGATCTCGTCGAGGACAGTGGCAACGATGAGACCGCCAGTCTTGGTGACGCGGACCAGCTCGTCGAAGCACTGAGGGCCGACGTGGCCGGCGGTGAAAGTGCCAACGCAGGTGGTGACATCGTAGGCGCCGGTCAAGGCATCGATGGGGTTGGTCAGATCAGCGGGCTCGAGCTTGTTGTAGGCACCTGTGTCGCGAGCGATGTCCAGCATTCCAGGGCTGAGGTCAATGCCGTCGACCTGCTTGGCTCCGAGCTTAGCCAGGTAGATGCCGACGAGGCCGGTACCACACCCGGCATCGAGGATCTTCACAGAGGGAGAGATGAGATCGCCTTCCTTGTCGCTGGGGGCGAGGTGCTGGCGAATGGTCTCGGCGATGAGAGGAGGCGCCTTGTACTCCTCGCCGTTCATCACATCATTGTCGTAGGTCTTGGCCCAGTCATCATACAGCTTGGTCATATCCTTGATGTCGAGGTTACCATACGAACGAGCCAGGTACGGGTTGTCACCGTGGATGTGCTCATAGGAGTGGACTGGGGCTGCGGCAGACATGGTTGGATTGTTGCTGTGGGATTTGTTGCTTTGGGAGCCTGGAGGTTGCTTTGGGAAGAGACGGTGCTCTGGGCTGTTGGTGCTATGGAACAGATGGCCTTCCGGAAGATTGATGTCGCTTGGGAGGTTTGTTGCTTTGGGGGTTGTTGCTTGGGTGGATGTTTCAAAAAGGGGTCAAAGTCAAGCACTCGTGAGGAAGTTACTCGGTGTTCAATGGTACAATAGAGAGGAGGTGATTGGGAAAGGAGGAACAAAAGAGAAGGAGATGCCAGTCCAAATCGTCGCGTATTTATGTCCATTGGGACACCCAAGATCACAGACAACAGACAACACCCCACTACGACCCCTCACCTGGCGGATGAGACGTGGGATGCATAGTCGCATGGTATAGGCCAGGTTGGAGCAGTGTGGATCGTGAGACCAAAGTCAGAGTCCACAACTGAAGTGAGTGAGAAAGCGGCAGGCCCCTTGGCGTTTGTATGGTCAAGACCTGAGGTTTCCCTGAAGTCACTCATGTAGCCCGACGTAATGCAGGAGTAGTCTGGCCTTTTAGAGGGCTGAAGCATTAGCTGCAGGAACACTGCCTTAGCTTCTCGTTACAATAGGTGCGATGGTTCGCGACGGTTCGTGCTAGCACTGGGGAAGCAATGGCGCCATACTAAGGTACGTGAATACGTACATGTGATCTTTGCTACTGCATCTCCGCCGTCGTGTTGGTACTGGGATCGTCCCAGTCGGAGGCCTCGCCCGAACGATGGCGGACGACTTAGTACTATGTGCTGTATGTATCTCACTGCTTAGCGTGGAGGATAAATGGAAATAAATCTGGGCCTCTGAGAGATCGCAACTGCCGCATTCCGTCCTTCCGATCCGAGGCTCCATATTCTTCTCGGCGGATGGCCTGCGAGCCTATTGATCGATTTGGCAGATGTCCCTGTTGCAAAGGCTACTCTTACAACAGCAGATGACAAATGAGTCGTCGGCCAAGAGAGACGGTTGGCAGGTGTAGCGTGTAGTAGTAGCCGCGGTCTGCGGTCAAGGGCCAAACAACTTGGGAATCCCACCTGCCCACCCCTTCCACCTGTGCTGGACGACTGGCTGCGGCCCAGACGATTGAGGATGATTGAGGCTATGCCCCCCACCGTACAGGACCTGAGGCCGAGTACGCGACCCCCCACTTCTGCCTTCCTATTGCCGGTCGAGCGCGTAGCGAACGACTTGGCGAAGTCGTGAGATCCTGTCGTCAATTGGCCGAGGGCGCCCGCCTTCTTCCGCACAGATCTTTGCACGTGTAAAATCACGTGATATTGTGCCTCATTTTGCGGGCCGTCTCTATGTGCGATCCATAGCGGTTGTGTACCGCATGGTCTATTAGTCTGATGATGTCCCCATAGTATTTCCTTTCACTTTACATTGCGTCCACTATAGTTGAGCTTTCAACGTTTGGACAGCCTTCCAAGGGGTGGCTGTCAAACTGAGGCAGCTTCACACATGCTACGCGGGACATTTACGTGCCAGGCATGAATATTAGCCGTGTCTCGCTAAGCACATGCGTTGAGTTACATCTCAAGCGGGTGGATGTAGCGTCTCAAGTAGCTGAGCGGATGTACTCGCTGTTGCCAACCACACAGTGCGGACAGATCCACCCGTTACTTGACAGCTACGTGCATTCAAGCGGTAAGGGTGCCACGCCTGTTCACACTCATGCCTACAACGGCTGTTACGGCGGCAGTCATGCAACCGGAAAGAGCGAAATGTAAATATCTCGACATTTTCTTTTCACGCCCAGGCTCTTTCACGGACAATCTGCTTAGTAGCAAAAGCCTATGTCTTGCGTCGACTTCACTAATGTGGGGAACACACGTGTACAGACTGCGTAGTGTCACTCGTAACAACCTGAAAGGAAAGTGATCTCTGAAGAAAAGTGTGACAACTCGCTTGAGCCGTCTGTTTTATGCCCCTCCTAGGGAATTGGACCGTACATAGCTGATAGTGGCAGTCCTCCAGTGTAGGTGGTATGCTACAGATGCCGGTCAATTTTGTAAATAATGCAAGTTGACGCCAGCTGCGTGTTCACCTGAAGAGACAAATGTTGAACATGAACTGTTAGGCTGTGTCTTACTGAACTAAACAAAATTCGATCGAATGCGTTCACATCACTCGTATCGTCGTTCTGGTCTGGCTAGAAAAGTCAATAGACAATGTTAGAACGTTGACTCGGGTCAATTAGCTACTAGAAGAGTGCTTTGCTGATCGAAAAGGCGCACTCAGAGGCTATTGAATCGGACAGAGACCTTTGTTAATAGTAGTTTCATTAATGAGCATTGTTGCTATCTCTCAAGCTTAGAATTATTAATTAGTTAAGTGAGGGTAGTGATTCGCATCGACACGTAATTTCAAGCCGAGTTCAGCTAATCACCAACTCGGACATCAAGTATCTTTATAGGCAAGTGATCTGTATACACGCGGTACGTGTGATACTGTAGGGAGCACACTTTGTTATAAGCTACGGTGAAAGGTTCACTAACTGACTCAATCTGCTAACGAGCAAGTGAGCAAGTGAGTAAGTGAGTTGACTAACGTCAAGTCGTGTCAGTTATCAATTAGTCCTACAAATCCTCATCTGTATGAGATAAGCCGCAGGAACACTAAACTCTTGACATCAAGTTAGTCTACTAGCAGAATCTCAATTGTGAGCTTGACCGTTACCTCTAGGCTTCATCAGTCGCCGACTTGAGTGGAGATTGATGTCAGTGCAACTTGATCAAATTCACCTCATTTTAATCAATCCATTCCAGCCTCGAGATTCTGAATCTACAAGGGTCCAGTTCCAAAGATTGTTTGCATCAATGACTCATCTCGCAACAGAACTATCATCGTTGTTTTGATATAAACAGGCCAGGACCGACCGATGGCCGTTAAGGTACAAGCGTCTCTTTGTGGGGACCTCAGTCACGGTCACGAGGTGAGAGGTTTCTGGTGTCTGGGGTAGCGGCGGCGATCGCCTGGATGAGCTCAGATCAAGCAGACTCAGCTTGTCCAGTGGATTATTTGCACTCGATGAATGGATTCAGTTGTAGGCCAATTGAGCAATCAAACGATGTTGACGATAGATGAGGTGATGCCAATCCATCATCTCAATGACCATGACCACCCAGAGCCAGGAAATGACATTATTGTAGCTCTTCTATCTCCCTCAAACTCGTGCTTGCTCTCGACGACCCTTTGGACTAACAGCCACTAACAACGCGGGGAAGGCGACGGGAGCGGGGTACCCGCGTCTTGCCATTGGTGATGCGGCATCAGCATCGCATTGCGAACCTCGCGTGACCACGAGAGGGCTGTTTTGCAGCGATTGTGTACGCGGCTGGCTAGGTAGCTACCTACGTACAAGCAAGACAAGTGGCCCGAGATTGCAGCTCTTTTCTTCCTCACCTGAAACCCCTTCCTCCTTCTTCCTGTTTACCAACATCAGCATCACCACTTCCATCCATCACATCCCAATCCACATCACAACCAGTTGCCAAAGATGAGTGAGTGTCGTCGTAGCAATCCGCGTTGCTTGACTGTCACCACGGCCGCTGACTGCTACCTTTCTTACCAGGTGCAATCGTTGAGGAGCCTGATTCGCTCGACTTCGAGCCCATCAAGGTCCTCATTGCCATTCAAGACGAGTTTGACCTGTGTGACATGGCCGGCGCCCTCGAGGTCTTCACCTGGGCCCAGCACGACAGGCGTAACCCGGGTAAGCGATATTCTCACGTCTCTTGACTCACAAGGCTTGGGCTGAGCTGACATGTCCGTCCTCCCCCAGAAACCAAAGCTTTCCGCACCATCCTCGCTGGCGGCGATGAGCACGTCACCAGCGCCCAGGGCGCCACCGTCAAGACCCATTTCAGCTACGCAGACGCCATGAGCCGCCTGAACGAGATCGACATTCTGGTCATTGTCGGCGGCGGCACCGAGAAGGTGCTCAAGACCAAGTCGCAGCCGATGGGCCTCATCAAAGCCTTTACCGAGCAGCAGAAGAAAAACCCGGCCCGCGAGCGCACCCTGCTCAGCGTGTGCACCGGCTCGCTGATCCTGGGTGATACAGGCGTGCTCTCCGGCCTTTCGGCCACCACGCACCCGGACTACATGACCAAGTTCGAGATCATCTGCAGCAACGCTGCGCAGCGTGACTTGGCCGACCGCGCCGATGTCGTCGACGCCCGTTACGTCGTCAATAACCTGCGCTTCGATCTTGGCGAGAATGAGGATGAAAACCCGTACTTGCTGACCAAGAAGCAGTACCGCGAGAAGCGCCGCATGTCGCAGGGTGCCCCGCCGAGCCCTATCGAGGAGCGTGCCAACGGTGGGCGCCGCCCGAGTACCGCTCGCAAGGGTTCCATCAGCTTGAAGATGAGCAACACCCGTCGCGAGAGCGTGCTCAAGCGCGCCGAGCTGCGCCTCGGTGGACTTCGCGTCTTGACCACGTCTGGCGTGCTGTCCGGCATCGACGGTGCCTTGTACATGGTCGGAGCCCTCGTCAGTGAGGAGAGCGCCGAAGAGGTCGCTCGCATCATGTGCCACAAATGGAGCAAGGGTGTTGTCGTCGACGGCACCGACGTCTAGAGGAGACGTGATGGAACGCAGGACATGCTTCACATGATCGAATGCATGCTGCGGATGTAAGCCTAGGGCCAGCCAGCAAGTCGGTCAGCAAGATTGATCAGGGAAGGGAACAAGGGATAAGGAACAACGCTGCTGGCGATGAACGGATACGAACATACGAGATGCCACCTCGAAGAAAAGCGTACGAGCCACGGGAACCCGAAATGGCTGGGTAGATATCAGTCTGATCCTACTCCAACCGAATCAAACCAAATGAAATGAAATTAAACCCATTGAGATGTCATGCCTTGATGCCCTGATCTTCCCAATATTGCCAACGTTGGCGATACCGCATGTTTGCACCAGTCTTGGCATATAATGCAGTGAGTCCAGGAAGAGCACATGTAGAAAGTAGACTCTTATATGCAAAGCGTAGGTCCTCGTCACCACGAATCCGTCTAATGTTGCACGAGGCAAGCAAGTAAAAGTTAATACAATCCATGAACCCCCATGTTTTAACAAACCATATCACAGAACTCCCACTTTATGCAGAGGCCGTCCTCAACTTACTACTACTGTACATTTCTCGACGGGATTCGATTGAACCCTGACTCTTTTCCCTCAATGTGAACCCGGGCCTTCTTCACCTTCCACGGTTCTGCATGTCCCTCTTTTGCTGTGCACGTTTCTCGTAATCGGCGGCAGCCCTGGCGACGGTCTTCTTATCCGAATTTACGGCCCATTCGTCCTGCTTTTCCTTGACACTTTTCCGGAAGCTTGACCATTTGCCCTTGAGCGAGCCGACCATATCTTGCGGCCGAGGCGCAGCGGGCGGCGCGGCCTTGATGTTTACAGAGCCGCGAGCGTTGGTGGTGCGGACATTAGGAGCCTGGTACGACACGGAGGCGGCGCCGTTCTTGGTCGTGTCTTTGGCGGTGGCAGTGGTGTCGATTGTCTTGGTGTTGTCCGCAACGGTCTCCGTGCTCTTCTTGTACAGCGGTGTGATGCCGAAGAACTTGCGCACGGCGGGCTTTTGCATCAGCATGGCCTGGCCCATGGCCCAGCCTCCAGAGGCGACGAACCAGATGCAGACTGCGGCTGTCTGCCAGCCGGTCACGAGGAAGATGATGCCGGGCATGCCCCACAGCATGAAGCTGCGCATGCCAGGAGGCGTCATTTCGGAGTTGCCAGTCTCGCCGCCGTAGCGCATCATGACGTGCATGGAACCAGCCATGAGCGCGGGTAGTAAGAGGTAGCCGTCGCTGACTGTCAAGTCTGTGACCCAGCCGAAACCGCCGTCTTGCATGCCTGGCACCGGAAGGTTGGACATGGCGCGCATGAGCTTGAATGAGCAGTAACCGAGGACGGACTGCACTATCATGGGAGTGAATTGTTGCATGTAACTCAGCCCAGCGCGCTTGCGGACGGCGTTCATGCTTGACCAGGCTTGCATGACACCCGTCTGGTCGCCCGCTTGTTGCGCGGCCCTCAGACGCTCGGAAATCGGCTTGGTCACGCTGACCAGAGCAGCCTGGCGCGCAGCTTGGTCGGCGGACTTGAGGTAGAGAGGGAACGTGACGACACGAACGAGGATGGCGGTCGCGGCGATTGCTCCCCACCAAGGCAGGCCTCCCATGATGTGAATGTGCTCCAGAACATACTCGATGGTGGCAGTCGGGCCATAGCCGTAATCCAGGCCTATTGCTTTGAGGTAGCCGATACCCTCGGGCATATTGCTAACGGCATCGCTGGCGGCGGTGGCTTGGACATCGTCGAGTGTGATGGTATCAAGGTTGTAAGGAGTGGGAGTGGGTGTCGGTGCGGCGGGATCGACTGGCGCAGATGTAGGAGCGGTCGCGGGAGTTGTGGAGGCGTATCGGAAGGCTGCGACTGAGACGGCGGCGCCAGAGGCTTGTGATCTCCATTGTGAGGCGCGGAGTATGCTATGAGGAGTATGAGGAGAAGCGATGGACGAGGTTCGGGGGAGAGTTCGCGATGAGAGCTGCGCCTGGTTAGCGACGACAGCAACAGTGTGGATTGGATGGATTGTGCGTATTCACATTTCTGCATTGCTGTTGGTAGAGCCTAGGCGCGGCGCCTCTGATGGCCTGGAGGCCTCTGCTGGGGATCATCTTGTCTTTGAGAGTTGTGAGGATGTGTTCACGTCCACGTCCAGCGCACCAGCGGCCACTTCCAACCCTCGCGAATGAGCGCGGCCGGCAAAAAGATTAAAGGGCTGGCTGACTACTTTGGGCTTAGCCTCGGCTTTGCTGCTGTACACTGACATACGACAACAACATATATTGACAATAATAAACCCATCCAACATCTTTCAGGAGTCCAAGCCGGTTCAGTTCTGCAGAGTCGCCGAGAGAATGCTTAGTTACATGTATTGGATATATTCAGATGTAGGTCATCCGGAGTACCGCCCTTCACTACATGTACATATACAGTACCCATCGACCAAGTCCATCCAGGCGGACAGCCAGCCGAGTAGGTACCTAGTTACAATATCTGAGCAGTGTTGCGACAGATCATATCATGCATTTATGTTTAGTATGATCCCTTTCACCATGCCGTGCCAATCCCCTATGCAATCGAGGTTTGGTTCTCCTGTACATATTCCGTGAGCACGACTTCCATCTCATTCAAGGGAGGTATACGCGTCCATCTCCCTGCCGCTCCGTCGTCTCCTCTCTACCGGGTCATCTTTGATTTCCACACCAGGTCCCATCGCCCTTGAGCTTCGGTGTCCAGGGAAGATCTGTTTGCGCGTGTTAGCCCGTTGTTCATCATGCCTCCCGTTTCCCTATCACCACATCGTGTATCTTACCCTAGTTCCTCCCCAACCCAATCTAAACGCCGCCTCATGCGCAAACAACTCTCCAAATCCTAACATCAAGCCGTTGATGAAGGGTAATACCAGGTTGATCGCGGCCCCCCGAATAATGCTCAGGAACGTAGGCGGACTGTAGAGTATGAGAGGTGATGATGAGTGTGATGTCTGTTCCTCGGAGTCTTGCGAGTTGCTGTGATTCGCATCGTAGCCTGCATCGTAGTTTTCGCTGTCCGAGGGAAATGTCGTTTGCGACTCGGAGAGGTCCATGTTGGCGGTGGAGAAGTAGGTATTTAGTCGATGGAATGTGCGTGGTGATGCGCGAGGAGGCACGTACACTCTCGAGCTGGATCGGATGTGGTGGGCAGCAGGTAGATTAGGTTGTATTAAAGCGAAGACTGGTCTAGATGCACGTCAATTCACTCCAGATGCCCTTCCTCCGACGACGAGCACATGCAAGTCCACTGAAAGCCGCATCGGCCTTTCCAGACCCGCCAAGCCCGATCTGACCTGGCGTTAAGGCTGCTCAAGTGACGTCGATCTTTGAGGCTCCAACAGACATTCCGTTTCCACCAACTGTTCACAGACACGACGCAACCTACCCATAATTCTTCACGACTCCCACAAACAGCACGTTCGTCATCTGCTACATCCCATTCTGGATCTAGCTACACCACTCGAACAACTCTGCATTCCCTCTCCACTTCTTCTCCGTCTTCATCCATCATGGATCAACAACAGCAGGAAATGGTCGCCCAGTTCTGCGGCGTGACGGGCGCGAATGCCAGCTCCGCTCAGACCGCCCTCGCATCAGCCAACTGGAATCTCGAGGAAGCTGTTGCACTCTACTTTGCTGCTCAAGAAGGCGGCAGCGACAATGAGGAGGTCGACGAGCCAGCAGCCGCTCCCACGCAAAGTGCACCACAGCCTTCTTCATCCACCACATCTGGCCGTAGGACCGGCGCACCAGCCGCTGGAGGTGGGGTGAGAACACTACGCGACCTGCAGGCCTCGGCAGACGACGATGATGAGGACGACGAGGACAAGAAAAAGAGGGACTTGTTTGCTGGCGGCGAGAAGAGCGGTTTGGCGGTGCAGGACCCGTCTAGAGGCGGCAGCGGCGGTGGGCGCGGGACCGATCACTTCCAAAACATCCTTTCACAAGCTCGCAACAACGCACCGCGTGCACCTGGTGGTGACGACGATGATGAAGACGAGCCTTCTGGACCTTCAAGATCCAGCAACTTCAGTGGCCGTGCTCAGACCCTTGGGGGCGACGATGCGCCATCCCGTGTCGTTGCAGACCCTTCCGCTGCTCCTGCTGCCGGTCGTCGTCCAGGCGGTGCTAGCCTCCCTCGGATCAGCCGCACCATGCACCTCTGGGCTGACGGCGTGAGCATTGACGATGGACCCCTCTTCCGATTCGACGACCCAGCAAACCAGCCTCTCATGGAACAGATCAACCAGGGCCACGCCCCTCTTAGCATGCTTGACGTTCAGCCTGGACAGGAAGTCGACCTCAACCTCGACCCGCACAAGGATGAAAACTATGTCAAGCCCAAGCCGAAGTACAAGCCTTTCGGCGGCTCTGGTCAGCGTCTCGGGTCGCCTACTCCTGGTGTCGCCGCTGCTTCGTCTTCAAGTACCGCTGCCGCACCCGCTTCCGCACCTACCCAGCAGTCTCCGGCCGCGGGTCCCGTCAACGAGGTCGACGAAAGCGTTCCCACAATCACCCTGCAGATCCGCCTCGGCGATGGTAGCCGTGTGCAATCCCGCTTCAACACCACTCAAACCATCGGCGACGTCTACAACTTTGTCAGTCGTGCTTCTACTGTAAGCGGCGACAGGCAATGGGCGCTGATGACGACTTTCCCTTCGAAGGAGCTGGAAGATAAGAGCGTCATTTTGGGTGACATGAGCGATTTCAAGCGCGGCGGTGTGGTTGTTCAGAAATGGAAATGATCGATTGGCTGGCACGGCATGTACTGGTATGAGAGAACACGATGGATGAAGGTTCGACTTACAAGGGCTTCCAATATGAGGAGCTTGAATGGACCACGGCACCGATCGGAGTCTGTTTACGTGTTATGGACGGCAGATTCTTCAAGATAGCAAGCAATATCGACCTGGTCAACGACGTCAATCGGTCAAAGTTAGAACAGCTATCAAATGATGGAACTTTCGATCCTACCATTCTGACGAAATTTTCTATTCTCTTCCCACAGTGTCGCAAGTCCTCACCCCTAAGTCGCCTTGACAACATACAAGACAATCTATACATAGTAAGTTAGTCAGTGACTTGGCTTCAAAATCAGCTGTTAGCAAGTCTCATAGTTTTAGGATAAATCATAACAGTACTGTTGACATTAGTCTGATAAACTGATGTAATTAAGCTATTGTTTGATCTATATTAATTAACAAGACAATATTAGAAGTTTAGTATTCATAAGCTACATAAGTTAGTATAAGCTATGTTTGTAAGAAGCTCCTAAAAGTCGATTGTTAGGAAGCTTAGTATATAAATTAGCTTCTTAACTTGACTTAGCTAGTACTTATTAAGCTATAAACTTATTAAGCTTGTGATTTCAGAGAGCAAAGCTATAAGACTCTATATAAGTAGTTTCTACTAAGATTAGAAAGCCTTAACTAGTCTCAAACAATAGTAACGTGACTGTAGGGGATATGAATCAGTAGGGGAAGTGAATCACTTTTCTGTTTTCAAATTTTTAAATATGGATAACTAACTCACTAACGCCGTAATAAACTAACTAACTAAGCTAACTCATCAACTGATTCGTCTTCCTCCTCCTCCGAAGAAATCAATATGTATTTCGTCTTTTTTCCTCCTTTTTTTGTCTTTTTCTTTTTAGTCCCCTCTTTGAGATCCTGGACTACCCTAAGGATATCCTCCTTTGTAAGGAGGTATTTGCCTTTTAGAGCCACTCTTTTGCCCGTTTTACGCGTTCTACATGTATTCAGTAGTGCATCCTTCTCGTGTAGCTCCCTCCGAGCTAAGATCGCATTAGTATCTCGATCTTCGGCAAAGTCAATCAAATCCCGGATAAGGTCTCGAGCTGAACTCGGTATATCTCTATCATTTTGAACGAGGCCGACAATCTAACGTAGATTGAGAGCCTTAGGGGTACGCGGACTACCCCTAGCTCTTAGAATCCGAGA
>Ga0265797_10000133_pt1 | contig 141583 bp, 130 predicted proteins | sample P2T30metagenome_FD_192433 | JGI IMG/M metagenome (GOLD analysis project Ga0265797, IMG submission 192433) | Plant litter microbial communities from East Loma Ridge, Irvine, California - P2 T30 | ecosystem: Environmental > Terrestrial > Plant litter > Unclassified | place: USA: California...
ACGCAATCACCCCAGCGTCTCGTCGATCCCCCGACACGCCACCAGCAATTCCTTGACCGCGTCGACCGAGACCGAAAGATTGGCCTTCGCCTCCTCGTCCAGCTGGATCTCGACGATCTTCTCCACGCCGCCGGCGCCGATCACCACCGGCACGCCGACATACAGGTCGCTGATGCCATATTGGCCATCGACATAGGCTGCCGCCGGCAGGACGCGCTTCTGATCGTAGAGATAGGCTTCAGCCATCGCGATGCCGCTGGTCGCGGGCGCATAATAAGCCGAACCGGTCTTCAGCAGTGCGACGATCTCGCCGCCGCCGCCCCGCGTGCGCTTGACGATCGCGTCGATCTTCTCCTGCGTGGACAGGCCCATTTCGATGAGGTCCGGAACGGGGATGCCCGAAATCGTGGAATAGCTGATGACCGGGACCATCGTGTCGCCATGGCCGCCCAGCACGAAGCTGGTGACGTCCTTGACCGAAACCTTGAATTCGTCCGCCAGGAAATGGCTGAACCGCGCCGAATCCAGCACGCCGGCCATGCCGACGACCTTGTGATGCGGCAGGCCCGAAAATTCGCGCAGCGCCCACACCATCGCATCGAGCGGGTTGGTGATGCAGATCACGAACGCGTCGGGCGCATTGTTCTTGATGCCCTCGCCGACCGCCTTCATCACCTTCAGGTTGATGCCGAGCAGGTCGTCACGGCTCATGCCGGGCTTGCGCGCCACGCCCGCCGTCACGATGATGACGTCCGCGCCGGCAATGTCGGCATAGTCGTTCGAACCGGTGATCGTGGCGTCGAAGCCTTCGACCGGGGCGCACTGCGACAGATCGAGCGCCTTGCCCTGCGGCACGCCTTCGGCCACGTCGAACAGGACGATGTCGCCCAGCCCCTTCAAGGCGGCGAGATGCGCCAGCGTGCCGCCGATATTGCCAGCGCCGATCAGCGCGATCTTCTTCCGAGCCATGTGAAGAGCTTCCTCGACCGTTCAAAAATCCGATTGCGGGAGTCGCGCATCGTAATTGCCCGCGCCCGTCGTTGCCGCGTCGCTTAGCTGCATGGGGCAAGGGGGGCAACCATGTTGGGGATAAAAGCTGCCCCGGACATGCTGTGTTACAATCGGGGCGGCCACGCGCGTCATTCCGCGCCGTGCCCCGCCGCCAGATAGTCCGCCGACTGCATTTCCATCAGCCGCGAGACCGTCCGTTCGAATTCGAACGCACCGTCGCCCGACGGATAGAGCGACACCGGCTCCGCATCCGCCGCCGCGAGCAATTTGACGCGATGTTCGTACAGCGCATCGATCAGCAGCTTGAACCGCGCCGCCTCGTTGCGCTTCTCCGGCCCCAGCACCGGAATGCCGACCAGGATCACGGTGTGATAGCGCCGCGCAATCGCCAGATAATCCGCCACGCCGCGCGCGTCGCCGCATAATTTGGCGAAGGAGAAGACCCCGACGCCCTTGATCGATTTCGGCACGCGCAACGTCCGCCCGCCGGGCACCGGGATCTGCTCGGACGGCACATGCGCGCGATCCTCGACCGGAAAATCGGTCAGCCGAAAGAAAGCGCGACTCAGCGCCTCGGTCGCCGCCGGGCCATTGGGCACATACCAGGTCGGGAATCCACCCAGCCGCTCCAGCCGGTAATCGGTCGCGCCGTTCAGCGGCAACACGTCCAGCCGCGTCTCGATCAGCGCGATGAAGGGCAGGAAGAGCTGGCGGTTCAGCCCGTCCTTGTAGAGATCGGACGGCGGCCGGTTCGACGTCGTGACCACCGTCACGCCCTTTTCGATCAGGCCGGTGAACAGCCGCGACAGGATCGCCGCATCCGCCATATTGTTGACGACCATCTCGTCGAAACAGAGCAGCCGCGCACTCGCCGCCAGATCCTCGACCACCGGGGCGATCGGATCGCCCTTCTCCGCCGCGCGCTCGATGCGCAGTCGGTCATGCACTTCCAGCATGAATTCGTGGAAATGCACGCGCCGCTTCGGCGTCACCGCGACGCAATCGTAGAACAGGTCCATCATCATGGACTTTCCGCGCCCCACGCCGCCCCACATATAGAGGCCGCGCGGCGCATCCGTCGGCTTCGCGCCGAACAAGCGGCCAAGCAGACCGGTCTTAGGTGCTGGCGCCGACTCCAGCACATCCGCCAGCCGGTCGAGCCGGGCCACCGTCGCCGCCTGATCGGGGTCGGGCTTCAACTCCCCGCCCGACAGCAGCGCGCGATATCGCTCGGCGACCGCGCTCATGCCGGTGTCGCCGCACGCATCTTGCGCAGCGTGCCGTCAAAGGATCCGATCACCGCATCCGCCTGCTCGCCCCCCTGCATGATGGTCCCGCGCAGGAACATCAGCCGCCCCGTCTCGCCGATCGTTTCGACCAGCAGATCCAGCGGCATCCCGGCCGCAGCCGCCCCGATGAAGTTCGTGCTCGCCTGCAAGGTCACCGCCCCGCCGTCCGGCAGGCGATCTAGCGCGATCAGCGCGCAGAACATGACCTGATCGACGCAGGCCATGATGAAGCCGCCATGGACATTGCCCGAAATGTTGGACTGGGCGCGCCCGGTCTCGATCCGGCACCGCACCCGCACGCCTTCCACGCGGACCCGGATGCTGCCGAACCCGTCGGCAAAGCGTCCTGGCGTCCCGGACCGGAAGGCTCGAAAGCCTTCCGCATCCACCGCGTCGGGCAATGCGATGCTTTCAGCGCCCCCGTCGCCGGCCCGTTCCCCCACCACGCGTCAGACCTGACGCTCGACGACCATCTTCTTGACCTCGGCGATCGCCTTGGCGGGGTTCAGCCCCTTCGGGCACACATTGGCGCAGTTCATGATCGTGTGGCAGCGATAAAGCCGGAACGGATCCTCCAGCTCGTCGAGCCGCTCGCCGGTCATCTCGTCGCGGCTGTCGGCCAGCCAGCGATAGGCCTGCAACAGGATCGCCGGCCCGAGGAACTTGTCGCTGTTCCACCAGTAAGACGGGCAGGAAGACGAGCAACAGGCACACAGGATGCACTCATACAGCCCGTCCAGCTTCGCGCGGTCTTCCGGCGTCTGCAACCGCTCCTTGCCCGAGGGCGGCGGCGTCACCGTCTGCAGCCACGGCTTGATCGAGCTATATTGCGCGTAGAAATGAGTGAAGTCGGGGACGAGATCCTTGATGACGTCCATATGCGGCAGCGGCGTGATCCGCACCTCGCCCTTCACATCCTCGATCGCCTTCGTGCAGGCGAGCGTGTTCGTGCCGTCGATGTTCATCGAGCAGGATCCGCAAATGCCCTCGCGGCAGGAGCGGCGGAAGGTGAGCGACGGATCCTGCTCGCTCTTCATCTTGATGAGCGCGTCCAGCACCATCGGTCCGCAGGATCCGGTATCGACCTCGAACGTGTCGTAGCGCGGATTCTCGCCCGATTCGGGATCGTAGCGATAGACTTTGAACTGTTTGATCGCGGTCGCATCGGGTGCGGCCTTGTGCACCTTCCCCTTGGACTTGATCTTGCTGTTCTTGGGAAGTGCGAATTCGGCCATCGGGCGATCGTCCTTGTTTCTACGGCCCAGATAGCGACGAACCCGCCGCGTTTAAAGCCGAAATGCCGCGATGCGGCAATTGGTCCACTCCATGTCGCAGGCCATGCGGTGCGCCCCTGCCGCGAATCATGCCCGGCAGGGTTGCATCGAAGGCGGACAGGATCAGGCGAGCATCCCCATCGGCTTTTCTACCAGCCGCTTGAACGCCGCCATCAACTGCGCACCGACAGCACCGTCGATGGCGCGGTGGTCGAAGCTGCCGGTCGCGGTCATCACGGTCGCGACGGTCAGCTCCTTGCCGACGACATAGGGGCGCGGCTCGCCTGCGCCCACCGCCAGGATCATCGCCTGCGGCGGATTGATGACGGCGTCGAACTGCTTGATTCCGAACATGCCCAGATTGGAGATCGAGGCGGTGCCGCCCTGATATTCCTCGGGGGCCAGCTTCCCGTCCCGCGCGCGCGCCGCCATGTCCTTGGCTTCGGTGGCGATGCGCGACAGCGGCTTGTTCGCCACGTCGGTGATGACCGGCGTAATCAGCCCGCCGGGAATGGCGACCGCCATCGAGATGTCGGAACGGCCGAACTTGAGGAGCGTATCGCCCGCAAACTGCACGTTCGCGTCCGGCACTTCCGCCAGCGCGACGCCCAGCGCCTTGATGAGCAGGTCGTTGACCGACAATTTGATCCCGCGCCCTTCCAACCCGGCATTCAATTCGCCACGCAGCTTCAGCAGCGCATCCAGATTGCAGTCCACCGTCAGGTAGAAATGCGGCACCGTCTGCTTCGATTCGGCGAGACGACGCGCGATCGTCTTGCGCATGTTGGACAGCTTGACCGTTTCGGACGGCACGCCGGCCGGTGCCGCCGCCGGGGCCGGTGCGGCCTTCGGTGCGGGCGCGGGCGGGGCAGGTGCAGCCTCGGCCTTCGGCGCAGCCGCCGCGACCGGCTTCGTCTTGCCTGCGTCGATGTCGGCCTTCACGATCCGGCCATTCGGACCGGAACCGGCGATCGACGCCAGATCGACACCCTTCGATTCGGCGAGACGACGGGCCAGCGGGCTGGCCTTCACGCGGTCACCGGCGGCAGGCGCTGCGGCCTTGATCTCTTCCTTCGTCGCGGGCGGCGTATCGGTGGCCGGATTGGCCCCATAGCCCTTCTCCGCGACAGGCGGGGAGGCGGCGGACGGTGCCGCCGCCGGCTCGGCCTTCGCTGCCGGCGCGGATGCGGCGGAGGCATCCTCGCCTTCTTCGGCGATGATCGCGATCACCGTGCCTACCTTCACGCCGTCGGCACCTTCGGCGACCAGCAGCTTGACGATGACGCCTTCGTCCACCGCCTCGAATTCCATCGTCGCCTTGTCGGTTTCGATCTCGGCGAGGAGATCCCCCGAAGCGACGGTATCGCCTTCCTTCACCAGCCATTTGGCCAGCGTGCCTTCCTCCATCGTGGGCGACAAGGCAGGCATTTTGAGCTCGATCGGCATCCGGAACCCTCTTCGGCAGACTGTGGCCCCGTCCTTCCGCCATCGGGGGGGCATGGGTCAAGGGCCGAACCCTTGCGGTTCCGCCTTCAATCGCGCACGAACCCGTAGAGGAATGGCGGGGAACGGCACGATGCGGACCTATCTGGTGGTGATCGATGAAAGTGCGGAAGCGCGCGTGGCGCTGCGTTTCGCCGCCCGCCGTGCGGCGAAGACCGGCGGCGGGATCGAGATCCTCGCCCCCATCGCCCCGCCCGAATTCGTGCAATGGGGCGCGGTCCAGTCCGCAATGGAGGAGGAAGCGCGAATCCGCATCGACGCGCTGATCGCGCAGGTGGCGGGCGAGCTGATCGAGGAAACCGGTCTCCGCCCCGCCGTCACCGTGGTGCAGGGCGAACCGGTCGCCTGCGCGCGCGAACGGCTGAAACGCGAACCCGGCATCGCTGCGCTCGTCCTCGGTGCCGCCGCCGGCCCCGCCCCCGGCGCACTCGTCACCTATTTCGCGGGCGCCAATGCGGGCACCCTGCCCTGCCCCGTCATGATCGTCCCCGGTTCGCTCAGCGAGGCCGCGATCGACCTGCTCAGTTAACCTACCCGATTCGTGGAGGCGTCAGCCGACGATGCGCGGCCCCAGCATCGCCATCAACGCCTCGCACCCCACCTGATCGGCGGCATCGAACCGGTCCGCGATCGGGCTGTCCAGATCGAGCACGCCCAGCAAGCGCCCGTCGACGATGACCGGCACCACCAGTTCGGACGCGGACGCCGCGTCGCAGGCGATATGCCCCGGAAAGGCATGGACGTCCGCGACACGCTGCGTCGTCAGCGTCGCCGCCGCCGCCCCGCACACGCCCTTGCCATAAGCGATGCGGATGCACGCCGCCTTGCCCTGAAACGGTCCTAGCACCAGTTCGTCCGCCTTGCGCGGATCCACCCGGTAAAAACCCGCCCAGTTCAGATCGGGCAGATATTCCCACAGCAACGCCGCGGCATTGGCCATATTTGCGATCGCATCGGGTTCGTCCGCGGTCAGCGCATCCAGTGCCTGCCCCAGATCGCGATAGGTCGCCGCCTTGTCGCCGCCTGCGGTCACATCGAAATAATACATGTTCTGCTCCCGTTTTCGGCCCGGCGATCACCGGTGCGCCGGAGAATCCCTAGTTGTGATGACCTCATGCTAACCCGCTTATCCCGAGCGCAGTCGAGGGACCGGCCGAGCGAAGCCGAGGCCGCCCGCCTTCAAGCTTATCGACTTCGCTCGAAGAAAGTCCCTCGACTGCGCTCGGGATGGACGGCTACTTTCAACGGTTCCAGAGGATTTCATCCCGCCCTAATCATGCGAAGGCCGTCCGCGATCGCGCTTGATCGCGCCACGGATCGCCTTGCCCTCCATCCGTTTGGTCTTGGCGGAACGGCTCGGCCGCGTTTTCACGCGCCGGATCGGCCGGACCAGCGCCTGCGCCACCATCTCGGCCAGCCGCGCCCGCGCTTCGGCCCGGTTCGCCTCGCGCGTGCGGTGCGTCCGCGCCATCACCACGATCTCGCCCGCGTCGGTCCAGCGGCTGCCCGCCAGCAGCTTCAGCCGCGCATAGGCATCCGGATGCAGCCCCAGCATATAGACGTCCAGCCGCAACTGCACCGCAGTGGCCACCTTGTTGACATTCTGCCCGCCCGGCCCGGTCGCCGCCAGAAAGCGTTCGCTCAGCGCCTCTTCGGGCAAAGGCGGTGCGTCAGGCGGTGGCAAGGCCGTCAAGCTCCGGCGCGTCCCACCCCGCAAAGGCCGGCGGTAGCGGCGATGTCGCCTGCACCGGCGGCTTGCCCGCGCGCGGCACCGCGATCGTCCAGGCGTGCAGCATCATCTTCGGCCCCCCGCGCGGCCCCGGCCGACCATAAACCGGATCCCCCAGGATCGGGATGCCCAGCCCGGTGGCGGCATGGACGCGCAACTGGTGCGTGCGCCCGGTCTTCGGCGTGAACAGGACCAGCGACCGCCCGTCGCGCACGGCAACACGCTGCCACAGCGTCAGCGCCGCCTTGCCCTTCCCCTTGCGCGCGTCGACGACCATCCGCCAGCCCTCTTCCCGCGTGGAAACCTTGGCCAACGGCAAAGCGATCTCACCCGATTCCTGCTCGGGCACGCCGTCCAGCACCGCCAGATAGCGTTTCTCGACCGCGCCGGCCTCGAACGCCTGCTGGAAGATCTTCTGCGCACGCGGTGTCCGCGCCAGCAACAGGCAGCCGGACGTATCGCGGTCCAGCCGGTGGACGATCGTCGGCCAGCGCTGGAAGGTGAAGCGCAGGCTTTCGAGGTGATTGACCACGGAGGTCACCCCGTCGCGCGGTTCGTCCACCGGCAACCCGGCCGGCTTGTCGACGACGATCGCGTCGGCATCGATGAAGAGAACATTGTCGGACAGCATGTCCGGCCTATGGCCCCGAACCCGTCGACGCGCAACCGATTGCCCCCCGCCCGCCATCACGGCGCGGCGGGGGAGCGACCGGATCAGGCGATCAGCTTGGCCGCGGTGTCCGCCACGCGCTTGCCCAGATAGCGCGCGCCATCCAGTTCTTCCTGCGCCACCGCACGGCTGCCGTCGCCGCCCGCAATCGTGGTCGCCCCATAAGGCGCGCCGCCGACCACCTTCTCATGCCCCATCTGGCCCTGAAACCCGTAATCCAGCCCGACGATCGTCATGCCATGATGGATCAGGTTGGTCAGGATGGAGAACAGGGTCGTCTCCTGCCCGCCATGCTGGCTGGCGGTGGAGGTGAAGGCCGCGCCCACCTTGCCGACCAGCGCGCCCTTGGCCCACAGCCCGCCGGTCTGGTCCCAGTAATTCGCCATCTGCGACGACAGCCGGCCATACCGCGTGCCCGTGCCCACCACGATCGCATCATACTGCGTCAGGTCGTCGACGGTCGCGATCGGCGCGGCCTGATCCAGCTTGTAATGGCTGTTGCGCGCCACCTCGTCCGGCACCAGTTCGGCCACCCGCTTCACATCGGCGGTCGCCCCCGCGGCGCGCGCGCCCTCGGCGATCGCCTCCGCCATCGTTTCGATATGGCCATAAGCGGAATAATAAAGGACCAGAACCTTCGCCATCATGCATCTCCGTCTCGAAAAAGGGTCGCCCGCCCGACGCACAACCGTCGCGCTTCGTTCCGCCGACTCATCGCGGGAAGAACCGATCGGCGGAAGATCAAATTCCGGCACGGCAGCAATGCCGAATCGCTTGCTGCGATTCGTCGCAAAGTTTGAAGCGCTTAAGACAAAAGAAGGAAGTGATGCCCAAAAGGCACGGCGCAGCGGCTTTTTCGATCTGCCCCTTAATCGCGTCTTAACCTTTTGCCTTCATTCAGAGGGTAGTTAATAAACGCAATGACGCACGGCGGCCAGGATCGGCACCGGCGAGCAGACAGGGATTGCCGACATGCGCGTGCTGCTGATCGAAGACGAGCCGACGACGGCCAAGGCTATCGAGCTGATGCTGAACAGCGAAGGCTTCAACGTCTACACGACCGATCTCGGCGAGGAAGGTCTCGATCTGGGCAAGTTGTACGACTACGACATCATCTGCCTCGATCTCAACCTGCCCGACATGCACGGTTATGACGTTCTGAAGAAGCTGCGCGTCGCCAAGGTGCAGACGCCGGTCATGATCCTGTCCGGCATCGGCGAAATGGATTCGAAGGTCCGTGCGCTCGGCTTCGGCGCGGATGATTACATCACCAAGCCATTCCACCGCGAAGAACTGATCGCGCGCATCCACGCCGTCGTCCGCCGGTCGAAGGGGCATAGCCAGTCGCTGATCCGCACCGGCAAGCTGGCGGTCAACATGGATGCCAAGACCGTCGAGGTCGATGGCGCCCGCGTCCATCTGACCGGCAAGGAATATGCGATGCTGGAGCTGCTTTCGCTCCGCAAGGGCACGACGCTGACCAAGGAGATGTTCCTGAACCATCTCTATGGCGGCATGGACGAACCCGAACTCAAGATCATCGACGTCTTCATCTGCAAGCTGCGCAAGAAGCTCAGCCTCGCCTGTGGTGGCGAAAATTACATCGAGACCGTCTGGGGCCGCGGCTATGTCCTGCGCGATCCGGAAGAAATGGGCGTCGCCAACGTCGCCTGAACGGGGCACCTCCCTTCCCTCCAGCCCTGGGATGCAACGACCTCAGACTGAATCGATGCGGGAGCATCGATGCGGGAGCCGTCCATCCCGAGCGCAGTCGAAGGACCGGCCGAGCGAAGCCGAGGTCGCCGACCTTGAGGCTTCCCAACTACGCTCGAAGGGGTCTCGCGACTAAGCTCAGGATGCGCGGGTCAAGCTGAGGTCATCAACCCCTAAGCCTGCCGCCCCTCCTCCTCCGGTTCCGGCCGGGCCGTCGGCGGCGCACGCACTACCCGCACTTCCTGCGTCGGCGTTTCCAGATGGATCCCCGCCGCGGCAAAGCGTGCGATCATGTCGAACAGCAGCGCGCTGCGCACCGGATAGGCGGCACGCGGGCCGGAGACATAGGCGAAACTCTTCAACGTCACCTGGCCGCCGACCAGATCGTCGATGAACACCACCGGCTCCGGATCGGCCAGCACGCCCGGATGTGCCGCGTAAAGCTCCAGCAGGATATCGCGCGCCGCGCCCACATCATTGCCCACCGGCACCGCGAAGATGATCTGGATCCGCCCGATCGGATCGGACAGCGTCATGTTGCGGATGGTCTTGGTAATCAGTTCGCTGTTGGGCACGATCAGCGTCGACCGGTCTGCAATCTGAATCTCGGTCGCGCGCACGCTGATCTTCTTCACATCGCCTTCCTGATCGCCGATCCGCACCAGATCGCCGATCTTCACCGGCCGTTCCGCCAGCAGGATCAGGCCCGACACGAAATTCTGCGTGATCGCCTGCAAGCCGAAGCCGATGCCCACCGACAGCGCCGACAGCACCAGCGCGATGCGTTCCATCCCGATGCCCAGCGACGCCAGCGACCACACCACCGCCAGGATGATCCCGGCATAGCGCACCATCGTCGCCACCGAATTGCGCGCGCCCGCATCCAGCGCGGTCGCCGGCAGATATTTCGCCTCCAGCCAGCGCCCCACACCCCGCATCGCCGCCAGCGCGACGATCAGCACCGCCAGCGCACGCAGGATCGCCCCCGGCGCGATCGTGACCTGCCCGATGCGGATGCCGTCCGCCGCCTCGGCGAACCGGTCGATCACCGTGCCCAGATCGGACTGGAACCCCACCAGCACCGAGGCCAGCGCCAGCAGCACCAGCACGACGCGCAACAGCGCCGACAGCAGCACGCCGATCTGGTCGATCGTCCCGCCGCGCACGCCGACACCCGATCGCGCCGCGCGCCCGAACCGGCTTTCGGACGAAAAGATCGTCGTTACCATGTCGTCGGTCCCGGCCAGCAGCAGCGTCATCGCCCCCGCCACCACGGCGATCCACACCGTCTCGCGCATCAGGAACAGCGCGAAGGGTACATAGCCCAGCAGCGCCGCCACCACACCCACCGCCACCACGCTCCACGCGGCCAGCAGCACGATCGTGATCGCCGCCCGGTGCGGCGGCTCGCCCGCATCCGGCGTCGCGTCCGCCGCATGTGCCGCATCGGCCGCGGCGCGCAGGCGCGCGATCGTCACCAGCACCGCGATGATGAGCAGCGCATAGGCCAGCGCGATCCCGCCTTCCGCCGCCACCCGCGCGGATGTCGACACGCCCAGGATGCGATTCCCCGCGCTGATGAACGTCGCCGCCAGCGCGATCAGCCCCAGCGCCCAACTATGCGGGCGCAACGCGGTCGCCGCTGCATCGCTGATCGGCAACCGTCGCCAGGACGGTTGCCGGCGGAGCAGCAGGCACCCACCCAGCGAGATCATGAACGCCGCCAGCGTACTGCCGAAGAGAAATGCCTGCGCCAGCGCGTCCGCCCGCGGGCTGAGCGCATCCGCCCAGCGCAGTCCCTGCACCAGCGCCGTTGCGGCAAAGGCGTTGGTCAGCGTGCCCACCAGCAGGAACCACAGCGCCAGCCCGGTCCGCCGCGCCCGGCTGCCAGGCGCGCTGGCGATCGCATAACGCCGCCCCGCCCGCCGCAGCCAGATCCGCACGGGAAAGACCAGCAGTCCCGCCAGCACCGCGCCGACCAGCATGATCCACAGCTTGCGGCCGCTGACCGCCCGCCAGAAGGTCGCGCCCTCCTCATCGGCGAACCGCAGCACACGGTGGCCGTCGCGCGGCAGATCGCGCCAGATGTCCGCCCACAAGGCCGGGCTGAGCGGGGATGCGACGCGTTCCGACACACGCTCGCCGAACTCCTCAGCGCGCGCACCGGCAATTTCATCCGAAAGCTGAGTCGCCTCCACCGCCAGCAACCGGCCGCGCTTGATCGCACCGTCGATCGCGCTGCGTTGTGCGGCCAGCGTCCGGCGCTGCGCCGCAATGTCCGCCGCTTCCGCCGTCGCCGGCTTCGGCCCCAGCTCGGCGATCCGCGCATCGACCAGCGCCAGTTCGGGCGTCAACGCGGCGACCGCATCGTCCGCCTGCCCGCGCACCACGCCCGCCCGGTCGCGCAACTGCGCCTGAAGCTCCGCGCTGGCCGACGCATCGAACGCCTGATCGATCCGGCGCAATTCCGTGGCGGCGGACAGCAAGGTCGCCCCCGCGGCATCGATCCGGTTCGGTCCCTGCGCGGCGGCGGGAACGGAAAATAGCAGGAGAAGGGCAAGGAGCAGGCGCATGGCCAGCGCTCTACCCGCTCATGCGCCCCGGTTGAAGGCCCCGCTCAGCGCGCCCCGTCATTCCACAGCAGCACGCGCACCGTCTGCAACAGGATCAGCAGGTCGAGGAACGGCGTATAATTCTTGGCATAATATAAGTCATATTCCAGCTTGTGCCGCGCGTCGTCCAGGCTGGCGCCATAGGGATAGTTGATCTGCGCCCAGCCGGTGATCCCCGGCTTCATCATGTGCCGTTCGGCATAATAAGGCAGCTTGGCTTCCAGATCGGTGACGAATTGCTGCCGTTCCGGCCGTGGCCCGACAAAACTCATATGCCCGGTCAGCACCGTCCACACCTGCGGCAATTCGTCGATGCGCAGCTTGCGGATGATCGCGCCGATCCGGGTGATGCGGGGATCGTCCTTCTCCGCCCAGACGGCCTTGCCCGCCACTTCCGCATCCTGCCGCATCGATCGCAGTTTCAGGATCGGAAATTCCACGCCGTACAGCCCGACCCGCATCTGCCGGTAGAAGGCCGGCCCCCGACTCTCCAGCTTCACCGCCAGCGCGAATAGCAGGATCAACGGGGCGGACAGCACCAGCAGCAACAGGCTCGCGACCAGATCGAACACCCGCTTGGCGATCTTCGACAGCCGCTGCCCGGACGAGAAGCCATCGGAGAAGATCAGCCAGGACGGGTTGACGCTGTCCAGATCGACCCGCCCCGTCTCCCGCTCGAAGAAACTCGACAATTCATGGACGTCTACGCCCGTCGTCTTGATCCGCAACAGGTCCGCCAGCGGCAGGGCGTTGCGCCGTTCGTCGAGCGCCAGCACGACCTCGCCTGCGTTCAGATTGACGACATGCTCGGCCAGGCTTTCGATCGCATCGCGGTGAATGGCGGAAGTGATGCGCGGCGCATCCGCGGTCATCCCGACATAGCCCACCACCAGGAAACTCGCGCCCGGCACCCGCGCCAGATCGCGGATCCGCTCCGCCCGCCGGCCCGCCCCCAGCACCATGATCCGGCGCTTGAACACCTGATCGCCGATCATGCCGGCGAACAACATGCGGAACAGCATCAGCACGACGAACGCGGCCGCCATCGCGTAGATCGAATTGGACCGCCACAGCGTCAGCTCCGGCACCAGAAAGAACATGATCGCCAGCAGCAACAGGCCGAGCGGGATCGCCACCAACAAACGCGCCGCCGCGAACCGCATCGATTGCAGCGCCTGCGGGCCATAGGCCCCCACCGCGAACATCGCCAGTTGCAGCCCGGCCGCAAAGCTCAACAGCGGCACGAACCGCGTCTGAATCGGTGCGACCTGCGATCCCAGTTGCCAGATCCGGACGACCCAGCCCGCCTCCGCACAACCCACCAGCAGGCCGAACTCGATGAGCGCGATCCACAGCACGACATGCGGCACATAATGTTTGAACAGCCTGATCACATGCCTTGTCCGCGTGGAGCGCCTTGGGTATCGGCAGTCCTGCCAGAAGTTTCCGAACATTTCCTGAAGCGGCGGGATTTTCAGTGGAAACGGCACCGTGCACATCGGTTCACCCGCCATGTGCCTGGTTGAGGGAAAATCTGGATGTCGTCCAACAAGATCGTGCCCGTTATCCTGTCCGGTGGTTCCGGAACGCGCCTGTGGCCGCTGTCGCGGACCGGCCGGCCCAAGCAACTGCTCGCCCTCACCGATGTCGATACGATGCTGCAACTGACCGCGCGGCGTACACCCGCCGATGCCGGGTTCGACGCGCCGATCGTCGTCGCCAGCGCCGCCCATGCCGACATCATTGAGGACCAATTGTCCGCCGTCGGCGCGACGCCTTCCGCGCTGATCCTCGAACCCATGGCGCGCAACACCGCGCCCGCCATCGCGCTCGCGGCGGCGGTGGCCGATCCCGCATCCGTGCTGCTCGTCATGCCGTCCGATCATGTCATCGCCGATCCGGAGGCGTTTCGCGCCGCGATCGATCGCGCGCTGCCGCTGGTCGCCGATGGCGCGCTGGCGACGTTCGGCATCGAACCGGATGGTCCCGAAACCGGCTATGGCTATATCCAGGCGGGCGATCTTCTCGTCGAAGGCGTGCACGGCGTGGCGCGCTTCGTGGAGAAGCCCGATCGCGCGACAGCCCAGTCCTATCTGGATGCCGGCGGCCATTACTGGAACGGCGGCATCTTCCTGTTCCGCGCCGATGCTTATATGGTCGCGCTCGATCGGTACGCCCCTGCCATGGCGGACGCCGCCCGCGCCGCCATTTCCGGGGCCGCGCGCGAAGGGGCACGGCTCTTCCCCGATCCCGTCGCCTTCGCGGCCTCGCCGTCTGATTCGGTCGATTATGCCGTCATGGAAAAGGCCGATCGCGTCGTGGTCGTACCGGTGACGATGGGCTGGTCCGATGTCGGGAGCTGGGACGCGCTGCACCAGTTGGCCGATCGCGATGCCGCGGACAACGCCCATCATGGCGAGGTTCTGGCGATCGACAGCGAACGCTGCCTGATCCGGACCGATGGCCCGCTGGTCGCGATCGTCGGCGTGTCCGATCTGATCGTCGTCGCCACCGGCGATGCGATCCTCATCATGCCGCGCGGAGAAAGCCAGGAAGTGAAGCGCGCCGTGACTGCGCTCCAGAAACAGGGTCACATCACGCTGGACCGCCCTTTCGACCGGTCCTGACGTCCGCGCCACCGGAACGCCCCGTACTGCCCCGCCGTTCTTTGCCGGACGGGGCAGTAACGGAGCATCCCATGGCGAACAGCAGACCCCTCGGTGCCAGCGGCCTCACGATCGCGCCGCTCGTACTGGGCGGCAACGTCTTCGGCTGGACCGCCGATCGGACCGCCAGCTTCGCCATTCTGGACGCGTTCGTCGCGGGCGGCGGCACCATGATCGATACAGCCGATGTCTACTCCGCCTGGGTCGATGGCCATGTCGGCGGTGAATCCGAAACCGTCATCGGCGAATGGCTGCGCCACTCCGGCCGCCGCGACGATGTGCTGATCGCGACCAAGGTCGGAATGCTGCCCGGCCCTGATGGCACCGGCCTGCATCCCGCGCGCATCGCCGCCGCGGTGGACGCCTCGCTGCAACGGCTCGGCACCGACCGCATCGACCTTTATTACGCCCATCGCGACGATCCGGACATTCCCTTGGCCGACAGTCTCGGCGCGTTCGACGCGCTGGTCCGCGCCGGCAAGGTCCGCGCGCTCGGCGCATCCAACTTCACCGGCGCGCGGCTGGAGGAAGCCGCCGCCACCACCTTCACCGGCGGACTGACCCCGTTCACCGTCGTCCAGCCCCATTATAATCTTCTCGAACGGACGGCGTTCGAAAGGGATCTGCTGCCCGTCATCCGCCACCGCACGCTCGGCGTCCTGCCTTATTACGGGCTGGCCAGCGGGTTCCTCACCGGCAAATATCGCCGAAGCGAGGATCTGACCGGGCCACGCGGCAGCGGCGCCGGTCAATATCTGGATGCGCGTGGCCTGTCCGTGCTGGGTGCCCTCGATATGGTCGCCGCGCGCCATGACGCCCGCCCGGCCCAGGTCGCGCTGGCATGGCTCATGGCGAAGCCCGGCGTCACCGCACCCATCGCCAGCGCCAGCCGCCCCGAACAGATGGCGGATCTGATCGCCGCGATGCATCTTTCCCTCACGACCGAGGATATCGCCGCGCTCGACGCCGCCGGTCGCTGACCGCTCAGTCGCCCGCAAAGGCGAACGGGGTCAGCCCGCGTTCGCGTTCGTTGAACAGCAAGGGCACGCCATCGGGCGGCGCGCCCCGTTGCGGACAATCCGGCCGCGTACAGCGACGGCAGCCCAGCCCGATCGGGATTGCCGGTCCCATCACCAGATCCAGTCCCCGCGCCTGCACCAGCACCGCCGCATGTTCGGCCGCCAATCCCAGCCCAACGACGAACTCCGCCCGCACCCCACCCGGCGCGCGCAGCAGCGTCCGCACTCCGCGCGCCAGCGTGAACCAGCGCCGCCCGTCTTCCAGCGCCACCAGCGCCGCCACCGTCTCGCCCGCCCGGTCGAAGGCATGGGCCAGCGGCCAGAGCGGGCAATGCGGCCCCGGTTCCACCAGCGGCGCGGCCGATGCGCCCGCATAACGCTTGCTCGCCTGCCCCGCCCGGTCGATCCGCACCATGAAGAAGGGCAGCCCGCGCGCGCCCACCCGGCTCAACGTCGTCAGCCGGTGCGCCACCATTTCATAGCCCGCGCCGAACCGTCGTTGCAGGATATCCAGATCATAACCCGTCGCCTCGCACGCGCGCAGGAAGCGGCCATAAGGCATCATGACTGCCGCCGCGAAGTAAGAGGCCAGATGCCGCCGGAACAACCGCTCGGCGGCCCGCTCCGCAAACCCCGCCCCGGCGACCAGCGCGTCGATTTCCGTCTTGGCCTCCAGCAGCGCCAACTGGAACGCCGCCTGAAAGGTGCGCGACGCCGCATCGAGCATCTCGCTCAACTGCAATTGCCGCGCATGAAGATCGAGCCGGCGCAACCGGTCCGGCAGCACGTCGACCGGCAGGATGCGGATGCCGAGCTGATGCCGCACCCGCAGCCGCTCGGTGATCGCGCCATAGAGATCGGCCGCACCCAGCCGCAATTCATCCGCCACCGCTTCGGCCGCGGCATCCAGATCGGCGAAATGGTTGCGCCACCGCTCCACCTCACGCCGCACCGGCGTCACCGGATCATTCGCGACGACGGGATCGCCCGCGACCGACAACCGGTCGAACGCGCGGGCAAAGGCTTCCACGCCGCCCGGCGCGGCGGACAGCCATTCGTCGATTTCCGTCCGGTCGATGCCTAGATCGGCGAACATCGGATCGCCCAGCCGCCGCCGAACCCCGTCGATGCCGCCACCCGGCGCATCGGCCGCCAGCAGCCGTGGATCGAGATCGAAGGCATCGGCGAATTTCAGCATCAGCGCGGCGGTCAACGGCCGCTGGTTCCGTTCCAGCAGGTTGAGATAGCTGGCGCTCACGCCCAACGCCTCGGCCATCGCCGCCTGCGTCAGGCTGCGCGCCCGCCGCAAGCGACGGATCCGCGCGCCTGAAAAGATCTTCCGTTCCGCCATCCCCGTCCCCTGCGTCACAACATGTCGGGAAACATACAGGGTGACAAGGTGCGTCCGGCGCGGCTGCGTGTGGGCAAGAGGGCCCGAATCCAGCCGGATCCACGACGAACCAACCACATGACTTACGAACACAGGTTTACAAAACTGTGACATTAAGGTCGCCATCCCGTAAAATGCTGCTCCGCAGCATCTCGCCTTGCGCCTGATCCTCTGGTAGCTGCCCGCCTCCAGCCCGATCGAATCGATCGCCGCCGGCATGAACTGTGCCCCTGCTGCAACAGATGCGATCCGATTTGCGGTGCCTTGCAACCGCGGAACGATCCAGCGGTTTCGATGGGGCTGCCACCGGACGGAAACGCGGTCGGTGGCAAAGTAGATTAGCTTGAACGGAAGGTTATCCGATGAACAAACTCCTCCTCGCCGCGCTCGTGGGCGCCGCCATGACCCCCGCCGCTGCCTTCGCGCAGGACACCGCACCGGACGGCACCAGCGCCTTCGGTTTCGAGCCGTATTTCGGCGTCCAGGGCGGCTACCATGATTTCGACAGCGACAATCGCGGTTCGCTGAGCAGCAACTGCAATGGCGCGTCGGGTTGCCCGGATGGCGGCTTGGTTGAAGGTTTCGTCGGCGCGAACATCCCGGTCGGCCCGGCTTTCGTCGGCGTCGAAGGTAACGTCGCCAAGGGCTTCAAGGGCCTTGATTGGGAATATGGCGTCATGGGCCGCGTCGGCGCACGCGCCGGTGATTCGGGCCTGATCTACGTCAAGGCCGGCTACCAGTGGGTCGACACCAAGGAAAAGGGCAAGGACGACGATTGGGCCTATGGTCTCGGCGTCGAAGTCGGCCCGAAGGACATCGGTCTCGGCGGCCTGACCGGCAATTCGGGTGCGCGTCTGCGCCTCGAAGCGACCACCTATGACTTCCAGAGCATCCGTCCGATGGCTGGTATCGTCTTCCACCTCTGATCCGAAAACGGTCCTCCGGGACCGCTTCGTCACGATCCGGGCGCGGTTTCTTCGGAAACCGCGCCCGTTTTCGTATCGGGTGATGTCCGGATGGTCGGACGGGCCATTCCCGCTGGAAGGCCGATGGCTTCGGGCTGAAGGATTGAAATCCCCGCTCATCCCGAGCGCAGTCGAGGGACGCCGAGCGAAGCCGAGGCCACCAGCCTTCGAGCTTCTCGACTACGCTCGGGATGGACGGCTGCCTCAAGTGATTCCGGATGATGATGTCATTCCGACCCCATCACCCTCCAGCCGACCCCCTCACCCCTTCGGCATCAACTCCAGCGCTGCCGTCACCATCGCCTCCGTCGCCGTGGAGATCGTCACCGCCGCATCCGGCGCCCAGAACGGGCTGTGGATCGAGGCCAGCTTCGTGATGTCGCCCTTGGCCGCGTCCCATTTCGCGTGCGGCACGCCGCCCACCCAGAAGAGCAGGCTCTGCACGCCGTCCTGATCCAGGCTGAAGCGGCTGAAATCCTCACCGCCCATCTGCGCGCGCTGCTGTGTCACCCGCTCCTTGCCGAACCGCTTCGCAAAGGCCGTCGTCAGCCGCCCCGTCACCGGCTGCGTGTTGAACATGGCGGGGGTGAATTCGTCCTTCACCACCATCACCGGCATCCGGTCCTCCGGCATCCCCGCCGCGATCGCCTCGCCACGTGCGATCCGCCCGATCCCGTCCAGCAGGGTCTTGCGCACCGCCGGCGTATAGCTACGCACCGTCAGTTGCAGCTTCGCTTCGTCGGGAATGATATTATGCTTCGTCCCCGCCAGGAAGCTGCCGACCGTCACCACCCCGGCCTCCTGCGCATCGATTTCGCGCGCGACCAAAGTCTGCAGCGCCGTCACGATCCGCGCCGCCAGCACGACCGGATCCTTCGCCAGTTGCGGATAGGCGCCATGCCCGCCCACGCCCTTCACCAGCAGATCGACTGAATCCACATTCGCCATCGTATAGCCGTCGGCATAGCCGATCGTCCCGGCGGGCAAGGCCGCGCTGTCATGGAAGGCGACGGCGAAGGCCGGCTTCGGAAACCGCGTATACAGCCCGTCGTCCAGCATCGCCTTCGCACCCGATCCGATCTCCTCGGCCGGCTGCGCCACCATCACCAGCGTGCCCGACCAGCGATCCTTCATCGCCGCCATCCGCCGCGCCGTCCCGATCCACGCGGTCATATGCGTGTCATGGCCGCAGGCATGCATCACGCCGGTCGTCGCCCCCTCGCGCGTCTTCGCCGTCACCGTGCTGGCAAAGGGCAGCCCCGTCCGTTCGACCAGCGGCAGCGCGTCCATATCCGCGCGCAGCAGCACCACCGGCCCCGGCCCGTTCTTCAGCACCGCGACGACGCCGGTCTTGCCGACCCCCGTCGTCACGGTGAAGCCCAGCCGCTTCGCCTCCGCCGCCAGAATGCCCGCGCTCCGCACCTCTTCGAAACTGAGTTCGGGATGCGTGTGCAGATCCCGGTAGATCGTCAGCAATTGCGGCAGGTCGCCCTTCACCCCGTCCGCCAGCGGATCGGCCAGCGCCGGGGACGCGATTAGGGCAAAGGCGGCCAGAGCCAGTTTCATCGTCATCGTCATACCCCTTCGCGCCCGGTTCAGGCCGGGACCAGTTCCATCACATCGAACAGCGATTCCCAGCGCGGGGCCGGCAGCAGCAGCCGCCACCGTCTCGCGCCGATCCGCTCCACCGCGCCCGCCATGTCGCGTTCCGGATCGCGGCCATAATCCAGCGCGCGCCGTTCATCGCCCAGCACCATCGTGCCCAGAAAGATCATCCGCTCGCCGTCCTGCGGATAGAGCGTGCCGATCGGTCGCTGCGATCCGTCCAGCTTGACGAAGGACAGCGCGCCCGGACGCCCCGCATCGATCCGGCAGCGGAATGCCGGATAAGCGGTATATTCGGGCAGGCCCCGCCCCTGCGCGCCGATCTTGAGGATACGGCAGCGATAGTCCCCCACCGGCGGCACCGGCCCCGGCAATCCGCGATCCGGTTCCAGCAGCACGCCTTCCGCCGCGATCTTCGCCCCCGCCCCCGATGCCTTTGCGCGCGCCAGGGCCGCGATCATCGTGTCGCGCCATCCCCGCAACCGCGCCCGGTCGGCACTGGTGGCGATGGACCGCCAGCCGCCTTCCACGATGCGCGGCGGTGCCGGGGTCGCCGCCGGCCGCTGCGGCGCTGGCCCATGGCAACCCGCGGCAGCGCACAGGATCGGCAGGACGGACAAGGTTCGACGCATGACGGCTCCCGCGGATCGCCCGAGCATAGCCCGATCCCCCCCGCGCGCAACCGCCCGCGCCACCCCCGTCACGCCGCCGTCCAGCCCCCGTCCATCGACAGGTTCGCGCCCGTGATCGCCTTCGCCGCCTCCCCGCACAGGAACAGCGCCAGCGCCGCCACCTGTTCGGACGTCACGAATTCCTTCGTCGGCTGCGCGGCCAGCAGCACATCGTTGATGACCTGTTCGCGCGTCAGTCCACGCGTCTTCATCGTGTCGGGGATCTGGCTTTCCACCAGCGGCGTCCACACATAGCCGGGGCTGATGCAGTTGGCGGTGATGCCATGCTGCGCCACTTCCAGCGCCACCGTCTTGGTCAACCCGACCAGCCCGTGCTTGGCGGCCACATAGGCCGCCTTGTTGGGGCTGGCGACCATCGAATGGGCGGATGCGGTGCTGATGATCCGCCCCCATCCCCTCGCCTTCATGCCCGGCACCGCGGCACGGATCATGTGGAAGGCGGATGTCAGGTTGATCGCCAGGATCGCATCCCATTTCTCGATCGGGAATTCATCGACCGGCGCGACATATTGGATGCCGGCATTGTTGATGACGATGTCCGGCCCGCCCAAAGTGGCGGCGCATTCGGCCACCATCGCGGCGATCTGGTCGGGCTTCGTCATGTCGGCGCCGCTATAGGCCGCCTTCGCGCCCGACAGCGTCTCCAGTCCCTTGCGCTCCGTCTCGATCGCGCCGGCGTCGCCGAATCCGTTGATCATCACCGCCGCGCCCTCGGCGGCCAGCGCCTTGGCATAAGCCAGTCCGATGCCCGAGGTGGAACCGGTCACCAATGCCGTCTTGCCTTGCAGGAACATCCCGATCTCCCAGATCAGTCAAAAACCACGATGCGTCCCCCGGCGCAGGCCGGGGCCTTGGTGAAACGCCTGAAACCCCTATCGCCGCCCCATATCGAAGGCCGCGGTCTTCCCGTCGAGAATATTGCTCGCCACCAGCCCGGCATGGGTCATCGTCTCGGCCACCGCCGCCCGGCCCGCCGCCCAATGTTCGGCCATGGTCCGCGCCGAGAACTCGTAATCGCGCGATCCACCTTCCCACGCATTGGCGCGGTAGATCAGCTGAACGACATTGGCGGCATATTCCCGCGCGGACGCGCGCAGCGCCGCAACATCCGGGTCGTCCGCCAGATCCTCCGGCAGCTTGGCCAGCACCCGGCGGATCAGCTCGCGTTCCCCGCGCAGCCGGATCAGATTGTCGGACACCTGTCGCGTCCGGCTGCTGAACTGGATCTCCTTCGCCCGCGCCGCCACGTCCATGATCGTGCGCGGATGCTCGTTCGATGCGGGGAACAGATCGACCTGGAACACCAGCATGTCCGCCACCTGCGTATCCAGCACATGGCTGAGCGGCGTGTTGGACACCAGCCCGCCATCCCAATAGCAACGCCCGTCAATCTCCACCGGCGGCAATCCCGGCGGCAACGCGCCCGACGCCATCACATGCCGCGCATCCAGCCTTTCGGTCGCGCTGTCGAAATAACGGAAATTCCCGCTGTCGACATCGACCGCGCCCACCGACACCCGGATCGGCCCGTCATTCAGCAGATCCCAGTCGATCAGCGCGTTCAGCGTCTCGCGCAGCGGCGCGGTGTCGTAGAAACTCAGCGCATCGGGCGTACCGGGAATGGCGAGCAGCGGCGGCACCATCCGCGGCTTGAAGAAGCCCGGCACGCCGAAGGTCGCCACCATCGCCGCCGACCATTCATGCAGCCATTCCCGCGCATCGTTGGTCTGCCAGATCGGGAAACTGGGCAGCATCCCCGACAGCATCGTCCAGAACTGCCGCAGCCGCTCCACCCGCCGTTCGGCGGGGTTGCCCGCGATGATCGCGGCATTCACCGCCCCGATCGAAATGCCCGCAACATGATCGATCTCGATCCCGGCTTCCAGCAACGCCTCATAGATTCCGGCCTGATAGGAACCAAGCGCGCCGCCCCCCTGCAGGACGAGCGCAACCTCGTCCGGCAAGGGCAAGGCGCGTTCGCGGCGCGGCCGCCGCGCGGGATCGCGATCGGCCATCAGCGGGCCGCGCGCTGCGACCAGGCGACCAGCGGCGCACGGTGCGCCGCCTTCAGCCCGGCACGATAGCGGATCTGCGACACCGCCGTGTCCGCGCCCTGCCGCGATGCGGGCGGCAGGTTCGCCGTCGCATAGGCGGTCACGCGCGTCGCCACCGCCGGGTCGGATGCCTGCCCGGCCAGCCCGACGATGTAGCGCGGCCGCGAACTCGCCTCCACGAGCGCATTCACCTGATCCTTGTGCGCCACTGCCCAGTCGAAGGTCAGCGCCGGATGCGCATAGGCCGCACCACGGATCAGGTTCGCCCGGTCCGGCACCGTCGCCTCGTTGGTCAGCGCCAGATCCAGCGCACGCTGCGCCAGCGCCGGGTCCGCCGCCGTGCCCAGCCGCGAATACAGGCTGCGCTTCACGCCCGGATCCTTCGATGCCGCCGCCACCTTGCGCATCTTCTCCCATTGCGCCGGCGTGGCATTGGCCAGATAGACGCTCGTCACCGGCTCCCGCACCGCGCCCGGCACATCGTCCAGCCCGCCATCCGCCAGCCGGCGCACGCCCGCGACGACGTCGGGGTCCGCCATGCCGCCCAGCGTCTCGATCAGCGTTTCGCGCAGGATGCTGTCGGACGGGGATTCACCCCGCCGCGCGACGAACCCGACCCGCGCGAACTGCGGCGCCAGCAAGGCGCGCGCCCGCGTCCGGAACGCCGCCTGCGCGGGGTCGCCTTCCAGCAACGCATCCAGCCCGGCCAATTGCCCCGCCGCGAGATCCCACACGATCGGGTCGCTGTTCGCCGGGATCCGGTCGACCAGGGTCAGATAGCGTTGCAGCCCGGCATAACCGCCATTGGCCAGCGCCAGACTGTCGCCCATCAAGCCGAGCTGATCGGGCAGCGCCAGCGTCGCGAAGCCGCGGCTCAGCGCCTCGAAATGCCCGTCGGCCGGCAGCGTGCGATAATAGCCCTGCTGCCGGGGATTGACGACCAGCAGGCCACAGCCCGCCGCCGTCGCATTCTGACGTGCCGGCCCGCTGACGATCTTGGTCGATGATGCGCCGCCCGCGCGCAATTCCACCGGCACCAGCCATTTGCGGTCGGCCTTCGAAACCGCATCCAGCCCGAACCGCCCCTGCGACAGCCCGATCCGGCTGCTTCCGTTCGCACAGACTGGCTCGGTCCCGCGGATCAGCGGCACGCCGCCCTGCAAGGTGAAACTGTCCATGAACGGCTTCACCGGCCGCCCCGCCGGGCCGGAAATCGCCCGCCACAGATCGTCGGTCGCCGTGTTCCCATATTGATGCTTCGCCATATAGGCCCGCACCCCGGCGCGGAACGGATCGGCCCCCACCGCGCCTTCCAGCATCCGGATCACCGCCTGACCCTTCTGGTAGGTGATCGTGTCGAATGCCTGCGACACCGCATCGACGGTGGCGATCCGCTGCACGATCGGATGGGTCGAGGACCGCGCATCGACCGAGAAGGCCGCCTGCCGCGGCCCGGCCACATCCTGCGCCGGCACGTTCCAGTCGGGGTTCAGGTCGCCCGTCACCTTCGCCGCCATCCACGACGCAAAGCCTTCGTTCAGCCACAGATCGTCCCACCACTGCATGGTGACCAGATCGCCGAACCATTGATGCGCCATTTCATGCGCGACGACGTTGAAGATGTCCTGCCGCTGCGATTCCGTGGACAGTTTGGGGTTCAGCAGCACCGCGCGGTCGAAATAAAGGATCGCCCCCCAATTCTCCATCGCGGAGAAGAACTGGCTGGATCCCGGCGCCGCGATCATGTCCATCTTCGGCAGCGGATAGGGCACGCCGAAATAGTCGTTATAATAGGGCAGGATCCGCGCGGCGGCATCCAGCGCATAATCCGCCTGGTCCAGCGCGCCCTTGCGCGTGATGACGCCGATCTCGGTCTTGCCGACCATCCGCGCCTTCCGCTCGATCTCGCCCTGCCCCAGGAAGAGCAGATAGCTCGACATTTTCGGGCTTTCGCGGAACGTGACGACGGTCTTCCCGTCCGCCCGCTTCGCCTCGGTCGCGATCGGCATGTTGGAGAAGCTGGACTGCCCCTTCGGCGTGACGGCCGTCAGCGTGAACGTCGCCTTCGCGCCCGGCTCGTCCCACATCGGCGCGAAGCGGCGGGCGTCGGCCGGTTCGAACTGCGTCACCACCATCCGCTTCGGCGTATTCCCGTCCTGATAATCGACCGCGAACAGGCCGGACGCGCTCTCGTTGATCTTGCCCGAAAAGCTCAGCGCCAGCTTGTGCGTGCCCGCCGCCACCGGCCGGTCGAAATCCAGCGTCAGCGTCTGCGCGGCGGCGTCCAGCACCACCTTCGCCGGCTTCACATTCTCATCCAGCGTGGCATAGCCCACCGCGAGATCGGCGGCGTTCAGCATGATCCGCGTCGTCGGCCGCTTTACCGCGATCGTTACCGTCTCGTTGCCGGTGAACTGCATCTTGTCGGCATCCGGCTCGACCATGATGTCATAATGCAACGGCGATACTTCGGGCGGCAACCGCCCCGGCTGCTGTGCCAGCGGCGCGGGCGCGGCCCCCAGCAACGCGACCGAACCCAGCAACATGGTGGACAGACGAAGCGCGGTCTTCATGAACGATGTTTCCCTGAACGGTCTGGCCGGGGTCCATGCGCGGCGTCGCGCCTGCCCCGACGATGCCTCCTGCCTAATCCGCCCCCCCGCCCGCCACAAGCGCCCATGCTCGCCGCCCGCACGAACATGGATCAGTCGTTGCAACCGCTTTCCCTTCCCGGACATTGTGACGGCAACGAAAGGGGTTTCATCATGCGGCTCGACGATTACCGGACCAGCGACAATGTCGAGGATCAGGGACAGGGGTCCGGCGGCGGCGGATTCGGCGGCGGCGGGGGTGGCGGCGGCATCTTCGGCCTGCTGTTCGGCATCGTCGCCAGCCGGTTCGGTATTGGCGGCATCGTCGTGCTGGCGCTGGGTGCCATGCTGTTCGGCATGAACCCGCTGTCGATGATCACCGGCGGCGGCGCACCCACCACGCAGGCGCCCCGCACCACCGGCCAGAGCGCGGCACAGGTCTGCACATCCGAACCCGCCAAGAAATTTTCCTGTCAGGTTCTCGCCAGCACCGAGGACACCTGGACGAAGCTGTTTTCGGAACGCGGCCAGACCTACACCCCCGCCGGCCTCAGCTTCTACGGCGGCAATGGGCGTTCCGGCTGCGGCGCGGCGCAGTCGGCAATGGGGCCATTCTACTGCCCGACCGACAAGAAGATCTACCTCGATACCAGCTTCTATAACGAGCTTCAGCAGCGCTTCGGCGCACCAGGCGATTTCGCGCAGGCCTATGTCATCGCGCATGAGGTCGGCCATCATATCCAGGATCTGATGGGCACGCTCGATCAGGCGCGTCAGGCGCAGCAGGCCGTGTCCGAAACCGCCGGCAACGCGGTGCAGGTGAAGGTGGAATTGCAGGCCGATTGCTTCGCTGGTGTCTGGGCCGCCCGCAACCCCAACCTCATGTCCCCCGGCGATGTCGAGGAAGGCATCCGCGCCGCCGCCGCCATCGGCGACGACACGCTCCAGCGCCAGTCGCAGGGCCGGGTCAGCCCCGACAGCTTCACCCATGGCAGCGCCGCCCAACGCCAGTTATGGCTCCAGCGCGGCCTCACCACCGGCGACCCCGCCCAGTGCGACACCTTCGCCTAAAAAAACCGTCCAAAAGCCCTCTCCCGCCTTCGCGGGAGAGGGTTGGGTGAGGGCCTTACTTCTTCACTTCTAGGTCTTGTCAGAACAAAACCTACAACCGCACCAACATCTTCCCCACATTCCCTCCCGAAAACAGCGCCAGAAACGCATCCGGCGTCGCCTCCAGCCCGTCCTTCACCGTCTCCCTGCTCTTCACCTTCCCCGCCTGCATCAGCGCCCCCATCCCCTCATGGAATTCCGCGATCCGGCTCTGGAAGTCGCTGACGATGAACCCCTGCAACCGGATCCGCGCCGCCACGATCCGCATCAGATAGCGAAGCTGCACCGGTTCCCCGCCATTATAGCCGTCGATCATCCCGCAATTCGCGAACCGCGCACGATCGCGCGCGCAGGCCAGCGCCGCATCCAGATGCTTGCCGCCGACATTGTCGAAATAGACGTCGATCCCGTCCGGGGCCGCCGCCTGCAACGCCTTCACCAGCGATCCGTCCGCCTTGTAATCGATCGCCGCATCGGCTCCGAGTTCGCGCACCAGCGCCACCTTCTCCGCGCCGCCTGCCGATCCGATCACGGTCATGCCCTTCGCCTTGGCGATCTGCACGACGGTCGATCCCACCGCGCCCGCCGCCGCCGACACGAACACCGTCTCGCCCGGCTTCGCCTCCGCCACGGCCAGCAGCCCGAACCATGCCGTCATGCCCGGCATCCCCAGCGCGCCCAGATAATGTTGTTCGGGAATATCCCCCGCCGGGATCTTCTGGACGCCGTCTGCCGGCAACACCGCCTCGTCGCGCCAGCCAGCCATATGGACGACGCGGTCCCCCACCGCAAAGCCGTCCGCCCGGCTTTCGACGATCTCGCCCACCGCCCCGCCCTGCAACGGCGCGCCGATCGCGAAGGGCGGGACATAGCTTTTCACGTCGTTCATCCGCCCCCGCATATAGGGATCGACCGACAGCCAGAGATTCCGCACCCGGATCATGCCCGCATCCAGCGCCGGCAGATCGATGTCGGTCAGCGCGAAATTCGTCGCATCCGGAGTGCCTTCGGGGCGGGATACCAGTGTCCATGCACGCGCCATCGGATCATCCTCTTTCCATGATATGTCGTTGCGGCCCGGCCTGAACCCGCCTTCCGCAACCGTAAACAAAAAAGGGGTCCGGCCATCACGGCCGAACCCCCTCATCCCTTCACAGGCGGATCGTTCAGTAACCGCCGGTGAAGCTCCGCTTCTGATCGGTCGCGCTGCCGAGACCGGTCGGCTGGCGATCCTCACCCGTCAGGGTCCGGTCGCGCTCGCCCGCGCCGAATGCGCTATTGGACTCGATATCCTTCCAATGCGCCTTGGCTTCATCCGCCGACTTGCGCAGGATCACCCTGTCGTCGACCCGGTCGATCCAGGCGGACGGGATCGAATGATGATGCCCGCCAGCGTCCTGATCCGACTTGGTCAGGATGATCTGGTCGCCACGCACCTTGTCGACCGTCCCGACATGCACGCCATCCGACCCGACGACTTCCTGATGCTCCTGCACCCGCGTCAGCGAGTCCCGCTGGGTCTGCCGGCCCGTCCGCCAGGTCGAGAATTCGGTCTCGAACTTGGACTGGTTCTCGCGACGATACTCGTCATAATCTCGGTCGAAGCTCTCGATCTGGCGGTCGCGCCACGAACGGTAATTCGGGTCATGGCCCCACTGCTCGCGGTCCTGCCCCGCGCCCAGCCCATAGGCCATGGTCGCACCTGCGCCACGTCCCGCGCCGAAGTCGCTCCCGCCAACCGGTCCGCCGCCGAAATCGCTGCGCCCCTGTCCGCCAAAGCCCGGCGCGCCGACACCGCCGCCGGCAAAGCGACCACCGCCGCCACCGCGTGACGACGCACCGGCGCTGCGATCCTGCTCGGACCAACGATCCCGGCCACTTTCCTGCCGATCGCGGCTGCCATATTCGCTCTGCTCGCCGAACCGCTCGTCATACCGACGCCGGCGCTCCGCTTCCTCATCGCCGAACCAGGACCGCACTTCATCGGCCGTCCGCTCGAAGAAGCCCCGATCCTCATAATCATAACCCTGTGGCTGGCCACGATAGCCCGGCCGGTCACCCGGTCCACGCCCGCCATAGGGTCCATGATCGCCACGCGGGCCGCGCCCGCCGCGCTCCTGTCCATATTGGCTGCCGCCGCGGTCGAAATTGCCTTCGCGGTGCTCGTGCCGGTCGCCTCGGGGGCCTCGGCCATAACGGTCGTCGTCGCGTTCATATGCCATGAAAGCTTCTCCTGCGTTGCCGGAAGCGCCGTCTCTCAAAGGGTTACCCCGGCGGCGCGATCCTGCAGGCAAAACCGCATCACAAGCGGAACGGTTCCGCCCCCCGCGACGAACGGCCGCCCGCACGCGCCCGATCACGGAGGAAAGCGATCATGAAAAAGGATTCGGCCCGTTGCCACCCGCCGACCAAGCCGCTAAAGACCGCCGCACGGGTCTGGGGCTGTAGCTCAGATGGGAGAGCGCTGCAATCGCACTGCAGAGGCCAGCGGTTCGATTCCGCTCAGCTCCACCAGCCCCCTGCGCATCCCAAAACAGAAGCGCGATGTAGCCATCATACGGATTGCCCAACCGGCCGCATTACTGCCGTCGGCGAACGAACCGACGCAGTCTCACTAAATTCCACCACCGTGATAACGTGCAAAAGCACTTTGATGCCTCCCACGCGAACCGGTAGCATCGACCGATCACCCAAACCGGCGCGAAACGGACGGCTGAGACACAGGAACAACCCTGATGGCGATCACCCGCCGAAGCATCCGATACGATCGCCGCGATGCCGGAAGCATGATGACATCTGATTGAGTTACCACGACTCTCAATTCCGTTTGGTTCGAGCCTGTCGAGAACCCTGCCCGCGGTTTTGGACAAGCTCGAACCAAACGATGTCGTAACGGACTGTGGATCAACTTCAGGTCGTCAGGCTCTACGCCAACATACGAGCGCACAGGCGGAGGGCATGGCCAACCGCACGGGCGCAATAGCCAACCGCAAGGCTCAAGCCCTTAAAAATGCTGAAAATATCATGGAAACTGGATGCCCCGCGTGGGCATAACAGCGCCAGCTTTTTCAATGGGTTACGCTGGCTAACCGCTTCGATTCTTGGTTGCTTCTCCCTTCGGGGAGTGATGCCCAATGGCTAACCTTTTGCCGACCGCGTTCAGCCGTTTGGAAGCAAAGATGGCCGCCAGCTACGCGCAACGCGCCGATGGCTGGCCGGTCGGTCCCGAGCAGATTACGGGCCGCGGCTGGTACTGCACCACGCCTACCGTCCAGCTGATCGAGCAGCCGCGTGACGGCCGCAAGCGCCGGTTCGTCGTACACACCTTCTTCCCGTTCCGCCGCACCGATCGCCGGTATCCGCCGAGCGATCCGATGACGCTCGACCGTGCGCGCCGCTTCGCGATGCAGCGGCTGCATTGTCTTGCCGGACGCCAACGCATCCGGCCCGGTTGCGGGCGGGGCATCGAGTGGGTTCGCGGTGGCGATCATATCGGCATGGAGGTCTTCCGGTGACGGCGGATAACCCACTGCTGACCGCCGCCCTGGACTATGCCGCGCGCGGGTGGCCCGTATTCCCGTGCAACGACCGCACGAAGCGCCCGATGCTGGCGAGGGACAAGGACGCCGCCGGCAAACCGATTCCGGGAAGCGGTGGCGTTACGAAGGCGTCCACGGACGCCGATGCGATCCGCGCTTGGTGGAAGAAATGGCCCACAGCCATGATCGGGCTTGCGATGGGTCGGAATGGGCTGTTCGCAGTCGATTTCGATCCGCGCACAGATGACGATACGGGCGAGGAATGGACACTGGATCGGCTGAAGGAGGAAGTGGAGACGCAGATTGGCGTCCCCTTCCCCGCCAGTCTGTCGGTGCGCACGCCCTCCGGCGGCGTGCACGTGTATTTCACTATGCCGGCCGGCGCCGCGATTACGAACAGCGGCAATCTGCCCGACCATGTCGATGTGCGCGGCACCGGCGGCTATGTCATCGCCCCGCCCAGCTATTATCAGGGCAACGACAAGAAGGCGGCCGGTTCCTATCGCTGGCTACGCGGGAATAATGCGGCCGAGATCGCCGCGCCGCCGGTCGAACTCGTCGCAGAGTTGCGGGCAAGCAAGACTGCAAGCGCGCCGAGTGGTCTGCCCATCGCGAAGGGGTCGGGGGGAGCGGACGAACGACTGCGCAAGTACGCACTCTCCGCGCTCGATGCCGAATGCCAGAAGATCCGGGTTGCCCCGTCCGGCAAGCGTCAGGACGCGCTCAATACTGGCGCATACTGCATTGCCCAGCTGGTCGCGGCCGATGTGATCGGGGAGTCGGCCGCGCGCGGCTCGATCCGGGCTGCGGCGCTGCTGAACCCCGGCAAGGATAGCGAAGCGCAGATCGATGCGACGATCGATAGCGGCTGGGCGGCCGGCATCGTCAAGCCGCGTGACCTGTCCGTGATCGTGACGAGCGGCCGTCCGGCCGGCGCAGCGCGGTTGCGGGAGGCGAACGACAACCCACCCTTGCGCGACAGCGAGGATGCGGAGATTCTCAACCGCCGGCTTTGCCAATGGGCGCAAACCGATTTGGGCAATGCCGAGCGGTTCGCGGCGCGTTATGGCGACCGTGTCCGCTACGTCGATAAGATGGGCTGGGTTGCCTATGACGGCCGCCGCTTCATTCTCGACGGTGCCGAAGCGTTAATCGGCGGCTGGGTGCAGCGCACCGTCCGCGCGATTCGAGACGAAGCCCGTGTGATGCGCGAGAGCGGCCGGCGCGATCGGGGCGAAGACGGTGCGCTCGACGACCTGATCGAGACGAAGCGCGACGGCACGGAAGTCCTGCTGTCGGACAAGCTCGCCGCGTGGGCGAAGGCTTCGGAGAGTGCCGCCAAGCTGGCGTGTATCGCCGGCATCGCTCGGCACCTGACCAACTATGGCATCACCGTGCAGCCGGAGCAGCTGGACCGCGATCCGTTCCTGATCAACGTGCAAAACGGCACGCTGGAACTGATCTACGAGCCGGATGCACCCCAGCCCTATGCAGAGTTGCGGTTGCGGCCGCACGACCCAAGCGACCTTATCACTCGCGTTGCGCCGTTCGACTATGTGCCGGGTGCGGAATGTCCGGTGTATGACGGCTTCCTTGCGCGCGTGCAGCCGGACGAATCGATGCGGGCGTTCCTGCACCGTTGGGGCGGACTGTCGCTGACTGGCGACGTGACGGACCAGAAGCTGGCTTTCTTCCACGGCAAGGGCGCGAACGGCAAATCCACTCTGGTCGATACCTGGGCGACGATCGCGGGCGACTATGCCGCGACGGTGCCGATCGAGACGTTCCTCGATCAGGGCCGGAAGCGGAAGGGATCGGACGCCTCGCCTGACTTGGCGGCGCTGGTCGGCGCGCGGCTGCTGCGCACGTCCGAACCTGAAAAGGGATCGAAGCTTGCCGAGGCCCTGATCAAGCTGGCGACCGGTGGCGAGCCAATGTCCGTCCGGCGGTTGAACCGTGATCCGTTCGATCTGCTGCCAGCGTTCAAGATGACGGTATCCGGCAACCACAAGCCATCGATCACTGGCACCGATGACGGCATCTGGCGGCGCGTGATGATGGTGCCGTGGGACGTACAGATCCCCGACAGCGAGAAGGACCGCCAGCTGGTCGCGAAGATGAAGCGGGAGGGAAGCGGCATCCTCAACCGGCTACTCGCCGGCCTGATCGATTGGCGACTGAAGGGACTGCGCGAGCCGGAGAGCGTGCGTGTGGCTACGGCAGACTACCGTGACCAGAGCGATCCGATGGGGCGGTTCCTTGCCCTCTGCACGCGGCCCGAGCCCGGCAAGCGATCGCAGTCGTCCAAGCTCTACGCGCTGTTCATCGCGTGGGCGAAGGCGTCGGGTGAGCGCGAGTGGACGCAGACGGGCTTCAGTAAAGCCATGCTCGATCGCGGATACCGCAAGATCGAGAGCCACGGGATGCACTGGCTGGACGTGGAGATGATCAAGCAGCCGCTGGATTTCGACGAGCCGGACACGATCGATGCGGGCCGATCCCCCGACCCTTGGCAGGGAGACGACGATGACATGCCATGCTGACGCAAGGGTTCAGGCAAGGGTTGCGCAAGGGTTTATGCAAGGCATGAACCGCAGTTTTCCGCGCGTGTGCAAGGCTTGCAACCATCACGCACTACCTTGTCTCACATGCATGCGCGGGCGCGCATGCGGGAGAGTTAGGTTTAACCCTTGCAAGTCTTGCAACCCTTGCAAAACAATATCCCTTCTTGTTCTACTTCAATGCCTTAGCTGTTTTTTCCCCGCAAAGGTCGTGCAAGGGTTGAGCGCGATTTTGCAAGGGTACGCGCACGGACGGGGGGGTGGGTCAAAACTCGCCGCCTTCGCTTCCCCTAGACCGGCATCGAACACCAAGAAAACCGGCGCAAAATCCCCGGAAAGATTTTTTAGCGGGGGTGTCCAGTGACGCGGCGCGGCAGCTTCAGCGACTTGGTTGCGATGCCCGGCATGCCGTCGGCTCCCACAGTCCAACGACTGGTCGCGACGCTTCCCGGCTTCCCCATCGTCAGCCGGGGCAAGGGCGGAAAGGCCTATGTCTTCGATCTGGACGACGCAGCCGCCTTCATCCGGGCGAACTGGTCCGACAGGCGGCGCAGCACGTCATCGCCCGCCTCGATTGATCCTCAAATCCCCCTGTTTGGTCCAACCATCGGAGACACTCCTCATGATCCATTATCATCCCCTCGCACCGGCGGCAGAAACGGAGGCCGCGCGGCGGGTTCTGCTGGCGCAAGACCTGCCCCGGCGCGCGCTGGACGCGTTGGATGCGATCAGTCGGCCCATGACACCACGCGAGATCGAGAAGGCGCTGCGCGGCATCGTCAGCAAGAGCCAGTTGCCAGCCATCGCGACGGCGTTGCGTGGCCTCTCGATAATCATGATCAAGCGCGAGGAGGACGCGCGGCCATGACCACACCGTCTCAGTTACAAGCCGACCAGTCCGTCATCGCGCAGCATGAGTTTCGGGAAGTCCTCGATCGCATGGTGCGCGAAGGCATCGACTATCGCGCGATCCTTGCCGGTGCCGGTGCCGCAATCGCGGGATCGATCGTCGACTGCACCGACGCCCAGTCGGTGCCACGTTGGTTCGCGATACAGGCGAAACTCGCCGCCGATTTTCTCACTCGCAAGGATTGACGCCGAGTCGGCTCGCCGCGTAGTGAACGTCTGTCAACGCGCGAGATGCGCGACGACAACCGCCCTACGCGCGCGATGCACGACCGGCGACGGATAAGAAGATGGCCTTTGGGCCTGACCGTCGAGGCATGCATGAAACACACCCCATTTCCCCTTAAAATCAAGACGCTCGACGATGCAGGACGCATCGAAGGCGTCGCCGCCGGCTACGGCAATGTTGATCTTGCGGGCGATACCTTCGCCCCCGGTGCCTTCAAGGACTCGCTGGCGACGCATCGGGAGCGCGGCACGTCACCGGCCATGCTTCTCCACCACGATATGCAGCGCCCGGTGGGTCGCTGGGAAACCTTCTCCGAAACGTCCGATGGCCTGTTCGTCACGGGCAAGCTGGCGATCGGCGTGCCGGACGGTGACATTGCCTACGCGTTGCTTCGCGAGGGGGCGCTCACCGGCATTTCCGTTGGCTATCAATACAAGACGGCCGACGCAAAGTCGCAGGCGGCAGGTGGCCTGCTTCTGCGCAAGGCTGAACTATTGGAGGCATCGCTCGTCGCGGTGCCTTGCAACCCGCTCGCGCAGGTATCGAGCGTCAAATCGATCCGCAGCGCGCGGGACATCGAAGAGATGTTGAAGGCGGCCGGCTTCTCGAACCGCAAATCGGTCGCCGCCGCCAGCGCCGCCTGGCGCACCCTCAACGACACAGCCGACCCCGATCCCATCGACGCAAAGATCGCGTCGATGATCGCGGAATCTACTGCCCGCCTTTCCGTTTTTCACAGGAGCTAAAACCATGAAGACCAATGCCATTCTCCTCGCCGCCTCCGCACTCGCGCAGGGTGGCTATTCCGATCCCGACGCGCTTGATCAGTTTGGCTGGAAGGAAGCCCCTGACGTGGCAGCCCTGCTGGCTGCACATACCAAGAGCGTCGAGAAGGCGCTCGAAGGCTTTCAGGGCGATACCGCCGAACTGAAGGCCGCGCTTACCGAAGTCGAACAGAAATTGGCACGGCGCGGCGGCGGCGATGGCCGCTTCTTCGAAGAAAGCAGGACCGGCACGTGGGGCGAGCAGTTCGCCAAGAATGCTGGCCTGAAGAGTTTCGAGAACGAAACCAGCCGGCCGGGACGGTTTCGTGTCGAGATGAAAGCAGCAATCACGTCCGCGCAGGGATCGGGAGACGGAGTGGCCGCCTTCGACGTGGACGATACGGTGTTGAAGCCCCAACGCCGGCTGACGATCCGCGATCTGCTTACCGTGCGACCGGTGTCGAGCGGTACGGTAGAATTTGCCAGTCAGACGACACGGACAAACAATGCGGACGTCGTCGCGGAGACGATGCAGAAACCCGAAAGCGCCTATGCTTTCGAGATCAAGAGCGTTCCTATCCGGACGATCGCACACTGGATCCCCGCATCGCGGCAGATCCTTTCCGACGCACCGCAGCTGCAAGGCATGATCGATACTGAACTGCGTTATGGTCTTCAGCTGAAGGAAGAGGCTCAGCTGCTCAAGGGGGACGGGACAGGCCAGAATATCGCAGGACTCATCCCGGCGGCGGCCGCCTATGCACCCATGGCGGGCCTGACCGCCACGAACCGGATCGATCAGATCGGGCTTGCGATCCTGCAATGCGCCATGGCCAATCTGCCGGCCGATGGTGTTGTTCTGCACCCGGCGGACTGGATGGCGCTGAAGCTGCTCAAGGACGCAGCCGGCGGGTATATCCTCGGCGACCCCGGCAAGGACGTGCCGCCCATCCTCTTCGGCAAGCCGGTCGTTGAGACAGCGGAGATGACCTACGGCCAATTCTTGGTTGGCGGGTTCAAGGCCGCCGCCACGCTGTATGACCGGTGGGAAGCCCGTGTCGAAGTCTCGACGGAACATGCCGATTTCTTCACGCGGAACCTTGTGGCGATCCTCGCGGAAGAGCGGATCGGGCTGGCACTGAAACAGGCGCAGGCGCTGACCTACGGGAAATTTAACTAGTCGACATCCCGGCGCTGCGAAGAGCAACGCCGGGAACATCAGAATATTACACTATTTCCACCACTCCGCTTTGATATGGTCAACCACATTCGCTGGCAGATAATTCCAAGCTGCATGGTTATTGGTAGCGTCAACGACATACACTTGGTCGTTGCCGTCCATAACCTCGTTGATATGACTGACAGCCTGCTCCGCAGTATAAGTAGATTTTACGTACCAAAACGATTTATGGACTTTAGCCCAGCTACCAAGCTGCTTGATTCGAGCAATTACCGCTTCGTAGTTCTGACCGGGCGAGTTCAGGTCATACGACACATGTAAGTTATTCACAGTAATCCCCTAAAAATCTGCACCTGCTTATGACGGGAAGGCAATGCCTTCCCGTCTAGTTTCCTAAATCGGAAACGAAAGCTGATTAGTAGGAGGCACACCCGGATGGCGCTTCCCTGTCATCACCTCTGAGACGCGCCCCTGATTGATTTTCAGGAGTGCCGCCGCTTGGTGCTGAAAGAGGCCTAGCGTCCCGCACAGATGACGGATTTCGGCTGCTTTTTGCGGGGTAATAGGCCCCGATTTTTTGCGTTTCACACAACGTTCCTTCGCATATTGCAAAGGTCGGCTCTTGTCAGAACGGGGAAAACTGCTAGTTTCTCTGCGCTGGAAACGCCGGGAACACAGTTCCTGATCTGGGGCTAGCGACCGACCTCAAAATCATTGCTGGCCTCTTCGGGCATCGTCAGTTGGTAGCTGACGGTGCCCGAATGCTTTCTACCTAACAGCGCTTTCTCGAAAAGTAGAGTCTTATATCTGATTTTGCCCGGAGAGCATGCTTACGGCGGATCCGGGGACAATACGGGTACAAACTACCAAGTTAGCCCTTTCGCCCGCATTTGGGCTTAAATCCGTGTCAAGCCGTAAATTCGCCGAGAAACTCAACTCGTCGTGTTTTTTAAAACGGTGTTTGCAAGCAGCACACGAATCGCTTCGGGTCGAGAAGGCCGTGGCTCGGGCTGGTCGGCGATCCAAGCATCGAGGGCTGCCAGTTGGGCCGGTTGCAGGCGCACTCCAACCATAGTGCCAATACCGGTCGCAGGCCGGCCCCTTTTTTTGGCAACAGAAATGCTTGCGGTATCCATAAATTTCTGTGTACAGAAAATGCGAGCCGAAGCAAGGTTGGCCCCTCGCTCCGGCTCTGACCGAAACAGACCGCTGAGAGGTACTGCTATGGCTATCCACGCCCCTATCACCGCGGCTGCCGAATGTGCACCCGGCAACGCTTCGACATTTGCCCCTTCGCGCCGTGACCTGATCCGCGCCCTACCCGCGCTCGCCGTTCTGCCGGCGGCTGCGGAAGCTGCCCCCTCCTCTCAGTGGGATGCCGCACTCGCCCACTACGTCTCGGCTCATGCTGCTGCGAAGCGCTACAGAGCGGCGGAATATGATCCAGCGTGGGAACGGATCAATGCTTCCGCCGGCCCCGCTCCGTCGTCCAGAGTCGAGATTGGCGGTGCTTATCCGCGCCAAATCGACGTTGATCAGCGAGTAACCTATCCGCCCATCCCCCTGTATGATCCTGCCCGCAGTGCGCAAAAAACTTGGAAAGAATGGTTTAGCCGCCGTTGCTTCAACGAGCAGTACCATCGCGCCATTCTCAATCGGCAGGAAACGCTCTGGGAAGTCGAGGACGCCGCACGTAAGAACCTTATGGGCGAACGAGCGCCCCACGCCGCTGCACTGGCTTTCAAGGTCCAGCTGGCCTTCGATAACGACGAGATATGGGAGGAAGACCGAGCGGCATTACTTGCCGATGCCCGCCACTTGGCGTCCGCCACATGATCGCACTTTTTGCGTCTACCGACACAAAAGACTTGCGCCGTTGGAATTACGACGCCATTGCAGTCAGGAGACACAAACCGAGGCAATCTATGTACCGTGCTCCCAAAGTTGCCGTGGCGATCGGCGTAACCCCCGCAGCGTTTCGCAACTGGTTGCGTACCGATCGTCACGGCGGCGGCATTGACCTGTTCGAGCAGGCCCCAGACGGCGGTTGGCGTTCCTTCTCCGAGAACGACGTGTTCGTCCTGGCGACCGCCGCTCAGCTGGTGAAGTTTGGGTGCCCGGTTCCTCGCGCCATCCAGCTGGTGCGGGAGTGCCTGGGCCAGACCAATTTCACGACATGGGAGGGCTTGCCTGCCGCCATTTACGCCACGATTGACCCCGCCGGCGGGTGGGTCGCGGACCCCAACGAAGGGATGCTCGGGATGGGCTTCCGCAATCGGACTGCTGAGGCGGTGATCAAGATCAAACCGGCGATTCTGTTCGCCAACGTGCGTTACAGGCTGGCTCTCAACGGGGGCGAGGGCTGATGGCCGGTCGTCTGTCCCCGCCGGAATGGCCCGGCCTCATGCGTCGTAAGACCGCCGCCCTTTATCTTGAACTGTCGGAAGGCAAGTTCACGAAGCTTGTCGCGGCGCAACGTATCCCGGCTTCCGTACTGATCGACACCGAGCGGCGCTGGCGCAAGGTTGACTTGGACGCTTTCATTGCGACGACTTCCCCCGAAGGCGGCCCCTCTGGCACAAACCCTGATTTCGAAGAACGCTTTGCGGCGTTCGCCGCATCGTGATGGCTAAGCACTTCCCCAATGTTTCGACGTACCGTGATCGCCATGGGAAACCCCGCTGGCGGTTTCGAAGGAAGGGCTATCCGCCATACACTTTCAAGGCTCCGCACGGGACGAAGGCCTTCGAACGGGAATATGCCTGCTGCATTCAGGCGGACCCGACGCCGATCGTCGGAAAACGGATCGTACCCGGCAGCGTCTCTGACGTCGTTGCACGCTACTACGCGGACAACGACTTCCTTGACCTGCGGGAAGCCACACAGATCGTCTATCGCGGTGTTCTGGAGCGGTTCCGCGCCCAGTTCGGCGACGACCATATCAAGCTGTTCGACGCGGAACGGATCTCCCGGTTGATGACTGCGATGCGCGCGAAGCCGCACGCAGCTGCCCGGCTGCGGAAGCTGTTAAAGGCTCTGTTCCGGATCGCGCGCCGCGCCAAGGTCGTGCCTCATAACTTCGATCCGGTGCAGGATACACGCGCACCCAAGGCCGAAACGATCGGCTATCACCGCTGGACCGAAAGCGAACTGGACGCATTCGAAGCGCATCATCCGCTTGGCACTAAGCCACGTCTGGCGTTCGCGTTGCTGCTCTACGGCGCTCAGCGCAGCGGTGACGTACGATTCATGACTGCCGCAACGGTGGCCGGTAATCGCATCAAGTTGGTGCAAAGCAAGACATCGAATGCCGTCAACGTCCGTGTAGTGCCGCCATTGATAGATGCGATGGCGGCGGGTCCTCTAGGCAAAGTCACGCTGGTCGAAACGAAGGACGGTAAGCCGTTCACCCCCAAAGGGTTCTACGGGATGCTGAAGCGCGCATGCATTGCCGCTGGCCTCCCCCATTGTTCCCCACATGGTCTGCGAAAATCGGCGGCTCGGCGCTGCATGGAAGCTGAATGCACCGATGCGGAAGGCATGTCGATCACAGGTCACAAGACCGTCAAAGAGTACCACCGCTACGCCGGAATGGATGCGCGGCCGGAACTCTCTGATGCCGCAATGGACAAAGTTATGGCTAACCATTCCGTAAGGTTAGCCAGCGCCAAGCTGCAAACCATTGAGAAAGCTAGATAATGTTCATGAAACTGGATGCCCCGCGTGGATTCGAACCACGATAAACGGTATCAGAAACCGTTGTCTTACCTTTAGACGACGGGGCAATGCAGTGTGGGCCGCTTAAGGCCCGCCGCACGGTCTGTCAACGACGGATCGATGACAGCGACCGCCACGTCGCTTGTGCCATGTCGCCGGCCCGGCTAGGCTTGTCGGCAAGCACCGGCAGCTTCTTGCTGCGCCGGCCCAAGACAGAGTTCGAGATTCATGGCGCAAAGGCCCCCAGCGGCAGCGCCGTCCCCCGGCCGAAGGCCGGGACGCGCGGCCCCCCCGTCCCAGGGCGCATCCCGGGATCTTCCCGCCGCGACTCCCGCCGCACCGGTGCGGACGGGGCGCGTGCAGACCCCCAGCGGCGGGCCGCGCCCGCATCGCGGCACCTATGCCGCGCTGGATCTGGGCACCAATAATTGCCGGCTGCTGATCGCGCGGCCGCAGGAGGACGGCTTCGTCGTCGTCGATGCCTTTTCGCGCGTCGTCCGGCTGGGCGAAGGGCTGGCGGCGTCGGGCCGGCTGTCCGATGCCGCGATGGACCGCGCCGTGTCCGCTTTGTCCATCTGCGCGGACAAGCTGGTGCGCCGGCATGTCACCCTGGTTCGTTCGGTCGCGACGGAGGCGTGCCGCCGCGCCACCAACGGCGCGGATTTCGTGGCGCGCGTGCAGCGCGAAACCGGCATCGTGCTGGAAGTCATCACCGCGGAAACCGAGGCGAAACTGGCCGTACTGGGCTGCCATGCGCTGCTCGAACCCGGCGACGGCCCGGCGCTCGTCTTCGATATCGGCGGTGGATCGACCGAACTGGTGCTGATCGATACCGCCGCGGGCCAGCCGCGCATCGTCGCCTGGTTTTCCGCGCCCTGGGGCGTGGTGTCGCTCAGCGAAAGCGAGCCACATGTCGGCCATGACGCGGACACACTGATGGCGTCCTATGCGCGGATGCGCGGCCGGGTGGCGGAGGCCTTTTCCGGCTTTCACGGCGCGATCGAACGGCGGATGCCCGGCCCGATGCGGCTGCTGGGCACCAGCGGCACCGTCACCACGCTGGCCAGCGTCCATCTGAAGCTGCCCTCTTATGATCGCCGCGCGATCGACGGGCTGATCGTCCCGTCCGAATCGATGCGGCAGGTAAGCGCGCGCCTGTCGCGCATGTCGGTGGCGGAACGCGCCACGCTCGCCTGCATCGGGCAGGACCGCGCCGATCTGGTGGTCGCCGGCTGCGCGATCCTCGATGCGATCCTGGATATCTGGCCCGCCGAACGGCTGGGCGTCGCCGATCGCGGCATTCGCGAAGGCATATTGCGCACCCTGATGGGCCGCGAAAGGGCACGGACATGAGCCGCGGTGGATCGGGCGGCCGCGTCCGCGTGAAGACGGGACGGGGGCGCACCACGTCCTCGAACCGCTGGCTCGAACGCCAGTTGAACGACCCTTATGTCCGCCGCGCCAAGGCGGAGGGCTATCGCAGCCGCGCGGCGTACAAGCTGATCGAGCTGGACGAACGCTTCGGCCTGCTGCGCGGGGCGGAACGTGTGATCGATCTGGGCATCGCCCCCGGCGGCTGGGCGCAGGTGGTGCGCAAGCAGCGCCCGAAGGCGACCGTCGTCGGCATCGATCTGCTGCCCGTCGATCCGATCGACGGCGTGGAGATCCTGCTGCTCGATTTCATGGACGACAGCGCGCCCGGCCTGCTGACCGATGCGCTGGGCGGCCCGGCCGATCTCGTGCTGTCGGACATGGCTGCCAACACCGTCGGCCATGCGCAGACCGATCATCTGCGCACCATGGGGCTGGTGGAGGCCGCCGCGGTCTTCGCGGGCGAAATCCTGCGTCCCGGCGGGGCGTTCGTGGCGAAGGTGCTCGCCGGCGGAGCGGACAGCGATCTGGTCGCGTTGCTCAAGCGCATGTTCACCACGGTCAAACATGCCAAGCCCCCGGCCAGCCGCAAGGATTCGTCCGAATGGTATGTGATCGCGCAGGGGTTCAAAGGCGGCTGATCCATCAGGCCCGCTCCCGGCGCGCCTGATCTTCAAACGCTTGCGACCGGCCGCTTTACCGCATACCCCCGCGCAAACCGCAAACGGGGTGCGCGCGTGATCCAGACCGTCCAGACCAGTCCCTTCACCGATCAGAAACCCGGCACGTCCGGCCTTCGCAAGAAGGTCCGGATCTTCGCCCAGCCGCATTATGCCGAAAATTTCGTGCAGTCGGTGTTCGACAGTCTCGAAGGCTTTGCCGGCCAGACGCTCGTCGTCGGCGGCGACGGGCGCTATTATAATCGTGAAGTCATCCAGACGGTGATCCGCATGGCCGCCGCCAACGGCTTCGGCCGCGTGCTGGTCGGGCGCGGCGGCATCCTGTCCACCCCCGCCGCCTCGCACATCATCCGCAAATATGGCGCATATGGCGGCCTGATCCTGTCCGCCAGCCATAATCCCGGCGGGCCGGACGAGGATTTCGGGATCAAATATAATATCGGCAATGGCGGTCCCGCGCCCGAAAAGATCACCGACGCCATCTTCGCGCGCACCAAGACGATCGCCGAATATCGCACGCTGGACACGCCCGATCTCGATCTCGACCAGGATGGCGAAACGCATGTCGGCGGCATGATCGTGCAAATCCTTGATCCGGTCGCCGATTATGCCGACCTGATGGAAAGCCTGTTCGATTTCCCGGCGATCCGCGCCATGATCGCGTCCGGCACCGGCCTGTCCTTCGATGCGATGAGCGCGGTCACCGGCCCTTATGCCACCGAAATCCTCGAACGCCGGCTGGGCGCACCCGCCGGCACCGTGGTCAACGGCACGCCATTGCCGGATTTCGGCGGGCATCACCCCGATCCCAACCTCGTCCACGCGCACGAGCTTCACGCGCGGATGATGGCGGACGACGCCCCCGCCTTCGGCGCCGCATCGGACGGCGATGGCGATCGCAACCTCATCATCGGGCGCGGCATCTTCGTCACGCCGTCCGATTCGCTGGCGATTCTCGCGGCCAACGCGCATCTCGCGCCCGCCTATGCGAAGGGCATTTCCGGCATCGCCCGTTCCATGCCCACCAGCCAGGCGGCCGATCGCGTCGCCGATGCGCTGGGGCTGAAGGCCTATGAGACGCCGACCGGCTGGAAATTCTTCGGCACGTTGCTCGACGCCGGCATGGTCACCATCTGCGGCGAGGAAAGCGCCGGCACCGGATCTGACCATGTTCGCGAAAAGGACGGGCTGTGGGCGGTGCTGCTCTGGCTCAACATCCTCGCCGCGCGCGGCGAAGGCGTGCGCACGATCGTCGAGGCGCATTGGGCGCGCTTCGGCCGCAACTATTATGCCCGCCACGATTATGAAGCCGTCGCCACCGCCGGGGCCGACGCGTTGATGGCCGCGCTGCGCGACCGTCTCGCCGCCCTCCCCGGCACCCGGATCGGCGATCTGGAAATCGCGGAGGCCGATGATTTCGCCTATACCGACCCGACCGACGGTTCTGTCAGCCGCAATCAGGGCATTCGCATCCTCTTCACCAGCGGATCGCGCATCGTCTTCCGCCTGTCCGGCACCGGCACCGAAGGCGCCACGCTGCGCGTCTATCTCGAACGCTACGAACCGGCGGACGGCGCGCTCGACCTCTCGGTCGAAACCGCCCTCGCCCCGCTGATCGCCGCCGCCGAAACGCTGGCCGGGATCACGCAACATACCGGCCGCACCGCCCCCGACGTCATCACCTGACCCCGGCGGCGGCAGGCATCTTCATCCCCATCTTCCCACCCGTTCGGTTCGAGTAGGGATCGAGCCTGTCGAGAGTCCGTATCGAGAACGCCAACACCGGCCCTTCTCGATACGGCTCCCTGCCCAGCGCAAGCAAGCCCGGGTTAGCGTGACGTCCTCACGCCTCAGGGCCGCTCCGGCGGTCGGCGGCGGTCGTCTTCGAGCTTCTTTCCGATCAGCCGGAGATGCAGCGTTTGGATGGCGATGAAGCCGACCGACAGGAGGGCGATGACGGGGATCTCAAGCCCTTCCTGATCCGGGCGGGGCGTGAGGGTCAAGGTTCCCACGGTCGCAAGCGGAAGGATGATCCCGGCAAGTATGGGCATGAAGGCCAGCGCGTAGCGGCGCGGCAGGGTCCAGTTGACCGATCCGGTCAGCGACCATTGCATGGGCAGCCGGGGGGCGTGCGCATATTGCCGGTTCGCGCGGATCGACAAGATGATCATCAGGGCCAGCGCAGCGATCGTGATGCAGATCTGGGTCATCGACTTTCCCCTTCCGAAAGGGAGAATGTCAGCTTCGGTCGTTTCGGGAAAGCCGGCCCCCCGATTTTCACGGGGGAACCGGCTCCCGGGGAATCCCGTCAGAATTCGAACTTGATCGTGCCGCCGAAGGTGCGTGGATCGGGCATCTGGGCGGAGATCAGGCCGGTATTGCCGGGGGTGACGGCGAGCGATTCGAAATAATCCTCATCGAACGCATTGCGGACCCAGCCGAAAATGTCGAACCGGTCAGTGCGGAAGCCGGCGCGGACATTATGGAGCGAATAGCCGTCTACGTCGGTGTAGATGGAGCGCGACGCGTTGGACGAGAATTTCGATCGGACATTGCCGTCATAGCCAGCATAGACCTGCCCATCGCGGCCGAGCAACGTGGCGGGGAGATTATATTCGCCGCCCCACGAGAAGGCCCAGCGCGAGACGCCGGGCAGCCAGCTGTTCGACACATCGCAATTGGCCGGGCTGTTCGCGCCCGGCGTGGCGTCCGGACCCACGGGCGTGCCGGTGCCGCCGCCGGCCAGCTCGGGCGGGCATGGGGCGTTGGTGAACTTCACGAACTTCGCATCGGTGAAGGCGCCGCTGGCATAGAAGCTGAACCGGTCGGTCGGGCGGACGGAGAAGTCCGCCTCGATCCCGCGCGTGCGGACCTTGTCGGCATTGGCGAGATAGCCGCGCAACACGTTGCTGCCGCTGACGTTGGAGATGACGCTGGCCTGGAAATCGCTGATCTCCGTCCAGAAACCCGCAAGGTTCAGCGTGGCGCGGCGATCCCAGAATTGCGTCTTCAGGCCGACTTCGAAATGATTGACCTTTTCCGGCTTGATGACCGCGACGTCGAGTTGCGGCAACCCGTTCGCTTGGCTGGGGACGCCGTTCAGGTTCACGCCGCCCGTCTTGAAGGAGCGCGCATAGGTGGCATAGGCGTTGATATCGCGGGCGACTTCGTAAGCGACATTGATGTCGTAGGAGAGATTCCACGCATCATAGGGAACTTCGAAAGATTGCGACGCCTGCGTGCCGCGCTGAGCCGCGGTCCATGGGTCATTATAGGAGGGGCTGTTCGGATCGTTGCTGACGATCTGGCGCGTGCCGTTGGACGCGGTGCCGGTGACCACCGAATTGTAGAAGCCGTCCTTCTTGTCATAATTGATTCGGATGCCGGGCGAGATGGTGAGGCGGTCGGTGGCCTTCCAGTTCAGCTTTCCGAAGGCGGCGAGGCTGGTATTGTCCAGCCGGATGTCGTTTTCCGCGACGATGCCGTTCAGCACGGCGGGGTTGCGGGAGAGCGCGCTGGTCGGGTTGAGCAGCCATGCGCTGGCCGCGGTGCCGGTTTCCTGAATACCGCTGGTGCGGATCTTCTGGTGGAAGGCGAACGCGCCGACGACGAAGTTCAGCGCGGTGCCTTCGTAATTATAGCGCAGTTCCTGCGTATACTGGTCCTGCTTGGTCGGATTGTTGACCTTCGTATAGATGGGTAGGCCGGTGAAATCGCGGTCATTCTTCGGACCCCAATCCCAATAGCGCCATGCGCTGACCGAGGTCAGCGTGCCCGGCCCCAAATCCCATTCGACGCGCGCCGATGCGCCGCCATGTTCGTTGCGCGCGGCGATGGCGGCGTCGAGATCGGTCAGCCGGTCGAACGGATTGGTGCTGGGGACGGCATAGCCGGGGAACAGCGCGGTCAGCGCGGCATATTGGCGGTTGCGTGCCCGCTGCGTGGTGCCGACCTTCGCATAGATCTGCACGCAGCAGATCGGGTTCTGAAGATTATAGTCGCCCGCCAGCGTGACGTTGACGGTCTCCGTCGGTTTCCACAGCAGGGTGCCGCGGATGCCGAGATTGTCCTGCGAATTCACGTGGCTGTTGGTGGCGACATTGTAGATGGTGCCGCGACGATCGGTGCTGGAGACGCTGAGGCGGGCGGCGACCTTTTCGGACAGCGGGCCGGAGACCGATGCCTTGGCCTGCTTGAACCCGAAATTGCCGAGCGAAATCTCGCCTCTGCCCTCGAAAGTGAAGCTGGGCGCGCGGGTGGTGATGTTAATCGCACCGGCCGTGGTATTCTTCCCGTAGAGCGTGCCCTGCGGCCCGCGCAGCACCTCGATCCGGTCGACATCGACGAAGTCCAGCGTCGCGGAAGCGATACGGTTATAATAAACCTGATCGATATAGATGCCTACGCCCTGTTCGAAACCGTCATTGGTGAGGCCGAACGGCGCGCCGATGCCGCGAATATTGATGAAGGTGTTGCGCGGATTGGTGGAGTAGAATTGCAACGTGGGCTGAAGCTGCGTCAGGCGGTTGATATTATAGACGCCCTGCGCTTCCAGTGTCGCGCCGCTGACGACGGAGATGGCGAGCGGCACGTCCTGCACATTTTCGGTCCGGCGACGCGCGGTGACGACGATATCGCCGGGATGGCGCGCCTGATCGTCGGTCGCGGCGGCATCCGTTGTATCCGTCTCCGCTGTCGCGATCGGATCGGCGGTCGGGGCCGCGAAAGCGGCGATCGAAGGCAGGCACGCGGTGATTGCGGCAGTTGCGTGCAAGATGGTCCTGAAAGTCATGCAAATCCCCTTTCCCGCCAGATGCCGCTTTTTCTATCCGGAGAGTAGAGATAAAACTTATACCCGGGCCAAGCGGGGGTTGCGGCAGCGGTGAGCGGCCTAAGTTAGCGCTACAAAAGGAAATTAAGGATTTTCTGGCAGGAACGGATTCGAAGACGAATCTGGAGAGCATGTCGTGTGGCTTGAGAATGCAAGGATTTCTCAGAAACTTGGTGTGTCGTTCGGCGTGCTGATCGCGATGTTCTGTGCGATGAATCTGTGGCTGTTCACCAGCCTGGGGGCGATCCACAGCGCGACCGCATCCCGCGACGGCGCCTTCGCCGTCTCACGCGACGCCGAGACGATGATGACCAGCGTCGTCGAGCAACTGAGCGCGGTGCGTGCCTATACCTTCCTGAACAAGCCGGAATTTCTGAAGACCTATGCGGAGAATGCCGACGCGCTGAATGCAGCGGCGGCGAATCTGCGGCAGATATCCGAGTCGGCGACGCAGCGCGCGCTGGTCGATCGCTTCGTGGCGACGGCGGCGGCATGGCGGCGCGACAAGCTGGACCGGATCATCGCGATGTCGCGCGTGGCGGAGACGCGATCGGCGGCGCAGGAGCTGGCGGGCGTCAAGCAACTGGGCAAGATGCGCGACATCATGAAGGAGATCCGCGCGCATCAGGATGACAAGATCGCGCAATTCACGGCGGAACAGGCGCGTGCGGACCGCATGGCGCGGGTGGCGCTGATCGGGACCGCCTTGATCGGGATCGGAATCGCGACCCTGCTCTGCTGGATGCTGACGCGCGCGATCGCCCAGCCCTTCGCCGCGATCACGCAGGTGATGACGACGTTGGCCGGGGGCGACAGCAAGGTCGCTGTGCCATCGACCGAGCGCCGCGACGAAATCGGCGCGATGGCGCGTGCGGTGCTGGTGTTCCGCGATGCCGCGCAGGACAAGGCACGGGCCGACGCCGAACAAAGCGCGGTGGTAACGCAACTGGCGACCGGCCTCGGCCGGCTGGCGCGCGGGGACATGCGCGTCGCCCTGTCGGATTTTCCCGGCTCCTATGCGGCGTTGCAGACGGATTTCAACGGTGCAATCGGGGAATTGTCGCAGGCGCTGCGTGCGGTGACGCAGACGACCGGCGGCATCCGCACCGGCGCGGCGGAAATCAGCCAGGCGTCGGACGATCTGTCACGACGGACCGAGCAGCAGGCCGCAAGCCTGGAGGAAACGGCGGCGGCGATGGACCAGATCATGGCCACGGTGCGCCAGACCGCCTCGGGCGCGGTGAAGGCCAGCGCGGCGGTGGAAGCGGTGCGTGCGGATGCGACCGCCAGCGGCGCGATCGTGGGCGATATGGTCGCGGCGATGAACGGGATCGACCATGCGTCGGGCGAGATCGCCGAGATCATCTCGGTCATCGACGGGATCGCGTTCCAGACCAATTTGCTGGCCCTGAACGCGGGTGTGGAAGCAGCGCGCGCGGGCGATGCGGGGCGCGGCTTTGCGGTGGTGGCGTCCGAGGTTCGCGCCTTGGCGCAGCGATCGGCGGACGCGGCAACCGATGTGAAGGCGCGCATCCTGGCCAGCAACGGGCAGGTGGCGACAGGCGTGCGGCTGGTCGGCGAAACCGGCGAATCGTTGCAGCGCATGGCGCAGGGGGTGGAGAATATCAGCGCGCTGGTCGGATCGATCGCGTCCGCCGCGGAAGATCAGGCGGCGAGCCTGCAACAGGTGAATGTCGCGGTCGGCCATATGGACGAAATGACGCAGCAGACTGCCGCGATGGTCGAGGAAAGCACCGCCGCCGCCCGCAGCCTGTCCGGCGAGGCGGAGGCGCTGGCCGGGCATGTGGCGCGGTTCCAGCTTGCGGAGGACGACGGGGCCGGGGGCAACCCGGTTCACCGGTTGCAGCGGCGGTTGGCGGCTGGGTGAAGCCGGGGCGTTCGGTGAACCTGCCTGCGCTCGGGATGGACGGTTCATTCTGACGATTCAGCAGGAAGTCCATCGCGCCCTCAATCGACCGGCACCGGCCCCGTCGATCCCCGCACCACCAGTTCATAACCCGGCAAGGTCCGCCGCCCCGTGCCAGTCCCCTCCGGATCCAGCAACAGGTCCGCCGCGGCATAGGCGATTGCGCGGATCGGCTGGCGGATCGTGGTCAAGGGCGGCCACACCGCGCGCGCGAGATCGATATCGTCGAACCCGGCGATCGAAACCCGACCGGGCACCGCCACCTGTCGGGCGTGCGCCGCCGCCAGCGCGCCCGCCGCCATGTCGTCATTGCTGGCGAAGATCGCGGTCGGCGGCAGATCCAGCGCCAGCAGCGTGGCGGCGGCCGCCTCGCCCGTTTCGAAATCGAACCGCCCTTCCACCACCAGCGCCGGATCGGCGGCGATCCCCGCCTCCGCCAGCGCGGCATGATAGCCCGCCAGCCTTTGTTGCGCGGCGATATGGTCCGGATGCCCCTTCACGAAGCCGATCCGGCGATGGCCCAGCGCGATCAGGTGGCGCATCATGTCCGCCGCCGCGCCCGCATCGTCCATCGTCACGCGCCGCTCCGCCTCGGTCGGTTCCGCCGCCGCGATCCGCACATAGGCGATGCCCCGCCGCTCCAGTTCCGTCGTCACCGCGGGAATATCGCCCAGCGGCGGCGTCAGGATCACGCCGTCGACATGCGTTTCGTCGATCAGCCCACCGATTTCCGCCGCCAGCCCGGCCGACGCGATGTCGCAAGGCTGTACGATCAGCCGAATCCGGTCCTCCAGACAGCGCGTCCGCACCCCCGCCTGGATGTTGTAGACATAATAAGGACTGGGATTGTCGTAGATCAGCGCGATCTGGAACGACCGCGCCCCCGCCAGCGCGCGCGCCGCATAGCTTGGCCGGAAATTGAGCGCCTTCATCGCCGCTTCCACCCGCTCCCGCGTGGCGGGGCGGACATGGCGTTCATTGTTCAGCACGCGCGACACCGTCTTGAACGACACGCCCGCCGCCTCGGAAACGTCACGGATCGTGATACGCATGTGCCGTCATTCTCCCCGCAGGCCCCGCCGGGCGGGAAAGGTGCATTCCTTCCTGCCGCCAACCCGTCGCCGAACGCAACCTTCTTGGCCCGCAACCGCCTTTGCCGCGCGACGGATGCGCTTGTCGTCGTCACGCATCCGGTTTAATCGGACGGCCCATAGATGGCACGCTCTCCTCGCTCCTCGCAGACCCGGCGTTTCCCGCGCTTCGTCACCTTGCTCAAGCTGGCGGGGCTGGCCGTGCTGGCCGGTCTGGTCGGCACCTTCATCGCGGTCATGATCGCGGTCGCTTCGCTGCCGGGCTATGACGAACTGAAGCTCAGCCCCAACGGCCAGTCGATCCGCGTACTGGCGGCGGACGGCACGCAGATCGTCAATATGGGGCCGGCCCCGGGGCAATGGATCCCGTTCGATGCGATCCCGCATGTCATGGCCGATGCGATGATCGCGGTCGAGGATCGCCGCTTCTACCACCATCCCGGCGTCGATCCGATCGGCATGGCGCGCTCCGCCAAATATGCGTGGCAGCGCCGCGGCACCGGTCGCCGTCTCCAGGGCGCGTCGACGATCACGCAGCAGATCACGCGCAACATCTTCCTGACCAACAGCTACACCGCCGGCCGCAAGATCCGCGAGATCATCCTGTCGATGGCGATGGAATGGAAATTCTCGAAGAACCAGATCTTCGAACTTTATCTGAACCGCATCTATTTCGGCGGCGGCGCCTATGGCATCGATGCGGCCTCGCGGAAGTTTTACGGCCATGCCGGCACGCAGCTTTCGCTCGGCGAAGCCGCGATCCTCGCCGGTCTGGTGAAGGCCCCGTCCAATTACTCCCCCAGCGCCGATCGCGAGGCGGCGGTGGGGCGCGCGCGCGTCGTGCTCGGCGTGATGCGCGATGCCGGCAAGATCGATTATACCCAGCAGGCGCAGACCGATCCCGCCGATGTGAAGCTTGCGCCCGAACCCAAGCGCAACAGCGTCCGCTATTTCACCGACTGGGCGCTGGGCCAGCTCGATACGCTGATCGACGAAACCACCGCCCCGATCGATGTCTACACCACGCTCGATCTCGGGATGCAGCGCGATGCCGACAACGCCATCCGCCAGAATACGCCCGAAGGGTTGCAGGCCGCTCTGGTCTCGCTCGACAAGGATGGCGCGGTGCGCGCGATGGTCGGCGGCAAGGATTATGTCTCCTCCATCTACAACCGCGCGACGCAGGCCGAACGCCAGCCCGGCTCCGCCTTCAAGCTGTTCGTCTATCTCGCCGCGCTCGAATCGGGGATGAACCCGTCCACCCCCGTCGTCGACGAACCGGTGACGATCGACGGCTGGAGCCCGCGCAACAGCTCGCGGCGTTTCTCCGGCCAGATCGATCTGCGCACCGCCTTCGCTTTCTCCATCAACACCATCGCCGCCAAGCTGGGGCAGCAGGTCGGCTTCGCCACCGTCGCGGACATGGCGCGCCGCTTCGGCATCACCACACCCATCAACACGCATCCCGCCATGGTGCTGGGGTCGTCCAATGTCCGCCTGATCGACATGACCCGCGCCTTCGCCTCGGTCGGCAGCGGCGGCGTCGCCGTCACGCCCTATGGCATCACCCGTGTCGTGCAGCAGGGCACGCAGGAAGTGCTGTACGAACATCAGGCGGATACGCCGCGCGTGCTGGTGTCGCCCCAGGTCGCCGCACAGATGACCGACCTGCTCCAGACCGCCGTCAACACCGGCACCGCGCGCGCCGCGCAGATCGGCCGTCCGGTCGCGGGCAAGACCGGCACCACCTCGTCCAACAAGGATGGCTGGTTCCTCGGTTTCTCCAGCGGCCTCACCACCGGCGTCTGGATGGGCCGCGACGATGCCAAGGCGGTCGGTGGCCTGCAGGGCGGTCGCGCACCCGCCGCCGCTTTCGCCAGCTTCATGCGCGCCGCCGTCGCCAACCGGACCGATCCCGGTTTCCAGTCGGACGTGACCCTGCCCGAATGGCAGCTCGAACCCGATGAGGAAGCCTATTTCGGCGAACCCGACCAGAATTTCGTGGACGATGACGGCGCACCCGTCGCGCCTGCGGAGGGTGCGCCGCCCGCCGCCGATCCGGATGCACCCGGTCGCGATCCGGCCGCGCCCGCGCCGGAAGCCCCCGCCCCCGCGCTCGACCAGAAATGGCTCGATGGCGTGCTGACGCGCGGCGATCGTCCCGAACGCACGCCGCGCCGCGAACGTCCGTCTCAGGAAGAGATTCCGAACCTCTGAAGATCGCTGCCATGGCGGCGGAGCCAGTCCCGCTCCGCCGCCGGATCGCGGCCATATAATCGCGCGACCGCCGCATGAAAGGCGGGGCTGTGATCCATGTGCAGCCGGTGCGCCACTTCATGCGCCACGGTCGCCCGCCGCACCGCGGGCGGCGCGAGGATCAGCCGCCAGCTATAGCGAATATCCCCGCCGGACGAACAACTGCCCCAACGCGACCGCGCATCCCCCACCGCGACGCGCGCCACGGTGACGCCCGCCAGCCTTGCATACTCCCGCGTCTCGGCCTCCAGCACCGCCGCCGCCTGCCGCGCCAGCCAGCGCAGCACGCGCCGCGCGACCAACTCTTCCGGCCCGCCCAGCACCAGCCGGTCGCCCTCCACGCGCGGCGTGCGCGGCCCGCCTGGCGACCAGTCGACCCGCAACTGCCCGTCCTCATAGGGAATGACCGCGCCCGGCCCGATCGCCACCGGCTGCGGGATCGCCGCAAGCTGCGCCTCGATCCACCCGCGCTTGCCCTCGACCCAGGCCAGCGCCGGCCCCATCGGCCCGCGCGCCGGCATCGTCAGCCGCACCGCCCCGTCCCGCGGATCCACACGCAGCCGCAACGCCTTGGCCTGCGCCATCCGCTTCACGATCAGCGGCGCGCCGCCAAAAGACGGCAGCACCGGCGCGGCACGGGAAAAAAGCTTCAAGCGCCGCCCCTATAATTCCCGGTCGATGATATGATTTTCCAGATCGCCGACATCATCCTCCGACACCGTCCATCCGCGCACCGACACGCCCGCCCGGTGCACCGCCTCCCGGTCGCCGGAAATCAGATGATGCCAGTCATACAGCCCCCGCCCGTCGCGGATCAGCTTGTACGCGCAACTGGACGGCAGCCAGTCGAGCTGGTCCAGCTTGGCGGGGGTCAGCCGCACGCATTCCGGCACGAAGGCATGACGCCGCCGATAATCGCTGCACTGGCCGGATCGCCGGTCGAGTAGGCGACAGGCGACATTGGTCGGCAGCACCTCGCCCGTTTCCTCATCCTCCAGCTTGTGGATGCAGCATTTGCCACATCCGTCGCACAGCGATTCCCACTGCGTCCGCGTCATCTTGTGCAGCGGCACGCTTTCCCAGAAGGGCCGCTCGGGCACGCCGCTCATGCCACCCACCGATCGAGATCGGCGGCGACCGCGTCCGCGCTCTCGTCCGCCCGCAGCAGCGCCACCGGCGTCCCGTCCGGCGCGAACAGCATCGCCATCCGGCTGTGATTGATCAGATAGGCACTGCCCTTTTCCGGCGTTTCCCGCCCATAGGTTACGGCATAATGCTTCGCCATCGTCGCCAGTTGCGCCGGCGTTCCGGTCAGCCCCACCAGCCCCGGCCCGAATGCCGTCACATATTGCTTCACCACCGCCGGCGTATCGCGCGCGGGATCGACCGACACGAAGATCGGCTGCACCCTGCCCGCCCGCGCGGGGTCCGCCTTGGCGAATTGCCGATAACCCTGCATCAGCTTTTGCAAATCGAGCGGGCAGACATCCGGGCAATAGCTATAGCCGAAATACAGCACGCGATATTTGCCGGCATAGCTGGACTCGGTCACCGCCCGCCCGTCCTGATCGGTCATCGCGAACGGCCCGCCGATCTTCGCGCCCGCCAGCGGCGGCGCTTCCGCCGCCGGCGCGCCGCTACATCCCGACACAGTGAGGGACAGGACACCGATCAGCGCGGTGACGGGAAACATCTTGTTCATGGCGGGGCCAGCCATGCTTTGCTATCGGCTCGGGATCAAGGCTTTGGGCATCACACAAGGATTTGGGGATGCGGGTGAACGGGAACAAGCGCGCGACGTCGATGCTGGCGGCAACATTGGCAATGCTGGCCATGGCCGCGCCCGCCACGGCCCAGTTCACCGACAGCTTCAACTTCCTGAAGGCCGTCCGCGACCGCGACGGCACCAAGGTGGCCGAAGTCGTCGAACGGCCGGGATCGCAGATCCTGAACACCAAGGATTATAATACCGGCGAAGGCGCGCTCCATATCCTCGTCAAACGGCGCGACAGCGGCTGGCTCGGCTATCTCCTGTCCAAGGGGGCCACGGTCGACATCCGCGACCGCGACGGCAACACCCCGCTGCTGCTCGCCGCGCAAATCGGGTATATCGAAGGCGCGCGCGCGCTGCTGGCCGAAGGTGCGCAGATCAACGCCACCAACACCCGCCGCGAAACGCCGATCATCCTCGCCGTGCAGGCCCGCGACGTCGCACTCACCCGCCTGTTCATCACCAACGGCGCAGACCCCACCCGCCCCGATTTGACCGGCAAAACCGCCCGCGACTATGCCGCGCAGGACAGCCGCGGCATCGCGCTCATCAAGATCCTCGACGAAGCCAAACCCGCCAAGGCCGCCGCCCCCGCCATGGGACCGGTGCAGCGCTGAGGACACCCTCTTCTCCGCCGTCCCCATCCCGAGCTTCTCCCCCCGTCCATCCCGAGCGAAGTGGAGGGACCAGCCGAGCGCAGTCGAGGCTTCCAACATCAAGCTTCTCGGCTACGCTCGAAGACGCCCCTCGACTACGCTCGGGGTGGACGGGTTGGAAAATGCACGAAGGCTCGAACCACCCCGCCCCCGGAAACGCTGTTTCAGTCTCAAACCCCGTAAAACCCCCGATACCACGCCACGAACCGCCCGATCCCCTCCTCCAGCATCACCTTGGGTGCATAGCCGGTGATCGCCGTCAGCCGGCTGGTATCGGCAAAGGTCGCGGTCACGTCGCCCGGCTGCATTGGCAGCATGATCTTCTCCGCCTCGCGCCCCAGCGCGCGTTCGAGGATGCCGATCATCTCCATCAGCCCGACCGGGTTGGTATTGCCGATGTTCAACACGTCATGCCCGCCATCGGCCGGCGGATTGTCCAGCACGCCCACCACCCCGTCGACGATATCGTCGATGAAGGTGAAGTCGCGCGCCATCCGGCCATTGCCGAACACCTCGATCGGCGTGCCCGCCAAAATCTTCTGCGTGAAGCCGAACAGGGCCATGTCCGGCCGCCCCCACGGGCCATAGACGGTGAAGAAACGCAAACCCGTCTGCGGGATGCGGTAAAGATGCGCATAGCATCCGCTCATCAACTCGTTCGCGCGCTTGGTGGCGGCGTAGAGCGACACCGGCGTCGTTGACGCCTCTTCCTCGCGAAACCCCTGCCCGCCCATCGGCCGGTCGCCATAGACCGAGCTGGACGATGCATAGACCAGATGCGTCAGCGCCGGCGCATGGCGGCACGCTTCCAGCACGGCCAGATGCCCCTGAAGATTGGAGCGTTCATACGCGAACGGATTGGTGATCGAATAGCGGACCCCCGCCTGCGCCGCGAGATGGACGACCGCATCGAAACCCCCGTCGCGCACCAGTGCGGCCAGCGGTTCCGCATCGGCGATATCCATGCGCACCATGCGGAACCCGTCGCGCGCCGCAAGATTGGCGGCGCGCGCGTCCTTCAGCGCGGGGTCGTAATAATCGTTGAAATTATCCAGCCCCACCACCGTATCACCCCGGTCGAGCAGGCGGTGCGCGGTCGCATGGCCGACGAATCCTGCCGCACCGGTCACGAGAATATGCATCTGTCTTCCTTCCGATGGGCGCCACCGATGGCCCTGGCATCCCGCCGGTTAACGGCCGATCAATAGAGCCAGCGGCTCCATTCGGCGATCGGACGCCAGCGTGCGCCTTCCTTGCGGACCGCATAGAGCACGCCCCAATGTTCGGCGCGCACGGTGACGAAGGCCAGCCCACGATCCCGGATCGGGTCGCTCACCGCGAATAACGGCCAGCAATCCTTCCGGATCCGGTTGAGCGGCCACCAGCGCGCCGTCACGCCCGGCGGGGTCCATCCGGATGCGATCGACACGCGCCGTTCGATCGCAGTGGGGGAACGCAGCATCCGCCGCGCCGCACCGTCCAGTTCCAGTTGCGTCAGTCCGGGCAGGAAATCGCGCCGCGGTTCCGGCTCCTCGATCCGGATCCGGTCGTCGCCCAGTTCCGTCTTGCGCAGCGCGCGCGTGGTGACGCGCGCCTCGGGATCCAGCGGCAGCGGCGGATACCATTTCAACTGCCGGCGTGCCGGGCGCGGCGCCACGATCATCTCGCGATACACCGCCAGCGACGGTTCCTCGGTCGAATCGTCGAGGCACACCGGCCGCTTCGGCACGGACTGCAACGCCAGCACCGACTGCACGATCTGCTCCGCATCATCCAGCGGCCGGGCCGGCTGGGTGCAGGCGCTCAGCAGCGCGGGCAGCGCGAGCAGGGCCATGGCCCGGCCGGGCAATCGCCCCGTCGCCCCCCGCGCCCGCATGGTTCCGTTCGGTCGCACATCGGCGTGCGCAGGGATGCTGGGTTCGGCCATGCACGAACTGCTAGGTTGTTCCACGCTGCACGGCAAGAATCCGCAGGACGATCGGGACAGTTTTGTGCTGTCGCGCCCGAAATGATATCGCGGTCAACCGGCCATTCTGTTAGGATCCGGTGAACGGACAGCGCATTTCCGCGTTCTGGCTGCGGTAAGGGAGCAAATATGGCAAGCCGCGGTTTCACGCTGAAGGACGAAGAACGGCGTCGACAATTGACGATCGCGGCGCTTGCCGCCGGTCTGGTCATATCGACGCTCCCGGTCACCAACGAACGGGCTTTGTTCAGTCCTTTTGCGGACTTACCCCTGCTCGGTGAGTTTTCGCCGGTCGCCTATGCCATGTTCACGGGCTTCGGCCCCGGCGGTGGCGGCCGCTTTCCCGGTGGGATGGGCGGTCCTTTAGGCCCCCGTGCCGGTGGTCCGCCCGTGGGCGGCACGCCGACCGCCTTCGCCGCCCCCTTGCCGCCGGCCGGCCCGGCGGCCGTCGCACCGCCAGCGCCACCCGCACCGCCTGTAGCCAACTTCGCGCGCCCGATCGATGGCCCGTTCGGCTCCACGACTCCGGGATCGCCGATATCGCAGGGATTCGGTCCCGGTGATGCGCTCGGCGTCCCGGGTGGCCCCGGGCCGATCTCGATCGTTCCCGGCAATGCGCTGCCGACGCCGACCACGCCGGTGCCGGAACCTGCCGCCTGGGCGATGTTGATGCTCGGCTTCGCGACGATCGGCGGCCTTCTGCGCCGTCGCTACCACATCGCGCGGCGCGTTCGGTCGACCGGCGTCAGCGAAGGCTGAGCCGTCCGTCCCGGAACGTCACCGAGTCCAGTTCCGCCAGCATATTCTGCCCCATCAACGAGACACCCAGCCCGCTGCGGACCACAACCGCCTTCAGCTTGTGAATGTCATGGCCGGCGATGTGGACATGGTCCAGCGTCGTCCATGCCATCGCCGTGGTGCCGCCCACCGTTTCGACACGGCCATTATAATGTGTTTCGTCCAGCACCACGCCCACCGCTTCCGCATCGGCGGCGGTCAGCACCACCACGCTGGCGCCGGTATCGACCAGAAAGCGCAGCGTCCGCCCGTTGACCTTGGCCGTGACGTAGAACAGCCCGTCCGCCCCGCGCCTGATATCCTGCACGGCCGGCGTCCCGGCCGGCACCGGCAGACTGACATCCTCCGTTTCCGGCACCGCGGCATGGGCCACCGGCACCAGCCGGCTCGCCAGCACATCCCGGTTCGCGCGGGCGGCGCCCAACAGCATCGTCATCGGGATCAGACCGAGGGCGAGCCAGGAAGAAAGAGGCCGGTGGAAGAACATGCACCCTTGATCGCAGGTCGGGATCAAGGGCTGGTATCGCAACGCGTTTAACGATGCGGATACCATTTAAGCTTGTACGACAGATGGTTAACCGACGACGCCGTCCCCCTGTCGGGCGACGTGGCGCACATGCCCATGCTGGAAGAGACCGGCCAGCAGCAGGATGAGCGCCGCCACGGCAAGCTGGATCGCCGTCACATAATAGGGCCAGCGCAACGTCCGGCTCGATGCATAGAGGACATAATAAGGCGATTCGACCGTATAGCCCGCATAGCGGTAGAGCCGGACGATCGACCCCGGCAACGCATCGCGCAACAGCACGCCCGATCGGGCCAGCACCACCTTGTTCATGTCGATGCGCGGATCGGGCTGGTCGGTCGGCAGCAATTCCACAAAATAGCGGATCATGCGCGGCCGTTCATTGCCCGTCGCCGACAGCACCGGCGCGAAGCGGACGCCGCGCCGCGTGATCCACAGATCCTGCGCGAACGCGGCGGTGCGCGTATAGACGATGCGCCCGCGCAGCGTCGCCGGGCCGCGCTTCGGCGCGATGCTGTCCGGCGCGCCGACCGTGATCGTCCGCTGCGGCGGCGTCATGCGCGGCAGCGTCAAGGTCCAGAGCAACGTCACCACCGCGGCGCCCGCCAGCCCGCCGGCAAAGGCGAACAGGATGCGCCGGAAATTCGAACCCGTGACGATCGCCGCCTCATGCCCCGTGCGATTCGCCAGCACCGGGCTGTCCGCCCGCCGCCGCGCACGGAACAGCCATGCCGCGGGCGATCCGAACAACAGCACCAGAAAGGCGAAGGTCAGGATCGGCAGATAATGGCCGAACTGTTCGAACTGCCATTCGGACAGCAGCGCATAGAGTCCGTGATAGGTCGATGCTTCCCAAAGGAAATAAATCAGGACCAGAAAGACCCAGACCGCCAGAAACCGCGCAACGACTACGCGTCTCGGTCGTTTCCCCGTTGCCCGTCCGTCGATGATGACGTCCCCCGGACGCGAATGATCAGCCATAGGAATTGGACGCAGCCCCCCTCGTTGGGGGGCACCTTAACCATAAAAATCCGATACGTCTTCCTGCTAGATCAGGGGTCCGGCAAGCGCGCCTCAGCGCTCGTGCATCGCGCCGCCGAACCACCCGGTCATCGGCTCCAGCCAATATTGCAGCGCGGTGCGCGCCCGCACCACCACGGACACCTGCACCGGCGCGCCGGGCTTCAACGCTTCGCTCACGCCGGCATCCCGCCGCAAACGCGCCAGTTCTTCCGCCGGAATGCGCACATCGGCGCTGTAATAAGGCCGCCCGCTATGCTCGTCGACGAAGCTGTCGGGCGACAGCCGCACCAACGTGCCCGTCACATTCGGGCTGTTCGCGGTCTTCAGACCCAGCAGATGCACCTTCGCCACCTGCCCCACGCGCACATCGCCGATGTCGCTGGTCGCCAGTTGCGATTCGATCACCAGCCCGCGATTCTGCGGCACCACCTCCATGATGCGCGCACCCGGGGCTAGCACGCCGCCCAGCGTATGCACCTGCAATCCGTAGATCGTACCACCCACCGGCGCACGGACCTGCGCGCGCTTCAGCTGGCTCAGCGCCGCCTCCCATTGCGGCAACACCGCCTGCAACTCGCCCTCCGCGGTGCGCTGCCGTTCGGCGACCTGCTGCGCGCGCTGCGTGCGGTCGGACAGGATCTGCATCCGCGTCTCGCCCGCCGCACTGCGCAGCCGCGCAATCTCCGCCGCCTGCGCGCCCTGATCGCCGTCCAGGCTCGCCGCCTGCCGGCGCAGCGCCAATACGCGCGTCTTGGTGGTATAGCCCTTGCGGTACAGCGTTTCGAGCGACCCCAGCTCGTCATCGTTGATGAGCCGCTGACGCTCGTTCGACGATTGCCGCTTCTGAAATCCCGAAACCTGATCGCCGACCTGCACGATCCGCAGGCGCAGCACTTCGTTGGCCGCCTGTTCGGACGCGCGCCGCGCCCGCAATTCGGCCGATTCCATCCCCAGCGCCCGCCGCGCATCCTCCGCATCCACGCCGGTCAGGCCCGCAAATTCCCGCGGCGGCGCAATCACGGACTCGCCCGCCCGCTCCGCCTTCAGCCTTGCGACTTCCGCCTGCAACCCGATCACGCGCGTCGCCAGCGAGCGTTCCTGCGCCATCAATTCGGTGGTCGCGAACGCCACCAGCAACTGCCCCGCGCGGACGGTATCGCCTTCCTTCACGAACAGTCCGGTCACGATCCCGCCGGACAGGCTCTGCACCACCTGCCGCTCGCCAGACACCTTCACGATCCCCGGCGCCACCGCCGCCGCATCCAGCGGTGCGATCGCGGACCAGCCGACCCCGCCGACCAGGAACAAGGCGGCGATCGCCCCGCCGATGCGGATCTCGCGGCGCGGATCGTCGATCGCGGGCGATGCCGGCGAAACCGACGGCGTAGTCATGGTCACGGCGTTCACTGGCCGGCCTCCTGTGGGCGATGGGAAACGGGTTCGACGCGCTTGGTCACCATGTCCGAAATCGGACCGAAGCGGGCGACGCGGCCATTTTGCAGCAGCAGCAACTTGTCCACCGATGCCAGCAGGTCGCCGCTATGCGCCGCCATGATGACCGTGCAGCGCGCCGCCCGCATCCGCACCAGCAATTTGCGCAGCGCCTGATCGGCTTCCGCATCCAGATGGGCGTTGGGTTCGTCCAGGATCAGGATGCGCGGATCGCCGAACACGGCGCGCGCCAGCGCGATGCGCTGCGTCTGCCCGGCCGACAGCCCCACCCCGCCCATGCCGATCGGCGTGTCATAACCCTGCGGCAGCCGCAGGATCATTTCATGCGCGCCGATCGTCTGCGCCGCGCGCACCACCGCCGCATCGATTTCGGCGATGTTCGCGCCCAGATCGATCGCGAAGCGCGAGATATTGTCCTTCACCGTACCGGGAAACAGCACGAATTCCTGCGGCAGATAGCCCACATGCCGCGCCAGTTCCTCCGGATCCCAGTCCTGCGACGATGCCGCATCGAACCGCACCGTCCCGCGTGACGGCACCGTCGATCCCGCCAGCGCGCGCAGCAGCGTCGATTTGCCGGCCCCGCTCAGGCCCACCACGCCGATGATCTCGCCCGGCTCGACCGTGAAGGATGCGCTTTCCACCGCGACCCGGTCGTCCTGCGGCGTCATGATCGTCAGCTGTTCCACCTGCACCTGCCCGGTCGGATCGGGCAGCCGCGTCGGCACGCGCTCGGAATAATCGGCGAACAACGCGGTCAGCTTATCATAAGCGCCGCGCGCCAGCACCAGCGCCTTCCACGCGCCCACAATCTGCTCGATCGGCGCCAGCGCGCGCGACAGCAGCAAAGACGCCGCCATGATCGCCCCGCCGGACATCGAGCCCTGCACCACCAGATAGGCCCCGAGCCCCAGCGACGCCGATTGCAGCGTCAGCCGGATGAACTTGATCGCGCTGCTATAATTGCCCGCGGCGAAACTCGCCTTCATCTGCAGGCGCGAGACCGTTGCCCGGTGCGTCATCTGCCGCCCCGCCAGCGCGCGCCGCATCCCCAGCGCGCGAACCTCGGCGGCATAGGCGGTGACATGCGTGCCATGCGCGTAGGCTGTGACGGCCGCATCGTTCGCCTGTTGCAGCGGCTCATGCGTGGCGATTTCGTTCGCCCAGGCCAGCGCCAGCAGCACGACGCCGCCGGCGATGGTCAGCACGCCCAGCGCCGGGTGCAGCAGGAAGGCGGCGATGATGTAGATCGGCGTCCATGGCGCATCCAGCGCGGCGAGCAGCCCCGGACTGGCCAGCGCCTGCCGCACGGTATCGAATTCGCGCATCGCTTCCGACCGGTCGAGTCGCGACAAATGCCGTTGCGACAGCACCGCATCCAGCGCCGTCCCCGCCAGCCGGCGTTCGAACCGCGCGCTCGCACGCACCAACAAGCGCGACCGCAGCCATTCCAGCGCGCCCAGCACCGCCAGCCCGGCCAGCCCGATCGCGCTGATGAGCAGCAATGTCGCCATCCCGCCGGTCGGCACCACGCGGTTATACACCTGCAGCATATAGATTGTGGGGGTGAGGTAGAGCAGATTGACGAGCGCGCTGAAGAAGGCCGCCCACAGGAAATGCACCCGACACGCCCGCAGCGCATCCCGCACTCGACTCGAAACGACCCTCTTGGCCACGATGATTCACCTTGATGACACGCCGATCCGGCACGCCGCCTATTGCGGCAGGAGCGGTAAAGGGCGCGTAAACCAGCCCCGGCGCGATCCGGTTTTCCCTCGGTTTTCCGGATATTTGCCCGGACGGGTTTCGCAGGGGGATCGCAGGGCGGATCATCGCCCCCATGCACCGCACCGGTCGTCCGGCGTGCCGGCATGACACGAAACTACCCAGAGCGGGGTATTTCAGGACGATATGGCCGGGCTGCCCCGAATGATATTCGAGGTGGCATGAACAAACCCCCCACGCCCGAAGACATCCTCACGCCGCGAACCGGCCCGGAAGAGCGGGACTATCTGCTCAAACGCGCCGACGATCATCGTCAACGTGCTGAAATGACAGAAGAAGCCGGCGCACGGATGGTCCATATCCAGCTACAGCAGCTTTATGTGGCCCGCGCCCGACACCTGACGGACATGCAACAGGACTAGTCCGTGACTGCAATTCTACCAGGAACGCCGCACCCTATTGTCGGTTGAACCGCCCGAACCGGCCGCGCCTATGCGACACCGGTCGTGGAGTGCTCCGATGAAGGCTCTTGCAACCGCGCTGTTCGGGCTGGTGACTGTCACCGCCTGCGCCGCCCCCGCCACCCGGATCTCGACCGGGTTGCAGCGTTACGGGCTGGATGCCGGACGCGCCGATTGCGTCGGCACGCGCCTCCAATCCGATCTTTCGCTCGGCCAGTTGCAACAGCTCGGCCGCGCCGCCGCCGCCTATCGGAAAGACGATCCCAACCCCGCGCAGTTGACGACGGGCGATCTGGTCCGCGTGGCGGGCGAGATCCGGGATCCCTCCATCGCATTGGCCGTGGGCAAGGCCGCCGCCGGGTGCGGCGTCCTCAACTGATCCCCCCGATTTTCCAGGGAAGCGACCATGAACGAAGATGAATTCAAAGGCGGCGCGCGCTATGTCGGCGGCAAGGTCGAAAAGGCGATCGGCGATACCGTCGACAGCCGCGACTGGAAGGTCGACGGCGTCGTGGACCAGCTCGCCGGGGCCGCGCAGCATGGCTATGGCCGCGCCCGCGCCATCGTCGGCGATGCGCTGGATGCCGCACCCGAACTGGCCGACGAAGCGCGCGATCGCCTGAAGGATGCCGGCGATCGTGTCGCGGTCGGCGCGCGCAAGGGCACGCAGGCGGTGACGGACACGGTGCGGGAGGATCCCGCGCTCTGGGCGCTGGCGGCGGCGCTGGGCGGCTATGCGCTCGCCTGGTTCATCCACGGCCGGCGCGACTGATCCCGCCATGGCGACCAAGGCATCGTTCAAGACCCTCCGCGAAACCGTGGATCTGCGCCATTTGCGCCAGATCATCGGCGGGCTGGACGAAGGCGTGATCCTGATCGATCCCGACCAGAGCCTGCTCTGGGCGAACGATGCCGCATTGAAGATGCACGGCGTGACCGCGCTCCCCGAACTGGGCGCAGATGTCGACGAATATCGCGCCCGCTTCCAGCTTCGCTATCGCAACAATCACCGGCTGGAAGCGGACGATTATCCCGTCGATCGCGTCGTCGCCGGCGATTCCTTCTCCGAAGTCGTGGTCGAGGTCACCGTGGCGGGCGAATCGGATCCGCGCTGGGTGCATCAGGTTCGCAGCCTCGTCCTCAACGATGCCGATGACGGCGAACCCGCCTGCCTCGTTCTCATCATTCAGGACGTGTCGGCGCAATATGAGGCGGAGGACCGGTTCGAACAGTCGTTCAACGCCAATCCCGCCCCCGCCGTCATCTGCCGACTCGGCGATCTGCGGTTCGTGAAGGTCAATCAGGGCTTTCTGGACATGACCGGCCACCAGCGCGATCAGGTTCTGTGCCGCACCGTCTATGATATCGACGTGCTGCGCGGGGGCGAGCGCCGCGATCTCGCCAAGGAACGACTCGCCGAAGGTCGCACCATCCCGCAGATGGAAGCGGAACTGGAAATGCCCGATGGCGGCACAAGGCTGGTCATCGTCGCGGGACAGCCGATCGACATGAATGGCCAGCCCTGCATGTTGTTCACCTTTGCCGATCTCGAACCGCGGCGGAAGGCGGAGGGCGCACTACGTCACAGCGAGGAACGCTTCACCCGCACCTTCCGCATGGCCCCCGTGCCGATGGCGATCGGCGCGCGCGACGGCCACCGGCTGTGCGAAGTGAACGACAGTTTCACCCGGCTGACCGGTTACAGCGCAACCGAAATCATCGGCCGTCCGCTGGGCGAGGTCGAATTATGGGACAATGGCGTCATGCGCCGCGAGATCGAGGCCGCCATCGATGGCGGGCATGATCTGCGCAGCCACGAGGCACGGATCCAGGCCAAGGACGGCGCGACGATCGACTGTCTGGTCTCCACCGAAGCCATCCGACTCGGCGACGACGCCTGCGTCCTCTGGGCGTTTCAGGACATAACGCAACGCAAGGCCACCGAGCTTGAGCTGGTCGAGGCGATCGAGGCGGTGATGAAGGATACGAGCTGGTTCAGCCGTTCCATCATGGACAAGCTCGCCCGGCTCCGCGCGCCGCAGGCCGATCTCGAAGGCCCCGGCCTCGACGATCTCACCGCGCGCGAACGCGACGTGCTGGCGCTCATCTGCCGCGGTTATGACGACAAGCGGATCGCCCGCGCGCTCGATGTCGCCGGCAATACCGTGCGTAACCATGTCGCGCGCATCTACGCGAAGATCGGCGTCAACCGTCGCATCGCCGCCGTCGCCTGGGCGCGGGCGCGCGGCTTTGACGGTGAAGGCATCCGCTTCGCCAAACCCGATCAGGAGACGGCCGCATGACCCGCAAGCCCAAGGGCGGCGACGACAGCCCGTCGGCAAAGGACGCCAAGGCGTCGGTGCATGAGGCGATCGGCATCCTGCTCGGCGACGATGTCGCACGCGCGACCGGCAAGGCCGATCAGCGTGCCGACACGAAGCCTCCCTCCGCGCCTCCCCCCAAATCTCCGCGGCGCTGACCGCGCGACGATCGTTCCACTTTTCAGGAGTTCATCATGTCCACCAATTACGGAAACGGCGTTTCGCCGGCCGACGCCGTGCGCGCCGGCAAGACCGCCACGCGCCTGTCCTGGGGTTCGATCCTCGCCGGCGTCGTGATCGCCGTAGCGGTCCAGCTCGTCCTCGGCATTCTCGGCACCGGCATCGGCCTGACGATGGTCGATCCGGTCGAGGGCACCACCCCCGGCGCGGCGGGCTTCGGCATCGGCGCGGGCATTTACTGGCTCATCACCACCGTCATCGCGCTCGGCGCGGGCGGCTATGCGGCGGCGCGCGTCGCCGGCGTGCATGAACGTTTCGACGCGCTCGTCCACGGCCTCGTCGTCTGGGGCGTGACGCTCATCCTCACCCTCTATCTGCTCACCTCCGCAGTCGGCGGGATCATCGGCGGCGCGTTCCGCACCGTCGGCGCGGTCGCGGGTGCGGCCGGCACCAGCATCGGCGCCGCCGCACCGAAGGTCGCGCAGATCGCCGGGATCGACGAAAATGACGTCCGCAGCGAAGCCGCAGAATATCTGTCGGACGCCCCGGCTGATCCCTCGCAGATGACGCCGGAACAGGCGCAGAAGGCCGTCGCCAGCGAACTGCCGGCACTGGCCCGTGGTGGCAATGAAGCGGCGCAGGCCGAAAGCCGCATCGTCGACATCGTCGCCGCGCAACGCAAGATCCCCCGCGCCGAAGCACAGGCCCAGGTGAACCGCGCCAAGGCCCGCTTCGTCCAGACGAAGGAACAGGCGGTCGAAACCGCGAAGACCGCCACGGACAGCGCCGCCGGTGCCGCCGCCGGCACGTCCTTCATCCTCGTGCTGGCCCTGCTGGTCGGTGCCGGTGCCGCCGGGTTCGGCGCGACCGCTGCAACCCGCCGTCGTCTTCGCTGATCCACGATAACCCCGCCGGACGCCGCGCCACGCAGCGTCCGGTTCGGAACAAGAAAGGGCGCGACGTCATCCCGGATGACGCCGCGCCCTTTCCCGTTCAGGCCGGCTCCATCACCGACAACAGATCGTCGACATCCGCCACTGCGAAGGCCGAATATTCGTCGCCGATCGCATAGGGCAGCAAGACGCGCCGCTCGTGCAGCAACGCACCGCAACTATAGGTCACGTTCGGCACATAACCCCCGCGCTGCTCCGCGCTCGGGAACAGCAGCGGCGAAGGCGTGCGCGCAATCACCTTCGAAGGATCATCCTTGTCCAGCAGGCACGCCCCGACGCAGTAGCCGCGCACCATGCCCACGCCGTGGGTGAACACCAGCCAGCCCTCGTCGATCTCGATGGGCGATCCGCAATTGCCCATCTGCACGAACTCCCATGGATATTTCGGCCCCATGATCGGCGCCCCTTCGTCCCAATGATAGAGATCGTCCGAGCGCAGCAGCCAGATATTCTCATTGTCCTGGCGCCCCAGCATCACGAACCGGCCGTCGATCCGCCGCGGGAACAGCGCCATGCCCTTGTAGCCCGTCATCGCCCCCGTCAGCGGGCGCATCTCCACCGTGCGCAGGTCCACGCCGCGCAACATCTCCTGCCGCGCATCCTTCCCATCGAATGCGGTATAGGTGCCGATCACGCTGCGCACGCCGTCATGGTCGGTGAACCCCACCAGCCGCAGATCCTCCACCCCCTGACGCTGGCTCGGCAGCACCGGGAAGATCACGGTTTCGGACGCATCCTGGCTGTCCTCGCACACCAGCCGCACCCAGTCCCCGTCGGGCTGCTCGATTTGCGGCGGCACCCCGTGCGAACTGGGCGGATCGATCACCAGCCGGTCGCCCGGCCCCCATTCCCCCGTCCGCAGCGTGATCGACGAGATATGCCCTTCCCCGATCCCGCGCAGCGACAGCAGGAACCGCACCGCCCCCGGCATCGTCGGCGGCTTGTCGTCCAGCATGACGATGCTGGGATTGAACAACGCCGCGGACTCGAACGCATATTCCTGGCTGAAATAGGCCCCGACCAGCAACTGCTCCTGATGATCCAGTTCGCCATCGCCGATGATGTCGCGCACCTCTGCGAAGCGGCGCAACAGCACCTGTTCGGCATTGCGATGCCGCTCGCGCATCGGCGCCAGCAGCAATTCCAGCATCCGCGCCCGCATCGCGTCGTCCAGCGCGCGGATCCGGTCCACCACCGCCTCGGGACGCGGCGTCCGTCCCGCGGCGAAGGCGGCGGGATAGTCGAAGCTGAACGGCCGGATCACCGTGCGCGACGGATCCGGCTGCAGGGTGATATCCAGCTTCGTGAAGACGTCCGCGGCTTTCATGGGCGCTCGACCTTTCCTATTCCATGACGTCCGACATGCGTCACCGCACGGGTAACGGCGCGGACGTGCTCAGGCTCCCGGGGCCGCCTTCTTATCACAGGTATGTATGGACCGGCCGGGATCAGTCGCGAACATCACGGCCGCCCTGCCGCCTCAATGTCCGGCCGTCACCAGAAGCTTGTCATGCGATGCCCGATCGACAATGACCGCACCGCCCGGCCGGAACCGCCGCCACACCCCCATCGTCACCAGCGCGCCCGCTACCATGACAGCATCGATCGCGATCACCGCCGGGTCCGCCGGACGCAACAGCAGGAAATGCCCCACCCCGGTCCCGATCAGGCTGACCAGCACCGCATCCCGCATCCGCGCCGGCCCCAGCCAGAGCGGCCGCACGATCGCCAGCACCAGCCCCGCCGCCATCAGCCCCCAATAGGCCGCGACCAGCGGTGCATCCGGCCCCGCGGCACCACGCAGCCAGCCTGTCCAGATCAGCGCCAGCGGCGTCCCCCACACCGTCGCCGTCCAGCAGGCGTCCAGCCGGTCATTCCCCATGCCGCGCCGTCGCCGCTTGCACAGCCACAGCGTCGTTCCTGTCGCCGTCACCCCGCACAAGGCTAGCCCGAACAGCATGTAGAGCATCTCGACCGGCAGCCCGCCATAATTGCCGAAATGCAGATTATAGGCCGACGCCGCCGCCTGCTGCCCCAACGCCCCGTCCGACAGCCCCACCGGTCCGCGCCATCCGCCCGCCGCATCGAAGCGGTAATTTTCCCCGTAGATCAGCCGGCGCGGATGCTCCGCCAGAATCTGGACATGCTGCCCGCGCGTCGCCGGATCATGCACGATCACATAGGTCGGCCGCGCATCCGGCACCCGCGCCGCCAGCGTGCGCAAGGCGGTCGCTACGTCGGGCAATCCGGCGGGCTGCGCATCCGGCTTCGGTTCGCTACCGAAGATCGGCGCATAGGCCGCCTCCAGATCGCGGCCCGTATAAGCGCGCGCCAGCACGCTGAACCCCGCGCTGCCCAGCCCGATGAACGCGCCGGTCAGCGTCACCGCCAGCACGAAGGGCAAGGTCCACACACCCAGCCGGTTATGCCAGTCGGCGCGCGCAATCTGCGGATCATGCCGCGTCCGCAGCCGGAACGCATCGCGCAGGATCCGTGGATGCGCCAGCACCCCCGTCACCGTCAGCGCCGCCAGCGCGACGCCCAGCACGCCCACCAACAACATCCCCCATGTCATCGGCAGATGCAGATATTCGTGCAGGCCGATCACCATCTCGGTCCAGCCATGCGCCTCGCGCGCGGCGATCCGCCCGGCCCCGTCGATATACCAGCCGCCATGGTCGCTGGTCACCACCGCGCGCGGCAGGCCCGCATTCGGCATCCGGATATACAGATGCGTGGTCTTGGGCTTACCCCTGTCCTGCGCGACCACCGCCTGCAACCCGGCCTGCGCAGCCTCAGGAGACAGCGCCGCCATCTCCGCGACGTTCGGCTGTTCCCACCGCTGCCAGCGGTCGTGGATCACCACCACCGTCCCGGTCAGCGCGATGATGTAGAGCAGCGCCCCGGCCAGCAGCCCGATCGCGGCATGGCCACCCAGCGCGCGCTGCACCAAATTCTGCCGTTCGTCCGTCATGCCAGTCCCCACAGCATCGTGCCCAGCACCGCCACCCCCGCCGGCGGGGCGATCATCCGCGCCGGTCCAGGCCGGGTCATCTGCCACGTCATCAGGATGCTCCAGATCAGCGGTTGCAGGAAGAGGATGAGCGTCGCTGCATCCGCCGCACCCGCGCCATGACTCCGCGCCAGCGCCTGCACGCCAAATGCCAGCCACATCGCCGCCGCGAACGCCACCGGCACCACCAGCAGGAACACCGCCAGACGCTGCGCGATATCACCCGGCCGGTGCGGCACGGTCACCGATGCCGGCACGCGTGCGGGGCGATACGCCTTGGCCGGCGCGGTCCATCCCGCCTGCGCCAGCATCAGCATCGCGGCGGCGGTCCCCGCCACACCGCCCATCGCGATGCCCCACGCCCCCGCCTCCGCCGCCAGCAGGCCGAGCGCGGCGATCGCCAGCCCCCAGCCCGCCAGCGCGACGGCGCGCCGCCCGCCCCAGCCGCGCCGCACCAGCAGCATGGCGACAAGGATCAGGGCGAGCGCGGCGGGGACCATCATCGCGTTCCTCAGTACCGCACGCTGATCGTGCCCAGCACGGTCCGCGGCGCGCCGTAGAAGCTCTGATCGTAGGTCAGCCCGGTCAGATATTTGCTGTTGGTCACGTTGCGCACATTGGCGCTCAGCGACAACCGGTCGGTCAGGCGATAGCTGGCGAGCAGGTCGAGCAGCGCATAGCTGCCCTGCGTGATCCGCGCCGCCACGCCCGCCGATGTCGTCGCGTCATAATAGATCCGGCTCTGATATTGCAGCGCCGCACCCACCTTCAGCCGGTCGAATGCCGGCGGCGCATAGCTGACGTTCAGCCGCCCCGTATTGCGCGGCACGAAGGTTCGCACCGGATTACCGTCCTGCCCGTCGACGCGCATCAGCGTATAGCCGCCCGTCACCTGCAATCCGGGCGCGATCTGGCCGCCCATGTCGAATTCGATGCCCTCCGATTTGGCATCGACGCCTTCGTAGAAGCTGCGACCATCGGCGAAGCCCGCATATTGCGCCGTATTGTCCTGCCGCGTCCGGAACAAAGCGGCGGTCGCGTTCAGCCGCCCGCCATACCAGCTCCCCTTCAGGCCCAGCTCCGCATTATTGCCCTTGATCGGCGACAGCACGCGATTGCCCGCATCCACCTCGGTCTGCGGGTTGAAGATGGTCGCATAGCTCGCATAGGCGCTGATCGCCGGCGTCAGGTCCAACGTCGATCCGACGAAGGGCAGGAAGCGTTGATTGTCGAAATTGACCGGCGTGCCATAGGACATGCCCTCGCTGGTCGCCTTGGTGAAATTGCCACCCACCATGACCTTCAACGGATCCGCCAGATTGAACCGGACAAGTCCGTAAGCCGTCTCGCGCCGCGTATGCCGATCGAGGCTGAGCGTATAATCGCGCGCAAAGTCCGGCTCCACCGCATCGCCCGCAAGGATCGTTGACAGCAGCACCGGCTGGTTGATCGCGCCATAGCTGGAATATTGCTTATATTGCTGCGCACTGCGGTTCACGCCCAGCATCACCTCATGCTCCCGCCCGAGGAACGTCACCGGTCCCGTCGCATAGGCTTCCAGCGTCAGGTTGCGCGTCGGCGCGCGAAACGCGCCCGGATAGTCCAGCAGCCCCGCCCCGGTCGTGCGGTCCGGATTGCCGAAAACGTAAAAGAGCCGGTTATCCTCATCCGTCGCACGCCGGATCGCGCTCACCCGCGCGACCCAGCCATTGCCGAACTTGTGCGTCAGGTCGCCGAAGATCTGGCGATCGATCACGCCCCAGCTCGACCATTTCGGCGCGGTGCTGCTCGACCGGTCATAGTCGATCCGCGTCCCGTCGCTGTAGAGCAGCGGCAGCGCGCCCCACAAAGCCCCACGGCTCTTATGATCCTGATGCCCGTATCCGCCGCTCACCACCGTATCGGGGCCAAGATCCGCCTCGACGATGCCATAGCCCGTCCAGCGCGTCAGTTCCTTGCGGTCCAGATAGCTGTCCGTGTCATAATAGACGCCCACCGCCCGCGCGCGGATGCTGCCATTCGCGTTCAGCGGCAGGCTGACATCGCCTTCCAGCCGGGTTTCGTCATAGGACCCATATTGCGCGCTGAACCGTGCCTGCGCATCGCGGGTCGGCCGCTTGCGGATGAAGTTGATGACGGCGGACGGATTGCCGGTCGAAGACAGCAACCCCGGCGCGCCCCGCACCACCTCGATATGATCGTAGACCGCCGTGTCGATCGATCCGGTCTGGATCCCGAACGCGAACGGCACGCCGATCCCGTCGATCTGGAATGTCTGGATGTCGAACCCGCGCGCCGAATAATAAACGCGGTCCGTATCGCTGAACTGCACGTTCACGCCCGGCACGCTGGTCAGCAGCGCATTGACGTCGTTCAACTGAAAATCCTGGATCTGCGCGCGCGTGACCACGCTCACCGATTGCGGCGTCTCGCGCAGGCTCAGCCGCAACCGCGTCGCGGTGGTCTGTCCGCCGATCGTATAGTCGTCGCTCCCGCCGGTCTGCACGCCGGTCACCACGATTTCGTCACTGTCCGCAGCGGATGTCGTCCGGCTCGCCTGCGTCGCGGCGGCGGTGCCGGCGTCCGTCGCAACGGCGGCAGGCAAGGTCGAAGCCGCCGCGGCGGAAGCCAGCAGCGCCAGGATGGCTGTCATCAATTATCACTCCCTGAATGCCCCCGGCTCTAGTTTCCACCTATCGTTATTGCAAGTCATTATCGAATAGACGAAAGTTGTAACGATTGGTTTTCGCCGGACAAAAAGACCCTCGCCCGCCGCTTGCCGATCCACCCGACATCGGCGAGCATGGCCCGCAAAAGGGGAAGATCGATGTTCAAGGCACTTCTGGTCGCGCTGGCCACCACCGTCGCGTCACCGCTGCTGGCGCAGGCCGCACCGTCCACCATCACCTATGTTCAGGCCGGGACGTTGCTCGACCGCCCCGGCCAGAAGCCGCGCGGCAACAGCACGCTCATCATCCGCGATGGCAAGATCGCCGAACTGCGCGACGGCTTCGTCCCGCCGGAACCGGGCGCGACCCTCGTGGATCTGCGCAACGCCTTCGTCCTGCCCGGCCTGATCGACATGCATGTCCATCTCTGGGGAATCGGCGGCGATCCGATGCGCGCCCGGCTGGAAGCGCTGAACCGCGACCGGTTCGATGACGAGATGACCGCCGTCGCCAATGCACGGCGCACGCTGGATGCCGGCTTCACCTCGGTCCGCGATTTGGGCGGCGATCCGCGCGGCATCCGCGCGCTGCGCGATGCGATCGACGCCGGCACCGTCGACGGGCCGACCATCACCAATGCCGGCGAGATGATCTCGGTCACCGGCGGCCACGGCGATGGCGGCAACGGTCTGGCGGAGGAATTTGCCGACATGGTCCACGGCAAGGAGGTCAATCTCTGCGACGGCCCCGATGATTGCCGGCGCGCCGTCCGCGCACAGGTCGCGCTCGGCGCACGCGTCATCAAATTCGCGGCGACGGGCGGCGTGCTGTCCAACGTCAGCGGTGGCCTCGGCCGCGCGATGACGCCGGAGGAAATGCGCGCCATCATCGACACCGCCCACATGCTCGGCCGCAAGGTCGCCGCGCATAGCCACGCGACGGAGGGCACCCGCGCCGCGCTCGAAGCCGGTGTCGATTCGATCGAACATGGCACCTTCCTCGACGACGACACGATCCGTCTCTTCAAGACCAAGGGTGCCTGGCTGGTCCCCACCGAAATCGCTCCCGTCGCCGCGCTTGCGCAGGCCCGCGGCGGCGCGCTGCCCCCCGCCACCATCGTCAAGGCGGAAGCCGCCGCCACCGCCATGGCCGCCAACCACCGCCGCGCCTATGCGGCGGGCGTCAAGGTCGCGTTCGGCACCGACACCGGCGTGTCGAAGCACGGCGACAACGCCACCGAATTCGCGCTGCTGGTCCGCAACGGCCTCACCCCCGCACAGGCCATCGCCGCCGCCACCACCGGCGCGGCCGATCTGCTCGGCCGCGACGACGTCGGCACCCTCGCCCCCGGCAAGACCGCCGACCTCATCGCCGTCGCCGCCTCCCCGCTGGAAGACGTCACCCGGCTCGAACATGTCGACTTCGTCATGCACCGCGGCCGCGTAATGAAGACCCCGGCGAAGGGGATTTAGAATTTGATGTTTTGAATTTGATCCACAGTCCGTCCGGACGCCGTTTGGTTCTAGCCTGTCGATAACCCTGCGCAGGGTTCTCGACAGGCTAGAACCGAACGGAACCGAGAATCGTGGTGATCTAATCCAATGCCATCATACTTTAGGGAATACCGCCCCGATTTCATGGGATCAGTCGATCCGCGCGCAATTGTTCGAACAGCGCGAAGAACGCGTCGTCCGTCGGCTGATAGCGGGTGAAACCCAGCCGGCGGCTCTTCGACATGTCCGTCACCACCTCGATCGGGCGGCCCAGATCCGCATCGCTGTGCCATGGCGACGCCAGTCGCTCCAGATCCGGTTCGGCCAGCCCCTCTCGCCCGGCGATCCCGCGCCAGATCGCCGCATCCTCCGCCATCTGCGTCTCCAGCGGGCGAACGGTCCCGTCGAACGGCGCGGCTTCGATGCCGAACCAGTCGGCGATTCGGCTCCACATCCACTGCCAGCGGAAGACATCGCCATTGACGATGTTGAACGCCTCGTTCCGCGCCGCCGGCGTCTCCGCCGCCCACAGCAACTGGTGCGCAAGCTGACCCGCATCGGTCATGTCGGTCAGCCCGTTCCACTGCACCGCCGATCCGGGGAACGTGAAGGGCCGGCCCGTCTCCCGGCACAATGTCGCATAAACCGCCAGCGTCGTACCCATGTTCATGGCATTGCCCACCGCCTTGCCGATCACGGTATGCGGGCGATGCACGCTCCATCCGAATCCGTCGCGCGCCGCCGCCGCGAACAGCACATCCTCCTGCGCATAATAGAAATTCTCGACCGGCAACCGCCCCTGTTCCTCGCGGAACGGCGTCTGCGGCAGGGTGCCCTGCCCATAAGCCTCGAATGGCCCCAGATAATGTTTCAGCCCGGTCACCAGCGCGACATGGCGCGGCCCGGTCGGCTTCGGCAATCCGTCCAGCAGGTTGCGCACCATCCCCGCATTGACGCGGATATTTTCCGCCTCGCTCTCCTGCCGCGCCCAGGTGGTGATGAACACCGCGTCCGGCGCAAGATCCGCCAGCGCCGCCGCCGTCCCCGCCGCATCCTGCAGATCCGCCACCAGCGGCAGCACGCCGTCCTGCGCCACCGGCCGCCGCGCCAGCCCGTGCACGGTCCAACCCTCCGCCGCCAGCAACGCCGCCGTTGCACTGCCCACGATCCCGCTCGCGCCGACCACCAATGCCGTTTTCGCCATAGTCTCTGCTCCGTTCAACCTGTTACGGTTAAGCTAGGCAGCGCGCGGCCAGCCTTCTAGACGGCACCAAACAGGAACCTAGGCACGATAAGGTAACCAGCATGGAACCGGGATCGCCCGACGAAGACTGGCGCGAGGATTGCGCCCCACGCCGCGTGCTGGCGCTGTTCGCAACCAAATGGACCAGCATGGTGCTCCACACGCTCCATGTGCGACACGGCGGCGCCGCCCGCACCGGCATCCTCCTCCGCAGCATCCCCGGCGTCTCGAAGAAGATGCTGACACAGACCCTGCGCGAAATGGAAACCACCGGCCTCCTCACCCGCCATGTCGACAGCACGGTCCCGCCCGCCGTCACCTACCGCCTCACCGCACTCGGCATCCGCCTCGTCGAACCGGTCGAACTGCTCTACGCCTGGGGCCGCGACAATGCCGACGCCCTCACCGAACTCGCCCCCCGCCCCACCGCCCGCCGCGCCTGACAGGCCGGTCGCCGTCGGGACGGGAACGCTCCCGCCCTTCGGCGCGGCCATGCGTTTTCCAGTGCACGAGAACTGATCCCGCCCTACCAACAAGGACGTCACCACGACCGCGCCAACCTCAGCGGCGCGCCCGCAGGTTCCTATCGCTCGGGATCTCGTCGGACGCGCAAAGCACACCCCGCACTATCGACCTTAAATCCGCGATCAGACCCCCGACCACGCAGGATCGGGATACGCTGAAACCTGCGCATCCACGCCCGCCCCAATCAAATGTCGAGGCATCCGAGAAATGTTCGGCGCATAGCTTCCAGAAATCGAACCCCGATTCTGCCATCGCGGAATGGTCGCTGGAGCATGATGACTTTGGATTGATACAGACCTGATCGCGTTCGTCTCGAGCGATGTCGCGCTATGCCATCCAGCGCCTATCTCATGTCTCTAGAGCCTGATGGTCTGGAGTTGATCCACAGCCCTTCCCAACGCCGTTTGGTTCGAGCTTTTCGAGAACCCTGCGCAAGGTTCTTAACAAGCTCGAACCAAAGGGAACTGAGGATTGCGGTCATTCAATCAAATGTCATCACGCTCTAAACTACGGTGAAGTCACAGCCCGTCCCAAGCACTGGCTTGCAGGCAGTCGAAACACTTGGGACGAACATATCAAGCCGAAGTCATGATGCGCCAAGGCCTTACCAGCCAGCGATCATCCCCGTGGCATCAGGCGAACACCGGCTCCCGCCGCGGCATAGCGACCGGGGCTTCCTGAATTTCCGCGATGGCGGGATCGGCGAAGACGTGATCGGTTTGCGCACCCGCCAGTTGCAGCAGGGTCGGCGCGATTTCGGTCAGCGCAATCCGGCGATCCAGAATGCGCGGCTGAAGGCCGGGCTTCATGATCCACAACATGCCGTCGGGATGGTGCATCCCGCTGCGCACCGCTTCGACCGGATAGAAGAGCTTCAGGAACGGCATCGCCTTGCCGTCTGCCGCGACGACATCCATCCCCGCCGCGGGATGGCTGGTCAGGCAGCAGCCGGAGAAGATCCGGTCGCCCTCGCGCTTCGCCAGCATCAATTGCGTACCATCGGCCAGTTTCAGCGCGGCGATCTTGGCCTGGGCCGCGATCGCATCCGCCTCGTTGGCGAACAGCAGGTGGAATTGCTCGGCCATTACCGGCGCATATTCATACTGCACATCGACCCCGGCAAAATCGAACAAGGCCTTCTGGTCGTGCGGCTTGAAGATCTGCTTGCCGCCCGAATCTTCATAATCCAGCATCGGCTGCTGGCTGAGCGCGGTGCACAGCACGATGCTCGTTTCCGGACCGGCCAGCGCAAGACATTCGCCGATGATCTCGTCCATCTTGCGATAGCCGAACGGGATCGCATCCTCATATTTCTTCTGCGTCGCCGCGTCGGATTGCATCGCGAAATCCGCGGGGTCCATGTTGCGCCAGAAATAATGCTGGTAATGCGCGGTGCTGTTCAGGAAGAAGGTCGAAAAGGCCGGGCGCTCCTTCCGGTAGAAGCTGCGGAAGATATCCCACTGCAACCGATCCAGAATCGCCGCCCGCCGCCAATGCGATTGATCGCGCCGCTCGCGCGCCAGTTGGCGGATGGTATCGGTCACGGTCTTCACCGAAAGCCCGTTCGCCACCATGAACCGGCCGAAATTGGCGAAGGCCGATTTCGTGACCTTCGGCTTCGCCGTCGTATATTCCTGCACATAGGTCCGCACAAGATCGAGATAGGGCGCGAACAGGCCTTCGGGCTTGGAGCCGATATCGACCGCCCACGGATCGGGGAGCACGAACCCGTTGATCGTCTCGGTCTGCACCGCCGCATTCATGCTGCCGCAGATCCACACTTTCTTGCCCGCGGCCGAAACCATGTCCCAGATGCGCGGCGCGCGCAGCTTCGGCCCGTCGCCGAGATTGAACACGCCATGTTGCGCGTAAGACAAACCCGTATGAACTGTAACCCACTGAATCCACGGCTCAAGATTAGGATGCTGCTCACCGGCATCGGTCGTGGCCACCAGCGAGCGATCCCGAAGCCGACGGAAGTTTGGCAGATCCCCGAAAGCAATGAACCGCGACACCAGACTTGGTGTCAACTCATTGAATTCCAGAACGATTACGTCTTTTGCCATGACAATGCCCCCGCATTCCGCACAACGTGAGTCCGTGCGATTTCTATACTAAGTGATAAGCTAAACCGGTATTTCGCACAATACGAATCAAGAATTCTGCAAAGCATTGATGCGGCGTTTCATTCCGGAACAGGATATTTTTACAGCGTGTTCTATTTCGTAAAATTCCATAAGATCGCCAAGGACTTCGTCCGCAGGTGGATCACGCGCAACGATGCCGTCCTGCATGTGCATGGCGGCATGATCGCGTGGCTGCTCACCGCGCTTTGGGTGGGGGATGCCGGTGCGGTGCTGCCGCTGCTCGTGGCCTGCGGCGTGGAAGTCGCGAACGAACTGTTCGATCGGCTGCGCACCGGCACGTGGCGCTGGAACGAGACGATCCCGGATTTCGGCCACAGCCTGGTCTGGCCTTTCCTGCTCTTCGCCCTCGCCCGTGCCGGCCTGATCTGACCGGATCGCGCATCGGCGCAGGATTATGACGCATCGCACGTGCACCGGTGCTGGCGGTTTTCGCACGGCACGGTATCAGGCGTGCATCATGGTCACCCCCGGTCTCCTCCCCGAAGGTCTGCGCGACCGCCTCCCCCCCCAGGCGGAGGCCGCGTCGCGGCTGCTCCACCGCATCATCGTCGCGATCGGGCGGCACGGTTACGACCGCGTCTCGCCCCCGCTCGCCGAATATGAGGAGGAACTGGTCGGCCGGCTGAAAAGCGCGCGGCGGCAGGATCTGCTCCGCTTCGTCGATCCCGTCTCGCAACGCACGCTCGCGCTCCGCCCGGACATCACGGGCCAGGTCGGCCGCATCGCCGCCACGCGCATGGCGCATCGCCCGCGCCCGTTGCGACTCGCTTATGGCGGCCCGGTCCTCAAACTCCGCGCGACGCAGTTGCGCCCCGAACGCGAACTGACGCAGGCCGGTGCCGAACTGATCGGCACCGATGCCATTCCCGCGATCATCGAGATCCTGCGCGTCGCGATCGAGGCGCTGGAAGCCGCCGGCGTCACCGCGATCACGATCGACCTGACGCTGCCCGACCTGATCGAAACGCTCGCCGCCGGCCCGCTGCCCGTCGCGCCCGAACGGCTGCGTGCGCTGCGCGATGCGCTCGATGCCAAGGATGCCGGCGCGCTCGCCGGTCTCGATGCCGAAGCCTATCTGCCGCTGCTCGAAGCCGCCGGTCCGCTCCCCGCCGCACTCGCCAAATTGCGGGCGCTCAGCCGCTGGGATCTGCTCGACCACCGGCTGGATGCGATCACCGCGATCACCACCGCCTTTGACGGCCGCGTCGCCTTTACGCTCGATCCTACCGAGCGGCAGGGTTTCGAATATCAGAGCCTGATCGGCTTCTCGCTGTTCGCAGAGGGGTTGCGGGGCGAGGTCGGCCGCGGCGGATCCTATGCGATCATGCACAGCGACGGGCGCGAGGAACCGGCGGTCGGCTTCTCACTCTATCTCGATCCGCTGGTCGATGCCGGGCTGGGGCAGGAAGCGTCGCGCCGCATCTTCGTGCCACTGGATGCCGACCCCTCCGCCGCCCGCACGCTTCGCCGCGAAGGCTGGGTGACGATCGCCGCGCTCACCGCCACGGACGAACCCGTCGGCTGCACGCACCGCATGGTTGGCGGATCGCCCGAACCGCTCTAGAGCGTTGCCGGATCAAGTTGGATCATCGGCACGGAGGTGATTTTAGCGTGATGCAAGGCGTGAGGAGGGAGCGATGCCAAGACATCGTGACCGACGAGCAACGCAGCATCCCGTCAAAAGCGCCCCGCCGCGTAGCGGTCGCCCGCAGGGCGATGACGGTGGTTCAATTTGGTCCGGTAACGCTCTAAGGGCGGACCGAAAAGACCCGGTGCGCACCGCGACGGGGCGAACACCGGCAACGAACAGGATCATCTGCATGGCCAATGTCACCGTCATCGGCGCCCAGTGGGGCGATGAAGGCAAGGGCAAGATCGTGGACTGGCTGGCGGAACGCGCCGATGTCGTCGTGCGGTTCCAGGGCGGGCATAATGCCGGCCATACTCTGGTCGTGTCGGGCAAGACCTATAAATTGTCGCTGCTCCCATCGGGCATCGTCCGCGGTACGCTCAGCGTCATCGGCAACGGCGTCGTGCTCGATCCGTGGCATTTCCGCGATGAGGTCGCCAAGCTCGCCGGTCAGGGCGTCACCATCACGCCGGACAATCTGCACATCGCCGAAACCTGCCCGCTGATCCTGCCCTTCCACCGCGATCTGGACGGTCTGCGCGAGGATGCGAGCGGTGCCGGCAAGATCGGCACCACCCGCCGCGGCATCGGCCCGGCCTATGAAGACAAGGTAGGCCGCCGCGCCATCCGCGTCTGCGATCTCGCGCATCTGGACGATCTCGGGCCGCAGCTCGACCGGCTGACCGCCCATCATGACGCGCTCCGCGCCGGCTTCGGCGAACCGCCGATCGATCGCGACCGCCTGATCGCCGACCTGACCGAGATTGCCGACGTCATCCTGCCTTATGCCAAGCCCGTCTGGCGGACGCTGGGCGATGCCCGCGCGCAGGGCAAGCGCATCCTGTTCGAAGGCGCGCAGGGCGTGCTGCTCGATGTCGATCACGGCACCTATCCGTTTGTCACCAGCTCCAACACCGTCTCCGGCACCGCCGCCTCCGGCTCGGGCCTCGGTCCCAACGCGCCGGGCTTCGTGCTGGGCATCGTCAAGGCCTATACCACGCGCGTCGGCTCCGGCCCCTTCCCCACCGAGCTGGAGGACGAGACCGGCACGCGACTGGGCGAGCGCGGGCATGAATTCGGCACCGTCACCGGGCGCAAGCGCCGCTGCGGCTGGTTCGATGCCGTGCTGGTCCGCCAGTCCGCCGCCGTCTCCGGCGTCACCGGCATCGCGCTGACCAAGCTCGATGTGCTGGACGGGTTCGAGGAACTGCGCATCTGCACCGGCTATGATCTCGACGGCCGCCATTACGGCTATCTGCCCCCGCATCCGAACGATCAGGCGCGCGTGACGCCGATCTACGAGACGATCGAGGGCTGGTCGCAGTCCACCGCCGGCGCGCGCAGCTGGGCCGATCTCCCGGCGCAGGCGATCAAATATATCCGCCGGGTCGAGGAATTGATTCGCTGCCCGGTGGCGCTCGTCTCCACCAGCCCGGAACGCGACGACACCATCCTCGTCCGCGATCCCTTCCAGGACTGACACCGATCACAGCCTTGCTCCTGCTGGCCGCGGCGCTCGCCGCGTGCTGGCTCGGTGCCGCCATGCCCGTTCTCGCACCGGTCCTCGGGCTGGCCGCGCTCGCGCTGGCGGCACTGTCCGGCATCACCTTTCCCGATGTCGATCAGATCCTGCCCCTGCTCCGCCACCGCAGCGTGCTGACGCACAGCATGGCGATCGTCTTCGCCTGCCTCGCGCTGGATCGGCGGCTGCAACCCGTCGCCGCCGGGCTGGCGCTCGGCATCGGCTTCCATCTCGCGGCGGACTGCTTCCCCGCCTCCATGCGCGGCTTCGCCACCGTGAAGGTGCCGCTGGCCGGCGCGATGGGTGTCGGCGCCTCCTATCTCTGGCTCGCGATCAACGCCGTGGCGGGCAGCTATTTATTCGGGATGCTGGTCGAGCGGCTGCACGGCCCGCAGACGCAGATAGCGGCGTTGGTCGGCGCGCTGCTGCTGGGTTTGGCCTATCTGTCCGGCGTTCCCGGCGGCTTTCGCGCACTGGCCGTCTATGCCGCGATCGGCTGGGTCGGCTGGCGGCTGCACCGGCCGGTCTTTCCGCTCGGCTGACCCACGCGGTTCGCCGCACCCGGCACCGCAACCGCCCCGCTGCGCGATCGAACGGATCACTCGGGGATTGACGCGGCCGCGCGCCCGCCGCATCGCTCGCCCGACAGCGAGCGATGACGGAGGCTCCGATTTCCCTGCCCGCAGAACTCGCCCGGCTCTTCCCCCTGCTCGACGCCGATCGCCTGCGATCCGGTATGCGCCTGCTCAACGAATGGCTCGCCGTCGGTGCGGCCGGCGCGGTCGGCTGGCCCTGGCTGCTCAAGAGCCTCGGCGATGGCGGTCCCGTCGCACGCGCCGCCCTGCTGGCGCGCACCGGTCTGGCGGACGATGCCCTGCCCGATCTCGGCAGTTGGCGCGCCGATGCGGATTTCCTCAACATCATCGCCGATCATATCCTCGATCGCCAGCCGCGCATCGTGGTCGAACTCGGCGGCGGCACCAGCACGCTCGTCGCGGCGCATTGCCTCGACCGGATCGGCGGCGGCCGGCTGGTCAGCATCGACGGCAGCGAACAATTTGCCGGCGTCACGCGCGATCTCGTCGCCGCGCGTGGTCTGGAGGCGGAAGTCCGCGCTGCCCCGCTCGAATATCGGGACAATGGCTGGCCCGGTGCCTGGTATGGCGCGGTCCCGCTCCCCGACCGGATCGACCTGCTGATCGTCGACGGCCCGCCCTGGTTCCTCCACCCCATGGTCCGCGGCGCGGCCGCGACTCTGTTCGATCGCATTCCGTCCGGCGGCACCGTCCTGCTCGACGACGCCGCCCGCCCCGGCGAACGCCTCGTCGCCCGCCGCTGGCGTCGCGAATGGCCCGACTTCGACTTCCACCGCGTCCGCAACACGGCGGGCACCTTGGTCGGCACGCGACGCTGACGATCGTCCGTGCGGGAGCGGAAGCCAATACGATGATCGTGCGGACGTCCATCCTTGCCTCGATGTTGCTCATGCCCTTGTCCGGTGCGTCGTCCGTACCGCCGCCTCCCTCGCTGCCCGGTCAGGATGCAGTGGCGACCCAACTTGTCCATGCGATCCAGGGCAAGGATGTGGCTGCCTATGCCGCCTTGCTATCCGAAGACGTTCAGGTTTTCGCAGACGGCCGGATCATCGCACGGGACAAACAGGAATGGCTTGAGATCTTTGGACCAAAATTGTCTGCTGAAGGCGTTTTCTTCAGATTGTCGCCCGGCTTTTCATCCACCGGTCGGTTACTCTTCATTGAGTATTTCAACTCGACCGGAAGCTGGGGCGGTGATGCTCCGAGAGACTGCTGCTGGTCGAGCGACGCCGTTTCCTATGATATCTCTGACGGAAAGATCGTCACGATCCGCAGCCTTACGGGCGGGGAAAGTACGCTGAACGCGCAGGGTGCGATACAATAGGCGATCGTCAACCGACATAAAAAAGGCGACCCCGCAGGGCCGCCCTCTTCGATCAAACCGGGGATCAGCGCCGCGGTTTCTTTTCCTTCTTCGGCTTCACGCCATCGCCGGTCGTCATGGCCGGGTTTTCCGTTGGCGCGGTCGTCGTCGTGCCGGGCTGGCCGGACGGCTGCATCGCCTCGGGCGGCATGTCGGACGCTGGTGGCACCGTATCCGGCACCGCACGGCCCGTGGCCGGATCCTGCGTGGTCTGGATCGGCGGTGCGCTCTCGGTCGCGCCGCTTGGCGAAACGCCGCCGCCGGGTGGCGGCGTACCCGGTGCACCGGCCTGCGCGAATACGGCTACGGGCGTGACGGCGATCAGGGCAGCGATCAGATGACGATGTTTCATCTTGAGATCCTTCTCCGTTATCTTGTTCCCTCTCAACGCCTTACTTTGTACGATCGTGCCTCCGCCGGTCGCATCCAACCACTCGATCCGCCGTGAATCGCCCATCCGGCCATGCTGCACTCAGCCGATCTGCCCCCGGTGCAGCAGCTTCTGGTCCGCCAGCACCAGCGCCATCATCGCTTCCACCACCGGTGCCGCGCGGATGCCCACGCAGGGGTCATGCCGCCCCTTGGTCGCAATCTCCGCCGCCGCCCCGGTCCGGTCGATCGTCTCGACCGGCGTCAGGATCGACGATGTCGGTTTCAGCGCGACACGGATCACCACCGGCTGCCCCGTCGCGATCCCGCCCGCAATCCCGCCCGCATGGTTGGCGAGGAAGACGGGCTTGCCCGCCGCACCCGGCCGCATCGCATCGGCATTATCCTCGCCGCGCAGCCGCGCCGCTGCGAAGCCGTCGCCAATCTCCACGCCCTTCACCGCGTTGATGCTCATCATCGCCGCCGCCAGATCGCCGTCCAGCTTGGCATAAAGCGGCGCGCCCCAACCGGCCGGCACACCCTCCGCCACGCATTCCACGACCGCGCCCAGCGACGACCCCGCCTTGCGCGCATCATCAATAAGGATCTCCCACCGCGCCGCCGCCGCCGCATCGGGACAGAAGAACGGATTGCGGTCGATTTCCGCATCGTCAAACGCGGCCCGGTCGATCACGTCGCCGCCGATCTCGGTCAGATAGGCGCGGATCCGCACCTCCGGGATCACCGCACGCGCCACCGCCGCCGCCGCTACCCGCGCCGCCGTCTCACGCGCGGAGGATCGCCCACCGCCGCGCGGATCGCGAAAGCCATATTTCGCGTCATAGGCATAATCCGCATGGCCGGGGCGATAGGCGACCGCGACATTGGCATAGTCCTTGGACCGCTGGTCGACATTCTCGATCATCAGGCTGATCGGCGTCCCCGTCGTCCGCCCTTCGAAAACGCCTGACAGGATCCGCACCGCGTCCGGCTCGCGCCGCTGCGTGGTGAAGCGCGATGTGCCCGGCCGGCGCTTGTCCAGCCAGGGCTGGATATCCGCCTCGCTCAGCGCCAGCCCCGGCGGGCAGCCATCCACCACCGCGCCCAGCGCCGGCCCGTGCGACTCGCCCCATGTCGTGAACCGGAACATCCGGCCGAAAGTGTTGAATGACATCGCGTTCCAGTCCCCCTCCCTCTCCGTGCGGGGAGAGGGCCTTGCTCAAGCCAGCGCGATATCCGGCGCATCCTCGGCCTTCATGCCGATCACGTTGTAGCCGGCGTCGACATGATGGATCTCGCCCGTCACGCCGCTCGCCAGATCGGACAGCAGATACACGCCCGCCCCGCCGACATCCTCGATCGTCACATTCCGCCGCAGCGGACTGTTCAGCTCGTTCCATTTCAGGATGTAGCGGAAATCGCCGATCCCGCTCGCGGCCAGCGTCTTGATCGGCCCCGCCGAAATCGCGTTCACCCGGATCTTCTCCGGCCCCAGGTCCATCGCCAGATATTTCACGCTGGCTTCCAGCGCCGCCTTCGCCACGCCCATGACGTTGTAATGCGGCACGACCTTTTCCGCGCCATAATAGCTCAGCGTCAGGATCGACCCGCCGTCCGGCATCATCGCCCGCGCCTTCCGCGTCACCGCGACGAAGGAATAGGCCGAGATGTTCATCGTCATCAGGAAATTGTCGAGGCTGGTATCGACATACAGCCCGCGCAGTTCGTTCTTGTCCGAAAAGCCGATGGCATGGACCAGGAAATCGATCGTGGGCCAGCGCTCCGCCACGGTCGCGAAGGTCGTGTCCAGTGCGTCCATGTCGGAAACATCGCATTCCACCAGAAAGTCCGACCCGACCTCTTCGGCCAGCGGCTTCACCCGGCGGAGCAGCGCATCGCCCTGATAGGTGAAGGCCAGTTCGGCCCCCTGCGCGCGCAAGGCCTTGGCGATCCCCCATGCGAGCGACCGGTCATTGGCCAACCCCATGATCAGCCCGCGTTTCCCATCCATCAATCCGGCCATCATCACTCCTTCGTCGTCACGACGTGACGGATGCTTCCTCTACCTCCGGAACCACCGTTTCCGCCAGTGCCGCATTCAGATGCGCGCCGACGACGATTCCCAGCCCCACGGTCCAGAAGAAGAACAGCGCCACGATCGTACCCGCCAGCCCGCCATAGGTCGGCTCATAGCCGCCCAGCGACGCCAGCAACACCGGCAACAACGCGGTCGTCCCGAGCCACCAGATCGTCACGAACAGCGCGCCCGGCCATTTCGGGCAATCGGTATAGCGATATTTCGAAGGCGTCAGCGTCAGGAACAGCAGATACAGCGCGCCGAACATCAGCGCCGCCGGCACCAGCCGCGAAAGCCCGATCCACCCCGCCACATTCTGCGCCACCGGCACCAGCCGGTAGATGAACTGTTCCGCCGCCGTCAGCACGCCCTGCGCCACGAAGGAGATCAGCGCCAGCACCACCGATCCGATGATGATCGCGACCGACCCCAGCCGGTAATGCCAGAATGGCTGGCTGAACGTCGTGCCATAGGCGCGGCGTAGAATGTCGCGGATCGTCTCGATGAACGACCCCACCGTCCACAGCCCGACCAGCGCCCCCAACCACAGCAGCGATCCCGTCCGCGCCTGCAACACCTGCAAGATCGGGTCGCGCAGCAAGGTGGCAACGCCGTCCGGCAGCGTTTCCAGAAAGGAATTCACCGTCCGCAACCCGTCGCCGCTCCGCCCGAAGATGGAAGCGACCGCCAGCGCGACGATGAAGAAGGGAAACAAGGTCAGCAGCGCGAGATAGGCGATGTTGCCGGCATGGATGAACCCGTCCGAATAGACGCCCACGCCGACGCGCTTCAGCACCTCGAACGGGTAGGTGCCCGGCCGCACCTTGTCGATCTGCCGGCCCAGCCGGTGCTTGCGGTGCGCCCGCGCTTCCGGCGATTCGGGCGAGACGTCCCCCAGCGGTGGCGTCTCGCGATCCATCGTCATCTCTGTCACACGCATTCCCCGGTCATCGGCGATCCTTTACGGACCGAACGACCTATACGCCCAGCGCCGTCCGTGGGTTGCGTGCCGCGCCGTTCGCCTGCCGCGCTTCGGCGAAGGCGATCAGTTCGGCATCGTCCGCCGGCAGGTCCACCGACAGCACGACATATTGATAGCCGCGCCCGCCGCCCTTCTTGTGGAAGCCGCGCTCCTTCAGCCGCAACGTCTTGCCCGATGTCGATCCCTTGGGCACCGTCAGGTTCACCGGACCGTCCACCGTCGGCACGCGCACCGTCGCCCCCAGCACCGCCTCTTCCAGCGTCACCGGCAATGTCAGCCGGATATCGTCGCCGTCACGCGTATAGAAACGATGCGGATCGACCGCGATCGTCACGATCGCATCGCCCACGCCGCCCGGCCCGGTCTCGCCCTGCCCGGTCAGCCGCATCGGCTTGCCGTCGACCGCATCGACGCTCAGCTTCAGGTCGATCGCCTTGCCGGTCGACAGCGTCACGCGCTGCGGATTGAGCGAGGCCGCATCCTCGAACGACACGGACAGCCGATACGCCATATCCGCGCCCTTGGCCGGCGGCGCACGCCGCGCGCCGAATCCGCCCGCCGGCCCGCCGGCCCCGCGCCGCCCGCCGAACAGGCCTTCGAAGATATCGCCGAAATCGCCCGCACCCTCCGGGGCCGCGCCACCATACCCGCCCGCGCCCGGCCGCCGGAACCCGCCCTGCGATGCCCCGCCGAACGGATTGCCGCCGCCATAGCCGAACGCCGCCTTGGGCTGGCCATTCTCGTCAATCTCGCCGCGATCATATTGCGCGCGCTTGTCCTTGTCGGACAGCAGGTCATAGGCCTGCGTGATCTCCGAAAATTTCTCCGACGCCTTCGGATTGTCGCGATTGCGATCGGGATGCAATTCCTTGGCGAGCTTGCGATACGCCTTCTTGATGTCCGCATCGCTCGCGCCACGCGCCACGTTCAGTTTTGAATAAAGATCCGCCATGCGCCCCTTTCGCGCCCTTTCGGCCGCGCGCCAACTGTTGCCAATATGCAACGGCGATGTGGGGACGCCCACAAAGCCGCGCAAGACCGCCCCGCATAGGCTTCGTTACAGGTGGATCGTGCCTTCGATCACCGTCACGCACTGCCCCGTCAGGATCACGCGGTCCCCCGCGACCCGGCACGACAGATCGCCCCCCCGCGCGCTTGCCTGATGCGCGGTCAGCGTCGCCCGGCCCAGCCGCCCCGCCCAGAAAGGCGCAAGCGCCGCATGGGCGGATCCCGTCACCGGATCCTCCTCCACGCCCCAGGCCGGCACGAACACCCGGCTGACCATGTCGCTCGCCACGCCGGGCGCGGTGCAGATCGCCATCACCCCCAACGCCGCCAGTGCCGCCATGTCCGGCGTCAGCGCCCGAACCGCCGCCTCGTCCGCCAGCAGGACGATTACGGTATCCCGCACCGGCGGCCGCGCGACGAAGATGTCGCCCGTCTCCACGCCCAGCGCCGCCAGCAACCCCGGCTGCGCCCCCGGCTCGACCTCCGTCGCCGGCAGGTCGAGCGTATAGCCATCCGCCGCCCGCCCCACCGTCAGCACGCCCGACTGCCGCGTGACGAACCGCACTTGCTCCAGCGCCGGGGCTTCCGTCAGGCACACATGCCCCGCCGCCAATGTCGCATGACCGCACAGCGCGACCTCGCAGGTCGGCGTGAACCAACGCAACTCATGCTCCGCCGCCACGCCGTCCGCCGCCACCAGAAATGCCGTCTCGGAAAGATTATTCTCCGCCGCGATCGCCACCAGCACCGCATCGTCCGGCCACCGCTCCAACGGAATCACCGCCGCCGGATTTCCCGCAAAGCGCTGACGGGTGAAGGCATCGACCTGCGTGAATCGTGGCATCGGAACCGCTCCAGAAATAAAGAAGACCCTCCCCCAGCCCCTCCCGCAAAGGGCGGGAGGGGTGCAAAAAAGCCCCAAACCAAACGCAACAAAGCCCTCTCCCGCCCTTCGCGGGAGAGGGTTGGGTGAGGGCACTTCTTCCTTCCACCCCCCAAAGAAGAAAGACCCGCCCCCGGTCAGAAGCGCATCAAACCCCCAGACGTTTCCCGAACCAGGGCGGCGTCACATCCGCCTCCACCAACGGATTGTCCGGATGATCCACATGCCCTTCCGGATCGAGATGGATCAAGATCTCCACCCGCGGAAAGGTGCCGTGGATCTTCGCCTCCACCTCGTCCATCACCGCATGGGCATCCGCCACCGTCATGTCCCGCGCCACATACATATGGAATTGCGCGAAATCATGGCTGCCCGAGCGCCGCGTGCGGAAATCGTGGATGCCGCGCAGCTCCGGATGCCGCGCCGCCACTTCCAGGAAACGCGCGCGCTCCTCCTCCGGCCATTCGCGGTCCATCAACTGGTCGATCGCCTGGCTGGACGCCTGGAACGCCCCCCATGCCAGCCACAGCGCGATCGCAATGCCGAACACCGGATCGGCCCCGTCCACCCCCAGATACTGGTCGAGCACCAGCGCCGCGATCACCGCCAGATTCAGCAGCAGATCCGATTGATAATGCACATTGTCCGCGCGGATCGCGACCGATCCGGTCTTGCGGATGATATGCCGCTGATAGGCGAGCAGCGCGAAGGTCGCGAGGATCGCCACGACCGACACGATGATGCCGAACTCCGCATCCGCGGTCGGTTCGTCCGCATGGAAGCTGGCGATCGCGCGCCAGCCGATGCCGACCGCCGACGCCGTAATCAACGCCACCTGGAACAGGGCTGCCAGCGCTTCCGCCTTGCCATGGCCGAACCGGTGATCGTCATCGGCCGGCGTCGCCGCCAGCCGCACGCCGTACAGGGTCACCAGCGAGGCGAGCAGATCCAGCCCGCTGTCGGCCAGCGACCCCAGCATCGCGACCGACCCCGTATGCCACGCCGCAAACGCCTTCAGCACCATCAGGCTGGTGGCGACGGCCACGCTGGCCAACGCCGCGCGGGATGTCAGGACGCCATTGGCCTTGGTCACGGGAAGAGCAGCCCTTCGCGCCACCCGCCGTCCGGCTGCACCACGAACAGGCGGCGCTCATGCAGGCGATGCGCGCGGTCCTGCCAAAATTCGATCCGGTCGGGCGTCACGCGAAAGCCCGACCAATGCGGCGGGCGCGGCACCGGTGCGCCATCGAACCGCACGCGCATTTCCTCGAACCGCGCCTCGAACGTCTCGCGCGCATCCAGCGGCCGGGACTGTTCGGACGCCCATGCCCCCAACTGCGAGTCGCGCCCGCGCGTCGCGAAATAGGCATCGCCTTCCGCGTCGCTGACGCGGCTGACCGCGCCTTCGATCCGGATCTGCCGGCGAAGCGATTTCCAGTGGAAGGTCAGCGCAGCCACCTGCGTCGCCAGCAGGTCGCCCGCCTTCCGGCTTTCCAGATTGGTGTAGAAGACGAACCCGTCATCATGCCCCTTCAGCAGCACCATGCGCGCCGATGGTCGTCCATCGGGCGCCACGGTGGCAAGGCACATGGCCTGCGGGTCATTGAGTTCGCTGGCCTTGGCCGCGGCGAACCAGTCTTCGAACAGAGCGTGCGGGTCGGTTGTCATGATCGCCGCGCTGTAGCCGAAGCAGGCGGAAATTTCGATGGCCTTGCGCCCGGTCCCGGCGATCAGTTCTGGAACAAGGCGTGCGACATCAACGCGGCCTGCGTGCGGTTGCAGACGTTCAGCTTGCGCATCAGCGCCGTCATATGCGCCTTCACCGTCGCCTCGGCGATGCCCAGGTCGAACGCGATCTGCTTGTTGGAGCGGCCATATTGCACGCCTTTCAACACCTTGCTCTCGGTCGGCGTGAAATGCAGCACGGGTTCCACGGGCCGTTTGCGGCCCATTCGCCCATCCGTGGCTGCGTGACGATCCTGCACGATCTCCATGGTCAATCCCCTGTCCCGCACCGCGTTCCGGTCGATCTTCGTCGACTCCCAACATCTTGGCTGCGGTTTGCAGCATAAGTGAACTTGTTGGACCGATTCAAGCAGAATGTTGATCTAAACGCATGAAAATAGCGCTATCTTGCGATGTGAATGACAAGGTTGTCGGACAGCTTTTTGCAATCCCCACCATCCTTACGTCCACCGCCGCACATGCCGTCTTGGCTTTCCACACCCCCCAACGCATGATGACACGCTCATGGGAGGAGCCGGAACTGGAATGAGCGAAGAACGGCTCGCCGATCGTGCCTATTCCGGCATCGTCGCCCTGATCGATGCGCAATCGCTCGCGATCGGCGACCGGCTGCCATCCGAGGCGCGGCTGGCCGAACGGTTCGGCATGTCCCGCACCATCGTGCGCGAGGCGCTGGTCCGGCTCGCGTCCGATGGCATCACGGCGGCGCGGCGTGGGGCCGGTTCCTTCGTCAAACGCCGCCCCTCGGGTCGCCTGTCGGCCTATATGCCGATGGCCGATCTGCCCACCACGCTCGGCAGCTATGAGGTCCGCTTCGTCCTCGAAGCCGAATCGGCGCGACTGGCCGCGCTCCGCCGCTCGCCCGAGGCGATGGACGAGATCGAGATCGGCCTCGACCGGCTGCGCACCGCCCTCCTGTCCAGCGCGCCGGCGCATAGGGAGGATATGGAACTGCACCGCCGCATCGCGCAGGCCAGCGCCAACCCGGCCTTCCTCATCGCCTTCGATGCGCTCACGCCCGAAATCGATCGCATCATGCGCGCCGGCGTCGATATCTCCCGCGCGCGTCCGGCGGAGGTGATCGCGACGATGATGCTGGAACATGAGCGGATCGTAGACGCGATCCGCGCGCGCGATGCCGATGGCGCGGCGCTCACCATGCGCTGGCATTTGTTCGAGGGCCGCCGCCGCCTGATGCCCTGACGGCGCTCAGGGCAGCGGTGGCACCGCCCCGTCCAACCAGGCAAAGACCTGACCGCACAGCCGGTCGGGTGTTTCGCCCCCGTCCAATATGATCGCCGGCTCGTCCGCGCCCGGCGGTTCCAGCGTCGCCAACTGGCTGTCCAGCAGGCTCGCCGGCATATAATGGCCGGGTCGCCCCGCCACCCGCCCCGCCAGCGCCTCGCGATCCGTCCGTAGCAGCACGAACCGAACCGGCACGCCGATCCCGTTCAGCAGCCGGTCGCGATAGCTGCGCTTCAGCGCGGAACAGGCCGCGACCACGAATCCGTCCCGCCGCGCCGCCGCGTCGATCGCGGTCGCCAGCCGGTCCAGCCACGGCCAGCGATCCGCATCCGTCAGCGGCGTTCCGCTGCGCATCTTCGCGACGGCGTCCGCCGCATGATAGCTGTCGCCTTCCAGAAAGGGTCGCCCCGTCGCCGCCGCGATCATGGTGCCCAGCGTGGATTTGCCGCTCCCGCTGACGCCCATGACGATCACGGCCAGCGGCGCGGGGCCGGGCGTCGGCCGCGCGCACGGATGCGGGGGGAAGGATCGCAACGCTGTTTCGCCTTCCGCTGTTCGGGGCCGGGAACCGGGCACGGCCGGTCCGGCCATTTTATAACCGCACCCGAAAACGCCGATACCCGCGACCATGGTCGTGGGTGGCGCGGGGGGCGATGGCATCTACGCATGGGATGAAGACCGGGCAACGCTCCACGGTCATATCCTTGGGACGGGATGCGGATCATGCGCGCACTTCTTCTGTCGGCGACATTCCTGATGACGACGGGTCCGGCGCTCGCCGCGACCGGATCGGTCCTGCCGGTGGCACCGGACGAACCCCGCGCCGTCACCGTCCGCGGCAAGGGCGATGGCCGCGCGGACGACAGCGCCGCGCTGCAACGCGCCTTCGATCAGGCACGCGACGCCACCGGCCACGGCATCGTCTTCCTGCCGTCGGGCCGTTACCGCCTGACGCGCACCATCGTCGTGCCGGCCGGCGTCCGCGTCTACGGCGTCGGCGCGACGCGGCCCATCCTCGTCCTCGCGCCCGATACGCCCGGTTTCCAGAAGGGCGTGTCCAACATGGTCGTGTTCGGCGGCGGCGATCAATATCAGGTCGGGCAGGTGCCGGTCCCCGTCCCCACCATCGTTCCGCGCGACAAGGTGGTGCGCGATGCCAATTCGGGCACCTTCTATTCGTCGATGAGCAATATCGACGTCGAAATCGGTTCGGGCAATCCCGCCGCCGCCGCCATCCGCTTCCGCATGGCGCAGCACGCCTTCCTCAGCCACATGGATTTCCGCCTCGGCTCCGCCTTCGCGGGCGTCTATCAGGCGGGCAACGTCATGAAGGACGTGCATTTCCACGGCGGCCGCTACGGCATCGTCACCGAAAAGACCTCCCCCGCCTGGCAGTTCACCCTGCTCGATTCCAGCTTCGACTGGCAACGCGATGCCGCGATCCGCGAACATGAGGTGGATCTGACGCTGGTCAACGTCGCCATCCGCAACACGCCCGTCGGGATCGAGATCGACCGCGGCTATAGCGACTCGCTGTGGGGCAAGAATGTCCGGTTCGAAAATGTCTCGCGCGCGGGCGTCGTCATCTCGAACGAGAATAACGTCTTCACCCAGATCGGCTTCGACAATGCCGTCGCCGCCAACACCCCCGTCTTCGCCCGCTTCCGCGAAAGCGGGAAGACCGTCGCCGGCAAGGGCCGCGCCTACCGCGTCGCCGCCTTCAGCTACGGCCTGACCGTCCCGGCGCTCGGGCAGGTCGGCACCTACAGGACCGAGGCGCAGATCACCCCGCTCGCAGCACTCCCCGCCCCGCTCGCCCCCGCCATCCGCGCCACGCCGCCGCAGCGCGAATGGACGAATGTCCGCACGCTGGGCGTGAAGGGCGATGGCCGCACCGACGACAGCGCCGCGATCCAGCGCGCGATCGATGCGCACCACGTCCTCTATTTCCCCGCCGGCTTCTACATGGTCGGCCGCCCGCTCACCCTCCGCCCCGATACCGTGCTGATGGGCCTCCACCCCGCCATGGCGCAGCTCGTGATCCCGGACGGCAATCCCGGCCATGACGGCGTCGGCACCGTGCTCCCCATCCTCCAGACCCCGCGCGGCGGCGACAATATCCTGTCGGGGCTGGGGCTGTTCACCGGCCGCGTCAATCCGCGCGCGTCCGCCCTGCTCTGGCGGTCCGGCGCGAACAGCCTGGTGGAGGATGTGAAGATCATGGGCGGCGGCGGCACGCCCACATCGGACGGCAAACCGCTCGGCTCGCTCACCGCGCGCAGCGGCGATCCGATCGCGGACGCCCGGCTCGACGGCCAATATCCCAGCATCTGGGTGACGGACGGCGGCGGCGGCACCTTCGCCGATGTGTGGAGTCCGAACAGCTTCGCCTCCGCCGGCTTCTACGCATCGGACACCGACACGCCCGGCCATGTCTACGAAATGTCGGTCGAACATCATGCCCGCAACGAATTCGTGCTCGACAACGTCCACAACTGGGAATTTCTGGCCCCGCAGACCGAACAGGAAGTCGGCGACGGCCCCGACGCCATCTCGCTGGAAATCCGCAATTCCAGCAACCTGCTCTTCGCCAACTATCATGGCTACCGGGTCACGCGCAGCTATCACCCCGCGCGCGATGCGGTAAAACTGTTCAATTCGAAGGATATCCGGTTCCGGAACGTCCATGTGAACGCCGAAAGCGGCTTCGCCACCTGCGATGAACAGGGTTGCGGCACCTATCTGCGCGCCAGCAAATTCCCGTTCCAGAACAGCATCGCCGACATCACCAGCAAGCTCGAAGTCCGCGAACATGAATTTGCGAAACTCGACATCGTTGGCAAGCCCGCGGACGTCAAACCCGCCCGGCTCCCCGCCAGCGGACCCCTGCGCACGCTGGAAGACGGCTTCTTCTCCATCTCCGGCGCCACCGTCGGCGCGGACGGCACGCTCTACTTCGTCGAACGCCGCTTCCAGCGCATCTGGAAATGGACCGAGGCGCGCGGGCTGGAAATCGTGCGCGATCTGTCGCTCGATCCGGTCAACCTCGCCATGGACAAATCGGGCAAGCTGCTCGTCCTGTCCTCGCTCGGCCGCGAAGGCGCGGTCTATTCGGTCGATCCCGCCGGCCCGAAAGACCAGCTGACCCGCATCCTGCCCACCCCGGCGCAAACGCGCCCGGACACGCAGACCCTGCTGCCCGTCAACTGGTGGAATAACGGCGAGTTTCGCGACCAGCTGAACCACGACACCTACCAGTTCACCACGCTGGCCGAAATGTTCGCGCGCGACGTCGGTACGCCCAAGACGCAGGAATATCGCTCGCCCGACGGCAGTATCGCCTTGCCCGCCTTCCGCACCTGGTTGCAGGGGCCGCTCGATCATGTCGGCTGGCGCTGGTCGGATCCGCTGCAGGCGCATGGCCTGATCGGCGGACGCGTGGGCGAGAGCGTGTTCGTCACCAACGGGTCCGAAAACATCACCTATCGCGGCACGATCGGCACGGGCGGCGCACTCACCGCGCTGAAACCCTTCGCCAATCGCGGTGGTGAAAGCGTGGAGGTCGATGGAAAGGGCCGGGTCTTCGTCGCGAACGGTCAGGTGTTCGTCTACGGCGCGGACGGTCGTGAAACCGGGCGGATCGATGTGCCCGAACGTCCGCTGCAACTGATCTTCGGCGGTGCGGATCGCGCGACCCTGTTCATCCTCACGCACCACACGCTCTACGCCGTCCGGCCCTGACCGGCCCGCACGATCATCACAAAATAAAAAACGGGGAGAACGGGATCATGAACAGCATCGCATCGCACGGCCGGGGGCACCGGATCCGCAATGTCGCCAGTCTCGCCGCGCTGATCGCGGCGACCTTCGCCGCACCGGCGCTGGCCCAGACCGCGCCGTCCGCCGATCCCGCCGGGCCACCCGCCCCCGCCGCCAGCCCGTCCACGCCGGACAGCGAGATCGTCGTCACCGGCACGCGCATCACCGCCAGCGGCTTCACCGCCCCCACCCCCACCACGGTGATCGGCGAGGAACAGATCGCCAACAATGCGCAGCCCAACATCTTCAACACCATCGCACAACTGCCCTCGTTGCAGGGGTCGACCGGGGCCGCCACCGGCACGTTCAGCACCTCCAGCGGCCAACAGGGCCTCAGCTCCTTCTCACTGCGCGGCCTCGGCACCATCCGCACGCTGACGCTGATCGACGGGCAGCGCGTGGTCGGCGCCAACGTCACCGGCGTGCCGGACGTCAGCCTGTTTCCCCAGATGCTCGTCAAGCGCGTCGACGTGGTCACCGGCGGCGCATCCGCCTCCTACGGGTCGGACGCCGTCGGCGGCGTGGTGAACTTCATCACCGATACGCGCTTCGAAGGGATCAAGGGCAATATCCAGGGCGGCATCACCACCTACGGCGATGACGAACAGGCGCTGGCGCAGCTTGCGGTCGGAAAATCCTTCCTGGACGGCCGGCTGCACGTCATCCTCAGCGCCGAATATGACCATGAGGGCGGCGTCGGCCCCGGCAATTTCGGCACCGATCTGGCCGGCGGCCGCGACTGGTATCGCGCCACCACGTTGGTGAATACCGGCCTGACCAACAATGGTTCGCCGCAATTCAACTATCGCGACTTCGCGCAACCCTACCAATATGCGAAATATGGCCTCATCAACAACGGCCCGTTGCAGGGCCTCGCCTTCGACCAGAATGGCCAGCCCTTCCAGTTCAACTATGGCTCGGGCGGCGTCCCCGCGCGCAACGGCACCGGTCGGGTCAATGGCTGCTTCACCGGCAACAGCTTCTGCGTCGGCGGCGATCTTTCGGGCGCGCCGGGTTCGGGCGCGTCGCTCAAATCCGCGCTGGAACGCAAGGTCGGCTATGGCCGCATCGGTTATGATTTCGCCGACGACAATGAGATCTACCTGACCGTCAATCTGGCGCAGGTGAAGACCAGCAACCAGCCCAGCCCCGGCTATGGCCGCCCCAGCCTGACCGTCCAGTGCGCCAACCCCTTCCTTCCCGCCTCGGTGCAGGCCGCCTGCGCCGCCGCTGGCATCACCTCCTTCGGCTACGGGTCCAGCAACGCGCAGATTCCCAGCCCCAAGGTGCATACCGACCGCCGCCAATATCGCTTCGTCGGCGGCGCCAAGGGCAAGTTCGATGTCGGCAAGACCGACTGGACCTATGACGCCTATTACGAACATGGCATCACCATGTCCGACATCGATGTCGACAGCATCGTGTTGCAGAACCGCTTTCTCGCGGCGGCCGATGCCGTCGCGCTGGACGGTGCGATCGTCTGCCGCAACGTCACGGCGCGGGCCGCGGGGTGCCAGCCGCTCAACATCTTCGGCGGCTTCACCCCGTCCTCGGCCGCCCTGTCCTACATCACCCCCGCCAACGGCCCGTTCCAGCATACCAAGCTCACGCAGGACGTACTCAGCCTGAACTTTTCGGGCGAACCGCTCAACCTGTGGGCGGGTCCGCTCGCGGTCGCGTTCGGCGGGGAATATCGCCGCGAATATTACCGCGTGAACGCCGATCCTTATGGCGCGGGCGTGACCGACATCAGCCCGAACAGCGCCGACTATCCGGCGGATCCGCTGCTGAACGCCCCGCTCGGCAGCAACTGGTCGGCCGGCAACTACAAGAATGGCCGCGGCAAATATGACGTCTATGAAGGCTTCGTCGAACTCAACCTGCCGCTCTGGGACAGCGAGACGATGGGCCGCGCCAATCTGAACGGCGCGGGCCGCGGCACGCATTACAGCACGTCGGGCACCGTCTGGGCGTGGAAGATCGGCGGCACCTGGACGACGCCGCTCGACGGCATCCGCCTCCGCGCCGTCACCTCGCGCGACGTGCGCGCACCCAACCTGTCGGAACTGTTCGCCGCCCCGACGGTCACCACTTTGCCCAATTTCTTCGATCCGTTCCAGGGCCGCGCGGTGCAGACCTTCCAGAACACGATTGGCAACAGCAGCCTCCGCCCCGAAATCGCCCGCAACACGGAGGCCGGCATCGTCCTGTCGCGCCCGTCCTGGTTGCCCGGTCTCAGCCTGTCGTTCGACTATTACAACATCAAGCTGAAGGGCGTCGTCTCCTCGCTCTCCGCGGATCAGATCGTCCGCTTCTGCTTCGAAGGCAATCAGGCCTTTTGCGGCGGCTTCTCGCTCGACAATGTCAATCAGTCGCAGAATTTCGTCAATGTGCAGGCGTTCAACCTCGCCTCGTGGAAGACCAGCGGGATCGATCTCGAAGCCAGCTATCAGTGGACCCGCCCGCTCGGCCTGCCGGGCAGTTTCACGCTGCGCGCGCTCGGCACGCATATCCGGAAATTCGTCGTCGATTCCGGCCTCGCCGGCGTCAGCCCGATCGATCAGGCGGGGGCGAACAACGGCAACACGCCCGACTGGAAATGGCTGGCGGTGCAAACCTATGACAGCGGCCGGTTCAGCCTGACCATGCAACAACGCTGGTTCAGCAGCGGCACCTTCGGCAATCAATATGTCGTCTGCCAGGCCGGTAGCTGCCCGGCTTCCACCGGCAACAATCCCACGATCGACTTCAACCGGATGAAGGGCGCCTTCTATTTCGACGTCGGCGGTTCGTTCGACATCACCGATCAGGTCACGACCTATTTCAAGATCGACAATGCGTTCGATCGCGATCCCGTCGCCTCGCCGCAGACCAATACCGGCCTCGATGTGAACCCGGCGCTGTACGACACGCTCGGCCGCATCTTCCGCGCCGGCGTCCGCTTCAAATTCTGACCGACGTTCGGGACGAGGATAAGGTTCGGTCCCCACCGAACCTCATCCCCGTCCATCCCGAGCGCAGTCGAGGGACCGACCGAGCGAAGTCGAGGTCTCCGACCCCCAACGCCTTGACTATACTCAGAATGAACGGCTTCCTTTGATGAATCGGACGATGATCCCCACGTGCATGACCCGCACGTCCCGACCCCCGTACCGGCCCTGAAGGAGCGGCAAAGCATGGACGAACTGGGCCAGACGACGATCCGGCGGATCACCTGGCGGCTGATGCCGCTGCTCGGGCTGCTCTACATGGTCGCCTATATCGACCGGCAGAATGTCTCCTTCGCCAAGCTCCAGATGGTCGGCGATCTCGGCCTCAGCGAAGCCGCCTATGGCTTGGGCGCGGCGTTGTTCTTCATCGGCTATTGCCTGTTCGAAGTGCCCAGCAACCTGTTCCTCGAACGGGTCGGCGCGCGGCTGTGGTTCGCGCGGATCATGGCGACATGGGGCGTCGTCACCATCGCGCTCGGCTTTTCGTGGAACCAGACCAGCTTCTACGTCCTACGTTTCCTGCTCGGTATTGCGGAAGCGGGTTTCTTCCCCGGCGTGCTCTACGCGCTCACCCTCTGGTTCCCCTCCACGCACCGCGCGCGCGCCGTCGGCATGTTCATGGTCGCCAGCGCCATCGCCAATGCGGTCGGCGCAGGGATTGGCGGCGTGCTGCTCGATCTGGACGGCACAGCCGGGCTGCGCGGCTGGCAATGGGTGTTCATCGCCACCGGCATCCCCGCCTTGCTGCTCGTCCCCGTCGTCCTCCGCTTCCTGCCGCGCGGGCCGCAGGACGCGCCGTGGCTGTCGCAACCGCAAAAGGACTGGCTCGCCGCCCGCCTGCGCGCCGAAGGCGGCGAAACCGGCCATGGCAATCCGCTGGCCGCGCTCGCCGATCGCCGCGTGCTGATGCTGTGCGGGGCCTATGTCGGCTTCCCGCTCGCCGCTTATGGTCTCAGCTACTGGCTCCCCACCATCGTGCGCGGCTTCGGCGTCGGCAACACCACCAACGGCCTGCTCAACATCCTGCCCTGGACCTGCGTCGCCTTCGCTTTGTGGTGGGTGCCGCGTCTGGCGGCGGGCCGGGCCGAACAACGCTGGTTCGTCGCCGGCCCCGCGCTGATCGGTGCGCTCTTCCTCGTCATCGCCACGCTCGTCCCCGGCAACGCGCTGAAATTCGCAGCGCTCTGCATCGCGGCCGGCGCGATCTTCTCGGGGCAACCCGTCTTCTGGACGCTCCCGCCCCGCTTCCTCACCGGCGCCAGCGCCGCCGCCGGCTTCGCCGCGATCAATTCGATCGGCAATCTCGGCGGCTTCGTCGCCCAGTCGGTCGTCCCCCGCATCCGCGACGAAACCGGCAGCGATCTCGCCCCCATGCTCTTCCTCGCCGCCTGCCTCGCCCTCGCCGCGGTCGCCGTCCTCATCGTCGAGCGCCGCCTCCCTCGCCCCGTCCTGACCTGATCGCGGGCGACGCGTCGCAGCGTCAGGCCGGCAAGGTCACCACGAAGGTCGCGCCACTGTCGGCGTTCGGCTCATGCCGCACCGTCGCGCCCATCCGTTCCGCCAGCGTGGCGACGATGAACAGACCCATTCCCATTCCCGGCTGGGAACCGGTCCCGCCCCGCCCGCCGCGGTTGAATTTCCGGAACAGCAGGTGGCGGCGTGCGGGATCGATGCCGGCACCCTGATCGCGGATCCGGATCGCCGTGCCGCCATCTTCTTCCACCGCGCCGATCGTCACGGTACTGCCGGGCGGGCTGTGGCGGACGGCATTGCCAAGCAAATTGTCGAGGATCTGCGCCAGCCCGTCCGCATCCAGTCGCGCGATCAACGGCCCGTCCGGCAGATCCGCGTCGATCCGCACGTCACCCGACCGCGCCAGCGGCCCGATCCGGTCGACCGCAGCCAGGATCGGCCCCCGCACATCCTCCGCGCATGGGGATGCCAAGGGTCGATGTTCGGCGGCATGGGCGTCCAGCAACCGCGTCGCCAGCGCCAGCATCGCGTCAACGCTGGCCATTGCCTGCCCCAGCACCGTCAGCGGCAGATCGGGTTGCGCGGGCGCCCGCCGGATCGCGAGATCGAACAGGTTGCGCAGGCCGTAGAGCGGGCTGCGAATATCATGCGCGGTGATCGCCATCAGCATGTCCAGTTCGGCGTTCCGATCGGCCAGCCGCGCATTCTGCAACCGGATTTCACGCTTCTGCTCGAAATCGCGCCGCCGTCCGGCATGGATCAGGCCTGCGGCGACCGCCGCGATCACCGAAGCGATCGCGGCATTTTCCAGCGCGATGAACTTTTCGGCGGGCAGCGCGGGGGTGTTCAGCACGATCGCGGCATAGCTGACGAACAGGCCCGCAAGCCCCAGCGCCACCGCGCGCGGCGGCAGGATGAACAGCAGCGCCAGCGACAATATCATCGTCAGATAGCCGCCGGTCAGCCGCCCGCTGCCGCCGATCGCCGCGACCGTCAACTGCGCACCCACCAGCGCCACGATCAGAAAGGCGATCACGAACCCGCGCGCCAGCCGCAGATCGGCGGTGCGCCGCATCATCAGCGCGGCGAACAGGAAGCCGGCCGTCAAGGCGATATGCCCGACCATCATGGCATTGCGGAAACCGCAGGTGAATTCGATGATCCGGGTCAGCAGCCCCAGCGCGGATGCGATCTCGACCCGCCGGACATTGACGACGGTCAGCACCTGCTCGAACGTCATTCCGGCCTGCTCGCCCGGCGCCAGATCCCATCGCGCCAGCCGGCACCGCATGACGCGGGCGTCCATCACGGCAGATCCAGCCGCCCGGCGACATAATCCGCCGCATAGCGATCGAGCGCGCGGCTGTTTTCCAGCCCGAGCTTGACCTTCAACCGCTCACGATAGGTGCCGATGGTCTTCACGCTCAACGCCAATGTGCTCGCGGCCGCCTGCAACGTCGCGCCCTCGCCAGACAGCAGCAGAACCTGCCGTTCGCGTCGCGACAGTTCGACAGGCCGGATCGGCGGTTCTGCCGCGCACATCTCCGCGGCCGCGAACATCGCCGCGACCGGTGCGCTCAGATGAATCTCCCCCGCCATCACCCGATCGAGCGCGACCGCAACACTGTCCAGCGGTTCGGACTTCGCGACATAGCCATGCGCGCCGACACGGATCGCCGCCGGCGCCCAGACCGTCTCGTCGCGGCTGGAATAGACGACGATCCGCACGGCCGGCAGCAGCCCCCGGATCGCCTCGATCAGCGTGAGTCCGTCGCCTTCACCCATCGTCAGGTCGGTCACCACCACATCGGGCTGCAACCGCACCGCCTCCGCACAGGCCAAAGCCGCCGATCCCGCTTCGCCACAAAGCAGGAACCGGTTCGCGTCCGCCATCAGCAGCTTCAGTCCCGACAGGACGATCGGATGATCGTCGACGATCAGCAATCGGTAGGGGGACACGCTATGCCGCCTCCTGCGGTTTCGACCCGGTGATGGTCCGGCACATGGCTTCTTCGCACGCTAGGGGCAATGATCGTCGACAACGAAGGAAGCGACCCCGTCACGGCCTGCGCCCATCGATCCGTCAACATTCTCTACAGATGGACTATGGTACACGCAGACCCTTAACAATCCGCTCCATTTACTCATTTACGATCCTCTCCAAAGACTTAACCGTTGTGCCGGGTCGCACTCTTCCAGACGGGTCAAATTTATTTGCTGAAGACGGCGATTTGTAGGTCATCGACCTACATCAACGAAAATGGCCCGTGATAGATGAATGGGCATGAACAGCATCACCATCCGCCCGCAACGCACTCCCGCCCTGAAATCCGGGCATGTCGCCGGTTGGGCGGCGGCTACCGTCGTCGCCACCTGCTCCGCCACTTCGGCCACTGCCGCGACCCGGGTAACGTTCGATTCGAACGCCCCACGATCGATCAGCCTCGCCGGATCGACCAGTCCGCTTTACGAAATCAAGCAGTTTCAGAATAATCAGCGAAGAGATGAAACGACGCGGACATGTGTAAGTCCTGGAAAATTCGGCTGTCAGGGCGGCTATCAAAATACCATCAGAACAACAGTCACACGGATTGACACGAGAGATTTCCTGTCGGCATCTCCCGATGCGCTGATCGGCCTCTTCACTTATGACAGCGCAATGCCGACCGCAAACGAGTCGTTCACGACCAACCCGGAAAACATGTATACTAAAGCCCAAGTCGTATATGACAGTGGCGCGACATCATTCGGCGGTGCCCCGGTCGTTCCGCCCATCCAGGAAAGTTATCCGCTGAGGTCCGGGTTTCTGCATCTGAAGTTCGTGACCGGCGGCAACACGTATCTCGGATTGGCGAAGTTCGACAACTCCAACAATCCCGGCCTGTCCTATATCGACTATGAAGCGCTTGCCTCTCCCACCGCTGTGCCGGAACCGGAAAGCTGGGCGATGCTGATCGCCGGCTTCGGCTTGACCGGCGCCGCGTTGCGGCGCAGCCGCCATCGGGGGCAACGGGTTCAGGCCGCCTTGTAGAAACGGTCGTGCCGGGCGCGCAGTTCGGCACCGACCGTCGCGACCGCCATCGTATCGCGCGTCAGTTCGTCGCAATGAAAGTCGAACCGGGTGAACCCGGCTTCGGTCGCGGCGACCAGGGTGGCATCCAGCAGCAACGGGCTGACCGCACCACGCCGGTCGCGCGGATCGATCGCCCACGCATCGACGGTAACCACCCTTTCATCCTGTTCGCGCACGATCACCGCACCGGCGACGCGGTCGCCGCGCATCGCGATGCGCGACAGCCGGTCCACTCCCGCCCGGGCGTGCAAGACGTGCAGCATCGCAAGCGGGGAGGATGCGTAATGGGCGGTAATCAGCCAGGCGACCTGATCCAGCGGCGCGGCCGACAGCGGCAGGATGGCGATCCCCTCCGCGCGGCGCACCCGGACGCGCGCAGCGATCCGCGCGCAGAAATCCCGGTAATCGGCGATGGCGGCATGGTAGAAGAAATAACCGCGTGCCGGCGCAAAGCCGCAATGTTCTAGAAAACGCGCTTCCGCCGACGCCCGATCATGCGCCGCCTGCGTCCACAATCCGGCGGTCTCGTCCTGCGCCAGCGCAGAGGCCGCCGCGCACAGGACGGTGCCGATGCCCTGCCGTCGCGCCCAAGGAACGACATGCACGTCCATCAGAAAACCATCAAGCTCCCCGCGATCCTGCCAGTCGATCGCCGCGACGCCGACGATTTCGGAACCCCGGCGGGCAACGAGATGTGCGACTTCGCCGGCCGGCATGTCCGGGATCAGGGTCAGGCACACAGGAAGATCGTCATGGTGCGCCAGGGTGATCGACACATCGTTCGACATTGTTCGTCCCATGGTTGATCGCGATGCGCGCCTGATCGTCATCGGGATCGACGGCCTGACATGGCGCGATGCCCGACGATCCCTGCAGGCCGGCATCATGCCGCAGCTCCGCGCGCTGGGCAATGGCGCGGTGCTGGCGCCGGTCGTCGGGGCGGACGACGAAAGCGGCCTCGCCGCCTGGACCACCCTCGCGACCGGCCTGTTTGCCGAGGATCATGGCGTCTGCTTCGCGGACGAGGCCGGTCCCGCTGGCCAACTCCGCCCGACCACGCGCCGTTCATGGACGGCGCGCCCCTGGTGGGAAGCTGCGGATGCGGCCGGTCTGCCGATCGCGTCGGTCGCCTGGCCGGCCAACGCGCCGGGCGCGCACCTGCCCGGTGACCAGATCGACGACCGCATCGCCTTCGCCACCGGCCCCGATCGCGACCGCTGGGCGCTCCCGCTGCAATGCGCCGCACCCGCTACCCGCAGCGCCCTGCGCGACCGGCGAATCCACCCCACCGATATCGCCGCGGCGCTGGTCGCCCGGTTCGTGACCGATCTCGGCCTGATCGACCAGTCACGCGATCCATGGTTGCCGCACATCGCCGTCGCGCTCGCACGGGCCGCCACGGTGCAGGCGGCATCGGTCCGTGCGCTGGAGGAAGGCACCGCGTCGGTCGTCGTCCTGCATCAGCGCTGGCTGGCGGACATGCGCGCCGCCTTCGATCCCGCGCCATCACCGGTCTTCGCGCCCGCCATGCCGATGGCCTTCGCCTTCCTCGACGATATGATCGGGCGGCTCGCCACGTCTGCCGGCCCGAACGCTACGGTCCTGCTGATGTCGCCCGATCTGGACGGCGAGGCGGGGTTTCTGTTGGCGACCGGTCCGGGCGCGGGGCAGGCGACGGGCAATCCCATCCGGGTTCAGGATATCGTCCCCACCCTGCTGGGGCATCTCGGCCTTGCGGACCCAGATCTGCCCGGCAAGGTGCAACCGTTTCTGACTCAGCGAAGCGATCCCCGCCTCGTCCCGCCAAGCCTTGGCCCGTCACCCGTCACAGCGGTCAAGCCGCTCGATCCCCGCCTGACCCGGCTCGGCTACCATCACCCGCAACCCGTGCCATCGGCATGGTATGCGCACCGATCGGCGCTCGTTGCCCTGCTGATCCTCCCGCGCGCTCCCGAAACGGCGCTGATCCGCGCGCAGGCTGCGTGGGCGATCGATCCGGACAATCTGCCCGCTCTATACGCGATCGCGCTCGCCGCATTCGCCCTGCGCAAACCCGCGGCACTGGAGGGCGTCGCCGAAGCGTTCGACCGGCTGGCGCCGCAGCGGATCTGGGGCGATCTGGTCCGCGGCGCACATGCATTGCTGCAAGGAGACCCCGCCGGAGCCGCAGCCATCCTGCCGCGAAACCTGAGCGATACCGATCCCCGCGCCCTCGCCCATCTGGCCGATCTCTGGATGCTCGCGCAACGCCCCATCGAGGCGAAACGGCTCTATGCCCGTCTGCGCGATGCCGATCCGCGCAACCGGCAGGCCGATCTCGGCCTGGCCCGATGCGCGATCGAACTGCGCGACTATCATCAGGCCGAAACCCGCCTCCGCGCCCTCCGCGAGGAGTCCCCCTTCACCCCGCAAATCTATGAAATGCTCGCCCTGCTCTACGCGGTCACCGGCCGCACGAACGAGGCCAGGCAAATGGACCGGATCCGCCAGTCATTGGAATGACCGCCTGCGCGCGATACGGGACCGGGCACCGCTCGGGTCATCATGCAGGCCGGCGGAAGATGCATCGCTGCCACCCGGACAAAGCCGGCGACCGGATCGAACGCCGTCGATTCGGTCGCCATGTCATCGGCTCAGGAAGGCACCCCCGCCTGTTCGGCGCGCCCTTCGGGGCTTTGCCGGGGCACGGGGCGAACCGGCTTGGGAAACCAGCGCGGCGGCAGATGCCGCTTCAGTTTCAGCGCGTGAATCTCGATCATGTGCCAGGAAAAGGCCGCCCATGCGCAGGTCACGAGACCGCCAGCCGCCAGCAACAGATAGCGATGGCCGACGAAGACGTCCGGGAAGGTTGCCACCAGCGCCTGACAGATCGGAAAGCCGTACAGATAGATCCCGTAGGAATAGTCACCCCGGCCGATGAGCGGGATCTTCGGGATCGCGATCATGCCGAAAAACGCCATGCAATAGGCGACGGGGATCGGCGCGATGTAGACGGCCCGCGGTTCAAGAAGCAGGAAATAGCTGAGGATTGCGGCGGCGATGAACAGATAGCCATTGGCCGGAATCTTCTCCCGCCAATGATAGACCAGCACGCCCGTGAAGAAGTAGAATGTGATGGCGACGGGTGGCAGGATGCCCGGCGTGATCGAGAAATTGACCGCGAAGCTGGCGACGAGGAAGGAAAGCGCAACGACTGCATAAAGCAGGCTGAACAGCCGCCGGTCATAGATGATCCGCGTAATCATCAGAACGGCGGTGATCGCATAGCAATCGAATTCGCTCGGCAGCGTCCAGAGATTCGCGTTGACCACATTCTGGACGGGGTTGGTTGTGAACACGCCCGGCAGGTGGAAGCTGATCCAGCCGACCATATTGCCGAGATAGCGCCAGAATCCCGGCTCGCGGAAATATTGGTCCAGCGGCAAGGTCGTCAAGGCCGCGCCCAGCAGAACGGCGCACAGGCAGGTTTCGACGATCAGCGCGGGGAAGATGCGCATGAACCGGAAGGCCAGAAAGGTGCTGGTGGCACGCAGCCGCAACGCGCTGCCGATGACGAGGAAGCCGCTCAGCGCGAAGAAGACCGGGACCGCCGCTACATGAAAGGGCCGGGTCCAGCCTGTGAAACCACGCTCGACCGCGGCGGCCGTAGCGGCCGTCGCCGCAGCCGCGATGGTGGGCACACCGGCGACGGACGACGCGCCACCGGCCACCCACAGCGCATGTCCGTAAAAGATGTACAGCGCCAGCCCGATGCGCAGGAGATCGAAGCCGGGGCCGATGCCGCGATACCGCGCAAGGGCACCCCCGATCGTCTCTCGATCGCCTAGCCCGAGAAACCTGTTGAGCATTCCGTTGTCCCCTTGGTCGAGCGCCGGGGCATATCCGCTTTACGCCCCCGCCAGCAACCGCAAACGCAGATCAGGTCGCCGAACGCCAGCCCGCATCGCATCCGCGCAATCAGGCGGCGGGCAGGCAGCCCCGCCTACGCCCTTCGTCGCGCTATGCCCGCCGGAATGCGGGTCATAGGGTGGCGATCGGGCAAGAGGATAAACACATGATAAAATGGCTGACATCGGCGCTGGTGGTGCTGGCGACCACCGCCGTCGCGCAGGACGCTGCGGATCGCGCGCGCGCCCTGGGGGGGGATGCGCCGGCCGCGCCGCAACGGCTGACCCTGACCAACCTGCCGAAAGCCACGGGCAAGCCGGTCGCTTTGTTCGACTGGCGCAGTCTGGCGGGGTGGCAGCCATGGCTGGGCTATGCCGATCCGGCCGTCACCTATCATGCCGATCCCGGGCTGAAGCCGGTCGGCACCGGTCGTTCCACGCAGGGCGATTTCGCCGTCCGCGCGGTCGACGGTGCGCCCGCCATCTGGATCAAGGGGCAGACCTGGGGCAGCTTGGTCCACCGCGCCGACCTGCGCGATTATCACCTGCGGCTGCACTATAAATGGGGCGCGCAGCGCTGGGCACCCCGCATCGGGCAGCCGCCCAATAACGGCCTGCTCTACCATACGCACGGCACGCCGGGCGAAGTGTTCGGCACATGGCGTCCCTCGGCGGAGTTCGAGATCATGCAAGGTTCGACCGGCATGGCCGTGATGGTCGGCGGCAAGGTCCGCGCGCGCACCAGCGTCGCTTATGATCCCGCCCTGATCGCCCCGCATCTCCGCTTCCGCATGGGCGGCAAGACGGTGGACATGGTCAACGGCACCGACACCTGGAATGTCGAGGCGGCGACCGATGCGGAACGTCCGGCCGGCCAATGGAACACGCTCGACCTCTACGTCGTCGGCGATCACGCCATCCATGTCGTCAACGGCGTGCCCGTCGCCGAACTGCGCGATCTGGCGACCATCGCGCCGGACGGCACCCGCCAGCCGCTCACCCACGGCCAGATCCAGCTCCAGTCGGAAGGAGCCGAAACCTGGTTCCGCGGCATCACGGTGGAACCGATCCGCAGCCTGCCGACTATCGTCGCCGCCGCCCGCTGAACGGAAAAAAGCAACCGGATGATCGGCTTGGCGTGCACGCTGCCGGACGAGCACCGGCCGGAAGGGATGGCGGATCGGAATCCGCATTCCCATATCCCGCCTGCCCGGCCACAGGCCGCCACCCTTCATCCTCGAGGAACCCGCCATGACCACATCCGCATCTGGCTATGCCGCGCAGTCCGCGGACACGCCGCTCGCGCCCTTCCATTTCGAACGGCGCGATCCGCAAGCGAACGATGTCGCGATCGACATTCTCTATTGCGGCGTCTGCCATTCCGATCTCCATACCGCGCGCGGCGAATGGGACGGCACGCTCTACCCCTGCGTCCCCGGTCATGAAATCGTCGGCCGCGTCACCGCGATCGGCACCGACGTCAGCAAGTTCGCGGTCGGCGATGTCGTCGGCGTCGGCTGCATGGTCGACAGTTGCGGCCATTGCCCATCCTGCAACGATGGCGAGGAGCAATATTGCGAAACGACCGGCTTCGTCGGCACCTATAATGGTCCCGATCCCGTGCTCGGCGGCCATACGTTCGGCGGCTATTCGGATCATATCGTCGTCGATCAGGGCTTCGTCCTGCGCGTCGGCCATGACGAGAAGGATCTCGCCGCCGTCGCCCCCCTGCTCTGCGCCGGCATCACCACCTATTCGCCGCTGAAGCATTGGAAGGTCGGGCCGGGCCAGAAGGTCGGCATCGTCGGTCTCGGCGGACTCGGCCATATGGGCGTGAAGATCGCCGCCGCTTTGGGTGCGGAGGTCTATGTCTTCTCCACCTCGCCCGGCAAGCGCGAGGATGCGAAGCGGCTGGGCGCGACCGACCTGATCGTGTCGAAGGACGAAGACGCCATGGCCACCCACGCCAACAGCTTCGATTTCATCCTCAACACCGTCGCCGCCAGCCATGATCTGGATGCCTTCACCGGGCTGCTCAAGCGCGACGGCACGATGACGTTGGTCGGCGTGCCGGAACATCCGCACCCCTCGCCCTCGGTCGCCAACCTGATCTTCAAGCGCCGGACGATCGCCGGCTCGCTGATCGGCGGCATCGCCGAGACGCAGGAAATGCTCGATTTCTGCAAGGAACATGGCCTCACCGCCGACATCGAGATGATCGACATGGCCGATATCGAAACCGCCTATGCGCGCATGGTGAAGAGCGATGTGAAATATCGCTTCGTCATCGACATGGCATCGCTGAAGGCCGCCGCCTGACGCGACCGTGCCGGGCCGTCCATCGGCCCGGCACACCCCTTATCCCGATCGCAGCATATTGTCGGAGAAGGAGCGCGCCTCCACTTCCGACCAGTCCAGTTCCTCCAGCAGCCGCCGATACACGTCCTCCGCGACCTCGCCCTTGTGCCGCATCGCGTTCAGTTCGTCCCGCTGCCGTTCGACGATTCCCAGATGCAACCGGTCGAAGGTGGATGGCGCCTGCGGATCGTCGCCATGCGCGGCAATCTCCCCGGCCGCGCCATAGCGCACCCGCAAGGCGCGCGCCGCATCGCTGTCATCCGTCCCCAGCGCACCCAGCCCAGCGTCGATCAGCCTGCGCCGCGCATCCCCCACCTGATCCGCCAGTTCATCCTCTTCATTCACGGCAAGCCAGCGGATCAACGGCCCCAGCGTCAGCCCCTGCACGACCAACGTCCCGATCACCACGGTGAATGCCGCCAGCACCACCAGATCGCGCCCCGGCATCTCCCCCGGCAGCGCGAATGCCGTCGCCAGCGTCACCAGCCCCCGCATCCCCGCCCAGCCGAGCACCAGCGAGGCGTTCCACGGCGGTGGTGCCGGGAATCGGTCCCGCAGCGGCGATCGCGATATCCCAGCCTCCACCCCGCGCACCAGGAACACCCACAGCAACCGCGTCACCAGCACCGTCGCCAGCACCAGCAACGAAAAACCGATCGCCGCCATCCGCGCATCCGGGGCCAGCCGCACCAGCACGTCGCGCGATTGCAGCCCCATCAGCATGAACGCCACCACGTTCAACACCAGCACCGCCGCCGCCCACACCGCCTTGCTCTGGATCCGGTCGCGCGCCGGCTGGCCCAGCGGGCGCTTCTGCGCGACCAGCAGGCCGAAGGCGACCACCGCCAGCACCGAAGACAGATGCAGCCGCTCCGCCAGCAGCCAGATCGCGAAGGTCACCGCAAAGTCGGCGAGGCTCGACCCCAGCGTCCCCGAGAAGAGCGGCACGATCCGCAGATAAACCCAACCCGCGATCAGCCCGAACAGCACGCCGCCCGGCGCGGCTGCGGCCAGCAGCAGCGGCGTCGTCCCGCCATCGGTATGCGTCGCCAGCGCCACCGCCCATCCGAACAGCAACAGCGCCGTCGCATCGTTCAGCAGGCTTTCGCCTTGCAGGATCAGGAAGCTGCGCCGTGGAATCCCCACTTCGGACAGCACCGCCTCCGCCGCCGCCGCATCCGGCGGCGCGACGATCGCGCCCAGTGCGAAGGCGGCAGCGATCGGCAGCCCGCCCGCCATCACGCCCACCGCCGTCACCGTGGCCGTCGTCACCAGCACCGCGAACACCGCCAGCGCCAGCAGCGGAAACCAGTGCCGCCGCAATCCGCGCAGGCTGCTATGATAGGCCGCGTGCAACAGCGCCGGCGCGATGAACAGCGCCAGCGCCAGTTCCGGATCGACATCGATGTCGGGCGCGATCGGCAGCATCGCAAAACCGATCCCCGCCGCCGCCAGCAAGGTGGGGTAAGGGACGTTCAGCTTGCGCGCCACTACGAGCAGCAGCAGCGCGATCAGCAGGATCGCATCGAGACCTTCGAACAAATGCATCTTTATCAACGATCTGGCATCGCATCCGGGTCCAACCCGCCGGTAGCGGGCCTGCCTGCCCGCCGAAGATCAGTCCCCGATCAGATGCAGCACCAGTTCCCGCCGGTGCGGGCGGCGGCGATGTTCGAACAGATAAAGCCCCTGCCACGTCCCCAGGGCCATCGCGCCCGCCAGCAGCGGGATCGACAGGCTGACACCCGTCAAGACACTGCGCAAATGGGCCGGCATGTCGTCCGGCCCCTCATCGTCATGCGCATAGTCCGCGCTCTCCGGCGCGATCTTCGCAAAATAGCGCTCAAGATCACCACGCACTTCCGGCGCGGCATTCTCCTGAATGATCAGGGACGCCGACGTATGCCGGCAAAACACCGTCAGCAGCCCCGCCGTCATGCCCTGCTCGGCAACCCAGTCGGCCACCGGCCGCGTAATCTCGACCAGTCCCTGCCGCCGCGTCGGTACGATGATCTGTCCGGTCGCCTGCCGCATCGCGCTTCGCCTCCCACGTCAGATCACGGCCGCGATCAACCCCAGCTCGCGCGCCTCGTTCGCCTCGATATACCAGTTGCACGGCGCCTTGCGCAGCACCTCGTCCAGCGTCACGCTAGTGCCGCGCACCAGATTCTCGAAGCCCTCATTCTGGATCGCGATCGAACATTCGATCTCGTGCAGCAACGCGGTCACCGTCGCGACGCAGGTCGTCAGCGGCCCCTCGACATTCAGTTGCTTGGACAATTTCCGCTCATGCACCATCAGCCGCGTGCCCCGCGTCAGGAAGCGATTCTCCGGCACGAAGAAGCTCATGAACGTCGTCCCCGCCGAATAGATGGCGGCCTTGCCCAGAAACAGGAAGCGCCGTTCGGGCGCGATGTCGCTATGATAGCGCACATCCTCCCCCATCATCCGCGCAATCTCCGGATCGCCGCCCAGCGTCGACAATTCCACCACCACCGGCCCCTCGGCCGGCGCGGACTCCAGACAACTCCGGAACGCCTCATACATCGCCCCATCCACCGGACCCGAAAGCCGGATCGCCGGCTTGCGGAAGATCGTCACATCGACCGGTTGTACCGGCGCTGCATTCTGCTGATCGGGCATCGAACCCTCCTGTCTGCCTGTCGGTCGCTCCCAACCCACGGACACCGCGAAGGATGCACGACGGGGGACAGTTTCGGACTGATGTGGATTGCAAGACTGTCTGCCGACGCCTCCTTATTTCGCTGGGGACAAGGTAATTTTGCTTCCCTTCACTTCCCAAACACGTTTGTCCGAAGTGGCGACGAACAGGGGCATCCTCAAATTGTAGGAGGCAAAAACATGTATTTCGGTAGGGACCGGGTCGAGAAGGTGACTGACCATGAAACCGACCGGTTTTGCGCCGGAGGGCAGCTTTGGCACCGTTAGGTTGAGACAACTGACGCTGTAAGGGCGGGAGGCAAGAACTGCCCCATTCGGCGCAACGATGACGCGATAATTTCCCCCCATGGGATATGTCCCCGCATCCTGCTGAGCTGATAGGAGATACACAGCAACAGGGCCGCCGTTACGCGACGGTATCACAACCGTATTGAATGGAAGCGGGGTGCAAGGCTTGTACGAGCGCTCGCGAGACCTCACCGCGGCCGCTTCGCGGGCGCGCGCGAGAAGCATCTGATTGGCGGTCAACGCTGCGGACGTCGCGAGCAGTTCCTTGCCCACGACCTTGCCTTCGCGCACGTCAGCCACAAAAAATGCTTTGGCCGCCGTAGCGCTTCCCCGATAATAAGTAACACGCAGCGCCTGCGCATCGGATGGCTCAACGACATATCCGCCGATGCCGGTCAGTTGCTCCTTGGGAATGGTCGCGGTCAACGCGTCAGAACTGACCCATGCCGCCCGATCATACATATAGATCAATCGTCCAATGCTGCCGGCCTCGACGATACGCTGTTCGTCGGAAGGACCGCTCGGCACCGTGCCAGGAACTGGCGGGGCAATCGGCGCGCTGGCACGCTCCTGAAAGTCGATGGTCGACATCAATGCGACAATTGCCAAAAGCATAGCGTTCCCCTCTCAATGGCACGAAGCCGAACGAGTGCCTATATCGCAAACGGACCCAAGCGTAGTTTTACTCCGCCAAATCTCCCGCAAAGCGCAAATCCACGATCAGCCCCTCCGCAACCACATCCGCCCCTACCCCCACCGCGACATCCGCATCCGCCCGGATCCGCGAAAGGATCGCCCCCGGCACGTCCGCGGCATGGCGCACCACATCCGCCCCGCCCAGCCAGCGCGCCTCGCGCAGCGTGAGGTCGTCCGGGTCCGCGCTGCGCAGGCGGATCGCGACCGGGGCGACGGGCCGCGTTGCATCATCCGCCGCCAGCCATTCCGGGATCCGGTCGCCCGCCCCCGCGCGCAGCGGGTCGAGCAACGCCCCCGGCGCGACCGCATCGTCGATCGCGCGGCGGCGCATGTCATTCTCCGGCCAGCGCGCCTTGATCGCGGCGCGCGCGGCGAACAGCCCGGATGCCAGCGTGCCCAGATCGGCGGGCAGCAACGCTTCCATCCGCTGCCGCAGCGCCTTGGCCAGCCCGGCCGATGCGCCGCCGGTCCCGATCGCCACCAGTACCGCGCCGCGCTCCACGATCGCCGGCAGCGTGAAATCACACAAGGCCGGCCGGTCGACCGCATTCACCAGCACCCCGCGCGCGCGCAGCCGCGCCACCGCCGCCACCGCATCCGCCTCCTCCTCGATCGCGACGATCGCCAGCGCGGCCACCGCCGCTTCGTCCACGATCGTCGCACCCGCGCGCGTCAGGATGCGGCGCTTGGCGTCCGCCGCCCCGCCCTCCCCCAGCAGGATGACGGGCCGGCCGGACAGGCGGATGAGGATCGGAAGGCTATGCAGCGTCTGGCTCCGGCAACGAATGTCAGGCCATCATGCCGCGTCCGCCGTCAGAAGAACAGCTTGCGCACCTGCAACCGCACCGACCGCCCGACCGGATCGAGATAGCCCGGCTGATAGCTGACCGGCGTCAGCCCGCCCGCATCGCGCACGCTCTGCCGTTGGTTGAACAGATTGTCGAACGACAGGCTGACCCGCATCCCGCGCGTGAAGCGATAGGGCACCAGCGCCGCGATCTGCCCGAAATCGGCGAACAGTCGCAGGTCGACCGTGGTCAGCGATCCGAAGGACAGGTCGCCATCGCCGATCCCGGTGCCGCCCGATCGCACGAAGGTCTTGCTCTGCCAGTCGCCCGACAGCCGCGCGCCGAACCCGTTGCGGAACAGCCCGGCCTGCACTTCCACCTTGTGCCGCGGGCTGCCGCCCGCCGATCCGCTGGTGCCGCCATCCAGCAGGTCGATCACCGGCACGCCTTCGCGCACGATCACGTCGTTGCGGAATTGCCAGGTATGATAGGCCGCAAATTGCACGCGGCCACCGCCGCCACCCGGCCCCCGGCCACCGCCGCCGAAACCGCCCGGCCCGCGCCCGCCGCCCGGCGCGCCCGCTCCGTCGCGCGGCGGCCGATCCGCCGCTGTGCCGACCGCGCCGCCCGGTCCGCGCTCGGGCGCCTCACCCCGCGCCGCCCGCGCCTCGCGCTGCGCGCGATAGGCCTCGAACAATTTCTGGTTGGACGCCTTCAGCGGCACCGACAGGTTGAACCCCCAGCGCATCTGTTCCGTGTTCTGCCGCAGGAAATTGACCGGCCGCGCATCGATGCTGACCAGCATCCCGTCCGCATCGCGCACGAAGCGATCGGGGAACGCCGCCTCGATCGCGGCGGTCGGCGCGGGCAGGCTGGCGGTCGCATTGTCGATATGGCTGCGCACATAATTGGCGACCAGCGACAGGTCCGGCTTCGCCAGCGGCTTCCACGTCGCGCCCAGCTTCAGCACGCGGCGGCTGTCCGCCACCAGATCGGGATTGCCGCCGCTCAGCTGCGTGATCCCCACCGTCTGCCCGGTGCGATAATCGAACACGCGCACGTCCAGGGTGGCGATCTGCGGATTTCCCAGCTGCTGGATGGTCGGCGCGCCTTCCTCATGCGTCTGCGACCAGATCAGGCTCAGCCGCCCGGTCGGCCGCCAGTTGAGGCCATAGCCATATTTGGTCAGCGTCCCGAAATCGGAAAGCCGCTCCACCGATCCGTTCAGATTGGCCGAAAGATCGCCGATCGCCGACAGGATGTCCGCGCGTCGGCTGGTCAGCGGAATATCGACATTCAACTGCCCGTTCGCATTGTTGCGCGACAGGTCGGCGCTCCGCACCACGCCCGACCGGGTGGACCGCGTGTCGAACCCGCTCAGTTCGCCGCCCACCGTGGCGGTCAGGCTGAGCGGCCCGGCCGGCAGCCGCAGCGGCGATCCGCTGGCCACCAGTTGCAGGTCGCCTATATTGCTGACCGATCGCGCCCGATCCGCCGGCAGGCTGGTATAAAGATCATAAGGCAGCGCCCCGAACGGATTGAGCGTCGCGCTTCCGCCGTCGATCGCGGTCTGCAACGCACTGCCGTCCAGCCCCCGATCCGTCCGTGTGCGCGATGCCGCCCGGTCATAATTGCCCGTCATCGTCAGTTGCCACGCGTCGATCGTCTTGTTCAGCGTGAAGCCGGCATGGGCGGTCTCGCCGGCATTGTCCTGCCGCAACCGCGCGCCGGTATCGGGATAGCGATAGACCGACACCGTCTGCCCGAACGGGGAAAAGGGATTGCCCGCCGGCACATCCAGCCGCGATCCCGCCAGCCCGCGCAGGGCCTGACTGCCCGTCGCATCGAAACTGCCGTTCAGCGTCGCGGACACGTCGTCCAGGATCGTGCGGTTCAGCACCGCATTCAGCGACAGGGTGTCCGTCGCCGCCTGCAAGGTGCGATAGCGCGCGACATTGGTGCTGTTGGCCGTCCCCGCCATGCCCGCGAACTGCGCCAGCGTCGGCGCGCCCGTCACCCCGGCCGGCACCCCCGCCACTATGACCGGGCGGCCCACCAGCGCGCTCAGCGCCGGATCGATCTGCGTCGCGCCCGCCGCCGGCCCGACATTGCCGGTCAGGTCGAACAGGCGTCCCGATCCGGTCGACAGGATGTCGCGCTGGCTTTCCAGGATGGAACCCTGATTGCGATAATCGACCGACAGGTTCAGCCGCCCCGCCTTGCTGATCGCCAGCAGGCTGGTCTGGATCCGCCCCAGCTCGCGCCCGCCATCGGTCGCCATGCCGGCCGTCGCCTCGCCCGTCACCGCGCGGAAGCGGGGGCGCAGCACGAAATTCACCACCTTCTGGTCGGCGGCATAGCCATATTTCAGCGCGACTTCTTCCGGAAGGATATCGACGCGCAGGATCGCCTCGGTCGGAATGTCGCGCAATTCGGTGAAGCCCGAAATCCGCTTCCCGTTCAGCAGCACGACCGGGGATCCGCCCCCGCGCCCCTGCCCGCTCCCCGTCTGCGGCGCGAGTTCGGCCAGCAGGTCGGTGATCGTGCTGACGCCGTAGGACCGGATATCGGCGGGGCTGAGCGTGACTTCCGCCGGAATATTGCCCGTCACGCTGCCGGGCGGACGCTGTCCGGTCACGACGATATCGGCCTCGTCCTCGCCTTCCGCCGTCGCGTCGGCCTCCGGCGCGGGCGCCGGCACGGCGGTATCGCCGCCCACCGGCGGCACCGGCTGCGCCGCATAGGCGGCGGGTGCGCCACCCATCAGGAGAAACGCGAACAGGGTCTTGCCATCGATCATGTCGTCATCCGTGTCGTCTGTGCCCGGTCCCGTAACGGCCGGGTGTGACCCATAATTTCAGGGCCGACATAATCCGCCGAAAAGCGGTGCTCAGCGCCGCTTCCGCCGCGCCGCCTGCGCCACCGGTCGCAACCGCAACCCGATGAACAGCAAGGTCGGCCATAACAAAGTGTCGATGAAATCGCCGATCGTGTCGGTCCAGCGCCACGATCCGAAATGCAGCCGGTCCAGCACCTCGTTCCCGATCTCCGCCGCCAGCACCACCAGCAGGGGCACCGGGGACGCCAGGCTGCGCCGCGTGATGATCCGCGTCGCCAGCAGGATCGCCATCCCGGCATGAAGATGCAGCAGGCTGTCATCCATCCCGCTCCGGAGACCGATCGCGATGATCAACTGGGAATAAAGCGCAGGAATATTCATGCCGTGCCCCATGCCCCGGAGCGACCGCCCCCGTCGACCCGCAATCGTCCGATGCGCGGTCGGAAGCCCGATCAGAAGCCCGGTCAGAAGCAGGGTGAACAGGACGCCCGCCATCTGCTAACCGGGCGGCATGATCCCACGAACCCTGATCGACAGCACCGAAATTCCCGGCGGCGGCACGCTGAAGCTGATCCGTCGCGGCACCGAATTTTCAATTACGCTCGCCAATAACGAGCTGATGAACAGCCGGATGAGCGGATCGGAAGAGGCACTCGCCACGCTTGCCTGCGCTCGCATCGCCGGCCGGCGCGCGCCGCGCATCCTGATCGGCGGCCTCGGCATGGGCTTCACGCTCCGCGCCGCGCTCGGCGCACTCCCGGCCGACGCCGCGATCCTCGTGGCGGAACTGGTCCCCGCCGTCATCGCCTGGGGCCACGGCCCGCTCGCCGATCTGTTCGGAGACAGCCTCGCCGATCCGCGCGTGACGATGTTCGAAGGCGATGTCGCCATCCCGCTGCGCGATCCCGGCACCGGCTATGACGCCATCCTGCTCGATGTCGACAATGGCCCGGACGGCCTCTCCCGCCCCGGCAATGACGCGCTTTACGGCGCATTCGGCCTCCGCGCCGCGCGCAACGCGCTCCGCCCCGGCGGCGTCCTCACCGTCTGGTCCACCGCCCCCGACGCCGCCTTCGTGCAGCGCCTGCGCGACGCCGGCTTCACCGTGCGCGAGGAAATCGTCCGCGCCAACGGCGCACGCGGCGGCGCGCGGCACATCGTCTGGCTCGCAACCCTCTGATCGCGCAATCCGCTGATCCAATCGCGCAAGCCCGCCGATTGACCGCCCCCCGCGCCCCCGCTAGGGCCGGTCCCGCGACAGGTTCCCCGGAAACGGGGTGAAAAGGGAACGGGAAAACCCCGGCTGCCCCTGCAACTGTAAGCGGCGAGCCACCATGCCATATGCCATTGGGATCCCGGTCCCGAGAAGGCGGCACGGACCGGCATGGACCCGTGAGCCAGGAGACCTGCCTGCCGCAGTCGTCCTTCGTCCGGCCAGGGTGCGCCGAGCGGACGGGTCAACCCCGCGCGACGACATCGCCGACCCGCATGTCGGATGCGGGGCGGGCTGCGTCGTGCCGCCTGCTTCCCGTCCGGCCTGCGGATCCCGCATGTCAGAAGGGGTCGCCATGACCGATAGTGCCCACGCCGCCACATCCGCGGATCGTCTTCCCGCCACCCGCACCGCCCTGCTGGTGTGGTCATGATCCTCACCCCCGTGGCGGACGGTCCCGCCATCGTCGCCTGCAACAGCTGCCGCTTCGCCACCGATGCACGCGACGATCCGCAAGGCCAGCGCGGCGGCGCGCTGCTGGTCGATGCGTTGCGCACCGTCCAGGCCGAAGACCCGGCCTATGCCGATGTCGCGGTGCAGGCCATGCCCTGCCTGTTCGCCTGCACCGAATTCTGCACCATCCATCTGCGCGCGCCCGGCAAGGTCGGCTATGTCCTCGGCCGCTTCACCCCGGATGCGGACGCGGCACGCGCCATCCTCGATTATGCGCGGCTCTATGCGCAGAGCGAGACCGGGCAGGTGCCGTTCAAGCAATGGCCGGCGGGGGTGAAGGGTCATTTCATCACGCGCACCCCGCCCGCCGGCTATCTGGTCGAATGACGGCCTTCGCCTCCCCCGCTACGTTCGCAGCCGCGCTGACGAACCTGCCCGCGCCCGATCCCGATGCCCGCGCCGCCGCCGCCGCGCGGCAGGCAATGCTCACCAAGCCGCCCGGCTCGCTCGGCCGGCTGGAGGAGATCGCCTTGTTCATGGCCGGCTGGCAGGCGCGCGCCCGTCCCCGGCTGGATCAGGCCCGCGCCGTCATCTTCGCCGGCAATCACGGCATCGCCGCGCGCGGCGTCAGCGCCTTTCCCGCCAGCGTCACCGCGCAGATGGTCCGCAATTTCGAAACCGGTGGTGCTGCGATCAACGCGCTGGCGGCGGCGGCGGGGCTGGACCTGCGCATCGTCGCGCTCGATCTCGACCGGCCGACCGCCGATTTCACCACCGCCCCGGCGATGGACGCGACCGACTGCCTCGCCGCCCTGAATGAAGGCGCGGCCATGGTCGATCCCGCGCTGGACCTGTTCGTCCCCGGTGAAATGGGCATCGCCAATTCCACCGCCGCCGCCGCCCTCTGCGCCGCCGCTTTCGGTGGCGACACAGCAGGCTGGGTCGGGCCGGGCACCGGCGTCCACGGTGCCGCGCTCGCGGCGAAGACCGCGCTGATCGATACCGCACTCGCGCGCCACCGCCCGCACGCGACCTCTGCGTTCGAGCTGCTGCGCCGGCTCGGCGGTCGCGAAATCGCCGCCATCGCCGGTGCGATCGTCACCGCGCGGCAGGCGCGCGTGCCCGTCCTGCTCGATGGCTATATTTGCGGCGCGGCGCTCGCCCCGCTCGCCGCCTTCCACCCCGGGATCGTCGATCATTGCATCGCCGGACACTGCTCCGCCGAACCCGGCCATGCCCGCCTGCTCGCGCATCTGGGCCTTACCCCGCTGCTCGCGCTCGACATGCGGCTGGGCGAGGGCAGCGGCGCGGCGGTCGCCAGCGGCATCGTCCGTGCCGCGCTGGCCGCGCATGACGGCATGGCCACCTTCGCCGAAGCGGGCGTGTCGGCGGAATGATCGCGCCGCGCATCCTCCATCTGATGCGGCACGGCGAACCCGCTTTGGCCGGCCGGATGCTCGGCCATACCGATTGCGACGCCACCCATGCCGGGATCGCCGCCTGCACCGCCGCCGCCGCCGGATTGTCGATAACGGGCGTCGTCACCTCCGATCTTCGCCGCGCCGCCGCCTGCGCCGAAGCCGTCGCCGGCCCCCTTCCCATCCACACCGATCCCCGCTGGCGCGAACTGGATTTCGGCGACTGGGACGGGCAAGCCCCCGCCAGCCTCCCCCCCACCGCGCTCGCCCATTTCTGGGACGATCCCGACGCCTACCCGCCCCCGCAGGGCGAATGCTGGTCCGATCTGATCGCCCGCATCCGCCCCGCCCTCGCCGATCTCCCGACCGACACGCTGGTCGTCACCCATGCCGGCGCGATCCGCGCCGCGCTGTCCGCCGCCTGCGGGTTCGATCATCGGCAGGTCTGGGCGTTCGACCTGCCTTACGCCGCCCTGCTGACACTCCGCATCTGGCCCGACGCCACCGCGCAGATCAGCGGCCTGCGCACATGAAGCGGCTGATCGTCGCCATCGGCTTCCTCACCCGCCTGCCCGTGCCGCAGATCGCCGTATCGAATGCGGATTTCGCCGCCGCCATCCGCTGCTACCCGCTGGTCGGGCTGATCGTCGGCCTCGCCATCGCCTGCGCCGGATGGCTGGGCGCATGGATCGATCCATGGACCGGCGCGCTGGCGGCGCTCGCCATGTGGGTCGCGATCACTGGCGCGCTGCATCTCGACGGCCTCTCCGATCTCGCCGACGGGCTGGGCGCTGGCCATGGCGACCGCAGCCGCATCCTCGCCGTCATGGCTGATCCGCATATCGGCAGCTTCGGCGTCGTCACGCTCTGCCTGCAACTCATCGCCAAGCTCGTCCTGCTCCACGCGCTCGCACCGCTCGGCTGGATGCCGCTTATCCTGATCCCCTTCGCCGCACGGATCGGGCCGCTGGTCTGGGCGCGCATCCTGCCGCCGCTGAAGGCCGGTCTCGGCGCCAGCGTGGCGACGGCGGTGCGGATCCGCGATCTCGCCGGCTGGGCCGCGCTCCTCGCCGCTGCCGCCGTCGCGCTCCCCGCCTTGCTCGCCACCCCGCTCCTGATCGCCGGCATTGCGCTTTGGCTACGCCGCACGCTGGGCGGCATCACCGGCGATGGCCATGGCGCGGGGATCGAATTGACGGAAACCGGCCTGCTATGCGCCGTGGTGCTGGTCGGCACGCTGCGCTAACGCCCACAGCCCATCCAGATCCACATGCCGTTCCAGCACGGCCGCGATCGCATCCAGCGCCGTCTCCACCGACGCGCGATGATCCGGCCCGCTGCCCTCCACGCCGATCCGCGCCAGCCACGCCCGCCGCTGCCGCGCATCGCCGAACAGCCCGTGGACGTAACTCCCCGTCACCAGCCCGTCCGCCCCGATCGCGCCGTCGCTGCGCCCATCGTCGAACCGCGTCGCCGGCCGCGCGGTATCCGGCCCCGTCGTCCGCCCCAGATGCATTTCATAGCCATCGAACCGCGCGCCGTTCGCGGTCCCCGCCACCTGCACCAGCGCCTTGTCGCCGCCCAGCACGGTGTCCACCGCCAGCAGCCCAAGACCCCGCACCGTCCCCGCCGGCCCTTCCACCCCGCCCGGATCGGCGATCGTCCGCCCCAGCATCTGATACCCGCCGCACAGCCCCAGCACAGCCCGCCCGCGCCGGTGATGCGCGAGGATATCGATATCCCACCCCTGCGCCCGGATGAAGGCCAGGTCCGCGATCGTCGCCTTCGATCCCGCCAGCACGATCAGCGCGGCGTCGTCGGGAATCGGCACTCCCGGCGGCACCATCACCAGTTCGATGCCCGGTTCCAGCCGCAACGGATCCAGATCGTCGAAATTGCTGATATGCGCCGTAATCGGGCAGGCGACGACCACCCGCCCGTCCCCCCGCACCGCGCGCCGTTGCAGGATCACGGCGTCCTCGCTCGGCAACCGCGCCGCATCGGGCATCCACGGCACCACCCCATAGCCGCGCCAGCCGCTGCGCTGCTCGATCGCGCGATAGCCATCGTCGAACAATGCCGGATCGCCCCGGAATTTGTTGACCAGAAAACCATGGATCATCGCCGCGTCCGCCGGATCGATCACGGCGCGCGTCCCCACCAACGACGCGATTACCCCGCCCCGATCGATATCGCCCACCAGCAGCACCGGGACGCCGGCCGCGCGCGCAAAGCCCATATTGGCGATATCCGCGCTCCGCAGATTAATCTCCGCCGGCGATCCCGCCCCTTCCACCACCACCAGATCGGCGTCGGCGGCCAGCCTCCGATAGCTGGCCAGCACATCGTCCAGCAGCCCTTCGCGCCCCTCCCGCCACTGCGCCGCCTTCAATATGCCGCGCACCCGCCCATGCACGATCAGTTGCGACGTGCGGTCCCCCTGCGGCTTCAGCAGCACCGGGTTCATGTCGACACTGGCCGGCACCCGCGCCGCCAGCGCCTGCGTCGCCTGCGCGCGGCCGATCTCGCCGCCATCCGCCGTGACGGCGGCATTGTTGGACATATTCTGCGGCTTGAACGGCCGCACGGACAGCCCCCGATCCGCAAAGGCACGGCACAGCCCCGCCACCAGCACCGACTTGCCCACGTCGGACCCGGTCCCCTGCACCATTACAGCCGCCATGCGACACTCCCCGCCACGATCCACAGCAACAGGCAGGCCCGCCGATAGACGCGCAGCGCCCGCCGCACGTCGCCCACCGCAGGCGGCCTCTGCCCCGCCCCGATCCACGGCTTGTCCAGCACCGCCCCGTCATAGGCGATCGGCCCCGCCAGCCGCACGCGCAGCACGCCCGCCATCGCCGCCTCGGTCCAGCCCGCATTGGGCGATGCATGGCGACGCGCATCCGCCCACATCGTCCGCCACCCCCGCCCGCCCGCCACGCAGATCAGCACCCCGCCGATCCGCGCCGGCACCCAGTTCACCACATCGTCCAGCCGCGCCGATGCCCAGCCAAACGCCCGCCAGCGCGGCTCCTTATGCCCGATCAGGCTGTCGGCGGTGTTGATCCCCTTATAGGCCCACAGCCCCGGCAGCCCGAGCAGCATCAGCCAGAACAGGGGCGCGACGATCCCGTCGCAGAAGCTCTCCGACAGGCTCTCGATCGCCGCCGCCGCCACGCCCTGTTCGTCCAGCGCCGCCGTATCGCGCCCCACGATCCGCCCGACCGCCACCCGCGCCGCCGCCAGATCCCCCGCCTCCAGCGCAACCGCCACCGGCCGGACATGATCGTCCAGACTCCGCTGCGCCAGCCCCGGCGCGGCGAGCAACGCGACCGCCAGCCAACCCAACCGCCCTGCCCCCGCCCGCACCGCCATCTCGCACAGCCACGCCCCGCTTGCGCCCGCACCGACCACCAGCAGGATCGTCGCCACCCCCGCCAGCCGCCGGGGCAGCCCCGGCCGGTTCCACCGCGCCTCGCACGCACCGATCAGCCGCGCAAAGCCCCCCACCGGATGCCCGACCCGCGCATAAAGCCATGCCGGCCACCCGAAGGCCGCATCCAGCATCGCCGCCGCCAATACGACCGGCTCAGCCACCACCCAGCGCCCCGTCCAGCCGCGCCAGCGCCGCATCGTCCCCCGGCAACCCGATCCGCAGCCAGCGCGGCGCATCGTCGAACGGCCGCGTCAGGATCCCCGCCCGCGCCAGCCGCCCGAACAACGCCTCGCCATCTTCGCACTCCACCAGCCGGAACAGCGGACACTCCCCGACCGGCACCAGCCCCCGCGCCAGCAGCACATGATCCAGTGCAAGCGCTTGCTCGACAATCCGCACCCGCGTCGCCGCGATCCACGCCGCATCCCGGTAAGCCGCCGTTCCATAAGCGATCGCCGTCGCCGACACCGGCCAGCTCCCCGCCTGCTCCGCAATCCGCGCCACCACCGCCGCCGGGCCGCACGCAAAGCCCAGCCGTACCCCCGCCAGCCCGAAAAACTTCCCGAGCGACCGCAAGACCAGAATGCTGGCGTCCCCCGCCAGATGCGGAAGCACGCTCACCCCCGGCACCGCATCGGCATAGGCCTCGTCGATCACCAGCAGCCCACCCCGCCGCCCCAGCGTCTGCGCGACATCCCGCAGCCGTTCGGGCGATAAAATCCGCCCATCCGGATTGTTCGGATTGGCCAACAACACCGTGCCGCCTCCCGCCGCCACATCCCCCAGCGCATCGACCGAAATCGCCACCGACCCCGGCAACGCCGCGCCGTGCGTCCGATATCCCGGCACGACATGATGATAGGGCGCCGGCAACGCGATCCGCCCCAGCATCCGCAACCCCATCTCCGTCCCCGGCAAGGCGGTGATCGCCACGTCCGGCGCACCGAAGGCCACCGCCGCCGCACCGTTCAGCCCGGCCAGCGCCGTCACGGACGGTAGCGCCTGCAAATCCACCGCCAGCGGCGTCGCCGGTCGCCACCCGTCCCGGTTGATCCCGGTCGACAGGTCCAGCCAGGGCCGTGGCGCATCCGGAAAGCGCTGCATCGCCGAGTCGATCCGCCCGCCATGAAAGCGCAGGGCATCCATCACCGGCCCTCGACTTGGCAACGGCTCGCCGCCATCAGCGGCAAAGGTAAAAGGACGACAGGATGCGCCACGGATTCAACCACCCCGACCGCACGATGCTCGTGCTGGGCGGCGCGCGTTCGGGCAAGAGCCGCCACGCGCAGCAGCTTGCCGAAGCCGGCGGGGAGGCTCTGGTCTTCATCGCCACCGCACAGGCCTTCGATGGTGAAATGACCGACCGCATCGCCCGCCACCGCGCCGATCGCGATGCCCGCTGGCGCACGGTCGAAGCCCCGCTCGATCTGCCCGCCGCCATCGCCGCAGCGGACGGCGAACGGACGATGCTGCTGGTCGACTGCCTGACCCTGTGGGCCTCCAACCTGCTGCTCGCCGATGCGGACGCCGAAGACGCGACCGCCCGCCTCTGCGCCGCCCTCGCCGCCCCGCGCGGCCGCATCCTCCTCGTCGCGAACGAGGTCGGGCTGGGCATCGTCCCCGACAACGCGCTCGCCCGCCGCTTCCGCGATATCGCCGGCACCATGAACCAGCGCGTCGCCGCCATCGTCGACCGGGTCGACATGGTCGCCGCCGGCCTTCCCTTCAGCCTCAAATAGCGGCTTCATCGCTCCAGCACCCGGTCAGCCAGCGGCTCGCGCGCCTGCCACCCGCGCCGTTCCAGCTCGGGGGTATCGGACGGTTCGGCCGGATAACCGATGCACAGCAACGCGATCAGCCGCCACGCCGCCGGCACGTCCAGCATCGCCGTCACCACCGCCGGATCGAGGATCGACACCCATCCGACGCCGATCCCCCGCACCCGCGCCGCCAGCCACAATGTATGGATCGCCATCACCGTCGAATACAGCAGCGCCTCGGGCATCGTCGCCACGCCCAGCCCGTGTCCGGCCTCCGACGCTTCGTCGGAAAACACCGCCAGCACTTCGGGAGCCTCGCGTAACCCATGCAGCTTCAGCGACCGGTACAACGCCTGCCGATCCCCCGCCTGCCGATCCGCCGCCACTGCCCCGCACGCATCGACATGCGCCGCCAGCCGCGCGCGCAGATCCGCCGATCGCACCCGCACGAACCGCCATGGCTGCGCATTGCCGACCGAGGGCGCCAGCGCCGCAGCCCGCAACAGCGCCGCCATCTCCCCATCCGCCACCGGTCGCGCATCGAAATGCCGCACGTCACGCCGCCAGCGCAGCAGCCGGTCGAACCCGTCCGCAAATCCCGGATCGAGGCCCGGCCCCGCCACGCTCACGCCGCCCCCCGCCGCAACAGATACACGTCCATGATCCAGCCATGCCGCGCGCGCAGCGCCGCCCGCTCGCGCAGGATCACCGGCCCCGCTTCGCGCAGCGGCCCCGCAATCAACGCCTCCTGCGGCATCCCCAGATAAGCACCCCACCAGATCGCGATCCCGTCCGGTTCCAGCACCTCGAATGCGCAGCCGCCGTCCAGCATCACCACCAGCGTATCCACGCCATCCGGCCACCCGCCATCGCGCAGCCGCCGCCCGGTCGTTAGCAGCACCGGCGCGCCCAGCGCGTTCAGCGGGATGGCATGGGCGGCGGTCAGCGCCTGCACGCTGCTGATCCCCGGCACCACCGACACGCGCAGCGCCAGCCCCCGCGCCGACAGCCGCTCCGCGATCCGCAACGTGCTGTCATACAGTGACGGATCCCCCCAGACGAGCAACGCCATCCGCCCGCCCGCCGGCAGATGCGTGGCGATCTCCGCCGCCCAGACATTAGCGATCGCGTCATGCCAGCGCGCAACCCCGTCTAGATAGCCGCCCGCATCGTCCCGTTCCGGCTGGTCATATTCCACCACCCGCGTCGCGCCCGTCAGTACCCCCGCGCACAGCATCCGCCGCAGATCGACCAGATCCGATTTCGCCGTCCCCTTGCGCGGCAGCAGGATCAGGTCGGCGGCGTTCATCGCGCATTCGGCGGCGCGGGTCAGATGATCGGGATTGCCCGTCCCGATCCCGATCAGGTGCAGATCGATCATGCCGGATCGGCGGCGATCAGGTGGAAGAAGGTGCCGGTCACGTCCCCCCGGCACGATCCCGTCTCCGCCACTGCCGCCCCTTCGGCATCCACCACATCGGCCAGCGGCGCATCCGGCTGTTCGAGGATGGTGGAATAATGAAATTCATGCCCGCGCAGCGCCACGCCCGCCTGATGCCCCGGCATCGCCACCCGCAATGTCGCGCGCCGATAGCCCAGATGCATCCGCCTTTTCGCGTAACTGGTCACCAGCCCCAGCAGCCCGGCCATTTCGTGCCGCACCCCGTCGGCATCGATCAGCCCCGCACCTAGCGCGATATAGCCCCCACATTCGCCATGCACCGGCTTCTGCGCCGCATGGGCCTGCAACCCCGCGCGGAACCGCCCCGCCGCCGCCAGCCGCCCGGCATGCAATTCGGGATAGCCCCCCGGCAACCACACCAGATCGGCATCGGGCGCCGGCGCTTCGTCCGCCAAGGGGGAAAAGGGCAGGATCTCCGCCCCCGCCGCCGTCCATGCATCCAGCATATGCGGATAGACGAAGGAGAAGGCCGCATCCCGCGCCAGCGCGATCCGCTGCGCCGGCGGCACGATCCGCACGCCACCATCTTGAGCCGGTCGCCCGACCGCCCCCGCCGCTGCCCGCAAGGCCGGCAAATCGACATGCGCGCGCAGCATCGCGGCATAATCCGCGATCCGCGCATCCAGATCGGGATGCTCGCACGCCTGCACCAGCCCCAGATGCCGTTCCGGCAGCTTCAGGTCCGCCCGCCGCGGCAAGGCCCCGAACACGGGGATGCCCACCGCCTCCATCCCCCGCCGCACCAACCGCTCATGCCGTGGGCTGGCGACACGGTTCAGGATCACGCCCGCAATCCGCAATTCCGGATCATAGCGCGCAAATCCCAGCGCGGTCGCCGCCGCCGATTGCGCCTGTCCCGAAACATCGATGACCAGCACCACCGGCCAGCCCATCCGCTGCGCGATCTGCGCGCTCGCGCCATTGCCCGCCGCACCCGGCGTCGCCACGCCGTCGAACAACCCCATTGATCCCTCGGCCAGCACGATATCCGCCGCGCCAGCACGGCCCGCCAGCCCATCCAGCATCGCCCCCGGCATCGCCCAGCTATCCAGATTATAGGATGCCCGCCCGCACGCCGCCCGGTGGAACCCCGGATCGATATAATCGGGGCCGCTCTTGTAAGGCTGCACCGCCAGCCCGTCCTCGCGCAGCGCGCGCAGCAGCCCCAGCATCACCGTCGTCTTGCCCGTGCCGGAGGCCGGCGCGGCGATCATCAGTCCCGGCGTCATGCCTCCTGTCCCGCAAAGCGCGAATCCGGTCCCTGCGGCCGGAACCGCCGGTCATAATCGGCGGCATAAAGCCGGCTCTCGCCCGCCACGTCCGCGCCCAATGCCCGCCCGACCAGGATCAGCGCCGTCCGTTCCGGCCGCCCCGTCGCCGCCAACGTCCCCAGCGTCGCCCTCACCGCCTGTTCGTCGGGCCAGCTCGCCCGCCACACGATCGCCGCCGGGCAATCCGCCCCGTAAAAGGGGATCAGATCCGCCACCACATCGTCCAGCTTGTGGATCGACAAATGGATGGCCAGCGTCGCACCTGTCGCCGCGAACGCCGCCAGATTTTCCGCCGCCGGCATCGTGCTGGCGCGCCCCGGCGTCCGTGTCAGCACCACCGATTGCACCAGCGCCGGCACGGTCAGTTCCACTTCCAGCATCGCGGCGGCGGCGGCGAAGGCCGGCACGCCCGGCGTCACGGTGAAGGGAATGTCCAGCGCGCGCAGCCGGCGCAATTGCTCGCCCATTGCCGACCAGACCGACAAATCGCCCGAATGCAGCCGCGCCACATCCTGCCCCACATCATGCGCGCGCTGGATCTCTCCGATGATCGCATCCAGCGCCATCGGCGCGGTATCGATGATCCGTGCGCCAGGCGGGCAATGGTCCAGCACCGCCGCCGGCACCAGCGACCCGGCATAAAGGCACACGGGCGATGCCGCGATCCGGTCGCGCCCGCGCAGCGTCAGCAGGTCGGGCGCGCCGGGGCCGGCGCCGATGAAATGTACGGTCATGGGCAGGATCCTTCGGCAAGGGCACAGGTCGCCATCCGGTCGGGCGACAGGATACGGGTCAGAATGAGCGTCGCGCCCGGCCCGGCGGCCGCGAGCGCTGCCGCCTCCGCCACGCTCCCCGTCCGCCGCGCGCGCAGGCTGGCGGCGGAGCATGTCGCGGTCGTCATCGCTTCCAGACGATCAGGTGCGACGGCGATCAGCGGCAGCCCCAGAACCTCAGCCAACGGAGCCAGCGTAATCGCCTTGTCCGACGCCGTCGCCAGCGCCCCCACCGGCGGAAGCCCGCATTGCGCGATCCGCAACACCGCCGCCAGCGCCGCCGGATCGACCCCACCCCGAAATCCGAACCCCGCCACGATCATAACGACACCCGCCACTGCACCACCGGATAGCGCGCCCGCCACCCGCGCCGCGCGCCGATCGCCACCGCATCCGCCAGTTCGACGCGCAGCAGATCGCCGCCCTTCTCGCCATGCCAGCTCGCCAGCAGGGCTTCCGACTCCAGCGTCACCGCATGTGCCACGATCCGCGTCCCCGCCGGCAACGCCGCCCACAACCATGCCAGCAGATCCTCGGACAATCCCCCGCCGATGAACACCGCATCGGGTAGCGTGTGTCCCTCCAGCACCCCCGGCACGCGCCCTTCAAGCACCTGCAACCGGTCCACCCCCAACGCCGTGGCATTGCCCCCCGCCCGTGCCGCCCGCAGCGCATCCGCCTCGAACGCCACCGCCTGCATCGTTGGATGCGCCAGCAACCATTCGATCGCGATCGATCCCGATCCCGTGCCGATATCCCACAAAGTCTCGCCCGGCCTTGGCGCAAGCGCAGACAGCGCCAGCGCCCGCACCGGTCGCTTGCTGATCTGCCCGTCATGGTCGAACCAATGGTCGGGCCGCCCCGCCGCACGGGGCAGCACATCGCCATCCCCCGCAACGTCGATGCCGACCAGCACCGGATGCGCGACGTCGTCATACCCCGCCCCCCCGGCGGTCATCCAGCGAATCCGTTCGCGCGGCCCGCCCAGCGCCTCCAGCACATGGATCGTCGACGCCCCGAATCCCCGATCGGTCAACGTCCGCGCCACCGCCGCCACCGCATCGCCGTCGCGCAGCAACACCAGCGCCCGCATTCCCGGATAGAGCATCGGCCGCAACCGCGTGACCGGCGCGGCATGAAGCCCCAGACACAAAGTCTGTTCGATCGCCCAGCCCAGCCGCGCCGCTGCCAGCGCGAACACCGACCGCCCCGGATGCGCCACCCATTCCCCCGGCTCCAGCGCACGCGCCACCACGCTGCCCGCGCCGAACCAGAAGGGATCGCCCGACACCAGCATCACCACCCGCCGCCCGCGCTGCGCCAGCAGCCACGGCAGGCCATCGCGAAACGGCACTGGCCATGGAACCACGTCGCCCGTAAGGCCGGGCACCAACGCCAGATGCCGCACGGCCCCCGTCACGCAGTCGGCCTGCGCCAGCACGGTTCGCGCCGCGGCGCACAGGCCATCGGCGCCATCCTCGCCGATCCCGACGATCGTCAGCCAGGGAGCATCAGCCATGCCGAACATCCTGATCCTCGGCGGCACCACCGAAGCCAGCGCGCTCGCCGCCGCGCTCACCGCGCGCGGCACGCCCGCGACGCTCAGCTATGCGGGCCGCGTCGCCAGCCCGAAGCCGCAACCCGTTCCGGTGCGAATCGGCGGTTTCGGCGGCGCGGAAGGGCTGGCGGATTATCTCCGCACGCACCGAATCACCCATCTGGTCGACGCCACCCACCCCTTCGCAGCGCAGATCAGCACCAACGCCATCACCGCCGCCGCGCAGGCCGGCGTCTCCCTGACCGCGCTGACCCGCCCGCCATGGCATCCCGTCCCCGGCGACCGCTGGACCCACGTCCCCGATCTCGCCACCGCCATCGCGGCACTGGCCGGCCCGCCGCAACGCATCATGCTCGCGCTCGGCCGGATGCATGTCGATGCGTTCGCCGCCATGCCGCAACACCATTATCTGCTGCGCTTCGTCGATCGGCCCGCGCGCCCGCCCGCGCTGCCGCACCACAGCCTCGTCGTCGATCGCGGCCCGTTCGACGCCGACGCCGACACCGCCTTGCTGCGCACCCACGCCATCGACCGGATCCTCTGCAAGAATGCCGGCGGCACCGGCGCGGACGCCAAGCTGATCGCCGCCCGCCGCCTCGGCCTGCCGGTCCTGATGATCGACCGCCCCCCCATCCCGGCCCGTACCGAATGTCACGACGTCGCCGCCGTCCTGCACCGGATCGATCATGATGCGAAGCGCGGCGTATAGAGGATCGGCCCGGCCGCTCGCGGGATGATGCGCGTCCGGCTCGATCCCACGATCACCATCGTCCGCATGTCCGCCATGTCACCCGTCGCATCGGTCAGCGGCACGATCCGCAACGTCTCCTGCGCGGTCGACACCGCCCGCGCGAACAGCACCGGCCGGTCGTCGCCGCAGGCTTCGCGCAGGATGTCGAACGCAAGGCCCAGCCCGTCCGGCCGCGCCTTCGATCGCGGATTGTAGAAGGCGATCGCGAAGTCCGCCTCCGCCGCCAGCCGCACCCGCCGCGCGACCAGATCCCATGGCTTCAAATTGTCCGACAGGTTGATCGTGCAGAAATCATGCCCCAGCGGCGCACCCGCCCGCGCACTCGCCGCCAGCATCGCGGTGATCCCCGGCAACACGCGAATGTCCAGCGCGCGCCACGGTTCGGGTCCGGCCTCCAGCGCCTCGAACACGGCAGACGCCATCGCGAACACGCCCGGATCGCCCGACGACACCACCACCACCCGCCGCCCGCTCGCCGTCAGCCGCAGCGCATGGTCCGCCCGCGCGATCTCCACCCGGTTGTCCGACGCATGGAGCGTCAGCCCTTCGCGCGGCGCAACCCGCGCGACATAGGGGATATAGCCGATCACATCGGTGGCCTCCGCCAGCGCCGCCGTCACCTCGGGCGTCACCAGTGCCGCATCCCCCGGCCCCAGCCCTGCCACCACCAGCCAGCCGCTCATGGCCGCCGCCCCTGTCCGTGGATCAGCAGGATCGAGAAATAGGGCGTCACCGCATCGGCATCGCACAGCCGCGTCACGCGCTGATCCGCCATCGCCGCATGTTCCACCAGCCACGCCGCGTCCGATCGCCCCGCCGCCGCCACCGCGCGGCGCAGCTTGGGCAGATGCCGGCCGATCTTCATCACCACCAACGCATCCGTCTCGCGGATCCGCCGCGTCAGATCCTCCTCCGGCAAGGTCGCCATCGCCACCGTCAGCACATCGTCGCCCCAGGTGATCGGCGCGCCCGTCGCGGTCCACGCCCCCGACATGCCCGTAATCCCTGGCACCACCTGCACCGGCACCGTGCCCGACAAGCGCGAGTGGAGATGCATGAACGATCCGTAGAAAAAGGGATCGCCCTCGCACAGCACCACCACATCCGCGCCGCTCCGCACCAGCGTGGCCAGATGCCGCGTACAGTCCGCATAGAATGCCGACAGCCGGTCATTATATCGCGGGTCCGACACCGGAATTTCAGTCGTCACCGGATATTCCATCGGATATTCCACCGCATCGTCGCGCAACATTCCGTCGACGATGCGCCGCGCCTGCCCCGGCCGCCCCGCCTTGCGGAAATAGGCGATGTGCCGCGTCCCACGCACCAGCCGATCCGCGCGCACGCTCATCAGGTCGCGCGCGCCCGGCCCCAGCCCAACCCCGTGAAGTGTACCTGTCTTCATTCCGCGCGGCTCGCCAGCGCATTCACCGCCGCCACCGCGATCGCGCTGCCGCCCGGCCGCCCCTCCACGATCGCGCACGGCACCGGCTGCGCCGCCCACAACGCCGCCTTCGATTCCACCGCGCCGACGAACCCGACCGGACAGCCGATGATCGCCGCCGGTCGCGGACAATCTGGGTCTTCCAGCATGTTGAGCAGATGGAACAGGGCGGTCGGCGCATTGCCGATCGCCACCACCGCCCCCGCCAGATGCGGACGCCAAAGCTCCAGCGCCGCCGCCGACCGCGTATTCCCCATCGCCCGCGCCCGTTCAGGCGTTTCGGGGTCATGCAGCGTGCAGAGGATCGCATTCCCCGCCGGCAACCGCGCGCGCGTAATCCCCTCGCTCACCATCCGCGCATCGCACAGGATCGGCGCACCGCCCTCCAATGCCCGCCGCGCCGCGCTTACGAAGCCGGGCGAAAAGCGGATCGACGCCGCCAGTTCCACCAGCCCGGCGGCATGGATCATCCGCACCGCCACGCCGTCCTCGTCGGGTGCGAACTGCGCCAGATCCGCCTCCGCCCGGATCGTCGCAAAGGACTGGCGATAAATGGCCGCGCCATCGGTTTCGTAGAGATAGGGCATCAGGACACTCCGAACCGGGCCAGAATCTCACCGGCATCCAGCCCCGCGACCACCGGCGGCGCACCCGCCCGTGCGGCAAAGGCCAGGTCATAGCGGCCGTCGCGCCCGGTCAGCACGACATCCGCCGGCCGCGCCCGCGCGCATCCCTTGGCGCAGCCCGAGACATGCAACCGTCCCTCGACCGAAGGTGCCAGCCGCAACGCCAGCGCCCGCGTCTCGACCGACGCCTGCGGACAGGCCGGCGCGCCGACACAGGCATCGACATGCAGCAGGTCCGACGCCGAATCATCGATGAACCCCGCCCCCCCGCCGGTCGCCAGCCCTTCGCACAGCATGATCCGCCACGGCGTCAGGCGAATCGCCGTCACCGCCCCATCCATCACCAGCCGCCGCAGCGCCGCCGCCTCCACACGCCCGAACGGCAGCCCCAGCGCCATCCCCCCCGCCTGCATCCCCGGCCGCATCGGTGCCGCCGCCGCAGCCGGCCGCACAACCGCATCCGCCAGCAGGATCGGACTGTCCGCCATCCGCGCCACGCCACGCTCCGCAAAGCGCCGCGCCAGCCCGATCAGCGCATCCACTTCACCACCATGGTCCAGCGCAACTCCCGTCGCGGTGCCATCCGCCCGCAGGATCAGCCCGCCATGCGCGCCCCGCTCGATCCGGAAATCGCCGCTGTCCTTCGTCAGCACCGGCGCATCGCCCGCATCGATCACGAACCCCGCCTTGCCCGGCAGGTCCGGCACCGCATCCAGCCGCGCGATCAGCGCGTCCGCGATCCGGTGCGTATCGTCCCCCGCGCGCCATCCCGGCGCGACCAGCAGGTTCCGCCGCATCTCCCGCACCGGATCGGCATCCACCAGCCCAGCATCCACCAGCCTCGCGATCAGCGCCGGCCACGCCGCCTTGTCCACACCGCGGATCTGGAGGTTGGCGCGCATCGTCAGATCGATCCGCCCATTGCCATAAGCATCCGCCGCCTCGCACAGCGCCAGCAGTTGCGCGCGCGTCAACCGCCCCAGTCGTGGCCGCACTCGCACCAGCAGGCCGTCCCCCGCCGCCATCGGCCGCCACGCATCGGGGCACCAGCCGCGCACCGCAAAGCCGCTCATGCCGGCATGTCCAGCATCGCGAGGATCGAATTACGCCGCGTCTTCCACAGCCCCGCGCCATGCAGCGCCGCGAACCGCGCCTCCATCGCCGCCAGCGCCCCCGGATTTTCGCGGGCAAGGAAGTCCCGAACCTCCGCCTGCCCCAGCGTCGCATCATGATAGAGATCGAACAGTTCGGGCGCGACCCCGCCGGCCATCTGCGCGAACGCCCCCAGATGATCCAGCGTCGCCGCAATTTCGGCCCCGCCACGGAAACCGTGCCGCATCATCCCCGATATCCAGCCCGGATGCGCCGCGCGCGACCGCACGATCCGCGCAATCTCCGCCGCCACCGGCCGCGCCCGCACCCGTTCCGGATCGCGGGCATCCAGATGATAGAGCGACGCCGCCCCCCCCGCCACCGACTGCGCGGCGGCGAAACCCGCCACATGCGCGGCATAATCCGCCGCCAGCAACAGATCGGTCTCGGGCAGATCCTGCACATGCACGAACCCGTCCGCCGCCGCCACGCACGCACGGATGCCCGCCGCATCCGTCCGACCCGCATCGTCGTCCAGCACATGATCCGACGCCGCCAGCCAGCGCGCGCCCGCCTCGGCCCGCGCCTCCGCGCCATAACGGTCGCCGGCATCGCCCAGATCGACGCCATAGCGCCCCGGCGCCGGGCCATAGACACGCGGCGACACCGGCCGCCCCGCAAAGGGATTGCGATCCGCCGGCTCCTCCCGCGCGCACAATGCCTGCACCGCCTGCCCGAACAGCGCGCACAAAGTCGGAAACGCATCGCGAAACAGCCCGGACACGCGCAACGTCACGTCGATCCGCGGATGCTCCAGACAGGCCAGCGCGATGATCTCCACGCCCGTCACCCGTTCCGACTGCCAGTCCCACACCGGCCGCGCGCCGATCAGATGGAGCGCCATCGCAAATTCCTCACCCGCCGTCCGCATCGTCGCCGATCCCCACAGATCGACCACCAGCCCGCGCGGATAATCGCCATGGTCCTGCAAATGCCGGCGGATCAGTTCGTCGGCCAGCACCACGCCCTGCGCATGGGCCGCGCGCGACGGCACCGCACGCGGATCGGTGGTGTAGAGGTTGCGCCCGGTCGGCAGCACATCGGATCGCCCACGCCATGGCGATCCCGACGGCCCCGCCGCCACCCGCCGCCCGTCCAGCGCGGCGATCAGTCCGTCACGCTCCCCCGCGCCCTGCGGCCCGCGCCCATAGACATGCAGGCCATCACCATATTGCCCGTCCTTCACGTCGCAGACGAAGGCATCGATCCGCGCAATCGCATCCGGCCCCGCCAGCCCCAGCGCCTCGTCCAGCCCCAGCGCGCGCGCCTCGTCCGCGATCGCCGTCTGCAAGCGGTCGCGCCGCGCCGGGTCCAGCCCGTCCGCGGTCGAAAATTCATCCAGCAGGCTTTCCAGCCGCCCCAGCCCAGCCCCGCTGTCCGTCCGCGTCATCGGGGGCGGCGCATGGCCCAGCGTCACCGCACCGATCCGGCGCTTGGCCTGCGCCGCCTCGCCCGGATCGTTGACGATGAACGGATAGACGACCGGCATCGCGCCGGTCAGCGCCTCCGGCCAGCAATCGTCCGACAGCGCCACCGCCTTGCCCGGCAGCCATTCCAGCGTGCCATGCGCGCCGACATGCACCAGCGCATCGGTCCCCTGCGCGCGCAGCCAGAGATAGAAAGCGACATAGCCATGGCATGGGCAGCGCGACAGGTCATGATAGTCCGCACCACGCTCGGGCGCGCGCCCGCGTTCCGGCTGCAACGCCACCGTCACCCCGCCCCGCGCCACCGCCGCGAACCGGAACAAACCGTCCCGCACCGCCGGATCCTGTTCGGGATCGCCCCATGTCGCCTCCAGATCGGCCCGCAACGCTGCCGGAAGGTCCGCCAGCACTGCGCGATAAGCCGACACCGGCCAGTCCATGCACGCCGATGCCAGCGCCTCCACCAGCGGTCGGTCGCTCTCCGCAACCGTATGACCCGCCGCCGCCAAATCAGCCAGGATCGCTTCCGCCGAAGCCAACGCATCCAGCCCCACAGCGTGGGCCATCTGATGCGCCTTGCCCGGATAGGTCGACAGCAACAGCGCCACCCGCCGCGCCGCCGCCGGCATCCGCCCCAGCCGCACCCAGCGATCGACCCGCGCTACGATCGCCGCGATCCGCGCCGGGTCCGCACGATGCGCCCGCCGCGCATATTCCAGATCGCCATCGCGCGGCAGATCCGCCTTGAAGCTCGCGACGCCTGCAAACAACCGCCCGTCCACCTCCGGCAAGACGACATGCATCGCCAGATCGGCCGGCGACAATCCCCGCGCCGCCCCCGCCCATGCCGCACGATCGGACGTCGTCAGCGCCACCTGAAACACCGGCACGTCGGCATCGTCCAGCGGCGTCGTCCCATCCTCCCCCCGCGCGGAGAAGGCAGTGGCATTCACGATCGCGACCGGTCCCAGCCCCGTCACCTGCCGCCGCAGCCAAGCCCCCGCATCCGCCGCCTTCAGCGACGGTACGAACAGCCCCAGCACCGCATAGCCCCTCGCAACCAGCGCATCATGCAACGCCGTCACGGGATCGAGATCGTCCGCCGTCAGATAGGAACGATAGAAGATCAGCAGGATGCACGGCCGCCGCACCCCGATGGCGAACGCCGCCGGACAGGTCACGCCACCCGGCGCCCATCCCCCGACCATCGGAATCACCGGCCCGCCGCCCCCCGCGACATCGATCAACCCGGCCGCAGCCGCAAGCAAGGTCAGCGCCGCCCGCGCCGCATCCGCCCCGCCCGCATCGCACCGGTCCGCCAGCTGCCGCAACACCGGCACCGGCAAGGTCGACGCCGCATCCAGTCGCGGATCGGGACGCCCGTCCGCCGGCAGCACCGCCAGCGCGATGCCCAGACGCCGCGCCAGACATTCCACCTGCTGCAACCCGTAAGGCCAGTAGGACGGCCCGCCGATCAGCCGGATCAGGATCGCCTTCGCGCCCGACAAGGTGCGTTCCAGATAGGTATCGACCGACAATGGATGCGTCAGCGTCGCCAGATCGGCCAGCCGCATCCCCGGCAGTCCCGCGCCCTCCGCCCGCGCCGCACGCCATCCCGCCGCGAACGCGCCGAGATCGCTGTCCGAAAAGGACAGCACGACCAGCGGCGCAGGGCTTTGCGCAAGGTCGCGCGGCGTCGCCTGCTCCTCCAGCCCATGCGTTTCGCGAAAGACGATATGCATCGCGGCTCAGCCGTTCAGCGCGGCACCGATCCTGCCCGCATCGATCCGGTCATGCTCCGCAATCACCACCAGCCGCGTCTGCCGCACTTCGTCCGCGCGCCACAGCCGGTCATATTGCGTCCGCACCCGCGCACCCACCGCCTGCACCAGCAGCCGCATGGGCTTGCCCGCCACCGCCGCATGGCCCTTCACGCGCAAAATGTCATGATCCCGCGCCAGCGCCTCGATCCGCGCCGCCAGTTCCGCCGGATCGGCGATCTCCCCCATCTCCACGACCACGCTGTCGAAATCGTCATGCTCATGATCGTCCTCGCCGTCATGATGCGACGGCCGCGCCGCCAGATCGTCCTCCGCCGCCGCGTCAAGCCCCAGGATCACGCGCGGGTCGATCGCGCCGTAGACCAGCGCGATCACCGGCACCGCCCGCGTCATTTCCGCCGCGATCGTCCGGCGCGCAGCCGCCACGCCGTCCGCGCCCGCCAGATCGGTCTTGGTCAGCAACACCAGATCGGCGCAGGCCAACTGATCCTCGAACACTTCGGACAAGGGCGTTTCATGATCGACGCTCGGATCCGCCGCCCGCTGCGCATCCAGCGCCGCAATGTCGGGGGCGAAGCGGCCCGCCGCCACCGCTTCCGCATCGGCCAGCGCGATCACGCCGTCCACCGTGATGCGTGACCGGATCGCAGGCCAGTCGAACGCCTTCAGCAACGGCTTGGGCAGCGCCAGCCCGGATGTTTCGATCAGGATATGATCGGGGCGCGGATCCAGCGCCAGCAGCGTCTCTACCGTCGGAATGAAATCATCCGCGACGGTGCAGCAGATGCAGCCATTGGCCAGTTCGACGACATTTTCCGCCGGGCAATCCGGAATGGCACAGGCCTTCAGGATATCGCCATCCACCCCCAGCGTGCCGAATTCGTTGACGATCACCGCCAGCCGCCGCCCCCCCGCATTGCGGATCAGATGGCTGATGAGCGTGGTCTTCCCCGCCCCCAGAAAGCCGGTGACGATGGTGACGGGTACCTTGGCAAGATCGGACATGATGTTTCCCGCGGCACCGGAGCAACGATCGCGGCGGGGGGCATGTCGGCCGGCGCGTGCCCACGGGCGGGCGCCTTGGTCGCCCGTCGTCACGTACCGATGCGGCCCCGGCCACATGGATTCGTCGCTCAGACGGGAAACCGTGCCGCGGCCATCCCCTGGACCAAGGCAAGAGCGACCAGACGCCGGCAGGTCTCCTGGCTCACGGGTCGACACGCGGGGCACGGCCTTCCCGGTCCGTTCGCACGTCGCCGCGCTCCCGGTCCAGTGGCTGCTCCCTCGAAAGGAGCGAAGTGCCACGCGCTCACCGCTTACAGTTGCAGGGACAGCCGCGGATTTGGGGCGAACCCCGCACCGCATTCCCATTCAAGCCCTTCGCAGGGCACCGGCGCGATCAGCAGGGACCGGACGGATCCGGCCTCTGCCGCAATGCCTAGCCCAAAAGATCCGGCCTGCCAATGCGCGCGCCCGGCGCATCGGCCCGCACCACCAGGATCTCGTCATAGCCTTTCCAGCGATAGACCACGAAACTGACCAGCCAGCACAGCAGGAACAGGCCGATGATCGCAAAGCCCAGCCCGTTGAAATTGCCGCCCAGTTCCGCGGCCACGCGCCACACCCCGCCGGTGAGTTCCAGCTTCGCGCCCAGCAGCGCCAGCGTCTCGATCCCCCCGATCACGATCGCCACGATCGCGGACATCAGCGTGATCGTGATGTTATAATAAAGTTTGCGGATCGGCTTCACGAACGCCCATTCATACGCGCCCAGCATCACCACCCCGTCCGCCGTATCCACCAGCGCCATGCCCACCGCGAACAGCAGCGGCAGCGCCAGCACCGTTCCGATCCGCACGCCCTCCGCCGCCTGCGACGCCGACAGGCCGAGAATCGCGACCTCGGTCGCGGTGTCGAACCCCAGCCCGAACAGGAAGCCCAGCGGGGCCATATGCCAGCTGCGCGTCACCAGCCGGAACATCGGCCGGAACAGCCGCGCCAGCAATCCGCGATTGCCCAGCAGCAGGTCCAGATCCTCCTCGACATAGACGCCGCCGGCACGGACATGCGCAAAGGTACGCCACACCGATCGCAGGATGACGAGGTTCATCGCCGCGATCGTGAACAGGAACAGCGCCGACACGATCGTCGCCACCACCCCCCCGATCCGGCCGAACGCCTCGAACCGCGTCAGCGCGCTGGCGGTGAAGGCGATCGCCACCGCCGCGATCAGCACGATGGCCGAATGCCCGATCGCGAACCAGAAACCGATCGCCACCGGACGCTGCCCGTCCTGCATCAGCTTGCGCGTCACATTGTCGATCGCCGCGATATGATCCGCATCCACCGCATGGCGCAGCCCCAGCCCCCAGGCCAGCAACGCCGTGCCCAGCATCAGCGGCTGCGCGTGGAACAGCGCGAACGCCCAGATCCACGCCGCGACATTCGCCGCGATCAGCATCGCGAACATCCACCCGACCCGCCGCCGCGTGCCGTTTCTTCCATTCCCCATCACTTCGTCACCCCGGCGTCCGACATGGGAACGGGGGCCTGCCGCACGAACGGCGGCGCCGCGCGCGGACCGGACGCACATCAGCGGCCGGCGCATGGCACCTTCGCGGCCCCCGCCGCGCATTGCGTCGCCCAGACGGCATGACCGTGCCACGGCCATCCCCTGGGCCAGGGCAAGAGCGACCAGACGCCGGCAGGTCTCCTGGCTCACGGGTCGACACGCGGGGCACGGCCTTCCCGGTCCGTTCGCACGTCGCCGCGCTCCCGGTCCAGTGGCTGCCCCCTCGAAAGGGGCGAAGTGCCACGCGCTCACCGCTTACAGTTGCAGGGACAGCCGCGGATTTGGGGCGAACCCCGCACCGCATTCCCGTTTCAAGCCCCTTGCGGGGCACCGGCGCGATCAGCGGGCACTGGAAATTTCAGCGCCCGGCCGCATGATAGCGGCCTTGCCGATCCTTGCCAATTGACCGATTCCGGCATCATATGGTTGATGCGGCGTAACGATCGCATCGTGGGATCGATTGCAGAAGGCCTGCCGAAAGTCATTTATCCCCGTCGCCGTAACGCGCGACAGGCCGCGGCACGCCAGTTCGAAATTTTAATGCTCTTCAGACATCATGCAATGTCACAAAATGAATGAGTTGCAGCCCGAACCGACGATCATCGGTCAAATCCACGCTCCGGATCTTCATCATGCCGATTTCCTGTTCTTCCGTACAAGATATGCTCCGTTGAAGACCGCGATCCATCGACTTGTCGCGTGGATGAAGCTGGAACGGCTTCCGCCCGAACTTGCGCTGGCCCAGTTCATGGAACTCCGGCGTCAGGTTCCCTTGCTTTACGCGCTGTTGATCGTGAATTCGGTGGCCGTCGCCTATACGCACCGGAACATTGCGCCGCTCTGGATGACGGCCTGGATTCCCGGCGCGCTGATCGCGGTCAGCATCGCCCGCTATTGCGTCTGGAACACGCGGTCATTCAACAACGTCTCCGCGGATCGCGCGCTGGAGATTCTGCGCCGGACCACTCTGCTCGGTTTCCTTGTCGCTGCGGTGTTCGTCACATGGGCATTGATGCTGTCTTCCTATGCCGGTGACCGGGAACAGGCGCATATCGCGATCTACATCGCCGTCACGGTGATCGGCTGCATCTTCTGCCTGTTTCCCTTGCCCCAGACGGCGGTCACGGTGACGGCCACCGTCACCATTCCGTATCTCATCAGCTGCATTTCGCTCGGCGATCCGATCTACACCGCCATCGCCGCGAACATCCTGCTGGTCACGCTCGTCATGATGAAGGTGCTCATCAACAATCATCGCAGCTTCACCGAACTCGTCCGGCTGAACGGGACGGTCACCGCCTTGTCGCGCACCGATCCGCTGACCGGCCTGCCGAATCGCCGGCATTTTTTCGCCGAACTCGACTCCCGCTTTGCAGCGCGTGCCGGCGGCAACCTGTATGTCGGCGTGCTCGATCTCGATCGGTTCAAGGCGGTGAACGATGCCTATGGCCATGCCACGGGTGATGCGCTGATCCGGGCGATCGGCGACCGACTCCAATTCCTGTTCGCCGGGCGCGGACTGCTCGCCCGACTGGGTGGGGACGAATTCGCCTTCCTGACCGATCTCGATCATGACGGGGCGACCGCGCTGGCGCATGACGCCTGCGGCATCGTAGCCATTCCCGTGCCGATCGACGGCGTCACGCTCACGCTCGGCGCGTCCTGCGGCCTTGCGGCGCGCAGCGATCAGCTGGAAGACACGATCAACCTGTACCGCGCGGCCGATTATGCACTCTATGCCAGCAAGACCGAACGCCGCGGAGAGGTCACGCATTATTCAACGGACCATGCCCGCTCGATTCGCGAGGATCGCGCACTGGAATCGGCCCTGCAAAGCGGCGACCTTGAAAGCGAACTCTCGCTGGTGGTCCAGCCGATCGTCGAAGGCCGGTCCCTCGATGTGACCAAGGTCGAGGTGCTGGCCCGCTGGAACAGTCCGACGATGGGCGCCGTGTCTCCCGCCACCTTCATCCCGCTGGCGGAACGCGCCGGCATGATCCACCGCATGACATTGATCCTGTTCGGCAAGGCCCTGCAATGCGCACAGCAATTGCCCGTCGAAATCGACATCTCCTTCAACTTGTCCGCCAATGATCTGGTCAGCCCGGATACGATCTCCGCGCTGCTCTCCATGATCCGCGCCTCCTCCGTCGCGTCCGGTCGCCTGGTGTTCGAACTCACCGAAACCGCGCTGATGCGGGACTTCAATACGGCGGAAGCCTCGATCCGCCTGCTACGGGCGACGGGCGCCCGCATCGCGCTCGACGATTTCGGAAGCGGATTCTCGAGCCTGGAATATCTGCGGCACCTCCCGATCGACAAGATCAAGATCGACCGCGGCTTCGTCAGCGATATGGAAAAGCCGGGCGGCCGCGACATGCTCGCCGGAATCGTCGCCCTGTGCGAACGGACCGGCATGAAATGCATCGTCGAAGGGGTCGAAACCGCGACCCAGTTCCACATTTTGTGGGAACTGGGCTGCCGTTCGTTCCAAGGCTATTATTTCGCACGCCCCATGCCGATCGCGGACTTCGACGCATGGAATGCCGGCAGGACGATCGAACTCCGACACGAGCACGCTTAGGCGGGCAGTCTGGTCAGCCGTTCCAGCGCCACACGCACGCCCGAGCGTTCGAGCAGATCGAGATGCGCGGTCAGCGTGTCGCGCACCACCGGATCGGCGTCGAACGCCAGCACCGTCAGCAGCGTGTCGACACGCCCCGCCGGATCCACCGCCGCGCTTGTCGCCGCAGCCAGCCGGTCGGCGATCGGATCGTCGACCGTGAACAGCGCGCCCGCATCCGTGCGCCCCGCCTGCCACCGCATCCATGCCGCCACCGCCAGCGCCAGCGCATCGACCGGCAGGCCGGCCGCCCGCCGCGCCGCGATCGATGCCAGCAGCCGTTGCGGCAGTTTCTGCGATCCATCCATCGCAATCTGCCGCGTCCGGTGCTGCAACGCCGGATTGGCGAACCGCGCCATCAGCGCATCGCGATAGGCCGGCAGGTCGAGCGCAGCCGGCGGATCCAGCGTGGTCACCGCCTCGTCCCACAGCATCTCCACAAAGGCCCGCGCAGCCGGCAGCGCCACCACCTCATGCACATAGTCCAGATCGGCAAGCGCCCCCAGATAGGCGATCCCCGAATGCGCGCCGTTCAGCAGGCGCAGCTTCGCATCCTCCCACGGCGCGACCGCATCGGTCAGTTGCACACCCAACGCAGCAAAGTCCGGTCGCGGGCCGGCGAACCGATCCTCGATCACCCATTGCAGGAACGGCTCGGCCTTCACCATCGCCCGGTCCTCGCACCCGATCCGGGTCGCCAGTGCCGCAATGTCGTCATCCGTCGTGGCCGGCACGATCCGGTCGACCATCGTCTGCGGAAAGGCGCATGTCTCCGCGATCCAGTCGCGCAGGCCGCCATCATGTGCGGCCGCCATCGCCAGCACCGCATCGCGCAGCAACGCGCCATTATGCGGCAGATTGTCGCACGACAGGATCGTCAGCGGCCCGGTCCCCGCCGCACGGCGCGCCGCCAGCCCGGCCACCAGAAAGCCCGGCACGGTCCGCGGCGCATCCAGCGCGGCCAGATCATGCGCCACATCGGCGTCCGCAGCGTGCAAGTGCCCGGTCGCACGGTCCAGGCGATAGCCTTTTTCAGTCACGGTCAGCGTCACCAGATGCGTGTCGGCCGATGCCAGCCGCGCGACGACCGCCGCCGGATCCTCCGGCGCGACCAGCACGTCCAGCACCGCGCCGATCACCTGCAACCGGTCGCCATCCCCATCGCGCACGACCAGAGTGTACAGTCCGTCCTGTGGCACCATCCGGTCGCGCACATCGGCGGACCGCAGCGACACGCCGGTAATTCCCCAACGCGAATCGCCCGACGCCAACGCCGCCTCGAAGATCGCCGCCTGATGCGCGCGGTGGAACGCGCCGATCCCCAGATGCACCACGCCGCCGCGCACGGCCGCACGGTCATAGGCCGGGCGCAGAACATCCGCCGGCAAGACCTCGATCATTTCATTGGAAAGTCTGCGCATCGCTCTACCGCCTCCGCCCGTCGTTGCGCCTGCATTGCCAGCCGGGAACGCTTCATGCCAGTGCCCGACAGCCCGATCGTCATGCGTCGTGCATCGCCCCACATGGCATTGCCGCCGATATCGTTTGCGTGATAGCGGTAACACATCCGATGGATCGTCATGTGCTGAATGCGTGGCGGGCGGAGGGAGAGGAAGATGAAAGCATCGCGCTGGTCGATCCTGGGGATCGCCATGCTGTTCACCGCCCTTGTCGCCATG
>Ga0265797_10000135_pt1 | contig 141412 bp, 160 predicted proteins | sample P2T30metagenome_FD_192433 | JGI IMG/M metagenome (GOLD analysis project Ga0265797, IMG submission 192433) | Plant litter microbial communities from East Loma Ridge, Irvine, California - P2 T30 | ecosystem: Environmental > Terrestrial > Plant litter > Unclassified | place: USA: California...
TGTACTGTTGTACTCTGTCTGGTATATTACATGTACATGTAGGTGCACACCTTACAATAGTAATCGATACATCGATTACACTTGGTGGTACGAGATATATATGTGTATGCATACACTACCGCATAACTCATTTGTCCTCCGAATTATTACTGTACTTCTAACCATTCTCTTACCTCCATCGCTCCTCCTGCAAGCCTATTGAGGTTCCATCCTCCTCCTCCTCCTCCTCCTACTCCTCAAATGCATGTGAGCTAAAGGACATGCTCCCAATGCCCGGCTCACCCTCTTTCTCATGGCCCATGTTCCGCCAACGCCTACGAGCCTACTCTGACACTGTCGACTGGAATGTCGCAATCGCCTTTTGGCTTTTCGGTGTGTTTTACCCGACTATCACTCATACCTCCAATCCCTTCCACCACCCTTGGAGTGTGAAAATCAGACCTTCCAGCCTACAAGACCACCATCTAACATGAACCAGGCCTCATCAACAACATCCTCTATGTCGTCCTTCTAACAGCCGCCCTGGACCTTGTCGGCCCTGATATCCCTAAAGGCACTGTCCTCTTGGCCGATGTAATCCCCAGCGTGGTAGTCAAACTCACCGCACCTTACTACATCCATCTCGTGCCTTATCATGTCCGCATCTGGCTCTTGTCCGCCATCTCTGCATGTGGCATGCTGTTGGTCGGCTTCTCCTCCACTGCACGGGATGCTAGTGGCATCACAATCAAGATGGCTGGCATCGTGCTGGCCAGCATGAGTTCTGGCGGTGGCGAGCTGAGCTTCCTCGGTCTCACGCACTACTACGGCTCTGTCTCGCTCGCTGCATGGGGCAGCGGTACTGGCGGTGCAGGTCTTGTCGGTGCTGGCGCTTATGCCCTACTCACGACGACTTTTGGACTCAGTGTCCGTGGTACCCTCCTGGCTAGCGCTCTGCTACCGCTCATCATGATGTTCAGCTTCTTCGTCGTGTTGCCCCACGGTCCACTCAAGGCTGCAAAGCAGAACAACACCCGCTATCAGCCCATCTCCGACGACGAAGAAGCCGAGGCGCCCGAAGCAACTGGGCTCCTCGCTCAACCCAGCGAACGCTCCGTCTCACCGGCTTACACCCACCACTCCCGCCTCCAGACCATCACGCATTCCATATCCAGCAAACTCCGCCGCGCTCGTTCCCTCGTCATACCGTACATGCTACCCCTCTTCCTCGTCTACGTGGCTGAATATACCATCAACCAGGGAGTGGCGCCAACACTCCTTTTCCCCCTCGAGTCCACTCCGTTCACGCACTTCCGAGCCTTCTACCCAACATACGGCGCAATCTACCAACTCGGTGTTTTCATCTCCCGCTCTTCGCTGCCCTTCATCCGCGTCCGCACGCTGTACACACCTTCGATCCTGCAAATCCTCAATCTTATTGGCCTCACCGCGCACGCCATGTACCCATTCATCCCGACTGTCTGGTTCGTTTTCGCCATCGTGTTCTGGGAAGGTCTGCTTGGCGGCCTGGTGTACGTCAGTACTTTCGCCGCCATTGGCGAGGAAGTGCCCGAGGAAGACCGCGAGTTCAGCTTGGGAGCAACGACCGTGAGCGATTCTGCGGGAATCTGCCTGGCTGGGTTTGTTAGTATCGGCATGGAGAAGGCTCTGTGTGGCTGGCAGGTGCAGCATGGGAGGGATTGGTGTCGGAAGCTTTGAGAGATCGGGGGTCTACAGTGTTCTATGGTTGTGGCCAGTTCTATCGAGCGAGTCGACTGTGAACCATGTGGTTTATCATTCCTCGGTTCTTGTTCTGGTGTGTCTTCGTCTCCGTTTTGACATCGAGCCGCAGGAATCGACTTTGGATGAATCCTGAGGCCAAGGTAGGGAGTTCTGCCGTTCAACGGGACTAGGAAATATGTCAGAGACACTTCAGAGGCTACCTGACACCATCATAAACACACTCTCATGAAACTCGGAAGAACCTATTGATATTCAGTATCACCCCAACCCTAACCCTTGTGTGAAGACGATGGAGAGAGTATAAAAGCCACTGTAAGCCCCATGATATGTTTATCCAATTGTCTATGGTCTCAATATGCAATCAGGCTCTGTCTCCAGCTGTCAGTGCAGACCTAAATGTGCACGAGTCGGATTGCCGACAGTTGTGACAATCGATCCGAATTTTGGTGAAGCTTGACTTCATATGCTAAGTCCCATCAACGTGGTAGCCCAGTCCGTAATTGCTCAAGGAATACATGTATCAAGGAATACCAAGGTGTCTGATGTCACTTGAAGTGCTGTAGTTTCTCGCCAACATAGCTTTTCCCAAGGGATCTCGCACACACATCACTGGTGCCTGATCCTTTCCCAATCTGTATTAATTGAGATCGAGACATGTGCACGTACTCGATGTGGTTGAATGGGTCATCTCGACATGTGTTCAGATGACGAAAGACCAACTGTAGCGAACAGAGTTGGCGTATCATGCTTGTGAGAACGTCTTTCGCAGTGAGAATGAATACATTGTAGTGAGTTACTCAAACAATATCGATTATGTAAGCATACCTTCCGTTCGACCAATCAAAATCCAGGCAATAAGCGCAACGGATTTATGAAAGTATGTTCATGCAATCTATCGCTTTTCGTGCTTCACCCAGCACCAGTGCAGCAATTGAGGTTCCACACGATCAGCGAGTTCTCAGATGATAGTGCAATGGATCTGGCAAGAATGGGCAGTGTCGACGGCTCTAGTACATTGTGATGGTGGGATATTTACAAAATGGCAACTCTTGCTCGCGGCACTCCATGCGCTCGTTCAACAAAAGAAACATTTACTCATCTTCGCCGTAAAGGGCGCGGCCCTCCTTGGAGTTGACAAAGTGGTTCCTGTGGAATTTGGTCAGCATTGGCGCTTCAGGGCTGCAATTCCCCCTGCCTGTCTCTCTCATCCGGCATAGCTGCACATGTGCAATCCAAATACTCTCTTTTTCTCTCGTGTTCCATTTGTATTCCAAAGTCTTGACGAGGGTATGCGTGCACTCACTTCTCCTCGGCCCACTGCATGACCTCGTATCCGATGATGAGAGGGATGCTCCAGTAGAGGATCTGGTTACGGGTGCGGCGGAAGGTGTTGAAGACGGCGGCGTTGAAGGTACCGGCCAGGGGGTTCTGACGGTTCTGAGCAAGACCGTAGTGGACAATGCCCTTCTGGGGAAGGGAGCCTGAGAGGAGGGCGCAGGTTAGTCGGCTTGTCGCGGCGTGTGGCGGATCGCAGGTCGTAGAACCTGTGACCGTGGTCATTGCTTACCAAGGGCACCCCAAGGGCCGATGTAGCTACGTGAGTGTTAGCCGAGTGTTCATGTCTTGAATACCATGCCCGTGCCTGCGCGCATTCGGGCAGTATGCGCGTGGGAGTCGAGGGCGCACTTACGAGCCGGGCTTTCCACCGCCGCCCATGAGGATCTGAGAAGGACGCATGTTGTGTGAGATGTGTTGGTGTGTGAGTGAACGGAGAGGAGATGAGAGGCGACTGCGACAGGGCTGTTGGGATCAAGAGGCGTCCTTCTTGCTCTACTGTAAGTCTCCAAGTCGGAGGCGGGAACTCCCGGCATCGCGGAGATGGAGATGGCTAAACGTCGATGATGCTTGCCGCGGTCGAAGAGAGAAGAGAGCTCGCCAACAACAACACAAACACACAATACACACCTCAACATGGCCGCCAACGCCCTCAACACCATCTACCGTTTCGCCATTCCGCTGGCCGCCGGCGTCGGTCTCGCCCAGGCCTCGCTGTACGATGTCAAAGGCGGCAACCGCGCCATCATCTTCGACCGTCTGAGTGGTGTCCGCGAGGGCGTCGTCAACGAGGGCACCCACTTCCTCATTCCCTGGCTTCAAAAGGCGATCGTCTACGATGTGCGCACCAAGCCGAGGAACATCTCCACAACCACCGGCAGCAAGGACTTGCAGATGGTGAGCTTGACTCTCAGAGTCCTGCACAGGCCTGAGGTGTCCAAGCTGTCCACCATCTACCAGGTAAGTTGTACTACACGGTGAGATCGCAGTGACAAATATACTGACGTCCAACAGAACCTCGGCCAAGACTACGACGAGCGCGTCCTCCCTTCCATTGGTAACGAAGTCCTCAAAGCTATCGTGGCTCAATTCGACGCCGCCGAGCTCATCACTCAGCGTGAGGCCGTCTCAAATCGCATTCGCACCGAACTTCTCAAGCGCGCAAACGAGTTCAACATCTCCCTTGAGGACGTCTCGATCACACACATGACTTTCGGCCGCGAGTTCACAAAGGCCGTCGAGGAGAAGCAGATCGCACAGCAAGAAGCCGAGCGCGCAAGATTCATCGTCGAGAAGGCCGAGCAAGAAAGGCAGGCCAGCGTCATCCGCGCCGAGGGTGAAAGTGAGGCCGCAGACGTGATTTCCAAGGCCGTGAGCAAGAGTGGCGACGGCTTGATCCAGATCAGAAGATTGGAGACGCAGAAGGAGGTCGCACAGGCGCTTGCAAACAACAACAACGTCACCTACCTACCTGGCGGTTCGGGCGCCGAGGGCAGTGGCGGAAAGGGCAGCTTCCTCCTCGGTCTGAGGTCGTAGACAGCATGTCCTTTAGCAAGGATAGACAAAACGATTGTGTGTAAGTGTAATTCGAGGGCGTTGTGCCGGATTGGCGATACGGGAATACGCATTAGCATGGGCAACTTAAGGGCTGTAAAAATCTACGCTTCTTCTTACTTCATCTCTTTCTTCACTTTGCATGACCACATCTTGCGGGCGACATTGAAGTACTAGTTCGACTCATTCAACGAATTGACTCTTCGTTATGCCAATGAGACGAAGAAGCATCGTTGAGATCGTAGGGGAGGATACATGTACGCACCCAGCGCTCTGTCTTCACAACTTCTAGACATGAAATCTGCCGCCTCCAAATTCTCGTTGCCGGTATCAAAAAGTAACGCTCCTCAGATTCCAACTCGCGCAGTACTTCCATGAATGGTTATACGAGCTAAGCATTCATCACAGAAGTGCATAGCATATCGACAGAGCTTCATACCCCTCTGCGTTGAGTAGCCTAAGCCTGCCAGGAAAAAGTGCATCTCGACCCTGATGCCTGTCGGTGCATCGGCAGTTGTTCAAAGCGGATGAAGGAAGAAAGGAAGGCATTGTTAACCAGTCAGTCTTTGCCATCAGTACTCGATCAGCGTTGTGCCGGGTATTTCGACTGGGAGTGCAACGACATCGTGGAACCGATCAAGGAGGAGACGACAACGACGACGACGACGACTTATTATTATTTGTAACGATGGTATGCTTTGATTATGTTAAGTACATATCATATCGCGCATGCGGCCATGGACGACACAAGGAACCAGGATACATTGAGTGCAGGCATCCGGCATGCTACCGGGCTCGCTGCCTTGGTGAATCGTTCGCCTTCGTGAGACACGCGCCAAGGGAACTGGGTTTTCTGTTTTCGTTTTCTGCTTTTGGCTTGCGTCGGCGTTGGTCTACCGTGTTCGACCAGTGCAGAGCAATCGATGTTATGTTAACTCGTTGACAGGGCGTAACCAAAACCGAAAAGCCGGACCGTGAGGGAGAAACAAACAAATGCATGCCATATCGAAACGTTCAGTGTCGTAGATCTGATTTGTGTCTATTTCTGATGCCCTGATGGATGTGTATGAAAGGGTCATGGCGGTCGAAGCAAAGAATATGTGTGCAGATGGTTGGAAATGGACAAGAAGGCCCCAAAGAGCTGGCGTCGTCGTGAACGAAGACTCAGTAATGTTCGTTCGGACTCTTCATGCTCATACGGTGCCTTGGGCCTCCACTCGTCCGTTGATGGTCGTACTCGGACTGTCGTCTTAGTCCATCGTTGTTCGAGGAGTGCCTGCTCTGTGGGCGGCCGTTGTGGACCGAGTCGGACTCGCTCGAATCACCACTCGGGCTTGCGCCTTCACGGTGGCTGGGGTCACGTGCTGTGGCTTCACTGCTGCTGCGGTCACAAGTCTCGGTGCTGTAGCTGTAGAGACTCGCAAGTGGAGCTGAAGCATGGATCTCAGGCAGGCGAGACGACGAAGGTCTCGGATCGTCAAAGGAAGCAGAGATGGCAGGCGGTGAGGTACTGGATGCAGTGTAACGTACGCCTGGGGGATGTAATGGTGGAGGCATTGCGGACGCGGCCATGCTGGGGAAAGGTTCGCCGAGGGTGGGGACGATGGTGGGAGATGAGTCTGGGCTATAGTTTCCCGGAGGTGCTTGAAACTGATAGCCTAAAATGGGGTCGGCCACAGATCCTGTGGTTGTCGACATAGTGCCAGTGATCTGGTGCTGGCTTGAGGGAGTGCTGGCGTAGCTGGACGCATGCATGCCGGGTGCAGTGTTTCGAGATGTGCTTGTTTCAGCCGACCATGCGCGGCTGTGGACGCCATTGATGTTGATGTAGGGCCGAAAGGTCGCTGTCGCTGGGTCAATTGGTCGAGGTTCCGGGAATGTATGGGCGTATGGCTGCCTTGGGTAGGTGATGGAGTAAGGAGGAACAACAGATGGAGGCGGTAAACGCCGCTCCAGAGGCGCGTGGCTTGGTAAGGAGGAGTGCAGCGAACCCATGTTCAGAATGGACATTGAATCTCCACTTACACTAGGCGAGCGGCCGCTGCCTGTGTAGCCGGATACTGGAGTTTGCAAGATGCCGAACGAATAGGAAGGTGTTTCATAGAAGGGCGAGGAAACCGGCGCTGGAAGAGGAGCGCTTGTGCCGTAAGAGCGATAGGCGTCGGGCGAGCCATATGAGCTCGTAATGGAGTCATGACGGGGAGCTGAACCGGCTCCATAGGTGTACGTGTCGATCGGTGAGCTCTCATAATGGGAATCATAACCCGTTGGCCAAGTTGTGCGAGACTGTAATACTGGCAAAGATGGACGGTGTTGTGTTGAGTACAACGGCGTAATGTTGCCCATATCGGGCGCATCGTCGACATTGTACGGCCTGGCACCGGCTCCGTTATTCTCGGAGAGCATGACCTCCAATTCTTTCGAATGCATCTTTTACTACAGTCAGCTTTATGTCATGACTTGAAGAGGTGGGTAGTCGTGCTTACTCTGTTGAAATTGCAGTTATCATGTCTCGTTCCAGAGCTCCTACACGCCTGACATCCAGTTCCATCTCCAGGATCACCAGAGCACTTGATCTTGCGTCGTCGGCATCGTGCACACTGCAGACCAAAGATGTCAGTAATGCAAAGTGTCATCGGGCTGAATAGTCCGCACTCACTGCAACTGCAATGCGTCGTCGTGCCTGGCCGCCAGCGGTCAGGGGTTCGAGGGGCTCGTCGGGCTCTTGGATGCCAGCGTGCGTTTGAACACGACCAGCATACTCTTGCCGGAGCTCATGTCGATGTTCGTAGGGCGGTCCATACGGGGCAGGGCGATCGTAGTACGATGCGTTCGCCATATTTCGATGATGAAGTGTGCGGTGGCAAGCGTCGTAGTCGCTTCCGCCATGATACGGCTGCATCATCATCATACTGACATATCATGATAACATCTCTGCTCAGCAAAGATAAAGCCAGGAAGTTTCAGTGTCGGTGAATCAACAAGTCAGGAGAAGGAGGATTCAGGCGGAAGGTGATATGACTTGTGGACAGCAGTGCAACGGTGATTGTGTTCAACGTACTGTGTCGATCAACAATTGGCAACACTGCTTTAAGCACGTTCCAGACGAGTGATAGGAGGTCGGGCTTGCAACACGAGCAAACAAGTGCTTGGGTAGGGAGGTCAGCATCATGAGCCGACGGCGATGCGTTTGCGTAGCACAAGTCAGGAGAGGCGTTGAGACCTGGCTCGAGCGATGCAATAGTGAGCAGTAGAACCCGGTCGAAGAGACTAGTATCATTGAGCCTGATTGCCAATAAATCCAACCACAAACTCGCTTGAAGCTCAAAGTGTACGTTATGGGGCTCTATCGTGGTGCAAGAAGCGGTTAACTGCTGCCGCAAGAACGGGTGCCTGCGTGGGGGTTGAGCAATGTCAACGAAGTGGCGCACGACCACAACTCTGAACTTGTGAGCCGGATGCCACCAGACTCATTTGTCCTTCCAGAGCCTGTAGTTGCCTGAAGACCGCGGCACTCGCGGTTGCCGCGTATGCTTTCGTATGCAGCGTGACGGAACAGAGTGGTCGAACTCGTTTGTTTGCGCACAGTGGATCCAGAGTGTGGTGATATCTACCAGGAGGAGATGAGCTGTTCCATGACATTCATGAGACGTGTCTCCTGCCGGAGGCGGAGTGTTTTATGCATCTGCATGCCCACAATACCATGGCGCGATTGGCTTTGAAAGCTCTGCACAGGTATCGACCGCATGCGAATCAGCTACTTCCAATTTCGCAGGGAGGCAGGCTGCAGGTTCCCGGATTGGCCATCCATGCCCTATGGATACCACCCTTCCAGCATGCAAGTGGTACCGGGTGGAGTGGTCCTGAGAGTGTCAAATGCCGTGTGCATAGTAAGACAGGTGACGGCCAATATTTGCAACGTGCGGTGTTCTTTACAATGAAGAGCACTTCTGCCATATCATCGCTCAAGACAACGGTCTCGGCAATCGCCAATGCTAAACACTGGCGAGGCTTTGCCGACATCAAGTTCGTTATCCACCTGCATTGACTTTTCGAGAATTCTTGCGCAATAGATGGGTACCTACCTTCTTCATCGCACGAAGATGACATGGACTGCCTGGCGCGCGCTCGAGCCTGGCATGAGTAAGGTAGCCGTCACCTCAACCCCGGCAGCGGGGGCGGATATTCGCCGGCGGTCGTACGTGAGAAGTTACGGAAGTCATGCGTTGACTACGCGATAGCTCAGCGGCCTCAATTTGTGAAACTCTTTGTCCAGATTTGCAGCACAACAACTATACAGCATCGATGCCCGTGGGTAGATGCCCAGCTGCGAGGACAGAGCCAAGTCAGGAGGTGGTAGACATGCATCCATGAAACCAGCACTCATGCATGACCAGCGAGGTGATAGGTCATTTTTCGCAGACTGCATGTCTGCATGTAGCTGAGCAGTGGAAGCTGGAAGGACCTAGGAGTCAAGTGCCTCAATTTTGCAGGCAACGCGTCCAACCTGAACAGTATCCTTGGTGGTGGCTAGTAACCCATTTCAACGGGTGGCAAACGCCTGTCCACAAGCCTGTCGTCTTTTTTTTTTCTTTCTTGATCTGAAACAGTGCCGCTGCGCCGACTTTCTTGCCAGCCATGGTTCTGGAACCCGGCCTAGCGGCTGCAAGTCGCTGCATCGAAACAAGGAACCAGGGAGAGACTCTTGCCAGCGATGATGTTATGTCAGCCGGCAGCGTGCTCCATGGGCAGCCCGCATCCAATGACTGATCATTTCCACACGAGACACGCGGATCCAAAGTATCGGGTCAGGTAGAAAAATGCCTCAGTGCCTTGGCGAAATATAGAATCCATTGCAGAGCCTTGGAGTGATCACGTGAGTGTAAGTGATGACAGCGCAAGACTGACAGGCCAAGATGTTGAAGTGAAGTGAAGTGAGCTTAGTAAAGTGAGGTAACCAAGTGAGTCTCACATGCTTTCGAGGCGCGAAGTTTGGCAAGAGCGCGACCTGGCCCGTGCCCGACTTTCGCGAAACGAGTTGCACAAGGTACAGCTACACTCTTGAAGCACTGTTTATCATTGTTTCTACGACAATCACGACAAGACAAGCCGTCGCACCGACCTAGGCAATCGTCGCCGCCATAATGTTCAAGGTGCCAGACTCGGACGATCTCCCCAGCACTCCACCTCGCGATCCTCGATTCTTGATCAATCCTCCGAAGAGCACCACACCATCGCATGAACCGCCCACGTACCTCACGAACATTTCTACCACGCCAGAGGGGCCTCCCCCGCGATCGTTCCTGGGGAGCTCAATAAATGCCAACAACACATTCCCGCGCGGGAGAGGAACGCCGCTGAAGCGTTTCCCGCTTCCACAGAGTAGCCCGCCGTACGAGGAGGATGAGGACGCCGATGGCGAGGACGATGATATGTTTGCGCCTCGAGCGGGTGGAGGATTGGACAGTGCCATGTTCAACTCTATGGTCAATAGTCCACGCGGTCTGAAGAGGACCAGAAATGGCAAAGTGCAGCCCCGACACAAGAGTGACATACCCGCTATTGCGCGAAGCCTCGCAAAACAGTCTGGACCGGCAAGTCTTCACGACCCTGACGATTTGGTCGTCCAAAGTGAGCAACTCGTGGGTGCGTTGGACAGCAAAGCGCAAAAACAACCACTCGCCGAATTGGATGTTGCCCTGGCAAACGGCTCTGCTCAGTTGACTGCATTCTGGAGCCGATTCGCCACACCTTCTACTGAGGAAGGGTCCGTTGGCCCGTCGGACAGCACTCCAATTTCGCAGGCTAGCTATGTGGCGTCTTTTCTGCTGCAAATGCATCACCCTCATACTGCCAGACCCGCTCAACCGACCCCCATCTCTCGCTTCAAGCGCGCTGGCTTGGGTCAGCGAGCTCCCTCATCTGCTGTTCCACTCCCAAGAGCTCTGCTTGACTGGCTGAACGTGCACCACAATCCCTACCCCGACGACTACGACGTAATTCACATGACACAGCCCGCACCCTCAAGAAATGAGGCGTTTTGGGACGTTGTGTATTCATCGGCGCTGCGCGGGAAGTTTGAACGCTTGATTCGACTGTTGAAAGACGCGCACTTCGAGCACGCTGCCACGGCTCTTGACGACGGAGCGGCACAGCCTGGATACCGAGGCCGACAACTCGAAAATACCCAGGCCGCCGTTGCGCACTGCGTCAGTGTCCTGGAATCTTGTCCGGCGGTCCAGTACGATGACTGGGATGTGAAGGGGCCTGACTGGGCCTTGTTCAGACAGCGTGTTCGTCAATCCCTTCGCGAGCTTGAAGATCACGCCGAGGGTGATGATGAAGGCCTTGATGTCCACGGCAACAACGCATTCGCGCAATCCACTGCGAGCATGAGTTTCAGTACCGCGAGCAGGCGCGCAGAAAGCAAGATTCCCTGGACAATCTACGAAAATCTGCGGGCCCTGTATGGACAGCTGTTGGGCTTAACGGATGAGATTGTTCTGGTTTCACAAGACTGGCTCGAGGCATGCGTGTACCTGACTGTTTGGTGGGATGGCGACGACGAGACGGAAGCTACTGCCAGCATGTCACGGAGTGGCTTGCGCAAGAGTACGGCAGCGGGTCAACGAACAAGGGAGATCGATGTCGCGCCCCTCGCCGCCTACCGTAATCGACTTGCAGACATGCATGCCGATGTGACGACTGATCCCGAAGACCCCGTCTTCCAGGTAGACACAATGAACCCTCTACTGGTCGCTCTGGCTTCCGTAATGGAGGACAACGTGGAAGGCGTTATCGCTATCTTGCGAACTTGGAGCCTGCCCATAGCAGCTTCGATGGTTGAGATTGGTGCGCTTGGAGGCTGGCTACCTCAAGGCAGACCCAGAAGCAGAGGAATGGCAGAACAAGGCTTCAGCAGTGAGGATCTCATGGTTCTGAGCCATGGACCATCTTCCCAGAGACCCGACACCGACATCGAGCGCGACGAAGTGCTGCTGCATTATGCAGATCGCTTAGCTGAGAGGGAGTCGTTCCAAGTTGCCAGTGAATCTGGTGCCAAGGAGGGCTGGGAGCTCGCCGTCTCTGTTCTTGGTCGATTGGATAATGCCAGCGCCGCACAGGGTAGGATCGGGGCCTTGCTTGGAGACATCGAATTGAAAGATGAGATGCGAGTCGACAAGGTGCTCAGCCTGTGCAACGATCTGGGACTCACAGATCAGGCGCGAGCCATTTCTGAGGTATGTGAGCAATTTGAGTTGGTGTACGAGGGCTTGACTGATTTCATTACAGCGTTACGCAGACAGCTTAATCGAATCGCCTCAAGCGTACGGACTGGCACTAACTTTCTATGCCCGCGCCCACGCAGCTGCGAAACTGAAGGACACGCTGGCGCTGTTGACCTCGTTGTCACTAATTCAATCCGCCGCCATTCCGTCCTTCAAAGATCTTGACTCACAGCTCGCATCTCTCCTTAGCAAGGACCGTCCCGCATTTGTACGCCTTGCGCGTTCGGACCCGAAAGCCGCAACCTTGCTGTCTTCTAATTTCAGCGGATACGCGACCCTTCGAAAATTTTACGACCTTCGAGACCAGGACGTCTACCCTGCTGGCACAGACGCCAGGCATCGTGTGAGACCTCTCGAGCGCAAGCGCGAAGCCGCAAAAGCACTCATGGCCATTATCGAAAGCGCCTCCGACTGTATCCGCGGTGGCCTATTCGACCCTGAAGTTGAGTCTGCCATCCCGGCTGATGCATTGCTCATACTGTTGGGCGAAACGCTGCCGCTGCTCAGCACCGATCAGCGCATCTTCTCGAAAGCGAACATTTACACTTTGCTTCGCATCGTCGAAGACTTCTCGACAGCACCAGCTCGGATACGCGAGCGCGCGGAAGACCTGTTCCAAGCGAGCGGGAGCTCGTATCGCGGTGGAGGGTTGGAATCGCTAAAGAAGTCAAAAAGCGACGTGTCTGGTTCCAGCTGTGACATGCTAGCCTCGTCCTACATGGCACTTTCTCAGGATATGGGCAAACCTGGCGCAAAGATCATCCGTGGGTGGGATTGGAGGAAGGGTCTAGATGGAGCAGGTGGCCTGAGTGTGGGTTCTACGGAGGTTTTAGCGGTGTTGCGCCTCGCTTTGTCGCAAGAGATCGCCAAAAGCATGAGCGGGGCCTACTAAACGAGAATGAAGCGCTAAGACGGCGGCTTGGTGAAACCGAACTTTGGAGTAGGGCGGTGTGGTCATGTTTGTGAAGACTGTCAAAGTGCTGTGGGGTTATGAGTTGCTTACTCTACCTAGCTGACAAACAAAAAGTGGAAGGTCGAATCTCGAAGCAATATCCCTGGCTTCCAAGCCAAACAGTTCTCAGCAGCGTTTCTTTTCCCTTTGCTCATGTACGACTGTCGGCTTCATAGGCCTTACCTACGACATCCGAGGCATTGAAAGTAGAGTCGGATAGACTGAAACAGGATCAGAGCCAGAAATGGACTCCAATGAAGGCGGTGGCCACCAGACAGCGCACTCATATGCGACCCGAGATAAGCAACTGTAAGCTTGCAAGGATCAACCAGCCTTACCCGTTCGTCTATCACTTGGCCTACCTATGAGACAAATTGTGAATGCTCCCTCGATCGCCACGTTCCTGGCCGACATCAACTCAATGCCAGGTTATTGAAACGAACATATGCCGATGGGAGCCCAATATGGTTCATATATCCCACGGTCCGGCACGCAGCAATTGCACTAATACACTAATACACTACTACAGTACTCTTAACGCCTGGAGGCCCGCTCCGAACAGACACTTTCTCCACTTGACTGCATAAGGTTTGCACTGGCTGAGTAACGCTAGAGAGCCTTTCGCTTATGCTTGACCAGAAGTGAACTTGACATTTAGCGGGACTGAAAGGATTCGTAGGAGCAGTAGACGTTGCTGCAATCGTCATGATCCTTCTTGTGAGGTTGCACAAGCTTGCATGTTGGGCCGGTGCTGCTCTCGACAACTCGGTCGACTTGCGCTGCTGATGCTGGCGGGAATAATAATGACATGGCACGAAGTGATGTCTGCAGACTGCTGGCTTGGCAGGGTCTCCCAAACCGATGACCTCGGTGATCGACAGCGTCGTCCATGACCTCGTAATCGACATTAAAACACTTACCGTGAGTGCCGTGATGAGTTGCCGTTTGCTCAATGCGACTGAGGCTTCGCCTTGGTCGTCTATCTTGGTCGGGAATACCTACAGGCGTCGTTCGCATCGTCAAAAGTTTCCGGATGTTCACACGGCTGCAGGGCCCATCGGCGTCCCTGCGTTGTCTGCAATAGTACACGCTGATGCAGCCACATCACCGGCTAGCCCCACCATCGCAACGGACTACCTTGGCTGTACCAACAAACCGCGGTTGCGCACGTATTCCTGCATACTATCGGCATGGTAAGCGAAACCAGTACTTTGTGGCCCCCTCTAATACCCATGTTGCCTTGTGGCGCCCATGACCCAGGCGTGGTTGTTTGTTACTAAGTGGGGTTGCCAGAACGAGTTTCACCATGCTTGCTTACGAAATTGAACATGTCCTTCCAAAAGAGCGTGTTCCAACACCACTCGCCACTTCCATCTTACTACAGCTTCAGTGCCGAAGCACAGTTGCTTAGCACCAACCATAAGAGGCCGACTTCCGGGCTAGGCTGTGGACACAAAGAGACATGTTTGATGTGTTGATTGGAAGAAGTCTCACGCGTGACTTGAACGCCCGAGTCGTCGTTGCGGCACGAAACCCAGCGGGCCAACAGATCGAGCCTCGTTATGCACCGTACAATCCCCCCGGACCCATCGACGATACCATCGCATACGCTAGACCCTTCACCTGATATACGGGTCTGCAATGCCCTCTTGCGGGTCAATACCCACACACACGGAACGCTGTTTACCTCGGATCGGGCACGTACGTGGTCTTTCTTCCAAAGGGCTTAGACTCACAACTCAAGCCACCTTTCACCAGCTGCGGTCCAATGTTACGAGTGTGGGCTGCATCTTTGAATCAAAAGGTCGGCCACGCCTGCCCACCGGGACACAGTATTCACAACTTGCAGTCTGGGGATAGCTTGCAACAAACATCATCATGAAGCACATCGTTCGAAACTCGCTTCGCACCAGGATCTCCACCTTGCCACGATCCTATTCTACGATATCGTATACCGACCAAAGCATACTCGCCGCCGCTCCCGCACCATACTGGAAGAACCTGGGGCCATGGAAGGACGTGAAGACGCATGAGTTTCTCACCTACGGTTGGCAGGTGGGTGAACAGTCCAACTCGCACCGATATATGTCTGACAATGCCAGAAAGCAAACACAATCGAACGTCCGGATAAGCTCTTGACGTTCCTCGACCAAATCGTGCCTCCCACTATCCCAGACGACCGGAGTTTTAGCTCCAAGCCAATCACGACCCGAGAAACATTTCTCGCTGATGTCGAAGATGGCATGAAAGCAGCGCCGATGTCTGTGCGCCTCACACCTCATATCGTGAGCGTTGCAAATTGGGCCTCGCCCTTTGACGACCCTGTCATCCGACAATTTGTTCCGCTGAAGTCCAAGCTCTTGCCGGATCATCCAAGATTGACCATGGACTCTTTGCACGAGGAAGGAGACTCGCCGGTACCTGGTCTTGTTCACCGTTATCCGGACAAAGTGCTCTTTCTAGGTTAGTCATTCCAGAATGCACACTCGTGCGCTTGCTGTTTCCGCTAACTCCCTGTTGCAGCGACCTCAGTCTGTCCGGTGTACTGTCGATTTTGCACACGATCATATGCCGTCGGAGCTCCTACCGACTCTGTCAAGAAATCTTCGATCAAGCCGACGCTCAGGAGGTGGAACAAGATGTTCGAGTACATCGAAGCCACGCCGCAGATCAACGATGTTGTAGTATCAGGGGGCGACTCGTACTACCTCAATCCGGAGCACTTGACTTTGATCGGACGGCGTCTGCTCGACATACCTCATGTGCGACGTTTCCGGTTCGCGACTAAAGGACTGGCCGTGTGTCCCATGCGTATCACTGATACTAGCGACGGGTGGATCGATTCATTCGTTGCTCTCAGTGACCGTGGAAAACAGATGGGAAAGCAGGTCTCCATGCACACCCATTTCAATCATCCTAACGAAATCACTTTCGCGACACGGCTGGCTGCGGCAAGCCTCTTCCGTCGCGGAGTGATGGTCCGGAACCAGAGTGTACTCCTGCGCGGCGTCAACGACAACGTGGCAATCATGTCGAAACTCATACGCTCATTGGCAGATCTGAACATTCATCCTTACTATGTTTACCAAGCCGACATGGTGAAGGGGGTTGAAGATATGCGAACGCCGCTATCGACAATCTTGGAACTGGAGAAGCAGATCCGAGGGACTATCGCAGGATTTATGATGCCATCGTTCGTCGTGGACCTCCCAGGCGGCGGCGGGAAGAGGCTTGCATCGAGCTATGAGTCTTACGACGAGAAGACCGGCGTCAGCACTTTCCGAGCGCCCGGAGTTTCAGTGGACAAAGAGTTTACATATCACGACCCGCTGCCACATTGCAAATAGCGCATGCACGAGCGACACCAAGGTCATTTGGTATTCCTCATCGCTGAGGTCCTGCGACAGCACAACATACAAGTGGTGTACTATCCAATTCGGGCGTAGCCGATCTGCAACAGGGAACGGCCTGAGCTCTCACTAAGGGCGTGACATGCAGTAGTCCGTCACCCCATGCATCGCGATTTCAACAACGACGATTACGAGGAATGAAAACGATTACATTTGAAGCAACTCTCAATGATCACTTCGTAATAATCACGTCACCACATATTTGCAGCGTATAACCAGCAACCGCAACAGTTCGCTACCAGCCGACTTCCGAGGAGACCGAGGTTATTGGTGTAACACTGCAGAAGATACTGACGCCAAATATCACACGAATGTCGAAGAGGTTACCGTGCTCGGAGAAACCAAACACTGATCAACGACAAAGGAACATCAACCACCACTCCATTCAACGAGATTGCTCACATGACGGTACCATCGATCCACATCGGGGCAGCACACACACCCAGGCATTATGAATTTATGACAAGCCATGCAACGGCCTCGCGTAAGCTGTGGCAATCGAAAGCTCACCCACAATCTCCAGATCCCTACGACCTTCGCGTAAGCTCTGTTCCATGTGGGATCCGAGTGGCGCAACAGTACATACACAGGACCGACACCGGTTGCATACACAACCAGTAAGCCAAGCCAGCTAAGGGAGCCCACGCGCGGCCGGAACACCACGCGGAAAAGAAGACGTGAAGGAATTCTCGATCATCTCCCTGTCATCAGATCATCATCAGACGTCGTGCATGAGGTTGCATTTAGCCGTTCCAGGGTGTTGAGATCGGTCGAACCTTTGGAAACCAATGTGTGGGACAGGATTTCTAGCACTTTCTACGAATCTGCGGAGGCACGCCGGATGGCGCCCAGAGCCCTAGCATGATGGAACATACATTGATCAAAAACACTTGAGTGCATTTCATATGATCATTCTGGCCCTCGAGGGCGTTATTATGGCCGATTTGCCGCTACTCTACAACATCCCGTGTGTTTCTGATTTCTGAACGTTGAAGCTCACGTGACCCTCAAGTGTTTCGATCGTAGTACGTTCCATGCGTTTGTACCTATGTATCCTTTTTTTTTTCCCGTACTATGACAGTTGACGTTACGCAGTTGTGTTTCCCTCGAAACGAAAAGAACGGAGCAAGGCCATTCATCACCGCTCATCTCTTCGCGCTCAGGATCACCAAGTAGTCGAGTTCCTTGGACCCCATAAGCTTCCCAAGGAGAACCTTTATTGGTATGGTCACGCCGGCGACGTTGGCCTGGTAGTTTGGCATGGCTGCGAACTGCGGCTTCTGGGCATCGGTCAGGAGGTCGCGCTCGTAGATCTCGACGCCCAGCACGCCACGCGGGATGGGCTTAGAGGTACGCTGGAGATCCGGGTCTGCGAGGAAGAGGTTAGCAGGAAGTTCCACGGCTAGGGGAAAGCTCTTATCTTGTGAGTACTTACGGCTTGCGACGATGTCGTCGAGCTCCGAGGTTGTCATGACGGCGAGACCGTCGGCGACGATGGGGTTGGTGGCATTGTGGTGGTGGTGGTACACCAGGACTTTGCTGCTGGGAGAGGTCATCTTGGGCGAGGCTTGCTTCAAGTTTCGACTCTCGAGTTGTGTGTCGTCGAAAGGAAGTAAGACGTCGTGGGAGGTGTGTAGACAAAGGTGCAGTGGGCGAGGGGTGTCGCGCCGGATGCGTCGCGACTCGCGTTCACAAAGAAAAGCGAGATTCACTGATTGCAAACAAAGGGCTTGTCGGGTCACAGAGGGCTTGTCGGGTCACAGAGGGCGGACATTCACTTACAATGAAGTCTGGCAGCAGAGGGCCGATGCGCGAGCGTCAGTGAATTGGGTGCACTCGGTGATGCATTACTTGCCGGTCGTGTCCAAAACTTGAGGATAAAGTTCTTCCACAATTTGCTAAGGTGACAGCCATTGAGCAAACATGCACTATCTCCTTCGTCCTTCGTACCTGTCACGACTGCGACGTCTCTCGGGACTTCTGCGCCTCCGACCATCGCGGTCGTCGCCGCCGCGCCTTGGCGGCTCATACCTTTCCCTTTCGCCCCTTTCTCGCTCATACCTGCTGTGTCCCTGATCTCTCCGAGGCGGACTTCTGCTGCGAGGCTTCCCTTCAGGTTCGCCGCGTCTCCTGCGTTCCTCCTTGTCAAAGACATAGTCGTACTTCTCCCCACTGTTACGCCCTCCCTCCTCTCCACGATACTGCTTCCGACGTTCCAAGCTGTCGATACCACCGAAGCCCCCTCTGCTGCGAGCAGAATTGCTCTTCGAGTTTTGACGCCAGTCGGCAGAAAGTTTCGACACACTCTGTGAGAAGTCGACGTGAATGCGGTGGTCGTCGATCAGCACGCCTTGCATCTTGAAGTAGGCACGCTCACAGTCTTCCTTTGTGGCGAACTCGATGAATGCATATTGCAGACTGTCACCGGATGTTTTGTCGCGAATCACTTCGCAAGACAGGATCTTGCCAAAGCGGGAGAAGATGAGCTCAAGATCCTCATCCTTGGTCACTGGATTCAGCTTGCAGACGAACAGAATCTGCTCTGGGGGTGTGATGTCGGCAGAAGGCAAGTCGCCGATAAGTTCGAGGGTGAGTGCTTGCGCGCGGGCTTCGCGTTCCCGGCGCATCCTCTCAAGCTTCTCAGGGTCGGTGTTCTCCTCGAGGACCTCGTCGTATGCGATCCTCACAGTAGCCTTTTGTTCATCTGACGGTAGAGGACTCGATGGTGGCTCAATAAATCCAGGAGGGTCGTCGTAAGGATCGTCGAGTACAACAGTGTGCAATATCCTGATGTCTTGCAGCGGTCGACCAGAGTTGTCGATAAATGCGGTGTTGACTTTCTCCAAGGCATCAAAGCCCTCGACTACCTCGCCGAAGATAGCTGCTTTGCCATCGAGGTCCTCGATGTTCTCGCCAAGTGTGATGACAAATTGGCTGCTAGCGAAGCGTTCGTCGGGGTTGGTCTTACTGACAGAAGTTGCCATACTGACCGTACCACGCTCTGAATGTTTTCGCTTTTTCGAGATCTCGGGCTTGAAAGTCATTCGTTCAGGGTGTGTTGGGCGTTTTGTAGCACCATTGGGCAAACTCCAGATCGATGCACCTCCATCGCTGCCTTTGGCTTCCGGGCCAATGGGGTCACCGGTCTGAAATGAGAAGTTTGGCTGCACATTGTACACTGGCGAGAAATTGTAGTACTTTGCTTTGCAAAGCTTCAAAAAGCTGCCAAGTCCATGTCAGCAAAAGTAAACACGATGGAATTGTCCGCTACCAGAGCTGCAAAGCTTCCAGCAAGAGCCTCGCAAATGGAGGATCCAATGCCGGCCGAGGTTCCACCAGCAAATTGGATTTCACCGGTTGACATGGGCCCTCGAAATTGTGAGCGGCTGGAGATTTTGACGGAGGAGGACCAAAAACTTACTTCTCGCAACACTTTGGGGCCTCCTTAACCAACAAATCAATTGTGATATCGCCAGCCGACGTCTCCAATAGCACCGACATGGTGCAAGTGAGTACTCCGTAGAAGCAGACTTGGATTGATGGAAGTGAAGTCGGTGTCGATCTTTTAGATGTGGCGCGCAATAGGTCAAGCACGAGATGTCGCGAAGCTCCACGCCTTGCGCCTGAGGCATCTCATGCGGAGATTGGCGCTAGCGACATCCAGTATGTAGACTTGGACCGCCCGGACTCGGTTCCAAGGTTCATGGTCGACCGGAAGCCATTAAATCGATGCTTCAATAACGGCAAGGTCGGTATTGAATCCGAAAAGACCATGTAGACAATGACTATGACTCGACTTTCAAAAATTTACATAGACCTGGTGAAAAGTTGGTGCACAACGTGCCTTTATGGGAACTTGAGGATAGCAAGGGGTTGACTTTACACAAAGTTCAAAGACGTTGAGATATATATGGAAGTGTGTTTGCTAATCCTGGATGGTGCCATAGATCCAGCTAGGTACGTATGTATTCTCGAAATACGTGGTTGCCGCCAGTTGGCAATAACAAAGGCGTTGGACTTTCCAGCGATAGCCCAAAGACCTTTGTTTGTCTCCCATGATGGCGGACAACCTGCACGGGCATATGCTGAGATTTTTTGTACAGCCACGCGTTGATTTGCACATGCACCATGTAGCCACATCATCGATTGTTCGTCTTGTTCGCTACCGAGCGAGATGCAATGCTAGACCCGATGCCTGTTCATAGCTGACGTCAGTGAAACGATCGGTGAATAGTGTTCGATTATGAGTGTAGGGTCGTGTGTTGTTTCAGAGGTGAGAAGATTGTAAAGCTGGCGTGTAAGCATAGCCAACCAGGCACGCGGAGAGCGGCTGGCATCTTATGGCCCCAGCTGCTATCATCATAACACAGACATAAGAAGCAATTGAAGACTGACCTGGTGACGTCGTAGTCGTTTCGAAAGCGCGACGCTCGAGCTGCCCGCGACTAAGGCTCTTCTAGAAGGATCGCATGGCGTCATTATAGCTCTTGGATGGTGGCCTGGAACCAACGATGTCTTCACACGGTTGGTATGGAAGGTTTGGGAGTGTGAAGTTCTTTGTGAGAATGCAAGTGGCGCCAGGAGTAGGCTGGAAAAGCCTGGAAGTTTGGACGCGACCAGAAATCGCAGGCATTTCCTTCGGAGTAGTTTGATGCGAGTCGTTTCCCACCCTTTTCTCAGACAACAGCGATGTCGATGTTACCAGCACTCGTCAGAGGCAGTACGATTCCAGTTCTGGAGTGGGAGCAACGCAAGAACCTGTCCAATGTTGGAGTTGTCCCTGCTTGATTCGAGCCTGTTACCTTGTCGATCCAGTCATTGCTTCTGCAGAGCAAGAAACCACCGCATCCCAATGGCATTGCATCAATCATGGTTACAGTCAAGTAGTCATGCGGTCCAAGTTCTCCAGCTAGACGGTCGATGCCATGGCCGTGTTCGAGTCAAGTCGCGACCATGATCATGCTTCTGCCCATGGCTGAGTTGCAAGCGAGTGGGAGAGGACAGTAAGTACCTCAATGCGGCCCGCCATAGTATACGAATGCACGATGTGTTGGAGCAGAGGTCAAGCTGATCCGCTTCTGTAAGCTCGTGGCGTTGTGTATGTACTGCAGGCAGCAGCTGAATCCGGAGGTGTTCGACTCTTTGTGGCTCGCTAGCGCAATCAGCTTCTCAGGCGTGCTGGAAGTATCAGCCTGGAAGGTCGACTTATTGGAGTCCATGCAGTAGTGTTGTCAGTCGCCGTGCGTGGTAAGACCCGGCAGTGGCAAAAGTGAGTTGCTGACAATACAAGTTGTCCACGCCATGTGTCGGACTTGCAACAATTCTAGCGCAATTTCCGATTGAGACGCATGGACATGAATCTGACCGTTCCTCGGCCCAGACCGAAGAGGTTTCACACGTTTTCCGCGGCGCATTGAGCAGCCTCGACCGGTGGCACAACGGTCGTGATATCGAAGCCCAAGAAGCGACCGATATTTGGTCCAATACACTTGGCCGCCATTACCGAAGTGGTTATAAATATCGGCAGCGTGCTAAGACGCCACTTTCGAGGCTGAGGTGAGGCCGCCGGTAAGCTATCGCCCCTAGTAAAGTCAATAGCGTGAATGAGGGTGTCGGCGTTCGTATGCAGAGATTTCGACACAGGTGGTGTGGTGCATGTAGGATGAGACATGGTATACAATGTCAGGAGGGGAGGATGGCAGTCATGCCGCCGCAATTCTTCTTCCCATCACCATCCCTGCGCATCTCATGTCGATGAGCGAAAGATGTATCCACCTCCACACATTCGCTTGGTGCGTATATTGCGCCGTGCATAAGGTACATACGTCACTTCCTGTGAGTGACGAGGCGCGCACGCACTCGTGTGCCGACTGACTCCGGCCGCGTGAGGCCGTTTGTGAAAGAGGGGACCCTTGGACCGCGGACGGTAGAGCGTGGTGAGATTAAAGGCAATCCACTAGCCGCCTTGTTCCTGCAGAGGTTCAGCACTCATGTCGGCGTGAGACATGTCAGTCTCTGCGCACCACTGTTGAGCATTCTTTGCGATTGCGCCGGCTGCGGTGCGTGGAAGACTACAGTATACCATTGTGGGGTGAAACGAAACAAACATCAAAGATCGACGGCGATTGTCGAAATCAGTCAGCCATTGTCGCGGTCCGGCACAAGACTGCCTAGGACAACATGGCGACACTGTGGGAAAGAGTAAGAGGTGGGAGCAAGTCGGGCTTCGACAAAGCATACAAGGTTGTCGATAAACTCGGCCCTCCCGTAAACCGGTTGAGCAACAAGCTTGGAAGCGAGGCTTTCTGGCCAACGACACTGGACAAGGAGAGCGACAAGGCAGCGCGAATCTTGAAGTCATTCTGCAAGGATGGCTTTTACGCAGAAGAAGAGCAAGGAGCGACCGGCGGCCCAACACAGAAACAGAAGGTGCTCAAGAAGATTCCAACACAAGTGATCAAAGACGCGAAAGCGCTGGCAATCTTCACTACAATGCGTACTGGCCTCTGGATGTCTGGCGCCAGCGGATCTGGCGTTCTTATTGCGAGGAAAGACGATGGATCCTGGTCACCACCATCTGGCATTATGCTTCATACGGCAGGCTTAGGCTTCATGGTCGGCGTCGATATTTATGATTGCGTAGTCGTCATCAACTCCGAACAGGCGCTGGAAGCCTTTTACAAGGTGCGATGCACGCTTGGAAGCGAAGTCAGCGTGGCTGCAGGGCCCGTGGGCGCTGGCGGAGTGCTTGAGAGCGAGGTGCACAAGCGTCAGGCGCCTATTTTCACATACATGAAAAGCAGAGGCTTCTATGCGGGCGTGCAGATCGACGGGACGATCATCATCGAGCGGACAGACGAGAACGAGCGTTTTTACGGCCAACGGATAGGAGCAAAGGAAATCTTGAACGGACGAGTACAACACCCTCCGATGGAAGTCAAACGATTACTCGAGACGATCAAGTCCGCTCAAGGCGACACGAACGTCGACGAGACATTCTTGCCCGAGGGGCCGTCGCCCAGCGACTTCGAGATCGACGACGGCCACACGTTTGGCGTACCGGACAACGAGGACCCAGATCCGTACGGAGTGCTAGCTCTTGAAAAAGCTGGAATGGCAGTGCGCGATGCAGGAACACACGAGCGCGCGTCATGGGAACAGTTCAGTTTTAACCCTTCGCCTACAAGCCCCATACACGCAGTATTTGCGGCGCGCCCATCTAGCGAACGGCCCAGATCGTACTCTAGTCGACCGGGCAGCTGGCGCACAAGTACGCAAAGCTCGCTTCACCTAAATGCGCCCAAAGCGCCATCGAGTCTACGAACTAGCATAGAACAATCACGACCCTCACCGACGATGGCAGACAGCAGTACGCAGACCGACTTTCCAGACTTGCCTATTTCCACCAGGACCAGCATCCGAACTAGCGCTCGCACCAGCATGAGTGACAGTAGAAGGAGCAGCCGAGGCAGTGGATCCAACTCGCGCCGCTCTTCGAAAATGCAAGGCGTACCTGAGGACAAGGTGCTCGACACCAGCCCTGAGCGCTACGAGCCCGCCAGCGCGAGCAAAGCTAACGGCTACACCACGCCACCTCGCACGCCTCCTATAGACCAGACTCCTAAACCCATTGCACGTCACCAGAACATCGAGGACTCCATACGTGGCCGTGACCACGAAGACGAGGACGAGGATGAAGACGACGAAGACGAAGAGGCACAAATCGTCGAGCAGCCCGTCATGCACAGCATCCAAACGATCCAACCCGTCTCACAACAAAACATCTCTAAGGCTCGCCTGGTCACAGTCGCCAAACGCCTGCCTCCTAAGCTACCACCTCGAAATCCCAACCGAGGCGGCAGAGGCCCCATAGTCATCGGTGGTAGTCCGACTGGGAGCGATAGGGCCGCATCACCGGCCACCAGTGACAGAATAAGCAGCAGGGCAAGCCACAGAAGTATCTCACCTCCGTCGACTGCTCACGGGAGTATTGCCAAAGGCTTGGAAGACATCAAATTGGACGACGAAGAGGAAGATATTGATCAGCGCAATCCTTGGGCCAAGGTGCAGGAGAGGAGAAAGAGCGAAGAGGCGGAAGTTGAGAGGAAGAAAGGCAGGGAGAGTATGCCTGGTGGTTTCGAATAAGAGAGTGACGGATATGGGAAAGCCAGTGCCAAGGTATGGCATCGAGACCGGCACCTGGACAGAACGGGGGTTTCTTTTTGTCCTTATGAATGTATCACGAATGAGGAATTTAGCGAATAGGGACGTTTTTGCAATTTTGGGGAGGTAGGTTTAAGCCCTGCTTATAAACATGGTAATTGATGTTGATCAGATAATTAAGTAATGCGCGCATCCAAGATGAAGCGAGTATGTGTCGCGTCCGGCAGTGCAGTACAGTACCCATCCAAACAACCACGGAAAACTCACAACTTCGACTTTCCCTCCTGAGGCACCTTCACAACGACCTTGCCCCAAGTATCTCTTGCGCCTAAAGCCTGCAGGGCCTCACCCACCTTCTCCAGCCCGATGTACTCCTTGTCCTCGTAGTTCGTGCCGCGAATCTTCTTCGCTTCCATGAGCTCGAACAAGCCATCCCAAACGACCTGCTGCGCCTCAGGCTCATTGAGCGCATACGCTCCCCAGTGCAACCCGATCACGGCAATGTTCTTGAGCAGCAGCTTGTTCATCGCGACCTTCTCAATCGTGCCTCCCACAAATCCAATAACGATCAAGCGGCCGTTCCACGCAATGCACTTGGTGCTCTTGTCGATCAGCCCAACGGGATCGTAGACGATGTCTACACCCTTTTTATTCGGGGTGAGGTTCTTGACTTTCATCGGCCAGTCCTCGTCTTTGTAGTTGATGCAGTGGTCTGCCCCGAATCGCTTCGCGACCTCGAGCTTGTGCTCCGTACCGGCTGTGGCGACAACAGTGGCGCCCAACGCTTTCGCGATCTGAACTGCTGCGAGGCCGACTCCGCCTGCGGCCGCGTGCACCAGCACCCAGTCGCCGGCTTTGATGTTTGCGCGCGTGACCAGCCCAGCGTAAGAGGTGGGCATTGTCACGAAAAGACCCGCGGCTTCGAAGAAGGACCAGCCCTTGGGCACCGGTTTGAGCTGGTCCTCTTTGGCGCAGACAAGCTCGGCGTAACCGCCTTGCGCGGCACCAAAGACCTTGTCACCGACTGCATACTTACCGCCTTTAGATTTGGAGCCTGGAACGGCTGTGACCACGCCGCTGAATTCCATTCCTGAGATCCATGGGAGGGCCGGCTGGTGCTGGTATTTTCCGCGGATCTGGAGGAGGTCGAAGAAGTTTGTCGCAGTGCTGTGGACGCGAACTGTGTATTGGTCTGAGGCTGGGACTGGGTCCGGGAGATCGGTTACTTTCAGATCTAAAGGGCCCTGTTGGGTGAATCAGACGACTTGTCGAGTTGTATATGTATACTGGTGATTGAAAACAGTCCTACCGAGACATATTCTTTGACTTGGATTCCACGCATGGTCGTGGCTGTGAGAGGGATAAGGGGTGTTCTTGAATATATGTACGTGTGGATGCTGAGATGAGGGTCTGGTCGATCGAGATAGGAAGTCACTGGCAAAATCGAAGGTATACACGGCACGTATAATCGATTTGCGATGTACTGTAATGTTGTCGTTCTCTCGGGCTGCTGACGGCTAACGGATGCGGTCTCATCAGACATGCCTCGGCAACATTGGAGCCTTGGAGGGTCCTTATCGACAAAAGATCTTTCTGCCTCAGGCTACCAATTGGTGTAAGTGAAGTGTATGCACGGATCACTGGGGTCTGTAGCGTGACGACGCAGGGCAAGTGCTCCCGGCTGTGTCATCATATCTCGCCGTGCTTCTGTGTCCTTCTCTGTCCACATGCTCCAACAACCAACACCAGCATCGCCTACAGCACACTTCCAAGCCAACCAGTCACTGCAGACAGTCTGAACTCACGCCATTAATCATTCTCCCGCCAACTACACACGGGAACACACATCGCTTGATCGCCGCTCCCAATACAATACGATACATCCATACCCCACCGTCGGAACCCCAGCCTAGTCACCATGGCCGACGAGAGCGCGCCTAGCGATCAGCAGATCACCTTCACTGTCAAGTCTTCCTCTGATCAGAAGCATGTCATCACCATCTCGCTGTCTACAACTGTCGGCGACCTCAAACAAAAGCTCGCGACAGCAGAGTACGCCAACATTCCCGCGGAGAGGCAACGGCTCATCTACAGCGGCCGCGTGTTGAAGGACCCGGATACCCTCAGCTCATGCAAGATCAAGGAAGGCAATACTGTGCACTTGGTCAAGGGCGCTGAGAGCAATCAAAGACAGAACCCCGCCAATCAAGGCGGTTCGGCAGTACCAACCGGGGCCGCTGGCAACGTTCCTCAGACCTTTCAGACCGGCACTGCAGCTGGCGATCCTCTTTCTCAGCTGACCGGTGCGCGCTATGCTGGCTTCCACGGACTCCCTGGCGCTGACATGTTTGGCGCCGACGGTGGCATGGGAGCGCCACCCAACCCGGACCAGATGTTGCGCATGCTTGACGATCCCAACTTCGCACAGCAGATGAACGAAGCCATGAGCAATCCTGCTGTGATCGACATGCTGAGGAACAATCCCATGATTCGCAACAACCCCATGGCTCGTGCCGCGATCGAGAACCCAGAAATGAGGCGTATGATGATGAACCCTGACATGATCAGGATGCAAATGCAAATGCAGCGCTCGATGGGCGGCGGCGCTGAAGGTGATGCAGGGGCCTTCCCCATGCCAGGCTCTACGGACACCACACCAGCTGGAGAAAACAACAGCGCTTCGGAAGGTGGTCAGACCGGCGGCGCAAACGCACCACCCAACCCTTTCGGCGGCGCTGGAGCTGCGAACCCATTCGCGGCGCTATTCCCAGGTGCAGGTGCAGGTGCAGGTTCAGGCGCAGGCGCGGGCACAACTCCGGGTCAGAACAACGATTCAGCACAGCAACCGCCCCCAAATCCCTTCGCAAGCATCTTCGGCAACGGACCTCAAGCATCCCAGGGCGGACAGGGTCAATCAAGCCCCTTCGCAGCTGCGGCGCAACAAATGATGCAGAATCCTGAGATGATGCAACAAATGATGCAAATGATGGGCGGCAACGGCGGTGCTGGTGGTGCAGGGGGGGCTGGCGAGGCTGGTTTCAATCCATTTGCTGCCATGGGTGGAGGCATGGGTGGCTTCGGCGGCTTCGGCGCACAGGGACAACAGCAACAGGCACCAGTCGACAATACTCCGCCCGAGGAGAGGTATGCGGCCCAGCTGCAGCAACTCAATGACATGGGCTTCTATGAGTTCGAACGCAACGTCCAAGCACTGAGGCGCAGTGGCGGGAGCGTTCAGGGTGCCATCGAGTACCTACTTTCGGGATGAGCTTCCTCGACTTATTGAGTGGCACTGCATAAAAACGCACCGCCTGAGGTAGTACGCCTTGCGCAGTAGTAGGACAGAATCCCAGCGATTGCCTCCGGCCGCAGTCACGAAGTACGTTTTGAAGGCCATCACAACCCTTCCTCCGCAATTGCAGCAGCACATGAGTCTGACATGCTCTCACTCTCACGACATCCGACGGTATCCCGCCACCTGAGCGTTCAAGCTCTTCAATATTCCTCTGTCCGGTCGGCTATGAACTCATACTTGAGCGTTCAATTGCTAGCGCTACTCTGTAACTCTCTTTGCTGTAACTTACACCACGACGATAACACGAATGATAAATGGCGAATGTAAAGTCCGGACACCAGTCTTCCACTCGCCATGTGCCCAACAGTACAATGAGACGTCATGTCTTCCCTCTCCCTTTGTGCTTTAAAGCACTTTCCTTTCATCCACTGAAAGTCACATCATTCTACAGACGCCCACGTTTACTGCTAATCTCCTTCATTCAAGGCCTAAGCTGCCTTTGTTCTCATAGAACTTCTTTTGACCCCCAGACCGCGCATTGGATGTGTCGAAAATATTACCCTCGATCCGCATCGTTTGCCAACATCTGATCTGAGACCCCAGCACGACTCCAGCGAGACAGCATACTAGCGCTGCAGGACAGTGACGTCCCGTTAATTGCATCAACGAATCATTCCTGCGTCTACGCGCATGCACACTCTGGAACACGCATCCCACCAACAAACAGGATGGTTCAATCCAACTACACAGTCTCTACCGTCCAGCAGCTGCTGGGCAGCATGCCCCCAGTCCGGGTTTCGGGGAGCAAATCTAAATCTACCAACTCATCTACTGCCGACAAGCTCTCAAAGTTGACTGATAAGAACAATATAATACCCGCTCCAACTCGGCCGTTGCCTCCGATTCCTTCCCAGGAGTTGCGTATGCGCGCATCACGCTCTAGTGAGGTTCTTCCTTTCTCAGACAGACTGAAACTTAGGTCTGAGACTGATGTACCAGCGGCAGTCGATGAGGACGAAGTCTTAGTTCTGCCGGCTACTGTCTACACGCCGACGACGGCTGAAAGGGCAACTGAATCTACGAACCCAACATCCGCCCAGCCCACCGACTCTCTCTTCGTACCCCTTATCGAAACGCCACGCAAAGGTAAGAAGCCAGCGACAGTCGAGAAACGGATTAGCCAATACTACGAATACATCACGCCGCCAATCTCGCTCGGTCTAGGCCGCACCAGCAGTCGTCGTGATAGGAAGGCTTCACACACACCGACCAGCTCTGAAGGGTCCGATATCTACTTTTCTCCCATCGACGCTAATATGAGCCAAGTCTTCTTGTCTAGTCCGCAACCTAGCCCTCCTATCTCGCCCTCTGATATCTTAAACGGTCACGATCTCAAGGACGGTCGGGTTGGTGAAGTAGTCAAGGGGGTTGCCACCTTGGTAGTGGATACCACTCCCGTCAAGCAGCCAGACATGGTCGAGATTGCAGGCATTGGCAGACTCCTTGACAACCGCAAGATGACGTTGCCTTTAGCACATGTCGACCGCGTTACCACTGCCTTGGCTTTGGCGCCGTTACTCCAGAAGAGTATGCGTGGTTCGTACTTTGATGAAACGACAACGAAAGTCCCCGATGAGTCTGCGGAAACTAGCAGTGCTTCGAAGTTCAAGCTGACCGATCTACCTACACCGCCACCCTCAGAGGGCTCTACTACAGAGACCAGTGCCTCGATTGCAGAAGAGTTCGGCGGCATCGCTTTGATCGACACTAGCATCGAAGGTGCCCCTGTCTCCCTAGCCTCCACCGAAGCTTTCGACACCGGAAGGTGCACCCACCTCTCTCTCCCCTACGGTCTGAGCGCTAGCAGCAGCCTCCGAGTCGAGCCACCTACATCCGCCGGCGAGGAAAGCAGGATCATCCTGCAATCCCTCTTCATCACTCTCGACTGCAAAACCAGCGAGAGGGCGCTCACCCTCGTCGCCGAAACAGACGTCACCACCTCCTTCGCCCGCGCAGCCCTCACCGAGCTCGCACACGCCCAGAACCTCACACTGGATGATCTCGAGATCCAAACACCCACTACCCGCACAACGTACAGCCCCGACGACGAGTCCATCGACTGGTGCAGGCTGGGCGAAGAACAAGGCAGTCTGCCCGTCTCATCGCCCATGACGGACATCCTAGACGAAAGCATCGCGACACTCGCTGCCCTCTCCGCCGAGACCTGCACCATGCAGACTCTCACGTTGGTATCGGAGCTCGCGCGCCTGCAAAAAGCCCACAGCACGTTCTTGATCCTGCAGCCAACGCGGTACGACGCGCAAGGCGACCTGGCGGGCGTCAAAATCCCTCTCATATCGGAGGCGCTGCGGAAGAGATTCGTGCTGATGGCTAAAGCGGGCTCGTCGGAGTCGGGCGGGCCTTCTTCTCCTGACTCTTTTGTTTCGACTGCTTCTATTTCTTCTCATGGCGATTTGAGAGGGAGACAGTTTAGGGAGGCGGTCATTGCGACTGTTGCCCCGGAGTTCGCGCGTGAAGAGGAGTTCGAGAGGTTTGTGTTGTTGGAGGATGGGAAGGTGAAAGTCCGGGCTCGGTGTGTGCCGCTGTCTGATGGCAGGAAGATCGAGAAGTGGGTGTGCTTCTTGGGCGGCGAGTATGACGTGCCGTACTAGGGATGATCGACAACAGGACGTGGCCATTGTTTCCGTGATTTATTATCTTGCTTTGCATGGTTTGTTCGATTTAAGTGGAATTGTTTCTTTGTCTTTATTGCTGTTGTTTTCTTCCTTTCTAGATATCGTCGCTCTACGTGGTTCTCATTATCAAATCCGCTATCCCGCCTTCTATATTCCGTCCACGCATCAGTCACCTTAGCCGAACGCCTCGCTCCTCGCGAAGGATACCTTCCTAGAGTTATCCGAAATTTCAATCGATCGCGCTTGTACTTCATTTCTCTCCCTCGTCCATGCTCTGGATCATGACCTTGATACCGCCCTGCTTCGCATCCGCAGCGACCTTGAAAGCCTCGATGGCGTCCTCCAGCTTGAAGCGGTGTGTGACGAGCTTCTTCAAATCCACCACACCACCCTGAAGCAGCCTGATAGCCCGAGGCCAGGTGTTGGCGTATCTGTACTGGAACTGCAAGTCCACCTCGCGCGTGCTGAGGCGCATGAAGGGAATCTTGATTTCGGGCCTGCCAACGCCAATGACAAACACCTTGCCGCCGAACTTGGAGGCGTGGATGGCGCCGGAAATCGACGACTCAACTCCCGTGCACTCCATCGCCACCGCGGGCTCGACACCGTCGGCGAGCTTGACCACCTTGGCCGCGAACTGCTCTGGTGTGTCCGAGAACTCGACCTTAAGAGTGCGCACGCTGGGGCAGAACTCTTTGGCAAACGCCAGGCGGCCCTCGTCGATATCCGTAATAATGATGGGCTCTGCGCCTGCGGCTTTGACGCAAGCAAGTGTCACGAGGCCAATGGGGCCTGCGCCACACACGAGTACGCTGTCGCCCAGGGTGATGTTGGCGCGCTGCATGCCGGCCAGCGCGACACTGAGGGGTTCCAGAAGCGCGCCGTCCTCGTAGCCCATGTCGCCAATCTTGTGGCACCACACGGCCGGGTGGTTGACGTAGCGGCGCAGCAGGCCGGGGACCGGGGGTGTGCTGCGGAACTCGACGTCGACGCAGCCATTGTACTTGCCTGTCAGGCACGGCTCGCACTCGTTGCAGATGATGTTGGGCTCGATGGCGACGCGGTCGCCGACGCTGTGGGTTGTGACGGAGGGGTGTTTGGCGACGACCACGCCGGCGGACTCGTGGCCCAGCACGTGGGTGTCCTCGACGATCATGGGCCCGATGGCGCCGTGTTTCCAGAAGTGCACATCTGAGCTGCGGAGGGTGTTAGCGAGGTTGGAGCTTGTTCATCCTGCGCAGTCTTTCGAGGACTCCGATTCCCATGACTTACCCGCAAATACCAGTGCTCTTCACGGCGACGGTGATCTCGCCCTCCTTGAGGGCCTCGCCATTCTCAACCTCTGCCTTGGAAGGACTCGTCTCGGCGACCCAGAGATCGTGGCCCGGGTTGGTGAAGACGCCAATGTTCTCCAGGGTAGGCTTGAGGGTGGTGGTAGTCTCAGTGGTCGACATGTTGACTGTGAGGCTGTTGTTGGAATATGACGAGACGGAGAGGAAGAAGAAGTGAGAGGGAGGGAGACAGAGAAACAGAGGGAGATGTATGTGAGGTATGTACAGAAAGGAAAGATCTCACCAGCAACCACCTTACCTACATTTTCCGGCGCTGTGGACCACATGATGTGCCATGACCTAGGTGTCCAGTCCACCTTGTCCACCTTTTGGAGATTCCGCGCCAGTCGGAAGAGCAGCAGCAGGGCGCAGGGCTAACGACAAGCTTCGCCCATGGTCGTGCCTGTGGTCCCTGTCGTATCGCACGGCGTCGAGTCGAGTCGAGTCGAGTCTCTCACTCTCTCGTCTTGACCCAGAAAGCAATTTATCCGCCTCGTCCCACGTCTGCAAACCGTGCTTCTGGCCGCGGGGCAAGCTTTTGGTGGGGGGACCCGCCGATCGGGACGTGGAGAGCGATTGTCCCTGTCCATATTAGGCGGATGATGATATCTGTAGTTATCTCTTTTTCTCCCTCGGCTTCTTCTTCTTCACTAGTACTTCTGTCCGGGTCAACTAATGCATGAAACGCATGGGACAAAGCTTGTGCTTGATATGTCTTATTCTATCAAACTCAATAATCCAATATTTCTTCCGTTCTTTGGCATACCATCGGTTCATCCATCGGCTGTTTACTCTGACACTCGGGCTTTGAATTCGGATCATACTCCGATAGACTTTTGGGTGGAAAGCCGAAGCCGAAGGACACGTCCAGTATAGGTATCCTGGGTGAACTCGTCAGCTCCATAGGTATTCACAAACAATTTAGCTTCGAGCGCATATGCAGTAGTATATACGAGACGTTTGACATCTTTGATTACTCGAAGCCTGAACTGTTCAAGTCTCATGCGCGGTACTACATCACTTTCAACGATGATGCATCACTCCTCATCACTATCCTCATCATCAGCCTCCTCATCGGCCTCCACCAAAGGAACCACGCGGAATTCTACAAAAGTGTGCCCTGATCCGCCACCAACAGCTTCCACGTCGATCAAAAATTGCAGGTTGAGCACGCCCTCTTCATCAATGCGAAGGGAGACCTTTGTCGCAGTGGCCATAGCACGCTGTGCCGCCTTGAGCAGAGAGAATGTATAGCTAGCGCTTGTCTTCCGGTGGCATGTGTAAGTCTCCAGAATGGGTGTCTCGGACGGCGTTGATGTGGTAAAGTCAACTGTCGCTGAGCCTAGAGGGCCAACTGCGTGGAGGGAGATGGTCGATTGAGAGGTAGATGAGGGAGTCGCAGTGATGGTAATAGTGACCGGATTCAAGGACGAGAGCTCGTTGACTGCATCCAAGAGGCTCGTCGATCGCATTATCGTCTTCAGCGCGATAGCGTCCCTGGCGAACGGAATCTCTTCGTTGCTGATGGGATCGTATGTAGTGAGGTCGCAAGTTGTCGTGACGCCAGTTTCGGTCATGTGGATGCTGAGAGGGTTGCCTTCGCCAGCATAAGATATTGTACATATTCCAGCGGTGTGAGAAGTAAATGCATCGATGCCGGTGTGGCGGCTTAGTCGATGAGCGGCGAAGGCGTCCAAGGAGTCCGAACGCTTGGCAGTATTAGGATCGGAGAGAGTGAAGATGTTGAGGGTTTCTAGAAGAGAAGCGAGAGAGATCTGAAAATGTGGTGGGTCCGGGGAATCGTCTTGAGAAGATGCTGGTAGGACTTGGTTGTAGGTATAATTTGTGAAGAGTGACTTCTCTATGAAGACAAAGGATTCCATCACACTGCCATCTTCGGTTGTGATGCGCAAGCCTTCTGGGGCAATGCGAATGTGTGCCTTGTCCGTGAATGAGATGCAGCGAAGGAGCTGTAGAAGTTGCCGCGCCGACGATGAGACGGCGGTAAAGAGGTGGAAGTCCGTCGACATGTTGAATAGGTGGATTGTTGGCTGGCGGTTCGGTTGATGCAGGGGTTCGTGATGCTCGTGCTGTGTAGATTTTGTGTCTAGGCTTACACGTAGACGCCGACTGCGCAGATCATGTACACCGCACCGAAGCTGTTTAGCAGTTAGTCACTGAGCGGAGCGTGTTGATTTTGGTCGGGGTGGTGTGAGCGCATACCCGAATGTAAGAGAAGCCGGAACGGCGAAGAGAGGCAGGTTTTTGAGGCTGTTGTCTGGATGAATTTTAGTACAACGCCATACTAAGCTCCACTACGGAATAATGCAGTACATACTCATGCCAAAGAGGCCAGTCAAGACAAGAGCCGCGAACAGCAGGACGAAGCCGACAGTGAACTGCTGGTCCTTGGAGATGGTGGGTGCGAAGGGCTGGCTCGCCGAGGCGTCCCAGAGTTGTTGGAGAGGCGTGGAAGACATCGGTGGTACGTGGAATATGAGTTGTGGTGTGCTTGGTGTATGTCGAGCAGGACGTGATGCGGTATGCACTTCAATGCTGTACCCAGTGAACGTAAGGTAACAAGCCATTGAACAGCTGTAGCTCGGGGCCCCAGGATTCATGCCTGAGGCCAGATTTCACGTGCTTTGGCTCCGCGCAACTCGAGGTTCCAGGTTGTCCATACCTTACCCCAAAGACATCATCGCGCGGTGGAAACACGACTCACGAACAAGTGGTATGGAATCATCGCATACACCGCTATCCTGTAGCAAGCATTAGCCAACATGGCCCAAGGCTCACTTGCAGATGAAGGTGAGATATTACACGCCCGCTCTTCGCGTACAACACCGCGCAGGCGGTGGGCCTCGCCTCGCAATGCGCCCAGTACAGACAACATTGTCCCACTCCCACATGTGCTGACAGAATGCTCCCTGCAGCCCATAAGAGGAAGGCCGAGTCGGAGTTGAACGGCGACGCAAACGGACACGACGCGAAACGAATCAAGCCCTCCACATCACCAGAACCCATAATACCCCCACCAGCGAACGAAGACGATGATGAGAAGAACGACACAAACGGCTTGACAGCACACGAACCCGTGATACCGTTCCCAGAAAAACCCGCTGTTATCGAAGAACGCAACGGTGACATTTCATTCTACGTGGTGAACAACGATGGCAAGAACCACTCCTCGATCATCCTCACTGGACTCAAATGTATTTTCCAAAAACAACTGCCTAAGATGCCGAAGGACTACATCGCGAGACTTGTCTACGACAGAACACATCTGAGCATTGCCATCGTCAAGCGCCCACCTGCGGGCAGTTTTGCTGAGAGTTCAGGGTTGCCCGGAGAGGTGGTGGGAGGGATCACATACCGACCCTTCAAGGGTCGACAATTCGCCGAGATTGTCTTCTGTGCCATCAGCAGCGATCAGCAGGTCAAGGGATATGGTGCGCATCTGATGTGTCACCTAAAAGACTACGTTCGGGCGTCTAGCGACGTGATGCATTTCCTGACCTACGCCGACAATTATGCCATCGGATATTTCAAGAAACAAGGGTTTACGAAGGATATCACTCTCGACAAACCTAAATGGATGGGATACATCAAGGACTACGAAGGCGGCACTATCATGCAGTGCTCCATGCTACCCAAGATCCGCTACCTCGAAATGGGACGGCTGCTACTGAAGCAGAAAGCTGCCGTGCACGCCAAAATCAGCGTCAACAGCGCCAGCTACACCCTACACTACCCTCCACCCCAGTGGAAAAAACTCAAGCCGGGTGAACCGATTCCGAAAATCGACCCCCTCTCAATCGAGGCAATCAAAGCCACCGGCTGGAGCGAAGATATGGACGCTCTCGCCCGCCAACCACGCCGCAACCCAAATCACAGTCTTTTCATGAGTCTCCTCAACGCCCTGCAGACCTCTTCCGCCTCCTGGCCTTTCCTTGCGCCCGTCAGCGAAAATGATGTTGCAGATTACTACACCGTCATCAAAGAGCCCATGGACTTGAGCACTATGGAGCGCAAACTTGAAAAGGACCAGTACGAGACGGTCGAGAGCTTCGTCAAGGACGTCCTACTGATCGTGAGAAACTGCAAGCGCTACAATGCCGAAAACACGCCTTACGCCAAGGCGGCCAACAAGTTGGAAAAGGAAATGTGGAAGCGGATCAAGGAGATTCCAGAGTGGAGCTACCTGGAGTCCGAGAGCTTCGAGACCACAAACAGGCAGGATGGGAAGTGAGCTTCGTGTTGTTCACCGCACAAAGATTGAAGTGGTGGCAGACATGGACTGTTGTGTGGATTATAAACCTTGTCGCTCAAGGTCTGGAGTTCTAGTGATACCCCCGAATTACTTCATTGTCTTCTCCTCAACCCTCTACGACCGAACGCATATATTTTTACCACGACTTGCAATACCACGAATGCTCTGGACATTGTAAACACACGCCAGACTGTGGTAGCGCCGAGTCATCCATAATGAAAAGAAACTCGCACCAACAGAAAAAATGGGGACCAGCTCTTGGGATCAATTGCGATTTTTGTCGCGGAGACCTCGCTAAGAGCCTCACTCGCCAATCGATTATGTTGGCTTGCTTCACCCTTCTTTCGCAACAGGGTTCCGACTCTTGAGAACTGTCCAAAACTCACCTAGTCCTACAACTTCTGTCAAGATCAGCAGACCTACCGCAGCGGCCTCACAGCTTAGGGGAAGAAGGTTGCCTAATTCGAACAGAACAACTCGTCAGGCACCAGTTCTTCCAAGACAAAAATCGAAATCCACCAAATGGCATCACAAAAGCAGATCAAATCAAATCAAGTCAAATCAGAACAAACGCGGTATGATGGGGGGATTATAATCTTTTTTTTTCTCGGTTTGTTGGGCTGCTCATCTCTTCCCGCTAATAAATCGTAAATTCGTGACAAACAACCACATGTCCGTTTTCTTCTTTTTCCCCCTCCGCCTAGCAGTCTAGACTGAAACAAAAACGCCCATATTTCTCAGACAAGGCATCTTCCTCCTGAAGCAAGACTTACTTGTAAAGGTGGATGACGTGGGGGTTGCAGTAGGCCTTCATGCCGTCAGTGCCCCACTCGCCACCGATACCACTCTGCTTGTGGCCACCGAAGATGGCTTGAGGGGTGGGCTTCTCGAAGGAGTTGACGAAGACGGAGCCGGCTTCGAGACGCTTGGCGATCTTCTCGGCGTGGGCGACGTCCTTGCCCCAGACACAGGCACCAAGACCGGTCTGAGTGTTGTTGGCGCGCTTGATAACCTCCTCCTCGTCGGACCAGGGCTGGGTGGGCACGATGGGGCCGAAGGGCTCCTCGGAAATGATGCGGCTGTCGTTGGGAGGGTTGTCGATGATGGTGGGCTTGATGAAGTAGCCCTTGCCAGCGGCCGGTGTGTCCTCGCCGATGGCGAACTTGTAGCCGTGCTTCTTGGTGTCCTCGAAGAACTCCTTGACCTTCTCATACTGCATCTTGTTCTGGACGGGGCCGAGCAGGGAGCCGGACTCGGAGTCGCCGACCTGGATGGTCTTGGTAAAGTTGACCATCTCCTCGAGGAACTCCTTGTAGATGCTCTCGTGGATGTAAATACGCTTGGTGGCGACGCAGACCTGGCCAGAGTTCTGGAAGGCACCCATGACGACCTGAGGGGCGGTCTTCTTGATGTCGACGTCGGGGAGGATGATGGAGGCGTCGTTGCCGCCGAGCTCGAGGGTGCAGCGCTTGAGGGTGTTGGCGCAGGCGGACATGATCTTCTTGCCAGTGGCGATGGAGCCGGTGAAGGAGATCTTGGCGATGCCGGGGTGGGCAGTCATCATGGGACCGAGCTTGTCATCGCCGCCGAGGACCTGGACGACACCGGGCTCGAAGATGGACTGAGCCATCTCAATGGCCTTGAGGGCGGTGTAGGGAGTGAAAGGGCTAGGCTTGACAATGATGGTGTTGCCGGTCATCAGAGCCGGGACGACCTTGCCCATGGAAAGGACGAGAGGGAAGTTCCTAGAGAGCAGGTTAATCTTGGGAGCCTTTTACGATGTGAAGAGAGTTTTGTTTCGCTTACCAGGGGCAGATGGCACCAACGACACCGAGGGGAGTGTAACGGGTGGTGAGGATCTTCTCCTCATCTTCAATGCGCTCCTCGGGGAGGTCGAGGGAAAGGAAGTGCTTGAAGAAGAAGGGGACCATGCCGACCTCCATGGAGGCAAATTGGCGCTACAAGAGGTCAGTACAGTGCCTTGGATGATTTCAAGAAAGCCAATGGCAGTGGTAACTCACGGGCTTGCCAGTCTCCTTGCACAGGAGGTTGGTCATCTCCTCGGCATTCTCGTTCCAGAGGTCGCAGTACTTCTGGAGCAGCTCCTTGCGCTTCTCGACAGGAACGAAACGGAAGGTCTCGTAGGCCTTGGTGGCGGCCTCGACAGCCTCGTCGACATCTTTCTGGTTGGCAATGGGCACAGGCCAGAGCTCCTCGCCGGTGACGGGGTTGACACCGTGGTGCTTGGCCTCGGCGTCACGCAGCTTGCCGGCGACGACGTTCTGGAAGGAGTCCCACTTGATAGACATTGTGAAGGTGAAGTTGATGTAGGTGAGGGGTAATATGAAAAGGGTATTGCAGTAGAGGAGAGAGGAGAAGCTTTCTAGAGTGGGCGGCGAAAGGGAAGTAGTTTAAATAAGTAGGGCCCAGGCCTCGCTGCACGCTACGCTACGCCAGGACTACTACTACTACAACAACAACGACAGCATGACTTGTGTGGATTGTGGATGGTGTCTCTGTCCGGGTGTGTTAGGTGGCGTGGCGGCAACAAACATTACTACTGCATCGCACTGCACCGTCGTGGAATCTGTAGGTAGGATAGCGGGGAGTGTGGGTCCATGGTGGCTCTTCAACCGAGGCGAGCAGTGACCCTGAAAAGGAGACGAATTGGGCGAGTCGGCTATGAGTCCGGCTTGTCGTCAGTCTGTATTATTTTGTATTACTATACATGCATAAGCTATATCTCGTCCTACTCTTTGACCGGTGATGCTGATGTCAATGCTGATATCATCTTCTTGGCAAATTCGAAGACGTGTATGTACCTACACTGGCAGCCTCAATCTTCATGAACATCGCTGTTTCCCTGCCGTCTGCCGCCTGTCGAAACACATCGCTCGGCTTGGTGGCGGTCTACCGTGGTTGAAGTGGGCTTGGTGCGCGTCTTCAAGCCTGGGTCCGCAACACGGTGCAGAAGGATCCAAACTAGCTGTCCTGTGCCCAATGGACAGGGGAGAATGCAGGGAAGGATGCAGGTAACACCGAGTATCGTGCGAAGCTATCTTGCATCGCTCCAAGCAGCAGACGAGCAAGCTACGCCTTTCGGTCTGGCTCGATAATCCTAGCTACCACAGCGAGATAACCACGCGAGGGGGACTCGTGGCACGCGGACACGCCTGACAGGGAGCGTGGGAGCGTAGCACCGAGCTGCTCATCATCTCCTCCCACAGTCCTAGCCCCAAGTACTTATTTGCGATAGGATTAGCCGCAGAGCTTGCAAGGATCAGCATGGGCCACTGGAACTACGAGGATCTCTCAGGAATCAGGATTCATCGTGATGGTGTTGAACTCGGTCATCACATGAACGAACCTGTGCCGACTAGCAATATCCTACCCGAGGAACCGAGATACCGCACGCTTCCAGCAGCAGTGTATAACAGCAGGAATCGCAAAAGCGTGGATGGGATCAAGTCGAGTATTTGGAAAAATCCACATTATTATTCAGCCAAGCAAATAGTTCCGCCGAACAGCAGCAAGTCTGAACTAAAGCATGCCACATGGTACAGGCACGAATACTAATAATAATGAGCTTCACGCCGGCATCGTCGTTCACAACTTTCGGCAGTGGAATACGCATTGCCGAATGCGTCTTAATGTCGCCTACAAGCTCGTCACAATGCAGGAGCTCATGTGGCTTCAACATTAATGTTGTCAGATTCGGTCCACGCTTCCATTCCCTCACAAGTTTACAAGGTGAACAAGAACAGCAATGGGTTCACTATCAGGCATGCAAGTATTGTTTACTACTACGTGTCTGTTATTCAGACACGACCCCGCCTCCCGGGGTCCATACAATGTGGATTTCACATTTATGGAACTCCAGTCGGTCAGAGCCGAGATGTCTGGAGATGTGCCTACCACAGTTATTTGTAAGAAAACGGGAAACGCTCACATAAAACATGGAGAAGTCTCCGTTGACTCCCACCGCCCAGTGACTAATCACATTCGCTGCTCTTACCAGACGCCGATGAGCCACCACCAATGGCGTACGAAGCCTGAAGTTTGCACCAAACAACACGCATCTGCATTCAGCAACGACGAGAAGCTGCCATCAACAACCACTGACCTATTTCTCTTTGCTCTCTCGTACTTGGAAACGCCTATGGCGCCTTAGCCGCTAGACAGCCCACCTGAGCCCTGCAAACCGTGCCGATCTCCACATGGGAAACGGTGACATGGACCACAAAATCACAAGTATCCCTGACATCATCTAACATCTGGCCGGAGCCCCCTGCGAATCCCATGCATATAGCACACGCCTACACGTCGCAACGTGTGAAAACAAGATTTCTTGCCGCGCCTTGGAACAGCACTTTTGCTCAAGTCATGAAGCTGGGCTGCGACGATATCCTGTTTTCCCTCAAGAGAGAGACGAGTGTACGCCGTTTCCGACAACCGTTACTCTTCTACGCGAAACTTCGTGTAAATACTTTAGCTTCCACTTGGTAGAAGCGGTGAGCTCTTTCAGCCTACTGTTTCGCTTTCTACATATTCTTACCTTTGTTATTATCACGGAGTCGGTTTGCTTGTTCTCTTTTCGTCGAGCGCTCTATATCAACAAGCGTGTGCTTTTGCTTTCGTAATTTCGCACGATACGACGTCAATCATCTGCGCCTTCACCGCCGCTCCCTGAGACGAGACAGCTAGGTCTTCCGGCGACTGTACAGGCGACATCCACGAGAAGTATTAAGGAATATCCTGGCCTGTTACCACTTGCGGCACCAGGCCATCTGAGAGAAAGAGATTGGAGGATTCAAAGGAGAGGGCTTCAAGAGGTTCAAGGAAAAGGATAAGCACTTGGAAGACACTACTATTCGCGCACGAGTGATCTTACACCAAATCACCCCAACACGATATCCGCAACAATGCGCAACCTCCCTTATCGCATTCTGATCATGATGATCAACATTTTTTTCCCGCCGCTGTCGGTCGCGATGCTGACAGGTATGGGCATGGATACGGCGCTCAACTGCTTGTTTTTCTTGCTAGCGGTCATACCCAGCCATGTGCACGGCTTTTACATCAGCTGGGTATACTTCGCGCGCAGGAGGAGGGTAAGTCATTTCATCTACTCTTAAGAACTTGGCGCAGCGCGACGCCATGTGTTACCGCATAAGTCCGAGCTGACATGCCTTGATTGCTCTCACTATAGGTCAGAAAAGGCAAATACCCGGGTGGGCCGGCGAGCATGATTACTTCCAAAGATGTAATCAACGGAGGGCTAAGCGATGCGGAGGTTGCACGGTTGTACCGACATGAGAAGCGGTCAGACAAGAAAGTGAGTGTCAAAAGTAGGAGCAGAAGTAGGAGCTTGAGTCGCGGGCGTACGGAACAGGAGATGGTGCAGGGACGACGCAGCAGTCGAGTGAGGAGCGGATCGCAAGCTGATGGCCATATCAGCAGACAAGGCAGTAGACTGGGCAGGATGCGAAGTCAGCGCAGTGGCGTGTCTGCAGGGAAAGAAAGAGACGGCATCTTCGAGCGTAAGCGGAGATGGGCTCAGCAGGTTGCGCAGGATGGGTATGGGCCGGTGAGGGTGCCTGGAAGTAGTGTTGCTGGCTCTTCGACAGGACCGTGGTGATGATTGCAAGTATCACAACCAGGCGAGCCGGCTGCTTACTGGACAATGCTACTTGCCCTCGCCATTGGAATGATACAGTAGTAGGCTTACATGTACCATCGACGTCGTTGGTCTCACCGTGTACCAGATCTCACCGTCTTCCGAGCTGTCCGACTTTGGGTGGAAAAGCGGGGCTGAGATTCGACCGATCGGAAGAACATCCGGCAAGATCTCGAGCATGTCGGCTTCACCACACTGTACTTGCAGGCAAGCACGCACACCAGGCGTCGGTTCGGTACTCCGATCAAGTCTGTGCAAGGTGTAATGCCAGACTCGACCTCTCCGGCTCTGGGCCACCGCCGCGCGAGCAGTGGCGTGCGCAAACGAGGCAGCGGGCGGGTTTCCAACGCGTGAGTCGTTATGTCTCGCTTCATTCTGCGGACGGCACTGATAAAGATACTGATAGTTGCGAGCGTTGCCGACGTCAGAAGATCAAGTGTTCTGGCAAAGAACCATGCGATGCGTGCCAAAAGAGACAACTTTTATGCAATTTCGACGAGCAGAATCAGAAGATTCTCGTCACGCGAGAGTCAGTCCAGAACCTTGTGATGCACATGATCTACCTGACTTCACATTACTTACCAATCGCCATCGTCCAGACATCTAGCTCAACTTCAAAGAGGTGCTCGTCAGGTCTCTAGCGGAGGCGACCTGCGCACCCCTCCAGACGAGTCTCAAACCAATACTCTACTCACGAACGATGCCCGTCCATCTCTGACTGGGATTGAAAACATTCTCCCTTCATTCGAGAACACCAGTCCAACCGAGAATGAAGCCAATGCAGCATCTGGAGGTCAAGCCGAGCTTCTTCCTGACGCAGATGCACCAACTCCAGATGATCCAGCTCGTCTAGGCATAGATTTGGTCGCCGAAACAGAGCATGAAACAGAGCATGACAGTTGCAACAGAAGTAACACAGGCGATCAGCATTTCACGAATCCTCTGGTCAATGGGCCTCCCGCGTTCACAGTGGATGAGTTTGGCCAGCAGTGTATGTATCAAGGCCCACTGATACCCAAGTGCACACAAACCGACTGATCTCTCATGTACAGCATATCTCGGGACCTCTTCGAACTGGTCATTCGGGAGACGAGTACTAGTCATGGTTCACGAAAGCTTGTTCGGTCTTGCGCCACCACCTGGACGCTTACTGTTCGAAGGGCAGGCATATGAAATTGACTGGCAAGGTGGTATCGCGGCCGGCTCAGGCCCACAAGGAGCATCAGTGATACTCCCGACATCGGATTTCGCTCTTTTCCTCATCAACACAGTTAAATTCAGATGCGGACAACTGTTCCATCTCTTCGACGAGGAGACTTTCATGCAGTCCTTCACCAAATTCCACAGTAACAATCACCCGAAAGAACCAGTCGGGGCGATGTGGTATTCGCACTACCTCCTTGTGTTGGCTCTGGGGAAGGCTCTTGTCGTGGTCTTCACCAATGGCACCAAGCCTCCCGGTTCAGAACTCTTCGTCGAAGGAATGCGAACTCTGCCCGACATTGGCCTTACAGGTGCAGAGCCGATACAGACTATGGAGATCCTCTGCTGCGCAGCTTTGTATCTCCAATGTCTTGACAAGCGTAAAGCTGCGTATAATCAGGTAAGAGATTTACGAAACTCACACTACTAATTAACGCCAAAATATACTAACCACGTTCCAAGATCGGCCGAGCATTACGCACAGCTCTGGTCGAAGGTATGCATACAGACATGCGCAACCGGAACCTGGCGGATCCGATGAGAGAGCGGTGTCGTGAAATCTGGTGGACCATTTACATCTTGGACTCACACATGTCTGCTCTCATGGGTGTGCCGCAGTCACTATCAGAGCACGATGTCACCGCCCAACTGCCTGAATTTGCTGCCTCTTCATCAAAGTCTTTGGCTTTGGGCATTCACATCAAGCTTGCCAGAGCGACGTCCTCGATTCTTCAAAGTGAGTTGACAAAATCTCAAATTACAATTGTTCTGAAATCCAAGCTGACACACCCGGTCAGCCATCTATGGTCGCGAAGGCCGAGAGCCAAGCAAGTTTTTGCATAGTATCAAGGATGCTTTGAGAAACCTGGCTAGCATTCACGATGACCGAGTAGCCAGTTTCCGCATACACCTTGGTAACAGCAGCATATCGAGGCTATCCGCTTACCTTCTCCTATTCCAACACCAGGTAAGTTGGCAGGGTGGTATACTTACTTCTTCGACTCCAAACTTCCCTTGCCTAACCCTCGTTGTCACAGTGCATCATCTTGGCAACACGACCTCTGCTCTTTCACTTCTGGCAGCGCAGACTCGCATCACCGCGTTCAATCCACATTCCCTCTTCAGGTGGAGCGCGATCTCTCGTCCGCATTTGCCTTGGAGCCGCACAACAAATCATGCGAACACTCGAAGTCTTACAGTCCCAATCTCTACTTGGTAAGCGCTGACCGACCTCATCTTGCTCCAGCAACAAATCAAGCTGACACGACAAACTTAGAGAGCCTAGTACCTTTCGACCTCGAATCAACCTGGTCAGCCGCCGTAGTCCTCCTAGTAGCCCACGCGGTCGACCCATCTCTCCTCCGCAACGTCGACGAACTACGCAACATCGCCTACGCCATCCTCTCCGAAATGGTAGCGCGCGGCAACCGCGTGGCAAATTTCTACAAAGAAGAACTCGAACTCCTGGAACATCACTTGCGCGAGCTGGCGTCCTCGGGCGCTATGGTTGCTGGCGGGGGATACGACGTCGGCGCCGGTCCCAGTAGTAATAGTAACAGTGACTCTACTGCGGGCTTAGGGGGTGGTAATTTCGACTCGACCGGTTTCTCTGCGGGCGGCGGCCGTAATGCTCTTCAAGAGTGGTATTTCGACGACGGCATGATCGATGGCGAGCAATTGATGCGGGCGGCCAATTCGCTAGATTTGGACGCTTTTCAGTGGTATGCTGACGATGGCGCATTTGAAGGGTTGGATGCTTCGTTATTGTAAATTGTCTCTTGGTGTGATATGGAATACGATGTTTTCTTTCGTCTGGTTGACAATGATTGATGACAGCAATCAGCCCGTTGCATCTTTCGGCACACAATTGCGGCATGTTTCGAGCGGGATGACGGTATTCCACGGGTTCACAGCGGTCAATTGTTTTGTATGGAAATGTAATGCGATAACGAAATCAGGAAGCGACACAAATCATGATTCAGCATCAACGCAAAGTAGACTACCAGAGACCCAAAATACCAAAACCGTTTCGTTCAATTCGTCAATCAGTCAGTCAGACATTCAACCGTATCAGAGCCCAACAACTGGACCATGTCAGTCTGTCCATGCACAGAGGAAAGACATTAGGGAAACCCGGATCAGCTCCTCAACCCAACAGCAGCGCCAACCCTCCTCCTCAATTCGGCCATATAAGCCGCATACCCGTCCTTCATCCTCGCAGTTCCACCCGAATTCTCAATCGCCCTGCGCAGCAAATACTGCATGCACTCTTGGACTGAGCCCCAAGTCAGACACTTGTAAACCAGAGGAACAGCAGCAGCGACGCTCTTGTTCCCTGCTCTCGCCCCGCTCGCGCGCATTTCGTCGGCGCGCTGCAGAACGCTGCAGCCCAACTCATCGGCCATTCCCTGCAGCTGGCCGAATTCAGGCTTGGCTTTCAGTTTGCCGGCGGCGGAGAGGGTTTGCATCAGGTCTATGGCGGCGTTGACGGAGGCCGGGTTGTGGCCGGCGAGGAAAAGGTGGACTTTGGGGGTTGAGTCTTGCACCGAAGATGAAGATGAAGAGGAAAAACCTAGTTCTGGGCTGCCGGATAGGAGATCGTGGACGATGCCGTTGTAGGATGCGTCTGTGTCTTCTTTTGTGTCGTGGATCAATTCCCGAGGGTCTGAATCGATGTACGCGCCGCGGACGAGTTTGATCGCGAGAGTCCAGCCTTCCTGCTGCGCGGCGGCGATTTGGGCTTTGAGCTTCGGGCGGGATTGCTTGAGGTATGACTGCAGGGTGTTGTAGACTAGAGGCGTGTCGGTGTTGTTTGCATTGTATTTCCGCATCAGTGGGATCGTCCAGCGATCAATGCTGGCCTGCACGGCTTGCTGCTCCGAGTCGACCCAGAGTCGGCAGCCTTGTGTTTTGGCTTTCTCGCAAATTCGATCCATGGCTTCTATGAAAGCCGCCGGTGGTTCTTCGTTGCGCATGAGAGCTTGTGTTACTTGGGGACCTGCACCGGTGAATCTAGACAGGCGTTAGAATATGGTTTCTTTTGAGATCGCAGCTGCGAGGTCACTCACTTCATGCCCAGCCAGTCTCCCGTTCCGATCATGTCGAGAGTTTCCAGATTTCCATCTCGCCACTGGGCAACCTCCGCCGTCAACCTCTCGGCTCCGCCTTGGGAGGAATCGACATCAGCCAATCGAGTCTCCCTGCCGTAGCAGAGTATGATGCCGGAAAACCCGATACGTTTGGCCTCTGCCTTGGTGCCGTCAATTTCCTTCTTATTGATACCGGCGCAGAAGTGTTTGTAAATCAACGGTTTGACAATTGATCCGATCAATGGGTTTCTGTCTGGATTGAGTATTGCGGATCGTGAGTTTGCAATGGCTCGCATGATTGATAGGCCGGGTTTGAACAGCAGTGGCGAAGAAAACCATGCTCCGAGAACAAGATTCCTCAATAGGTTCGCCGTGGGCAGCCGTGAGAGGGATTGGGTGCTTGGTTGTGTTTGATCTTGACTTTCGAGGCTCTTGCGGTGGATGACAGTCGTTTGGGCGAGAGGCCTCTTCAACGCACTGGAAGTGTGGAATGGCGTTGTATGTGTGGGTCTGAAGCAAGGTAAGGTACGGCTCTGTAGCCTCATGCTGGTGATTGCGGCAGGTTTGAGCATCTTCTCAGCTGGCTAAGAAAGCAGGATTCCGCGGTGTTTGATGACTCGATCGATAAATGAGAGATGTTCTTCAACACAGATATCTAGTATCCGTGTCGGTACAGCTGCTGAGATGCCAGGATTGACTGCCCATCAGGCAGCAGAACTCTTTGTAAACTACCTCATAGAGCTGATAGCCACAATCAAACATCCCGAATGAACCGAACACATCGGATCTGGTAGAACAAGCGTTTACATGCTACGCAACATCGGAACACGACGAGACTCGACGATAGCTGGTACGAAGCCTCCAACTTTTGCTGTTTCGAGGAAAGCGGTACGATGCCGTGTAACGCACGGCCTAAGGAGGAAGGTCGGACAATAAGAGCTGCTGGTACTGGTGTGTCGGTTCATCCACCAGATGGCCGGATGCTGATAAGGGCGGGGGTGTACAATGGTCAGCAGACATACCACGGAAGCACATCCGGTGGCCGTTTTCGGGGTCGGCTAGACAAATCGTCTTGCTGTTGGTGCCAGACCAGGTTTGCCTGTGCCGTGTCAAGTACGAGCCTGTAGGCTTGACCTGGTTACGTGTAGATGACATCTTGATTTAGTATTAATGTTGGGAAGATGAAGACGCTCGCAACGTTAGGAAACTTTGTCATCCCGGTGGCTGGAGAAAGAAACGTCTTGGCCATGTCGGAGACATGGGGACAATTCAACTGGGACAGAGCGAGGCTGCCGTTCTGGTCGTCTGTCCCAGTTCAGTCATCCTCCAGGAGGAAGCCTCCACCCTCCACCTCCTGTGAACACCCACAACATACAGACCGAACCTTGGAACTCTCTTCAGGAACCAAAATTTACCTTAGCATTTTCATACTCTACATGGAGTCCATCTTTCAGCGAGTTGTCCGCAGCAAGTCACTCGACTGCCATAAAATCCGCTGAATACACAGGGCGCAACTGCGTTCGACGACATCATGCTGACATCCCCTCGACCTTTCGTCTTGTTTGAGGTGCGAGGCCACGTATTCTGTGTGCACAGGGTTCGAAGCAAGTCTTTCGGATGCACCGTAGTGGCATGTGCTGCTGATTGGTGAATTGCGGTTTCTCGAACTCCGTCCGATATTGTTGCACTACTGCTTAAAAGCTTTAGCTATACATACTGCATGCAGAGCAGACCGATGGCAACCAAGAACATGCGCAGCCACGTCAGCAAGTTCCGAGTAGAACGGTGGTCTGTCTCCCACGAGAACAAATAAGAGAAGACATACACGAGTTCCAGTGTTCTCGGGCAAACCTCAACTTCCTAGATATCTTCTCTCCGGTGACTTAACAACAAGGAACACATCTCGTGGCCAGACTGCCTCAAGCACACCTAGTGAGTGAATTCTCAAACGTTCAGCAACTCTTGGTCCAACTAGGCATCTGACTCTGAGAAGAAGGATGGCTGAATTCACCGAGGACGACCTTATGAAGGTCATCGAATACGTTGGAGCATTTGACCTTTTCGGAGATGCGCCGGAAGCCGAAGTCCTCCGCGAACTCGGACTATTTGAGTGGATACGGGACGGTCTTGTGAAGAATGAAGTCGCCCCGGATGACCTCAAAGGGGATCTGGACGACATCGAGACCAAGTTGACCGCGGTGTTTGATTTCTCGGTCATGGAAAGTGCAGAAGCCGGCCGGAGTCCCGAAAACGAGGTCACCCCTGTCTTGTCGACCCTGAGTTCCATCAAATTCCTTTCTAAACAATTGCTGTACTCTGCCAAAGCCGAAAGCATGCAGGCCCGCTGGGCGAAGGATTACTACAACGGGCATTATGCGAAGAGGACGGCAGAGATCAACAACGCTCTCTCCAACGGGACGACTACAGGTGGTGGGTACAACAATGAGGGCGGAGCGTCGTACTACGTAAGTTGCATTTGTGTGTCTCTTGGTTGTCGGACATTTCCTTTCTTTCATCAAGGTTTCTCGCGAGTCGCTGACATGGCCGTTTTCCCCTCTTCCAGCGAATCGTCAACACTTGTGCCAGCATCGGCTACTCCTGGACAATGCTCCCCGAGGAAATTGACGAAGCTGCTTCCAAAGAAGGAATCGCCCAGCTTTTGTACGAAGCTTACGACAAGGTAAAGTGGTCTCGAGCAAGCCTGGCGCTCGACGGTGTCAAGAGTCGAGCCCGCATTCGCTAACCGTTCCTACACAGGCACTTGACGAGTACTGGGCGCTGCTTGGGAAGTTCGAAGTGGGACTCAGCCAGAAAGATGTTGCCTACTGGGTCGGAGCAATCTTCCGCACATTGCTCAACACGCAAAGGAATAAATTCCGTGTAAGTCCCTTTCCATTGACTGGCCAAGTGTGCTTCCCTTTTGCTGATATCGTTTCATCCATACAGGCATGCAATCCCAAGATCCTCGCGACCATCCAAGCCCTCGGTGGAGAGAAAGTTCAGAAAGTTGAAGGGTGGATCGCGAAGACAGAAGATAAATTTACGGCGGCACTGAAGGCGGCAGGTGCTTGAAATGTGTTCGAACTTGGATGAGCTCAAACTTTTGCTCTCGGACTTTGTTACGTACATCAAAACCACAGGTTGTTATGTCGTCCAACTACTCTTGGTAGTACATATCTTTGACGCCCGATAAGACATGTTTTTCGTCCTCATTTGCGGTATGGTTCGATGCTCGAAGACCCTGCAGCTTGATATTTGCAGCTACGGACTTATAAGTGGGAACGGACATTATTGCAACATGGACCGGCAAGCTGCAGCTCCGATGGCTTCCGAATCGGCGGTCTGTTGATGTTGAGATGTAAGACAGCTCCCACGGTTCTGCTACCGAGTGACCGCATGTCGAGTTGGAAAGTTGCTGGACGCAATTCGGTTCCATCATGATCATTAAGACTATCCTCTATCTGATCAGCTCCACCTCCATCGAGATTAATCAACCCAACGCTCACATGTTGCTAGGGTAAAGCACATCGCCCATCTTGTTGTACTCCTCCTTCAGCGTCCTCGGCGCCGTGAACCTCTGCAGCAAGCTCGAACTGCCCGCCTTATCACAAGTTCCACTCGCCCTACTACCGCCGAAGCTCTGTTGGCCGATGACAGCAGCAGTGATCTTGCAGTTGATGTAGAAATTGCCTGCGGAGTATCGCAGCCTGTTCTCAGCCTGTCGAATAGCTTTTTGATCGTTGGAGAAAATGTTGCCGGTCAAAGCGAACCCGCCACCCTGGCGGTCCACCTGGTCCAGGACTTGGGTGAATTCGGCGTCCGGGTAGATGTAAGCGGCGAGGACGGGGCCGAAGAACTCGGTGTCGAAGATGGGGTGGGCCGGGTCTCTGGTGGAGTAGAGGGTCGGGTTGATGTAGTATCCGACTGAGCCGTCGTAAGTTCCGCCCACGACGGTTTCGAGACGAGAGTCGGCGTTGGCTTCGTCGATGGCTTTTGTAACGCGGTTGAAAGCCTTTTTGTCGATGACGGGACCGGTGAAAGCGGTGAAATCTTCGGGTGCGCCGACTTTGACGCGCTGGAGTTCCTTCTTGATCTCAGAGAAGAATAGCTCGGCTTGGCTTTCGGGAAGGTAGATGCGGGAGCACGCGGAGCATTTTTGCCCTGCGTACTCGTAGGCGGCGCGGATGGTGTGGCGGGCTGCTTCAGGGACGTCGGCGGACGGATGCACGAGGTGGAAGTTCTTTCCGGATGTCTCGCCGATCATGCGTGGGAGGTCGCGGTATTTCCTTTCGCCAACGCCTTGGGCTGCTTTGGCGTAGAGCTGGTGGAAAACGTCTGAAGAGCCAATGAAGCTCAGGGCGGAAAATTCGGGGTGGTCGTAGACGGCTTTGGTGATGGTTGGGGCGTCGCCGTTCACCAATTGGATCACTCCTTCAGGAAGGCCGGCTTCGAGCAGGATATTGTGAACGATTTGGCTGGCGTACGCAGTCATGGGAGCAGGCTTCCAGATGACGACGTTGCCCATTAATGCCGGGGCGGAGACGAGATTACCACCGATGGCAGTGAAGTTGAAAGGCGAGACGGAGTACACGAAGCCCTCAAGTGGACGCCAGTCTGTCCGGCCGTGGTGACCGGGTGAGTTGACGGTTGGTTGCTTATCGTAGATTTCCTGAGCAAACGAGACATTGTAGCGGAAGAAGTCGGCCAACTCAGCAGCGGCATCGATCTCGGCTTGCCACGCGTTTTTCCCTTGGCCCAACATGGTAGCAGCGAGAAGCTCAAAGCGATACTTGCCAGTCACCAGTTCTGCAGCGCGAAGGAAGATTGCTGCTCGATCGGTGAAAGGCATGTCCTGCCATTCCTGCTTGGCGGCCAACGCCGTCTCGATACAGCGTTTGACGTCTGCTTCTGAAGCAGATCCGTACTCCGAGAAAGTCTTTGCGTGCTCAGCCGGCATGTGAGTAGGTGTGAGAGACTGTGATGAGTCGACTTTGGCAATGCTGCCTCCAATTGCAGGCACTTTCTTGGGAAGTTCAGAGCGGAGTGTTGCAAGTGCCTTTGCCAGATGTTCACGCTCCGGTGAGTTTGGTTCGAAGTGCAGCTGTGAGTATGTTAGTGGTCTGCAGTATATTTGGAGCGAAAGGCTCTCAGTAAAAGGCGTACATTGGGCTCATTGAACGCTTTCGGTACTCTGTATGTACCCGATGTCAAGCTACGAATGCCATATGCTGATGAAGCAATGTGTGGCTTGTTGTGTGTGCGACCAACATTGTTGCGAAGAGCTGCACCAAGGCTTGCTGCGTTTGTGAGTCTCATGGTTCGTGTGTCTGTTGATACAGAGCAAGCAGTAATCGTTGCATAGACAGTCCAGATATAAGAGTGATGGACCCTGTGGGTCCCTTGATCGCACTCGGATGACATCCGACACGGGTGTGTTATCCAACATTTGCTCTGTCGGATGCCATCCGGTGCATACATCTGCTGACTTGCATGCGGGGGCGATAACACCACGGCTCTGATACCGGATTGAATGTACGCAACAAATTACCGCATCTGCCGTTGCTGGGAGGTCTAGATATATCGTCAGAGTATCCTCTGCAGCTGTGACGGGTACTTGTCCTAGGCAACACCTCCATCGATACCTAATAATCGCATTCTCCGTAAATCTGCTTGCCAATTATCAAATTGTACAGCATGGTCGCCAAAAACTCTCCAGTAATTATTGTTGGTGGTGGCGCATGGGGGTTGTCGACAGCCTTACACATGACCGAGTCCGGTTACACCAACATCACCGTCTACGAGAGGGCGACGCAAATACCATCACCTTACTCTGCAGCGTGGGACCTCAACAAGATTGTCCGCGCCGAGTACGAGGACCCTTTCTACACAAAGCTCGCATTGGTGAGAAAGGTGCCACTTCATGGAGTTAGCAATGTTAGCTGACCTCATAAATCTCAGGAAGCAATCCAAGGCTGGAAGACACCCCTGTTCGGTCCTTACTTCCACCAGACGGGCTACGTCGTGGCCACAACAGGTCGGGCGCCACCCAAGGCAGTTGAGCATCTGGAGAAAGCGCTTCTGTCAGTGCAAGCGGACCCAACCTTTGCACCTGGCATCAAGCGGCTGTCTGGTGCGGCGGACTTCAAAGACTACACGTGGCAGTATTCCGGTCCTTTGAGCGGTTTCAAGGGCTACTACAACCGCCTTGCTGGATACGCACACTCTGCCGACACTCTAAAAGGACTTTGGGAGCACTGCGCCAGTCGAGGTGTTCGCTTCGTTCTGGGTGAAGAGGCTGGCAAGGTTGAGAAGTTGGTGTACGAAGGTCGAAAGTGCAACGGCGTCGCTACCGCTGATGGCAAGACTCACGACGCGGACTTGGTGATTTGTGCACTGGGGGCACACGGGGCGAGGCTGCTCCCTGATCTAGGCAAGTTCGTCGTTGGCCGATGTTGGTCTGTGGCGCACGTGCAGCTGAGTGAAGAGGAGTGCAACTTCTTGAGAGGCATTCCAACGACAAACGTGAGAGATTTGGGCTTCTTTTTCGAGCCTGATCCCAAGACACGTCTGTTCAAGCTGTGTCCACTTGGCGTTGGCTACACGAACACAGGATCCGATGGCGTATCATTGCCGCCGACTGACCGCCTACCACCTCCACAAGACTACATTCCAGCTGAGGACGAGAAGAAGCTGAGGCAGCTACTTCGGGAGACCTTCCCTTGGATGGCCGATAGGCCATTCGTCGACCAAAAGCTGTGTTGGTTTGCTGATACGGCAGACTCTGAGTATTGCATTGACTACGTGCCCGGGACGGACAAGTCTGTCGTGGTCCTATCGGGCGATTCTGGACATGGCTTCAAGATGATGCCTGTGTTTGGCAAGTGGGTCGCCGAATTGCTGGAGCGTGGCGAACAGAGTCTGTCTCGATGGCAGTGGAAGAGCCCCGTCGAGGCTGACACGAATTGGGGAGACGCGGTGAGTTGGCGAATTGGCAAGGGAGCAGAGCTGAAGGAGCTGCTGCAGGCGAAGGAGAAGATGATTCGTGCACGTTTGTGATGTCGATGATGTCTGTGGTGGTTGGAGGTGATGGTGATGATGAAGAGATGACATCTTCCATCAAATTACATAAATCAAGTGTAGCTTGCGTAATAATGCGCACTTTTGATCACGGGCGTGGGCTTTCAGCGATCTTGATGCGTATACATCGGCACATGCACCTGCTTCTGGTGGCTTGAACTCTTCAGCTGTTCCAAGTGACCAAGTCTGAGCAATAATACATGGACAAGAAACAAACATTGACTGCATCTTATGGCTCTATATCCTGCCAAATGACGAAACATCATACGGTATACCTCACCAGGATACCTGCACACATTATACACGTGGACGCTCTGTCCAGAATCGAGACACAGGTGGACACCCGCACAGCCAAGTCTCGAAGGCAGCCCCGGACGGACAACTGTGAGCCGTTCGTATGCAGGCATGCAGTTAGGCGCGGCGATCTTCGGTCTTACTTTTCATCGACCCAATGAGAAGTGTATACGGAGACACTTTCGGGCGTTGACAAAGGCAGTGTGACGGAAGGTTTGGCAACAGAATCGAGTCATGAAGACAAGGCTGGACTCTCCCCACGACTCGACCAGCAGTGACTGGTCAGCTGCGGTTTCGATTGCGCGCCGGTTGGGAGTGTTGAGCATGCTTGTGTCTGTGAATCCTCTTCTGCTATGGATATTCGTGCACGAGCAGGCCATGGCAAAATTGAGGAGCTCATACACAGAATTCTTCCTCATCGCTTCGAGGCGCGCATAAGGTAGAATGTTCCACGTTCTTGCTGGTGCGACTGCAAAAGGTCGTCATCGTGCGTGGGCTTGCGTGGGGGCGTTGACAGCGATGAAGATTAATTGGGGCAGATTACTGCCGATTCTAGCAGCAGATGTCCCAGTTCCAGAGGGAAACGGTGGTTTGAGCCGGGGGCGCATTCGACGTTTTGCGCATGTTCTCGAAGCCATCGGCCATGCATGAATTGGCACTAATCACCGCAGGGATCGGGGCTACTATAAGCCATCGTCGGCAGTGCAGCAAAACGCCATGTCATCAAATGCGGTCTTCTATTGTCTGGAAGACAGCCACGACAGCCTCGAGGCACAGAAGGGGTCTCAACGATGTACAATGATATGCATGTACACAGTACTAGGGTACTCGTATACCTTCACCACATGCATTCAACAGCGCCACCCCTGATTCTCTTCAATCTCGACTGTCTCGGAGTGGCGATCGCAGCTGAGTGTGTTTTGGCTAGCCTGCCTGTCTTGTCCATGCCGCGCCAATCAATGCTCTTCCCGACAAGCTTCCGGCCCACCCTCCTCAACCTTGCGCATGCCGTCTTGCCTGACTTGCCTGAGTGCTAAGATCTTTCCCCTCTTATATTACCCACCCACCAGCGCTCCTGCGTCGGCCCGTCTGTCAATCGCGATTATCACTTCAGATCAGCTATCAGCTTGTTCGACTCGACTACTATCACTTCGACTACCGTCAAACAAACCACACCTTCATTCCATGTTATAACACGAGAGTCTCGAACCACCTGCTCATCTCGCCACCACAAGAGAGCAGCCTCCCAACAAAACGCCACCATGTTCGACGAAAACTTCACCTTCTCTTCCTACTCGCGCTCGCCATCCTGCGCTGACAGCGACCCCTCCCCCACCACTCGCGAACCCTCACGATCAATCTCGCCCTGCTCTCCCATGTCCGCCTTCCCAGCACCACGAGGCTACTCGGTCACCGACCTAGCAGCCGACCTCGACCGTCAGCGGATCCGCCCCGACGCTCGAATCCAGTACTGCGACTCATATGCAAACACCACCGACGACGACTCAGCCTGGGCCATCCCGCCCATGTCCGACGACTCCGAAGGCGACTCGACCTACAGCGGCAGCATAAGCACAGCCTTGTCATGCAGCAGCAGCATCTCCAGCCGCAGCCGCTCACGCACCACTCCCGCACGCTCATACTCGCCCATCAGCCGCTCGCAGCGCCAAAGCAACACACGTATGCTGTGCGCCTCTCAGCACCACGCCAAAGACATCGCCGCACTGGTCTCACGGATGGTCTCTTCCTCAGACCAATGCGCCGTGGTAGCGCCTCCAGACTCCTTACCTCGCAACATGGCTTCGGACGAGGAAGCTGACGACGAAGGCTACACGTCAGCTGGCGCAACCCACGACTCGGCTCCTTCATCCCGTCGCGGCACGATCGCAAAGCGGGACATCGAATGTCGTCGTGCATATGACTCTCGCAGGAGCACCGGTGGTGCAGCGGCTATTGCAAAAGACATCCGCTTCCGCGTTCGCGACAGGAGCCACCGGAGGCACAGAAGCTCTGGCGATAAGAATGTTGCATGAGAGCCGTTGCAAGCTCTCCCTTTCCCTTTTTTGAATTTGTCGGTTAAAGCGAAGGCGCTGTTGGAGTCACCTGGTCGCCACACGTACCAAACGTGCTGTTGCTGATGTTTATATTTGGGATTCGATTTGTTCTTCATTTTCTGCTTTTGCTGTCAATAGCTTCACCATTGCGTTCCCCAATCGTCACGACGACGGATAGGACGAATGACAATATATACATGTACAGAGGGAAGACAACAAACGTAACTGTATGGAACTCGCGCAGAGTTTCCACAACAAAATGTTCAAACACCATCTTCAAACCCTCTCTTCCTTTCGTATTCCTCCGCTGTCGATGATTCTGGAACGCGTGATTGATCTCACCGTCGAGAAGCCAAGCTAAGTATCCATTAAAGAGATGGAGGACCAAAAAGACCGGCTGGGTTGTGTTGGCGAGCCGGCCTCTCCGGAGGGCAAAAGAGAAATTCGATGGTCAATACGAGGGTCGAACTCGCGACCTTGGCGTTACATATAGTATTAGCACCACGCTCTAACCAACTGAGCTAATCGACCGATTTTCTTATTTAGACGGATGGATGTGAGTAACATGTCCGTAGCGCATTGTGGTGGTTTACCAGCCTAAGTGCCAATGAGCTGCGGATCAAAGAAGATGACTTGATCCAGTGTTGCTTTGTGATGGTTGTGTGTAACATGTGAGTCCGGCGCCTAGTTGATCAGTCGGTATATCGACCAAGTCCTCGCCAGTCTAGTTGATGATGTTAAATGTGCTTCCGTTTGTTCGTCGCAAAAACCTGGTGTGCTGTTCCAGTCCGGTGTGAAAGGTACCTATTGTCGAAGAATCCAACCCATATCCACATTTCCTTTTGTTGAGGAAAGAAAGCCATTCCACAACATCATTCTCCACTCTCATTCAGGCGTCTCTCTCCTTCTCCAATCTATCACGCCTCTTCGGGCCTCCTGCCCTCCTCCCAAATTTCTTTCAGACTCCGCCCACCGTTCCTCGTCCTCATCTTCAGCACTACCCGCTCAGGCTTGTTCGGCTTCCTCCACTCCCAACTACTCAATCCTAGCGCAGGCACTCTGCTCGCCAAGTCCTGCTGAATAGCACTCTTGCCATCGATACGAAAGCGGCCATGGTACTGGGTGCGATCGATGGTGTCACGGAAGTTTGTGCGGGCGCGGTTAGTTTGTAGCTGGAATATGCGAGATCTGGGTGACGAGAGGTCATCGAGAGGGAGAGCTGTTGATGGGTCGTCGGGTGGGAGGAATGGCAGGGCGGGTGGAGAGCGGGGCGCTTCGGGAAGGGAGTGGGTTGATAGAGAGCGGGTTTGGGCTGACGACATGCCGAAGGGAGCGGAGAGGGGTCCTTTGATGGACGTTGGGCTTGTTGCTTGAGCGGTTGGTGTTGGAGTGTGGTTCTCATGTTGTGGCTCTTCTTGTTGCTGTTCATAGCTGTTGTGTAGGTGCTCTGGTCGGTCTTCGAGGTCTGCCTCTACTTCTGCTGGTCCTAGGCGGAATCGAATAGGGCTTCGCTTGAGACATTGTTCGGCGGCTTGCTCGTCGCGGAATATTACCAGGCTGGCGCTCGGGTGCGAAAGTGTGTCGTACTTGAGGCTCTTAAAGTATTCTACCTCGCCGAACTGCGAGACCAGGCGGAGGATCTCGCGCGAGTCGCTGATGTTTGAGGGTCGGGGTGTTATGCGAAGGTGGACGGCGCGATTGATCGTGGATCGCGCGAGGGACGCCATCTGGTCGTTGTATGTTGTCGGGTATGTCGGGTGTTCAATGCAAATGGATCCAGATGAGTATGGTGTTGTACTATAGTGGTGTCGTGAAAGTCTAAGTCTTTAGAGCAAGCGCGAGTGAGAGCTTCGGTGAGTGAACAATCATGCGGGTTAGGGTTGGGTTTGTGATCGTTTGTGCGAATGCACACAAGACATGTGAACGCTTGGAGCGATTTAGGTACTGGAGAAAACATGAATTCGACTTCCAAGCTTGTTAACTACTTGATGGCAAATTTGTGTCGTAGGACCTAGAGGCCAACGAATCAATCGCCGGCCAATTCGGCCGAGGCGTTCTGAGGTGAAGCTTGATCGAAACAAGCAAAAGTAGCGAGGAAGGATTCCAATTGTTGATGGCGTTCGCATTCTCGGATTAGCATATTACAGTAAGGGTCACACGCACAGTAGTTGGATATTGTATAAAGAGACTGTGTCGGTCAGCATTCGATATGCAGCTTTCAATAGTAGATCCACAGTACCATCTCGGCCATTACACGTCTTCATTGTCACCATGTCAAGCCCAAAAGTCCTCATATCAGGCTCCGGCATTGCAGGAAGCTCCTTTGCCCACTTCCTCCTCAAAGCATACCCCAAAGCCAACATCACCATCGTCGAACGTGCCCCCTCACTTCGTTTGACTGGGGCAGGTGTTGGTATGTCCCTCGAAACCACTACTGCCAACCACCCACACGTTCACATCTAACCAGTCCATTCTCAGACATTCGATCAAATGCAGTCGACATCATCAAATGGGCAGGCCTCGAGCCCGCCATTCGTGCCGCTGGTACAAATGAAAAAGGCATGCAATTCGTCCAAAGCGACGGCAACCCCATCGCCACCCTGCAAGCAACAGGTCGAACAGACATGCAATCCATGACATCCGAGTACGAGATATTCCGTGGCGAGCTGGCACAGATCTTTACCTCTCCCATCTTAGACCGAGTGAACATAGTCTACGACGAACAAGTGCAGAGCTACGAGCAAGACTCCGACAAAGTAAGCGTCACCTTCGCGCGGAGCCAGAAAGTCGAGTTGTTCGACTTGCTGGTGGGAGCCGATGGCTACTACTCGAAGATCCGCGGCGCGATGCTGGGTGCTAAACCTATAGATCAAGTGTTCGGCGAAGGCGTCCACGTCGCCTATTTCACCATCAAGCGCGACCTGCTCGCCGGTTCTTTGCTGGCAAAAGGGCACAACGCCCCAGGTGGTCGCTGCCTCGTGCTCCGCCCCGATCCCAGCCCCGCCGGTCGCACCAGAGGCATGTTCATCAACGCTAACTGGGCCAGCAACAAAGCCGCCAAAGAGCGGCTGGACAAGGCCCTGCATTCCGGCGAAGAAGCTTACAAGGCCCTCATGGAAGAGATGTTCGCTGACGCTGGCTGGCTTGCGCCGGAGATGCTGAAAGGCATGCGCGAGAGCGACGACTTCTACTGCTCGGTCTTTGCGCAGACGCGCTCGCCCAAGCTACAAGACGGGCGGGTGGTGCTCCTGGGCGATGCAGCCCACGCAATGCCGGGCCTGGGGACTTCGCTGGCCATCACGGGCGCCTGGATCCTGGCGAGTGAGCTATTGAGAAGCCGGGCTGATGTCTCCTTGGCGGCGAAGAGGTACGAAGACCTCATGCTGCCGTTTGTGCAGAAGCAGCAGGGTGGCGATCTCCAGTTTGCGATGCAGTTGGCGAACCCGGAGACTCGATGGGGGATTGCTATTCGGAATGTGGTCTTGAGAGTTGTCATCGGGACCGGGCTAGTAGATTTGGGTATGCGTGTGAGTGCTTGGTTGGGATATTCGGAGGCCAAGGTTGATATGCCTGACTATCCTTGGCCGGTCAAAGGGGAAGACTGAATGATGCGAGTGTGATTGATGTTGCAAGGTGACTTGGATGCGGGTTCTTGACCGCATTTCGCTCGTTGGACAGCATGCTTCTCTTTTCTAGCGCGGCTCTCCCGTATCTGCGGTTCGTTGTCTACATGTACTCAGCGGCAGTATGGTGTAAACGTCAGTAACGTTCTCTGTTCAAACTCACCAAATGATTTGATATGAATCGATGGAAGAGCCGCCACGTCTTCCATTAATTCACGACTGCTCGTCCCTGCCGGCTGACAGTGCAATTGAAGCATGTTTTGGTCCATTGATTCGTATTGCCTCTGGAAACAAGATGAATGCCAGGAGATACTTGTAGTGTACATACACTCAAAACCCTTTTTGCATATAAGCCCATGACTGAAGGCGTGGATTCCACAAGGCAATGGACTTTGCACCTTGTTTGGGTATAAGCAGACCAGACCAACCAACGCCGACGCTAAACCAACAAAACACAATCGACCGCAGTCGCCCACTGACGCGCTCTGTTTAGTCCTTCATCACATCGTCCTCCCCATCGCCGGCGCCTTCGCCAAAGATGTCCTCCATCTTGCCCTCTCCCTCGTCATCACCCTCCTCAGCGCCATCGACGCCACCCATATCCTCGTCGTCCTCTTCCCTCGTAGCCGGGGGAGCAGCGGCAGCGCCCGCAGTCCCGTTGGTCTTGGGCTCCTCATCTTCCACCTCCGAGTCCCACTCTTCCTGCAAACTCCAACCAACACCTGTGAGGCAGTACTTCTCCTCCGGCAATTGCACGCCGTAGCCCCTCTCGACCTTAGGCAGCGCAATGCGATTCCGATCCCCAGCCTGCTCCAACATGAACTCTTTAGGAAGTGCAGACTCGAAAGCGTAGCCCTGTCTACTGGCGATTGCCTGTCGCAGAGCCGTCACTGTGATGTTGCTGCCATCGTCGCCAGCCGCTGCTTTGCGCTTCTCCGTCGCTTGCGCCGTGTAGCCTTCTGCAGACAGGCGCAGCGAGTCCGAGAGAACCGAAGATGTGTAGCGGTAGGCGAAGTCGAGGAGCTGCAGAGGCACGCGCTCTTGGTAGGATTGTACGCCGAGGTTTTGCAGGACGGTGTGGATCAGGCGCGCGTCGCGAGGCCGCTTGCTGAGGCCGTCGTCTTGCAGCGATGTGAGGGGCGCGTCGGGGTCGGGCTTCGCGACTTGTTGTGCTACGTCTGAGGGCTTGTTTGCTGTGGCTGGATCGGAGGCGGGTGGTGTCGAGGGGTGCCCGTTTTGGAGTTGAGGAGATGCCATGGTGTGTGTTGTTGGTGTGTGTAGGATGGATTTGCGGTGTCCTGAAGGAAAGGGCGTGCAAGGCGGCGCAAGAACTTGGAGTGTACCAAAATGATGTTGATGAGGTGGTGGTTATAGTGAAGGCGTTTCGGCGAATACTAGCTAGAGAAGTGGGAGTGCAGAGCAGATGGCGCGTGCAAGCATTGGTGAAGTGAATGAATTGGAAGGTGCCTGCCTCCACAAAGTTGAGGTCGAAGATCTGCGCGTGGTTGCTGTCTTCACTCACTACTCCATCAGCCTCGCCTCGCACCTTCCACTCACTAACTACAGACTGTGGGAAGTCACGTTCCAAGCCATGAGTATCATATCTAGCGGTACCGTCGCCCACCTCCGCAGAGTACAACGATGATGTACCAAGCACCACCATGGACACCGTCGACCTCGACATACTGGAATCACGTGGTGCTGCCTTTGTGAGAGCTGGACCTCGGCCTCCTCGGCAGCGTACATCATCAACGACCGCACGCGTGAAGTCAGAGCCCAGTAACTCGAGTAGAAGTAGACATCACTCCCAACTCGCAGGCGTATCAGCCTTTGGCATCTCGGCCTACGGATTCATCCTGATCGCAGCCGCACTCGCACTCGCCACCTTGACCGTCGTGCTCGTCTACGCCGCGACATACTTATACTCATCTCTGTTCGCTTCGAGGGCGAAGTAAAGCAAAACCACCTCACAATACCAATACCAACACCATGCACATCAAAGACAGGTCCTTCATCCTCTCCGGCGGCGCCTCAGGCCTAGGCCTCGCCACCGCCCGCGACCTGCACAGCCGCGGCGGCTACATCGCGATCCTGGACCTAAACGCAGAGAACGGCGCCAAAGTCGTCTCAGAACTCGGCCCCAGGACCAAATTCTTCGAAACAGACGTATCATCAACCTCGTCGATCGGAACCGCCGTAGCCGGAGCAGGCGCCTGGATCAAAGAGACCGGCAAGAGCCTCGGCGCGATCATCCCAGCCGCAGGAGTCGGCCTCCCGGGCAAGCTCATCGACCGCAACAACGAGCCAATCTCAATGCAAGCGCTCGACTTTGTGATCAACATCAACCTGCGCGGAACGCTCGACCTCATCCGACTTTCGCTCCCGCTGATGGCGACCAACGCCCCGACGCAGCCCGACGGCGAACGCGGCGTGATAGTAATGGTGTCGTCGAGCGCGGCCTACGACGGTCAGCCTGGCCAGGTGGCGTACGCCGCGAGCAAAGGCGCCGTGAGGTCGCTGACGCTGCCTCTGGCGCGCGATCTGGCGGCCCTCGGGATCCGCGCCGTGACGGTTGCTCCCAGCTATTTCGAGAGTAACATGACGGCGCAGATGAGCGACAAAGTGCGCAAGAGTCTGGAGCGCGTGCTAGAGTTCCCGAAGCGGCCGGGCAAGGGCGAGGATTTTGCGGCGATGGTTAGGCATTGCGTCGAGAACGTCATGTTGAATGGCGAGTGTATCCGGCTGGATGGCGCGACGAGGATGCCGAGTAAGCTTTGAGGGAATGGTAGCGGGGTTGTGGTATCTTCCTCCTGCCGCGCGTGTTGGGTTCCGAGTCGAAAATCCATCTTGTACGAATGCACATTTTTGAAGACGCGTTTGGTGATTGCTGTGCCTTGATCCTCTGGCTTTAAAGTGAACGGCCGTGTACCAGAAGAAGGCGTTCTTTCTTTGCCTGTAAGACACGATGACACGCAGGCTGTAGCACCTGGTCAACATTAAGCGTTAGGAAAAAAGGCACACAGGCAAGGTAGGTCTAGCACGGAACATACAGTGGTATCTAGTCGCTGCATTCCACCAGATCTCACACGGGATCAAGACGTTCACGGGGAACAACAAGAACAACAAATGTAAACGTCAGACATCGTGAATTTTGGTTTCGATTTTTGATTCTCTCAAAAAAGGTTACTTTATACATAATCCCATCGTTCGTGTCGAGAATAAAAGGAGCGACTACAAGGAAAAACAAAAAAGCAACAGGGAAGAGACTCGAGGGACCCATCCTGTGCGTAAAGAAAAAAGGAAGACCTGAAAAAGACGAAAAAAATCCCAAGCGCCCCAACTTTGAGGAACGATGTACTGCTGCTTGGGCGCCCACACTGCTGTTACAGGCGCGACAAAGCAAAAAGCGTCGCAAGCTGTCCCTCAAAGTAGTATCCCATCAACGCAAGTTAGTCTGCCGCGAAATCCAGATTTCGAACTTGCAAGATCGTTGTTGCCCGTCACATGGTGCTGAAATCATGGTATCGAGAGAAATTGTTGAAGAACGCTCTCCCGGAGAGAGCGATTCAAAGCCTCTCTACCAGGAGAAGGCCTCCTCGAAGATGTCAATCTCCGTGTTCGTGCACCTGTCGCGAACAGACTTGCGGACGTCGTCGGCCAGACCGCCAGTGCCACAGACACTGATGGCCATGGCGCCGACTTGCCTCTCCTGCTCCTTCCCAATCAGTGCACCACAGTCTGGCTTACCAGGGAACATTTGCACGCTGGAGCTAGGAGAGTGAATCTCCTTGGTGCTGCGAGGACGGGTAACGAAGAGCAGGATGCGGAGGATGTCGCGACGCTTCTCCATGCCAAGAATTTGTGTCATCCAAGGGCGGATCCATTCGAGATGCTCGGGAGACTGGATGATCCAAACAAGAGTGACCTTGCGGGTAGCGTGGGTACCATTGGCGTACCCAGCGACGAGATCACGGACGTGAGGGACCTGGTGAGTGATACCAACACCGGCGGCGAAAAGCATGACGGTGCCGTATGATGCGAAGCTCTGCTCGCCGTAGGGACCCTCGACAAAAGCGGTGGATGTGAACTTGCCACCAGGAGACTTCTCGGCCTTCTTGAACAGTGTGTCGGTGAAACCAGTACGGCGACGGATGATGAGAGACATGTTGGTGCGGCGAGTACCGAAGGCATCTTGGCGAGTGACGGGAAGGGCTTTCTCAGTGTTCCACTCGTCCTCTTCTTCGCTCCAGGCAAGGGAGAAAGGGTGGCTGGTTGGGCCACCGATGGTGGGCATGTACATGTAGACGTGCTGACCGGGAGTGAACTTCCAGGGCTTGGCCACGCGAAGGGTGACTCTGACGGCGTCACCAGGGAGAGCCTCCACTTCGGCATGGGTACCACCGTTGCCAACATTGCGGCGAAGAATGCTGATGATACGCAGACTACGCTCGATGATCCAGATGACGACGGCAGCCATGACAAAGCCCTGCTCGCGCATACCCTCGCAGTGCATCCATACACCGACAACGGCGGCGACGGCGAGCAGGATGTGGAGACCAAGGAAGACCTCATAGAAAGCGTGACGAATGACAGAGGGGGACAGCAACATGAGCAGGACGAATGCGCTGGTGGCGATCATACCAGTTTGAATGAGCTGACTCGACTGGAGGCCGCCGGCAATGCTCTTCGAGCCAATGGCCCAGCCCTTTTCGTAGGTCTTGCCACCCATCCAGAATCCGGTGTGAAGGACAGCCTCGATGACGACCATGCGACCAAGCCAGCGGTGGATCAAGTTGTAGGTGTCGAAGCTGATACCGAGCAAGAAGATGAGAGGGTTGTTGCGACCGGCAAGGAGGAACAAGGGGATCATGTTCATGGCGGACAGAACACCAGTCCTGTTACGGGCATCGTCGTACCAGAGCTCTGGGTTGCTCCATTCGATAGTCCAGACGCAGAAAGCGATTTGCATGCCGAGGTAGCCGAAGAGGAACATGGTTTGGAGACGGCCGGGGAGGGTGCCCATGTTGGCGGCGGCAGACAGCTTGAACTCGCGGTTGTGTCTCTTCTTCCAAAGCGGCGCGGTGATGATGTCGCGCTTGACCTTGGCGTAGTTGTCACTGGGAATACTGAAGTACTTTTGCTTGCTGTCGCTGGATGTTCCGTGGTTGAGGTTGGAGAGTCTGCGCACATGGCGGAGGAGCACGAGTCCCCATCTGTAGATCATCATGGCGGCGAAGATGGCGACCCAGGTCCAGGCTGTATACCTCATGACTTGCATGTTGGCCTCCTTGGCGATGGGGTCGTTTGCGATTTGAGCGGGAGTCCTGACTGGCGGTGCAGCCATGGCTAAGGGAAGCGCTGCTGCGAGCAGCGTCCATGTGGTTGTTGAAGGCATTGTGAGCGAGTGTGTGGTTGGAAAGTTGGTCGGAGCAAAGTTGCAGCAGCCTTGAAGGGTGATGCAAAGGCGCGTGGATGCTGTCTGCAAGAGTGAACGATGCGTACCAGACCAGTGAATGGACTAGGATTGCGCGTTGTCGTGACCTGCACGGCAAATGGCGATCGAGATGACGTTAGGCGCGTTGCCTGGGAAAGGAGTGTGTTGTAGTGTAGCGCGACGGTGTCTCAGTGTCGGCGCAGGGAGTCAACGAGGGTTGAGTGGGTTGAGCGGGTTGAGCTTGTGAGCGTGTTGTGTTGAGCCGCGCAGCAGCAGGAGTCACGGTGCGTGAATGAGCGTGGGTTCGTCGTCGGACGAAAGTGGAATTGTTGCTTGCTTGTCGTGGGTGTCGGTGTTGGAGTAGGAGGAGAGGTGACGACGTTCGGCGGCGAGGAGAAGCTGCAAAGACACAGACAACGGCCGCTGGTGTCGACTAGTACTGTAGGGTGGTCGGAGTAGTCTGGGTTTGCCGGTGGGAGAGGCGTCACGGCGTGCCCTACCACTACAGTACGGAGGTGCGTCTTGTCTGAGATTGCGGTGGAGTCCGTGTGCGGTCTGGTCCTGCTGCGCCAAGCTCTTGCGTCTTGCTGGATCGAGAACTCCCTCTTCCGGGGTGTTGTTTCTCGCTTGTCGCTCTGGTATGCAAGGGGGTGTTGGATGAATCAACATAGACAACCCGTCACATGATACTACTACTATTGCCTGGAAGACAAGTCATCCATCAACAACCATACGATCATCCCACACCCTCCATCTCTCGTACAACACCCACCAGCCATCTTCGCCAACTACAACCGTCCAGCATACGCAGCTCGTAATTTGCAGTGGAGATTGGCCGCTAACGCAGGAACCGCAGCGAGGCGCTAATTAAGACGCAGGCGTGGCAGGTCAGCCGTGCTCGACGGCCTCTCTCATTCGTTGCCATCGCCATCTTGAAACGGCCAGGGTAAACCCAGAGGCGCTTCGTCTCCGGCCCGATGGACACCTGGGCGGCTCCTGGGGGTATGCTTGTCATGCTCTCAATACGGCCAAATCGCCAATCAGCACTTATACTTAGCAGCATCATCAACATCATCACCATCATCATCGTATCTTGCATGTGCACTTTTTCCATTCCCATCCGATCTGCTGCTGGGCAACCGGACAACCGCGAACATCATCTCATCTCAACCCTCACAACATCTCCCAGGACAAACCCCGCCCGTACCTCTACGGAAACCTAGCAAAGTTATATGATTCTGCGTTTCAGCCATCTGGCGGTTCCGAGCAAGGCAGGAAAACCACCCCCGGTCACCCAATCAATTCAATCTCTACCTCAGACTTTACAACCTCGGGCGTAAACCTCAGCTCAGCGCAGCACAGCACAGCCTGCGCTACGATTGAACCATCGTGCATGATCATATACGGCCGTGACGACGACGCCCTCTCAACCAGAAACACACCCCATGTGCCCAAGGCTCCAAGCCAGGCAAAGTAGGCATAAAAGCTTCTCGTCTCGCTTGCTGCAACAAACGAAGCGAGAAATTCGCCATCCGATTCCTGCGTGTCTGCACGCGCTTACTTGATAACATCACCTCGCTACTGCTTCTAGAAATCACTGCTTGACTGCTTCTCCGAACCCTTGATGTTATCGCTTATCAGAAACATGCTGGGGTGAGAGTGTCTCATCTGCTGCTGCGATCTGCAAGTGGTAACACAAACGCTGTACGCCTGCACCCTGTTATCGCGTGCGGGACGGGTTCCTCCATACAGGTACATGTAGGCTTTGGCTCTGCGACAGGAGAGAAACAAAGCTTAATCGATGGCTACTGACCTGGACGCCCGATCACTCCGTTCATGCTACTTGGCAGAATGTGTATCCAGATCGTGGCACGTGGGTGGTAGGAAGCATCACATGTTTAGGACTACTAACTCCACCCTGGGGATAATGCAGGTACGGTGAGGTTTTCTGGTCTGTTGTACTAATATTTGTCGCTGGCTGCTCTACTACTGCTGCCCGCGGCCGTTGCCAGAAACCGTTGAAAGTGCCTCCCACGCTTTCGATAGCTCTGCGCGTCACACTATTGCACATGCACGCGCGCCCCCTACATATGACATACATGTACCACTTGATATCAGCATAAGGCCCCGATGCACTCCGGGGAGCTCTCAAAGGAGGGAGAAGCACCGCATCCAAACGGGTTTCTTCCGCCCACAACAACAACAGCAGCAGCAGCAGCAGCAGCAGCAGCACGACCCTCAACAAACAACCAACGTCACGCAATCCATGCATGAACATCAAACATACTGCAGTCGGGACTCCTCCCAGCCCGGGCGCAGATACGCGGTATCTAGCCCGGCGGTGTCGACCGCGCTCGCGTACACGCCGAGCACTTTCATGCCCACGCTGACGCTCGCGTGCGCCTCGTCGTCCAAGTTCCAGATTGACAGGCCGACGGTGTTGTCGCCGGAGTAGTTGAGAATCCCCGGCGGAACGGGGAATTCAATTTGGTTTCCGACATAAGGGAGGAATTTGCCTGTGATAGTAGATAGCACAAAAGTCAGTAAGATGTCAGCTTGAACGCCACCTATGGCGACTTGGTTTCGGTTGATCTGGCTAGAACACTCGAGGCTCTGTCCAACCATCATTGGATTTCCACAAGTGCAGGCTTTTCACTCACCGAACATGTACCCGTTGACATACAGCTGTGCCCTCAGCGCGCTCCTCTGCTCGCCGGGCGCCAGCTCAAACGCAAGACTCACGTCGTAGCCCCTAGGAACGTCCAGCGGGAAGACGGATCGGTAGAACTTGGCGCCGGCCTCTGCGAAGCCTTCGTGCGGACCGCCAGCTTGCCAGTCGCCGTCGTCGAAACCGGGCAAGTGCCATCCGAGCCTCTCGGCGGTCAAGCCGCCCTCGTTGTAAGCGCCGCGGATGGGGTCGATGTTGTCGTGCCCGCCGGCTTTGCCAGCGACTTTCCAGGAGCTGAAGGCAGTCTCGCCTCCACTGCCGCCGCCGCCCAGGAGGGTGGCGTTGGTGATTCCGCGCGGGTTGAGGGCGCCTGTCGTCTGGTCGTGGCCCATGTTGTCCTGGATGACGAAGAGGACATTGTCGCCTTGCTGCAGCTCTGCGCCGTCAAAGGACAGTGTGCGGTTGGTGTCTGATAGAGAGACGTTTCCAAACGAAGATCCCAGGAAGGCTCCGTTGAGGTAGGCGCTCCAGCCGTGCGAGGTGCCGCCGATGACTCCTAGGAAGACTCCTGTGGGGGCGCTCGCGAGGTCGGCGACGCTGAAGTGGCCGCGCCAGAGGATATTTTGCGCGTGGAAGCCGTATTCGTCTGCGTACAGGACAGGGAAAGTGTCGGGCTGCCTTGGGTTGAGCGTCGAGTTTTTGTCGGCAGAAACCCACGCCGGGCCAGAGTCATCGTAGGAGAGGGCGCGCTCGGGGAGAGCGTCAGATACTTTCCAATCCATAGAAGAAGGCAGGAGTGCGGTCATGCCATCGACAGTCAGTTTAGCAGCTGGCAGCGTGCCAACGAGACTGCCGTACTTGGTCTTCTTGACTTTGATCGCCTTGCCGTTGAAGGTGAGCTTGCTGCATCGATTCGGATTGAACACTTCGAGCACTGTCTCGCTGCTCCAGTCGCCAGTGAGAGCGAGGGTTTCTCCCTCGTAAGACGCTGAGCGGACAAGGTACGGCCCAGTCACAAGGACGATTTGGTCCAACGGCGAGTGTGGGTCGTTAGATAATTCGGGTTGCCAGGTCTTGTATGCGGTGCTCCTGTCCATGAGCACCACTTTCAATCCGTTGTCGAACGTGAGTGCAGTGCTGCCTTCGTTCTGCAAGAAGCTGACGATTAAACCGTCCTTCGATTTATGGAACTGTACGTCCTCGCACCCGGAACACCTCGCAACCTTTCCTTTCTTCACACCACGCAGGAAGAACTCTCCCGTCTCTCCAGTCGGCACCCATAGGGCAACCAGAGGCTTCTTATTCTCCTGTGCACCCACCGCTAGCACCTCGGCAGTCGAGTAGATGATCTTCTGGGCTCCTGCGTTGAAATCCGTCACAAGGACCTTCGCCTGACGCCCGTCGATGGCGATGTGAGGGGCGTACTGTGGCACGGTCAAGTCGCCGACGGAAGTCTTGACGCGCAGCTTGAAAGTCTCCAGGCTGGTCAGGGTAGTGTTTGTGTGCTTGGCGACGTAGAAACGTGCGTGGTTGTCGACGTTGTAGAGTTCCTGCGCAAAGACGGCTGGGTTGTCCGTGTAGTCTGTTGTGCCGTTGCCACCCCGTTCGATCCGTGTCAGGTCTTTCGCCGCGCGGAGGAAGAAGCCGAAGAGCTTCGTCTCCGAGTACTTATCCCCAATGGTCCTGGGCTCACTGATCGGCGCGCTGTAGTCATAGCTCGTGCCTACTGTGGGCATCGCGAGACCGCCCCATGTCGTTCCACCGAAGACCATATATACGTTCACGCCTGTGACTTTGTTTGAGAGGTTATTGCGATAGAAGATATTGACCCAATTCGGTCCTGTGTTGTTGACGCAGCCGCCAGCTGGCCCATTCCAAGGGTTGTAACTGCCGCCTTGGAACTCGGCAAGGATGCTGGGCTGCGTTGGTGACGTCTCTTGGAAGTGAGTGTAGTAATCGAAGACGGTGAATTCAGGTGGGGCACCGTTGACAGACGTACACTCGGCAGGGTTGCAGGACCAGCACGATGGATAGTGGTCGAGACTGTAGACGTCAACGTTGCCGCCAGCGCCGACGGTATCGTAGTCTTGGGACCACGACTTGGTGTTCATGTTAGGATTATTGTGCAGAGTTGGGATATCGATAGAAGAAGTGCGCACGGAGGCTTCGAGCAGCTCCATATAATCAATGGCGGTGGCGTTGGGAGTTTTGGCGGTCCTATTGATCCATTGGTTGCCGTACTCGTTGTCGAGCTGGTAGAGGATCACGTTGCCACCGTTAGTGACTGAGTGAGGCAGGACGACCTCGGACATCTTCTGCATGTACGGCTCCCAGGCGGCAGTATACCTGCTGTCGTTGTTACGTAGCGAGCCATACTCTCCGGTAGTGAGCCATCCAGGGTATCCACCTGCGTTGGCTTCAGCGTTGACGTAAGGACCAGGGCGAAAGATAACGTAAAGTCCCAGCTCTTTGGCGATCTCGAAGATTCGTTCAAAGTCATGAGCTCCAGTCTCGAAATCTAACACGCCATCTGCTGGAGAATGCCAGCCCCAGTTTCCGTAGATGCTGAATGTGTTGAAACCGCCGGCCTGTTGAAGTTCTTAGTGACGTCTCTCCAAATCCTTATAAAAAAAGTGACCGGCAATACCTTGACCTTCTCCAAAACATCACGCCACAATTCTGGTACCGGGTAACGCCAGTAATGGATCTCGCCAGACCACATATATAAGCGTTCGCCCTTGACTATCAGACTGTAATGATCCCATTCAACCACTTCGTTGAGTCCATTGTCGTGGATCGGCCATTGTTGTGCAAGTGCAGTGGTCCAGACCGAGGCCAGCGCGAAGCTAGAAATCCGCATCGTTGTGGAGTGAACGAATCAACCTGCTCTCAAAAATGTATGTTGACGAGACAAGCTAGAGAGCAACTGTAGGAATGTAGGCCATGTCTATACTTAATGAAAACACACTCCGCCTGAACGACCTATTAGCCGCAGCAAGACGCAAGTTTGCATGGCGATGACAGAGGTCAAGCTTGTGGCAGTGGGCATATCAGGGCCATGATGTCGACAAGTTCCAATGGAATCACTCTGCGGTCGATGGCGACCACATGCCGAGTGGAGGAGCATACTGTAGAGCTGCTGCTGTTGCTGCTGTTTCTCCGCATCTTTGCGGAGTTGCGTGCGGGGGAATCTCATTTGTGCCATACCATACCCAAGTGATGTTAGCGTGTTCAGACGGAAGAATAGATAGGTGCAAAGAACTTGTTCCGCACTCTTGACATGCTCGGTGACGCCGCTTAGCCTGGGCGCGAGGTGGAGGGTTACTCCCGGTGCTGCACTCCGACTCTCTTAACATCTTGACCTCGGGAGGTGCAAAAGTCTTGGATGAGGTGAGATTAGCTGACAACCGACTTCGTCTTTACTATGGGTGGCAGTCCTACAGCGAAAGAGAAAATGGCGGGATGTGGAGATCTTGCTCCGTGTGCATGTTGTGGTCGGGATACGCACAGGTCTTCTTGGATACAGCTCGTGCCTTGGTCGTATCTCATATTGAGCGAGTTATAGCAGCTGTCGGTGACGCCCTCAATCTCCGTTCGCGATAGCATTAGGAATGGCAAAAGACCCTCAAACCAGTCTGCTAACGCTAGACAAAGCCCTCTCAAACGGACTTTGTCTTGCCGATCCGACTGGACTCAAGATAATATGCCACCCACATCAAGAGTACTTGTGCCCCAAATATTTCCCTCTGCGTCATTCCCTTCATCTCATATTCCGGGTCAAACCAGTGCGTACCCGGGTAGAAGATGGCGCTGATACCGGCTACGCAATACAGACTTCCCACCACTGCAGCGGTCAGGACGCTGTGTTTTGCTTCTGCAGGCGACAGCAGCGAGAAAGCGGGTCTGAAAGCGAAGTAGGTGCTCGTGAGTGCGAGTAGAACCCCAAGGGACATTGTTTGCCCATTGTGAAACTTAGCATGGGGCTTCCACGTCGGGTTGTAGATATGTGTCTCATTCCAGTCGGCCAAAAAGGCACCGAAAGCGTACATGAGGTTGCCCACAAAGAAGAGCGCTCGGCCTAGAGTCAGAGAGGATGCCATGTCTTGGTGCTGCCTGTCGTGGCGAGTATAGAGGTCGTGATTCGACGAATATCCGAGTGTGGGTGGGCGTAGGTTACCGAAACTAGCGGAGACTTCTCAGGCTTGTGATAGTCAGGCAATATCTGGTAGCCTTCAGTGGTGTAGCCGAGAAGAAGTGTTCACTGCGTCCTCCAATGGATTATACGTGTATTGCGATATATGTGCTGACTGTGTTGAATCTCCTGCTGGTGGGCTGTGAAACGACTAATAAGTCAGCTTCCGGCGTCATCATTTGGAGCCAGTAAGCCGACCTGGAGCCGGTGACCAGAAGGCAGCAGCAGCGAAGCTCTTTCATTACCTTCACAACCACAACCACATCACTCCTGACATTGTTCCAGACACCCTGCGAGTTCTGTACTTAATATCTTGCTGTGCCACCAAATTCTCTAACCAACGTGACCCTCTGAATCTTGACCTGGCAGCAATACTCTCCCGCACCTCTCACCGACCGCATACCAGCAACTGACCGCATCGGCCGCCCCGCTATCGCCTCGTTGTTTAGCACATACCCGGGTTCGCTTTGCGACGAAGAGGCATTCCATCAGGGTGAACGCCTCTTGTGCTCCCTGACTATAGCCGCCTGGAACCATTTTGCACATGCGAAGCGCGAACGCATTCTACTACCTAGTGATCACACCAGGAGCCTGCACGTTCAGACTCAACTCGCGACACTAAGCTCTCAAGCAGGCGCAACTACCACTCCCGAGCTTTGCAAGCCGGCAGGCGCCATCACTATTCACAATGGGCCTCGCCTACAACGTCTATCTCAACGCCAGTCGCATCTACGGCTGCAAGAACTGCAAGACTCACCTTGCCGACCATCACGAGATCATTAGCCGCGTAAGTCGTGACGATATTGCGCTACTCACCAGGTCCACGAGAGCTAATGCTTTCCCTCGTAGAACTTCCGTGGCCAGCATGGCAAAGCCTTCCTCTTCAACAGTGTCGTGAACACCCAGGCGTCGGAGCCGAGCGACCGCAACATGACCACTGGTCGGCACATCGTCAGAGATATCGCATGCCGACAATGTAAAGAGGTGGTCGGGTGGAAGTACGACAAGGCATTTGAGAGCACAGAGAAGTACAAGGAGGGCAAGTTCATCCTAGAAGAGAAACTGCTGTGCAACGTGACCTAATCAGGTCACGCATGGCTAGCAAGACAGTAATCCGTTGCGCGATCAATGGGCCATGATTTATGACTGCTAGAGGCGTTTCGATGGGAATTATCTGGCGTTTCGATGGAGGGCGGTTCCTCGTGTTTGACAGCGCCTGAGGACTGGCACAAGATTGAGTGGTTCACTCTCCAGCTGTGCAAGCGTCTACTATGGTGAGAGAGCTGGCAGGTGCATACTGAAACCCTAAAACGAGTGTATTTACAAACAATCCGAAGGGGATGCGCACAGGCTAACATTGTTACTACCCACCATTGTTGCGAAAGTCTGTCATATCCTTGGCACTCGCAAATCGCCTCCTACTTCGACACCATCACGTATGAACACAAAATAATGGCTAAGTAGGTTCAAGAGGGTATCTGAAGGCCTATATGGATCTGTATCCCGATTGATTTGGTGCAATATTGAGCGTGTAGTGGATTTAAAAGGCTCGGAGTTGAAATACTTTCGCAACAATGGTGGACTGTCCGCGTGCCGTGTCCGTGAAGGTATCCCACCGTCTTGTCTAGCAGGAAAGAAGAGCATCAAGGTGATCTATGACGGTTGGCGATTCCAGGGGAAATCTGAGATCTACGAGGAGCCTGTGCACTTTCTTGACATGGCTAAAAGGCTGACTGTCTGTCTATTGGCAGTTTAGCACTGGAGGCTCGTCACAACGCTCCTCATAGTCTGGTGTGGAGCGACGGATTATTGCGCCACTTATTCTGGCATCAGATCCTTTGCACCGACATATCAAGACATACTGCAGTGGCTCTTGAGTCTTGACACAGTGCCAGTACCAAGAACATCACCTCTGGTTGCACAACCACTGGACTTCGAGCACAGCCTGGCTGGCTGGCTGGACTGCCGGAATACTGCTGCAGACGATTGAGTTCGCCATCACAGAACGATGTGGGGCCAGTTCCAGCCAACGGTCAATAAGCTTTCTTCACGGGCCTCTTCACGTCTTCTGCACCCTCGAGGGTGCGTGGGTGCCACTGCTTGCCTTCGACGCCTCCCGTGCCTCCCACTCCACGAAGATCCTCCGATCTTTGATCTGGCCGCCTCACGTCACTCGATCCGGCTACACTGCGCCTCTGGCCACTCACATTGGCTGGGAACGCGATTTGGCTTCCCGGATCTGCCTCGAAGCGTAGATTTATCGACTAGACCGGACGCTCGTACCTGACAGATTGTGACCAGTTTGCTGGGTTCGGGAGCGTGCCCATTTCGCTTCGGTGCGTACATGGCTCATCTGCTGCTGATCTCTCCCCGTTTGTCACTGGTATGGTGGTGGAAGTACGCAAACTCAGCGGAAGTACGCAAACCCCAAGGTCTTCATGACTCTTTGGGTGAAACCGTGCTGCCCAAGTCGACGGCTCAGCAATGGTGAACCGGTAGGGTTCCAGCGTTCCATCGTGTGGAGAATCTCACACCTCGCCCGCCCTTCTGAAGGTAGATATCAGACCCTGCACCTAGCCTCTCTTCTTGTTTCTCCTTCTCACGAGCCCGGAGCAGCGGTGGTGTCTGTTTCATCTCAACCTCCTTCTCATTCTCATTCTCAATCGATCTCCAAGTTTGACACCAAGGAGCTCTGGTGTCTTTTGCACCACCAACCCAACCATGTCCAGTTCAATCTCTTCTCTAGAACGTCCTAAGTTCTCGCCTGAGCATTCTCTAGATCAGGGTGCGATCACAACCAGCACAGTCTTAGCACCTTATGGCGTTCGACATGCACATTACATGGGACTGAGCGGCTCTGCCCTTCGCACCGCGATTGGTATCACTGCTGGAATGTCATTCCTTGCCTTTGGATATGGACAGGGTACGTGGACATCATGCCTGCCAATTGTGACGGGAAGTAAGACTAACCATCACTCTAGGTGACATCGGCGGCATCATGATCCTGCGCGACTTCCGCGACATGTTCCCGAGCATCGCTGCGATGGACCATCCGAATCTACACACTGTAACGCTTACCGGAACTGTGATCGGTTGCTGGAACCTTGGATGCTTGGTCGGCGCATTGTTGACCTTCTTCTTGTGCAACGTGCTGGGCCGACGTGGATGCATCATGACCGGGCTCGCAATTGAGATTATCGGAAAGGTTGTCCAGTGCACATCTTTCACGCTTGGGCAATACATTGCAGGGCGTGTCATCGCTGGTGTTGGCAATGGGTAAGTTGATCCACCCCCGGCGCGCGCTGCACGATTCTTACCATCACAGCTTCATCGCATCCACAATTCCCGCATGGCAAGCCGAATGTCTTAAAAAGCGTCGTGGTACCCTTCTTCTTGTCAGCTTTGGTGCTTGCATTACTCTTGGCGTTGCCATCTCTTACTGGCTCACATTCGCGTTCTCCTGGATTCAGACCAGCTCGGTTTCCTGGCGCTTCCCTATCGCTTTCTCTACGCTGCTCATTGCGCCAGCCCTAATCCTCGTCATGTTCATGCCCGAGTCTCCGCGTTACCTGCTCCTTTGTGGCAAAGAAGACGAGGCTCTCAGGGTTCTGTCCGCCCTGGAGGAGCTCCCAACCGACCACGAGGATGTCCGTCGTGAGGTCCTGCTCATCAAGAACACAGTCCTTAAACTAGCAGGCGGCAGCTCATTCTCTTCTCTATTCACAATGGGAAAAGAACGCAATCTGCATCGTTTCGTTCTTGCGGGTAAGTTTTGTCTCTCCCTTCAGCTCTCTGGGTTCGCTTACTGACTCTTTCAAGTTGTATTGCAACTCTTCCAACAATTCACCGGCATAAACCTCTTCATCCAATTTCTCGGAAGCATGTTCGGACAACAACTTGGGTATCAAGACCGGGTTGCTCTCCTCCTCGCGGGCTGCTGTTCTACTTGGTTCTTCGTCACATCCATGATCTCTGTCGTTGGCATTGATCGCTACTTCGGCCGTCGCAGCCTTACCATGATTGGTGCAGCTGGCATGTGCGGTTGCATGATGGTCTTGTGCGGGATGTCCTACCTCAGCACCCAGACATCCCATCATGTCATGGCCGCGTTCCTATTCGTCTATGTTGCGTTCTTTGCCTTCAGCTGGCAAGGAACCAGTTACTTGTGGGCAATAGAGTTGCTGCCACTGTCGATCCGCGGTCCCGCAAACGCGATCTCGACCGCCGTCAATTGGCTCGCCAACTTCTGTGTGGTAATCACATGCCCACCGATGTTCACAAACATCATGTACAAGACTTACGCCGTCTACGCTGTGATTAATTTCGCCATCATCCCCACGATATACTTCTTCTACCCGGAAACCGGTTCTCGCACCCTGGAAGAAATCGATCTACTTTTCGAGACTGCCACTACAAAGGGCAACCCCTGGTTCTCGGTCGTCAAGGTGGCTAATGAAGAGCCTAGATGGTACGATGTCGAAGGCGAGAAGACGGAGTCGTACTCGAGCAACGGAAACTCCACAGAGCCCTTCTCCGAGAACGAGAAGCCCACCAGACTTGCGGGGCCTTTGCGCAGCGGCGAGAGCGACGACATCTAGATTGCCTGCGCTTGCGCGACCTACAAGGGACTCCGGCAAAGAAAGAAATACTTTTATACTTCATTTCCTGATCATTTGTCAAGCATACTCGTTCGATCAATCATTCGAAAACATGACTACCTTCTCTGGCATCCGTTCGGACCTCTATCTGGACGCGCTTCCCTTTGTACATACACATGTATCCACGTCATGAATTATGATCATCATGTCCAGCATTATCATCGGGTCAGGATTACTCCGCCATATCGTCCAATAATCCACAGCTAGGCAATGTCTGCTGAAGGATCAGGTTGTACGCAGTAAGCTTTTTCAGCCTCACCACGGGGCATGCGGGTACACGTGAAATGCTTGCGGAATCCCGCCCCAAGCTCTCACTCCTGGTTCCCGATGCCGATGCATTGCTCCAAAGGGTGGTGGACGACCCTGCAGTAAGATCCTGTGAGAGTCACGCCACGCTAGATTGCGCGTTTGCCTGCAGTGAGCTGGATGAGATGAGGTTCGTCCCCTACATTAGACCTTGAACTCTTCTAGTCTGACTTTACTTTTCGGCATCCGTCTCTGTCTTGCTGTATCCACAAACTTGATGTAGCTCGCAAGGTATATCACAAGAAGATTATGTGGTCACAGTGTTAGGAACGATGCCGCTCCGACTCCGCTCTATACAACACGCATTACTCGCTTTATGGACATGCCTACACCTCGCCGTCGCTCTAGACGGACCGGATCCGGAGGCCCATGGTACATACTTCACGTCCCCAAACACCAAGGCCGCCTCACAGACCTACGTCTTCGCCTTGAATGTTGTGCCCGAAACAGGCGATATTTTCTTTCACATGTCGGCCTACGCATCGATACAGTCTGAGATAACAGCCTTCAGCTGGATGGGCGTGGGCTTCGGCTCCGAGATGAAGGACGCTTTCATGCTCATCGCATATCCCAGCAGCAACGGCACAGGCCTTACGATCAGTCCACGCATCGCACATGGGAACTCGGAGCCTGAACTCCAGAAAGATGTAGTGGTGGAGAAGATCTTTTCGGACGATTACGCTCCGGCAGCAAACCAAGTACAGCACGGTATTATGATTGCACATGGGGTTTGCAGGAATTGCACGACCTGGGCGACCGGTGCTTTGGATTTGGGAAATACCCGACAGCCTTTCATCTACGCTCTGGGTGCGGATCCAGGAAAGGGCACAGCCTTGCAGTCCGATGATCCGGGTGCAGGGCTGCGGCGACATTCTTTCTACGGCCGGTTCTTCGGCGATATGACTTACGCAATCTCAGCATCCGACCACGGCCGTGTGCCACCGCCCAACGACCCTGGGGCCGCCGCTTCTTCAGGCGTATCGGATACCAACTTCGCGTATGCTTTCAGCACCAAGGCATTCGACACGCACGATGATGTCGAGTGGGTGCCAGTGCTACATGGCGTCATCATGAGCCTTGCCTTCATGCTGGTGTTTCCGACTGGCGGCCTTATCATGCGACTGCTGCGGAGAACGGGTCTGCTGTTCCATGCTGGCGTTCAATCTTTCGGCCTGGCTCTTGTAGTCGTCGGCTTCGGCACTGGTGTGTACGTCAGTCGGCAATACAATCGCTCTCGTCGGTTCGGGACGGGGCATCAAGCATTAGGGTTACTGTTGTTTGCAGCACTATTCGTCCAGGTTGGTCTGGGGGTGGTGCAGCACAGAACATATCGACGGACTCAGCGCGAGACCATGCTGGGCATTGCGCACCGATTCCTCGGACCCGCAATCATAATCCTGGGAGTTGTCAATGGAGGTCTTGGGCTTGATCTAGCAGGTGAGTCGCTCATGGCGATAAGGAGACAAGCTTGCCGTATCGAGACATATACTGACTTGCAACCAGGCAATCCGCACTACAACGTGGCTTACGGCGTTGTCGTCGCTGTGATTGGAGTGTTTTTCCTTGCAATCCTGGGTCTGCAAATGTTCCATCGACGACACAATAAATACCGACCAGAGCAAGAATGGCCCGGTAGGAAGACCACCGAGGATGATGATCGAAGAGCTTTTCTGACCATGGACACGCCAGTCTCTGCTTACACGCCAGTTTCCTACGAGATGACAACGTGGACGAAGAAGGGCAACGGTATTGAATAATGATGTCGGCTTCGTTGAAGTGTACAATTCATTTTGAAACATTGCTTATGATATAGAATGTTGTCCAGCGCATAGAATGAGATCCTTTGTCTGCCATCTAATCTCTTCCACTCTATAGCAACAGTAGTAGTATGCCCCCACAGACCGCAAGACTGTCACCGCAACGTTCTGATTGGCCCATCGACCTTGGAGACATCTCTCTGAGTTGTCATTGGTCACATTTACAGACAGATCTTCCTCACGCAAGCGACCATCGACGTGCACGCTTATAATATCGTGCGCTCAAGTGAACTTTTTGAAGCATCGTTGCTTCCATACAGTACACATTCCGCTTTCTGCCTCGCATTGAGACAGGTCGAGCTTCACCACCATGGACACGGTAGAGCGGGGTGTAATCCACGACACAACGAAACCTACAGACGAAGAGGCTGGATTGAGCGCCACCAAAGAGCGGTATGGCTCGCAAAGCGAAGACGATACACGTGAGACTTTACGAGATGGTGAGATCCGGCATGAGTTCCGATGCATCCAAGATGCATGTGTGTCACAATCAGCTAACAATGGTGACCATAGACACACCGCCACCATTTAAAGGACTGTCCTTCCTCGACCGTTTCCTAGTCATCTGGATCATCCTCGCAATGGCAATCGGCATCATTCTCGCCAACCTGGTACCGGAGACCGGGCCCGCGCTGCAGCGAGGCACGTTCGTCGGTGTCAGCGCGCCCATAGCAGTCGGTCTGCTTGTGATGATGTATCCGATTCTGTGCAAAGTGCGTTTCGAGACGCTCCACCTTCTGTTCAAAAAGCGTGAACTGTGGAAGCAGATCGCCATCAGCTTCGTACTGAATTGGATCGTCATGCCGTTGTTCATGACAGCGCTGGCCTGGGCGTTCCTGCCTGATAGGGAAGGCCTGCGCGACGGGCTCATCTTTGTCGGAGTCGCCCGCTGCATTGCCATGGTTCTCATCTGGACAGACCTCGCGGGCGGTGATGGTGATTACTGCGCCGTGCTCGTGGCATTCAACAGCATTTTGCAGATCGTGCTCTTCGCGCCTTTGGCGGTATTCTACGTCCAAGTCGTTTCACGCAAGACGAGCAGCGAGATCGACGGGGACATCTATGAGAAATCAGCAACGTCTGTGGCTGTCTTCCTCGGCATTCCGCTCGCGGCTGCGGTCATCACGAGAGTGGGTCTGAGAAGCTTGATCGGGGAGTACAGATACCAGCACTACTTCATCCGATACATCGCGCCCTTCTCGCTCATCGGCCTGCTGTACACCATCATCGTGCTCTTTGGCTCGCAAGGCCTGCACGTTGTCGAGCAGATCACCTCTGTACTAAGAGTTTGCGCACCTCTCTTGGTGTACTTCTTGGTCGTCTTCACCGGAACGGCTTGGGTGATGTGGAGAATGGGCTTTGCGTACAAGATCAGCTGTGTGCAGTCGTTCACAGCGGCGAGCAACAACTTCGAGCTGGCCATTGCAGTCGTCGTGGCTGTGTACGGAGCCGGTAGCGAGCAGGCTTTGGCAGCGACGGTGGGCCCATTGATTGAAGTGCCAGTTCTGGTGGCATTGGTCTATGTTATCAAGTGGTGCAAGAAGCGATGGGCGTGGGAATAATCAAGTTGTCCAGATACCCGTGTACATGCAGTGCGAACATGTCGACGTACCGAAGTGCTTCTCAAATATTGTCTAATTGGTCCTGCATGTCCGACCACATCGACCACATCTTTGTTGGCGACTCCCCAGCAGTGAAATCGTCCTCCTCTTGTTCTCTCCATCCGTTGGTAGGCGCGACCGCAGGCTGATTATCTTGCGGTACAGGTTCGGGCTCTGGTGCCAAAAGTATATTGGCTGATCCGAAAGTTATTCCACGGTTCCCAGGCGTGCTAAGACTGTTCAACAGAGCCCGCAGAGCTGTGTCATGTACTGAAACATTTTTGGGCGGCGACGGGCTCAGCGTTGTGACAAAAAATGGGCACTGCAGTGTCTTCTCAGGTGTGGTGAGAGTTTGAGCTGCTGCGTGATGGGCGGCCACCCTCAATAACGGAATCGTGGTCCGCGCGATAGCGTGAACATAACCCACGCTTCGAAAGAATCGATTCATCAAGGCAGCTGGCTCGATGTCCAAGATATCCAGAGACTCTTCCTGGGTCTCCGCAAGGTCACACAAAACGCCATGCAACTCTTTCGTAGCCGAGTCTCCGCCGTTGACTGCTTCGCCGTTGCCGTTTCCAAGGACACTTTCGAGGAAGGTCCTCAGTTGCTCTTCATTCAAGACACCCTGCAAGAACTCCACCCTCACGCCCAGCTCCCGTTTCAAGCTTCCCGCCAGCCCGTACATCTCCACCTTGAATTGTTTAAGCGCCTGCTCATCTTTCTGCTCGCCCACGATCACAAGCTCCGCGATCGTGCGGACCTTGGACAAGGCGACCTGTACATTGCTCTTGAGCTGCTTGCTCGGACTACCGTCAATGATAAGGAACAGAACACCGTTCCTTGTAACCGCAGACGGTGCGGGGGGTGCGAGTGCAGCAGTCCGCGTGGGTGCTCGAGCAGGCGGTTGTGTAGTTGACGTTTGGGTGGAGATGCTCGACACGGCTGTGCTGGGACGGAAGGAGGACACTGAAGAGTTCCGGGTGTAGATGGATGCGATGGGGGGTTTGCGGCCGTTCATGTTGGACAAGTGCTTTTTTCTTGTTCCAAACTCGTAAGGTTTGGGAAGAATCAATGGGTGGATGGATGGATGAGCGATGGCAGTTTGCGTTCAGGATGCAAGTAAGGGCAACAAAAGACTTGAAGCGAGTAGAACCCAATCGACCCAGCCGAATGTAGTTATGAAGAAGTGAAAAGAATCGTGACGGAAGACAAGGAAGACAACAAGGCAACCAGCACGTCTCATGGGAATGGCGGCCACGATCCAGCCCGTGGAGCAGTCGCGTGTGCGTTGCGGGGAAGAAGGTACGGAAGTACTAGTCTTATTTCCTTCCTTCTAATAATAATCTTAACTTACATGTAGCTGCACGGCCGTTTGGTCTTCACTCCTGTAAGAGAACAAATGGAATGTGGATCAAGGATATATCGCATTGTCAAATTTTGTGTTTCATCATCTGTCGTAGTATTTGTTGAGACGGCCAATTAGACATCCAAGTCCAGCTGCTCGCGCATTTCAATCTAGTCTTGAGCAACACAGTACGCCATCCTGTCTGTGTTTCCCCCAAAATGCTGCGCCTTTTCCTTGCCCGTTCCTTTGGTCAACGCCTGAATTTAGCACATATCAAATTCCAATCCTGTGTCCTTCGGTGCTCGAAGGGGCATCCCCGGGCTTGGAGCACAGTCTGATGGCATAGGTCTGACCTTACCATTCAAACTCGCCGTTGCCTTTGTGGAATAGCCATTCCTTTCCGTTGGCGTTGAGTACGCCATCTTTCAATGTGCACTTCCACTTGTTCTTCACCCTCTGCACCTTGTCGTAAGTACAGAGGATGGTGTCGCCATTGTCGTCGTCATCATCATTAATTTGGTTCGTGTCATCCTCGGGATCATCGAGATCCGAGTTGATGGCATCTTCGTCCTCTTCGTCGTCAGCTGCATCGCCGTCTAGCTGTGCGATCGCAGGCATTGTCGACGCACCACCAAATGATGCAGCCGTCGTTGCCCTTGATGCCGCAGCCTTGCGTCTGCGCGCCTGCAAACGACCTTGCTGGTCGTCCAAAGGGAGCATAAGACCACTCTGTAGCTCATCTGATAGCGCCGCGATACGTTCTCGCATCATGTGATTTGCACGCTCCGTCTGGTTCGTGGCGATAGCACGTCGTTCCGCCAGCATTGCCCGCCACTCCTCGAGTGCATCATCGGCACCATCCGTCTGGCTGTAATTTGGAGTTTGCTGTTGTTGGTACTGGCCTTGAGATCCATTCTGGCCGTTTGTGGCCTCGACTTTGATCTGTGGGTTTTGCTGTTGTTGATTGAGCTGCTGCTGCTGACGTTGTTGCATTGCTTGCTGCTGTTGCTGTTGGTACTGGTTCTGCATCTGCTGAGTGTTGTTTGGCGGGAGCTGTAGGCCTTGAGGTTGAGGTTTGGCGTTCTGTCCACCAGGCAGGGCGAGCCCGCCACGCTGGAAGCCAGCGGTTGCTCCTGGTCCGAACTGTTGCTCCACGAGTTGTTGCGCACGCACAGCACCACCACCCTGGCCACCGTTGACTTGCGAGTAGCTGCTCATGGGTGGCAGACCCTGATACTGGGGCTGCTGTTGCTGTTGCTGTTGCTGTTGTTCCATGCCGGGCTCGGTCTTTACACGGCCAGCCCCGTTAGAGGGCGCGGGAATGTTGTTCTGATAGTTGGGGTATGAGACAGCCGGCATCCCGTTCGCACCAGCCGAAGGTAGCCCGGCATTATGAACAGGTTGCTGCTGCTGCTGCTGCTGCTGCTGCTGTTGTTGCTGCTGTTGGTGTTGGATCTGTTGTGGTTGCGGTTGCACTGGGGGAAGAGGTTTCGGATCCCATGGCATCTGAGCGACTCCACGTCCTGATAGCTTGTGTTGCCATTCCTGCGGATAATCATATTAGCACGTCCTTCAAAAGTGAAATGTACGAGGTCGTGTGTAGCAAGCAATCGAAAGAGTACACAAGGCCACGTGATCTCGCAGACCAGCTGCAAGCGGTTAAGCGCATCCGAAAGAGTGGGGCTGTGCCGTAGACAGAGCACTTTTAAGCGTTGGTGCAAAAGCAGCGGGCAGCCCGGCGGTCTGATCTTCGAGCCCCCGCTCTGTCTCTGCCTGCTATGGCTGCTGCAGCGATTGCTCAGCGGCCGCTGTGAGCCAGTGGTCTGCGAGAAGGCATCCGACCATGGTAGGGGGAGAACGCGCTCTGTCGTTTGCGCCAAAGCCACTTCACAGTCGATGCTGCTTCTGTCTTGCGTACAACCTTGCGAGGATATCGCCTGGCACAGAAGGAACGAAGAACGGTTGTTGCTTACCTGTTGCAGCTCATTGAGCGTGGCCTGTCCGACACCGCTCTCCTCGAAGTCGTTCTTAGACGCATCCACCACCTCCTGGATGATCTTCTCGTAGACGTCGCCCTATTCGCTCCGCATTAGCTACCGCAACATCACGTGCCATATCCAGCTTCAGGTGGAAGACGACATACCACCAGCGCGTTCGTCATGCCTGCGACTGTTGGAAAGGAAGATGGGAAATGCCGGCAAAGGCGCTCTGGGCAATTGAAGAGATCGATGTGTGGTGGCCGTGGATATATCCAATATATCGCTCTTGCTATTGATGGATGGTGGTATCCAGCTAGTTGAACCTGGCAGGGCGGCGGAGCGGCGACGTCTGCCTTGCGCAAGGGAGGGTACGTTATCCGCTACTTGGGTATCTCCTTGCTTCTTGACTCCGTCCTCAACTATTTGCGTCTCTTCTGAACCTTCGTCGCTGGCGTGTCTGGTTGTTGGCTGGTTGACCGTGGTATTTATGGCGGAAAGTCCGAGATGTTTCGGGCTAGCAGACTGGCTTGGCGAAGGTCCGTGCATAAGGTATGTGTAGATATGTACAGCCATATAAGGCACTGGAGGTGGCATCTCACGAGCAGTACTGTCAAGCACATGTCTTTACTTGCTATCTTGTGAAGCTGTTATTATTGCATGTGAGAGGTATCATGCATCATCTATCAATTACTAATATAGCCCATTACAACCATTCACAGGTCAAACTTCTCTGAAGTCAACCCAACCCTTCTTTTCATCTTGCCGTAGCATGTGATCATCACCTGAAGGCGGAGGTATATATTCGGGCCTTGGTGCATCCACAGGAGGCAAATCGTTGGCGATGGCATCTTCGTAACTCGGCGGCGCCTCCGCATAATCCGGTGGCGGCTGTGGGACTGGTTGCCCTGGTCTCGCTGGGATCTCAGGTGCTGCCTCTTTCACAGGACCAGGCGCACTCGGTCCCGCCACAGACGACTCGCGGCCTTCTGTCTTGAGCTTTTCGTCCATTGCAGCGGCTTGTGTCGTGTTGACCGGTCGAGCGCCTTTGGCGCGCGCTTCAGCCATCCGTTCCAACACTTCAGTCGGCGGTGCAATGCCGGAGTACACTTGAACATCGAGTCGCAGGGGCAGCACAACGCTTTGTGGCTATGCAAGCGATTAGTACAAATTTTGGCAATGTCGCATCTACACTCAAACGCTCACAATTTGCGTCGTTCTTGATTTGCTTACCTTGCTCCCATGCGACGATCCACTACAGCTCAATCCTATTCGCACATCAAGACAGTAGCTTCGTGCGATGTTGCACGTCTCGAATGAAGGCGCGACTGTGTTTGGTAGTATCTGTCCGCGCCAAAGCCCCTCGTCGATAGCTACCTCGCTGCCTTCGGAATCCGTCTTTGAGCCAATTAGCATGCCCATGTTGCTTTTGCTCATGATGATCCAGCTGTTCTGCTCGGTCCTGAACACGTCGTGGGCACGGATTTTGGTGTTTGCGTTCAATGAAACCTGCAGTGACTGCATGTATATGGGATCACTGCTGGCGTTCAATCGCTTGACAAGTATCGACAGGGGTATGTCTTGGTTGCAAGTGAGTACCGCCGGCTCCGGTAATCGAGCGTCGACACTGATGGATGGAGCATCGGCACCGCGCGGCACAGGCTCGCTCGACTTTTTACCGAAGAGGCTCTTCATCTTGTCTTTCATAGGAGCTTCTGGAAATGGTGCAAAGGCATGTCTCTGTCGGGCGTAAACCTGGGAACCAGTTGGCGGTGGCCTCGGAGGCTCGATAGGAAAGAAGTTGTAAGGTGCGTAGGCCCGAGGGTTCTCTTTGAAGAACGACTGTCTTCCCACAGTCGCCTTGACAAAGTATCGAATCTCGGCTTCGCCTGGGAAGCCACTCAGGGTAGGAGGAAGCGTTTTGTGCACGTGGCGGGTCGCAACCTTCGGTGCTTCCAAGCCAATCGTCGCAAGTGGCGATGTTGCGATCAAGCTTTTCTGGGCGTGACATGCGTTGTTGAATGGCAACTAGCACTTGCAATCAGTACATATCTTGATAGCTGCTAGGTACCACAAAGGACGAACTTTGAACTTCCAGGGATACTCATGCGTGCCAGGTGGTAAAGAAAACCCCTTTCCAGACGCCACCCGCGCCCTGCCTTCAAGAACATCGGCGGGTGGGAAGACCATCTGTACCTTGTACAAAATCTGCAGAAGTCAGTGGAAGAAGTACGTGTATGATGTATAGCAGACATACTTTGTGGTACTCCAATTGGGGCTTTGGTCGTTCGCCATCCGGGCCGCCGGAGCTCATCAGACGCGTACGACTCTCACCTTCCAGCTTGACAACAATCGTGCTTATGTCAACACTCTTCGAGCATCGCACGACGACTCTACCACTTATCTCATCGAGGTTTGTGAAGGATATATTTCCAGGCTGGTCCAGGACGATAGAGGCTTGCATAGATGTACCGGCAGACCATGGCGGCGCGATCGGCGAGTTGGTGTTATATTGGTGCATGTGAATGAGCCTTTAGCAATTTGTCCTTTCTTCCAGTTGTGTGTGATGTTGATCGGATGTTGCGGACGGCAGCGGCGGTTCGGCGAAGGTGGAAAGGAACTTGAAGTTGTGGGGCGAAACAAGAAGTCGCTGGGCGTGGGTGGGTGGTGGGAATTCCTCTTCAACTTGGGCAGTTGGGCAGCATCGACTGCTGTGACAAACTCACTGCAACGGTTGGTAAATGTAGGTAGTGTCAGAGATAACATATAGCATAAGCAAACGCTCTCGTGGCGAGCTAAGCTGACTAAGATGGGTATCCAAACCGCAAGCTGCGCCACAAATCACTGTTTGCAGTCAAGCCAGGCAACCACGTTTTCGGTCTCGAACTTGTAGCACTTGGCGCTACTAGATGATGGCAAGCATTTCGACATGCTAACGTACTGTAGGTATGTAGACTGAAAGCGCCAGGCCGGGTCTAAACATTGAAGAGTCGATCATACCAGTTGGTTTTGGAGCGCATTCTACTGCGGTTCATCGGTACAATCTTTGGACACTGCACGACCTCACCCAAGCTTCGTTCTCTGATTGACCATCGTCTGCATCGATGTTGCGTGGGCTGATACAAACCAAAATACATACTGTTTGATCAATGATTACTATTCCATCGTGTCATGGACCACAACATCAGATAGAACAAGACTAAACTCATATTTCGAGTTGAGATATTGCCCCAACCCTAACACTCGACATCAAGGCCGGCTCTGGGGTACAAATATAATGGGACATACTGTGCACATTTCGGGAATCAAAATTCCCAATTAATTTTATATCCGTCCCGGCCCTATCATAGGGTATGCGGAGAACGTGGAGGCGGGACGGGACCGGTTCGGCATTTCGGCATCGTCGGCGTGTCTTCTCTCCGATCACATGCCAACTCTTGCGGCTCTCTCGGCTTCTTGGACACGCACATGTCAGTTCCTGCTCGCCTGCTTCCAACTTCAGGCCTATCCATGGCACCGGTCGACGAGCTCAGCAGCACCACATCGATGATAGATTGTCGCGTCCCGCCGTAGCCTACATGTAGCTACCATGGCCGTCTTGTCAACTCTGCGTGGAGTGCCCACGGCTCGCCTCTCGGGGGCCTTCCATCACTACTACGCCCTTCTGACATCTCGTCTGGACCAGCTACACCACAAAGGACCATTCAGCTCAAGCACAACGCGCCTTATTGCCACTGTCGCGTTCTCGCTAGCCATCGTGACGGGTGGGTATGGCGGTTACAAGACATACAAGAGCAGGAAAGCCGAACGCGAGACCGGCAAGCGACTTGTCCGTCGGAATAGCGGCCTTCGAGGAAAAAATGGCAGCCGGACGATATTCGTATCCTACAAGGACTCGACGAGCAAAGTGACCATCTTTCCGACCAGACCGACGACCTTTGATGCGCATAGGAGGCTTTTCCTGAGTTCCACCGGCCAGGCAGGAGAGAAGTATGATCCCGCAACTGGGCCACCTCCCACAAACATCAAGCCAGGACTCAACATTGCTTTTCTGCATCAGTTCCTCAGCTTGATGAGTATTATGGTACCCAGGTGGAGATCAAAGGAGTCCGGACTTCTCGCAACGCATGCTGTGTTTCTCCTCGCCAGAACTTACTTGTCGCTGGTGGTAGCAAGGCTTGTAAGTCGTGCAAATTGTTATCCATGCAACAAGCATTGTTTGCTGACTCAATACAGGATGGTGAGATTGTCCGTGATCTCGTCGCTGGTAAAGGCAAAGCCTTCTTGCTCGGCATCTGCAAGTGGCTCGCCATCGGTTCAGTGAGCTCCTATACCAACAGCATGATCAAGTTCCTGCAGTCCAAGATCAGCATCGCTTTCCGCACACGACTGACCAGATATATCCACGACCTCTACCTCAGTCCGGATCTGGCGTATTACAAGCTACACAACCTGGATGGCGGCATTGGCCAGGGCGCGGACCAGTTCATCACGCAGGATCTGACGCTGTTTTGTGACAGTGCTGCTTCTCTGTACTCGTCTCTTGGGAAACCCTTGGTCGACATCTTTACGTTCAACTTTCAGCTGTACCACTCTCTAGGTCCTTTCGCACTGACTGGTCTGCTGGCTACTTACTTTGGAACAGCAACACTGCTACGGAAGCTCAGTCCACCTTTTGGGAAGCTCAAGGCGATGGAAGGTCGAAAGGAAGGCGACTTCCGAGCCTTGCACGCCCGTTTAATCGCCAACGCAGAAGAGGTTGCCTTCTACAACGGAGGTGCTACAGAGCATGTCTTGCTCGACAAAAGCTTCAAAGAATTGAAAATATGGGTTGAGAATATCTACAAGATCAGAGTCGGCTACAACATTCTTGAGGACTTCATGCTGAAATACAGCTGGAGTGCCTTCGGATACATCATCACCTCGTTACCGGTTTTCCTCCCAAAGATGGGAGAAGTCGGAACAACGCCAAGAGGCAAACCCGCATCCGACCTTGCACGTAGTGCGGAGATGCACAGTCAGAGTGACGGGCGTATGAAACAGTTCATTACCAACAAGCGCCTCATGCTCAACTTGGCCGACGCGGGAAGTCGCATGATGTACAGCATCAAGGATCTGTCAGAACTCACCGGCTACACGAGCAGAGTTTACACTCTGATCAGCACGTTGCACCGTGTACACGCCAAGGCATACGCTGCGCCCAGATATCAGCATGCAGAGCTCTACAGTCTCGCCAGCGTTGAAGGGACACTGCACCGAGGGTTTGATGGCGTTCGCTTCGAAGATGTACCAGTAGTCGCCCCGGGATTGTATCCCTCGGGTGGCGAGGAGCTCATCGAGAACCTTTCCTTCATAGTGGGTCCGGGTGATCACCTCCTCATCACCGGTCCCAACGGAGCCGGAAAGTCTGCGGTGGCGCGAATCGTCGCAGGACTGTGGCCCACGTACCGCGGCCTCACGTCTCGGCCTCGCCAGAATGGGCAAGACGGGATCATGTTCTTGCCTCAGCGGCCTTATCTGAGTCCTGGAACTCTGCGGGACCAGGTCATCTACCCGCATACTGAAATGGATATGCGTGATGCTGGGCGACGAGAGCACGAGCTCCAGGGCATACTGGAGGAGGCAAAACTCGGCTACCTGACAGACAGGGAGGGAGGATGGGACACGCGCAAAGAGTGGAAAGACGTGCTGAGCGGTGGCGAGAAGCAGCGCATGGGGATCGCAAGACTGCTCTATCACGAACCTCGCTTCGCCTTCATCGACGAAGGCACCAGCGCGGTGAGCTCAGACGTGGAGGGCCTGCTCTACGAGGGAGCTAAAGAGAGAGGAATCAGTAAGTCTTACGGCGTACCCACAACGCAGTGCTCGGCGCCCAGCTAACAGCCCCATCCAGCTCTTGTCACGATATCGACCCGGGCCTCGCTGAAGCGGTACCATTCGTACACGCTCACGCTGGGCTTGGGAGAAGATGCCAACGAGTATGAGATTTTGCGAGTCGGAACTGTGAGCGAAAAGGACAGCGTTGAGAAAGAACTTCAAGAGCTGCGCGAGCGCTTGGCGCAGGTCGATGCATGGAAGATGAGACGGAGAGAAATCATGGAGGAACTCGGGGGAGTGTGGGATGGGAAAGCGGAGACGCCCGGCGCGTAGCAGTGATGATAGTAGTCTCGTTGCACAGACGATTACGTTAGTTATTGTGGGGGAGGGAGTGATTAGCTGGTACAACAAACCCTAACAATCAGAATTCTGTTCATGCCACATGGCACCACCACGCAGACTGACCTTTGACAATGCGACCATCACCTGTAGATTGAGACATTGGTTTCTCCCATTGAGATGGCAACACGAGCGCCAGCAGAACTTCAGTCAGGCTGAGACAAGCCTGAGCCCAGTCTGCCTTTGCACGTTTAAGCCCGACAAGCAGCGCCACCAAGGAGATGATGGCGCCACACAGGCTTGCTATTGGCACATGCCGCGCTCGGAAGACAAGACGCCTTGTCTCGACGTCGACCTCGGTCCTCAACCGAGCAAGGAGAGCAAGCCCCGGGACCCCACGATGGCCGCCCTGTACCCTGTACGTCAAACAACAACAATCACATCGCATCGCATCGATGTATTATTATTAAATTCGTTCATGCAAGTGCCGGCCATCTCGGCATTGCCCAGACTCGACTCGAGCCAAAGCCACAGTGGACTGTCTGACCCCGTCCACCGCCGAGAATGCTCAATTTATTCTCGTCAAGGATGCTGCCCGTGAAGCTACGAGTCCGCCACACGCCCTCCGCCAAGCTTGCGAGCCGTCCTATAACTGCGGTAAGGCAGGTACGGTAGCATCACATGTGTGCTGGGCGAGGACAGACCGGCATGACTTGATCGGGTAAAACATGTGCTAACCGTCTGTCAGCCGCGTGCTATGTCTGTCGACCACTTAAGCGACACTAAGGTGCCCCAAGGCGCGCTTGGACAGGCTTCTGACTAGGTACCTAGCCTTAGTGCGGCGGCGACGATGCGACTCAACCTCACCTCCCGCTGCGTTGCCCTGCCGTGCCCTGCAACAAGAAGGATGCGGCGTACGGCAGGTTCCTCTCGGCCAAGATCCGGGTGCATCACGAGTTGTTCTAACCCAAACCCGTTCATACACCGTCCATCAACCGGTGCGTTTCTGGGGATCCCCGTGCGGTTGACAACTCAGTGCCACCCAAAACATCGCACCCCACAACCTTCTCACTGGGGAAAATCGGGTCGTGCGCGCCTATGACGGGCCAGCCTGGGAGTCTGGAGATCCTGGAGTTTTGTTGGAGTAAATTGGAGAAACCCGTGGCCGCACGCTCCACCTGCACGCTCTTTTGCAGAGGAGGGATGGCCTCCCAAGGTTTGGCAATCCACATGCTCGAGTCCGAAGAGCTCCCAGGCCTGTTCGACCAACCAGATGGCGAGCCCGAGAGACTTGGTAGGATCCATATTGCATTGGCGCACAAGGTAGGCATCATGATATAAACCCTTCGTTCCTCGCTCACTCCGAATGTCTCTGCCCTCCATCTGCGATCTTCACATCTCCTCGATAGCCGCGAGAAGACTGTGAGCCGCATTGACTGTTTTTCGTTCTACTTCGATCGATTACCTCTGCGCCCATCTCTCACCAACAGGGAAGACCCGAAACACCTCCCCTTCACAACCACCCCGCCTATTCGTCGAAATGGCCGGCGGTGCAGCTCTCAACATCTTCCGCATGGGCGACAGTGGTCTGCCCAAAGCAGTCCTCAACCGTCACCTATGGCTCGCTGTCTTCACATTCGGTCTCATGGGCGCCGCTCGCGGTGTCGATGAGGGTCTCATCACTGGCATCTTCAACACCGACGTATTCAAGAATAGTCTCGGTCTCGATGAGCTCGGAACCGATGCTCTCGCCGACGTCAAGGGCAACGTTTCCTCCATGGTTCAACTCGGTTCTATTCCCGGCGCTCTCCTTGCCTTCATCGCTTGTGACACATACGGCAGAGTCTGGGCGACTCGCCAGCTGTGTATTGTGTGGCTTATTGGTAAGTCCTCTTGTTGATAGCCATTTTGGTCTCCATGCTAACATCTCCTAGGTATCGCTATCTTCATGGGCAACTCAGGTCACATGGAATTGGTCTACTTCGGTCGCTTCCTCGCAGGCATTGGCATCGGTGAGACTGTCGTCGTTGGACCCGTCTACTTGAGCGAGATTGCCCCAGCCCCAATCCGTGGTCTCTGTACATGCGCCTTCACAGGATCCGTATACCTCGGTATTCTGATTGCCTACTTCGCCAACTACGGCACGAACATCAACCCAGCCATCGCCGACACTCCCACCCGCTGGCTCCTGCCCACATCTGTCCACCTCATGTTCGGCGTCCTCATCCTCATCGCCTCGATCTGGGCCATCGAATCTCCTAGATTCCTCGTCAAGATTGGCAAGCCTGAACAAGCACTCGCCAACCTTTGCAAGCTTCGCGGCATGGAACCCACTGACCCGTACGTTGTCGACGAATTCGCTGGCATCGAGCGTTCTTATCACGAAGAGCAAGAGGCAACCGCCGGCATGGGCTGGAAGGGAATGGTTCGCGAGATCTTCTGCATCAAGCGCAACTCATACCGTCTGTTCCTCACCAATCTTGCACAGCTCCTGGCCTGCTGGTCTGGCGGATCTTCCATCACCGTCTACGCCCACGACCTGTTCCAGATTGTTGGTATCACTGGCACGAACGCATCTCTCCTCGGCACTGCGATCTTCGGTGTTGTTAAGTTCATCGCTGCCGTTGTCTGCGCGTTGTTTTTGGTCGATACCCTCGGTCGCAAACGCTCCCTCATCATCGGCATTGTCCTCCAGACATTCGCCATGCTCTACGTCGCCGTCTTCCTCAACATCGTCCCCATCGCCAAGGACGAAAATTACGAGCCCTCCGCATCCGAGTCCAGAGCGAGCACTGGCGCCATCGCCATGATCTACGTGTCCGGCGTCGGATGGGCTCTTGGCTGGAACTCGGGCCAATACCTTCTGTCCTCTGAGCTCTTCCCTCTCCGCATCCGTGCCGTCTGCTCCTCCATCACCATGGCTATGCACTTCATCGGCCAGTACACTACCAACAAGGCTCTCCCCGTCATGCTCCTCTACGGCGAGGGCCTCACCCCCTCGGGCACCTTCTACTTCTTCGCCGCCATCTCCATTATCGGTGCCGTCTGGGTTTGGCTCTGCATCCCCGAAGCCGCCGGCCGCAGTCTCGAGAGTGTCGACAAGCTGTTCGACCTGCCCTGGTACAAGATCGGTCTGCACGGCAAGAAGGTCGCCGAGGAGTTCGACCGCGAGATGGAGGCCAGGTTCGCCGAGGAGAAGCTCGAGAAGGAGCCCCAGGTCACCTACAAGGAGTCTGCATAGAATGCAGTCTCTCTTCTCCAAAAAAAAAAAAGGAGAGATCTTCCTTATCTCGTTTCTTCCTTCGTTACAGACACGAACCCAATGTATATATGCATGCATAATGATGATGACGAATACATTACTTGGACACACTATCACATTTCCCAAAAGCAAACCTGATTCCCCCACTTGAATATTTCCCTTCCGCCCCGAATGGTAAGCTCGTAGATATACAACCTCGTTTTCCCTCGCACAGATAAACACCCTCTTGTCATGTCATGTCACATCACATCCGCTCGTTCCATCCATTCAAAGGCGCCGTCAAAATACACAATCCAATGCCCTCGACGCCTCCTCGGTACCCGTGCCCGCGCTAATGCCATGTTCGCAGTTACGGGCGGTAGGCAGGGCTTCCCTAGCTGCTTTTCATCGGAGTTTCTATATGCCGCCGCCAACATCCTTAGAGATCTTCCATTACGTTAGGGCTATCCTTACTGTTCCCTCTCGGCAATCGTAGAAAGACCCTCGGGTGAGGCATTCTCGGACCAGGTCCCGTGAAAGAGAGATGTGGAAGGATGAGTAAGGTTATGTAGGCAGTGTGTGTCTGTGCTTTGCGCGTTCATTTCGAGAAGCATCATGTTTTGGGATTGTGGAAAGGCTGGATGTATATCCAGACTTACAGTTGTCTATTATTACACGCCTTGTTTTCAACAAGTATCATATCGTACATAGGAGTAAACTTTGTCCCCATCGACTCTAAAAAAAGCTCAAGAAGAAAAGCGGGAGAAGCCCCCAAGAGCGGACCAGACCACTTCTTTCCACAAGGAGACCTCAATACCGACACTCACTTTCGCCCAGCACCAAGGCCAACAACATTCCTCAAACCGCCAAAAGCCAAAACGTCGCCCAGCCTCGGCCTGCCGGAGAACAACATAACCAAACGATCAACGCCGCATCCCCAACCGCCCGTAGGAGGCAGACCCCACTCAAGAGCAGCAAGATAGCTCTCGTCGACGGTTTTGCGGCCGTCGCCCTCGCCGTCTTCAGCCTGGAAGAGCAGCTGTTGCTCGAATTTGGCGCGTTGCGCGAAAGGCGAGTTCTCCTCTTCGTACATGTTTGCCAGCTCGCGACCGCCGACGAAGAGCTCTGCGCGCGCCGAAATGCGTTGCGAAGTTTGTGGGCAGGCGAAGTGTTTGCTGAGTGGCGAGAGGCAGGCTGGGTGGTTGGTTATGAAGGTCGGGGAGGTGCAGAGGGGTTCGAGGTAGACACCCGCGAGGGCATCAAGGAGTCTGGGGAGGGTCGGCTTTGATGGGAGGTCGAGGCTGAGTTCTGCGAAGAGGCTGGTAACATCCGATTGCGCGGTGGCAGAGGAGAGATCTGGGAGGTGGCGGTCCATGGCTTTTTCGAGGTCGGGGATGAATTCGAGGGTTTGGAAGGGTGCTGGCAGGGCCAGGTCTGGTAGGTCCAGAGCTGATAGCTGTTCTTGGGCGGCAGAGACTTCGCTCTGGATGTGGTGGAAGAGGGCTTCGGTCCATTGCATCAAGTTGTCGAGAGTGGCTTTGGCGGCGTAGAATTCGCAAATGGTGAATTCTGGGTTGTGAGTGGCGTCGACTCCCTCGTTGCGGAAGACAGGTCCGAACTCGTACACGCGCTCCATGCCTCCGACGATGAGACGCTTCAGCCAGAGCTCAGGCGCAATGCGAAGGTTGAGCGTTTCGCCTTGCAGCTCAGTGGCTTCCGTCTCAAAAGGTCTTGCGACAGCTCCACCCGCGCCGGACTGTAAGATGGGTGTGTTGACTTTGATGAAATCCTTGTCGTTGAAGAAGCTGTGCATGGCACGTTCTACAATGTGTCTGACACGCAAGGTCTGTACAGTAGTAGGGTTCACCAACATGTCTACATGGCGTTGGCGTGCGCGCGTCTCCGGGTCTTCCAAGACTTCCGGAATCTGATGCAGCGATGGCGACATAAGGACTGGCAGTTCAGTGACAAGCAAGGACAATTGCCCACGGCCGGTCCGGTGAGGATGGCCGGTGCATGAAAACCAATCGCCTTTTCGCGCGACCTTGGTAAACGACTTGAAATCTGCCAGACTACCGCCCGAAGTCTCGACACGCTTCAACTGGACGACCATCTGAAGGGTATGATCTCCGTCCTTGACATCGAGGAAAACTAGCTTGGATCCAGCAGTTCGGACGGATTGCACCTTGCCTACCTTACCTATCAGCGACAAGCGCCTGTCTGCGTGTGAAGCAAAATCGTACCAGTGATCGTCCGGATTTCATCACGCGTCTCATCACCGGCGAGGTGTTCATACTGTTGCTCGAACCTGGCTACGGGTATCCTCTCCGCCTGGACACTGGTTACCAGACGAGGATACCAGTCGTCACGCGGTTTGTAGGCGTCCAACTGGGCAAGTCTTTTTTCATAGTCATGTGTAACATCTTTCGAAGTTTTATCTTGGAAGGCTATGGTAGAACGCGTGAAAGCGCGCGTGGGAACTGCGCAGTGTGACCGCTTGAAGCTGTGGAACAAATAGAGTCGCATACAGCGTACGGTATGATGTGTCATGGTGGAAAGTGTCTGGCGTTTACGTTAGCAAGCAGTCTTTGAGCAAACATGAGCCAGAAGACGTGTAGTGGTATGGTATGGAAGTCAGAGTTTTGGTCTTGTGCGATCAGCCCCCAGCCGAAGCCGGAGTCATTCGCAACGGTTCTCTTGTTAGATTACTGTCATCATGTGAAGGAGCGTGGGAGGGAGACGAGGAAAGAAAGGTTGTGTCGAACGTACCCTGGTTGCCAGACCTCAGCACACGTAATTTGAGTGTGCTTGAGGTTATTAGTGGAGGGAAGGAAGATAGGTGTTGCAGATGATGAATAAGGTAGGTGTTCTAATTTCGTTCACCTCCGCGGTGAGATTCAGTCGTCACGTGATTATATAACCTGAGGCCCCCCACAATCGCGTAGGAGCGCCTGAGGAGGTAGGCAAGAAAGACTCGGTCCAGCACAGCCCGCGCCAATGCTTGTTGTGAAGAGCAAGGGATGATGAAGCTCTGTCTCTCTCTCTCTCTCTGTGTGTGTCTCACTCTCTCTCTGGTGGAGAGGTGAGTGAGGTGAGTGAGTTGTGAACGGAAACAACGCGACTGAATTTTCGTGGTGTATATTGCAATAGTCGGCAGGTGAGGTGAGGGAACGGAAACGACTTCAGTGTTTCAAAGTCAGACACGAAGCGTCGAAGAACAGTCGAGACTTGGCCGTCCAGTCACTAGTCGACCCGAGTCTCCCACCACACCCGACCGCCTAGGGTGCGCTGCTAGGCACGCCAGGACGACTCTTGGACTAGCAAGCATTGTAAGCAAAAGCACGAGAACCAACGGCACCACCACCAGAAAGAAGCACTCTTCACCCCAGGCATCTCTCTACACTCTACCTACCTACCTACATTACCCTCTACAGCCTCACGTCTCAACTCGCCCGTGTCCTTCGCTACACCAATTCATTCACTATTCACCCTTCCACCTGACTGCCTGACTGCCTGACTGCCTTCCGTCCTCTCCTCTCTCACACTACTGCCTCTGCCTCTCCCTCTCACCCCACATAAACCACGCGACCGCCTCCGCCCTCGCTCAGCCCTGTCGCAACGCTTGCGCCGCCGCCTGCGCCGCCTGGCACCCGCTCGTCCAGCTGGTCGCACCATCACATCACATTCCCATCCTCGTACCCTCCCACTCTCCCGTCTGACCAACATCCCTCTTTCCAACCTCCCGCCGCCGCGTCGCCCTAGGGCGATCCCTAGACAACCGCCAAAATATCCGCTCAAAAACACCAAAAGCGCACTTCGCTCCTCGGAGCTGGTGTCGAGCGCTACAAACCTCTCCACAGCAACTCCTTCAGCGTCGAGGATCGCCAGGCTCTTTACAACCCCGGAGGATACCACGATCGCGAGGGCCTGCCGACGGCCGCTGGAAATGGTAGCTCGCGCAGTTGCGGAAGGAGCATGATGTGGCTACCAAACTCGCGCTGGACATGGGCCTTTGCTCTCATAGCCATCTTCCAAGCCATCATCGCCTTGGCTATCGAGGGCTACGTCTTCGCCCAATTCGAAGTCAACCTCAATCCAAATTCAAAGGGAACAAGCGCCTCGCACTCCATCCCTACCTATCTGGCCCTCTTCATTTTCGGCTTCCTGTACCAGCTGGTTCTGGTCTACGATGCGCTGCGCGCCAAGAATACGATTCAAGTCATTGGACTCTGCTTATACAACGCTGGCATGCTCATCTACTCTGGTGTGCAAATAGCTCAGGTCAAGGAAGCCGTGGACACTCTCATAACCCCGCCAGACGGCGATTCACCACAAATCGCAGAAGACATCTGGGATAAGCTGTATTGGTTCCTCCTGGCCTGTCCTTGTGTCATCGCACTGGGCACCATCTTGCTCAGTGGCGTGGCATGGAAACTCTACCATGAATTTGCCTGGACAATCTACAAGAACATCTCAGCAGACTTGAGGCTCAAGCGGCGATATCTCACTTTCCAAGTAAGTCATACCCAAGTTCTAGATAGCACCCAACCAGAACACCCGGCTGACCTCCTTCCAGATTTACATCGCTCTCCTCAAGTTTGATTTCTTCTTCTTCCTCGCATTTACTGTCCAGTTCCTTGTCATCGTCGGCTCGAACTTTACCGACTTCGAGTTCTACCTCACCATCGTTGCAGTACCAGTCACCGTCTGCTTCCTGTTTTTCGCCGCATTCGTCACCCGACGAGAATCCTACATCGGACAAGGCATCATGGTCGTAGTCTACTTTGCCGCCATGGCCTACTTTATCTTCAAACTCGTGCGCATGTACGACACCGGCGACATGCAAAAAGTTACGGAGTACCTACCTGCACGGAAGGCTCTGACCGTTTTCGCCGTCATCACCATTCTCTTACTGGTCGCCACGATCATCACCGCATGCGTCTGTACACGGAACTTCAACAAGGGCTTGAAACCACACATCCAGAAACGCAAGCTTGTCAGTCCCGAGGACCCGTCGAAAACCACGCCATACGGTGCCGGCAACGAGTTCCGGCCTCCGTCATCACACCAGCTCGGTCCCATGCAAAATCGCATGACGATCGACTGAGCTTTTCGCTTGAAACGACCACAAGGAAATCTATCTCGGGTTGTGAGTCGAACGGAGTTTTCGGGGTCTTTTTCGACAGGAAGGATAGAGATACCAAATTTTGCTTGTTCTTTTTGCTGCCTTGCCTGTACATCGTGACGGATTTGGGTACGGTGTATCTTCTGAATGATGAAGTGTGCCCCCCCCCCGGTTCGTCTACTTTTTACCTTGATCGGCGTTTTCCTCTTGAGTAATTGTCGTCTCGCTATATGTTCATCGGTAGGTTCTTGTTTACTTGCTGATGAGGGCCATATTCGCAATGAGGACCGCTGATCGGCTACAGCAACCCTTTCCAGAATTGATCTATGAGAAGGTACGATGCTCTTGACCTTTGGACAGGCGAAGGTTTGCACGTGGGTGTACTCACCCAAATTGCGCGTCCGAAACACCTCTATCGGCGCCTTTTGCTGGGTTGGGATTGTACAGTGCGAGGTGCGATTTGGAGCCTAGACTTGTTACGTGAAGAGATGCACGATTGATCTGACACTTTTCGTACACGTAAAAACAGATATTACAGAAGGAATGCAAACCCAAACGCCATCGTTAGTCAGAGAGCATTCGTAATCACAGCGGTGTCTCTGCATGCTCGCTACCTCACAACACCTCAGCAATACTCTGCCTCTCAATCTGACTCTTCTGCTTGTCGTTCCTCGAGACCCTCCAGTAATTGTCCGCGAAATCGCCGCACTGCATGGCACGCAGGAAGTCTTCGTCGTGGGTGATGACAATGAGCTGGAAGTTCTTCTGCTGGCGGCGCACACGTATGATCTCGGAGAGACTCATGGCCAGAGCGCGGATGTTGTCTGCATCGAGATTCGTTGTCGGCTCGTCCAGCGCGATCAAGCCGCAGTTGACGCCGAAACACTCGGCCAGAGCAAGGCGGATGATGATGGAGGCCAGGACGCGCTGACCAGCAGAGCAGCGGCCACGCATGTCCATCTCAGCATCCGACTTGATCATGCACACGCGATAGTTGTAGCTCTTGTTGGCCTTCGCGTTCTCGTTTTCGGACTTGATTAGGATAGTGTCAATGTCGGTGCCCTGGTATGTCTTGCGCCAAAGCTCGTCGACGATTCGGTTGATCTCCTCCATCTTCAGCGTGTGGTACTTCATGATGGCGTTGTCGAGCGCACGGATGTAGCGGCCCAGATCCTCGATGCAGGCCTTGGTCGTCTCGACTTGGATGTGAGCGAGCTTGTACTGCTTCGCCGCGTCTTTGTATTCGACTTCGTAGTCGTCCAAGAGCTGCTGTAGCTGGTTGTCTTTAGACTTCATTTGACCAACGATGGTCGCCTGTTCCGATGCGAGCTTCTGGCGCTCTGTATGGTATCGTGCGCCCTCGCGCTCATTGCGGGCTTTGTCGGCTTCTGCGTTCGTCCGCTCAAGCTCTTCAATCTGGGCACGAACTGTTCTGAGGGCACGCAGATCACGGCGGTAGCGCTGGTTGTCCGAGATCTGTCGCTTGGTGTCATCGACATTGCGTAGAGCCTCTTCGTTGCGCTTGACCTCGCGAGCGATGGCATTTTGTTCTTTCTCAAGGCGATCGACCTCGGATTTGAGGTTTTCAATCTCACGCTGAGCACGCTTCAACTGACTCACACCGCCACGCTCGATGTAAGAGTGGATCTCCTGGCTTGCCATCTTCAACTGGTTGAGACTGTTGTTGAGCTTGCTAATGTCTGCCTGCAGCTCACGGTCCTTGTCTGCACCACGGCCTGAGATATCGTCATACTTTGCCTGAGCCTGCGAAAGTTGAGGCTCAAGACCGTGGATGTCTTGGTCAATGGAGCGGATCGCTTCGCGTTGTCCGATGCTGGCGCCTTTGAACTCCTCTATTTGACCTTCAAGTGACAGCTTCTCCTTGAGCTGGTAGTCAGCTGTGCTCAGCTTGCTCCTGATGTCGCGAACCTCAAGCTCTAACGAATTGATCAGAGTCTTTGTACGGTCTTTCTCGCTCGTGACTCTCGCCAGATGAGCCTTTGCACTTCTCGCGTCTTCATTGACTTGCTTGATGTCATCCTGCACAGCTTCGAGACCGCGAGAACCTCCAGCGACCTTCTGCTTTGCAACGAGTTCTGCAATTTGCCCTTCAAAATTGCTGATCTCGTTGCTGTACTTGACAATGTTCTGCACCGTGCGAGACATGGCTTCGATGTCGCGTTTCGCAGCTCGACGTTCATCGACTTCTCCATCTTGCTGCTCCAATTGTGCGTTCAGCTTCTCTCTCTTGTCCGTGAGCTTACTCTCCTCTGCCTCCGCCATGGGGATGTCTTTGTTCGTGAGTTTCTCCCACGTATCAAAGTCCGGCCCAACAGCTCTCGCGGCCTTCAATTGCTCCTCAAGTTCCTCCAGCTGTTTATTGTCGACTTCTTCGACATGGCTTAGCTGTTTCTCAACCGCAACGCGCATATTGTCCCTCTCCTTGTCGGTCTTGAAGCCACGTTTGCAAGTATTGCAAGCCTTGTGGTCTTTGGCGACGACAAGACACTCCTGGAAGTAACGACGAATAAGCTTCGCGGAGTCAGCATCTGATTTGGAGATGCTGTAGCTACGCTCAATCTCGCTCAATTCTTCATTGTAGTCTTTGGGCTCGCAATCAACAGCAGCTACGATGGCCTTGACCGCGGACTGGACATTTGCACGTTTGATTTTGAGATCTGAGCGAACGCTGTTGAGTTTGAAATCCAGCTGTTCCAGCTCCCGCCCTGTACCGTCGCGCTGCTTTTCTGCCTCTGTAACGCGGGTGTGCTTCTCCTCGAGGGCGCGCTGGAAAGCAGTCTCGATTGTAGAGGGTTCCCAGCCAGGACCGACAATTGAGGCAATCCTGTCACCATGTGCTCCGCACATGGTATTGAGGCTCTGTTGGCGATCCTTGAGTTCCTTTTGAACAAAGTCTAGTCGCGCCGAGTCTCCTGCTTGACGTGTGCCTTGAACTAGCTCGGCGTCAAGTTTCTCCTTCCGATCGTCAAGATTGCGAAGTTGCGCATCAGCTTTGCTGATCTGATTGTCCCAATTGGAGTTCTCGAATGTCGCCTTGGAAGAGCCCAAACGGTTCTCGGTGTCCTTGAGACTAGACTCAATGGCAGCTTTACCACCTTCATCAACGCTGATCTTGTCGAGTTGGCTTTGAAGGACACCGATCTTGCGGTCGTTCGTGGCAATCGATTGCTTTGCGCTCTCCTTGCGGGAGCTCAAGGCAGACTTCTGCTCATTGAGCTGGGTGATGGCTTTCTGAGCTCTCTGCAACTCTTCGGAAGTCTCACGGCGAGCACGCTCGAATGCCGTGTTCTGGTCACGAGCCATCTTGGCAATGCGGTCCATGAACGCTCTTGCCTGTTCGTCGTTGATTTCAAGGTCAAATCCACGGATGGTGTGGCTGCGTGCAGTCTCCTTGATCAACCTCTCCCGGTTCTCCAGCTGACGCTCGTAGCTCTGATGTTGCGCTTCGTAAGAGCCAGACTCACGCTCTTTCAACACGACCTGGTTGCGCGTGCTAGATATCTCTTCGCTGAGGGCGACATATCGCTCTTTGCTAGTCTGTACCTCGTCATGGTAGGTATTGACGCGGCCCTCGTAGTCTTCGATCATCTTCATAAGTTCATCGTCAGATTCGGACATCTCCGTCAGGTTGAGCCTCAGCGACTGGACACTCTCTTCCTTCGTCCGCTCCTCGATACGTTTCCCGGTCAGCTCGCCAACAATTTGAGCAGCTTTCTCGACTCGACCCCAAGCTTCCTCAGCCTTGGCGGTCACCTCGCGAATTTGTCGGCCAAGTTCTTCACTCTGCTCACGGTCGCGCTCGATGTCGTCGGTCAACGCCATACTCCTCTTTTCAGACTTCTCGGCCTTATCCTTGTCGAGCTTGCTGTGCTCATAGTCTTTCTTGAAACCAATCAGCTTCTCGTTTTGACCTTTTCGCATGATCTTGATGTTGTCGATGGCCAGAGAATATTTCTGGGCCTCGAAGATTTTGTCGAACCTCTCCTTCAGGTCCTTTGGCGCAGCAAGTGGCCACAATGATTCGTCCTGATGACAGAAGATGACACTGTCCAGGATGGCCTTGCTGGTTCCGAGGTACTTGGGCATGACTTCGTTGATCTCGGCCACGCGCGAGCTCATGGACCTCTTCTCACCGTTGCGGAACATGTTGATGCTGCTATCGAGAGCTTTCACGCTGCGTGTGGTCTTCTTGACTGTGAGTTGGAGACTCCTGGTGCAAACCATCTTGTGGCCTTCGGCGCTTTTGAAGCTGAGGCGAACCTGTGCCATTACCTCTTTGTCTTGTGCAAGGTTTGGGTCGTGGATGAAAGCACCACCAGTTTTACTATTGGGCGGAGTCTCGCCTGTCGTGGCGTATTTGAGACATTCGATTATCGTCGTCTTGCCAGATCCGTTGGTGCCGACAATGAGAGTGAGTGGTGGCGTGAAGTGCATCGTCTCGGCTCGAGCATTGTCGAACGAGCGAATGCCCAGAATGGACAACTTGTCGATGGAGGACATGATGGGCAAACGGTTTGCTGCTGAAACTGATGCCGATGCCGAGCGTGGCGCCAAACGTGTTGCTAGATAGTCGACCGCGGGTAGCTAACAGGTTGAGGTGCAGAGGTGGATGGAATGAAGACACGGCATGGGATATGCCTTCATATCAAAGTCCAGTCCAAAGCGCGCTGATAACACTCAAAACGTGTTTGCCAATGTCAAGGTTGTCAGTGAAGGCAAAAGTGCAGTCAGTCAAGGAAACGCGGTTTAGGCAGTAGCGAGACGATCGCCAAATCACGTGGTTTCACTTTAGAAAGCGCGTTATGCGGACATCAAATAAGGTTCGGCCCTCGGTCCGCGGAAGCGTGTCTACCCAGCGCGTCGGGTTGGTCGGGTCTTTGCAAGAAGAAAGACCAAGGGGACCTACGCACGGAGGGTGAAACATATGCAGCGTATGAGCCCAAGGCTGATCGTCATAGGCTCTTGTGCGACTTCATCTTCTCCTCTATACCAAATAGCCCGATCGGTACTGTATCCACCTTTGCCCTCATACTTTTCCCTCCAAACCTGTCATCTCAATCCACCCATCCCCACCGCCGCATCGTGACCTTTCGTCTGCGGAGCGCGTCTGCGCAATTTCTCCAGTGCAGGATCTCGAGAGATCGCGCACGGCATCGTCGATGCGCGCAGGGGTCACAGTTAGTGGCCTGACCGCAGTCGGAAAGCCGAGACGAGACGCACGCGTGAGATCACGATTGTAGCCATGTCCATATACCAGCAAGGCGGCGCAAACCAGCTGCCCGGGTCCGCCCCGAATCTGTCGCTTCTGGACCAGACTGATCTCTTGGGGAACCCGCTGGATCTGGACATGTCCTTGCCTATGGACCTGGATATGGACCTCATGGGCTCTGGCGTAGACCAGGTCCCATTCACTTCGGCCGGCGTACCCGTGAATAACGCCGTGAGCTCGCAACCTCTGGATCCTGAACTGCTTGGGACGACAACAGGAAACACCAACAACGGATATGGCGAGAGCAACGACGAGGCCTTCCAGTCAAATCAGCAACAAACGCGACAAGAAGACGAGAAGACCATGGTGGGGCCAGGCGCTGGGCCCTTGCCAACCACCCATGGCATGCAGAACACGACCCAAAGCACCTTGACGGAATTCACGAAGAGAAGGAACTGGTCGGGTCGCATCATCGAAGAGCTGAGAGATTTCTTGCACATCCTGACACCAGACGGTCGGATATTGTATGTATCACCGTCATGTCGCAGCATCACAGGGTACGAGCCACAGCAAATAATTGGAAAATTCATTGGCGAGTTCGTACATCCGGACGACACCGGCATCTTTATGCGCGAATTCAATGAAAGCATTGCTAGCGGAAACGCGCTGCGCTTTTTCTATAGATTCAAGAAAGAGGAGGGTAACTACATCATATTCGAGTGCCATGGCCACCCACACATCAGCGCATCGGAGAACGATGCACAGTCAAACGCCGGCAAGACGCCCGCACAGATCCAGAACACCATGGCCTCCGGAGTATGCAGAGGCTTCTTCATGATGGCCAGGCCGTATCCGACCAAGAATGCCGCACTCCTCGACTCCTTCTTAGAGCACAAGATCGAGAATGAGCGTCTCTTGAAGCGCATCGGCGAACTCAAGCGTGAGGAAGAGGAGGAGACCGCCGAACAGGACCGCATGTACGCCGAACAAATTTCGGCGAGCGGAGCCACGCCATCAGATCACGCCAACAAGGCGCAAAAAGTACACGGCCAATCAACACCGGATGACTCCCGTAAAGAGCCAACGCCAAACTACCAGGGCATGCCGCCTCCAGCCAAACCCACCGTCTCCAACACCGCTCTCACCCGCCAAAACCTCAGCGAAGCCCTCAGTGGACAGAGGTCGGAAGGTATAGCCGACAAGATGTCCCGCTATGAGTCCTCCTCTACGCATCTCGAATCCATCGAGCTGCTCACCGGTCTGCGATATCGCGACGGCGAGCGAAGCCACGGCATTTCCACAGGCGACACCTCACCCGCGCTCATCAGGGGTGACGCAGGAATTGCTATCCTTCTGGACCGCGACCGCGAACGCGATGGCAGCAAGAAGGACAAGAAGAAAATCAAAGTCGCCGACGAGTATGTGTGCGCTGACTGCGGCACTCTGGATTCGCCTGAGTGGCGCAAAGGGCCCAAGGGACCCAAGACGCTGTGCAATGCGTGCGGCCTGCGGTGGGCGAAGAAAGAGAAGAAGCGGACGGGCATTGATCACGAAGGCAAGGACCAGAGCCCGATGGGTTCACATGGAGGATTGTTGCCTCCTGGACTGCCTAGAGGCCAAAGCTCAGGCGGAAGTGATTGATAGATGCTTGTCGGATGAAGCAGTTCTTACGGAAGTTGGCGACGGAGCATGGTGTTTTATATTTCATGCGCGGAAGGTTTCATGTCTTGAATTTAGGAGAGTCTGGCGTTGAGGACGGCGCCGGGCAATCTCACCCGAACTATGTGCATATCGTGTAGGGCTTGAGACAGTTTGGGTGGATTTATGATTTATTTTGGCAGCTGGGTTGATGTTTGGAGGCTGATACCCCGACCCGCGCGGACGGATCATATCGTCGGAATAAAAGAACATCGAGAGCACAAAGGGATTCATTTCACCTCCTTCAGAGTATCTACCAGCTAAGAATCAATCATGGAAAGCTTGCAATTGGAGACCAGACTCGAGCACGTTGAAGAACAATGTCGTCTATCGCGATCTCGAACAGTGTGTATTTCATCGTACAATTCCGATCACCATAGCGCCTTGAGGTAGTCCAACAATAGCGACCCAAAACACCCAGACCATCAGACCATTAGTACCTGTCGCCGCTTCTGAAGAAGCTCTTCTTGAATCCTTCCGCAACATCACTTCCACCACCGCCACCCGTCGTGGATCCGCGCATGCTCGCTCCTAATCTGCTCCCTGCCACACCAGCATCTACTTGTGCCGCTTCGACACGCTTGCCAAGGTCGGCAGCCCCCGAGTCGATGACCTGCAATTGTGCAAGATGCGAGTTGAGGACACGCACGATCTGACTGAGAGGGTCCTCACCTGCATCTTTGGCGGCTTTGCCGCTGGACGCCGAGGAAGACGAAAGTTTAGTAGAGGCGTCGTTGATGCCTTCGATCATCGCGGTCAAACTCTGGTTCATCTCCATCAGGCGGTCCGAGCAAGCCTCGGCCGCCTTGTAGGTGGTTTCGCGCTCACGATCAACTCCACCGGCGTCGCCGAGGCCAGCTTGCTCAAGCAGGCCATCAACCTCCGCCTCGTACTTGTCGAGGCGAGACCCAAGCTCGCGCTGGCCTTGTTCGACGGTCGACAGCTGGCGTTCGACTTCTGCAACGTCACGCTCCGCTTGGAAGCAACGGGAATATAGTTTGGAAATGGAAGTGCTGTTGGTGGTGAGTTCGCGGTCCCAAGCACCTACCTGGTCCGCGAGTTTGGCAAACCGAGATTGGTGAGTGGCAAGGGAGGTGGACCAGGACGTAAGGATCTCGTCGAGGGACTTCCCTACGAGACGGGATGTGGGCTCAGCAGTTTGTGCGGGCTGCTGGGCCGAAGGCTTCTCAGCTGCAGGCTTGCCGAAAAGGGATGCTCCGCCTGAATTGGCAGGCGCAGGGGTGGCCTGTGTTGCTGGTTCGGCAGGCTTAGCAGCGCTGGTTGCACCACCTCCAAACAGGCCTCCTGCAGCAGCGCCAGAAGTAGCGGTGGTCGTGGCGGGCTGGGCAGAGGACGAAGAAGCAGCGCCGGTACCTGCGAAGAGACTTGGGCCGCTGCCAGATGCTGAGCTGGTAGGAGTGGTATCGGGCTTCATTCCAAAGGCACTGCCGAACGGGCTGGGTTTAGCAGCCTCCGCTGGTTTCTCGGTGGATGGCTGGGCGTCCTTTTCAGCCTCGGCCTTCTTCTCACCAAAGAGGGGTGTTGAAGTCGAGCCACCAGCACCTCCGCCTAGGTTGCCAAACCCACCAAATTGTGTGCTCGACTTGGGTTGCGCATCTGTCGCACCTGCGGCTGATGCTTTGTTCTCGTCCGCCTTGGGACCGAAGAGACTCGCAGCTGGCTTCGCACCTGCTGCACCTCCCCCAAATATGTTCGCAGTGGGCGGATTCCCAGCGGGTGTAAAGCTCGCCGATGGCGCAGTCTTGTTTGCTTGAGGAGTGCTGGTCCCGCTTGAGGGTTTCGACGCATCTTTACCTAGACCAGCGAACAAGCTTGAGCCTGTAGCAGCACTAGGAGCGGGCGCGGTAGTGTTGCTAGCAGAACCGAACATGTTGGTTGTGGGCGGTTTGGTCGGTTGTTCGGCCGCTGGAGTTTGGGCACCGCCAAACAGGTTGCTGCCGCTACTGGGAGGGGCGGCCTGCGGCTTGTTCTGGCTGAACATATTGTTGCTGAACATTCCACCTGCTGCAGGGGGGTTTGTGCCGGGTGTAGTGCTTTGCTGGGTATTGCTAGGTGTGCCGTTTGCGCCGCCGAAAAGAGAAGCTCCAGCGGCTGGCGCTTGCTTGGGTTCTTCCTTCTTCTGCCCGAAACTGAATCCACCACCAATGGGTGTGCTGGTTCCGCTCTGTGCAGGCGCGCCGCCTCCGAACAAGTTGCCTCCTGTCTTTTGCTCGCCGCCGCTGGCCGCAGGAGTAGCACTACCGAAAAGTCCACCAGATGCCGGCTGTGGGGTTGTTGTGCCGCTCCCAAAGAGGTTCTTCTGTTCACCACCATTCGTCGCCGCAGGCTTTGCACCGAACAAACCTCCGGCAGGCTGAGGTGTTGATGTTCCACTGCCAAAGGCGCTGTTTTGTTGACCTCCTCCAGCCGCAGCGCTCCCAAAGAGGCTGGTACCAGTAGGCGCCGCAGGCGTGGTGCTACCTCCGCCTCCGAACAGACTGCTGCCGCCGGCGCCCGATGGTGTGGTTGCTCCACCGAAGAGCGGTTTGGTTGTTTGTTGATTGTTGTTAGAGCCCGCGGTGCCGAATAGGCCAGCTCCAGCGGTGCCGCTCGAGCCGGGAGTGTTTGATCCGAAATTGAAGGCCATGTTGAAGGGTTCGAATGGTGCGATTCGCGGTGTGATGCGATGTGAAGCGATTTGAGACGCGCGCTGTTGCGTTGGAAACCACGACGATAGGAGGCAGTGTGTGCGGATTGCGTAGATTGGGAGTTTGTAGAGTATGTGCTCAGAGGAGCATGGCCAATTCCGCGAGGACAAAGGAATGAATTGGCGTATTGTGGTTGTGTATAAAGCTGGTCTTGCAAATGATGTTGGTTCACCTACCTAACTTTCACGAAACGCGCCTGCTTGAAAGCTCCGACTGAGGCATCAACCGAGGCAGCCAATCACCGTCGAGCGGCTCGTATTGAGTTCGATTCGGTCACCCAAGGTACAAGTAACGCAGTTCCGTATTTCTATTTCTTAGGCGAGCTAAGACATTGGTTGAGTACACCAGTCTCAATGGCGAAGAATTGGGTCAACGAGACTTTCTGATGGATCAAAGAGAAGTGAGGTTGTATGTTGAAAGAATCGTAATGCTAAAATCGATGACTGGTGAAGAGCGAGATGTGTTCATGGCAATGATTTGCAGACAGGTAGACGGCGATTGTGGATAGTATTGCTGGCTAGCACAAGGGCGATCAGAGATGTGACTTACGGTATGTGAGGCACAGAAAGACGAAAAGATGAATCGAAAACAGCGCTACGCGAGCTTGGATCAAGGGAGGAGCATTCTCAGTACAGTACATCCATCTCGACACCGCTACTCTACGCCACACGTAAATGACACACATCGACCGCAACGTTAGCCATCAAGAGGCCCTCAACCCGATCCGCAGATGCCGTCCATGTTAGAGGTAGCACATCTGTTCCTCCTGAACACGTTGTCCGACCCTGTAGCGTTGACGAAAATATCAAGATCGTTGTCGCGAAGCGTGTTCCCCTTCACGACATTGCCTCGAGCGACCGCTGGGATCCCCAGCCCTTCACAAGAGAGCGATGGTGACAGACACGGATCGTCAACCACAACAATGCCAGCAGTGATGTTCTGCGCATCCTCAGTCTTCCACCCTTGGACAAGGTTGTTCTCAATTCGAGCCCCAATAGCGCCGTCGACGCTGATAGCCGCAGCGCCGAATCTAGCACACCCATTGGGAAGAGCGTTGGTGATACGGTTTCCACGAAGACGCACATGTTTGACTCCAGGGTCTAGAAAAGCTCCGAAGCAAGCGTCACTGACTTGGTTGTCTTCGACCTCCGCACCATCAGTTTGGATGCAAAGTCCAATGAAGTAATCCGAAATCCTGTTCCCGACCACCTTCACTTTCGAGAAGTTATCCATACACAGGCCAATGAGCCGGAATCCCGGCCGCGTGGAACCGATCTCATTCTCCAAAACTTTGGTATTGGTGGATCCGGCGGTCAGGAATCCGTACTTGGGAGAGTCGAGCAGCTTGTTTCCACAGATCTCGGTGTCTTTGGCGCCAATAACGAGGATGTTGAAACCGGAAAATCCTTTGACGGTGAAACCGGAGACTTTGACGCCTCGCACAGGTCTTTGGACCGATTTCACCCGCGTATGCTCGCTGACGAAGTTTTCAAGGTCGAGCCCTGCTCCGGCGATACAGATCCCTGCTTGGCTGGGCGTCTTGTCGTCGTTCGGGCCAGCGAAACTTGTGCATTCGTTGTCTACTGGTAGGTCTGGTGGTACCAGAGCTGCACCACTCTCGCCGATAAGTGTTATATCGTTCGTTTTGATGGTAAGCTGTTCCTTGTATTCGCCGGCTTCGACAATGATGCGGCTTCCACGAGGCGCAGACTTGATTGCCATTTGAATAGATTGGCCCTGCTTGACGCGGATGGTCTTGCCATGGCCTTCGTGGACTGCAATCAAGATGTCAGATTTACGCAAGCGTCAACTCCCACACGAAGTGTCATATGTACCTTCCGCTTTCGGCAAAGCAGAAGCTCTCGTGAAAGCAATGAGAAGCGCAGCAAGGACTAAGCTGCGCATGATGAGCTCGTAGCGTTCTGAGTTATTCAGAATGAAGAGAACAGAGAGACGAAGACAGTACTGACTTGATAGGTCCAGTGCAATGGGCCATGAGAGCTCCGCTATGCTGGTCTCTTATATACCATCTTAACACCTGTGCGTACCATGGCAGGTTACCGGAACAATGAGCGGCACATTGGATGCTCTCATGATGGTTGCGAGACCCTGTAGGCAATTGACCGAGAAGCGCTTCTGTGGCTTTGAAGCCTGTCATCAAATTGGTCTGGGCTGCGCCCGAAAGTTGTTCTAGTTGCAGACGGGCGAAAGGTGTAACTTTGAAACTTCTACGCAGAGGCGCGATGTGTGCGATCGGACGAGATATATCAAGCGAGGCGTCGCTGTTTCTGGCATGCTTTTCCAATATCGTCAGCAGACACTTGGTTCGCTTGCAAGTTTGTCAGGGCTGGCGGCGGTCCAATGTCACGCCACTCCTTGTGGGGAGACCGCAGCTCGGTGGAAGGATACATGTATGCCTATCAAAACCAACGGAGGGCATGACTTCTAGTCCACTTTTAGTTGCGTAGAGCGTGCTCTTGAATCGATGCCACGATTGGGTGTGAATTTCGCGGGCGAAACAAGTGAGCGTTGCAGGTGTGAGGAGTCACAGGACCAAGGGACAGAGACGGGTGTCGACAGCCTCACCTAAGACTCACTCGAAGTAGCATAATGTATCTGGTGAAAGAGAACCAAATCGCTTGGCTGAATGTACACCTGAACGCCATCGCTAATTTTACCATCAAACAGATCAAAGTCTCACACGGCCGTCTTCGGCTCGCCCTCCGAACCAACGCTTCAGCGCACTTCCACCGTCGTTGTCTCTGTCGTCGTTGTTCATCCAATTAGGCATTGTAATACCGCTGCTCAAGTTTTGCATCCACTCGGGTCGATCGGTAGTGTCAAATGTATTCTTGACCCTTTCCGCCAAGTCTTGATAGAAGTGCCGAGCGGAGTCATCTTCGGGCTCTTCTCGCTGATTGGTAATAGTATTAAACTGCATGTTCGCTTCCCTTATGCGTGGGTCGGCATTTGCTTGACCAGGCAGAAGGGGTGCTTGCTGTGACCTTCGCGCAGGCGTCGAAGAACCAGCATTGGAAGCTCCTCGTTCGATGTCGAGTGATGCACCGCGAGGAGACATGCCGAAAGTTGTGTCTTCGCCCCTAGACTGAATCTCGCGTTCGATGAGTGCGCGACCTTCACGCCAGCCGCCGGTACCAAAGCCAGAAGTGTTTTCTTCGCTTTCGTCATCGAGCACACCGAAGCCGATCACCTTCTTCACTTTACCATAGAGATTGAAGAATGTCGCAAGGGCCGGAATGAAGATGAAACAAGGGAAGTATGTGCTGAAGCCGCTGCCCAGGGGCGTCAAGTTGACTAGTTTGCCAAGGAAATGATAAAAACTGGTCTCCTTATAGACAGAAGCAGGCATCATGGTAATGAAGTTGAAGCTGAGCGGCACCGTCAACTTGGCGACTTGTAGACTATACCAACACGCACTCTCTGCGTAGGTTTGCCTTTTGACGAGGGCACGATTTCCCCAAACCTTGACGTCGGAGATGGCGTAAAGAGCGCAAGCGTCCATATAGAGGAGCCACGCAGCTGCAATGAGTTGGCCAAAGAATGGCACTTGGCCGCGATCCGAATCCGGGTGATGTACGACGGTCAGACCAATGATCGACAATCTCGACGAGAAAGAGCTGACAACTTCGCTCCAGATCACAAGAACGGAAGCACAGGCGAACACCATAGACAGCGCAACTCGAAGATACGGTATGCCGTAGAAGTGCAGATGGAACCGCAAAGTCGGCGACAGCATCTTGAACTTGTGGATACCCGCTCTCTCACGACCAAATTCCAGTTTCCGAGATGAGGCAGAATCAAGCACTGTTTGTATGTCCTGAGCCTGTTGACAAAGACGCGCCCATTCGTCTACGAATCTTGCTCGCTTGTGTCGTGCGCGCTTGAGCTTCCTCGTGAGGTCGGCCAGGTATCTTTCAGTAAGCACAGCCGGTATGCTTGGGTTTGTTGCGCGAATGGCAGCGCTCGCGCCTGGTCTCGTGTCTGGCGGTGTGGATGTTTCTGCAAGTTCATCGATCCAATCCTGTGTGTCGCCACTGGTCCCACTCTTGCGGCTTTTGAGCTGAATGGCGGTATTCTCCAGAACCTCCAATTCCTCGTATGCCTCGTCCAGCTTCTCTTTTGTCCTGGGCGCCATGGTCTGCAGACGTCTGAGCCTTTGGCTAAGGCTCGCATACTTCAAAAGTCTCCTCGGCATTGCCACCAGTCCATGTCCCATGAGCCCAATGGCAAGGATCAGACCCCAAGCGTAAGCCAGTGCCATGACAAGGCCTTTGATGCTTTCTCCGTGGAACCCATTCTGTAGGATGAAATAGACCAAGCCAGCGACCGACGTGCTTAGCACAATAAGCTGGTAGCGTGCATTACTCCGCAAGGAATGAAGGATCCTCCCTCTTGTGTCGCGGAAACCCGAATCGCAAAACTCGCCCATCAGCGGCAAGATGAACCAGGTCAACACGAATGTCAACCAGTAAGTGATCCTCCATGTGACGAACACGGCTCTTTCTGGCAGCCAGACGCCTCGCTTCGGACCCTCGCCGTCGGCATTCTCAGTCGAGGCGAGATCAATGGGGACCAGCAGGATGATGCTACAGGGCAGCGCAAGCGCGAGAAAGACAGGGAGCAGCAGGTAGCCAGGAGTTGTGCGGAGCGGGAGGTAGTGCCGTAGCAAGAGCAGCACTAATGTCGATATCACCAGGAGAGAGAGAATAGCAAAGACATCGGAGCCTATCGAAGATGAGGCAGCCATGTTGGGAGGGAGTAGAGTGGTATTTGCCAGTAGGTCGTGACCATGCGCGGTTAAGTAGCGAGACTAGTCTCGTATTCGATAGCCGGTAGAGGAGTGAGTGCGGACCAGAAAGATTGTTCGTATGTAGTATTGTTGTTGTAGTTGATGGGAGTGAGGGTGGTGATCTTGACATCCAGTCTCCCTGCGAGTGGATGCGATCCCCAGGCGGCCGAGATCAAGTCGTGGAATGCTAAACGCGACCCCAGTTGGTCTCAATCCGACCCCAGTTTGCACTTACTCATACGCAGCAAACAGTATAGCACCGTCTGTGATAACTACCACCTTTCGAACGACAAAGATCAGAAGCGGACACAATAATACTATCCCCTGCGGGAAGCTTAACAACGGGGTGCCTCACGCGCGCATCCACCCTCTCCCTCGAGGCCTCGGGAGGTCCCCTATGCGCTTGTTGCAGTTCATTCAAATTCCCTCGTCGCAATTCAGAGTCCCCGTTCTTAGGTAAGCAAATTTGAACACTCTCTACGATTGATTGGTCGATCGCGCAAACTGGGGTCGGATTGAGACCAACTGGGGTCGCGTTTAGCATTTCACGATCAAGTCTGACGGCCGCAGAGCCGCAAGCGTCACTCTGCATGGCAATCGACTGGCAAATCGCCGCCAGCACGGAAGAGAGACAGATCAGGACGGAATCCACTCTCAATCCTTGACACACACCTTCGGACGAAACCCGGTACACGACAATGACCCATGTCGGATCTCTGCAGATGGCTGGCGACTTGGGCGACCTAATTGGTAATCAACTGGCTCACTACTATCAGTGACGCTATATACATAGATAACCCTTCTGTCAGCTGCCACAGCCTTCAAGTACTTCCATTCGTCCCTCCTATCTCTCTTATACAGTAGCCCTAGCTTGCCTAGCTATACTCACCTTCACGTGACCTCTCATACAGATACCTACCCATTCCAACCATGGCACCGCAGCAAGTCAAGCAATGGGTCACCGAACAGACCGGCCTCGACAACGTACGGTTTGAGGAGGCAGCTCTTCCCGCACCGCAGGATGGACAGGTCCTTGTGAAGATCCACTGTGTCTCCCTCAACTTCCGTGACACTGAGGTCTGCATGGGCGAGTACAAGCACCACAAGCACGTCGAACAGCCTCCAGCCCTGGTTCCCGGATCGGACATGTGTGGCACCGTCGTCTCTGGAAACGACAAGCTCAAGACCGGCACTCGTGTCATGAGCATCTTCAACCAGAAGCACCTGACTGGCACCATCAATGCCGAAGCCATGACCTCCGGCCTTGGTCTGCCTCTGCCTGGTGTTCTGACCGAGTACCGTTACTTCGACGCCGACGCTCTCGTCCCGGCTCCTGATCACCTGTCCGACGAGGAGGCCGCCTGCCTTCCGATCGCTGCCGTCACCGCTTGGATGTCTATCAACTGGATGCAACCCATGGGCCAACCGGCCACGAGCACAGGCGACAAGTTCGTCCTCCTGCAAGGCACTGGAGGCGTTTCCGTTTCTGGGTTGCAGATTGCTCACGCCGCAGGTTTTAAGACCATCGTCACATCCTCATCCGACGAGAAACTGGAAAAGGCCAAGTCGATGGGAGCCGATTTCACCATCAACTACCGTTCCAACCCGGAATGGCAGGACGAGGTCATGCGCATTACAAAGGATGTCGGTGCCGACATCATCTTCGAGTGCGGTGCTGCTAAGACTCTCCGCAAGAGCTTTGACTGCATTGCTTTCGGCGGCTGCATTTCCTGCATTGGCTACCTGAGCGGCAAAGAAGACGAGGCAGGCGACAGGACCAATACCAACCTGCTCGCTCTCAAGCGCAACGTCACTCTAAAGGGCATGTTGAACGGACCCAAGGACAGATTCGAAGAGATGGTGCAGTTCTACGGCAAGCACGAGATCCGCCCCGTCGTCGACCGCGTCTTTAAGTTCGAGGAAGCCAAGGAAGCGCTCAAGTACTTGTACAGCGGTAGCCATTTCGGCAAGGTAGTCGTCAAGGTTACCCAGTAAATTATTGGAACGGATATAGAGGCCTAATCGCATAGTCATGATCACTCAGCTACTTTCTCAGCTTCGCGAGGGTAGCGCCCATTTCTTCACCTTTCAGCAACGCTTCCACAGTCTGCTCATCAATTTTGGACCGCTCTTCGCAGACCCCAAGGCATTCCTCTACTTTGCCAGGAGGGATAACAACTACGCCGTCAGCATCCGCCACGATGAAATCTCCAGGGTTGACCGTGAGCGGCCTGATCTGTTCCGGTGATGTGAATTCCACCGGACTGTTCAAAGCCGATGCTCTTGTGAAAGAGTTCGACCCCAGTGACGATGAACCCTTCGCAAAAACCTAGACGTAATCGTTGCAGATCAGCATACATCGATGTACGGTCCTTACTCAACTGCCAAGCCAACAACGGCAAGGATACCTACCGGGAACCCCATACCGCGATGTTCATTGATATCGCGAAAACAACCATCTACAACAACACCTTGCGCGCCCAAATACTTGGCCCGTGTGCTCATCAGGCCACCCCAGCAAGCCGAGTAGAAGCCTTTGGGTTGAGAAATGAAAACGACACAGTCCTTTTCGATGCCGTCGGCGAAGTGCTTCGGCGGCTTGGGGGCCGTGGTGTTGTTGGCGTCTACCATTTGCACAGTGTAAGCCGGCCCAAAGATCTTGGTCTCGCTTGCTTGCTGCTCGGGCGAGAACATCTTGAGGCCGTGAAGATAGCCGCCATATGGAACCTTTAGCTTGACGAGGGCGTCGCCTATCTGTATATGTCGGTTACCTAGTGAGCATGCGGCGGAATTTGCCGGAGAGATAGTCTGGTGGGACGTACGTCGCAGGATGAGAAGCGCTTGAGAGCTGTGAGTGCTTTTGATGAGGCCATTATTATCCTATTGTGTCAGCTTGAAACGATCAGTGTGTTCGATCTGAGAATTGACGTATACCGACTGTAGATGAGAGTGACGCAGGTCCGTACAAATACATGGATCAAACGCCGAAGATCGGAGGCTGCACTTCAGCTGCATTCGCGTCTCGGCTGCACGACCTCGTCCCCCTTCTGCCCGCCAATACGTACCTACATCCGCTACACCTCATCACATGACATGGTCAGATCTTCAAGAAAAGCATGCTAGTTGCCAGGCGTGTTCGCCTACCTTGAGTCCTCAGCAACAGCGGCATGGTCTTCAAAGCCCGTGGATGCCGAACATGCGCGCGACGCCGCATCAAATGTGATACCGCCCAACCGATTTGCGGGAAATGTATCAAAGCCAACAAATCATGCATGTGGGATCCAAATGAGCAAGCCGGTTTGAGGTTCCAAGATGAGTCCGCCTTTGCTCAAGGGAAATCTCGCAGACCTCGGAACAAGAAGGATAAACTTGCAAATACCGCGGTGGCAATTGTCAGACCATCACTCGTTGCACCTCCAAAGGCCCTCTCATTCTCATTAGATGAGCAAGCTTTCCAGTACTGGGTGCAAACTCTCTCCCACGCCGGGAATCTACACGAAGCCGCTCACGAGTGGCACACATACGTGCTTCCATACTGGGTGAAAGCCAAACCCGGGTCGTGCCTCCACTTGGCAGTGTCCACCCTTTCCCGTGCAGTCTTTGGTCGAGCTCGCAACGTGTCGCAAGCTCTAGTGCAGGCTGGTGAATCATACGCTCAATGTCTTGCCAGAACTCAGCGGGCTGTCAGTGGCCAGCTACAGGAGAGTATGGATGAGCTTCTGCTTACGACCATGCTGATGGGATACTTCGAGAATATCAGATACTCTATATCAGTCACAGAAACACCTGTGAATAAGGTGGATGCTGTGGGGTCTAGTTTTTCGAATGTCTTCTGCCATTACGAAGGCGCTATGGGTCTTGTTGAGATCCGGCGTAAATGTCGCGAACCTACGGACTTGACGCTTGACAAAGTAGCTCGACGACAAATCGTGAGTGTTCCATTCGACATCAAAGATTTACGCAATTGCTGACAAGTAGAGATCCGCGCTTCCATCCTGCGAGGAAATACTGTCCCGGGCTGGTTGCAAAACGGTGCCTTGTTTGGAGAATCAGGGCCCGCACTACAGATAGACTCTTTGATGGGCCGTACAGCGGCCCTCCGAGCAAGAGCTCTCGCGTTCTTCTCCAATACGTCTGTTGCTTTGCCCACAAGTACGCCAGACCTGGAGTACCTCGCACACACCGGCAAAGAGCTCGAAGACGATCTCGTGCACTGGGCTGACTCGATGTCCGGGGAATGGCAACCTTCAGGAGCAAGCGACATCGACGATGTCAACGACAAGACATACGATCGCCTCTTCAACTCTTACACGTCACACGGCCACGCCTCACTTTGGATTCGCTACCGCGCCCTTCGACTCATCATCAACAGCATCTTCATCAAGTTTATTGCCGTGCGAATTCAGAACAGCACGGATCACGAGCACCTGCGCTGGAAGCAGGACCGCATGCGAGGGAATTTGGCTTCGACATCGAGCAAGCTGTGCGGCGATGTCGCGTTCTTCTTCCCGAGATCTCCGCAGGATAATCGAAACTCGACAGATATGATCGGCGACCACGTGATTCTCCCGAGATTGGCGACCCTCTTAGCGTGGCCTCTTGCGGTAGCCGTCAGCACAGAAAACGTACCCGAGCCACAACGTCAATGGTTGCAGCAGAAGCTGAGGCTTGTCGCAAGTTCGTTGGGAGACGCGGTATTGGGTCGTGTGGCTGATCGTGGCGCTTTTATTTTCTGACTTGATTGGTCTGTCGACGTGCGAACGCGGATATCAATTTTGACTCTGCGCGCTAATGTACTTCTATATCAGCCGAAACTCTCGCTCCTCCAGGCCCATATCCAGCGCTTCACCATGCATGATTCCTGGAACGTAGCACTCCTATGAGCTTGTAATCTGCCTGGTTGCCCACTTGTCGTAGAATGAACGGCACGTCACTTCCAAAAAGTACGCAAACGATGTCTCCAACACGGGTTCCGTCGGGGACAGTACCGAGTACTGCGGCGGGAAACTCTGATATCCAAGTGTGAGACTGAAGTGCGAAGATCGTTGCTTCGAACGACAACTGATTCTTGCACACACTAGGGTCATTTTGATCTATCTCGATCCAGGCATTGAAGTACTGTTGCCCACGACAAATCGCGTAAACTCGACCAACCATGGAGTGGATGGAATTCGAGGCGGACTTCAACATTTCCCCAAAGTTTCTCGATTCGATGATCGTCGAAGAACTGCGATGTTTCGTAGAATCAGCGCATAATTGACAACATGGCTGTCAGATCACAGTCCCGATCAAAGTCCACGCCTAGCCATGAGATGCAGTGGCTTTGGCCATAAACAAGGTGCATGCGTTGGACCTGTCGGCTCGTGTCTTCGCTGTTGACTTGATCGATGCACAGAGAGTCTACCCATAGTAGACGCGGCATTCTCAGATGCCTGACGTATATTAGCGCATCGTACAAGCTTTGCGTGACTGGAATCAAGATGCCTCCGCGATGTACTTGTTTGGCGGGATTTCGATCGCCTTACGCATATGATGATGTTGCAAAATAAGGACGTCCTTCTGTTGTTACGCTTGTGAGTGAAACCTGGTATATGTCGCATTGGACGTTGGTATCCTCTTCCGGAATAAGCCTCTCAACCAGACGGTTTGGCCAGCCTGATGGAAACAATTTGGGCAGACGAATTTAGTCGGGGCTTTTCAACGATTCGTGTGTTTCGCATTTGGCGAGTGCCGGAGTCTGGTCACATGGTCGTTCGCTTGCATAAATGCAAGGCATAGAACGCGGGCGATCCCATTGAGGCATGTCCGGAACGCACTCGTTATCTAATGTGTGGTATATTTCTCTGATGATGGGGAGCCACTGCAAGCAGGCTACCAGTCCGCTGATGCTCAACTGTAAGCGCTGAAGTGCTCAGCTGTCACGCAGTGCATGCATGCTGCAGGTCAGTCCTCTCCTCTCCCATGCGAGCGGTCTGCTTAGGCTCTGGCGTGCAGGTAAAGTCGGCTCTTTTGGCGCAGATACCTAAAGCGCACCAAGTTTCTCATTAGTCCTTGGGTGCACTGCAGTCACCTTGACGATATCTTACAGATACTCCATTTCGGTGAGGCTGAAGCTCATGCGCACGATCTCATTGAATCACACCGCAAGCCCTTATGGACGCGGCTGATACGCCATTTCAATGTGATTTCGTAATGGCGTATCATGTGCACGAGACGACTCGCGCCCTGCAGCCATTTCGAGTGTGCCTCTCTGTCTCTTAGAACAAGAAAGGTATCGCCTTTGGCCCAGCGTTGAAACGATGGCATTGATGGCTGCTGCTGCGACGAATGTGATGATGTCTGATGATGGCCGGTGTCGTTATTTACGCGTCTTGATAATCCAAGCCACATGGTAAGGTGATTTCCTGGTGACCCGACGCAGGGAGCGGCCTAGTGGTCTCGAGTTACACCAAAGTGACCTAGATAACGGGGAGCTGTTAGTACCTCTACGTAGTAACCAAGTGGCAGACGTAGGGGTATAGGTCGTAAGGTATGTTCGAAGCACGCCTACACGGTCCCGCAAAGGGTGTGCTAACAGTAAACTTAGTAAATTTACTAGTAATAGCAATAGGTGTATCCGAGTAAGCGAGGGCGCTCGACTTATAGGAGGAGACGAGTTAGATAATGTAATAGGAAAATGTTAGATTAGTCTGTCTCATAGGGCACTGTCATTTTTCCACTATATCGATTCTCTTCAAGTTGTGGTTGCCAGCCGGACCAGCTCATCGTGGAGACTGCAGGTGACTGCCTCGTGCCCACTTTTTAACTCTTGCTTGTGTCACCTGGCTACATACAACCACCTACATATATCTTGACCATCAACCTACTCCACATTATTGTAAATAATCACAGCTTGGCTCCCATCTCACACACCGACACCTACAATCAAAAGCCTGTCAAGATGAAGAGTTTCCTCAACAAAGCCAAAGCGAAGTTCTCGGACGAGCCCTCTTCCAGCGGCCATCATCAACAGCCGATCGGGAATCGACCAGATGGTCCTTCACACATCCAACCTCCCACTCCAGCAGACGTCGACCGTTATCGCTACCACCACGGCACCAATATCGGCTCCGTCTTTGCCATCGAACGTTGGCTCACTGGCAGCAGGTTCCCTGACGGCTCCGAAGGCTCATCTGAGAAGGCAGCCGCCGAAGCTTGGGTCAGCCGCGAAGGTGTTGATGCTACAAGGGCACGATTCGAGAAAGCCTGGCAGGAGTATGTGAGTGACCAGGACCTTGACTGGCTCAGAGATGTTGCCAAATGCACATCCGTCAGACTGCCCATCGGCTACTGGGATCTTGGTCCGCAGTTCTGCGAGGGTACAGCCTTCAAGAAGCTCGCAGGCGTGTACCAAAATGCCTGGCACTACATTCAAGCACTCATTGCTCGATGCTCAGCACGCGGTATCGGAGTGCTCATAGATGTTCATGGCTTGCCCGGCGGTGCGAACCCGCAAGAACACTCCGGCACGAACAGTGGCAAAACCGAGTTCTGGGATTCAAAGAGCAACCGAGAACTTGGCACAAAGTGCATGTGTTTCATTGCACACCAAGCTCGAGGCATGACAGGTGTGCTCGGCATCCAGATCGTCAATGAAGCCGAGCACGATGCACCCAACATGTACGAGTGGTACGATCAAGTGATTGGCGAAGTCTCTCGCATCGATCCTACAATGCCCATCTACATCTCGGACGGCTGGGATCTTGGGCGGTGTGTCGATTGGTCACTGGGCCCGAACAACCTCAAATACCAGTGTCTCAACCCTGTTGTCATTGACACCCACTTCTACTGGGCCTTCACAGACGAGGACAAGCAAAAGACCCCCCAGCAAATCACAAATGAAGTCCACGGCAAGCTTGGCGAGCTCGATGGCAAAGATGGAAGCATTGTCGACCGTGGTGCTGTTCAAGCCATCGTTGGCGAATACTCTTGCGTCCTGACCGAGGACTCATGGGCCAAGGGCGGCGGCACGTCCAAAGACGAGCTTGTACGTGCTTTTGGCAACGCACAATCTGACCGCTACCAAAGTCGCTCGGGAGGCAGTTTCTTCTGGACTTACCGCATGGACTGGATGGACGGCGGCGAGTGGGGTTTCAAGCAAATGACCAACGCCCACGCCATCAAGCCACCCTACGCTCTCACGCTGCACAAAGACGACATCCAACACCGCATCCAAAACGCACAAGGCCAGCAGAACCAGAAGCGTGGCGAGACCTTTGGCCAACACTGCCATTGGTGGGACACTAACCACCCGGGCACCTACGAGCACTGGCGCTTCCAAGCCGGATGGGATGTAGGCTTCGGTGATGCTATGCACTTCTTTGGAATGCGATCGCACCGCGGCTTCGAGGGTGGCGACAAGATCGGTATGATTGAGCTCTGGGTGTTGAAGCGGATCCGCGAGAGTGGTCAGGGCGGTGGGTTCGTGTGGGAGTATGAGCAGGGCATGAGGCAGGGCATCCGGGACTTTTATCAGCTCGCGGGCATTTGAAGGGTTGGGATATACTATGGTGAGACGACGGCGACATGAAGCCGTGATACCTGGCAGCACGAACATACCTACATAGACATGGAATTGCATGATTGATGAAATTACTCTCTTGGCAACGAAACGGGTGTCTCTGGTAAGTGTGGCGTGATAGGCTGACCGGCGGAGGCTTGTTAATAATAGACAGACGGCGGTTCGGTGATGGCGCGCGCCGACTGTCTCGGAGGCCGTTTGAAGTGTAATGGGAAGTGGTTCGGAGTGAAGTGTGGCTGCGACTGCTGGTGACGCTTAGGCTGTGGCAGACGCATGCACGGGTGGGTACTGTACCTTCAAACCTATGTATACAACACCAACAACACCAACACTTCGACCACCGCTCGCACCACTCGCCATCCTACACACATTCTCCTCTTGCGCTCCAAAATCTGCATTCACCTTCACCCTCCAAACAGCCTTTAGGCATCCTAGCAAACTGCGCTCTTGGCCTTGAGCGACCTCCACCACTCCATCCGCCTGCCGTAACTTCCAGCCCGACAACCAGCGACAAGGACAACACCTAAACACTCTTCCGCCCCAGAGCAAGATTCCACATCGCCTTCCAACACTTTTCTTTACAGCGCACGATACGACTGCATCTTCACTCGACAGCAAACTTCGCACCACTCCATACGCTCCCCGCTCCACCCCGCGCGGTTGCGACTCACTTTACACACTTCACTTCCCACCGTGTTTGCGAGCAATCACAGCCGTCATGGCGCCTTCGACGGCACGACCCCGCCGTCTGCAACGACGCGCCAGCACCTCTTCCAACTCGTCTTCCTCGACCTCTCCCGAGCGCGGCGTCGACGATGACAATGACTCTTTCATGCTGCAAGCGAACGACTCACAGTCTTCGCTCGGTCTCGATATCTCGCCGGAAATGTCACAGGACGACTCGTTACGGCGGCAATATGAAGAGATCTGCCGCGTGTCGCCAGTCCATCGCCTACCCGCTGAACTTCTCATTCACATCTTCTCGCGCTTAAGCGCGCCCAAGGACCTGCAATCATGCATGCTGGTGTCGAAGGACTGGGCAAGAAACAGCGTGGGGCTGCTATGGCACAGACCGGCCATGGGCAAGTGGGAGAGCATACACAGTGTTGTGCAGTCGATACGCAAGGCGAACAAATTCTTCGCATACCAGGATCTCGTCAAACGGCTTAACATGTCCACGCTCGCAAACGCAGTCAGTGACGGGACGCTGATGGGCCTTGTGGACTGCAAGCGGATTGAGCGTCTCACTCTGACCAACTGCACCAAGCTCACAGACATCAGTCTGCTACCACTGGTTGCGGGCAACCGGAGCTTGCTGGCACTGGACATTACCGGCTTGGATCAAGTGACAGAGAAGACTTTGATGGTCGTAGCAGACAACTGTCTGCGACTCCAGGGACTCAACGTGACGGGCTGTCGGAAGCTGACCGACGAATCCGTCATGGCCATCGCGAAGAGCTGCCGACACCTAAAGCGATTGAAGTTCAACAGCTGCGTGCAATTGACTGATAAGGCGATCATGACCGTCGCAGCGCACAGCTCCCACCTCCTGGAAATCGATTTGTACGGTCTACAAAGCTTGGAGAGCCCGGCAGTCACTGCACTGCTCATGTCTTGCCGACATTTGCGTGAGATGAGACTCGCGCATTGCTCTCGTCTTGACGATTCGGCATTCCTCGACTTGCCGAACGATCCGGAAATGCCCATGTCATTTGATGCACTCCGCATCCTTGACTTGACGGACTGCGGCGAGCTTGGTGACAAGGGCGTTGAGAGAATCATCCAAACTTGCCCGCGACTTCGCAACTTGATACTGGCGAAATGCCGACAAATCACCGACAGAGCTGTGTTTGCGATCACGAAGCTTGGCAAGAATCTTCATTACATCCATCTTGGACATTGTGCGCGCATCACTGATGTCAGTGTCGAGGCCTTGGCCAAAGCGTGCAATCGCATCCGCTATATCGATCTCGCTTGTTGCAGTGCTTTGACCGATGGCAGTATCACGAAGCTGGCTAGCCTGCCAAAGCTCAAGAGAATCGGACTGGTCAAATGTGCCGGTATCACCGACCGCAGTATCCATGCTCTTGCCATGGGTGAGATCAAGAATAACAAAAAAGTCAACGGTATCAGCGTGTTGGAGCGAGTGCATCTCAGCTACTGCACAAATTTAACACTAGAGGTAAAGTTTCCTGTACAAACAACGCCGTTAATGGGCCGTGCTGACTTCAATCTAGGGTATCAATCAGTTGCTGAAGCACTGCCCAAAGCTCACGCACCTCTCCCTCACTGGCGTTCAGGCATTCCTCCGCGACGACCTCTTAAGCTTTTGCCGCGACGCACCGCCGGAGTTTAACGATCACCAGCGCGACGTCTTCTGCGTCTTCTCTGGCCATGGGGTCGCACGGCTTCGTGAGCATCTGAAGGCACAAAACACATATCAATCTGGCAACGACTCCAGTACACCCTCTGTGGTCAACAACAGCGAGATTGGGGTTGACGACCCAGATGACCAGAACATTGACTCTGAGTCCGGCACCAATACTCCTATCATGCACGTGAACGTCACGGGTACACATCCTCCAGGCATGATACCAGTGGCACCCGGCCCTGCGAACGCAAACTCCACGGCCCTTTACCAACAAGCTCTACAAATCAACAACGACTGGGCACCTCAGATGGCCAACTCTACACACGCATACATGCAGGGCGGCGGGCCGGGTCTTAGTCAGAGCGCGCCTGCTTCCACAAGTGGCGTGTTGTGGGTCAGTGGCAACGCGAATGCCCAGGCGCAGACTGTACCTCCACCTCCACCCATGCACGGGCATGGTCACGGCCACGGGAACGCACAGCAAGTCACAGGCATGCTGGGTGCGACTGTGCTCGACGACGTCGATGAAGGCGACGAGACTTTCGGGGACGAGAGCGAACTTATGAATGATTGAAACGGACGGACAGACGGACAGTAACAGTACAGTATACCCCCAAGACTATGCACGGTCTCCTTTTGTTTTTGGTATTTCTTAATTATTTCCACCACACCCGGTGGGCCTTGTCGGAAGTAAGGATCAGGCCGTCACGGATGAGACGACATGAGAGAGACTTTGGCTTCTTTTTCTTTTCTTTCCTTTTTTGGCATTCGCAGACGGAATTTGGTCGGTCGCTATATCGTTCTCAAATCAGTGCATATTGAGGCGGACGATCAGGTAGCATCTCTTAGTATGAGTCTCAGGGCAACATGCAAAGATTTGGCCGCTGTGGCAACCATTGGCTTACCCCCTGCAGCAACTACCTTCTCGTGACACCAATGTTTTCAACATGGTACAGGTACAGGTACCTGTCGTCCATCGCAACACCGGGATCGAAGGATGCACAAGAGTCGAAGCCGTGTACTGAAGTAGAAGAACTCCCTGACCATGCAAGCCTGTATTCCTTGTCTATACAGCGGACTCAACAGTTCCTCTCTTTCCAAGAAAGACATCCACTAGCTACCACCAAGAATCTCTCTGAACCTCTGGCCGAGCAACGCCACGGTCTTCTCGACAGCAGGCATCTGCAGCGTCTTCTCGCCCATGGCCTTCTCCGCTTCGTCCTTGTCCACGAAGCCTTCCTCCTCGCCATCGACGCCTTTTCTCCCAGCCTCTTTCACGCTGCGGTTTCCGCCGTATCGTACCGGACCTTGAGGCTGGTCGGGCGTAACGGGTGTCGAGTCCATGAGTTGTTGCCAGCGCGCCAGGAAAGCGCCAGGACCGAATGGCGTCGAGTGCGTGCGCTGTATGACGGCGCTGATGCGAGCTGCTGATGCGGTGTGAAGGTCGTGGAGATACTTGTCGTAAGCGTCCAGCTCGGCCTTGACGGCTTTCTGGTCTTCTGCGTTGAGCTTAGAGTAGGCTCCTTCCAATTGCTCGCTAGCGCCACCACTGGCTACCGTGTCGGGCACCACTGAAGCACTCGGGGGAGGTTTCACGTGAACATTGAATTGCGAGGCAGCGGTTTGCACGTACTGTTTCCAGGTCTCCACCAGTGGCTTGCTGTTCTTGGCCACTTGATGGAGGAACTTGTGACAGCTAGTCTGGTGTCTGTGGAGGAGGTCGACGAAGTCTTCGACTGTCGGTGCCTTCTCCTCGCCCTTCTTGCCTTGTGGTTTGCTAATCTTGAGCATATCTGTGAGGAAGCGCTCAAAGTCCCACATGGTGTCACTAAGGTTCACTGCTTGGTGAACATCGCGGATCATTGGCGTGTAGGCATCGACGCCATCCCGTATCGCAGCTGTGAGATGATCTGGGTTGCGTTGACACAGCACTCTTACAATTTCGTTTCGGTCTCGTACCGCCAGAACCAGTGACAAGTACTCCAGGGTCTTCGCGTGCTGCTTGTTTGACAGCTCAGGTGGTTGTGACGAAAGAGACAGTATGACGGTGACGATCGATCGCCCTTGCTCTTTGCTCTGTCTCCGACACTCGTCATGTTCTTCGCGAGATCTGTCCTTCACCCAGGCATTGATCTCGGCGAGCACCGCCTTTGAAGGACCATCTTTTTCTTTCTCGATCTTGGTGATACGGGTTTTCAATTCTCGTTTCTCCCAGCTGAGCACTTGTGATATGATTCTGTGTCGAGATCAGCGAGTAGTCTTTTCCAAGAGTGACCTGCCACAATCTTACTGTTGTAACAAATTCATTCCCTCGTCTGCGCCGGACGAAAGGCCAATCCAATTCGTGACAGCACTGACGCTGACTTTGGCCAGAATGATTCTCATAACGCCGCTGATCATTGTTGCGACGTTTCCGACCTTCAGTGTCTGGCGAACCACGCTGTACGGCAGCATGCCGTGTACACTTCCAATCATGCGTAGCAACGTAGGGCCTTCGGGCGACAGCACGAGCGTATAGTGCATGATCGAGGCAATACTGCATATGCTAGTCAGCATTCGCATTCTCCGAACTAGATGTCCAGGAAGCGCCGGAGCCTTACCTACTTTACAACCACAAACTCATGCATGCCTTGCACCAGTGTGTCATGCTTGGACAGATCGTCCGTTTCGGCAGCCTTGCTGAACAACTCATCAATCAAGTCTCCATATACCAGCGCCTGCAGGCAATCCTGCCAGGCCTGCAGCACGTCGTCCGGGCTCTTGACATCGTATTTCCTCAGCTCCGGCTTCTCGTCTTTTACTTCCGGAAGTCCAGCTAAACAACCTCGTGCCGGGTATTCGATGAGCGCACTGATGGCCGTGGCAAGCGTCTTCCTGATTCCAAGTATGCCCTTGTCAAAGCTCTCACTCAGATCCGCCTGGCTCAACTCATCGATGATATCGGCAACCCGTACTTTCCAGAAGTCCGCTGAAACGTCTCGTAGGCCGGGAAGAGGGAGGATGAATTTGGATATGAGAGTCTGCAGGACGGGCGAGTTGGACTTGGCCTTGTCATCTTGAAAGGGAGGGCCATACTTGTGAATGGCTCCAGGCTGTTTGAAGTCTTCGACCTCGCGATAGGTTTCGAAGTGGGTAAGGACGTCGAAGAGGGCGGCGGACTGCGCGGGCGTAAGAGTGGTGTCTGCCATTGTCTATGGTGTAGGGTTTTATGGAGGGATTTGTCACATTGGCGGAACGGAAGTCAAAGGAAGAAGACGGTAGCACTAGGCAGTAAGTACAATAAGGTAGATCTGCTGTTTACACTGACCAAGGACTGAATGACCCGCAGATCGCAGATGGTCAAGTCAAGTGTTCTAGGCGCGGGTGAAAGTCGCCCGCCTACGTCATGGGATCAAATGCTGGTGCATGTGGGTTGCACGTTTGTTTTGTTGATTACCCATCAAGCGGCATCAATCGATCAATACAGTACATACAGCCATGACTTTGTCCTAGGACTTCAGGGCTGCCACTTTCGTCCTACTCGGAGATGCGACCAAGTCCCAGCACACACCAGTAACCCAACTCTCTCGCCTCCTTCGCCTCCTTCTCTCCACTCTTCTCGCCATTCACATGCGCGTCTGCGTTCCACTCAACACGCACGTAGACTGGCACTTCTAGCACATCGTCGTCCTCGCCTTCCTCCGCCACCTGTTGGTCCTCAAGCTCCAGGGACCCAGGTACAATCTCCAGGATCACCGACGTGCTGTTACGCGTCTTCTCCCAGACCTTGCCAGCCTCAGGCTGGCGTTCTCCATCAGCACCACCCGTCAACGATGCCATTGCAGCTTTCCGCCCACCATCTCCAGCTATACTGGTTGTGTTCGACAGTGCATCGTCCCAGACATCGCCAGCTGCTCCTATTGTGAAAGAAGGACACAGGATGGTGACCCTGGATCCGACTCGACCAGGAGTTGTCGCCGGCGTTGCAAGCGTGACCTTCACCTCTTCGAAAATCGGGTTTCGTAGCGTGAGGATATACTGCTGAGTAAAGAGCGGCTTGAGTGTCGGATCTTGATATGCTTGCTCGCTCCGCAAAGCAAATGACGGGTGCTGAACCGGTCCAGTGGATTGGAGAAGTCGTAAGGACAGCCTCGGAATGTTGTTGTGTGCTAAGATGCGAATCCTGTACCGCAGGCCGCTTGCTTTGGGCTCTGGTCTTACGATGAACTGACGACAACTCCTGCATCGCTTTCCGCGCTTCGCACGTAATTGCGTTGCGGCTGGCCATAGTTCGTCGTTGAACCGTGCGTTGTAGTTGGCGGGTGTGGATAGTGCTTGTTCCTCCGAGACCGTCCCCTCCCACCCCAATGCTTGCATCCGCTGCACAATATTGTCTTCGTGATCACCATTATCAGCAGTGTACGTAGCAAAGCCCTCGCCGTCCTCAGCTCCCTCTCGCATGGGTCGAGGCTTCTCCCGACTCTTCTTCAGCGCGTTATTGGTCAAGCCACCGTATATGCTCATGATGCGCGCCAGATTGGCCGGCGACCCGTACGTGCTGTTCCCGTATGGGTTCTGTCCCTCGCCTGTCTCGTTCATCTGTTCCTTATAGAATGCACTCAGCTTCCCAAACGCACCCTCGTGGTTTCGCAGCTCTTTCGGGCGAGGTGAGCCTACGCTGCCTTCCTCTGGCGAATCCTGCTCTTGTACATTGTAGCGAGCTTTCCGAGCCTTGTTGATTTGTTCTGTGATTTTCGTAGGCCGGCTGAATTGCAAGCCTATGTCGAGTGTCGTCCAGTCGCAGTATTGGCAGAAGAGCAAATACGCTTCTTCACCAGCGGATTCATCTCCCAGCCCAGTGGATTGCTTCTCAACTTGCGTTACATGGAGCGGTGATGTACATGATGGGCAGTTGTAACAGTTTCGCGCACACCTACAGATCCAGTTATTAGATGCTGCATCCAAGGGGCGCAAAGTCCACGCTCGAGCCGTCTCGCCGTCCTTACCTATTATTTTCACCTCTCACCTGGCCACTAGGCACGTCGAAGAGGCAACTCGGGCAAAACCAGGTGATGATCTCATCGTTGACGCATTTTTGGCACCGGATCTGCGAGCACTCGTCGCAGAACAGGAGGTGGTCAAGCGGGTAGAGGGCATACGCTGCTCGAGGATCGTGCGGGTTGAAGGTGTCTTCGTCTTGCGGCTCGAGCTGCGATGCGCGCTTCGAGGACGCAGGGCCGTTGCTAGTGGAGCATGGGCATGCGTAATGTGCGTATGGGAATGGCGCCGCCATAAAGCAGGTGGTTTGCGCGTCGCCGTGATTTGCGATTGATGTTGGCGTTGTGGGAGCGGGGGATTCGATGGACTCGATTTAACATGCACAACAGTCGAACTCAAACTTCACATGACAATCATTCACTTGAGGTATCATAACGAGGTCAAACATCGGCCTGCCCTTCTAGTGGGGCTTGAAGATTGATTTCACACTCGTGCAAAGGCGAGAGAGCTTCCCGAGGGACAGACAAACCGGAACAGATGTTGGCAACTATGACAGTACTTCTGTCCTGATTGATTAGTCCTTTGGGATGAAGCACGTTCACCTCTTCTCACTGAAAGCCACTAATCTACATATCTCAGTTGAGCTGGGTCAGCCATTCATGGCATCGTCATGCTATAGTCTTGACGCTCGGCTTGAGCTTTCCTCCAAGGAAATGACTTCGTGACGACCGCTCCTGTTTTGGACTCTCAACTTTGATCCATCAAATAGTATCAGATGCGCATTTTGATCGATGGTGCTTAGAATCGGCTTGTGCGCCTCGCACATTCCATGCAACATGAAGGCGAGAGCAAATATCGAGTTCAAAACGCACGTCCGCTTCAGACGTCTTCTCCAAAGACATATTTCCGAACAGCCTGAGAGCAGTCAGTACTTGATCCCCGCTGCTCCCTTCGATTACACTATACTTACAGCATGGAGCACTGGTAGCTTCTGCTGAACTCTCAGATACACGTCACGGTATTGGTCGAGACTTTCCTGGACGACCTCTAGCTTGTTCTTGCGGCCTTCGCAAATGGCTTTCATCTTCAGCTCCATCTGACTGAAGTTTAGCACGGTACGGTTCTAACGGAAGAGCTCCAGAACTCACCTCCTTACGTAAGAATGGTTTGGTCAGACTGGTCTCGAAGCCCATGTTCTCATAGCCTTCGACCAAAGCACTTCCCAGAGTCGTCGGGATGAATTCCTGAACACCAGTGGTCGCGCCGCGAGCCGCAGCACCCACTCCTCCTCTTCCGCGACCTCTTCCGCGGCCACGACCACGTCCTCTTCCACGCCCGCCGCCACCCTCTGGCTCCTCAGCCGCACTTGCCTCGTCGGACTCTTCGTCGTCGTCGTCTTGTCTGGGTTGCCGCCCTTTGGGTCTCGTAGTCACGTACTCCCTTTCCTTGATTCTGGCAATGTGCTCCGCCATTGTTGCGTCTGTGCCAATTCCGTTTGCATCCATCAGCCCAATTAACTCTGGTTCAGTCAAATATCCTGGTGGAACGGTTTTCCCTTCATTGAGATTGGCCTCTGTTGGCTCGAATGTTTCGCCCTCGCGAAACTCTGGGAGAACTTGGCTGCTGGTCCACTTATCGTACGGATAGACGTCGAGGTAATTCCGTTCGAGGACTACCAGCCCTGATGTGTTGAATGTCTCGGGTCCGTACAAGATGCTGATGTCAGTCTTGGATCCTTGGGCATCCTTGCTGCAGCACGCCAAGAAACGTCGTACGACGAACTCATGAACCCGCTGCTCCTCTTGGGTGAGCGTGGTGGGATTGACAAAATTCACAGGATGGATTGGGGGGTGGGCTTTGTCGTTGTTGCGTCCGTTGCGTGGTTGAGAGAATCCACCATTCATGAGCCCTGTCGCATGCTGAGCCCACTGGGTCTGACCTTGCGTTTGCTTCTGCACGAGTGCTTGGAGGTTCATCCCTCGATCAAATTGGTCGGTCTCGGTACGAGGATAACTGATCCAACCCTTTGTATAAAGACCTTCCGCAACTTGCATGACACGCTGACTATTCATTCGCAAAAATCGACTGCCGCATTTTTGCAGTTCCACGGTGGTTAGTGGCAAAGGCTTCCATTTGCTGGTTGGCTTCGTTTGCACTTTGGTGACTCGAGCTGTCTTTGCAATGATGCATCGCTCAAACAGGATTACCGCTGCCATGCGGTCGAAGAGGTGGCCGCGAGCCCATCGAAAACGTACATCAATGCGTTCCTTTTTGTGCATGACTTTGATGCTCCAGAATGTTTCAGGGACGAAATTTCGAACACGAAAGTATCGCTCAACCACGAACCCAAGAGTCGGAAACTGGCAACTACCGTAGCTGATCACCTGTCTTTCATCTGCCCCGTTGTGTCTTTGAATGAAATTCGAGACGCTAAGTGTCAAATTTCTGGTGAAGCTCGCTCCAATCCTCAGATCCAACTCGATTCTTGCCGCCACAGCGTTTGATTGAGCCTCGTCCAAGGCGATAGGGTGGATGGCTGCATTCATAATATGTGCCCGCTCGATGTTGGAGAACTTCGCTCGGACAGTCCGACCCGGTTCCTTCAGACGAGGATTTCCCTTGCAAGCAATATCTCGGATCTCAGTCCCAATGTTCTCGCCTTCTCGATCGCAATCCGTCCAGATGTAAAGATACTGACACCAGCGGGCTTTTGTCTCGATGTTCTTGGCGATGCCCTTTTTGCCATCCTCAACAAAGGTCTCGATCCTGGCTTCAAAAAGTGCTGACGGATCGCAAGAGCCCCATTTCTTGTATCTCTGCTCGAAGTCTTGGCTGACCAGATGGCCTGCTACAGAAGTCATGATGACATCGCACTGGCCCCAGGCCGGGAAGTTGAACGAGAACTCATAGTTTTTGTTGTACGTTGCATTCGTGACGTTTCTCTGCAGATTGTTAATTTCGTACAGGGTGGGAAAAGAGAAGAGAGCTCGACTTACTGTTTGGACATTCTGGCCAGCAAGATGGTTGGCCACGGCCTTCGCGATTGACGGTTTTTCAGCCACACAGAGAACCTTGGTGACCATTCTGGAGATGGCGGCTTGGCATGTGTTTTGATGTTTCCATCCTTCGCTCTGGCTTATATCTTCACGATTTTGTTGTAATTGTCATCACGTTGTCGTTGAAGTCGAGAAGTCTTTACCTGTTTGTTTCCTCAGGCAGGCGTGGTGCAGGCACGGACCAAGTTGCGCTTTCGAGAGGCATCTCACTCTCGGAACGCTTCGTCTTCACTTTCCTTCAATCTGGTTGCCTGGCTTCATCCATCACTCACTTTGAACGCCAGCATCTCCCATCATTCACATCATCATCGTGTTTCATCGTCATTCAATGTTGACTTTTTCTGTTGAAAGGGATTGGAGCCTAGGAACATCTCGGCGCTGCTGGACCAAAACAGAAAAGACAACATCAATCTCGCCATGACATCTAGAACCTTTCTGATGGGTCAGCAATGTGAGACAGATGAGCCTTGCTAAACCCGATTGCAAGCAATTTGAACGGAATCAACCTGGCCAGCGATCTAGACTATTGGCATCATCTTATCGACGCAGCATAATGAACTGCTTCATCTGAGATGCATTCCATAGCTGCCAGATCTCTTCTCAACGTCATCTTCCGTCTGTGACTGCTGATAAGAAGTTCCGGAAACACGGATAGTCGCGAGCAGATCGGAAGTAGCATACTCTGGAATGCACCCGTTGCTATGGACGGACGAACCAAGAGACTTCTTTCATCTAAATCACGATTGACCTCCTGTGGGACCGGCGTCATGGTTTCTCCTCTGCTGGGCGAGATGGTGTACGAACTTGTTGTGGCAACAACTATCGGAAGCCCCTGTAGTATCGTATGGAGGGCTTCTATATAGGAGGTGTATGTGTCATTCAGCATCTTTCCAACGCTAAGTTTCTCAAGATGGCGGCTGGCAAGAAAACTTGCCACCTGCGCGATGCAAGTCTACTGACCACGAAAGCAATGGGCGCTGCAGCCCACAAGGACAAGGATAGCGATGATTCATCTACAAGCTCGCAGCGATCCGTCTCGACAACCTCGACATCATCAATTACTTCTTTCAACTCCAACAGCTCCTTTGTGCAGGAGAAGCCCATTATCAAGGTTCCACTTCACGTTGCGACTGCCCTGGCCCATCGCGGGTTCAACGTCAGTGCAACTGGCAAAGTAACTTGGCGTGATGGCAACGCTCTTCACCCCAGAAACTGGTCGCTTGCAAGGAAGCTCTACGACACAGCGGTGATCTGCTTTCTCGAGATGTTCACGACACTGGTCAGCAACACAGGATCGTCAACAGCGGCTGCAGGTGCCGCAGACCTGGGCATAAGCAGAGAAGTCGGACTCATCTGCTTTACAACCACATATCTCCTGGCTCAAGCAGTAGGAGGTCTTGTACTTCCTCCGGTTGCTGAGACTTTTGGTGGTCGCAATCTGTACGTTTCGGGGGCAGCCGGATTCACAGCTGGATGCATTCTGATGACAGCATGTCCCACTGTTCCTGCACTGGTATCAGGTCGCCTTGTATGTGGCTTCATGAGTGCTCTTCCCTCAACCGTCGCTGTCAGCAGTTTTGAGAACATATTCGACTTCCGGGCGAGAATAAGGGTCTTTCACGTCTGGATGAGCTGCGCTGTCTCGGCTTTAGGTATTGGACCTTTTGTAGCTACATACATCAGTACGTCTTCGCTAGGATGGTAAGTCATCTACGAGATGCAATTCATCAAGTTCACAAAAAGTAACGTCTCGCAGGCAATGGGTCTTCAGTATCTCTGCAATCGTTTCCGGAGCCTCAACTCTGCTCTCCATGGGCATGAAAGAATCTCGACCATCTGTTATTATCCGGCGGGAGATCAAAGCTGCCACACGTATGTCCGGATTCACGGGCCTGACTTACGAATCTACAGACACCTCGCCTAGCTTTAGTGCTTTCTGCCAGAAATCGCTAGTCCTTCCTGTTCGACTGTTCTTCACCGAGCCCATCGTCTTTCTCGCGTCACTCATGGCATCTACGAGCTCAGCCGTCATATACCTGTTTCCGGAGGCATTCCCTGTTGTATTCAAAGTGGCGTTTGGCTTCAGCCTTCGACAATGCTCGCTAGTGAATCTGGGCATCCCCGTCGGTGCAATATTCACTTTTCTACCGAGACTTTACGATATTCACATCTCAAATGACTGCCGGCGAAGAAACATCGTACCCAAACCTGAGGACAAGACCTTTGGCTTCCTTGTCGCAGCACCACTTCTAGCGGTGGCGTTCTGGTGGTTTGGCCTGACGGTCCCTCCAATGACTACCGGTCTATCGCCTTGGGTTCCGATCGCCTCACTTGCGCTGGTGGGGTTCAGTGTCGTTGAATTCAATACCGTCCTCGCTGGCTATCTGACAGATACATACACCTCGCATGCCGCTTCTGCCAACGCCTCGCTTTCATTCCTTCGGGCGGTGCTGTCTGGCGCACTTCCTCTGTTTGGACATAGCATGTTCGCGGGGCTTGGCGCAGATAATGCAATGTTTCTTCTTGCTGGGTTTGCAACCCTGTATTGCGGTGTTGCCGTTTTGTTTGCAAAGTACGGGATGCGAATTCGATTGAGGAGCAAGTTTACGGAGCATGCATTCGAAATCGAGAAAACCGTTGACTCGATCGTTTCGGTATAAGGGTCAATTTGATGATGAACATCGTCGCAAGCGAAGATAATAATCCACACTGGAAGGTTTTACAGAAATGCTTAATCAATCCTTTATGTATACCAAAGCTTGTTGAACGTACACAAGCGTGCGAAGAGTGCCACAATATCATCGATGAAAACCTCACTGGTGCTAGCATGTTCATCATACACTAAAGGCATCAATAATACATGTATCACTTACGAAATTCCTGTCTAGAATACAATCAATAATAATACTACTGTACGTATCTACTCGAGGAAGCGTGGAATCTTCTCCGACCTTCTAAATTCGGGAAGCGGAAGGCAGTTTGGTACCTACCCGCTAGCCGTCCTTCGTCCACCAGGCTCTACCCTGCTGCCAGCACTAATTTGTCTTTTTACTTCCGATGCCGTCCATCTTCACCCGCAAGAAACCCTCCACCCCACCACCGAGCGAATTGCCGCCGTCACCACGACCACGACCGTCCACCGATTCTGCTGAAGCGCAGAGAACGAGGTCGGCACAATCATCACCTGAAAAGAAGACCCGGACGTCCGTAGTGAGAGACCGCGACCAGCGTGAGAAAGAGAAGAAGCCCAAGAGCCCGCGTGCCAGTTCTTCGTTTGCCTTCCGCAGGAGATCTTCCGACTCACATCCGCTCAATTTACCTCCCGAGGAATTACGGCGGTTGAGCGCTCTAAGAACAGCAAATATGGCCAGTCCCAGGGAAGAAATCAGCGAGCCTATGCAAGAATCGACGCCCGCACCGCAACAAGCGCCTGGAGCTTTCCCGCAAGCCAACGGAAACGGTGCCAATGGCGACCACACCGAAGAGAGCGGACCCGCGCCTCCGCCACACAAGTCTCCCTCCAACTCACCGCCGCCTCAGAGTCCTGTTGTGGATGCTCAGCAGTGCAAGGAAGCCGGTAACAAATTCTTCAAGGCTCAGCAGTATGACAAGGCGATCGAAGAGTACACCAAGGGTTGGTCTTTTCAGGCACATTCAGCACACATTTCCACATTGAGCTAATGATTCGGTAGCCATCGAGGCCGACAGGCAATCTGCGACCTACCTCTCCAACCGCGCGGCCGCATTCATGGCTGCAAACCAGTACGTTCTAGCGCTGGAGGATTGCAAGCAGGCGGAAGAGCTTGAGCCTAAGAACCCCAAAATCCTTCTCCGAATGGCCAGGATCTACACCGCACTTGGACGACCAGAAGAAGCGCTGGATGTCTTCGATCGGATAGACCCGCCGGCGTCTGCAAAGGACAAACAGCCAGCGCTGCAGATGAAGCAACACATTTCCCAGGCGGAGGACAGCATCAAGAAGGGAACCGCTGGATCAATGGCACTCTACGGTCTGGATCAGGCGGAGAAGGGACTTGGCTTTGCAGTGCAGCCACCACGAAAATGGAAGTTGCTGCGTGGTGAGGCATACTTGAAGATGGGCAACGTAAACGCACTGGGAGACGCACAGAACGTTGCAATGGGAATGTTGCGATCAAACAATGCAGACCCGGATGCGCTGGTGCTCAGGGGACGTGCGCTCTATGCGCAAGGCGAGAACGACAAGGCCATTCAGCACTTCAGACAAGCACTTGCCTGCGACCCGGACTTCAAGGACGCAGTCAAGTACCTGAGAATGGTACAGAAGCTGGACAGGACGAAGGAGGAGGGTAATACACACTTCAAGGCCGGCCGCCTCCAAGAAGCCGTCGAAGTCTACACATCAGCACTCGAAATTGACCCTACAAACAAGGGCACCAACTCCAAGATTCTGAACAACCGCGCAATGTGCTACACCAAGCTGAAGCAGTGGGATGATGTGATCAAAGACTGTGACCAGGCCATCAAGCTTGACCCGTCTTACACGAAGGCGCGCAAGACTCGCGCCAAAGCCCTCGGCGAGGGCGGCGACTGGGAGGAGGCTGTACGTGCTTACAAGAGCATTCAAGAGCAGAACCCCGAGGAGCCCAACATCGCCAGAGACATCCGCAACGCCGAACTGGAAGTGAAGAAGAGCAAGCGCAAGGACCACTACAAGATCTTGGGCGTCGACAAGGACGCAAGCGAGCACGAAATCAAGCGCGCGTACAAGAAACTCGCCGTCAAGCACCACCCGGACAAGAACCCCGGCAACGCAGAGGCCGAGGAACGCTTCAAAGACATCTCCGAGGCCCACGAGGTCCTCACCGATCCCCAGAAGAGGCAGCACTTCGACTCTGGCGTGGATCTCATGGACCCTCATGAGGGCATGGGTGGCTTCGGCGGTGGTTTCCCGGGTGGCATGGGCGGTGGCATGGGAGGCATGGGCGGCGGTGTACAGATAGACCCGGAAATGCTCTTCAACATGATGAACGGTGGAGGCGGCGGACGAGGCGGTGGACGAGGTGGCAACCCATTCGGTGGAGGTGGCTTCTCGTTCTAGACTTCTCGCACACGTAAAACCAATGGAGAAAGCGGCGACTGTCGCTCCTTCCCCGGTGATCGCTGACTTACGCTCAGTCTTTCTTGATTGGATACAACTTATCCAAAAACAATCTAACGAAAACGGGAGGGTACTGGTGGTACCAAACTGGGATTGGACTTGCAATGCGGCACTGTCCTCCACTTGCTAGCGCATGTTTCATGTAGTAGAGCATTGAGCGGATGATGATAAAGAAGATAGACAGCATAGTTAGGTATGTTGGGTTGTACGAATTTCTCCCTATTACTATTTTCATGGTCTCTGTGAAAGGCTACGATTTCCTTGGCCTTATTAACTCCATGCTGGTTACCACGCCCGAAAATGCAGTCTGAAAATGCATATGATGATGATGATGATGATGATGATGATGATGATTGAAACCAGTTCTCCTGTGCACGAATTGGCTGTCCCTGCTCCTGCCTATGATGATGCACCATGATAAATCCTGCTTGTTTTGGCCACGCCTTTCCGTACGCATGTGCCGTCATTACTACTTTTGATTTCACTTCTGCTTTGGCTGCCTTTGCCTCGAGCCATGTCTCTTTGTGTGGCGCGTGGAACAAAATCGATGTCTCTCCTGTCGCTGAGCACAATGAATACCGTACTGTGATGTTCTGGTGCCTAGCTGGCTGATGCTCCGAGTTGAGCGTCCATTGGTGTTCGGTGGTCGAGGAAGTCTCGGCGGTCCTCGAAGTCATGAGCTTGTGCATGGCCGGCCACGGTGTTCAAACACGATTTGCCCTCGTTCGAGGAGTGTCGAAAACAGTTCCATGGAGGTCATGGTTTCAGCCAGATCCTTCGTCTTCTGCTTCTTCATCGTCTTCTTTCTCGTCCTCTGCAGCTTCGCCCTCGCCCTCGCCCTCGGCATCCGCTGCCACCTCTTCGGCCTCTGGTTCGTCGACTTTGAGGGACAACTCCTGCCGACCAATGACAATCTCCTCGAAAGCAACGCCTCTGAGCATCGTGATATTCTTGAGCTCTCCCGAGACGTTCTTCTGCACTTGCTCGTAGATTTCGGGACTCTCCGCAACCGAGTTCCAGCCCTCGATTAACCGCCTCCAGTAACACGTCTCCGCAGCAAGCGTAAGGTACCTGTCCCTGAAAGTGGCGACCGCATTATCGGCAATCCGCTGCGCCTCATACTGATTGTTGAGGTAGTATTTGATCTTTTTCTTCAGGTCGGAGAAATCGCGCTTCGCGGGTACGAAGTTCTGTTTGGGCCCGTCCGGTACGAGGAGGCTGTAGTAGTGAGCCGTCCAGTCGCGCTCATGGATGACGGTAACGCTGTCGCAGTTGAGCAAATACTTCAAGCGGCCAGACCAAGAGCGACCCTCGGTGTGCACGAGGAAGGCATAGCGGCAAAAGTCCTCCATGGGGATGAAGTTTTCGCGCGTCATCCAGTCGAATTCGAAGACGTCGGCCCAAGGCTTGTTCTTAGTGACTTTCAAGAGCGGGCCTCGCACTTCCGGATTCGTCCAGACAGCACCGCGCCATACGGCTTTCGGGATCTTATCCGGAATATACTGGTCGAGGTCTTTGCCACGGGCTCGCATTTCAGTGAAAGAGCCGGCAACGCCACGCCACGACCAGAAGTTGAAATCCGGCATTACGAATGCGCGATCGTGGGCCGGGTTGTTGTATCGGCGAGAAAATGCCCATAGAGTATGCGTGTCTTCGGGGTCGTCCTCTGGGGTGTTTGGTCGGTCGTCCACGCTTACGGAGAATTCGATAGAGGGCAGTTTTTCGCCTGCAGCAGTCGCACCGAGTAGCGCGCGATGGATTTGCGACCAGACCGCCACAGCGCGCTCGGGGAATTGTGAGCCGTCAAGGCTGAAGATTCCCTTGGTTTCCAGGATGCGCAGCTGGTTCCTGTGAATCAAGGCTCGGAATGCGCCCTCGTCCCGCCATTTTAGCGAAGTGTCGTTCGCCGTAATTTGGCGCGAGATGTTGTGTTTCCAGACGGAGACTGAACGGTCGATTTCATACCAGAGGCCCGGGAAAGCGCTATTGCATTGCTGGCGATTGAGAGCAAAGTTCTCTGCGTCCTTTAGGGGTTCGTATTTCCAGGACTTATCGTCTGAAGGCGAAGGTACATTGCTTGCAGGGACTGATTCTGACTTGTGATCTGCTGCTGGTATGGGAGTCGCAAAGTCTGGCACTCGACTCGAGGAATTCCAAAGCAATATGTTCTGTGTTATGAGCACGATAATGACCACGGCAAACAACGCTCTCCACATGAATGCGGTCATGGTGTCGACCAACGAGAAGCCAGTAGTCAAGATTTCGTTAGTTGGCTTCAGTCCATAGCGAGAGTCTGGGTGCTGTCCAAAGGTTCCCAGGTTATAGGTTGCGAGTGTCGCTCCGCACACAGGATCAGCGAGTTGGAGGAGACGCGGTGACGATAAGCGAGCTGCGAGAGGCAACTCTGGTTTTCCAGGTTTCGGAACAGGGGTGTCGAATAATTATCTGCACGCGGGCACGAATCGTGTGGCCCGTGAGGCGCGGATACGCCGTCGAAGGACTGGCCGAAGCGCCACAGCCGTTGTACAGTGTCGCTCGAGCACGGCGGCGTGGACGCGTATCGCCACTGACACGAGTGAGGCGGGGTGTCACCTGTGATGTGACATGCGTCGGGTGTGCGACGATCTGCCGACATGATTTTTGAATCATCATATGAGTGTTGCGTTGGAGTGAAGTGTGTTTGTCACAGCCCGTGTTTGTTTGTTTGCTTGCTCGAGGAAGTCGGCTTGGAGACAAGGCCAGCTCAAGCCGAGTCAAGCTCGTCAGGGCTGCGGCGATTGCCTTTTCGGCACATGCAATTATTGGCCGACCGAGTCTGGTTTCTGTTCCCTCATCGAGCGAAAGACTGACAATGACGGTGAAATGTTTCATTGTAGACATGGTACAGTAGTAGTGAGGTTGAGACACGCGAGTACACTACTGCTCGTGAACAAAACCATGAACATTCGCCGTCACGCGTCAGCAAGTCCGGTAGTATCAGTTTCAGTTCAGGCTCAACCTCACTACACACTAGGTATGTACTGCCGACTGCTGATGGTTCAGGGTGGCTTGCATGGCTAGAGGCAGAATAAGCACATGTAACGTTCCAGACAACACGTGGCTGCCCATGTCGTGCTCACCCATGTGACTTTGCGCAATCACTGAGAGTCGAGACTTGACACGGGAATATCCCGACCGTGTATCAAGGCATGGTGGTATCCGTTTGCAGAGCTGCGGATGAGGCTCAGGATGATCTTGCGTGTCCGTCGGCAGTTTATCCTATGTAGCCCCGTAAACAAATGTTGATGTTGGTGCATAAGTCCACGGCGTACAGCAGCGGAGGTCGCTCCCGCTCTTTGGCGCTCGGCATGGTATTTCGCTGCCTTCCAGTTCGACACTCGGCACGTCAACAATGTCTTCGTGAAAAAAGCCCGCGTCTCAGCCGTCAGTGCCTTTATACTCGATGGTGTGCGCGTTCAATAACATGCTGACACTGATTCTCTGCAAGTGACCAGTGCGCCGGAAGGGTCCGAGAGATCCACACGGACAAGGCCGCATCCCGTCTTGAGAGTTTGCGAAAGGCTTGTCTCCTAAGAGTCGGAGATGGTCATTGCATCGCCAGACATTAGGTCTACTGCAAGCTCCATCCATTACACACATTCGTTGGTAGAGGTGAGTGTTGTGTGTGCATATCAGAACTCACATCATCTCATCCTATCTCACTGCGCCTTCTACATCATTGGACTGCCGCTACCATGCAGGCCTCATGGCTCACCATCCCGATTCTCCTGTTTTCCATCCTCATTCTAATCTGCACCGAGCTTGCCCAACCGCTCACCGACCTCAAGCCCAAAGTCTTCGTCATTGGATTCTCCAAGACTGGCACGACTTCCTTTGGCGATGCTCTTGCCCAAATCGGATACAAGCGTCTGGGTTGGAAAGACATCCGCAGCCGCCACATGGTACACTCGTACATCAATGGTGAATACGAACCTCTGATCGAGCAGACTCGTTTCTATGATGCCTTCGAGGATCTGCCCTGGCCACACCTTTATCGCGAGATGGCAGAGATGTACCCCGACTCGAAGTTCATTCTAAGCCTGCGCAAAGACGATGCAACCTGGCTGAAGTCAATGCGCCGCCACGTGGGTCGTGGCAAGTGGATCGGCTACTCTCACTTCTACGGTGCGGTGACCTTTGACGGCAACGAAGAAACCATCCGCCAGTCGTACACAAACCACACCGCAAGGGTTCGCGAGTACTTTGCAGAGACGCCCGAGCGATATCTGGAATTGACGGTTGATGATGGCGATGCCAACTGGCCACTGCTGTGCGATTTCGTAGGCTGCCCCGGCGGCGTCGTGCCAGAGACGCCGTTCCCTCGAAGCAATGCAGCGTCTACCTGGCGTGACGGCTCTGTTGACGTGATCGGATGGCTGCACTGGCTTTGGGGCTGGACCATCACGAGAATCGAGGAGATCACCACCTACCTGTACTACGAGAAGAAGCAGCCGAGTGCACGCGCATTGCTTAGTTTCATCTGGCGGACCGTAGACACGATCGAGATGGCATGCAGCGAGATGTACTTTAGATACATCACGCAGCGCGCGCAGGCAGCAACATCAGCATGAGGTCCGTTCCTTGCCTGAGGCATGATTTTGAGACCTGTGCAAATGGCGAACGACAATTTGCATTACCCCCTACTGCCGGCTCAGAAGACGAACAGGAGGTGGGAGAGGAGGAAAAGAAGGAAGAAGTAGCCACGGACTTGCGGGTAGCTGTTTATAGGTATGTACGGAATCGTCCGCAAGAGACATTTGACATTGGGGAATGGACTTGGCAGACTCGCAGTCACTTTGTACTATATGCCACAAAACCCCTGTATATAATTATGTATAACCTTTTGTATCAGCAAGATTACTTGTATCTAGGTAAACGACAGATTTTTGAGTCTCTGACTCGTCCTGCGTAAATTAAGTGACTCTTCAGGATCACGCACATTCCTCAAGTCCCACTAGAGAGCTCGGCGTCATTGCTGCTCGCAGGCGCTTACATAACACTGTTTATTCAATGCAAGGTAACGTACTTCACAAGCGAGCCGCGCACCCAAGCGAGCCGCGCAAAACGTGTCCACGACGCGTCTTCCATCTTTTCTCTCTTATACAACAACAATCTTTAGTAACAATGTCCTCCCAAAATGAGGGTCGTATTTCCTTAGCACTCTAGGCATATAATAGCAACTAGGTCTTATCACTTCGTGCTGTAGCAAGCACCTACGACGTCCTACTTACAACTCTTCGCGAACGACGTACTGGTATTCTTCCTCG